>ERZ1699650.5-NODE-5-length-482735-cov-23.825822_pt1 | contig 482735 bp, 420 predicted proteins | sample MGYA00581512_ERZ1699650 | MGnify/ENA primary metagenome ERZ1699650 (study PRJEB42348, sample SAMEA6618698) | metagenome | isolation source: Polyester-degrading enrichment culture growing on monomer terephthalic acid, Te | collected 2019-05-17 ...
CATCAAATTCAGTGCCTATAACAGTGTAACTACATACGCCAGGATCGGTATTTCTGGAGTCGTTTGGAACGCAAGTGATTACTGGAGCTTCGTTGTCTTCAACAGTGACAACTGCTATACAAGAATCTGTATTCCCGGTACCATCGGTTACCGTAAGCGTTACATTATTTGGCCCAATATTGCTGCAATCAAAAGATGAAATATCAATTGATAATGTCACGGGACCATCAGGGTCGCTGGAGCCTCCATCAACTTGTGAAGCAGTAATGGATACATTTCCTGTACCGTCTAACTGCACTGTTATGTCTTGACATACAGCAGTTGGCATAGAATCGGCAACTAAAACTACATCGTTACCATCGCCACCATCGTAATTTACAATTATGCTTTGACCATTGAAGGTAAAGCCAGTTCCATTTGGTAAACCATTAAATTCTCCTACAATAGGATCAGCACCATCATTATCTATAATTATGAGCGTATTACCTTCAGGAATAGTGCCGGCAAAATTATCAATTAAACTTAATGATGCATTGGTTATATCTACTGCGCCATTTACAACAATTTGATCGAATTCTGTACCAGGAGTATTAATATCGTCTATTTCTATTTCAACCGAATCGCCAGAACCAATGGATAAATTACCATTAATAATGGCTTGACCGGGAGATTGACCTGGCGCAAAAATACCATTGATAGTACTGTTTGCTGCGTCAAAAATTGCATATCCTGGCAGGCCAGCAGGCGTATTAAGTTTTCCCACATTTGCCGTTGCCGTAATATTACCCGAAGTTGTAATTGGGGTTGTAAGAGCAGCAATATCGATAGCCGGGGTAGTAACTCCACTACTTGTTCCATTAAATTGAATAGAACCACCGTTACTAGTAATAGCAGCATTGCTTAGGGTATAAATCCCCATATCATTGGATGTACCATTCCCTCCAGAACCATTAATTTCTATATTACCTGTACCAGCTGCATTTATAATCGCATCTAAAAAAGTTCCAAAATTACTAGAGCCCGAAGTTGCGGTTGATGTGCCGGTTATAGTGATATTTCCATTCCCAGTATTTACGCTTGTTACTGGCGAAACAATTTCTAATCCATAATTAGCACCTGAACCAGCACCGCTAGTACCATTCAAGACAATGTTTCCAGCTCCAGTAGTTGACAATGTTGCTCCATTTCGGATACTTGTGCCAACATTAAATGGTCCTGTAGAACCTGAGTTACCAATTCCTGTAAGGCTAATATTACCACCATTAGTTAATATTGACGTAGACCCACCTTCAAAATTTATACCTCGGTTTTGTTGATCTCCGGCACCACCAACTCCAAAGATTGTTACATTACCTGCGCCTAAGCTCTGTAAAATAGCTCCATTGTATATACTAACTCCTTGGTTAAAATTACCCGTTCCGTCACCGCCAGTTCCATTTAAAAGAATTTCTCCGTTATTAGTTTCAACAAGCGTAGTTGCATCCCAGATTCTAATTCCATTATTATTACTTATGCCACCAGAACCACCAGTTCCAGTTAATTGAATTGCTCCATTGGCTGTATCTTGTATAACACTTCCGTTTAAGACAACTATTCCGTCGTTCACAAAGTCTGAACCATTTCCTTGAGCGTTTATAATAATACCACCTCCAGCTGTAATAATTGAGCCATTATTTGCTTCGTAACCAAAACAACCAGTAACACCTGTAGTTCCGGCATTACTAGTAATAGTGATAGCCCCTGAACCCGTAGATGTAATTAAAGACCCAGCTATATTTCTTAATCCTCTATTATTGCTTCCAGTGCCATTTCCGCCAGTTGCAATAATATCTATGTTTCCATTATTTGTTCGAAGAATGCTTCCACCATTTAAGTCTACACCAATATTTGCATTAGCACCTGGTGCTCCAATACCCGTGATAAAAATATTTCCATTGGAAGTATCTTCTACAACCGAATTATTTTCTAGAGTAACACCATCATTAGAATTGTTAGTTCCAGCAGCTACTCCGTTTAAATTTATTCCTCCTCCAGCACTTCTCATATTGCCGGCATAAAAAACAATCGCTTTATTTGAATCGGTTCCGCTAACTGAATTTCCCGTTACGTCAATTATACCCGTTCCCGTAGCTTCTACAAGAGCACCGAAGATTATTGTTACCCCTTCGTTATTGGTTGTTGCTGCATTTCCACCTGTTCCATGTAAGGTTATACCACCATCGATTGTTGTAACACGTGTTCCTGCACCTTCAAAGCGCATACCTTGATTTTGATTATTACCATCACCACCAGTACCGGTTATTGAAATTGTACCGGTGCCTGTATTTTCAACAACGCTGGCACCTCGAATATTAATTCCAACATTTAAATTTGTTGGCCCAGTACTTACACCTGTTCCTGTAAATGCTATGTTTCCTGAACCTGAAGTTAAAATGGTTGAAGCACCAGAAATGACAATTGCATCTGTGTCTACTCCTGTTAGAGTTCCACCGGCATTCGCATCTAACGTAATATTTCCGTCTATAGACGATACTATCGCTCCACTATCTACAAGGATATTTTGCGAAGCTGTAAACACTATTGCACCATTTGCAGTGGTAGTTACATTGTTAGTTGCCGTAATGGTTTGAGCATTTATATCATAATTACCCGTACCAATATTTGTTGCATTAGTTTGAAAAAACACATTGTCATCAGCCCCGCCATTTACGGTTAAGTTTGCATCAAATAAGCTATCTAATCCTTCAATATTTACAATATCTGCACCTGTACCTCCACTTGCTTCAGTATTAATTGTAAGACTTGCTGTAGGATTAATAAAGGTTACATTTTCTCCTAAATCACTATCGATAAAAGAAAAACCATCTCCAGGATTAGCGTCATCACTTAATGATATAGTTTCGGCTGCGCCAATAAAACTAAAAACACGATTGATAGCTGAAAGATTATCTATTATCGGTTCAAGACCGGTATAAGATATTGAAGCATTTCCTGTAATATCAATATTTCCATCGTTTTCGTTTAAGAATTCATGGGTAACGTCTGTAAAAGTACCTCCTCCGGTTAATGTTAGCGCATCACCTGTAGTTTGAGTTCCACCTTCATAATTTAATGGAACCGGAAAATTACCTGTGAAATCTACAGTCAATAAATCGTCGCCTCCTAATGTTCTTGCCAATACACTGGTTACTCCAGAATCGGGAACTGTTATGGTACTTGTACCACTTCCTGTAGCTCCTGGAATACTGCAATTTATTATTCCGCCGTTATTATCGGTAATTGTATAAATTCCACCAGAATAACTAATAATTAAATCATCGTCTTTGTCAATTATATCTTCAATTAATAAAACTCCGCCCGCCAAGGTTACTTCGGTATCGAAGGGAGGAAGCACAGCATAAGTACACCCTGTCATGGCAGCTGGCGTAAATTCTACTGTATTATTGCTCGACCAATATTGAATATCATTAAAAATTGCAGCCAACTGTGCCGGAGTTCCAGAAACAGGAAGTCCTCCAGGAACTAAACTACAGTTAAATTGCCAGTTATCTACTTCCGTCTCTGGTGGCCCTGCCGCATATAGTCTAATAGCATTTACCCCATTGGTTAATTGATCTGGCAGTGCAGTTGTTGTGCTTGATGTGTTTGCACCATCCCAATCTGCATCTGTAGTTGGTGCTGAATCTACATTACTGTGAATTCCGGTAATAAAGGTAGGAGAACTGCTTGTACCTTGATATGCAAACAATTGATCTCCAATAGAAGATAATACACTAGAAGCCATAAAGCTACCATCCAAACTAACAATATCACCAGCGCTTCTGGCCGTCGATGAATACCAAGTTGCACTTCCGTCGCCACTACCATTACACGAAATTGTATTCGGATTTGTTACCCCACAATCTGTAAACCGAATATGGGTTCCAGCAATAATATCTTTTAAAAGTATAAATGCGAAACCGTCGCTACCATCTAAGTTAAATCCTACAAAGGCAATATCACCCGCAGTTAATGTAGTACTTGGCGGTTCATTTATTGTTACATTTATAGTACAAGTTGCACTATTTCCTGCCTCGTCTGTAGCGGTTAAAATTACAGGATATACGCCCGGATAATACATTGTTCCTGCGGCGGGCGATTGTGTAATTGTAATGTTTGATGGAGAAGATACATCATCTGTAGCCGTTGTTCCAGTTACCAAATCTGGTATTGCTGCCAACCCATCATTCCCTGCTGTAATTGGCGCAGGCGTAGGTGCACAGGTTATAACCGGCGGCGTGGTATCGCCAGCTGCAGTAACATTAAACGTACATCCAGATTCTACAGGAGGAGTATACGGCGTTGAATTATTACTTACCCAATTTGCTCTATTATTTACAATTAATCGAATATCATTTGGTGTACCCGAAATAGGAGCTCCTCCTGCTGCGGCACAACTAAACTGCCAGTTATCTTGTTCGGGCACTAAGCGCACTGCTGTAACACCCGTGGTTAAAGCATCGGGTAACGCCGATGTTGAATTTGAAGTTGCTGCACCATCCCAATTGGCATCGTCACCCGATGTGTCGTTATACTGCAATCCAGCTATAAATTGTGGTGCTGCAATAGACCCTTGAATAGCAAATAGCTGATCACCAATAATACTATACACTGCTGGTGACGGCAATGGCCCCATGTTAATGGTTACTACTGTACCTGCGCTCATCGCAGCCCCAGAAGTCCAAGTAAATTCGCCATCTCCTGCATAACTTGAAAAACCAGATCCATCATTCCAACCTCTGTCGGTAAAAATAATTTGCGTACTAGCGTCAATATCTTTCAGAAGCACAAAGGCGACTGTGTCGTCTACGTTAGTTGTTCCATCGGCATTACTACCAATAAAGGCAATATCACCAACAGAGAGGGTTGTCTGACTAAAACTTAAACAGCTTGTTAGTATACAGACTAAAAGTAGGGTGATTTTTTTCATAATTGCTTATTTAATATTGAATGTGGGGAGGTCTATTTTTTTTAAAAAAAATTAGTTTCTAGATGGATAAATGCCTACTAATGCAATACAATAGTATATTCCTACATACGGATTTCGAATGTTAACTGGTATATTGCCGCCTGTATTGGCTGTTGTGGAAGCTGCCATAGTTGCATTTTGAGCGTTACTAAAGGATAGCATACCATTTCCAGCAATATAATTGCCATCTGGATTATCCAAATTCCCTTCCTCGGCCGCGTTCAATTGTACGCTATGGGAGTGAGCAGGCAAGTTGGCAGTATTGAGAGAAACACTGTGAGCCCCGGATTTTTGACCCCATGAAATATTGTCCAAACCAGGCCCTTGTCCTGGACTTATAATAACTCTACCTCTTAAATCTGGCAGTCCGAATGTGGTACGGCCATCCCCCCCATATGTTGTTCCCAATAATGAAAAGAGCGCTGTATTTTGAGAAATGGCTAGCAATTGACCTTCGCATTTTGCCCAGCCACGAGGGGCAAAATTAAATCCGAATGCTTGAATTTGTCCTAAAAATGGTTCCATGATAAAAGTTTTTAGTTAGTTTATATTGAAATATTAAATTGAATGATTTTTTGATCTAAAAAGTGTGTTTGTACAGGGAGAATATTTTCCTTTAAACAAGAGTTTTTTTCCCAGTGTTCCCCTGTAATATATCCTCCTGTAGAAGTTAAAATTAATTCGGTGAATTGGGTTTTGTTATTATTTGAAAGCTTATAGTAGATTCTCGAACTTTTTCCTTTTTCACGGTTTGGAAAGTCTGTAATAAACTCATAATTACCGTTACTATCTGTATAAAGTTTTGCTCGATGCCTGTATTTTGAAGAATTTGGTGAAAGATGCCAAATCTCAACCAAGGCGTCTTTTACGGGGGTTATTCCATCTTGTTCATAAATAGTTCCTTTCACTAATACCGAATTGGTATTAAAAACGCTGGTTCTTAAATCTTTTTTAGTCTCGGCAAAGGGATTGTACCCCTCAAACGGACCTTCAGAAGTTGTAAGTGCACTGGTAATTGTAGGAGTTATAACTGCTAATCCAGTTAAGGCCATAGCAGTATTACGCATAAAATTCCTTCGCGAAGTAGAATTTTTCATAATGTTATAATTTGGTTAGTCAAAAGTTAATTTACTGCGCTTCATTCAGTAAATAACTTAAATATATGCGCAAAACGCATTGATATCTTGCAAGTTATTCAATTTTTTACAAAAGTGCACTACGTAACGCTACGTATTTTAACTTATTATTTAGAAATAATAAAACAATATATGTTTAATCCTTTAGCCCTCTTATTTTTGTAATGCCCGTTGGCGCTTATAATTTTGATACCTTTGATAGGAAGAAGTATGGCTAAAATGACACCCGAAAAAAATTTAAAAGAACGTATTAAAGAACTTACTTGTCTTTATGAAGTTTCGTCTATAATTGTAAACAACGATTTTAGAGAATTAGACAAAACGCTATACTCAATAGCGCTTAGTTTGCGTAAAGCATTGCAGTTTAATAAACACGCAACTGTCGAAATTGTTTCAGACCCTTTTCACCTGGTATCGTCTACAATTTCCAAAAAAACAGTATTTATAATACACAATATTAACGTATTTAATGAACCTAAGGGATTTATTAAAATACACTACCCGGCAGATAACTACACAAAAAAAGATTTTCTTGTTGAAGAAAAAAAACTACTTAAAACAGTAGCAATTAATGTGGGCGATTTATTAGAACGCGTATCCATAAGAGAAAATGAGGCGGTTATAAAGCGAAAAATGGAACACGCAGACCGCCTTAGTATTTTAGGTGAAATTACTGCCGGTATCGCACACGAATTAAACACTCCGCTGGCCAATATTTTGGGCTTCGCTGAATTGTTAAAAAGCAAAGAGCCCGAAAACACACAAACCAGTCGCGATTTAGACAAAATTATTAACAGCGCAATTTTTTCGAGAGAAGTAGTTAAAAAACTAATGTTTTTTGCCTGCGAAATGCCTCAAAATTTAGACAAAACAAACATAGTTCCCGTTATTACCGATGCGATGAATTTGTTAGACCCCACCTTTAATAAAAACGATGTAAAATACCAAGTAGATTTGCCCGAGGGCGAAGTGTTTTTAAAAGTAGACACCATTCAATTAACACAGGTTATTTTTAACTTAGTACTTAATGCCATATACTTTTCACCAAAAAACGGAGTAATATCGGTTGCTTTAAAAGAGACAAAAAATAATGTAACTTTAACCATAGCAGACCAAGGCCCAGGAATACCAGCCGAAAACACACAAAAAATTTTCCAGCCGTTTTTTACCACAAAAGCCGTGGGGGATGGCTCTGGCTTAGGACTTAGCGTAGTACACGGAATTATTCGGAGTCATCGCGGTACAATAGATTATCAACACAACGACCCAACGGGTGCAGTTTTTATAATTACTTTTCCAAAACAATAAACAGTATGTTGCAAAAAGAAAACATATTAATAGTAGATGACGATATAAATATTTTAGAATTAATTCAACGTAATCTTCAATCTTTAGATTATCATACCTACAAAGCTGTTTCGGTAAAAGAAGCAGTTTCTATTTTGCGCGATACCGAGATAGATTTGTTAATTACCGATTTAAAAATGCCCGAAGTAGATGGGTTTCAATTAATTCAATTTGCTTCAGAGCATTACCCAAATATGCCCAAATTGGTAGTTACAGGATACCCTTCGGTGCAGGATGCGCTTTCGGCTATAAAATCGGGTGCCGTAGATTATTTGGTAAAACCTTTTACAAAAGACGAGTTAAGACAGAGTGTATTAAAATCGCTTTCAACGCGCACTAAGAAAAAACCTTCGGAAAAAGCTGAATCTAAAAACTACAACGAAATTATTGGCGAGAGCGAAGCCATTAAAAGTGTTACACAAATTATAGACCGAGTTAAAGATAATAAAGCTACCATCTTTATTAGCGGTGAAAGCGGAACAGGAAAAGAACTTGTAGCGCGATCTATTCATTACAACGGCAAGTTTTCTCGCGAACCCTTTATAGCAGTAAACTGTGGCGGCATTCCAGAAAATTTGTTGGAATCAGAATTATTTGGGTACGTAAAAGGTGCTTTTACTGGTGCAAACGATACTCGCGAAGGATTTTTTCAGGCTGCAAATGGCGGTACAATTTTTTTAGATGAAATAGGAAATGCGCCACTTTCGGTTCAATCTAGATTGCTTAGGGTACTTCAGGAAAAAGAAGTGATGAAAGTAGGCGAAAGAAAAGCCGAAAAAATAGACGTTCGGGTTATTGCCGCTACCAATAGCAATTTAAAAGAAATGATTGCAAAAGAAACATTTCGCGAAGATCTCTATTACCGGCTAACCGTTGTTGAAATTGTTGTGCCTCCACTTCGCGATAGAAAAGGAGATATCCCGTTGTTGGCAGATAAATTTTTGTTTAAATACGGAAACGAATACAAAGATCGCTACATCACCATCGAGCCCGAGGCACAAGCCTTACTAAAAAGATACGATTGGCCAGGAAATATTCGCGAATTAGAAAATGTAATTCAACGTGCGGTTATAATGTGCGACCGAACCATTGGCGTAAAAGATTTACCCGAAAACTTAAAATACAAAATAGACTTCCCCGAAGAAAACTTAATGTCTTTAAAAGCAATGGAGAAAAAATATATTGAAAAAGTACTCGCTGCTACCCACAACAACCAATCAAAAGCCGCCGAAATTTTAAATATAGATCGCAAAACTCTTAGAGGAAAAATTAAAGGTTCATAATTCTATTCGCAAAACAATCGTCATTTTTAAACCACTTCACCCCCCTGCTTTAATAATAGTTTAAGTGGGGAATTATTACCCACCACAGAAAATACTCCCCAAAAAGTAATTTATCACACTTCAATCACAAAACAATTATGTGATTGATTTTCAGCTGTTTATGTCTTTCGCTATAGATTTTTTGATTTATGGCATACAGCTTGCCAAATGAAAAGGCAAACAATTAGTACCTATGATTGCGAATTCTACTAAACTATGTAATGAATGTGTGCACGCATCGTATTGCGCATTAACACACAGCCAAAGCATGGTGTTTTCGTGCAGCGACTTTGACCCTTTAGAAAATGAAATGCCAAAACCGCTAATGAAAATAAAAGAGAGAAAACCAGTATTGGCAACTATTTAAAATCTTAATTAAATGACAAACACACAAACCGTGGAAAAACCGAAAGTTTTAAAAAAAGGAATGTTAGATAACGTGTTGGAGCAATTTAATAGTGCTGCAGATAAGATAGATCTAAACAACAACGTCCGCAAAATTCTCAGCATCACAAACACTGAAATTATAATAAATTTTCCGGTTCGAATGGACAATGGAGATGTAGAAGTGTTTACGGGTTATCGTGTACAACATAATAACGCATTAGGCCCGTATAAAGGGGGGCTACGTTATCACCCTACTGTAGATATTGATGCTGCCCGTGCTTTAGCCATGTGGATGACTTGGAAAACCTCGTTGGCTGGCTTACCCTATGGTGGCGCAAAAGGAGGAATTCAATTAGATCCTTCAAAATATTCAAAAGGCGAATTAGAACGTATTACCCGTAGATTTACCTATGCTTTAGGTGAAAACATTGGGCCAGAGCATGATATTCCTGCACCAGATGTAAATACCAACGACCAAACAATGGCTTGGATTGCAGATACTTATATGAGTACCAAAAGTACGAGCGAGCGTTCTAAAAACCAGCACGTTGTTACCGGGAAACCTGTAGGTAGTGGTGGTTTAGAAGGTAGAGACCGTGCAACGGGTTACGGCGTTTTCTTAACAATAAAATTTTGGGCCGAAAAAAACAAAGTAAGCTTAAAAGATAAAAAATTTATTGTTCAAGGTTTTGGAAACGTAGGTTTTTGGGCTGCACATTTCTTAGAAGGTGAAGGCGCAAAACTTGTTGGTGTACAAGATGCATTTGGAAGTATCCAAAACAAAGAAGGAATTAACGTAACCGATTTGTTTAATTACGGTAAAGCAAATAAAGGTAGTATTGTAGGGTTTCCAGAAGCTACCGAAATGGACGGGAAAGAATTCTTTGGCTTAGATTGCGATATTGTTATCCCTGCAGCCTTAGGAAACCAAATTACAAAACACAACGCTCACACTATTAAAGCCTCTTTAGTTGCTGAAGGTGCCAATGGCCCAACCGATATTGAAGGCGAAAAAATATTGTTAGAACGTGGTATTACTATTATTCCAGACATTATGTGTAACTCTGGAGGTGTAATAGGAAGTTATTTTGAATGGCTTCAAAACCGAAATGGAGAGCTTTGGCAGCTAGACGAAATTTTAGAAAAAATTGAGAAAAAGCTAAAAACTACTTTCCTAAAAGTTACAGATTATTCCGAAAAAAAGGAAGTAGATATGCGTACAGCAGCTTTTAGTATAGCTATTGAGCGTATTGAAAAAGCGTACATTTTAAGAGGTATTTTCCCTTAATTAAACACAACCCACAAAGATGGAACACCCCAGAATTATTCATAAATCTGGTGTTCCATCTTTCAATAATACCATAAGAAACCATGAAATATGGAAATTTAATATTAGAAAAGAAGGAGTTCGTTTTTTTAAAGCGGTTGCTAAATGTAACCAGCTATTACAAAGACGAAAACACCAAGGTTTCACTCAAAAAATTAAGTGGCGAATTAACTAGTGCAATTATTTATGACCACGACCAAATGCCCGAAGATGTAATTAGATTTAACAGTCGCGTTACTGTACAGTCTGGCACTTGGAAAACCGAATTTCAATTAGTAATCCCTACCGAAAGAAACATTGCCGCAAATAAAATTTCAATTTTAGCGCCAATGGGTTCGGCGGTAATGGGCTATGCCGAGGGTGATTCTGTAATATGGAATTTCCCAAATGGCACGAAAGAACTTGTAATTACAAAAGTAGAACAAGCAGAAAAACCAATAGATATTGACGTACTGTCGTAAGTAATATCTACAAAAAATAATTTAATCATGCAGATTTATAATCACGATTCACCCGAGGCAATAACATTTAAGAACAATTATATCGAATTGGAAAATTGGATAGACCACCTTAATTATATTGACAGAGAGATCGACAATCTGTTAAATTTAGGTAGCAACGAATTGGCATCGGCATTTAATGCAAAGCAAATTCTGGAAAAATTAAACCAAGAAAAACAAGATAACGCAGCTGCTATCGATAAGTTTCTAAATTACAAAGAAAGTCTTCCAAAGGCGGCAGAGTGCGAAGATGTTGCTTGCGATATGTTTTATGTTTCGGAACACGAAAAATACCGAGAAAATTATTCGGCACACTTAAAAAAATATAGAACAGTTAAGGAAGAATACTTTAGCGCATTGGCTAAATAAAAACCTTTAAGAAATTTTATGAGCGAACAGCCACAGCCCAAAACAATAGGAATTCTTAAATCCCCAAACGATCCTCGGGTTTGTTTGTTGCCCAAAGAAGTTAAGCGTCTTACCGGGGAATTAAAGCTTACAGTTCTTTTTGAACCTGGGCTTGGCAGTTCGCTTGAAATTGATGATAAAGATTATGTCGAGGCAGGCGCCAACAGTGCATCAAAAGAATCAATTTTAAAAAATTCGGATACCATCGTATCCATAAGTCATACTTTTAGCGAAGTGGAAATGAAGGGGGGTTGTTGCTTCATTGGTTTTTTCAACCCCCTCTTTCATGACACTAAATTTGAGACTTATAAAAACAATAACGCCACAGTTTATAGCTTAGACCTTTTGCCACGTACTACCCTTGCACAATCAATGGATGTTCTTTCTTCAATGGCATCTTTGGCTGGATATAGAGCGGTAATTAAAGCAACCGAAATTTATAACGGCGTATTCCCAATGTTTACTACCGCCGCTGGCACCCTTACCCCCGTTAAAGTATTAGTATTAGGTGCAGGTGTTGCAGGATTGCAGGCTATTGCTACAGCACGACGCTTGGGTGCAGTTGTAGAGGCTTTTGACGTGCGCAAATCGGCTGGCGAAGAGGTGCGAAGTTTAGGCGCTACCTTTATTGAAGTAGCAGGTTATACCGAATCTGAAAATGCCGGTGGATATGCTGTTGCACAATCTGAAGAATACTTACAGCGACAAAAAGAATTAATTCACAATCATATTCGCACTGCAAATATTGTAATAAGCACAGCAAATATTCCGGGTAAAAAAGCACCTTTGCTCGTTGAAACCCGCTCGGTAGAAGCCATGAAACCGGGAAGTATAATTATAGATTTAGCTGCCGAACAAGGTGGAAACTGCGAGTTGTCTAAAAATAAAGAAGTTATAAAACATCACGGGGTTACAATTGTTGGAAATTCTAATCTTTCGGCCGAAATTCCAGCGGCAGCCTCACAATTGCTTTCAAACAATTATTTCTCGTTCTTAAAATACAAACAGAAGAATGAAAATAATAACGACGATCCGCTTTTAACTGCAAGTTGTATTCTAAAAAAAGGCGAATGGTCCCATCCACATTTTACTAAAACATTACAACCAGCCTAACCATGGAATTTTTAAATCAACATATTGAAGAAATTTATTTCGTCATTTTCTGTGTTTTTATCGGTATTGAAGTAATTGCAAATGTTCCAGCCATTCTACACACACCGCTTATGAGTGGCGCCAACGCAATTAGTGGTGTAATTTTAGTAGGAGCTATAATTGTTATGTTTCGGGTGCCGGCAGATGATTATTTAAACCTCACCTTAGGTGGAATTGCAGTTTTTTTGGGTACTCTCAATATTTCGGGCGGGTTTTTTGTCACCGGACGAATGCTTAAAATGTTCAATTCAAAAAAATAAATCCTCATTTATTAATTCAAAATTAAAGGCGTAAAACACAACACAAATAAAAATTGTTCTTTGTTTTACGCCTTTTTATTTATTCCTAATCACTTTTTCAACAACTAACCAATGCACGCAGTAATAGAAGTAGGATATTTAATTGCTACAGTATCATTTATAGGTGGATTAAAATTTATGAGTTCACCCAAAAATGCAAAATCAGGAAATTTACTTGCCGCCATAGGCATGGTATTGGCCGTATGTTTAACATTTATCGCCGCTGTTTCCAAAACTGTTCCATATTTAAATTTAATAATAATGCTATTGGCCATTGCCATTGGAACCGTAATTGGAAAAAGATTATCGAGTAAGGTTGAAATGACCGGAATGCCACAACTTGTTTCTCTATTTAATGCTACTGGGGGTGGATGCGCCATGCTTTTAGGTTTGGTAGAAGTAAATCAAATGAATCTTGCTACCGCCTTATTAGGAAATAAAATATTACTAATAGCCGGGTTGGTTACAGGTGCTATTGCTTTAACCGGAAGCATAATTGCTGAACGAAAATTAGCCGGAAAAGTAAAAGATAACCGCAGTAAAACAGTAATAATTTCTGCTAGATTATTACTGACTTCTTTGATGGTTTTACCCGTCCTTTTCTTTATAGGCGTAATACCTATAAGTTTTCCAGTTTTTTTATATGTGCTTGCCGTAATTGCAATGACTTACGGGGTACTATTTGTACTGCCAATTGGGGGTGCAGATATGCCTGTGGTTATTTCGCTTTTAAACAGTATCACGGGAATTGCCACTGCCTTTGCCGGCTTTGTTTACGGCAATAAAGCAATGATTGCAGGTGGTATTTTTGTAGGAGCTGCAGGAATTTTACTCACACTTTTAATGTGTAAGGCAATGAACCGTTCTTTGATGAAGGTGCTTGCCGGTACCTTTAAAAAAGGTAAAAATGCTGCCGACGAACAAGAACAAGATATTAAAGAAATAAGTATTTCGGAAACTGCCTTAGCCCTATCATTTGCTCAAAAAATTGCAATTGTGCCTGGGTACGGTTTAGCGGTCGCACAAGCACAGCATATTTGCGGACAGTTACAGCAACTTTTGGAAAAGCGAAACGCCCAAGTAGATTACATTATTCACCCTGTGGCCGGACGAATGCCTGGCCATATGAATGTGCTCTTAGCCGAAGCAAATGTAGCCTACGCACGATTAAAAGAAATGGACGAAGGCAATGAAAACATGCCGCAATACGACACTGTTTTAGTAATTGGGGCTAACGACGTAGTAAACCCAGCGGCCGAGAATAATCCAGACAGCCCCGTTTACGGCATGCCTATAATTCGCGCCCACCAAAGCAAACAAGTAGTTGTAATGAAACGCAGTATGGGAAAAGGATACGCCGGTGTACAAAACGAGCTTTTTGGTTTCGATAATTGCAGCATCCTATTTGGTGATGCAAAGGCATCGTTGCAAGAACTGGTGAATCAATTAAAGTTGATTTAACTACTACTTTTACCCTCTTAATTCAATATCTATTTCGAAATCAGATGCTAGTTTAAACTCACAATCTTGAAATTTTGGTGCCGAAAATCGAGGTTTAAAATTGTTTGAAAAACCGTACGGCTCTTTTGGTATTCCGAAAAAATTTCGGTTTAAATCTCCGTCAGAATTTACATCGTGGTACATAGAAACCGCATAAATACCCGGCGGTAAATCTTTTACCACCACCGTTTGGGTATTTGCAGTAACTTTTACTGAAATTGATTTGTAAGCCTGACCTTCTTCTAAAAACCTTTCGTGTGTATTAAAAACTCCAATTTCAACTGTTCCTTTAATTTTTTCAATATTCGAAATATTTATTGTTAACGTGTGTTTTTCGGTAGTTGGCGTAGCAAACAATAAGTAAAGAAACAGAAATAAAGCGTTCATAAATGTGAAAAATTTAATTTAAGAGATCACCAATTTAATTAAAATAAACGGCTTTAAAAACAGCTAATGGCGACCGTTTACCAACATTTAGTGTTAAAGTATCGTCATTTATTGAATAATTATCGGCCAATTCAAACACTTTTAAAAAATCACTTTCGTCAAAATTTACATCGGGACAGGCCTTCATGGTAGTTGCCATATTTCTAAAACGAATTCTATTGCCTTCTTCTAAACTATAACTTCCAGAAAAAGTATTGCATCCCGCAAAACCCGTAACTCTATTTTCTTGCGTTTTTAAAATAAAATAAGCCTCGCGTTCTTGGTTGCTAGCCATTTCAACTTTATTACCTTCTAAAACGGTTAGTTTCCAGTATTTTTCGGTGATTGCATTGTCGGTTTTATTCACTTTTCTGAAACTTGCCAAAGGTGTTTTATCTTGTGCCAAAAGCTCTAATCTATCGCCAACAAATTTGTATTTATTCACCTCTGAAAACATTTTTAAAAATTCGTTTTCATCAAAATCACTGTCTGGACAAGCCATTTTTGTTGCTCCTAAGCCCGAAAATTTTATTTTATTTTCAGTATCTAAAGTGTAGCTTCCAAAAAATCTATTACAACCAGAAAATCCGGTAACTTGGTTTTCGGCTGCATTTAAGGTAAAACCAATTTCGCTATCTATTTGCGATGAAATTACCTTTTCACCATCAAAAGTTTCTAAAACCCAAAAGGTTTCAGTAATTGAAGATTCAGTTGCGTTATTGGTTTCCATATTTGAATGTTGTGTAGTGCCACAGCTGTATAAAATAAGTGTTGCGAAAAGTATCGATAAAAATTGAAATTTCATTTTTGTGATTTTTTAAATTCATTTGCAAAGTACAAAGCCTCCTGTACAACCCTTCATAGCAAAAAGCTAAAATATCGTGAAGATTGTATTAATTGATTGTTGCAATAATCACAAAGCGGGCCAAAATTATAAAGCTGACCACCGCTTAGTGGTATTCAAAAAATTTATATCTTAAACGCTTTTAAAAAGTCAATTTAAAAGTACACTTATGAAAGTATTTCCATTCAAAATTTTTGTATTATTCACAATTGTATTAGCCACTACTCTACCCACAACCGGTCAAGTTTTAAGCGGGTCGCAAATAGACAGTTTGGTGCAAAAATCTATGCAAACTTTTAATGTTCCCGGCATGGCTGTCGCAGTTTTAAAGAATGGAAAAGTGTACCACAAAAACACCTATGGCGTTAGCTCTATAAAAACTAAGAAAAAAGTAGATGAAAACACACTTTTTGGCGTGGCTTCAAATACTAAAGCATTTACTACCGCTGCACTTGGGCAACTTGTTGATGCCAACAAATTATCGTGGGATACAAAGGTTATTGATATTATTCCAGAGTTTAGACTGTACAACGCTTACGTAACTCACGAGTTTACAGTTCGCGACCTTGTAACACATAGAAGCGGTTTAGGATTGGGAGCTGGCGATTTAATGGTTTTTCCCGCCGCTAATACTACTACCAAAGAAGAAATGATTCACAACCTGCGATACCTAAAACCAGTTTCTTCTTTTAGAAGTAAATACGATTATGACAACCTACTTTATATCGTGGCAGGCGAAATTGTTTCGAGCGTATCTGGTAAAGATTTCGACACCTATATTTCTGAAAACTTTTTTAAACCTTTAAATATGGACCGTTCGTTTTTATCAATTCCAAGAATAAAGGCAGATGACAATAGAATTGACGGGCACGCTCCTGTTAATGGCGAATTAAAACTTACAGCAGATACTTTTACGCAAATAGCTACGCCGGCAGCCGGAATTTACGCATCTATTAACGATATGACCACTTGGGTACAGGCGCAAATTAACCAAGGAAAATATGGCGAAAAGCTGCAAGATAGTTTGTTCAGTAAAAAAACACATGCCGAAATGTGGACACCACAAACTATTGTAAGAGGAAGAAAAGGACCTTATAATACACATTTTACTGCCTACGGATTAGGATGGTTTTTAAGCGACGTAAGCGGCAATTTTCAAGCTACCCACACCGGAGGTTTAATAGGGATTGTAAGCCAAGTAACTATTATTCCTGAAATGGAATTAGGGATAATTGTACTTACAAACCAACAAAGCGGTGCCGCGTTTAGAGCCATTACAAATTCAATTAAAGATGGGTATTTAGGCATTAAAGGAGAAGACCGAATTAAGGAATACAATGAACGTAGATTGGCCAATGAAGCGAAAGAAGCCGAAGTAATTGCAGAAGTTGAAAAAAATATTGCTGCCCAAGGAAAAAATAAAACAGAACTTATCAATTCAAAAAATATAACTGGAACTTACCAAGACCCGTGGTTTGGAAACGTGGCTATTTCGCAAAACAAAAACACTGTAATATTTAAGGCAGAAAAATCGCCAGATTTAACTGGAAAAATGACTTATTACAAAGGTACTACCTACGTTGTGCGTTGGAACGACGCCTCTTTAAAAGCAGATGCTTTTGTTAATTTTACGCTGAATACCGAAGGGGAAGCAACCGGTTTTACAATGAGTCCTATTTCGCCATTAACCGATTTTAGCTTTAATTTTCAAGATTTAAATTTTAAAAGAATTGAGAAATAGTTGCTTTTAAAATCGGTTAATTTTCAGAATTAAAAGAAATTTTAGTGCGGTAGAGATTACTGCTACATTTTAGGTTGAGAACCAAATTTGCCGAATAACTTCCTAAAAGTTTCTAAATAGTTTTAAGTTTTCAATCCATATTTGTTATTTTCATAGATAACTAAAATTTAAGGTATGAAAACCACTAAACGATTAGATTATGCTATAGGCAAATTGTACACTGCTTTTCACAACAATACTTTAAACCCTGAATGTTGTAAGCAATGTGCCGTTGGAAATATTTGTGACAACACAGATAGTTGGAAAAATTTTAGTGATAGTCACGGGTCGTTACAATTAAATTATATTGGACTGGTTCACGAAAAATTGGGTCGGAAATTTAATGGGTACTCCCCTTCCGAACTTTTAAAGATTGAACACGAATTTTTAAAAGCTTGCGGCTATAAACTCCCTTTAAATTATCGAAATTCTAAACCCGAAAATGCAGCTTCAAAAGATAATTTAATTAAAGGACTTTCGGCCGTGATTGAATATTTATGTAGGCTAGATAGCGTGCAAAACGTTATGGATATTTCTTCGCTATTTCAAACCAATCAAATTACACCTGCTAAACAGTTAAATCTTTCTAAGATAGCGTAGTTACGCTGTTCTATCACCCAAAACTGTCTCTTTTAAAAGCTGTATAGTAACCTCAGAAAACGTATATTATGTCCTCAAAGAGCCAAGCGCCAAAAAGACTTCCGCTTTATCTTTCACTAATAGTTATCGCCATTTTGGCAATTTGTTATTTTACAATACCGAGTGTACAAGATTTTTTTAACGAAGCTTGGACCGTACTTACAAGCGATGACGAAAAACGCATTAAATCTTGGGTTGAAGGGTTTGGATGGTTAGGGCCTATTGTAGTTGTACTTGCAATGGTAGCGCAAATGTTTCTAATTGTTGTACCTACCATTTTGCTTATGGTTGTAACCATACTTGCGTACGGTCCTTTTTGGGGTAGTTTAATAATTTTAGTGGCTGTTTATATGGCTTCCTCTGTTGGTTATTTAATAGGAAAACATATTGGCACACATCTTATCGTTAAACTATTGGGCGAATCCACGATGAAAAATGTTGAGTCATTTTTAGAGTCGTATGGGTTTTGGGCAGTGGTAATTACTCGTATAAATCCTTTTCTCTCAAACGATGCCATTAGTTTTGTAGCCGGTGTTTTAAGTATGAATTACTGGCGATTTATTGCAGCCACCTTAGTTGGAATAACACCATTAACTGTTTTAATTGCTATTATTGGGCAAAATATAGAATCGCTAAAATCTGGCCTGCTCTGGGGCTCAATTGGTAGTTTAATAATTTTTATTATTTATATCTGGTGGGATAAAAAGCGCAATAAATAAGCAATCTCAAAAACCGTGTATGTGCTAATTATTTTATAAAATTTTTTAAATACTGTGTGCGAGCCGTAATTTTGCAGATTAATTTTTTTTGAAATGAATACCGAATCTCACCACAATATTCGTCCAGCACGACCCGAAGATTTTAAGCAAGTAGCACCGCTAATGGTACAAGCAATGGAAGATTTAGCTTGTAGCTTTGCCAATGTTGATATCCCGACAAAAGCCTATCCTCTGTTTGAACATTTTTTTCAACTACCTGCAAACCAGTATAGTTTTGAACACACTTTGGTTTACGTCGAAAATGACGTGATTATGGGTTCAATTACATTTTATGACGGTGATTTATTAGCAACCTATCGAGCACCCTTTTTAGCGCATATTGCAAATGAATACAATGTAAAAGATTTACATATTGAAGACGAAACTATTCCAGGTGAGGTTTATATAGACACCGTTAGTGTATCGCCAAATCATCAAGGAAAAGGAATTGGCAAAAAACTATTGGCTGCAGCTATAAATCAAGCAAAAAACCAAGGAAAAGAAAAAATAGGTCTGTTAGTAGATTTTGACAACCCCAATGCCAAAAAACTATACATTAGGTTAGGCTTTAAAAGCGCCGGAAAGAGACAATTAGGCAATAATTTTTACGAGCATTTGCAACTCCATTTGCAAGAAGATTGAGGTCTTCGGTAAATTTAATTTATGCAAATAGCTGGTTAAGGATGGCCAAAGAATTGGGTCGCTTATAACCTTGAACGTGGAAACTATAGTACGATAATAGTAGGTTCAATACATCCTTGCGTTGTTCTTTGTTGAGTTTTACCGAATCTAAATTTGATAGGTTAAGGTGAAAAAATTGTTTAAAGTTTTCTACTTGCTCACCTTGTAAGCAATAGTCTGTATTATTTTCATTTTGAAAGACACCCTCCATTATATTAAAATAGGGTTCTTCAATTTGGGATGCATCGGGAAAAAAACCTAAATACAAACTTAATTGTAAAAGGAAAAATATATGAAAATTTGCAATAGATTCATTGTTATCTAACCACAGCAACGAATTCTCTAAAAAGGAATATAATTGTTGGTTTGCCTCTTCTTCTCGAATACAGTTTTTAAGAATTTCAGACAAAAACATAACCAGTCCCGTTTTTACAATATCGGTATGTAAACTACGGTAGGGGGTGGCAATTTTAACCTCTTTAATATATTCTAAACTGCCCTTATTTTTATGATTTGCAATAAGATCTAATTGCATTAAAGGTTGAAAATACGAAGCCTTAAACTTCCCTTTTTTCGATTTTAAAATGTTTCGTAAAAGATAGCTTTTTACCCCGGCCTCTTGGGTATAACAACTTACAATTAAATCGGCTTCGGAGTATTTAATTGCAGAAAACACAATGGCTTTTGTTGCAACCACCATTATCTAATAATCATTATTTTAGAAACTTTAGTTTCCAGATTATCTTCGGTAGTTACTAAAACCAAATACACACCCGAACGCACCTTGTATTTTCCAAAGGCTGTGGTATCCCAAAGTACGCTACCCCCTTCTGAAGTTTCTTCAAAAACGAGGTTACCAGTAATGTCGGTAATTTTTACATTGGCTTGTGCCGTAAGGCCATCAATTGTTACATTTCCATTAAAACCTGGGCGCACAGGATTTGGGAATGCGTGTACATTTTCTAAGTTATCGCTCGGGGCAGTAGCAGTTCCTTTATACGCTACCAAACCTTGTACTGTGGCAAAATATACCACGCCGGTAAAAGGGTCTATTGCTATGTCTTGGACTGTATTAGAAGGTAATGGCGAATTATCTTTTGTAAACCTAAGTAATGTTTCTTGGCCGTTTGGCGATAAATAGAACACCCCAGACGATGTTGTGGCTATCCATTTATTATTTGAACCGTCTACTTCAATATCGGTAACGGTTTGCTCATAAAGTAACTCTTTTGGGACGCCATCTTCCAAAATTATTATTGCCTGCGCATCTGGGCTTCCTCCTTCTTCAAAAAAACTATTTGGGCTAAACAGCACCCGCAATCCTTTTAACGTTCCAATCCAAAGTCTGTTTTGCGCATCAATAGCAACAGATCGTACCGCATCTGAAGGTAGATTTCCTGTACCAACACCTCTACCAATTTTATTGAGTTTATTGGTAGTAGGATTATAGCCTAATAAGCCATTACTATAAGTACCAACAAAAACATAATTTTCACGACTTAGTGCCATTGGCGCTAAAGCCAATTCGCTTGTTACATTAATAATATTTGAAATATCTACTTTTTGAAATTGCCCGTTTGGTGTTAGCTTTATTAATCCTTCTTCGGCTTTTGTTTGTGCAATCCACAAATTGCCTTGCGAATCAAATTGCGAGCCGTAAATTCTTATTCCAGCATCGGCGTTTCCACCGCCAGGTAAAGGTATATTAACCCTATCTAAAGGGCTATTAGAGTCATCAAATAGTATTGATGGCTCATCGTCTAAAATCTTTAGCAATCCTCCTTGAAATGAACTCATATAAACTTCGGAAGGTTCTTGCGGGTTTATAGTAACTTTTACCAAATCTGTAGGTTCACCTCCCGGTACAGTGTTAAGATCTTCATATGGAATATTAGTCCAAAGTGTATCTTTTAAAACGCTTATTCCGTAGCGAGAAAGCGGGAAAGGATTGTAATCTCTATCTACCTCTCCAAAGCTCACCCATAATTGCCCAGGACTCGCATCGATGGCAAAGGAGCTATTTCGTTCTGGCCCGTTGGGTAAAACTTGTGTGGCTTGCATGCTATTAAAAGGAACTATTAACAACCCATCTTCATTGGTGCCTAGATAAAAGTTGCCACTAAATCCAAAACCAGATTGTAAATCTAAATCATACTCCAACAAATTATCTACAACACCTTCTTCAATAAACCCGTCGGAATATGCGTGAATAGAGTTTTGAGTAGTAATTGTAAGCAAGCCATTGGTCGCTCTAAATTTCTTAACTTCCGAAGGGAAGTTTTCAACTACGGTAGTATTTCCGTTGGCCGAAAATCTTAAAATATTATTCGATCTATTGGAGGCATAAAGTGAAGTACCCAATTTTTCGACCGCTCTAAACCCACCGCCAATAATGGTTGTCCAGTTTTGATAGTCTATTAAATTATCATCATCAACAAAGGCTCTACGCATACCATCGCTCACGCTGGCTGCAAAAATATATGGCTCTTGAATTACCGTTTGAATAATATCTATTTGCGCCCCTCCGTCGCCAATAAAGTATGTATCTCCAAATTCTAATCGTTGTAAATCGTAAACCGAAATTCCGTATTGTGTTGCAATGTATAATTGCCCGTTGTGTTCGGTAAAATTGTTAACACCTTTTTTATCTGGTGGGATGGTTTGTTTTTCTAAAATATCTACAACTTTTAAAACTCTTTCCTCGCCATCTTTAATAATTTCTAAAAGACCATCGGCGTATCCAATTACAAGTAAATTAAATTCTTCGCTGTAATGGATTGTAGTAATTTTATTACCTGACAGTCCGTTTACTGTTGAAAATGTATTTATTTCTTTGGTAGTAAGATTGTAGGTAAACACTGCATTTTCGGCACCAACATAAATATTATTATCGCCTTGTGAAATATCCTTAATAGACACATATGAAAAATGCCCAACCCATCGATCTTCAAAATTCTGGGCAACGGCCAGTACCGAAAAAAATAATGAGAAGACTAAGGCCCACAGCTTCATAAAAAATAGGTTTTGAATATTAACACGCTAAAATACTATTTATTGCGGGATGGGTATGAAAAAGCCTTTCCAAATTATTTCATTGGGAAAGGCTTCCACTTTAATTTTGAATTTGAATTTATTACACCACTCCTTGCGCAAGCATTGCCTCAGCTACTTTTACAAAGCCGGCAATATTGGCTCCTTTTACGTAGTCTACATAGCCTGTTTCATCTTTTCCATATTGTACACAAGCGTCGTGAATATTATTCATGATATTCTGCAATTTACTATCTACTTCTTCGGCCGTCCAACTTAAACGCAAACCGTTTTGAGACATTTCGAGTCCCGAAGTTGCCACTCCTCCTGCATTCGACGCTTTTCCGGGCGCAAATAATATTTTCGCTTTTTGAAATGCTTCAACCGCCTCTGGAGTACACGGCATATTGGCACCCTCGCCAATACAAAAGCAACCGTTTTCGAGTAGCATTTTGGCTTCATCGCCATTTAATTCGTTTTGGGTTGCACAAGGCAACGCAATATCACATTTTACTTCCCACGGTCTTTTACCTGCAACATATTGTGCATTGGGGTATTGGTTTATATATTCTGAAATACGCCCGCGTTGGTTATTTTTTAAATCCATAACAAAGGCTAATTTTTCAGAATTAATTCCATCTTCATCAAAAATATAACCGCCAGAATCTGAAAAAGTAACCACTTTTCCTCCCAGCTCAATAACCTTTTCGGCAGCGTATTGCGCTACATTTCCCGAGCCAGAAATTACAACTATTTTTCCTTTAAAGCTTTCGCCGCGTGTTTCTAACATATCTTTTGCAAAGTACACGTTGCCATAGCCTGTAGCTTCTGGCCTAATAAGAGACCCGCCGTAAGACAAACCTTTGCCTGTAAGCACTCCTGTAAACTCATTGCGAATACGTTTGTACTGGCCGTACATAAAGCCTATTTCGCGCGCACCCACACCAATATCGCCCGCAGGTACATCGGTATCGGGGCCAATATGGCGGTATAATTCGGTCATAAAACTTTGGCAAAATCGCATAATTTCGGAGTCGCTTTTACCCTTTGGGTCAAAGTTTGAACCTCCTTTTCCGCCGCCGAGCGGAAGGGTAGTAAGACTGTTTTTAAAGGTTTGTTCAAACCCTAAAAATTTAAGAATACTCAAGTTTACCGAAGGATGGAAACGCAAACCACCTTTATACGGCCCAATGGCCGAATTGAACTCAACGCGAAACCCTTTATTTACGTGAATTTTATTATTATCGTCTGTCCAAGGTACGCGAAAAATAATGGTACGCTCTGGTTCAACCATACGTTCTAACAACATTTTGTTAGCATATTTTTCGTTTTCTTCAATAAAAGGGATTACTGTTTCGGCAACTTCGGTTACCGCCTGAAGGAATTCAGGTTCATGAGGATTGCGTTTTTCGACTTCAGTGATGAAATCAATAATACTTTGCTTCATTGGTTACTATTTTATTTTACTTTTAGCGAACTTCCTTGCGCAGTGAAAACTTAATTTTTTTAGCGAAAATGTTTTCAAATTAATAATTTAAAGACAGACTAATTAGGAACATTTACGCAAGGAATGCACAAATATAAGCGTTATGTTAAAAACCGCACCTCAATTTTTTACAAATTACGCAATTAAAAATTTTAAGCTTTAATGGTAATTATGTTTTTATATATTTGTTATTTCTCAACTTAAATCCTCTATTTAATGAATACCAAAATAAATGTATTGGTATTGTTATTCTTTTTGTTTCTCGTAAAACAAAACAGTTTTAGCCAAGGGGGATTTTCTCATGAAGTAGGCTTAATTACTGGTCCAATTGTATTTTATTCAGATTTTGGACAACGGTACGATTTTGAAACAAACACTGGTAACGTGGGTTTTGGCGTGGGCCTAATTCACTATATAAATTTTTCATACAGCTCAGACTGTAATTGTTATACACGAGATGTTTATTTTAACGACCACTTTAAAATTCGTTCTGAAATAGACTATCACAAAACAAATTTGCAGCATTATGGCAAATGGGTAGCCCCCGATAGAACATCGTTAACTGCAGACCAATTGCGTGCCATGGATGGGTCTTCAACGGTAATAGAAATTGGGTCGCAACTTGAATATTTCCCATTTAGTATTCGCGATTTTGCAGCAGGGCAGTATAAAATTGCTCCTTTTATAAGCTTGGGAGCACATTGGGTAAATTTTGATCCCGAAGTTTATTCAACTATAGGAACTTTAAACAACCCCAGTACTACGCCAGACAAGTATTACAATGCTTTTCAACAAGAACCTGCATCTACTTGGGCAGTAGTTGGCGGCATTGGCATTCGTTATAAATTATCGCCACTTAGCGATTTAATGTTGGACAGTAGGTGGCACTTTTACTTTTCAGATTGGGTAGATGGATTAAATCCAACTTTTGAAAATAACGGCACTGTTCCCGTACCTGAAAACAAAGCAAACGAGTGGATTTACTGGTTAAATGTAGGGTATATTTACTATATAAATTAAAAAATTGCTTGGTTAAGGTCTGCAATTAAATCATCAACATCTTCAATACCTACAGACAACCTAATTAACGTATCTACAATTCCATTTTTTTCACGCTCACTTTTTGGAATGCTAGCGTGAGTCATCGTTGCCGGGTGACCCGCTAAACTTTCTACCCCACCAAGACTCTCTGCCAAAGTAAAAACTTTTAAGTTTTCAATTATTTTTAAAGCCTCGTCTAATTTTTCGGCCGCAGGTACAAAAGATAACATTCCACCAAAACCAGTCATTTGCTGTTTGGCAATATGGTGGTTTGGATGATTTTCTAACCCGGGATAGTAAACTTTTTTAATCTTGGGATGATTGTTTAAAAATTGGGCAATCGCCATTCCGTTTTCACAATGACGCTGCATTCTAATATGCAATGTTTTAATACCGCGTAAAACCAAAAAGCAGTCTTGCGGACCACTAATAGCTCCGCTTGCATTTTGAATAAAATATAATTTCTTGGCTAATTTTTCATCGTTAACAACCAAAGCACCCATAACTACATCGCTATGTCCGCCTAAATATTTAGTAGCACTATGCATAACAATATCGGCTCCCAAACATAACGGTTGTTGCAAATACGGGGTGGCAAATGTATTATCAACAGCTAATAAAACACGGTATTTTTTTGCAATGGTAACCGTGCTTTTAATATCTAAAATATTCATCATTGGGTTGGTAGGGGTTTCTACCCAAATAAGCTTGGTTTTTTTGGTGATGTGCTGCTCAATATTGCTGGGAGCGCTCATGTTTATAAAATGAAATTTTACACCAAAATCTTGAAAAATTGTTGTAAATAACCGGTATGTCCCTCCGTATAAATCGCCACTCGCAATAACCTCATCGCCCGGTTTTAACAGTTTTATAACAGCATCAATTGCAGCCATTCCACTGCTAAAGGCAAGACCAAATTTTCCGTTTTCAATGCTAGCAATAGCACGTTCTAAATTACTTCGCGTTGGGTTTTTACTTCGCGAATATTCAAAACCTTTGTGGCCTCCCGGTGCCGATTGCGCATAGGTTGTAGTTTGATAAATTGGTGGCATTACCGCTCCAAAGGCTGGATCTATATTTTCTTGCCCCCCGTGAATAGTTTTGGTGTTGAATTTCATAAAACGCGAATTTAATTTGTAACAATTTTAAAAACAGTGCCTTTGTTAAATCATTTAATATAACTTTTGCAATCGGTCATTTTAAAGTTCTTACTTTTGACACACAAAAGTATAGTTTTCAATTGGGAACACTAACCCTCATTGCCTTTTCAATATGTTTAAAAATCTATTACTCCTTGCCATCACTACACTCCTTTTTGTAGGGTGTTCTTCAGAAAAAGAGATAGAAATATCTTCACAAAGTTTTACTGAAAAAGAACTTGAAATTTGCCAAGACGAAGCTTGTCCCGAGGTTACCATAAATTATGTGAAAATTAATGGCGATAGTGAAGTTTCGAAAACAATAAACCATAAAATTAAAAACTTTATAATTACCTCGCTATTTATGGGTGAAGAAACCAAGCCAACTGCAAAGGACATTCGTTCTGCTGTTAAAGGGTTTGTTGAAGTCTATTTTTCAGATAAAAACCAATTTCCAAATATGGCAGGAGAGTATTTTGCCGAAATAACCATCAATGAAATATACGTTTCTGAAAATATAATTAGTTTTGAAATGAGCCAATATCTCTACACTGGCGGCGCTCACGGCTACGGCAGAACTACTTTTTTAAACGTAAACCCTAAAACTGGCGATACTTATACATTTTCAGAGCTATTTCAGAATAAAGAAGAATTTATTTCGGTAGCAGAAAAAAAGTTTAGAGAACAACAAAATATTAGCGAAAACCAAGGGATTAACGATACAAAGTTTTGGTTTAAAGACGATGCTTTTCACTTGCCAGAAAGTGTTGGATTCACCCAAGATAGTTTAATATTTATATACAATCAATATGAAATTGCGAGCTATGCAGATGGCCCAATAGAACTAAAAATAGCAAGAAAAGAAGCGACTCCTTATTTAACAATTCAATAAATTTAATGTTATGCAAAAAGTATATTATTTGTCTACCTGCGATACGTGTAAAAGGGTATTAAACGAAATTGAAATTCCCTCTTCTTTTATCATGCAGGATATAAAAACACAAGGAATTACCGAAGAAGAATTGGACGAGCTTTTTAATTTAACCGATAGTTTTGAAGAATTATTCAGCAAGAGAGCACGCTTGTACAAAGAACGCAATTTAAAAAACGAAGAATTACTTGAAGAAGATTACAAAGCGTTAATTTTAGAACACTATACATTTTTAAAACGCCCAGTAATAGTAAATAACGATGAGATTTTTATAGGTAGCAGTAAAAAAACAGTTGCTGCGGCAAAACTATCTATCCATCCCAATTAGCAATGGACAAGCGCTTAATAGCCATTCTTGCCGCCACCGGCACCGAAGTTATTTACGGAATAAACCATACAATTGCCAAAGGATTGATGCCACATGTAATTCAACCCTTTGGTTTTATTGTTTTACGCGTTGGGGGTGCGGCTATTTTGTTTTGGATATTAAGTCTTTTTTACAAATCTGAAAAAATAGATCGTAAAGACTGGCTGCGAATTGTAGCCTGCGCCATTTTTGGAATGGTTTTAAACATGCTTATGTTTTTTAAAGGGTTAAGCTTATCAACCCCTATTAACAGTTCAGTTTCTATGACTATTACACCCGTGTTATTATTATTGCTCACGGCTTTAATACTTAGGGAGCGCATAACGTGGTTAAAAACTACGGGGATAGTTTTGGGGCTTTCTGGCGCGTTAATACTTATTCTTTTTCAGGAAAAAACGCAAACCAACGCCCCCAATATACCCTTGGGAAATTCTCTGTTCATTTTAAACGCAATATCGTATTCGTTTTATATTATTTTAGTAAAACCGCTGGTGGCGAAATATAAGGCAATTACGCTATTAAAATTTCTATTTCTAATAGCTTTTTTTATCAATCTACCAATTGGAATATCTCAGTTTAATCAAGTTGCATGGATAGAGCTCACCGCCTCTCAAATTGGACAATTGGCATTTGTGGTTGTAGCAACTTCATTTTTAACTTACTTGTTTAACATTTTTGCATTAAAACAATTAAGCCCTTCAACCGTTGGCGTGTTTATTTATTTACAACCCGTAATTGCCACAATTTTTGCAGTTATGGTGGGGGCCGATACTATAAACGCTTTAAGAATTGGCGCCGCCGCACTAATATTTTTAGGAGTTTATCTATCCACCCGAAAACCTAAAAAACCATTGGTGATTTCTTAAACAATAGTAGTAGTTATATCTTTTGGACGCTGGCTATACTTACGAGTATTTTCTTTAGTTAGAATTCTGAAATCGTCTGTTTTTTCTAAGGCGTCAAACTGTTCGTAAAATTCTTTCGGCAACCCAGAAAGCTTTCTGCTCATTAAATCTATCCATCCGCCCATCATTTCGCAACGCGCACAGTTACGACCATCTTTATCATAAAAATTATGTAAAAATTCAAAGTACATTCCGTCTTCAGACAATCCTTTTAATTGAAGTGAAACATATACTGGTTGCCCCGGAAAAAATTCGCGGAAATAATACATATGCTCATAAAATGCCACAGGACCCAAATTATGTTTTGCAAGACTTTTTTGATTCATTCCTGCCTCCATCATAAACGCCATTCGTGTATGACTCATATAATCTATATAAGCGCTATTTCGTAAATGACGATTCGCGTCTACATCACTCCAACGTATTTCAAATTCTTTTGTATACATAATCAAATTTTTGTACAAATTTAAACTACTTTTGTTATGCAAGCATAGTAAATTTGTTTAGTTTGTGTTAAAGTTATTTTCAAAAAATGCCGCTAATTAATAGCAAATACAATCCGCCATTTCCTTTTACAAACGGGCATTTTTCTACAATCTATTCTTCAAAAATAAGACCCGTACCCGCAGTGGTTCAACACCGGGAACGCATTGAAATTGTAGGTCCAGATTTTATAGACATCGATTGGTCTTACGCAGAAAACGCAACATTGAAAGTTGCAATTTTACTACACGGGTTAGAAGGAAATGCGCAGCGCGCTTATATAAAGGGGCAAGCCAAAATTTTGAACAACTACGGCTGGGATGTTGCCGGGGTAAACTTACGAGGTTGTAGTGGCGAAAAAAACCTTATGTACCAATCGTATAATGCCGGTAAAACAGACGATTTGGAATTGATAATTAATTCAATTTTAAGCAAAAACAAATATGCCGAAATCGCTTTACAGGGGTTTAGCCTAGGCGGAAACTTAACTTTAAAATATTTGGGTGAGCGCCAAACGCTTCCGAAGGAAATAAAAAAAGCGGTTGCCATTTCTACCCCGCTAGATTTAAAAGGTTCTTTACACGCTCTAGAAAAATATTACAACTGGGTGTATCGCACTTCATTTTTAAAAAATTTACGCAAAAAATATAAGTCGAAGATGGAAGATTTTCCCGAAAAAATGACGGTTTCAGATTATAAAAAAATTACCTCACTTTTACAGTTCGATGACCTGTATACTGCCCCAGCGCACGGGTTTAAAAACGCTTTTGATTATTACGAAAAGAACAGCAGTTTACAATATCTACCAAATATTAAAATTCCCACTTACATTTTAAATGCTGCCAACGATAGTTTTCTATCGCCACAATGTTACCCCACCCACATAGCTTCAAATAGTAAAAACATATTTTTAGAGATAAGTAAATACGGCGGGCACGTGGGGTTCCACCAAACAAATAGCGTTTATTATAGCGAAAAGCGAAGTTTAAAGTTTTTAAATAACAATCTTTTATAATTAAAATTTCTGAAATAAGAATTAATTACCTTTGCCCCTCAATATAATAGGAATATGATCCAATCCATGACGGGCTATGGCAAAGAAGTAGTTCAATTGCCATCCAAAACAATTACAATAGAAATTAAGTCTTTAAACAGTAAAGGTCTCGACATAAATACTCGTGTGCCGTCTACTTACCGCGAAAAAGAGTTAGAGATACGCGACTTGCTTGCAAAATCATTACAACGCGGAAAAATAGATTTTTCTCTCTACATTGAAGTTACTGGCCAAGCGGTTACCAGCCAACTAAACGAGGCTGCAGTAAATAACTACATTAATCAATTGGCAAATGTTGTAAATGGCGACCCTATGGAGCTGCTTAAAATGGCAGTACGTATGCCCGATGCTTTAAAAACAGAGCGCGAAGAAATTGATGAAAAAGAATACACAGCTATTTTAGAAGGAATTGATCAAGCGCTGGATGCAATTAATAAATACAGAACAGATGAAGGGATTGCACTTGAAAATGATTTTTTAGCACGTTCAAACAATATTTCGCAATTGTTAGAAGAAATTATTGCTATAGATCCCGAACGCGTAGATGCCGTAAAAGAACGATTGCGAAAAGCGGTGACAGATATAAAAGAGAAAGTAGATGAAAATAGGTTTGAACAAGAATTAATCTACTACTTAGAAAAATATGATATTACCGAAGAGAAAGTACGCTTAAATAATCACTTAGATTATTTTAATAAAGCCCTAAAATCTGGCGACTCTAACGGAAAAAAATTGGGTTTTATCACACAAGAAATTGGTCGCGAAATTAACACCATTGGCAGCAAAGCAAATTATGCGCCTATGCAACAACTCGTGGTGCAAATGAAAGATGAATTAGAAAAGATTAAGGAACAAGCCCTAAACGTTTTATAGATGAAAGGAGGAAAGTTAATTGTTTTTTCGGCACCGTCTGGCAGTGGAAAAACTACCATCGTACAACATTTGCTAAAACAAAAAGATTTAAACTTAGCGTTTTCGGTTTCTTGTACTTCAAGAGAAGCTCGCGGCGATGAAAAACACGGCGAAAATTATTACTTTATATCGCTACGCGATTTTAAACAACATATTAAAAACGATGATTTTCTCGAGTGGGAAGAAGTATATCGCGATAATTTTTACGGCACTTTAAAAAGTGAAGTAGAACGTATTTGGAGCCAAGGTAAAAATGTAATTTTTGATATAGACGTTGCTGGCGGCCTGCGTATTAAAAAGAAATTTCCAGATAAAACCTTGGCCGTTTTTGTAAAACCGCCAAGTATAGACGAGCTTAAAATAAGACTTAAAAAACGCAAGACCGAGAGCGACGAACGTATCAATATGCGTATTGCAAAAGCATCGGTTGAGTTGGCAACCGCACCACAATTCGACAAGATTATTAAAAATTACGATTTGGAAATTGCACTGCAAGAAGCGCATGATTTGGTTGCAGATTTTATTAATAAATAAGCAGTTTTACAGTTTTGAAAATTTCAAAAAAAATAGGGTTGTATTTTGGCACGTTTAACCCAATTCATGTGGGGCACTTAATAATTGCCAACCACTTGGTAGAATACAGCGATCTAGACGAAATTTGGCTCGTTGTAACACCGCACAACCCGCATAAAAAGAAAAAGAATTTGTTGGCAGATTACCATAGATTTGAAATGGTTTACATGGCCTTAGAAGACTATCCAAATTTAAAGGCGAGTAATGTAGAGTTTGGCCTTCCACAACCTAATTATACCGTAAAAACATTGGCATATTTGGAAGAAAAATACCCTCATAATAATTACAGTTTAATTATGGGAGAAGACAATTTAAAGAGCCTTCACAAATGGAAAAACTATGAAGTAATTTTGGATAGATATTCTATTTACGTTTACCCGCGTATTTCAGAAGGAACTGTAGAAACACAATTTGACAATCATCCCAAAATTGATAGGATAGAAGCACCTATTATTGAACTTTCTTCCACATTTATTAGAAAAGGTATAAAATTTGGAAAAAATATTAAACCAATGCTCTCTGCAAACGTTTGGAAGTATATCGATGAAATGAATTTTTATAAATAGCTATTTCGACAATTATTGAAAAACCGCCCCACCAAATAGACTTACTTGGGGAGCGGTTTAAACTCAATAACCAACCAAAATTATTGAAACTTCTCTTAATTTAGAAAGTATCATTTCAACAATCACTGCAAATAACGTGACTTATTACAACATGATTGCATTTGCATTCTTAAGTTACTGTTAAAAGTTTAAGTTTGAATTGTGTACTTTTGAAATGTCCTTTTACTTTATAAGATAACACGGAAATTAATTTTTTTTTAAAGCTTAATTTTCAAAATTGCTTACTAGTTAAATTTGAAACAACACGAATGTTAGAAAACCCTAAATATGCAGTTTTTGGCGGTGGTAGTTGGGCTACAGCCATTGTAAAAATGCTTTGTGAAAACCTTGATGAAATAGGATGGTACATGCGTAATAATTACGCTTTAGAACATCTTAAAAAACACGGTCATAACCCCAATTATTTAAGCTCGGTAGAGTTTAATTTACAACAACTAAAACTTAGTAACGACATTAATGAAACGGTTCGCAATGCCGATATTCTCATATTTGTAATTCCTTCGGCTTTTCTTCATAGTGAACTAGAAAAACTAACTGTTTCATTGGAAGGTAAAATTGTATTTTCGGCCATAAAAGGGATTGTTCCCGAAACAAGTTTAATTGTTGGCGATCATTTTAACACACATTATAAAGTTTCTTTTAATAACATTGGTGTAATTTCGGGCCCCTGCCACGCCGAAGAAGTCGCCCTAGAGCGCCTCTCATATCTTACCATTGCCAGTGCCGATGAAGAAAAGGCCCAACTTATTGCAAGTGTATTACGTAGCGATTATATAAACTGTACCACTAGCGACGATGTTTTAGGAATTGAATACGCCGCCATGCTAAAAAATATTTACGCCATTGCTGCCGGAATAGCCCATGGCTTAGGGTATGGCGACAATTTTCAAAGCGTACTTATGAGTAACGCAATTAGAGAAATGAAAAAGTACGTGAAAAAAGTACATAAAATGAAGCGCGACATAAACGACTCGGCTTACCTAGGCGATTTACTCGTTACGGGATATTCTATTTTTAGTAGAAATAGATTATTCGGAAATATGATAGGTAAAGGATATACTGTAAAAAGCGCTCAATTAGAAATGAGTATGATAGCCGAAGGTTATTACGCCACAAAAAGCGCCTACGCCTTAAACCAACAAAAAGGTAAGAAAAAAGCAAAAACACCTATTATAAATGCTGTACACGCGGTGCTGTATGACAATAAAGATCCAAAGAAAACATTTAAAAAATTAACCGAAAAATTAAACTAAAAAAAGCCCTGCAACTTGCAGGGCTTTTTTAATAAATTAGTTTAGTGTTTTTGGCAGTTTTTCAAACCCCATATTAAAGAGAGTAAATCCAAAAATATCTGCATATTGTTCAATAGTTTTACTTACGGGTGTTCCGGCTCCGTGACCGGCATCGGTTTCAATTCTAATTAAAACAGGATTGCTTCCGCTTTGTTTGTCTTGTAATTCGGCTGCAAATTTAAAACTATGTGCTGGCACAACTCTGTCATCGTGATCGCCTGTAGTAATTAAGGTTGCAGGGTATGCTGTATCTGCATTTACATTGTGTAAAGGCGAATAATTCTTTAAATACGTAAACATTTCTTTACTATCTTCGGCAGTACCGTAATCATATGCCCATCCTGCTCCAGCAGTAAAAGTGTGGTAGCGAAGCATATCTAAAACGCCTACTGCAGGTAAAGCAACCTTCATTAAATCTGGACGCTGCGTCATTGTAGCTCCCACAAGCAACCCACCATTAGAGCCACCACGAATTGCCAAATAACTACTTGAAGTGTAATCATTTTCTATTAAATATTCGGCTGCAGCAATAAAATCATCAAATACGTTTTGTTTTTTCATTTGCGTTCCTGCGTCATGCCATTTCTTTCCATATTCACCTCCACCGCGTAAATTTGGAACAGCATAAATACCACCTTGCTCCATCCATACCGCATTGGCAATGCTAAAGCTTGGCGTTAAGCTAATATTAAAACCTCCGTACCCGTAAAGGATTGTTGGGTTTTTACCGTTTAATTCTAATCCTTTTTTATGAGTAATAATCATCGGGACTTTAGTACCGTCTTTTGAAGTATAAAATACTTGCTTGCTTTCAAATTGCTCCGGATTAAAGTCTATTTCAGGTTTTATAAATAATTCAGACGTTCCATTTTTAATATCGTATTTATAAATGCTTCCGGGCGTAACGTAATTGGTAAATGAAAAGTATAATTCTTTTTCGTCTTTTTTGGCACCAAAACCGCCTGCAGTCCCAACACCTGGCAAAGTAACCTCTCTAATTAATTTTCCATCGTAATCGTACTGCATTACTTTTGAAACAGCATCGACCATATATTTTGCAAAAATATACCCACCTGCCGTACTTGGCGTTAATACATTTTCGGTTTCAGGAATAAAGTCTTTCCAATTTTCAGGGGTTGGATTGCCTGCATCTACAGTGACAACTTTTTTGTTTGGAGCATCGAGGTTGGTTACTATATACAATTTGGAGCCTACGTTTTCAAGAACGTTTGTATCGCTATTAGTATGGTCTAAAATGGTTACCAAAGAAGCGTTTGGCTTGGTAAGATCTTTAATAAACAGTTTATTACCGGATGTTGAAGTACTCGCTCGAATCAATAAATATTTATTGTCTTCGGTAACCTGTGCACCAACATATCTATGCTTTTCTTGAGGTGAAGCCCCAAATATTACTTTATCGGTACTTTGCGGCGTTCCTAATTTATGGTAATAAACTTTATGCTGATCTGTTTTTGCCGAAAGCTCGCTCCCTTTCGGTTTGTCGTAGCTTGAATAATAAAACCCATCTTCACCTTTCCAAGAAATTCCACTAAATTTAATGTCTTTAAGCGTATCGCCAATAATTTCTTTGGTTTCGGTATTCATAACCAGTACTTTTCGCCAGTCGCTACCGCCTTCAGAAATACTATAAGCTAACTTGCTTCCGTCTTTTGAAAAGCTTATCTGCCCTAAAGATATGGTACCATCTTCTTTAAAAGTGTTGGGGTCTAAGAAGATTTCAGCAGTTTCTGGGCTATCACCTGTTTTATATCGATAAATAACGTTTTGGTTTTGCAATCCGTCATTTTTATAGAAATACGTGTATTTTCCCTCTTTAAAAGGAGCACCAACTTTTTCATAATTCCACAACTCTGAAAGTCTGTTTTTTAATGCTTCTCGAAATGGTATTTTTTCCAAATAATTAAAAGTCACCTTGTTTTGAGCTTTAACCCAAGCTGCGGTTTCTTTACTTCTATCATCTTCTAACCAGCGATAAGGGTCTTTTACTTCAACACCAAAATACGTATCTACCGTGTTGTCTTTCTTTGTTTTTGGATATTTAACAGAATACATTTCTTTTTTTGTTTGCGCCTGGCCAACAACCATGGCTAACATCAAAGTTATTGTTGCAATTGAAAATTTCATAGGGTTTAATTTTTTAAGAAAAACAAAGATAACGCTTTTAAGTAAATAGATTTACAATAAAAAAGACTCCATCAATAGGAGTCTTTTATTATACTTTAATCGAGTAAAACTATATAAATAACGGTTTATAGACCTTCCAGTGTTTATAAATTAAAACGGCATTAACTACTGTAATGATAAGGGCAGTTATTAGTCCTGGAGTATCTAAAAATAGATGAAACAGTAAAATATTTACCGTTATTGGCGCCAAGAGTAACAGCGCAAATGGTATCCATTTATTTATAATAAGCAATACGCCAATAAAAATTTCTAAGATACCTACAAACTTAAACAAGTAGCCGGTATTACTTAATGAATCAATAAAAATTGCTGCAGCCCCAGAATAGATATGGGTAGGCATAAAACTGAAATGAACGAGTTTACTCAATCCAAAGAAAACTAATCCTAAACCCAGAATAATGGTAAGGATTTTTGTAAAAGTTGAATTCATAATTAAAATAATTAACGGTTGGCCTTTAAAGATACTGAAAATTAAAGGTCAATCCTCTAAAAAACATGTATTTTTTTAACAAAACGTTAATTAAATAATTTGAATTATTCTTAAAAATCTAAATCAAGTCTTGCGCTATTAAATATTCGGCAATTTGAATGGCATTTGTGGCGGCACCTTTCCGCAAATTGTCGCTTACTATCCACAAATTTAATGTATTGGCTTGACTTTCATCTCTGCGAATTCTTCCTACAAACACCTCATCTTTATTTTGTGCATAAATGGGCATTGGGTAAGTGTTTGTTAAAGGATTGTCTTGCACAGTAACCCCCACCGTATCGTGTAATAATTTGCGAACATCGGCCAATTCAAAATTATTTTCAAATTGGACGTTAACAGATTCACTATGCCCGCCAACAGTAGGAATACGCACGGCAGTGGCAGTAATAGAAAAGCTTGTATCGTTTAAAATTTTTTGCGGCTCCCGCGCTAATTTCATTTCTTCTTTGGTATAACCATTTTCTTCAAATACATCGCAATGTGGTAAAGCATTTTTATGAATTGGATAAGGGTAGGCCATCTCACCCGTAATACCTGCCATTTCGTTTTCCATTTGCTCAACAGCTTTTAAGCCTGTACCCGAAACAGATTGATAGGTAGATACAACCACACGCTTCATCTTATAACTTTTATGTAACGGTGCTAATGCCATAACTAACTGAATAGTTGAGCAATTGGGATTGGCGATAATTTTATCAGATTTTTCGAGAAGATGCGCATTTAACTCTGGAACAATTAGTTTCTTATCTGGGTCCATGCGCCACGCAGACGAATTGTCTATTACCGTGGTTCCTACTGCTGCAAATTTTGGCGCCCATTCTAATGATGTACTACCACCCGCCGAAAAAAGGGCGATAGCAGGTTTAGCTGCAATGGCTTCTTCTATTCCAATTACCTTTAAAACACGGTCTTTAAATGCTATTTCTTTTCCAATAGATTTATTGGAAGCTACTAATAACAATTCGGTTACAGGAAAATTGCGCTCTGCCAACACCTTCAACATTACTTCGCCAACCATTCCTGTGGCTCCTACTAAGGCTAACTTCATATTATAAAAACTAAAAATCTCGATTTGTAAATTACATACAAAGGTCGCAAAGTTTTTAAGAACGCGCTTAGATGGTTTTATAAAATTTAATTTGAAAAATTAAGATTTAATAAACCATAAAAAAGAACCCTCCTGTGCAATAGCAAGGAGGGTTTAAAGGTTAGAATATATGATGTAGCGGTGACTACAAATTATTTTTTTCTAAGCTCGTCTCTAATTTCCATTAAAATATCTTTTTCAGACGGACCTGGATCTGGAGCTGGTGCTGCTTCTTTTTTCTTACGCACTTTAGCATAGGCCTTAACAATTAAAAACAATACAAAACCAACAATAATTAAGTTAATAATAGAATTTACCCATCTACCCCACATTACTGCATTTTCTGGTTCTATTACCCCCCCATCTGGTCCTGTAACTGCCGGGTCTAATACATATTTAAGATCGGCAAAATCTACGCCTCCGGTAAAATGCCCAACAATTGGCATTATCATGTCATTTGTAAACCCTGTAACTACGAGGCCTACGGCACTCGCCAAAATTACCGCAACGGCCAAATCGACCACGTTGCCGGTCATAATAAAATCTCTAAATTCTTTTAACATATTTGATGGTTTTAATTATTAATACTCGCTAATTTAACTAAAAACTTAGCAATTAATATAAAAACATCTTGAATTCATGTTAATTTCGGACAATTAACCGTTTTATTCGTTGAGATACTGCGGTTATTAATTCGTATGAAATTGAATTGATAACTCCAGCTAGATCTTCGGCAGAAGCCGTAGGCCCAAACACAATTACTTCATCGCCTTCGTTACAATCAATATTGGTAACATCTACCATTATCATATCCATGCAAACATTACCAAGAATATGGGCTTTTTTACCGCCAATGGTTACCCAACCTTTGCCATGGCCGTAAGACCGCGGAATGCCGTCTGCATGGCCTAATGGAAGCGTGGCAGAACGCGTGTGTTTTTCGGCAATAAAACCTAAGTTATAACCTACACTTTCCCCTTTTGAAACCTCGTGAATTTGCGAAATAATAGTTTTTAAAGTGGCGATAGGTTGCAGATTTTTATTTTCCTCGGCATCATTACCAAAGCCGTATAAGCCTATTCCAGAACGCACCATATTAAAATGCGCCTCGGGATAATTTAAAATTCCCGATGTATTTACACAATGCAATAACGGAGCGTATCCCAACTTTTTAATTAGGTTTTCTGAAAGTTTTTTAAAGGTATCTATTTGCTTTAAAGTGAAATCTTTCAATTCCAAATCTTCACTCGCTGCCAAATGTGAAAACATTGATTGCACTTTTACACTTTTTGTGCTTAAAATGGTTTCAGTTATAAATGGAATATCATTTTCAGTAAAACCCAACCTGTTTAACCCGGTGTTAAATTTTAAATGAATTGGGTAATTAGTTTGCTCCTTGGCCTCGGCCAATTCAATAAATGCTTTTAGGGTTTTTCTAGAATAAATACTGGGCTCTAAACAACGATTTATAATTACCTCGTAAGTTCCCGGAAGCGGGTGCAGTACTAAAATTGGTTTTGTTATGGCTGCATCTCTAAGCTGCTCTCCTTCATTGGTGTAAGCAACAGCAAAGTAATCAACTTCCAGATTGCTAAGTTCTTTCGCAATGGCAACCGAGTCGCTGCCGTAAGCATACGCCTTAACTACGGCAAGAAATTTTGTTTCGGGTTTTATTCTCGATTTAAGATATTTAAAGTTTTGGCTAAGGGCGTTTAAATCTATTTCGAGGACTGTCTCGTTTATTGTCGACATATTAAAGTTGTTTTCCCAAATTTTCTACCTCAGAGTTGGGTTGGGAAGGGTTTTTATCATTAATCTCTTCGGCATCCTTTACTTCAAACTTTACAACTTTTTCGCGTAACTGAGCTTTATAATACGCTGCGCGGCTTAAGGGCTCATATTCTTCTGTCTCACCTAACAACACGAGCGATTCACTTTTCGCCTTGCGATAGCTGTAATGCGCAAGATTACCTGTACGAGTACACACCGCATGTACCTTTGTTACATATTCGGCAGTTGCCATTAACGCTGGCATAGGCCCAAATGGATTACCTTTATAATCCATATCTAACCCTGCAATAATTACGCGTACTCCACGATTGGCAAGATCATTACAAACTTTTACAATTTCTTCATCAAAAAATTGAGCTTCATCTATACCCACAACATCGCAATTATCTGCAAGAATAGGAATGTTTGCTGCTGCAGGCACAGGCGTTGAACGTATTTGATTGCTGTCATGACTGGTTACGGCATCTTCGGCATAGCGCGTATCTATAGAGGGTGTAAAAATTTCAACCCTTTGTCGAGCAAACTGTGCGCGCTTTAACCTGCGAATAAGTTCTTCAGTTTTTCCTGAAAACATCGAACCACAGATTACTTCAATCCATCCAAATTGTTCTTTTTGATTTACCGTATTTTCAAGAAACATAGTTTAAATTTACGCCTAATATTAAGTGAATATGCATTTTTAAAAGCAGAATGAACTATAATTTTTTTCAGAAACCTTTGCTTTACAAAGATTTAAAACATGAAAACAAAAATAGTTGATGTTTACATAAAGGATGCGTAAATTTATAAAAACAAAATAGAAATTTAGATTAATTTAGAAAGATATGAAGAAGAAAGTCCGCGAGCAAATTGCCAAGCTTGCAAAGCAATTAAGCGAAGAAGAAAAATCCTTTAATACCAGTAATATAAAGGGGTTGGTTGGTGAGCTTTATGAAAAGTTATCGGTTCTTGAATATCTTGAAAACCAAATTGAATCTTCTGCCGAAGATACCCTCCCCACCTCCTTAGACTCTAAAAGCTTTCGCGAAGAAAATTGGTTTAAAGAACCAGAGCCCGTACCGCAACCCGAACATCAAGACGACTTAATTGAACCCTTAATGGAGAAGATAAAAGATATTGTTGCGCAAATGCCCGAAGAAAGTGAACGCATAGATGAGATGTTGGACGGTATGTTACCCAAATTTACAGAAGATGCTTCGTTAAAACACGACACCAAAGATAATGGTTCAAAACACACACAAAACGATTTAGAAGAATTTGCTTCAAACTACCAGCAAATGCCCGAATTTGAACGGAAAACACTCGACCTTTTTCCACCTTCTACACAAGGCGAAAAAGCGAGCAAAACAATGACCGAGTCGCGAGCAAAATCGTTAAACGACTCAATAAACAGAGGGTTAAACGTAGGATTAAATGATAGACTAGCTTTTGTAAAACACCTTTTTGATGGTCACGCCGAAGATTATACTCGCGTACTTTCGCAAATAAACACGATGGATAACTTTGAAGAAGCCCAAAATTTTATACAAGAAAAAGTTAAACCAGATTATAATTATTGGTTAAATAAAGAGGAATATTCTGAACGTTTTATGAATATTGTAGAGAAAAGTTTTAATTAAACCTATCTACATGACAGCTAGAAAGACCATTTATTGGATTGCCACTGGGCTTCTTAGCGTGTTATTTCTATATTCCGCATATACATATTTAACAGATACAGCGGTAATAGAAGGCACGTATCAAGATTATCAATATCCGTCTTATTTGGTTATACCCATGGCACTAGCTAAAGTTACGGCAATATTTTTTATAGTACTACGCAGACCCAAATGGGTTATGGAATGGGCTTACGCAGGGCTTTTTTTCGACCTTGTTTTGGCGAGTTTCGCGCTTTATAAAATAGGCGACCCTGGCTTAACCCTACTTCTTTTCGGCATTATATTTTTACTCGTTTCTTACTTCTTCGGAAAATTTGTACGTCCATAAACTATGGCAGGAAAACTTTATTTGGTACCAACCCCAATCGGCAATTTAAAAGACATGACTTTTCGTGCAATTGAAGTGCTAAAAGATGTAGATTTAATTCTGGCCGAAGATACCCGCAACAGCGGCAAACTCTTAAAACATTTTGAAATAAGCACCCAAATGCACTCGCACCACATGCACAACGAACACAAAACGGTTGAAGGCATTGTAAAAAGAATTTTAAACGGTGAAAACATTGCGCTTATTAGCGATGCCGGAACTCCGGCCATTAGCGATCCGGGGTTTTTATTAACTCGCGCGTGTGTAGATGCGGGTATTGAAGTAGATTGCCTCCCCGGTGCTACAGCTTTTGTCCCTGCCTTAGTAAACAGCGGCTTCCCCAATGATAAGTTTATTTTTGAAGGTTTTCTACCCGTAAAAAAAGGAAGACAAACGCGACTTAAGTTATTAGCCGAAGAAACCCGAACTATTATTTTTTATGAATCGCCCCACAAATTGCTTAAAACACTTGCGCAATTTGTAGCGTATTTTGGTGCCGAAAGACAGGTTTCCGTTTCGCGTGAAATTACCAAGCTACACGAAGAAACTATTCGCGGTACTGCCGAAGAGGTTTTAAAACATTTTGAAAATAAGCCCCCTAAAGGAGAAATTGTGATTGTGGTAAAAGGGATAAGTTAATTAAATATGCTTCCCTTTATTCCATCCATGTTTCCCAAGATATTGCTCGCCACTTTCTACTGCACCTTCTTCAATAGTTGTTCCCATGGAGTCATTCCAGCGGTTTAAATAACCAAAAAGCGAAATTACCCCAAGCATTTCAACAATTTCACCTTCATTCCAGTATTTGTATAGTCTATTTTTAATTTCTTGGTCTACTGCATTGGGCACTTGACTGGCCGCCAAAGAAAAGTCGAGGGCTGCACGTTCTGCTTCCGAGAATGCGGGATGCGTTTTATACTCCCAAATATTGTCCAACTTCTCTTGTTCTGCGCCGTAACGTTCGGCAGCGCGAATGGCGTGGGCTTGGCAATAACGGCAACCCGTGGCATTGCTACTCACCCAAGCAATCATTCTCTTTAAGGCTGAAGTAACGCGTCCTTCATTAGCCATTACGGCTTTATTCAAATTAATAAATGCTTTACTAATTGCTGGACGGTGCTGCATGGTAAGCACGCTGTTTGGGCAAAAGCCTAGGGTTTCGTTAAAAAATTCGGCCAATTGTTTTGTTTCGGCGTCATGGCTTGGGGAAAGTGGTGTTACTAATGGCATCGTTTTATTTTTTTTGAAATATGAAAGTACAAAATGCCACTTGGAAATTCCAAATCACAAACTCCAAATTCCAAATAAATCGCAACCCTCAAATTCCGAAGAAATTTTTTCAACTCAATTCTTCAGTAAGCGAAACACACTATTTGAAGTTTTCAGAAAATAAATGCCACTTTGTGCAGCGGCAAGATTTAGCTGCGATTGCTTTTCGGTCAATACACCCGAGGCAATAATTTTTCCAGTTATATCCGTTATTTGATACGGTGTTTTTTCAGCAAACAGTTCGCATTCAATAGTGAAAATTCCATTTGATGGGTTTGGATAGATTTTATAGCTATTCATTTCAAATTCTGTTACAGTAAGCGGTCCATTGTTAAGTCTTGCTACAATAAAACGTTCGCCACCGCCACTGTAAAAAAATGTGTTGCCCGTTATTAGTATTTTTCCATTTTCTTGAAAGGCAATATCGGCCCCTTCAAAACCTAACGAAGTATTGCCGTTAGTGCCAAAAGTATAGTCAATTGCACCATCTGGGTTAAAGCGATAGGTATCGTTATCATCTGGCTCAAAACCGTATGTTGGACCAAAAACTACGAGATCACCATCATCTTCCACCAATATTTTAAAGACTATCAACATATCATCATAAATCTGAAGGACACCATCCGTACCAAACGCTATGTCCAAAGATCCATCGTTAAGCAATCTTCTTATTTTTACAGTTTGTTGGCCCCGCCCCTTGTAAGAATGTAAAATTTTGCCATCTGGCTGTAAAGTCAAAGAAGCGTAAAACATTTCACTATTACTGTCTATTTCAACGCTCCCTCCATTCCCAAAAGTGGTGTCCAGATCACCATTGGGAAGATATCGGTTCAGTTTAAATTTATTTATAGCGTTTTCAATAGTAAAATATGGCACTATAATTTTACCATCGTCTTGGGTCCTTATCTCAAACACTTTTAATGTTTCACTGTCTATAAATTCAGTTACGGTGCCGCCATTGCCAAAGGATGGATCGAGTTGCCCATTACTGAGATATCGTACTAAAAAAATATGGTTGTCTGTGCCATTGGTTTTTGCGCTTCCGCCAGCCACTATTTTTCCATCAGCAAGAAGATTTGTTGCTCCAAGATAATCAGCGCTCAAATTAGTCTTTACAACACCATTTACCCCGAACGAGGGATCCAGATCTCCATTTGGCAGATATCGCATCACCATAAAATCTGAATCTGAATTTTCCATAAATGTTGTTGAAGCAATAATTTTTTGATCTGATTGAATGTGCAATGAGTCGAAAAATTGCCGAAAGTTATCGCCAGCAGGGGCTATCACAAACCCGTCCATGCCAAAGGAAGTGTCTAACTCTCCATCTGGATGGAGTCGCAATAATCCATATGAAAACCCACTACTGACATTTACTAATCCAAAAACGACGATTTTTCCATCTGCTTGTACTGCGATTGTAGAAGCTTTATCGGTTCCGCCAAAAAAACTGCTAATTGCAAAGCCATTATTCCCAAAAGATGTATCTAGTGTTCCATCCTGCGAATAGGTAAAGGATGAAATTATTCCTATAAAAAAAAGCAAAAGTGTTTTCATAATTTTCAAGTTTTAATGCTTCCAAAGAAATTTTTTCACCTCAATTCTTCAGCAATCTAAAAACACTATTTGAAGTTTTCAGAAAATAAACTCCGCTTTGGGCAGCAGTGAGATTTATTTGTGATTGCTTTTCAGTCAATTCACCCAAAACAATAATTTTTCCTGTTATATCAGTTATTTGGAAAGGTGTGTTTTCAGAAAACAATTCGCGTTCAATCGTAAAAATTCCGCTTGAGGGGTTTGGGTAGATTTTTAAAGAATCGTAATCAAATTCTGAAACGGACAATGGGGTATTAAAGTGTCGCTCTAAAATAATGTCTTCTTGGCCATTATACCACGCCGTATTGGCCAAACAAGTTATTTTACCGTCTTGTTGTATTAACATATCTGCTACAAAATTATCATAAGAGTTGGTAATGAAATTAAAGCTTGTATCAAGATGTCCTCCAAGGTGATATCGTTTTATAAAAAAAGGTCCCCCACCTTCCAGAAAATTTGTGAGTTCGCCAAAAATTAATAATCGTTGGTTAGGTTGAATTTCAACTTTTCTAATCGATAAATTTCCTCTATTCGGATTTAAATATCCATTGCTACTAAAAGACGTATCAAAACTTCCATCAGGTAGAAATCTAAAAATTAGATTATTTATTCTTTCATTATACCAATCTACAAAAGAGCTATGGACCAAAATTTTACCGTCCTCGTAAATTGCAATATTTTGTGAAGAGAAATCGGGTTCATTTAATATATTCACTAGCCCATTGTTACCAAAAGAACTATCAACTGTACCGTTCAACAAGTAGCGTAATAACACTTGAGATTGCTCTCCGTTGTCTTCCATCCCTGCTAGTACTACTATTTTATTGTCCCTAGTAATAAGCACCTTTTGTGCACTGCTTTCATCTCCAATCGCAGTTATCACGACTCCATTATTTCCAAAAGAAGTATCTAACGTACCGTCTGATAAATATTTTTTTAAACCAATTTTAGATATTCCATTTTCGAAAATTCTACCAACGACAAGTAAAGAATCATCATTTAGAAGTGTCATTTCGCCCGTAGCAATTTGTTCTGGAAAAACAATTAATTCACCATTATTGCCAAAACTAGTATCAATTGAGCCGTCGGTTAAAAATCGGTTGATTACAAATTGATAATTAGCAGTCACAGAAAAAATTCCATTTGCTACAATTTTTCCATCACTTTGGCTTAATACTTTTCTATAGTATTCATATTCATACCCAGTACGATTAAAAACTGCCACACCGTTATTTCCAAATGAAGGATCTATAGAACCATTTAAATTAAATCTAGCGATAGAAGGAAATTCTTGGCCTTGTATATTAAACTGTCCAGCCACCAAAAGCCTTCCATCCATTTGCTGTGTTATTGATATGCCTAAATCTCTATCGCCATCAATATCTGTTTGTACAACTCCATTATTGCCAAAAGAGGTGTCTAATCCGCCATCTTGTGCTCCCACAAATGCCCAAACTAACATTGCTAAAAAAAGTAAAAATTTTTTCATAATATAGATTTTTATGGTTAGTGGGGAGCTATTCCTCTACAATATACAAAATAATGAAAAAAGAAAAATCTCGTTAATCCTACTTCAAATTTTGTAATTTTACAGCCTTCCCGTTATTTAATAATCACACCCAATCCAAATTGTAGAATTATCGAATATTATGCGTTGGACCCTAAAACCAAAACCCGATCACGAAAAAGTAAATTCACTTTCAAAAGCCTTGAAGGTTGAACCACTTATTGCTTCGCTTTTGGTACAGCGCGGGGTAGAGACTTTTGAAGAAGCCGAAAAATTCTTCCGCCCAAGTTTAGACAATCTACACGATCCGTATCTTATGAAAGACATGGATAAAGCGGTTTTGCGCATTGAAAAAGCCATCGCTTCCGAAGAAAACATTTTAATCTACGGCGATTATGACGTGGATGGAACCACAAGTGTGGCGCTGCTTTCTTCATACTTAAAAAGTTATTACCCTAATGTTTCAACCTATATTCCCGACCGTTATAACGAAGGGTATGGCGTTTCGTATAAGGGAATTGACTTTGCCGATGACAATGATTTTTCATTGATAATTGCCTTAGACTGTGGTATAAAAGCCATTGATAAAGTGGCGTATGCTACTAAAAAGAACATCGATTTTATTATTTGCGATCACCACCGTCCGGGGCCTGAAATTCCAAAAGCCGTTGCCGTGCTCGACCCAAAACGGGATGATTGCTCCTATCCGTACAAGGAACTTTGTGGGTGTGGTGTTGGGTTTAAATTAATTCAAGCGTTAGCCGAAAAGCGAGGTTTACAACTTGAAAATTTATTGCTGTATTTAGATTTGGTAGCTACTGCAATTGCAGCAGATATTGTCCCAATTACTGGTGAAAACCGAATCCTTGCACATTACGGGTTGAAAGTAATAAACAGCAATCCGCGCACGGGAATGCAAGCAATTTTAAAGCAGGTGAAAAAAGAAACCCTCACCATTACCGATGTGGTTTTCATTATTGCTCCTCGCATTAACGCTGCCGGACGTATGAAACACGGCAACCACGCCGTTACATTACTCACAGAAACTGACCCAGAAAAAGCCGAAACCTTTGCCGCAGAAATTGAAACTTATAACACAGATCGACGGGAAGCAGATAAACAAATTACCGAAGAAGCACTTCAGCAAATAATTGCAAATAAAGAAGAAGAACGAAAAACAACCGTTGTGTATCAAGAAAATTGGCACAAAGGCGTGATTGGAATTGTGGCTTCCCGCTTGACGGAAACTTATTACCGCCCCACTTTGGTTTTTACAAAAAGCGGCGAAAAGCTAGCAGCTTCAGCTCGCTCCGTAAAAGGTTTTGATGTTTACAACGCCTTGGAAAACTGCGCCGAATACATTGAACAGTTTGGCGGGCATATGTATGCCGCAGGATTAACCCTTTTCGAGAAAGATTTTGAAAACTTTAAAAATGAATTTGAACGTGTAGTTTCAGAAACCATTGATCCACATTTATTAACGCCCGAAATTAGGATAGATGCCGAAATAAACCTGCAAGACATTACCCCAAAATTTTATAGAATTTTAAAACAATTTGCCCCTTTCGGTCCCGGAAATATGACGCCAACATTTATGACCCAAAACCTTATGGATACGGGTTGGGGAAAATGTGTGGGAGAAGACAAAACGCATCTCCGCGTTGTTGTGAAACAAGGAAATTCAAATCAATTTACAGGCATAGGCTTTGGATTGGCAAATAAACATGAAATAGCCTGCAACGGAAAGCCTTTTAAGGCGGCCTACTGCATAGACGAAAATGAGTGGCAAGGAAATGTGAGCTTACAATTGAGATTAAAGGATATTATGGAATAAAATAGTAGGTTGAACGAGGCGAAACTATTATTCTTTAGAATTTTCAAAAGTTTTCAACTCAAACTTTTCTCCATCAAACACACCGTAAGTAAAATAATTAATCCAATCACCTAAATTATAATAAGTTGAATTTTCGCTAACTTTAATCTCCATTGGCAAATGGCGGTGACCAAACACAAAATAATCGAAGTGTTTGCTATCCAATTTTCGTTTGGCATACTGGGCGAGCCATTCTTTATCTTCGCCCAAAAATGCTTTGTCTTCATCGCCCGAAATAAGTTTATTTTTTACCGAAAGATGTTGTGCTAAGCGCACGCCAATATCGGGATGTAACCAACGGAAAAGCCATTGCGCAAATGGATTGGTAAAAACCTTTTTCATGCGCTTAAAACCTTTATCGCCCGGACCTTTTCCATCGCCGTGACCAATAAAAAAGTGTTTGTTGTTAAAAATAAATTCTTTTGGGTCGTGATAAACTGGAATATCGAGTTCGGTTTCAAAATAATCGCGCATCCACAAATCGTGATTTCCTACAAAAAAGTGAATCTGAATCCCGCTATCGCGAAGCTCGGCCAATTTCCCCAAAGTACGAACAAAGCCTTTGGGCACAACTGTTCTGTATTCAAACCAAAAATCGAAAAGATCGCCCAGCAAAAAAATAACCTCGGCGTCGTGTTTAATGGAATCTAACCATTTTACAAAAATCTTTTCACGTGGTAAACTTTCGGCTTGAGTGGGAGCACCTAAATGGTTATCGCTCGAAAAATATATTTTTTTGCCCTGCGGAATTTGCATATTCAAAGATATATAAAAAGACCCTTCATCTAAGTTTATATTGAGCAAAGTGGAAATGCTCGGGGTGGCGTTGTAAATTTAATTATCGCCAGCAAACCACTCCGCATAACTACTGTCGGTTTCTTGTAATCTTAAAGAGTGAAGTTCAATATTTTTAGGCAGACGGTTTTTTATTTTTTCAGAAAAATCTATCACCATCATCTCGCTTGTTGGCTGGTAGTCTACTAAAAGTACACTGTGGCCACGGTCGCTTAATTCCTTTGCCAACTCTACGTGAGGTGTGTTTTTATTGAAAACAGTTGCGTGATCAAAAACATCTACAATTTCTTCTTTTACGATTTTTTTTAGGTCGCTAAAATCGATTACCATTCCAAATTTTACATGGTTTGTATCGTCTATTGGCGAGCCAATTACGGTAACCGACAATTTATAGCTGTGGCCGTGCACATTTCTACATTTACCGTCGTAGCCGTAAAGTGCGTGTCCGGTTTCAAAAGAAAAAATCTTCGTTATTCGTATCTTTTTCATAACTACAAGTTGGGCAACAAAGATACAATTTTCTGCGCCCGTGTTTTGATTAAAAAAAGTTGAAAAATGAGAACTTCTTTTTTCGAATAAATTATAACTACATTAGTCCTGATGCCTATCGTTTTTACCGTTTGTAAAACCAATTGATTTCTGCACTATATTTGCCCACTTTTTTTAAAATGATAATAAATGACCGAAGAACTATTTGAACAGTTAAACTTTGTTGAGAACCCCCTGTTCGAGACCATTATCGATAATTTGTTAGCAAAGCAATACAGTGTTGTTAACAACTTTTTTTCTTCGGAAGAAGTGGCAATTTTACGCAACTCGCTAATTGCTAAGTACGAGGCAGACAGGTTTAAAAAATCTGCAATAGGCAGCAAAACAAACGAGGAAATTGATAAAACTGTTCGGGGTGATTTTATTCTTTGGATGGATGAAAATAGCGCCAATGCAGCAGAGCAGATTTTCTTCAAAAGAATTAATGAACTTGTTCAATATTTAAACAAAACTTGTTTTTTAGGAATTCTTCATAAAGAATTTCACTACGCCGTGTACCCTACGGGCACTTTTTACAAGCGGCATTTAGACACATTTCAAAATGACGATCGTCGTAAACTATCTATTGTTTGCTATTTAAACGAAGACAATTGGTTGCCCGAAAACGGCGGCGAACTCACTATTTATACCGAAACAGAAGCTTTTAATATTTCACCCTTTCCAGGGCGTATTGTTATTTTTGAAAGTCAGGTTTTGGAGCACGAAGTAAAAGTAGTAAAAGCTTCGGAACGTTTAAGTATTACAGGCTGGTTAAAAACACGGTAACTTATTTCCCGATTCTAAAGTCTATAATTATATGTTGTAATCGTGGCAGTATTCCACTATATAATCGAGAAGGTTTTTTAATTGCGTATTTAAGGTTAGTGTGTGCGTTTTCGGCAGTGCGTTGCTTCTTGCAGAAACTTGTTTTAAATATGTTTGTAACAATATTAATTGTCTATAAGCGGAATGTATTTTTGTTTAAACTTAATCATTAATGCTACGGCTCTATAAGCTATCCACACAATTAATGCTGCCCAAATTCCAACCAATCCCCATTCCATATATTTTGAAAAATAAAGAACTGGAATAAAGCCGAAGATGGTGGCTCCCAAAAGGACGTTTCGCAGGTAACCCATTTCACCCAAACCTTTAAAAATACTATCTAAGGTAAACGCGAGAGAATTTAAAGGCAGGCAGATTAATACCATAAAAAACATACTGTAAAATGCCAAAAGCACTTTTTCATCTTTGTTGAAAATTATCCCTAAAGGTTCATAAAGAAGAATACCAATAACAACCAAAAAAAATGCAACACCTAAGTTATACAGATTTACTTTTTTAGTGAGTTTATACAACGAATTAAAATTGCGTTCTCCTAAAAGTTTTCCGCTTAAAATATTACCTGCTGCGCCATAACCATCAATAAAAAACGCAGTAAAAATCCAAATATTAAAAGCGATGGTGTGTGCTGCAATATATTCTTTTCCAAGATTTGCAGCTTCGCGCGTAGCAAGAATTAATGCAGTATTTAAGGCTACCGACCGTACAAATAAATTTAAACTCATTGTTACCAATCGCTTAATTTCTGGGTGAAGCGGAAAGGTTAATTTTAACGAAATTTCAGTTTTTGTAATTAGAAAAATAAAGGCAATTACCGCCATAACCGATTGTGCAATTAAACTTGCCCAAGCAGCGCCTTTTATACCCATTGGAGCAATAAAATCATCGACTCCGTAAACCAAAGCAAAATCTAAAGCAATATTTAGCGCGGCGCCAATAGAGGCAATTATCATAGGCCAAAAGGTGTTTTGCAGGCCGCGAAATAAGCCGAATATTGCAAATGTGAATAAGGTTAGTGGAAACCCCCAAACACGAATGTTATAATAATCTACACTAAAGGTTAAAATCAATCCTTCGGCATTGAGTAATTTGAAAATTTCTTCGACAAAAAAGTAGGTGGATAGCAAAACCAAAATACTTAGTGCGATATTAAAATAGATGGCTTGGGCAGGAAAATTTTGCAAATCTTTTAATTTTCCAGCTCCTAAATTTTGCGCCACAATAGTTGAAATTGCACTTCGGGTTTGTCCTAAAATCCAAATAAGAGCCGAAAGAAAAGAACCTACTATCCCAACGGCAGCTAAAGATTCAATACCGAAATCTTTAATATTTCCTACTACCGCCGCATCGGTCGCAGAAAGTACGGGCTCTGCAATTCCCGATATTATTGCGGGAATGGCAAGCTGTTGAATACGTTTAAAGGAAATATCGGTTTTTGGCATAAAAATGCAAAGCTACAAATAGGATTTGGGATTTTTTATAAGGTTATAATACATATTCATAACAGTAAAAAGGGAATTCACTCTGTTTTGGAAAATAGATGTTTCCCAATTTTTGATACCCCCGCGCTTCATAAAATCTTTGATTGCGCAAGTTTTTACTAAATGTATCTAATCGAACTGAAGCAACATTATTTTGTCGCGCCAAGTTTTCGGCAAAATCCATCATTTTACGCGCAATACCCTTTCCTTGAAACTCTGGATGAACAGCCAATCTATGAATATAATAGTGATTGGTAGTCTGCGTTAACCATTCTACAGTCTTGTATTCGGCATCCATAAAAGTTGAAATAACAATACTGCCAACAACTTTTTTATCGTGCATATAAATGTATAGTTCGCCCCTGTTTACATCATTTTTAAAAGCGGCGTGATTAGGATAGGTGCTATTCCATTGAAAAACACCTGCCTTTTCCATGTGCTGGGCACACGCTTTTGTAATCTCTAAAAGATTGTTTATATGCGATTGATTTGCCTTTAAAATCATTAAAAGTTATAATTAAAACAAGCTTTACCATTTCGGACAAAGCAAAAAAAATCCCCGCCAAAGCGAGGATTGTGGAGAATATCGGAGTCGAACCGATGACCTCTTGCATGCCATGCAAGCGCTCTAGCCAGCTGAGCTAATCCCCCGAATTATTAAGGAGCCAAAAGTAATAATTTTTTTGTATTTACTTTACTTTAAAAACGATATTGTAACATCAATCGCCAAATTAAGTTCTTTTGAAAGATTTTTATCTTCCCATGGGTGTGCAACATTAAAAACGTGATCGGCACCCTTAATAACCTCTAATTTAGCATTGACATTCCACATTTTGAGTGCTTCGGCCTCCTTTAGGGAAATAGTTGGGTCTTCATCGCCGTGCACAATTAGGTATGGAATTTTTAACGCTTTAACCGCACGACTTATGGTAAAACGGGTTTCGTTTTCTTTAAAATCTTTATAAAACTGAAATTTATGCGGTAACATTTGTTTTGTGCGGCTATTTTCTACGTGGGTTAGACCGGTGTTTTTCCAGTTAAAAAAGGCTTCGGTACCTTCTTGAAAACGCGCTTTAAAATCGCAAACTCCCGCCCAAGTTACCACCTTGTGAATGCGATTGTCTTCTTCGGCTTTAATGAGTACAATTCCGCCACCGCGGCTGTGACCGATTAACGACGTGTTTAAAATTTTATTTGGAAAATTAGGATTCTCACTATAAATTTCAGTCAAAACCCTCTCTAAATCATCGAGTTCTAAACTAAAATTATTTTCTGAAAAAGCTTCTAAATCGGGGAAATCTATGGGTTGCTCTACGGTTCCTCCATTATGCGAAAAATTAAACTTTACAAAACAAAAGCCTGCATTGGCAAAGGTTTTGGCAACTAAGTGCCAAGCCCCCCAATCTTTAAATCCTTTGTAACCGTGGCAAAAAACAACCACTGGCATAGGCGCAGTTGTTTTTTGGTAATAAACATCGTATAAAATAGGTTTTTTATTGTTGGCGGTAAGTATTTGGTTTTTATGTATTATCATTTGTCTATTTCTTTTTCGGTAAAAGGAAGTTGTTTATTACAGATTTCTAAAATAAGATTTTTTAATGGCGTGGTAAAGTGTTCTAAAGTCTCTGAAGTTATTTGATATTCGGCTTTTTTAGAATCTACTTTTGAACCAAATTTAATAAAGCCTGCACCCAAATTTTTAAATGAAATAATTCCGGCTTGCGCATTTTCAATAGCATTGGTTTTACTAATCATAAGGGCATAAGCCAAAATTTGAAAAGCCTTGCTGTATTTATAATCCAAAATCAAATCTTCCCAGTTAGCAATTTCAACATTGTTACTTTTTACAATACCCGTTTTGTAATCAATAATTCGAAGTTGCCCGTTATATCGATCTAATCTATCAACTTTTCCACGAATATTTACAGGAAAATCGAGTTCTGGAATTGACATTTCAACCTTTAAATCTGCTTCAATTTTTACAATGGTTATCTTATTTCCTTCTTTAATTTCAGCAATCTCTCGGTCTATAAAGTTGGCTATATAACGTTTAGCAACTTCAAAGACAATTAAATTTTTACCTTTTGTAAAAGTCCCGCCTTTAAATGTTTTTTTAAACTGAATTGTAACTTCGTCGTGTATTTGTGACTTAAATTCGAACAGTTTTTCAACAGTTAATTCTTGGTCTTCCAACGGTTTATAAAACACCTCTAAAGTGTCGTGAACAATTGTGCCCAGCGTGTTTGCTGCAACGTTTTCTTCTACTTCTTCAAATTCATTTAAGTTTAAAATTTTCTGAAAGTAAAAATCAATCGGATTTCGAATATAACTGGTTAAAGCTGAAGGCGAAAACCCTTTAAAAGCCACTTCTTTTAATTGGTTGATTAAACTATCAGTTTTTTCAATTTCACGCAGAGGTTGGTTGTCCAATTGAAATTTAGGCGTAAGTACCTTTTTATTTATGGTATAATTGGGTTGTAATTCAAATTCCAACTGCCTAATAAAACGACTTTTTTCATTTGAATCCATCCCGCCCGAATGATTGTTATAGAGAAGTGTAGCTTGCTGTGCCCGATGTAGCAACCTATAAAAATGATAAGTATATACAGCATCTTTTTCGGTAAACAGGGGCAAGTTAAATTGCTGTTTTAAATCGAAAGTAATAAATGATGCATTCGATTTACCCGAAGGGAAAATTCCTTCATTAACCGAAGTAATTATAACATTTTCAAAATCGAGAACACGTGTTTCTAGCACGCCCATAAGTTGCAACCCACTAAAGGCATCTCCCTCAAAATCGAGCGAAGTGGTTGCAACCAATTCTAAAAATAAATCGTGAACACTCCTAACCGTCTTAAGATGCGGGTATTTAATATTTAGCGCATCTATTTTGTTAAAAACACTCTTTAATTGACTAATTACTACTTGCTCAACAAGGTTGAGCTTACTTACAGTTTCAAGTTGATTTAAAATTAAAATAGAAGCTGAAATGGCTTTATAACTATTGTCATCCCAACTTTTAAACAATAGGCTGCACATGGATTTTTCGGCACCTTCTACTGTCTCTAACAACTCTTCTGGGCTTATATGGGTAATATTGTTTTTAACCAAATTTTGAGTGATATGAGGAGCTTTAGGAAGCAATTGGGCGCCCACAGAATGATTTAATAGCGAAAGGATATCTTTATAATATAGCGTATTTGATTTTTGAATTTGTAATGAAAACAATAATTTAAAAAAAGTAACCGCCGGAAAGTTTTTTATTGAAACTCCCATTGTTAAGTTTATCTTTTTAACGTTTGGGGGCAGCGAATAGAGCAATGGTACCAATAGGTTTTCATCGCCTAACACAATCGCGGTTTTATTTATTTCAGCATCGGCTAGATTTGCCAGCAATTCGCCAACGTATTTTGCTTGCCCTATATTTTTTTGTACTTCTACAAACTGAAACTTCTTTGCTTTTTGATAATTATTGCCAATAAAATTGAATTCGTTTTCCTGAAAATAGGGCCATTCCTTTGCGTATTTGCGTAAAAAGTAGGAGGCACTGTGTTTTGTATCGTTATATAAAACTTGGTCTGTATCCCAAAAAATTTGAGAGTTTCCTGTTTCTAATAATTGTTGAAATATTAACTGTTCGGAGGCGTTTAAGGCATTAAAGCCTATAAATATATGTTGTGTGCTAGTATTGTTTTGTACATAGTCTTCTATATTCTTGGCAGCCATTCGATAAACCATTCCTTGGTAACCAATGTTTTCATTCAATAAAAGGTTTCGTAGGTTTTTATAGAAGGAAGGCAGTCCTTCCCAAAACCGTAAATACGATTCAATGAGTTCGGTTTTCTCGTTGGTAACGCCCCATTTTTCCAAAGATTTTATACTCGCCAGATGATTAAAAAACGGATCCTGTTCAACAAGATATCTATCTATTTCATTAAAATCATTAAGAATTGTTGTAGCCCAATTTGAATATAATTCGAATGTTTCTTTTTCCTTTATTGCCGTTGTATTTAAATAGGCTTGGTAGCTTTTAAAAAGCAATTCGGTGCTATCAATTATTTTTAAGCCAGAAAGGTTTTCAATAAACTCTTCAATACTTAAAATAGTAGGAGCAAATTGGGTAGCGCTAACAGTGTTTTTTAATTCGTGCATTAAAAAGCTTCCCGCACGTTTACTGGGTAAAATAAAGGTGATTTGAGAGAGATCTTCACCTTTGTTTTTTAAGTAGGCCAAGGTTTCTTGTAGAAATGTTTGCATAGCCTAAAAATAAGAAACGCCCCCGAAATTCGGAGGCGTTTCAAAATAAATTATTAAAACTTATCTATTGAAATTATTTCTTTAAAGAAATTTCAACACGACGGTTTTGTTGTCTACCAGCTGCTGTTTTATTAGTAGCAATTGGTCTTTCTTCACCGTAACCTTCAGAAGTTAATCTGTTAGCATCCATACCAATTGTAGTTAAGTAATCTTTAACAGAAGCTGCTCTTTCTTTAGAAAGCTTCATGTTGTAAGCATCACTACCACGGCTGTCTGTGTGACCTTCAATATGGAAAGTTGTGTTAGGATATTCTTTCATAATGTCTGCAATACTTTGAAGTGCAGCATAAGACTCTTTTCTGATGCTAGACTTATCATAGTCAAACAAGATAGTTTTAGAGTACTCGTTTAATTGCTTAATTACTTCTACAGTAACTTCTGGGCAACCTTTGTTTGCTACAGTACCTGCAACATCTGGACATTGGTCATCTTTGTCAAGAACACCGTCACCATCTCTATCTTCGTAAGGGCAACCGTTGTTTTCTTTTGGACCAGCTTCGTTTGGACAAGCGTCATCTTTATCAGCAATACCGTCACCGTCTGCATCAGGACAACCGTTTAATTCAGCTAAACCTGCAACAGTAGGGCACTCATCTTGTGGATCTGGAATACCGTCACCATCAGTATCTGGGCAGCCGTTAAATTCAGCTAAACCAGGAGTGTTAGGACATGCATCGTTTCTATCTTCAATACCGTCACCATCTGTATCTGGGCAACCGTTAAATTCAGCTAAACCTGGAGTTTCTGGGCACTCGTCATCTTTATCGTAGATTCCGTCACCATCAGTATCTTTTCCTCCAAACTGGAATACAACTCCTGCAGAGTGCTGGAAGTGAGTAATTCCGTAAGCTTCTTCGAAAGAATGCTTATAAGTAGATTGTAAGTTAAGTGCTAAGTACTCGTTGAACCAGAATTTAACACCTGCAAGTGCGTTTGCAGTACCAAACCCTATGTCGTCAACCCAAGTATAACCACCACCAATACCGATAGATGGGTCAAACCAGCTGCTGTTTAAAGCATCTTTTAAGCTGTATTTAATTTCACCATCTGCACTGTAGTAGCTTAGGTCATTTGCAGGCAAATCACCTAATTTATCGATTTTGTTAAGCGATCCAGCCGCTGTAAACACAAAACCACTACCTATGTATCTACTAATAGCTAGTCTTGATACAGAAGGTAAAATGTTCCAGTGATCATTTGCATTAAAGTATTCATCAAAAATATCCCCTCTAGCCGCAGCTGGGATACGTACTTGATCCTCATTGAGACCAGCTGAATAAACGTCTACAGCGTTTACACCAACCTCAACAGCCCAAGGATTGTTCTCGTCTTGCGCGTTTGCCACCCCGATTCCCATAAAAAGGACAGCAGCAACTAATAATCTGTTAAGATGTTTCATATTCGATTGTTTAATTTTAAGTGTTAATTATGAGCAAAAGTAAGTTGTTAAATATTATAAACAAAAGTAAATCTAATAAAATTTTCCCAAAATCGTTGCTATTGTTGCCGAAATTGAGGGTTGTTTATTCAATAACTTTTAATTCCTTACCTACTTTAACAAAGGCATTTATAGCTTTATCTAAATGTTCTTGTGTGTGTGCTGCTGAAAGTTGTACCCGAATTCGAGCTTTATCTTTTGGCACTACTGGAAAGAAAAATCCAATTACATAAATTCCCTCTTCGAGCAACCTATCTGCCATATCTTGCGATAGTTTGGCATCATATAACATAACAGGCACAATAGCCGAATCACCATCAATAATATCAAAACCAGCTTCTTTCATTCCATTTTTAAAATAGGCTGTGTTTTCTGCCAATTTATCTTTTAAAGATGTATTATTAGATAACATATCAAACACCTTAATAGATGCGCCTACAATCGCCGGCGCCAAAGAGTTTGAAAATAAATACGGACGGGAACGTTGTCTTAACATATCTATCACCTCTTTATTTCCGGTGGTATAACCACCCATTGCACCACCAAGGGCTTTTCCTAAAGTTCCGGTAATTATGTCTACACGACCCATCACTCCTTTTTCTTCTAAAGTACCTCTACCAGTATCGCCTATAAATCCTGTAGCATGACATTCGTCTATCATCACTAAAGCATCGTATTTATCGGCCAAGTCGCATATTTCATCGAGTGGTGCTACCAAACCATCCATAGAAAAAACACCGTCGGTTACAATAAGCTTAAATCGCGCACCTTTTTCGTTGGCTGCAATTAACTGTTTTTCCAAATCTTCCATATTGTTATTTTCATAACGGTAGCGCGCAGCTTTACACAAGCGTACACCATCAATAATGGATGCGTGGTTTAACGAATCGGAAATTATAGCATCTTCGGCGCTTAAAAGTGGTTCGAACACCCCCCCATTGGCATCAAAACAGGCAGCGTATAAAATGGTGTCTTCTGTACCGTAAAAATCGGCTATTTTTTGCTCTAGTTCTTTATGAATATCTTGAGTTCCACAAATAAAACGAACAGACGACATACCAAAACCGTGTGTATCCATAGCATCTTTGGCAGCTTGTATAACTTCTTTATTTGCCGAAAGCCCTAAATAATTATTTGCACAAAAATTTAATACCTTCTCTCCCGTAGAGATTGTAATTTCTGCATCTTGAGGCGAGGTAATTATACGTTCTCTTTTATAAAGACCATTGGCTTTTATTTCTTCTAACTCTTTTTGTAAGTGTTCTTTTATTTTTCCGTACATAATCTATTTTTTTAAAGCTCAAAATTAAGCTTTATTTATTACTATTTTCTCTTCACTACTATATATAAGTATTTTTTCGACTACTTTAAAGCCCATTGCGTTTAAAGCATTTGCATATTCAATTAATTGGTCGTGATGCCAAACATTAGGATTCCCTGTTTTATAATCTATTACAGTAGCCTTATTTGTGTTTGAAATATTGATTCTATCGGGCCTTAAAACCAAGCCATTTTCGGTTAAAATATTACGCTCGTTATACACAGTGCCAGACCCGTTAAAAAACGGCTGCAATTCTGGATGATTTACGATGCGAAGTATTGTATTATTCAATTGCTCAAATTCGGCTTCGGGGATAATTGCTCGCGTTTTTAATTTTGTTAAAACTATTTCAACATCAGTTTTGTCCTTTATTTGTGCCATGGTATTATGCAATAAATTTCCCGCTGTAATGGCTGCTATTGTTTCTTCATCTAATCTATTTTTCTCTGTAGGAATTATTTTCATCCCGTGTTTATCGGGGTTTGATGAAAAATAAAGTGGTTCCTGCTGTAAAACCGCTTCTTTTTTAATCGAAGTTTTTTCCAAATCGTTTCCAAATTCGTAAAATAATTGATTGTTGTTCCATATATTTTTATGCTTTAAAAACTGCATAAAAAGTTGGTTGTAGGTGGTGGGATTTTCGCTTTTTAATTCGGTTGGCATTTCAGCAAAAACATACAATTTTTCAACCGCTCGGGTAAAAGTTACATATAGCAAATTAACATTGTCTAATTCCAATTGACGTTTGTGATTGGCATACATTTCTTGACCAACATTGCCATAATTATTTAAATTTGCATTAAAATTTATTTGGGCCTCTTCAAACTTAAAATCCTCATCCTGCAATGGATACCACAATTGATCGTTCTTTGCGGTGGTTATATTAATATCGGCAAACGGAAAAATAACAATTGGAAACTCCAATCCCTTAGCTTTGTGAATTGTCATTAGTTGCACGGCATTTGTCCCTTCATTTGCAGGAATTGAAGCCTTTTCTTTCTTGGTTTCCCAAAAATCTAAAAACGAAATTTTATCGGGTTCTGGTTGCTGTTGAAATTCAAAAACCAAATCCATAAAGCCAAACAAATAAGCATCTGCCGCTGGCGCGAGTGTAAATTTTTCAATGCAGTATTCAAAAGCTTCAAAAAGTGATTTTGAACGCATTTCTAAAAGTGAAAATTCAATATTGAATTCTTTTAAAATTTGTGCGAATTGTGTTTCTGAAGTATTTAAAAACCTTGTAAAAAACGTGTGTTTATCTTCGGAAATATCCTGTTGGTCATAAAGCAAATTCAATAAATTAATTTTGGCTTCGTCATTCTTCGGGTTTAAGCAAAGTTGTAAAGCAAAAACTAAAATTTGTACTATTGGCGAAGATTGTAATAGTAGTGTTTCTGAAGATATAACCGAAATTCCGCGCTCCATTAAATACGTACTTAGCGCGATACCATCGGCGGTGGTACGAGTAAGAATACAAATATCACTTTCAGAAAAACCCTTCTCTTTTGAACTGTTTATAGCCTCTAAAGCAAGTTGCGAATAGGCGGTGATTCTCTCCGCTTTTTTTTGCTTTTCAACAAATTCAAATCTTACGTAACCATTTTTCTTGGTGTTGCACTTTTGCCGATTGCCTTCGCGGTAAAGTTTTTGATGATTTTCATCGTCTAAATAAGTTGAAATATAACTGAAAAAGTCATTATTAAAATTTATTATTTCTTCGCAACTTCTAAAGTTTGTGTCTAACGCAAAGACTTCCTTTTCGCGATGAAAGGGATTCTCGTCATTATACAAATCTATAAACTGCTCGGGCAGTCCGCCACGCCATCTGTAAATAGATTGTTTTGCATCGCCAACTAAAAGCAGGTTCCCAAACGAATTTTCTAACTGCTGCGACAAGGCATTATCTATTAACGGAATTAAATTATCCCACTGCAATTTTGAAGTATCTTGAAATTCGTCAATAAAAAAGTGTCTGTACTTTTCCCCCAATCTTTCATAAATAAAAGGAGCTGGTTGATCTCTAATTTCAGTATTTATAAGCGAGTTAAATTCTGAAATCGGGAAAATATTCTTGTCGTTTTTTATTGCTTCAATTTCTTGATTAACAAGATTTATCACCGAAAGGGGCGTAATATTTCTTAAAATAGCGTTGTACAAATTATACTCGCCAACTAGGTTTTTTATTTCAATATAATTGGCGAGTAGCGTAGGCGTAATGCTTTCTATTGCTTCAACAATATGTAATGCTTCTTTTACTTTGTACAATGCTTTGTTATTTTCAAGGTTTTCTTGAAGCTTATTGTTGTAAACATTGTAATTCCCCGATTGAAGTTTTAAAAAATGATTTGGCAATGTTTTTCTCGAAAAATCTGAGTGTTCCAAGCCGCTATCTTCAATAAGTTTTAGCGTTTGGGTAGCTCGTTCATTAATTGTCTTAGATAGATTTTTCTTTTTGTTAAGCAACTGTTTTTTAAACTGTAAAAAATCGTCTAAAGACTTCCTCTTTAAATTTGAAACGTATATAGCATCATTTTCACTAAAAAGCAACTTTGCAGCTTTAGCAATATCTCTACTAATATCCCACGATTTGTCATCATCGGTTTTTTCCAAAGCAAAATCTAACAATACTTTTGTTATTTCTTTATTTTCACCGGCTTTGCTTAAAAGCAAATCTACCGCTTCGCCCAAGAGTTCGTCAATATCCAGCGTAACTTCAAAATTGGTTGCTAATTTTAAATCGCGTGCAAATGTTCTAATTAGTCTGTGATTGAAACTGTCTATGGTTTCAACACTTAATGCCGCATAATTATGGAGTAAATTTTTTAAAATTCTTGTAGAGCGTGCTTTTATTTCATCAATCTCAACACCTGTTTCATCGGCAATGATGGAGAGCATTGGTAAAGATTGCTGTGTTTTGTCGTGTTCACTAAAAGCGATTAGTGTTTCAACAATACGTTGTTTCATTTCGGCAACCGCTTTATTTGTAAAAGTAATAGCCAAAAGATGCTTGTAATAATCATCGTTTTTTGCAGTAAATAACTGCTTTAAAAATTCTTTTACAAGCGTAAAGGTTTTACCACTCCCAGCGGCGGCATTGTATATCGAAAAGCTAGTTTTATTTTTCAAAAAGTCTACATTTTGTACTAAAATACATTTTTTATAGCTTCAGCATAAAAATAATCTATACTGAAATAGAAATCTTATAAAAGCTATAACACATAATAGGTAATAGTTTGCTTAAATTTGGGTGAATTTATTAGTAACCGATTAAAAAACTATATAATTATGTCATTCGAATTACCAAAATTACCATATGCACACGATGCATTAGAACCAAACATTGATGCTCAAACCATGGAAATTCATCATGGAAAACACCATCAAGGCTATACCAATAATTTAAATTCGGCCATTGAAGGTACAAATATGGAAGGAAAGTCTATTGAAGATATTTTAAAAAATCTAGATATGGACAATAAAGCTGTTAGAAACAATGGTGGCGGATTTTACAATCACTCTTTATTTTGGAAAGTAATGTCTCCAAACGGTGGTGGAAAGCCTTCTGGCGAATTGGCCCAAGCTATTGATGATGCCTTTGGAAGTTTTGACGCATTTAAAGAAAAGTTTAGCAATGCCGCAAAAACACAGTTTGGATCGGGTTGGGCTTGGCTTTGCGTTCACAAAGGTGGTAAAGTTGAAGTATGCTCAACACCAAACCAAGATAACCCATTAATGCCAAACGTAGGCTGCGGCGGAACTCCAATTTTAGGGTTAGACGTTTGGGAACACGCATATTACTTAAAATACCAAAATAAGCGTCCAGACTATGTTGGGGCGTTTTGGAATGTGGTGAATTGGGACGAAGTTTCTAAAAACTACGCCAACAATAAATAATAAAATCTAAGTACGATTTTAACTAAATCCGAAGTCTTTTGGCTTCGGATTTTTTTTGTGATGTAATATTGAATTAGCTAGTTTAAAAATATGAAAACAAACTCGGAAACTCGCCACCCCAAATTTCAATTTGGCGCATAAAAAAAGACAAACGATAGTCGCGAGAAAAATAAAACGGCTCGAAAAACCTTCGGAAATAATAAAAAATAGCGGAGGCTCGCCACCCCAGTTTCAATTTGGCGCATAAAAAAAGACAAACGATAGTTTGTCTTTTTTTGCCCCAAATCTACCATGAACTTAACCTACTTATGCTAATGGTATGTATCAAAGATATAGCATTAAATCGTTCAAAATTATGCTTTTAGACGAATTACCTGTTTTTTCGTTGAAAGGATATAATACTGGTCTTTCGGTATCTATGCACACCTCAATTGTTAATTTTTTAACAGTTCGTTTTTCGGGGGTTAAATTAATTTATCAACATTCAACAGTTGCCTTGAGCGTTGATGTTTTAAACTACGATTACTTTAGCATCACACCACCCCGTTTTCGATTTGAAGCATGAAAAAAGGCAGGCTTTCACAGTAAGAAAGGAAAAACGGCTCGAAAAAAAACTTCGGAAATAAGCAAACAACTTCGGAGGCTCGCCACCCCGTTTTAGATTTGGCGCATGAAAAAAGGCAGGCTTTCACCGTAAGAAAGGAAAAACGGCTCGACAAAAAACTTCGGAAATAAGCAAACAACTTCGGAGGCTCGCCACCCCGTTTTAGATTTGGCGCATGAAAAAAGGCAGGCTTTCACCTACCTTTTTTGCCCCAAATCTTACCATAGACCTAACCTACTTACGTCATATGGTAAGTTCAAATATAATTCAACTTTTTTCAGTAATTATATGAAAATCAATATTTTTCGATAAAGTGAGAGCGCTTTCCGATTAAATGCATCTTACAAATAACATTAACTCTAATTTAATATGCGCGTTCTGGGTTTCCTTCGTAAAAATTGATGTATGCTCTATTCACAACTCGGTTTCCACCAGCAGTTGGATAATTACCTGTAAAATACCAATCTCCTAAATTTTTAGGACAAGCCACGTGCAAGTCGTCTACAGATTGGAAGATTATTTTTACTTTCGCACTTATACCTTCTTCGCTAATAATTTCGGCAATTTTATCTGAAATTTCTTCATCGCTAAACGGTGCGTATAAATCTTTCACATGATTTATTACTGCAGCGTCTTCAATTGCAAGTTGCTGCTTACATTTATCGTAAATTTCTTCTACAACATTGTAAGTGCCTCTATCGCGATGAAGCGCGAGTGCTGCCTGAAAGGCAACCAAGTCTTCTAAACGTGCCATATCTATACCATAGCAGTCTGGATAGCGTATTTGCGGTGCAGAAGACACCACTACAATTTGCTTGGGGTTAAGCCTGTCGAGCATTTTTAAAATACTCTTTTTAAGTGTTGTACCGCGTACAATACTGTCGTCTATAATTACTAGATTATCATTGGGTTTAACAACACCATAGGTAACATCGTACACGTGTGCAACCAAATCGTCTCTACTGCTATCATCGGTGATAAATGTTCTTAATTTAACATCCTTGATAGCAATTTTTTCTGTTCTAATTTTATGCGCTTGTATTTGTTGAAGACGAGCGTCTGTCAAACTATTTTTTTCGTTTAAAATAGCTTCATTTTTCTGTTTGTTTAATTCGTCTTGTGCCGCTTCGAGCATTCCGTAAAATGAAGTTTCGGCAGTGTTAGGAATAAATGAGAAAACAGAATTTTCGGTATCGTGATCTATCGACTTTAAAACTTTCGGCATTACCAATTTACCAAGCATTTTTCGTTCTTGATAGATTTCGGCATCGCTTCCGCGTGAGAAATAAATACGCTCAAAAGAACAGGATTTTCTTTCTAAAGGCGCCAAAATTTCTGATAATTTCACTTTACCGTTTTTCTCGATAATTATGGCGTGCCCAGGTTCTAATTCGTTTACTGATTCAAACGGAACATTAAAAACAGTTTGAATTGCCGGGCGTTCTGAAGCTACAACAATTACCTCATCATCTTGGTAATAATATGCAGGACGAATACCAGCTGGATCGCGTAATACAAAAGCATCTCCGTGCCCTAAAAGACCCGCCATGGCATAACCGCCATCCCAGTCTGCTGCCGACTTACGTAAAATTTTAGCAATATTTAAATGTTTGGCAATATAAGGCGAAGCTTCCTGTTTGTTTAAACCTTTTGCCTTGGCTTTTTTATAAAGTTTTCTAACGGCATCATCTAAAAAATGACCTATTTTTTCCATTACCGTTACCGTATCGGCCTTTTCTTTGGGGTGCATCCCAAGCTTTATTAAATTGTCAAAAAGCTCATTGGTATTGGTCATATTAAAATTACCCGCAATAATTAAATTGCGGTGCATCCAGTTGTTTTGGCGAAGAAAGGGGTGCACGTTTTCAACACTATTTAATCCAAAAGTACCGTACCGAACGTGTCCTAGAAACACTTCACCTATATAAGGGATATTTTTTTTCTGAGCTGCAACATCGTTTTTATATTCAGGATGCTGTATAAACTCTAAGTTTATACGTTCATTTATTTGCGAAAAGATATCCTGTATTGGTTGCGAAGCATTTGAGCGCACCCTACTTATATAGCGTTCACCGGGATTTACATCCATCTTAATACTGGCAAAGCCTGCACCATCTTGACCGCGATTGTGCTGCTTTTCCATCATTAAATACATTTTATTTACCCCGTAAAAAGCTGTGCCGTATTTTTCTTTGTAATATTCCAAAGGTTTTAACAGCCTTACCATGGCAATTCCGCATTCGTGTTTTAAAGCGTCGCTCATTAGATAAAATAATTAATTAGAGTATATATTTATAGTTAGGTTTACAACGTTATTAAACAAAAAACGCCCCGAAAATTCAGGGCGCATAATTAGGTTAATTTGATATCAAATTGGGTTAAGCTTTTAAATTGTTGAATGCGTTGATGCACATCTGCCTTTTCTAAACTCAATAGCCGTTCTGGTCCAAACTTTTCTACACAAAAAGAAGCGAGCGCCGAACCATTAATAACAGCATTTTTCATGTTTTCATAACTATAATCGCCTGTTCTCGCCAAATATCCCGTAAATCCTCCTGCAAAAGTATCGCCGGCTCCAGTAGGGTCAAAAACCTCGCGCAATGGCATTGCGGGTGCATAAAACACATCGTCGTCATCAAAGAGTAAAGCCCCGTGTTCTCCTTTTTTAATCACCACATAATTTGGCCCCATTTCCATGATTTTTTTAGCCGCATTAACTAAAGAATATTCTTCAGATAGTTGCCTAGCCTCCTCATCATTAATAGTTATTACATCTACTTTGGCAATTACTTTCATCAAATCTTCTAAAGCGCTGTCCATCCAAAAGTTCATGGTGTCTAACACTATCAATTTTGGTGAATTCATCTGTTCAATTACACTTAATTGGACGAGCGGATGCAAGTTTCCTAACATCACCACTTCGGCATCGCGATATGTTTCGGGAACTTTTGGGTTGAAATCGGCAAGCACATTTAAATCGGTTATCAAAGTGTCGCGAGTGTTCATATCATTGTGATATTTTCCGCTCCAAAAGAAGGTTTTTCCATCTTCTACTATTTCCAAGCCAGAAATATCCATTCCGTTTTCTTCTAGCATTTTAAGGTCTTCTTTGGGGAAATCGCCCCCTACAATGGAAACTATAGCGCCATCAACGTTAAACTGAGAGGCAGCCAAACCTATATAGGTAGCGGCACCGCCAAGGATTTTATCGGTTTTCCCGAAAGGGGTTTCAATAGCGTCAAAGGCAACAGTGCCAACAATTACGAGTTTGCTCATAAAGGATTTTTGAAATGAGGTGCAAAGATACTGTTTTGGGTTTGGATATGCCAAAAAATAAAACCTTTCAGTTTTTTTAGGCTGAAAGGTCTTATAATATTGAATATCAGCATTTCCTATTCTCACTGTTTTTGTATTGTAGTTTTAAGTTAAAACATGTTTACTTCCGCCCAAAATCTGCAGGAATCTCCCCCCAAGCCTTAGTTTCCCATTTTGCGATTTTAGTATCGTAATTATTTGTTTTGAGCCCGTTTGGAAACACAGAAAAGTTCAAAATAAAACCTTCCAGTTTTTAAGGCTGAAAGGTCTTATAATATTGAATATTAATATTTCCTATTCTCGCTATTTTTGTATTGTAATTGCGTATTCATCATAGATGAAATTGGTAGCCTCTACGGGTTGTTCATTGACGAAAAAAGTAAAAACTCTTTTATAAGGATTTACGGTCTGTACATCGTGAATACGAAGCGTATCTATATCTTCATTAGTATAACGCAACAACCAAAATTTGTCTTTTTCGTGAGGAATGGGGCCATCCACGTTTTTGCTTTCAGCGCCGGAGGCGAATTCAATTGATGCAAATGCGGAAACACAATTGGGCCCGCCGCAGGGAGTTCCATAAAGGGTTTTGGTTGTTCCTTGGGTTACCTCCGTGTCTATGATGCCCATTCCCAAAAAAGAATATTGGCCGTCGGTGAGGTCTGTTAGCGTAGCAAGGTATGTATTATTGGTGATTTCTACTTCGCCATTCTCATACATGCTTCCGTCTGCCCTTAATAATTCAAAATTAAGATTGTATGTTGTTGGAAATCCTTCTGACGTATTATTGTCTTTATCACAAGCAATAAACGAAATGCTAATCGTCAATATTAAAATAAGTGTTTTCATAACTAAAAAATTTAAGGGTTAAACTTTTCTGGGGAGTTATGCAATTAAAATTTTAAGTTAAAATATTAAAAAAAACAATCATAATTTAAAACATTAACTATTTTCTCCCAAAATCCGCAGGAATTTCACCCCAAGCCTTGGTTTCCCATTTCACGATTTTCGTTTCGTATTTATTGGTTTTAAGCCAGTTTTCGGCACGTGCAACCAATTCAAATAACGCTTTATTTTTCGCGGTACGCTTTAACTTTGTGTTGCACTTTTTCTTTTTTACCCAGCCCATCGCTATTCGTGAATCGCTATAAATAATGCGGTCGCTGTTGTTTTTCTTTAAAAAAGCCAAGCCATGTACAAGTGCCAAAAACTCACCAATATTATTAGTACCTTGTTGAAATGGCCCTTGGTGGAAAAGTTGTTTGTGCGTTTGGGTATCAACCCCGCGGTATTCCATCGTTCCAGGGTTGCCACTACTTGCTGCATCTACAGCAATGGAATACAGGTTGGGCTCGCCAATTTTTTGAAGCTGCTCTTTTGAAAGTGTCTTTTTCGACTTTTTACCTTTATAATCGGCATATTCTTTATTGTAGGCTTTTTTGGCCTCGGCAAAAGTCTCGAAACTTTTGAATTGTGCGCCCTTTACGCCTTGAATAGAACGTTTGCACTCCTCCCAACTGCCAAAAATACCTGCGGGATTGCCGTACCAGACTACGTAAAATTTTTGTTTTTTAGCCATGGCGTAGTATTTCTTCAATTACTTTCGGAAACCATTTATGCTCTAAATCGTGAATTTTTTCGGCGACCGTTTCGGGGGTTTCAGAATCTGAAAGCTGTACTTTTTTCTGTTTAATAATTGCGCCTTCATCATAGTTCTCATTTACATAATGTATGGTAATTCCGCTTTCGCTTTCTTTATTATTAACAACAGCCTCGTGAACAAATTTACCGTACATGCCTTTTCCGCCGTATTTGGGGAGTAATGCAGGGTGGATATTTATTACCTTATTAGGAAATGATTTTAGAATAATTTCGGGGAACTTCAGTAAAAAACCCGCCAATACAATAATATGTGGGTCAATTTCTTTTAAACTTTTTAAAATACCTTCTGGCGCAGTCAATTCATCTTTAGAAAAATAGCTTGATGGAACATTTAATTTTTTAGCTCTTTCCAGCACTTTTGCGTTCTTTTTATTTGAAAATACGCGCACAACGCTAGCAAATTGTGTTTGTTGAAAGTGCTTAATTATAGTTTCGGTATTGGTACCACTACCAGATGCAAATATTACGATACGCTTCATTATGTATATTTTCAAAAAAAAATTCTTGAAAGAAGATATTTCAAATAAAACAACAAAAGTAAGGTAATAGGCTTTTACTTCGCCCAAAAATGTTTAAATTGGTTTCCAAAAAAATTACAATTATAAAGGTGCAATTGAAGTTGAAAGCACATTTTCTACTTTAAATGGTATTTTCAATTAAAATATTTTATTTTTGCCACTTGTAATTAAATTTAAAAATTAAGAATTATGTCAGACATTGCATCAAGAGTAAAAGCGATAATCGTAGACAAATTAGGTGTAGACGAAAACGAAGTTGTAAACGAAGCGAGCTTCACTAACGACTTAGGAGCAGACTCCCTAGATACGGTTGAGCTTATTATGGAATTTGAAAAAGAATTTGATATCCAAATTCCAGATGACCAAGCGGAAAATATCGCTACAGTTGGTCAAGCAATTTCCTATATAGAAGCAGCAAAATAAGAGTTCTTCTATGGAATTAAAGCGAGTTGTAGTTACCGGTCTTGGCGCCCTTACCCCTATTGGCAACAATATTGAAGAATATTGGAATTCACTTAGTAGTGGTAAAAGTGGTTGTGGTCCAATAACGTATTTTGATGCTGAAAAGTTCAAAACAAAATTCGCTTGCGAATTGAAGAATTTCAACGCAGAAGACCATTTTGACAGGAAAGAGGCCCGAAAATTAGACCGATTTGCCCAGTATGCCCTTGTTTCTTCAGACGAAGCAATTAAGGATGCAGGAATAGACCTAAACGAAGTTGATAAATTTCGAGTAGGTGTAATTTGGGGTGCCGGCATTGGCGGGTTAGAAACTTTTCAAAATGAAGTAATAAACTTTGCAGAAGGGGATGGAACACCTCGTTTCAACCCCTTCTTTATTCCAAAAATGATTGCCGATATTGCCCCAGGTAATATCTCTATCAAACACGGCTTTATGGGGCCAAACTATACAACAGTTTCTGCTTGCGCCTCATCTGCAAATGCATTAATTGATGCGCTTAACTATATACGTTTAGGGCATTGCGATGTAATTGTAACAGGTGGAAGTGAAGCTGCAGTAACCCTTGCCGGAATGGGCGGCTTTAATGCTATGCACGCCCTATCTACCCGTAATGATAGCCCCGAGACAGCCTCGCGCCCGTTTGATGCAACCCGAGATGGATTTGTATTAGGCGAAGGAGCCGGCGCCTTAATTCTCGAAGAGTACGAGCACGCAAAAAAACGCGGTGCAAAAATTTACGCCGAAGTTGTAGGAGGTGGTATGAGTAGCGATGCATACCATATGACCGCACCACACCCAGACGGTATAGGCGTAGAGCGTGTTATGCTTAACACCTTACGCGACGCAAACTTAAAACCTGAAGACGTAGACGCCATTAATACACATGGAACTTCTACGCCGCTGGGCGATGTAGCCGAATTAAAAGCAATTGTGAGTGTTTTTGGCGAACACGCAAAAGACATTAATATCAATTCAACAAAATCAATGACGGGTCACCTTTTAGGTGCAGCCGGAGCAATTGAAGCCATTGCCTCTATTTTGGCAATGGAACACGGTGTTGTTCCACCTACTATTAATCATACAACAGTAGATGATAAAATAGATCCGTCTTTAAACCTTACCTTAAACGTAGCTCAAAAACGCGATATTAAAGTAGCAATGAGTAACACTTTTGGATTTGGTGGGCATAACGCATGTGTGTTATTTAAAAAACTTGATGCCTAAAACATTTAATGGCTTCTATTAAAAACATATTTTCTTCCCGTCCAGAGCGAAACGGGGAATTTTTTAATTCCCTAAAGAAAATATTAGGGTTTAAGCCAAAAAATTTAGCCATATACCAAACAGCATTTACGCACCGTTCAACAAACGCAAAAAACCCCAGTGGTTTACCGCAAAATTACGAACGACTCGAATTTTTGGGCGATGCTATGCTCGGTGCAGTAATTGCAGCTCATTTGTTTAAAAAAGTACCCGATGGCAACGAAGGTTACCTCACCAAAATGCGAAGTAAAGTAGTAAGCAGGGAACATTTAAACGAATTAGGCCGGGATTTAAATCTGGTGAAATTTTTAAGAACAACCATCCCAACCCAACAATTTAGCGGTAATATTTACGGAAACGTTTTTGAAGCATTAGTGGGCGCAATTTACTTAGATCGCGGATTTAAATATTGTGAAAAGTTTATTCAAAAAAGAGTAATTAAACCCTACGTAGATATTAAAAAACTAGAAGGAAAGGTTATTAGCTACAAAAGCCTTTTTATTGAGTGGTGCCAAAAAAACAAAAAGCAATTTAATTTCGAAATTTACGAAGATACGGGTAAAGACGAATTAAAACATTTTGCCGTACGGTTAAAACTGGAAGACGAAGTTGTAGCCAAAGCCCGCGCCACTTCAAAGAAAAAAGCCGAAGAAAGAGCTGCCAAACGCGCATTTTACAAACTTAAAATTAAGGTCGATTCAGAAAAACCTTAACTTCAAACGTTATAATTCTGTCAAATTTACTATTAGCAACTAGCTATCTTAGCTTTTGCATTTAAAGTTGCGTATTTTTGCATGAGGTGATACGTATAATATTTAATCATCCTCAGTTTTATAAGTTAGATGGCGAATCATAAATTAATATTAGACGACGATTTTGAAGAACCTTTTACACTTATAGCAATACATTGCAGTGAAGAAGACTATAAAGTGGCTTATTTATTAAACCGCCATCTTAATATGAAACTGCACCGCAAACGCTCAGATTTAGATTTTTCAACCGAAGGCTTGTTAATAACATTTCCACTCTTCGAGTTTGAAGATATGCACAAGTACACTCACTTTTACTTAGTTGCTAATAAATGCAAATCGGTTGGGGCGAGTTTACAAAGCTCTGGGGGGTTGTTTGCCGAATTGATTACTGAAAAATCAAGAGTACATTACTTATTACCCGATTTAAAACAAGTAGATTATTTCTTAAAAATTTATTCAGATTTTGAAACTGTACCTCTAAAAAAGATACTTTCAGAATTAAACGAAATAAAACAAGTTATTTCTGCCTATTCAGTAGAAATTGATAATATAAAATCTAAAAACAATTTAATTTTCGATTAAATGTTAAGACAAAAAAGAACCAAAATAGTAGCCACCTTAGGCCCATCTACCGCGTCGAGAGAAGTTGTAAAACACATGATGTTAGAAGGAGTAGATGTGTTTAGAGTAAACTTTTCTCATGCCGAATACAATACTGTTAAAAAAACAATTACCACCATCCGCCAACTGTCTGAAGAATTAAACCTGCACGTTGGTATTTTGGCCGACTTACAAGGCCCTAAATTACGAGTGGGAATGATGAAAGAAGAAGTGGTTGTACAGCCAGGCGACGAATTATTTTTTTGTACAGGCGAAGAGTTTGAAGGCAATAGGAAAAAGGTGTATATGAATTACGACAATTTTCCGAAAGATGTTAATAAAGGCGAACGCGTACTTTTAGACGACGGAAAATTAATTTTTGAAGTTTTAGAAACCAACAACGTAAACGAAGTGAAAGTCATGGTTATTCAAGGCGGCCCGTTGCGTTCTAAAAAAGGCGTAAACCTTCCCAATACCAATATTTCGCTTCCTGCCTTAACCACTAAAGACAAGCAAGACGCCATTTTTGCCATCGAGCAAAAAGTAGATTGGATGGCACTTTCTTTCGTGCGCCACGCCGAAGATTTAAAAGAATTACAAGCCTTGATTGAAGCGCATTGCGAATATAAAATACCAATCATTGCCAAAATTGAAAAGCCCGAAGCAGTAGCAAATATCGATAAGATTGTTGCTTATTGCGACGGCCTCATGGTAGCCCGTGGCGATCTGGGTGTAGAAGTTCCAGCTGAGGAAGTGCCACTTATTCAAAAAGAATTGGTACTTACCGCAAAACGCGCGCGCATCCCCGTAATCATCGCCACCCAAATGATGGAAACGATGATAACTTCGCTTACTCCAACCCGTGCCGAAGTGAACGACGTGGCAAACAGCGTTATGGACGGCGCCGATGCGGTGATGCTTTCTGGTGAAACTTCCGTTGGTAATTATCCCGTTGCCGTGATAAAAACAATGGCAAAAATATTAAAAAGCGTAGAAAATTCTGAATTAATTCGTGTACCACAGGAGCCGCCACAAATAAAGACCAACCGATACATTACAAAATCTATCTGCTATCACGCTGCACTTATGGCCAATGAGATTGAAGCAGAAGCTATTTGCACATTAACTAATAGTGGTTATACCGCTTTTCAAATTTCGGCCTGGCGACCTTCGGCGCATATTTTGGCCTTTACCAGCAACAAGCGTATTCTGGCCCGCTTAAATTTACTTTGGGGCGTAAAGGCGTTTTATTACGATAAATACGTAAGTACCGATGAAACCGTGGAAGACGTAAACCGCATTGCTTTTGAAAGTGGCTTTGTTCACAAGGGCGATTATTTAATCAATCTTGCGGCTATGCCCATTGTAGATAAGGGAATGGTAAATACGCTACGAGTGTCGCAGGTAAAGTAAATTTAAACTTTGACAAAGTATAGAACTTTGTCAAAGTTGAAAATGCTATTTCTTGATTATTTTTTGGTTGAATTGCCCACTTTCGGTTTTTAGGTTTAAAAAATACATGCCACTTTCAAGGCTCGAAATATCCACTTGTTGCTTGTTTCCTTGCAATTGAAGCACCTTTTTGCCCAAAATATCAAAAACCGTAGCGCCTATAATACTTTCGGTGTTAGCATCTATATAGAGTAAACCATCAGTAGGGTTTGGGTAGATCTTTATGGTATCGATTTGGTTTTCCTCAACACCTAAAATGGTCAGGTTTTCATACCACGCTATTTTGTCATCGTTTTGGGAAGAAGCTATCACGTCCATATCGCCGTCATTATCAATATCTGCTGCTATAACGGAACGGGGCGATTGCACTTCGCGACTGATAATCTTTTTGGTGCTAAAGCTGCCTAGGCCATCTAAATTTTCAAACCAGACTACTTCGCCCCCAGCTGGTCCCGCACTAGTAGCTAAAATATCATTATCACCATCATTATCGATGTCAGTAGAATAAATTGACCAAGCATTACTTAAGTCAGCTGCAATAATAATTTCTGCACCAAATTGGCCCATACCATTTAAGTTTTCAAACCACGAAATACTATTACTTGCAGGACTAACAATTAAGATATCAAGATCGTCGTCACCATCTAAGTCAATACACGCTAATCCATTAGGATAAATCGCAGTAGAAGAAATAGCCATTTTTGTCCCAAAATTTCCCTGACCATCTAAATTTTCAAACCACGATAGCGTTATTCCATTTGTTCCGTTTGCGACTATATCTACATCTCCATCATTATCAATATCAACTGCTACTATAACTCTACAATTGTCATTGCTCGACGAAATTATTTTTTTCGGTCCAAAATTACCTTGACCATCCAAATTTTCATACCAAGCTATAGTAGAGTCTAATCCAGAAGCTGAAACAAGATCCAAATCACCGTCACCATCTAAATCCGCAGCAATGGCTGAGAAGGCCCCTTGGGCTGTGGAAGAAATAATCTGTTTCGGTCCAAAATTTCCCTGACCATCTACATTTTCGTACCATACAATTTGATTTAAAAAAGATGATGTAGCAATAACATCAAAATCGCCATCATTATCCAAATCTGCCGCAAATATAGAATTTGCCCGAGCAAAATTACCGATGATACTTTGAGGTCCAAAATTACCGTGCCCGTCCATATTTTTATACCAAGTTAAATTATCTCCGAATTTATTTGCGGAAAGAATATCCATTATATCATCTCCATCTAAATCCGCTGCATATAAAACCTGAGACCCATCTGCCTCTGTAGAGATAATTCGCTGTGGCCCAAATTGTGCAAAACTTTTATGAGTTAATAGGACACAAGCAATTATATATATATATTTTGCCATCGTTCTTTTATTAAAAAGACGGCCCCTTAAGGCGAGGCCGCCCATCTTTTTATAAATATCAGTTTCCAGTTTTGTAAATCACTATTTCTTCATCCACCCCATTAATATAATTAGTTTCCAGCTTATACAACCCATTATCCAAACTCTGTATTAAATAAGGATCAGTAATCTCTGTTGAATCTTTGGGCGTGATAGTTACGTTTGTATTAAAAATCCCGTCATTAAACTTAGTTACTTTGCCACCCAAAATAGGGGTACCATCATAATTGTCATAACATTTTTGGGCCTGTGTCTCTCCTAACGCCAAATTCACCTCGGATATCATAATGGCTGAATGGTTGGGATGGGTAATGGATGCATAGTTCGTTTCAAACTTATCCACATGCTTAACCACGTTTCCAGCGTCAAAACTAAAATTTGGATCATCATATTCCGCAGGCTGGGGATAGTTACAGCAGCATTCTATAAAGTTATAGGTAAAACCCGGCTGGAAGGTGGGCATCTGCATAGGTTGCGGCTGTGGATAATACAGAGGATAGGTGCCTTTATATGGTAGATACAGGGCTGCAAAAGTTGTGGTTGCCGCCCCATATTCACCATATGAGTCTTCCAGAATGGCTTCATGCATCCTGATTTTTTGGGCCGTCGTAAACTTTTTTGTGTATTGAGGCATGGCAGGGCTGTAGGCCATGATGTTTTTTATATCAGATGGGAGAATATCATAGGAATTATTTTGACAATCGGTTCCATAACCAATATATTCAAAAGTCACTGGATCCACATATTTATATGGTATATAATGAGCTTCAGCCCATTCATGGGTAGCACCCTGATCTCTCAATTCCCAATAATGTTCTCTTTGAAAATCCGGCATTGCGGCAGTATCGGTAATACTATCACCCCTTTTATTTGCATTATAATGTTGGTTTGCAGGATCTCTTGTAACGTGCTCACAACTATTATCGTGCCAGTTAACAAAGGTGTGTTTTAAATTTAAACAATGTCCGGTTTCGTGATTCAGTAAAGTAGGACTATTTATAAGACTAAACCCATTAATTGCAATATTCACCTTTTTTCGCTTTTCTGCTGCTCCGGCAAAACCAACAGTTTCATATGGCACATAAATGTTAAATGCATCAGTTTTTCTATAATTAGGATTATTCCGAACATAATCAAAGATGCTCGCATGCCCGTACAATTCTCCTGCATTCCGGTCAATTACATAATATGTATCGGAATCAATAAAATCCATCCCATAATATTTAAAAAAGATTCCGAAAGGGTTGAATTGAATATTCATTTTAGCTATTGCAGATAATGCAGTAGTCTCGGACAATGGGTATTGGCTTGACCCATCACTTTTATTAATTCCCCAAAAGAATACATTAAATACCACAGGGTCAAAGTTCTGTAATGTGGGCATATCATCAGCAAAACTATAAGCTCCAGGTAGGCTGAGAGCTGTGCCATCTGGTGTTGCACAAGGACTATCCAATTGGGCCTGTCCGTTCATAAAACATACATTTACGATAAATGTACTAAAAAGCAGTAGGTTTTTCATAATTTCAAAGATTTGGGTTAATAAATTAGTTATATGAAATGAAATCAGGTTAAATATAGTGATTTATATATCACTATCAAAATTATTTTGATGCCCACCTTTATTGCGTGGGCGGCAGTGCAAATCCATATCTTGTTAAATTTGGCGACAACCTTAGAAAACGGCGAGTCGCACAATCATTGTCGCAAAAACAACTGGGTTTTAAAACGGGGCTGACCCGCGAGTTTATAAACAGAATTGAAAATGGCAAAGTGAATATATCACTTACCAATGTGGTGGAAATAGCAAAAGCCCTGAATATCCACCCAAGGGAATTATTAGAATTCTAAATTCCCTAAAATAAGTCGCACAAAGTATAGAACTTTGTCAAAGTTGAAAATGCTATTTCTTGATTATTTTTTGGTTGAATTGCCCACTTTCGGTTTTTAGGTTTAAAAAATACATGCCACTTTCAAGGCTCGAAATATCCACTTGTTGCTTGTTTCCTTGCAATTGAAGCACCTTTTTGCCCAAAATATCAAAAACCGTAGCGCCTATAATACTTTCGGTGTTAGCATCTATATAGAGTAAACCATCAGTAGGGTTTGGGTAGATCTTTATGGTATCGATTTGGTTTTCCTCAACACCTAAAATGGTCAGGTTTTCATACCACGCTATTTTGTCATCGTTTTGGGAAGAAGCTATCACGTCCATATCGCCGTCATTATCAATATCTGCTGCTATAACGGAACGGGGCGATTGCACTTCCGTACTGATTGTTTTTTTCGAACTGAAATTTCCTTGCCCATCCAGATTTTCAAACCAGACAATTTCTCCGCCAAAAGTTTCAACACTAGTCGCCAATACGTCAATATCCCCATCGTTGTCTAAATCGGCTGCAAAAACCGTCCAAGCATTTTCCAAGGTATCGGTTATCGTGCTTTTTGGGCCAAAATTGCCCAAGCCATCCAAATTTTCGTACCAAGCCACCTCATTATCCCCTGGTGATGCTGAAAAAACATCCATATCGCCATCGCCATCGGCATCAGCGGCAAAGATGACATTTGAATAAGATCCAATCTCATTAATGGAATGACGTATACCAAAAGTACCAATTCCATCCATGTTTTCTATCCAAAATATCCTTTCTGTATCAGATGAATTACCTAGAATATCCACATCCCCATCATCATCCATATCCACTGCTACAACAGAACGCGAATTGCTAATTGTATTGTCAATAATTTTAGTAGTGCTGAAATTCCCTTGCCCATCCAGGTTTTCATACCATGCCAAACCTAAAAAATCTGAAGCTGATATTATATCCATGTCGCCATCACCATCTATATCTGCTATACTCAAGGAAGATGCTCCATCCGCTTGATCACTTATTATTTTTTGAGAGCTAAAATTCCCATTACCATCTAAGTTTTCATACCAAACTACCGAATCAATAAAATATGCAACAGCCATCAGATCAATATCACCATCTCCATCAATATCAGCAGCAGAAACGAATGTCGTTTCGTTTAAAGTAGCAATCAAATTTTCTGAACCAAAAGTTCCAAGGCCATCCAAGTTTTTATACCACGTAATTGAATTGCCAAATTTATTTGCAGATACTAAATCTGAATTTCCATCGCCATCTATATCTGCTGCTACTATTATTTGGGTTCCATTTGCAGTTTGGGTAATTATTTGTTGGGGGCCAAATTGTGCAAAACTTTTAAAGCTAAGTAGGATAATGGCAATTATATATAAATATCTTATCATATTTTTTTGTGTAAAAAGACGGCCTCAAAATTTGAGATCGTCCAAATTTAAACTTTGACAATGTTCAAAACTTTGTCAAAGTTAATAATTTTAATCCGCCACCTCCACCTTTTCCAGTTTCATCCCCTCGGCTTCCTCGGTAATGGTTACGGTATAGCCAAACCCGGTGGTTTTGTAAGTGTACACTATTTTCTGAAGCACATTTTCGTTTCGGGAAATCTGCAGTTTGCTAATAAAATCGCCCTTCTTTTTATCGTTATTTTGTTGTGTTTCACTATTGGCTCCCTTTGGGTTCGGAAAAGCAAACTGCCGCGGAATACCGAAAAGCTGCTGCGCCGTAAAAAACGCCTCGTGCCATTTGTTTGTAGGGAGTATTAATGTTTCGGTTTTGGTGGGCTTGCTCGCCGTTCCGCCCGTAGCTTCGGAATAGCTAACCTTCGGAAAATCCTTCCTCAATTCTTCAGCATAAAGCTTTGCCGAAGCATCTTCCCCGGGAGGGAGAAATTTCGACAGAAAACCGTTAAAGGCAAACCCTTTTTGGTTGTTGAATTCCACCTCGTCCATTGCGCCGTCAATTCCACCTACATTCATCGTGGTTTTTCCTTCGGCCTTTACAATTTTCACTTTCGTGCCCAAAGGCATTACAGCCAATTTTTCACTTTGCAGATTTGGATATTCCCGCAAGGTCAAACCACTTACAGCAGTAACATACATAGCATCGGGCACAGTTTCAGCAGGGATGGAATCTGTTGCAACAATTTGTGTTTCTTCAGGAGTTTTAACGTCGTTTTTGCAGGAAAATAGAAGGGTGAAACCTGCAAGAGCAAAAAGGGAAAGAGCTACGGTCTTCATAAGCTGGAATTTTTAAGTTATTAAAGATACGTAGTCTTTTATTCATATTTAAAATTCAAGTTTTAGTTGCACGTCTATCGATTGTTCTATTACTTCCTGTTTTTTAGAAGTTTCGTTGTTTAGGTTTGAAATTGATATCCCCAACAAACGTACCGATTCCTTCATTTTTTCCTGAAATAACAATTCTTTAACCACTTCAACAATCAATTCTTTGGAAGCAATAAAAAGCGGAAGGGTTTTACTGCGCGTCTGCAATGAAAAATCACTGTATTTAATTTTAAGGGTAACCGTTTTTCCTGCCAAACTGCGCTTTTGAAGTCTGCTTTCCACCTCAAAGGCAATTTCTTCCAACCGTTCCAGCATAAAAATTTCAGATGAAATATTTTCTGAAAACGTATGCTCTGCCGCCAATGATTTTTGGATTCGTGTTGACTTTACCTTGCTATTTTGAATACCGCGAACTATATTGTAGTAAAAACGGCCGCTTTTCCCGAAGTGTTCCTCCAAAAATTCGAGTGATTTTTCTTTTAAATCCTTTCCGGTAAAAATGCCGAGTCGGTACATTTTTTCCTTGGTAACCTTGCCTACCCCGTAAAACATCTTTACGTCTAGCGTTTCTAAAAAAGGTTCCACCTCTTCAGGGCCAATAGTTTTTTGTCCGTTGGGTTTGTTAATATCACTAGCTATTTTCGCCACAAATTTATTGATGGAAATTCCTGCAGAGGCATTTAAACCGGTAACTTCTTTTATTCTATTGCGAATTTCTTGAGCAATCATTGAAGCGCTGGGATTGCCTTTTTTGTTTTCGGTAACGTCTAGATAGGCTTCGTCCAAAGACAGCGGCTCAACCAAATCGGTATATTCAAGGAAAATTTTCCTGATTTGATTTGAAACTTCTCGATACCTTTCAAAATTTGTTTTAACAAATATTAAATGAGGACAGAGCTTTTTTGCCATAGCACCGCTCATTGCACTGCGCACCCCAAATTTTCGCGCTTCGTAGCTTGCTGCCGCCACAACACCGCGAGCAGAACTGCCTCCCACTGCCAGCGGTTTTCCGCGCAGTTCTGGATTGTCCAACTGCTCCACAGACGCATAAAAAGCGTCCATATCTACGTGTATTATTTTGCGAATGGGCATTTTGTCCTGCATCTTACAAATTTAATATCTTTAATGTCTGGTTGAGCGCAGTCGAAACCTATTTTTAATGGAAACATATTCAATGAAAAAAACAGCAATCATTTTAGGTGCCACAGGCTTAACGGGAAGTATCCTGCTCAAAAAACTTTTAAAAGATCCTGCTTATGAAAAGATAAAACTCTTTTCGCGCAGTTCGGCAGAAGAAAAATCACCTAAACTTGAAGAGCATTTAATTGATATGTTCCAATTGGAAAAATATTCCGAAACCTTTAAAGCCGATGTTGTTTTTTGTTGCATAGGCACGACCAAAGCCAAAACACCCGATGAAACTACCTATAAAAAGATAGATTACGGTATTCCGGTTGCAGCCGCAAAACTCGCGAAACAGAACAATATAGAAACCTTTGTTGTAATTTCGGCACTGGGAGCCGATGAAAATAGCCGCATTTTTTACAACCAAACCAAAGGCAAAATGGAGCGCGATGTTTTAAAGCAAAATATTGAGAAAACGTATATTCTTCAACCTTCGTTAATTGTTGGTAAAAGAGACGAAAGCCGATTGGGAGAAGACATTGCCACTTTTTTTATGAAAACCTTCGGGTTTTTGATTCCAAAAAAATACAAAATGATTAAAGCCGAAACCATAGCCAAAGCAATGCTAGTTTTGGCAAAAACGGGTTATTCTGAAAAAATTATTACTTCAGAAAAAATAAAGGAAATTGTGAATTGAAACCTCAAGTTGCGCTTGTTACACCAAGCTCAATCGAAATGCAGTGAAAATTATTATTCAGTTCTCGACTGCGCTCGAACAGACACTAGAATTAAAAAAGCTATGCAAGAAATAGAACGTAAATTCCTCGTAAAATCCGAGGCTTTTAAAAATGAAGCTTACAAACGCACACCTATTGCACAAGGGTTTTTAAATACACACCCCGAACGTACTGTGCGCATACGCATACAAGGCGATAATGGTTATATAACCGTAAAAGGCAAATCTAACAAATCGGGGCTTTCGCGTTTTGAATGGGAAAAGCAAATTTCGCAAGCCGAAGCCGAAGAATTGCTCCCCCTTTGTGAACCGGGTATCATTGAAAAAACCCGTTATGAAATTTCAAGCGGAGATCATACTTTTGAGGTGGACGAGTTTAAGGGTGACAACCAAGGGCTCGTTATTGCCGAAATAGAGCTAAGAACAGAAAATGAACCCTTTTTAAAACCCGTTTGGTTGGGAATAGAAGTAACAGGCGAGGTAAAATATTACAATTCCAATTTGAGCAAAAACCCCTTTAAAAACTGGAAAAATGAAAGCTAAACTACTCTTCGCATTTTTGGGAATTATACTTTCAAGCTGCGAAACCAAAATTGAAAAAGAATATATTACCGAGCCTTGTCCTGAGAAAGAAGAAATTTCCACAGCACAACTTAAATCCTCATTAACCGAAAAAGGATTTCAGATTTTTGACTATGTTGATGAAAAAACGGGCGACACCATTTTAATGCAACAGTATTTTATTGCATTCTTAAAAAAAGGGCCAACTCGTTCGCAAAGCAAAGAAGAAGCAGATAGCCTTCAAAAGTTACATTTGGCGCATTTAGGTCGAATGTACGAAAAAGGCTTTGCAGATATTTCGGGACCCTTTGGCGATGATGGCGACATACGCGGAATTACTATTTACAACGTACCCACTCAAAAAATGGCAGACAGTCTTGCCAATATGGACCCCATGGTTAAAGCTGGCAGGCTTTCAATTGAAATCCGTCCTTGGTGGGCGGCCAAAGGTTTTAATTTGCGATAAAAAAAACCACCCCAGCCAATGGCCGGGGCAGTTTATCAATCAAACAACTAACTAATGAAAAAAGGTAATTATTGCCAACCTCCTCCTAAGGCTTCGTATAAATCTACGATGGCCTGAAGGCGGTTATTTTTTGCTGCTACCAAATCTAAACTCGAATTAAGAGCTCGTTCTTGGGCAGTTAAAACTTCTAAATAGTTTGCAAAACCGTTATCTAGCAATTCTTCTGAATAATCTGTTGCAAGATTATAAGCTTCGTTTTCGCTTTCTTTAATTTCAATCTTTTGTGTTGCTGCCTCCATAGCGTAAAGTGCGTCAGACACTTCTTTACTAGCGTTTAAGAGTGCATATTTAAAATTTAACAACGCTTGTTCTTGTCTGGCTTGGGCAACTTCGTATTGCGTTTTTATTTTTCTACCGTTAAAAATAGGTTGTGTTAAACCGCCTACAACACTAGCAAATAAAGAGTTTGCATTAAAAAGTTTATCTATTTCAATACTTTGAAAACCACCGTTTGCACTTAAAGTAAGCGAAGGGTAGAAATTACTTCGGGCAACGTTGGTAAGCTCAAAGGCGTTTATTAAACTGTATTCGGCCGCAATTACATCGGGTCTGTTACTCAATAATTGAGAAGGAACCCCAGCCGTAATTGGAATATCAATAGTTTGCTCGTTTAAAGTGTTTCTTGTTATTTGTTGGGGAGCGCTTCCCAATAAAATAGACAAGGTGTTTTCTACCAAGCGACCTTGTTTTTGCAAATCGACTAAAATGGCGCGGGCTGTAAACAATTGCGCCTCGGTTTGTTTTACACCAACTTCGGTTACACTACCCGCTTCCTTTAAGGCTAGCGTAGTTTCCAAACCTTTTGTACGGGTTTTAATTGTTTCTTCGGTTACGCGTATTTGCTCATCAATTGCTAAAAGTTGATAATAAGTGGCTGCAATATTTGCAACCAATCTACTTTTTACGGCTTGATGTGCGGCAACAGATTGCAAGTAAGTAGCGTCTGATGCGCGCTTTGTACTTCTAATTTTACCCCAAATGTCGGCTTCCCACGAAAGGCCTCCTGCAAGCTCAAATTGATTGGCAGAAGACACACCACCAAATTGACTGCTTTCAGAAAACTCTTGGTGCGATGCGCGAGCCGTGCCATTTAAAGTTGGAAAATAACCTGCTTTCCCCTGTTTAACATAGGCTTCGGCAATAGCAATTTGCTGCAAGGCAATGCGAATATCCATGTTGTTGTTTAAGCCTTCTTCGATGTAATTTTGAAGCATGGGATCAGTAAATATTTCTCTCCAAGACACTGTTGCCATAGACAAACTATCTTGTGGCAGTTGGTCTGTACGAAAATTTTTGGCCGTTACAACTTCTTGTGGTCTTGTATAGTCCTTGGCCACAAAACAAGATTGTAATGTTAAGAATACCATCGCAACGGCAACTCCTTTTATAAATTTCATAATTTGATTTCTTTTAATTTTCATTTCGAACTTCTACTTCAACGGGATCTTCTTTTTTATTCATTTTATCTTGAATCCACTGGAAGAAGATGTACAGAATAGGAATTATAAAAACTCCAAAAATGGTTCCTATCAATAATCCACCTACAGCTCCTGTACCAATAGCATTATTACCGCGTGCACCAATACCCGTAGCAAATACTAACGGTAGTAGTCCCACGATAAACGCAAAAGATGTCATTAAAATAGGTCTAAGTCTGGCCTTGGCACCATCAAAAGCAGCTTGCTTACGCGAGAGCCCATTTCTTCTACGCTGAAGGGCGAATTCTACAATTAAAATTGCGTTTTTAGCCAGCAATCCAATAAGCATTATTAAAGCAATTTGGAAATAGACGTTGTTTTCTAAACCAGCGAACTTAGTAACGATATACGCGCCAAAAACACCTACGGGAACCGATAGAATTACTGAAAGGGGAATTAAAAAACTTTCGTATTGTGCAGCCAAAATAAAGTACACAAAAAGTAATACTAAAATAAATATAAAGGTTGTTTGGCTTCCTGCCGAAATCTCTTCGCGTGTAAGTCCCGAAAAGGCTACCGTATATTCTTGCGGTAAATTTTCACTTACCTCTTGTACTGCTTTAATTGCATCACCCGAAGAGTATCCCGGCGCTGCAGCTCCGTTTACACTAGCCGAATTAAATAGGTTAAAACGTGTAACCGATTGCGGACCATAAACTCGTTTTAAACTAATAAATTCTGTAATTGGCGCCATTTCTCCCGAAGCGTTACGCACAAACATTTGGTTTAAACTTTCTACCGAAGTTCTATCTTCTGGTAGGGCTTGTACAAACACACGATATTGTTTTCCGTATTTTGAGAAATCGGCTGCGTAAATACTTCCTATATACCCCTGCAAAGTTGTAAGAATAGAGCTTACTGTAATTCCAGCTTCCTTAGTTTTTGCAATGTCTACGTCAATTTCGTATTGCGGATAGTCTGTGTTAAATGAGGACTGAGCATACATAATCTCTGGTCGCTGCATTAATTCTTGCAAATAGTTTTGGGTTGCGGCACTTAGGTCGTTAAAACTACCGCCCATTCTATCCAAAACCTTCATTTCAAAACCTGATGATATCCCAAAACCGGGTACACTAGGCGGTTGGAAAAACAGAATTTTAGCTTCTGGAATAGTGGCTGCAATCCCAAAGAGTTTGCCGGTTAAGACTTCAACAGATTTGTCGTCGGTTTCTCTTTCAGACCAATCGTCTAGTTTAATAAATCCAATACCGTAATTACTACCCGATCCACTAATAATACTAAATCCATTTACCAGTGAAATATCTCTAATACCCGGAATGTCTTTAATTTTTTGTTGAAGTTCATTAGTAACACCTACGGTTCTATCAAGCGAAGCACCTGCGGGTAATTCAATATTCGCAAAAATAAGCCCTCTATCTTCATCGGGAACAAAACCTGTTGGAGTAGTTTTTGAAGCCCAAACAATTCCTACAACACATAAAATTAAAAACGCACCACTTATCCATTTATGCTTGTACAAAAAGCCTAAAGACCTAATATACTTTTGGGTTGTAACATTAAAAGCGGTATTGAATTTACTAAAGAAACGCCCAAGGAAATTTTTCTTTTTAACCTCTTCGTCATGTGTTTTAAGAAAAATAGCACATAAGGCGGGGCTTAACGTTAATGCATTTACCGCCGAAATAATAATAGCTACAATTAAAGTAACTCCAAACTGCTCATAAAATACTCCCGTAGGCCCTGTAATAAAGGTAACAGGAATAAATACAGCTGCCATCACCAAAGTAATAGAAATAATAGCTCCGGTAATTTCGTCCATGGCTGAATGGGTTGCTTTTAAGGCGTTTTCGGCACCTTCTTCTAGCTTGGCATGTACTGCTTCAACTACTACAATGGCATCATCTACCACAATACCAATAGCAAGTACAAGGGCAAATAATGTTAAAAGATTAATTGAATATCCAAATAAGTTTAGGAAGAAAAACGTTCCTACAATAGATACAGGTACTGCAATAGCAGGAATTAATGTAGAGCGAAAATCTTGTAAGAATATAAATACCACTAAAAACACCAATAAAAAGGCTTCTATTAATGTAGTAATTACTTTACCAATGGAAGCTTCAAGAAATTCGTTACTATCAAAGTTTACAATATATTTTACACCTTTTGGGAAGTCATTTTTCATGACTTCAAATTTTTCGTGTACGTTCCGTATAATTTCTTGAGCGTTAGACCCTGCAGTTTGATAGACGGCAATACTCACTCCCGGGTTACCGTTTGTAAACGAAATGGACCCGTAGTTTTGAGCGTCTAATTCTACATCGGCTACATCTTTTAGCGTTAAAAACTCACCGCTACCCAAAGATTTTATTACTATATCTTCGTATTGCGAAGCCTCCTTATATCTTCCGCTGTAGGTTAAAACATACTCAAAAGATTCGGCATTATTTTGTCCCAAAGATCCGGCTGCAGCCTCTCTACTTTGTTCGCGAATGGCAGCAGTAATATCTGCAGGTTCTAAATTATACGCGGCAAGTTTTTCTGGTTTTAACCAAATACGCATTGCGTAATCTTTTCCGCCAAAAACATTTACTCCCCCAACACCGTTGATTCGTTTTAATTCGGGAAGTACATTTATATTTAAATAGTTTTGAATATAGGTGCCATCGTAATCTTCGTTTTCAGAATATACGGTTAAGAACATTAAAGCACTCGTTTGTTGCTTTTGTGTAATTACACCAGATTGTGTTACCTCTGCCGGCAATAATGAGCTAGCACGAGCCACACGGTTTTGAACGTTTACCGCCGCAATATCTGGATCTACGTCTTGATCAAAAAACACATTAATACTTGCGCTACCATTATTACTCGCAGTAGATGTAATATAGGTCATCCCCTCTACACCGTTAATTTGCTCTTCAATAGGAACAATTACACTCTCTAATACCGTTGCAGCGTTTGCTCCTGGATAATTAGCAGAAACTTGAACCGTTGGTGGTGCTATTTCAGGATATTGCGTAGTAGGTAAAGACGAAATACCTAACACCCCTAAAATTAATATGATAATAGAAACAACACTGGATAATACAGGTCGTTCAATAAATTTTTTAATCATAGCTTTTTATTTGAATATTTTATCTATTCCCTTTACAATGCTGTCAAAATCTACTGGCTGGGGGATGATTGGCGTTTTATCTCTTAATTTTCCAACCCCTTTTGCAACAATTTTTTCACCGGGTTTAATGCCTTCTTTTACTATAACTAGGTTGTTTACTCGGTCTATCGCATGGATTGAATTTGTAGTAGCTAACGTATCTCCCACCACTTTGTAAACATATGTTACTCCTTGTCTCTCATAAGTTGAAGATTCTGGAACAACTACTGCATCTTCATAAGTTTTTGGAAGTTGAATACTACCGCTATAGCCGCTAGAAAGTAATCTATTTGGATTGTCAAAAACAGCTCTAAAGGAAACTGTACCTGTAGCCGGATTAACTTGCGAGTTTATTGTTTCAATTGTACCTTCTTGATCGTAAAGGCTACCATTAGCTAAAACAAGACGAACCTTTGGAAGATTTTTAATTTTTTCTTCTAGAGAATTTCCTTCATTTTGCTCGATAAAGTCCAAATACGCCTTTTCATTTAGTGAAAAGAAAGCATAGATTTTTTCAATATTTGCTACCGTAGTAAGAGGTTTGGGTGAGGATGGGCTAATTAAAGCACCTTCTCTATAAGGTATAGCGCCCACATAACCATCTACCGGACTTTTTATTGTAGCGTAACCAATATTTGCAGCAATTGCGTTGTAGGCGCTTTTTGCTTGCGCCAATTTTGCCTTTGCTGTTTCTAACTGTACACTGCTTATAATATTTTTTTCTACAAGCGGTTTTAACTTATTTACTTCTACTTGTGCCGCGCTAACATTGGCTTTGGCAGCCGCAGCATCTTGGTTTAAAGATTGTGTTTCGAGGGTAAATAAAGTTTGTCCTTTTCTTACTTTTTCGCCTTCATCTACCAAAACCTTTGTTATGTACCCCGAAGTTTTTGCACGAACTTCACTATTTATTATCCCTTCTAAGCTAGTAGGAAATGTGGAATAAGCTGTTACCGTTTTTGTAGGTACTGTAACCACCGGAAATGGCAGGGCTTGTGGCATTTGCGGCCCAGCTTTCTCTTGCCCGCAAGAAAAAATTAGTAAAAGCGTTCCTAATGCAATAGGGAGGGTATAAAATATATTCTTCTTTCTCATTGTTGATTTAATTAATCGTTTAAGTGTTTTTCGCTAAGTTTTTGTTGAAGTTTTTTCATTGAAGCACTTGCTAAGGATAGAAATTGTAGGTAGTCGCGATGAAATTCTAAATCGAAGACTTCTTCATCACTATCTTTAGGAATATTCTCGTTGTACTGTTTTTTATATTCAACAATTTCAAGATGCAATTGGCGTTCGTTTTCCCAATTTTTAATCATTTCATTCATAGAGTTAATTAAAGCATCGGGTACCAGAGTAAAATATTTTTTACGATCACCACATTTGGTGTGGTAAGTAATACGGTTTGCGGCTTGAAGTGTTGTTAAATGCGTAGAAATAGTACTTTTACTCGCATTAAGCTCAAATACTAAAGAATCAAAAGTGGCTCCTTTTTTACCAGTTAATACTAAGGTTGCAAGAATTCTTGCGGCCAAAGGAGCTAATTGTTCTTTGTTTTCAATATGCACCCCCAACTTCTCAATTAAATTTTCCTTTGTTTTCAAAATAGATTTAAAGTTTAAAAATAAGGATGCAAAACTACAATTGGTTCGGAACATACCGAACTACACGGGTTGTAAATTTTTGTTAAAAATAGCTTTTGGAATTTATCATTTAGAGCTAAATTCAAACGAAAAGTCTAGCGTTGTTCGCTTTGTAAAACAATAAACAACTTAAAAACTAATATAAAAAGGCTGTTTAAGAAAAACAGCCTTTTTTTATACCCAATTGTAAAAACTATTGGTTTATTTCATTTTCAGAATATATACCTATAGTAAGTTCCCCTTTTGCGTTCATAGATGCACGGTACATCCCTGCAGTATTAAATTCCATAGCAATATTTCCATCCTTGTCAATAGCTATAATTCCACCATCACCGCCTAAGGCTGGCACCTTATTATGTATCACCTCTTTGGCTGCATCTTGTAAACTCAATCCTTTGTATTCCATAAGTGCCGAAATATCGTAGGCAACAACAGATCTTATAAAAAACTCACCCCATCCTGTTGCCGAAACTGCACAGGTAGCATTGTTTGCATAGGTACCCGCTCCTATTATAGGAGAATCGCCAATTCTATTAAACCGCTTATTAGTCATTCCGCCCGTAGAAGTTCCGGCGGCTAAATTACCTTGCTTGTCTAAAGCCACGCAGCCAACGGTTCCAAACTTAGCGTCTTTTATGTATGAATCTTGAAAAGACATTGATGCTTTCGTTTTCTCCTTCTCCTTTTTGAGAACTCGTTGTAAAGACTCATATCTTTTTTTAGTATAAAAATAGCTCGTATCCATCATTTTATAATTAAGGTGTTGTGCAAAAGTTTCGGCACCATCACCATAAAGCATAACGTGTTCGCTTTTAAGCATTACGTCTTTTGCCAAATTAATGGGGTTTTTAATTTTTCTTACGCCAGCCACAGCTCCGGCGTTTAAGTTTTTCCCATCCATAATAGAAGCGTCCAATTCAATTGTACCTTTATTTGTAAATACAGCACCCTTTCCGGCATTAAACAGTGGTGAGTTCTCCAAAATATTTATGGCATTTGTAACTGCATCAATAGCGGTTCCTCCATTTTTTAAAATTTCATTCCCAGCCAAAACCGCTTCTTTTAATTTGGTCTTATATGCGTTTTCTAACGAATCGTTTAAATACTCCTTTAATATGGTTCCTGCCCCTCCGTGAATGACGATTCCGTAATTATTAGCGTTTTCTGCATGTATTTGGTCGATATTTTTAATCGACGAATGGTTATTTTTATCGTTATTGCAACTTATAAGTAAGAAAAGTATTACAAGAAATGTTAAATTTCGCATTTTAACTAAATTTTAATTGTTACAGCTAATATAAGCGAAAAATACTTTGTTTACAGTACTTGCGGCGATTTCGATTTTCAGAAATACATCGAAAAAATCTTAAAAAATCCGATGAAGTGTAGCTTTGTATCGATGAAATACACAAAACAATGATTTTTGTCATATATTTGTACCAACATCATGCCCCAAATTTGATGTCCCCCGTATTATGAAACTATTTAGAAAAAACCTACTCGTACTTGTTGTATTATCAATCGTATTTACTTCTTGCTCTAAAGAAGAATCTATAGAAGTGGAAGCCGCTAAATACGATATCGATTTAAAATTAGCTCAAAAAAATGATGCCCAAATGTCGGCTGAAATTTTAAGTCTAATTAATGACCACCGTGTGTCTATGGGCCTTAATAGTTTAGTGCTAAACAGCCAATATGCATCTGCATTTGCTGTAGAACACACAGATTACATGATTGCTAAACAAGAAGTTAATCACGATAATTTTGGATACCGCTCTGAGGGTATAAAATTTCACGACAATGCTCAAGTTGTTGGCGAAAATGTAGCTTACGGCTATAACAATGCAGAAGATGTTGTAAACGCTTGGTTAAATAGCCCTGGCCACAAATCTATTATTGAAGGTAATTTTACTCATACAGGCTTTGGTGTAATGCGTGCACCTAACGGAAGAGTTTACTTTACACAGTTATTCTACAGAAAATAATTATCCCCTTTTGATATTTAATTAATTGCCGTATTTTTACTTAAACAGTTAAAAATACGGCAATGTCAGTTAAAAAACCTTTCAATTTAAATAAGTGGATAGAAGAAAATCGCGATCTACTTAAACCCCCAGTAGGCAATAAAAATTTATACGTAGAATCTGATGATTATATTGTAATGATTGTTGCCGGCCCCAATGCCAGAAAAGACTATCACTACAATGAAACCGAAGAACTTTTTTATCAATTGGAAGGTAATATTCAAGTTGCTATTCAAGAAAATGGCGAAAAGAAAGTAATGGAACTCGGTCCGGGCGATATGTATCTTCACCCAGCAAAAATGCCACACTCTCCTAGCCGAGGTGAAAATTCAATTGGTCTTGTAATTGAAAGAAAACGTACACAGCTCCAAGGTAAAGATGGTCTGCTATGGTTTTGCGATAACTGCAACAACAAATTATACGAAGTGTATTTTCCACTAAGCAATATAGAAACCGATTTTCTTAAACACTTTAAAGTATTTTACAACAGCAAAGATTTGCGCACTTGCGATAAGTGCGGTACGGTTATGGAAACCGATCCTCGATTTACACAAGATTAATCGTCTACTTACCAATCAAATACCCTTTCGTTTTACATTCTACGGTGCTTTGTGTACCTTTGCATTTCGTTAAATTTTTAGACAAATAAAAAGAAATATATGCAAGCAACAACCACTAGCTTCGGTATTAAAGAAGCATTGGAACAATTAGGTATTAAAGATACAAATCTTGGAACCTCAACTGGAAACGAATGGTTTTCAAATGGAGAAGAAATTACATCATCTTCGCCAGTAGATGGGAAAGAAATTGCTAAAGTATCGACTACCACCAAAGACGATTATGAAAAAGTAATGAATACTGCTTCGGCAGCATTTAAAGATTGGAGAGTAATTCCGGCACCGCAAAGAGGAGAAGTAGTACGCCAATTTGGGGAAGAACTAAGAAGGTTAAAAGAACCTTTAGGAAAATTAGTTTCTTACGAAATGGGAAAAAGCTACCAAGAAGGTTTAGGAGAAGTACAAGAAATGATCGATATATGCGATTTTGCTGTAGGACTTTCGCGCCAATTACACGGGTTAACGATGCACAGTGAACGCCCAGGTCATAGAATGTACGAGCAGTACCACCCGCTTGGTGTTGTTGGAATCATTTCGGCATTTAATTTTCCAGTGGCAGTTTGGGCTTGGAACACAGCTTTAGCTTGGGTATGTGGCGACGTTTGTGTTTGGAAACCATCTGAAAAAACCCCATTAACTGGTATTGCTTGCCAAAAAATTGCAGCCAAAGTTTTTGCAGACAACAATCTACCCGAAGGTATTTCTTGCTTAATTAATGGCGATTATAAGGTTGGTGAGTTTATGACTAACGATAAGCGTGTTCCTTTAGTTTCGGCTACAGGTTCTATTAGAATGGGGAAAATTGTAGCGCAAGCTGTTGCTGCTCGCTTAGGAAAGTCTCTTCTTGAATTAGGTGGAAACAACGCAATAATTGTTACCCCCGATGCCGATATTAAAATGACCGTAATTGGTGCTGTATTTGGTGCTGTTGGAACAGCAGGCCAACGTTGTACTTCTACTCGTAGATTAATAATTCACGAAAGTATTTACGATAAAGTAAAAGATGCTGTGGTTGATGCTTATAAGCAGTTGCGCATTGGTAACCCATTAGACGAAAACAACCACGTTGGACCCCTTATCGATAAAGACGCTGTAAAAAATTACCAAAATGCACTCGAAAAAGTTGTTGAAGAAGGTGGAAATATTATTGTTGAAGGAGGCGTTTTAGAAGGTGAAGGTTATGAAAGCGGTTGCTACGTAAAGCCAGCAATTGCTGAAGCCGAAAACAGTTATGAAATTGTGCAGCACGAAACTTTTGCTCCTGTTTTATATATGATGAAATACAGCGGCGATGTTGAAAATGCAATTGAACTTCAAAACGGTGTGGTTCAAGGGCTTTCATCGGCAATTATGACAAACAATCTACGCGAAGCAGAGCGTTTCTTATCTGTTCAAGGATCAGATTGCGGTATTGCAAATGTAAATATTGGAACCTCGGGTGCCGAAATTGGTGGCGCTTTTGGTGGTGAAAAAGAAACTGGTGGCGGCCGCGAAAGTGGTAGCGACGCTTGGAAAATTTACATGCGTAGACAAACCAATACAATTAACTATACTACCGAGCTACCCTTAGCCCAAGGTATTAAGTTCGATTTGTAAAAATACAATCCGTTTTCTGCTTTCAGGTAGAAATTTGATAGTAATTAAAAAACCCTCACAAGTCTAAGTGATTTGTGAGGGTTTTTCTCTTTGTTGAACTGCAACAGTTTATGCAATAAATTTAAATGGTTAAACTACTCCATTTGGTTCAACCCACTTAAAGCGGTTTGCGTCTTCAGGAACAGTAATTCTATCTGCAATTCGCAACATTCTTGAAGGTAATTTTAATAAATAATCGCGTGCTTTTTCGGCTTCATCAGTAAGGTTATTAATTTTTGAAATTTCCCAATGTGCGTTTAATTTCTCTAAAATATCAATATAATCGTAGGTAGTATAAACTCCCAAGCGTTGTGCCGCATTACTAAAATCATCAAATGCTGAAGCCATTTTACCACCACTCTGACGTAAATTTTGGGCTGGCATAATAATTTTCTTTTGCATCATATCTTTAAACGCAATCATCATTTCGCTTGCGTCATATTCAAATATAGTTTTTACAAACTGTCGGTATGCCAAATGATGGCGCATTTCGTCTCCAGCAATAATGTTACACATTTTAGACAGTGCTTTATTTCCTTTTTTCTTAGCAATTTTACCCACACGGTTGTGTGAAATATTTGTAGCTAATTCTTGAAAACTTGTATAAATAAAATTTCTATAAGGATCGCGACCGGTACCTACTTCAAAACCATCGTTTATTAAATGTTGTGTGGTTTTTTCTACTTCTTTCATATTTACTCGTCCCGATAAATAAAGGTATTTATTTAACGTATCGCCGTGTCTATTTTCTTCGCCGGTCCAATGACGTATCCATTTGCTCCACCCGTTACGGCCGTGTTGGTCTACTCCTTCCATGTCCATTAACCAGCTCTCGTAAGTAGGTAATGCTTCTTCGGTTACCATATCGCCCACTAAAACAATCCAAAAATCGTAACCCAGTTCTTTGGCTTCTTCTCTTATTTGATGGACTTCTTCCATATAGGTTTCGCCTTGAAAATTAGGCAATAAATCGGTTGGTTGCCATATTTCATCCACAGGAATAAGGTATTGATCAATATAATTGTCAACCTCTTTTTCTATGGTTTGCATTACTTCAAGTCGAATATTTTTAAGTGACATAGTATCGTATATTTAGGGATATATCTATTACAAATATAAGGAGAGAGAAATGGATTTTGTAATAAAGAAGTATTAATTCCTTCCCTTTTCTTTTGGATAGTGTAAATACACAGGATCGCTTTGCCAAATTTTTTTGCTATCTACATCGAGCATTGAAATAGCACCTTTAAAAGCAGCGCCCGTGTCTACATTCCAAACGTTGGCAAAATTTGCAGGCCTATCAAAACCCACACGGGTTGTAGGCGTATGACCAATATAAATTTCATGGAAGAGTTTTAAGCGTTTAGGGTATCTATCATCGCCTTCTGTAAGTGAAGCATCCATAGCGCAAACCATTTCCCAAAGGGTGCGATCCCAGTATACTGTGTTGGGGTAATATTCATGTTGCGGCCCGTGTTGATTGGCAAATCCCGCGTGCAAAAAAAGTCGGTTTTTTTCATCTACGTAATAATCGGTCAAATTTTCTAAAAAGCGAATATGAATTTCTTTTTTAGTCTTTGATAAATTTGAATAACTATCTACACTGCTTTGCCCACCTTGGTTGAGCCACAGAGGGTTTTTATCGCCAGTTTTTAAGTAGTTCTGCAGCAGTTCGTCGTGATTTCCTCTTATAAATATACATTCGTGGTCTTGCGAAAAATTTATTAAGTATGAAATCACTTCGGCAGATTCGCTCCATCCATCAACATAGTCGCCCACAAAAATATATTTGGTTTTTGAAGGAAGATTTGCTGTTTCTAGCAATTGTTTTAAAGCTCGATAACCACCGTGAATATCACCTATTACAACTGTTTTCATATTAATTATAACTAACTTTTCTTAAAATTCTCAAGGCTTCTTTTGAATGTTGATAAGCCGCTGCATCATAATTTCGCAATAATTTTTTTGACTCTTGAAGTTTCTCCTTTGCGTTTTCAAAATTGTTTAAAAAACAAATAAGATAGGTCGATGGTAAATTTTGTAAATCTTTTACTTCGGAAACATTTAGCGGAATTTTTTTTGTCAATTTTTCAAGCAATGCATTGTTGGAATTATAAATATGATAAAGTGTCTTTTTGTTAAATTGTGGCGGTTCAAAAATTAATTTTGAATCTATATTATACGACCCATTTTCATAAAAATTGATGGTTACTTCTTCGAGCGGATAATATTTAAATTGATCGTTTAAACCCAAATGAACGTATTCTACAGTTCTAAAATAATCTTCGGTAAACTCAATACTAACCTCATCTAAAGCCGAATAAAACAACCTAACTTGTTCGTTTATAAGTTCAATATCAACACGAGAATAGTACGAATTATCTTTAATTTTTTTAAGGTTACCGGCCCAACATACAACAAACTGTTCTTTAAAAACTTTATAATGACTTTCTAAATCTTTATGTCTGAAATTTAAAAAATCTATAACACCATCTAAGGTTAATTCAATATTGTTTTTTGCCGCATTTTCAATCGATTTTACTATTTCAGAATTAACATCTTTAATTTCAATATCAAAATCTTTAGGCATCGATATACTCCCATCGCGCAGAAAAATGGAGCCGCCCCAATATTTCCAAATATTTTTACGCAACGAGGTTATTTTTCCATTGGGGCGAATGGTAACCAAACCCACCACCTTATCTGACGGTAAGTTGGGAAACGCTACGTTTTCATAAATAATTTGCGGAGCATTGGTGAGGTAAGCATTCACAAGATTTTGCAGCTTGCTGTCGTCAAAAAAATCTACGCCTCTTATTTCATTTGTTTCATCTTCAACCCCAATAACTATAAACGAATTATTCGCCGGGTTGCTATTGCTAAGTGCACAAATATGTTTTAAAAATTTTGCTTTTCCTTCTTTGCTTCCAAGATCAACTTTTCGCTTTTTATCATAAAAACTACTCTCGTCGTTATGCGCGAGTAAATTTTTAATTAAAAGTCGTTTATTAATCATTGGGTTAAAATTGTTGTTTTAAGGAAAAAAAGAGCAAAAAATACTTCTGTTTAAATTTACATTAATTCAAATTACGAATCATTTTTTAACTTGGGTTTTTTAATTACCAAAATGTTAATTAATGCCCATAAATACTGATAATATTTTAAATTTCAGCATTTTATAATTTAACCAATTGTTAACAGCATTTTTATTAATAATTGTACAATTTGCAGCAACTTTTTAAAAAGCATTCTTCTTTGAATTCAAATAATATGGAAAATACAAATTCGACCTTTGACATTGCGGCATTAAATGAAAAAATTGAAAGAGAAAGTGCCTTTGTAGAAGTCCTCACAATGGAAATGAACAAAGTAATTGTAGGACAAAAACATATGGTGGAGCGCCTCATGATTGGTCTTTTGGGTCAAGGACACATTTTACTTGAAGGGGTGCCAGGACTCGCAAAAACGCTTGCCATTAATACACTTTCAAAGGCAGTTCACGGTAGTTTTAGCCGGATACAGTTTACGCCAGATTTGTTACCTGCAGATGTTGTAGGAACAATGATCTACAATATGAAAGAAAATGATTTTAGCATAAAAAAGGGTCCTATTTTCGCCAATTTTGTGCTTGCCGATGAAATTAACCGAGCCCCGGCCAAAGTGCAATCGGCGCTGCTTGAAGCTATGCAAGAAAAGCAAGTTACCATTGGCGAAACTACTTTTACACTAGACAAGCCTTTTTTGGTAATGGCAACTCAAAACCCAATTGAGCAAGAAGGTACCTACCCATTACCCGAAGCACAAGTGGATCGATTTATGCTAAAAACAGTAATTAAATATCCACAAATTGCCGAAGAACAGCTAATTATAAGACAAAACCTAAAGGGCAGTTTTGAAAAAATTAACCCAGTAGCTTCTGTAGAACAGATTTTAAAAGCTCAATCTGTAGTACGCGAAGTGTATATGGACGAGAAAATCGAAAAATATATTCTCGACATAATTTTTGCAACTAGAACCCCCGAAAATTTCGGATTGGCAGATATTAAACCGTTAATAAATTTTGGAGCATCGCCACGTGGTAGTATAAACTTGGCTACAGCTGCCAAATGTTATGCTTTTATTCGTCGTCGCGGGTATGTAATTCCAGAAGACGTAAGAGCTGTTGTACACGATGTATTACGCCATAGAATTGGTGTTACTTATGAGGCAGAAGCCGAAAATATTACTTCGGAAGAGATAATCAACAAGATTATTAATGTAATTGAAGTACCCTAAAATTTGCGATGCTAACCTCCCACTTTGCAAAACCGTATATCGTAAATAAAAGCAATGGATACTAAAGAACTTCTTAAAAAGGTACGCAAAATTGAAATTAAAACACGTCGCCTAAGCGATCACGTGTTTGGTGGTGAGTACCATAGTACTTTTAAGGGGCGCGGTATGACTTTTAGTGAGGTGCGCCAATATCAATTTGGCGATGATGTGCGTAATATAGATTGGAATGTAACAGCGCGCTATAACGAACCCTTTGTAAAAGTTTTTGAAGAAGAACGCGAACTTACCCTAATGCTAATGGTAGACGTCAGTGGTTCAGAGTATTTTGGAACGCAAGAGCAATTTAAAAATGAAATAATTACTGAAATAGCTGCAACTTTAGCTTTTTCAGCAATGCAAAATAATGATAAAACGGGGCTAATTCTCTTTTCAGATGAAATTGAATTATACATTCCCCCAAAAAAAGGAAAGTCGCACGTACTGCGAATTATCCGAGAGTTAATTGAATTTACACCCAAAAGCAATAAAACCGATGTTGCAAGTGCTTTAAAGTTTTTAAGCAACGTGATGAAAAAGAAAGCAATTGTTTTTGTACTGTCAGATTTTATCGCCGATAGCTACCATGACACGCTAAAAATTGCTGCAAAAAAGCACGATGTAACCGGTATTCGCGTGTATGATAAAGCCGAAGAGAACATTCCAAATTTAGGAATGATTCAAATGGAAGACCAAGAAACGGGTGAGCTTCTTTTAGTCAATACAAGTTCAAAAGGCGTACGCAATCAATACTATAAATACCATCGCGAACGCGAAGCTTATTTTACCGAATCTTTTACAAAAAGCGGTGCAGGCGCATTGAGTACACGTGTTGACGAAAGTTATGTAAAGAAATTATTAGGTTATTTTAAAAGACGCTAGGTTGTAGCAGGAAGATGTTAGATTTTAAATTAAATATTATTTCAAAAAATAGAAGCTTTGGTATTCTAAGTAAAAGAAATTTACTTTTTACTGCGCTATTTTTCTTATTTGCCAATTATACCAACGCGCAGGTACAATCTGTAGTAGATTCTACACAAATTAAAATTGGTGAAGAAATTCTATATACCATAAACGTTGAAACAGATTCGACCAACGTTGTTGTGTTTTCTGAAGAGCAAACCTTTGCGCCTTTAGAAATGATAGAATCTTATAAAACCGATACTACTTTTGAAGGAAGCAAATATAAACTTATAAAAAAATATGGTTTAACACAGTTTGACAGTGGCAGCTACACCATTCCGCCGCAACGTGTTTTTATTAATAACAAACCATTTTTTACCGATTCTATTAAAGTTGAAGTAAAAGATGTACCTGTTGATACTACCAAACAACAAATGTTTGATATAAAGGCCGCGGTTGAAGTAAAAGACCCTCCTTTCGATTGGCTTTCTCTCCTTTATTGGGTTATTCCTATCCTGCTAATTATTGGGATTGCATTCTTTTTATTCCGAAGAAAAAAACGAAAAGAAGCTGCAAAAAAACAGTTACCGCCCTACGAAGAAGCAATTGTAGCCCTTAAACAACTTGATAATTCGCAATTATTAAAGGAAAATAAAAGCAAAGAATACTACAGCAATCTTACCGAAATTGTAAAGCGCTATTTAGATCGCGAGATAGACGAGGCTGCGCTGGAAAGTACGAGCGACGAGCTTATAACGCGTTTAAAAATGCACAAAGACGCAGGTAACTTCGACTTCGACTTGGAGACTATTCAAAAACTCGACGCCATTTTTAAACGTGCAGATTTGGTGAAATTTGCAAAAATGAACCAAGAGTCGGGACAGGCAGAGTATGACCGAACTACGATTGAAGAAATTATAAACGAAACCCACGAGGCCGTTCCCGAACCCACCGAAGAAGAGCTTTTAGAAAATCAAGAGTATCTTGAAAAACTTCGCCGTAAACAAAAAAGAAAAAAATGGATTTTAGCAACTTCTGGAGTGTTGACGGTAATTGTATTAGCAGCCATCGCTTACGGAGCCATTACTGGTTTTGACAATTTAAAAGACAAAGTTTTGGGCAATGAGTTGCGCGACTACGTTGAAGGCAAATGGATTAAAAGTGAATACGGCTATCCGGCAGTAATTATTGAAACTCCTGAAGTACTTATTCGCGAAGCGAATGCAAATTCAAGATCAGAAAATACAACTGCAGGTCAAGATATTTTTTCTCACGGAAAAATGACCGACCCACTTTATATTAAGGTTTCAACAATGAGGTTTAATCAAGGACAACAAATTGATTTAAATACGGCATTAGATGTTGCCTTGGTAGCCTTAGAACAGCAAGGAGCAAAAAATATGGTGGTAAAACGCGATGATTTTGAAACCGACAAAGGAATAAATGGTCTAAAAGCCTATGGCGAACTTAACGTTCAAGTAGCGGCAGATAAGGTTTTAAAGAAAAAAAGCACTTATGTTTTAATGCTTTTTGCACAGCAAAATGGCTTACAACAAGTTTTGGTAGTTTATCAAGACGACAACAAATACGCCGAAAGAATATTTAATAGAATTGAAGCTTCAATAGAGCTTGAAATTTCAGAGAATGATGGGCAGTAATTTCGAATTTGTAAATCCGCAGTTTTTCTGGTTGTTTTTAATACTACCAGTGCTTGTGCTTTGGTATTTATGGAAACGCAAAGAGCAAACCCCGGCATTAAAAATATCGAGCATTCAAGGTTTTAAAACTGGAAAAAACTGGTTAGCTCGCCTAAAACCTTTGTTATTTGCACTTCGGCTTTTGGCGTTATCGGCAATAATTGTTGCCTTGGCACGCCCGCGCACCGTAGACGAATCTACTCGCACCAAAACCACACGAGGGATAGATATTGTTATGGCAATAGACGTTTCGGCAAGTATGCTTGCACGCGATTTAAAGCCTAACCGTTTGGAGGCCCTAAAAACTGTAGCTGCAAGATTTATTAACGATAGGCCAAACGACCGTATTGGTTTGGTAGAATACGCTGGCGAAAGTTTTACTCGTACCCCGTTAACAAGCGATAAAACCATAGTATTATCGTCGTTAAAAAGCATTGTTTACAACACAACAATTGAAGGTGGAACAGCCATTGGCTCTGGTCTTGCAACAGCGGTAAACCGTTTAAAGGAAAGCCGTGCTAAAAGTAAAGTAATTATTTTACTTACCGACGGGGTTAACAACTCGGGGTTTATTGATCCAAAAATAGCAAGCGAACTAGCGGTTGAATTTGGCATTAAGGTATACACCATTGGTATTGGTAGTAATGGAATGGCAATGTCGCCAATAGGAATTAGACCTGGCGGTGGTTTTCAATACGGAAATGTTCAAGTTGAAATAGACGAAAAACTACTGCAAGAAATTGCCGAAAAAACCGGCGGAAAGTATTTTAGAGCTACCAGTAACACAAAGTTAAAAGAGATTTACGAAGAGATAAACAAACTTGAAAAAACCGATATAGAGGAATTTAAGTATACAAATTACGACGAAAAATTTCGTCCGTGGGTTATTTTAGCCCTCGTATTACTTGGTTTAGAATTTTTGTTACGAACAACAATTTTTAAAGGATTTTTATAGAAATGTATCAATTAGAACAACCTATATATTTTTACATCCTCTTTGCCATCCCGGTGATAGTAGTGGTTTTTCTATTGCTATTGGTTTGGAAAAAATCTATTCAGAAAAAATTTATAGACAAAGAATTACTTAAAAAACTAAGTCCGAATCGTTCAATATTTAAATCGGTTTTAAAAATATTAGTGTTTTGTTTAGCAATTGTTTGCATGAGTTTTGCCCTTGTAAATCCTAAAATTGGAACAAAACTTGAAACCGTTAAACGTGAAGGTGTAGATATAGTTTTTGCACTCGATGTGTCCAAAAGTATGCTTGCCGAAGACATTGCGCCAAACCGTTTAGAAAAATCTAAACAACTAATTACCCAAATTATTAACGGCCTTGCCGGCGATAGGATTGGGATAATTGGTTATGCAGGAAGCGCATTTCCGCAAGTACCAATTACTTCAGATTTTTCGGCTGCAAAGTTGTTTTTAAACGGAATGAATACCAACATGGTTTCATCGCAAGGTACTGCAATTACACAGGCTATTGAAATGGCTCAAAATTTTTACGACGATGAGGAGCAAACAAATCGCGTACTATTTTTAATTTCAGATGGCGAGGACCACGGTGGAAATATTTCGTCTATTGCAAAAAATGCTTCCGAAAAAGGAATTAAAATATTTACAATTGGTGTAGGTACTGTAGAAGGGGCTCCAATTCCTATTAAAAAAAATGGAATCCTTCAATATTATAAACGCGATCAAAATAACGAACAAGTAATTACACGTTTAGGTGAAGAAACTCTTAAAGAGATTGCAAATACCGCCAATGGTGAGTATATTGATGGAACCAATACAAAAGCTGTTGTAGATAGGGTAAATGCCATACTTAGCGGAATGGACAAAAAAGAATTTGAAGCAAAACAGTTTACAGATTTTAAAGACCAGTTTCAATGGTTTTTAGCTGGGGCATTATTTTTGCTGGTGTTAGATGTGTTCTTTTTAGAGAAACGAACGGCTTGGTTAAAAAAATTAAACTTGTTTAACGAAAAGGAAAAACAATAAGATGATGACTGTAGAAAGATGGTTTTTTCAAAATAATTGTTTGCTATCCATACTATTGGTTATAGTGGTAGCTATCGTGCCTACAACTTCATTTGCTCAACAAACAAAAGACCAAATTAAAGAATTAAAAGCTGCTCAAAACTATATAAGCGAAGCACAGCAGGCTTTTAAACAAGGTGAGTTTGCAACGGCCGAAGCTAAATACCGAAAAGCAATTTCATTAAACCCAAATAGCGAAACTGCAAAATACAATTTAGGTACAGCATATTACAGCAAAGCAAAAAATGCCCAAGCCATGTTACGGTTTAAACAAGCTGCTGGTACTGCCACCACAAAAGCCGAAAAACACAAAGCTTTTCATAATTTGGGGAATACTTTTATGAATGAAAAAAAGTATACCGAGGCTGTAGAAGCTTATAAAAATGCACTTCGCAACAATCCAAATGATGACGAAACACGGTATAATTTGGCATTAGCAAAAGATATGCTTGAAAAAAATCCGCCGCCACCAGAAGATAAAAACGACGAAAACCAAGATCAAAACGAAGAGCAAGATCAAGAGAACAAGGAACAGGACCAGGAAAATCAGGATAATAACAACGACGGCGAAAAGGAAGATAAGGACGAAGGCAATCAAGACGAAGAAAAAGATGAAGGTGATAAAAATGAAGACAAAGGAAAGCCTAACAAACCTAAAGAGGAAGAAGGCGATAAACCCCAGCAGCAACAACCCGTGCCCGGGCAGCTTTCGCCCCAACAGGTAAAAAGCCTTTTGGAAGCCATGAATAACGAAGAGAAAAAGACGCAGGAAAAAATAAATGCCGAAAAACAAAAAGGCACAAAAGTGCAAACGGATAAAGACTGGTAGACTATGAAGACGAAGAATTTATTAATCCTACTAACGTTTGTGCTGTGTAGCTTGGCTGCAACAGCACAAGTTCAATTTAATGCCAAGGTAAGTAAAAAGAAACTTGGTATTAACGAACGGTTGCGAGTAGATTTTGAAATGAACCAAGATGGCGACAATTTTAATCCGCCAAGTTTTGAAGGATTCCGAGTGGTAGGTGGTCCCAACCAATCCATTAGTAATTCTTGGATAAACGGAAAACGTAGTTTTTCAAAAACCTATTCGTACTTTTTAGCACCTCAAACACGCGGGAAACTTACTATTGCTCAAGCCACTATTGAAATTGAAGGCCAAACTTATAAAACCCTTCCGGTTGAGGTACAAGTTACCGCCGCAGTTGAGGTACCAAAAGATGGAAGTAATGCAGATTATGTGGCGAGTGAAAATGTACACTTAGTTGCCGAAGTAAGTAATGCACAACCTTATTTAAACGAAGCAATTACTGTTACCTACAAATTGTACGTCTCTCATGATGTAAGTATTACAAGTCAATGGCGCGAAATTGACACCCCAAAATACGCCGACTTTTGGAGTCAAAACATAGACAATCAAAACAACTTTAAGGTTTACGAAGGAAAATACAAAGGAGAAGATTACCGCTATGTAATATTAAGAACCACTGTTTTATATCCGCAAAAAACAGGGGAGCTCGAAATAGAACCCCTTACACTCGATGTGCCCATTGATGTACAAGGAAATCGTCGTGATTTTTTTGGTAGAAGAATTATGGAGCGCGTTAATAAAACCATTTCGGCAGGAAAACGAACCATAAATGTTAAACCCCTTCCGCTCGAAGGAAAACCTGATGGATTTAACGGTGCCGTTGGTAATTTTGACTTTAAGGTTAGCACGAACAAAACTGCGCTAAATGCCAACGAATCCTTACAACTCGATGTTACTGTTTCGGGCAAAGGAAACTTAAAATTATTTAAAACTCCAGATGTAAAGCTTCCCAACACACTAGAGGTTTATGAGCCCGAACGTATTGAAAAAGTTAGAACTTCTACCGGTGGTATGCAAGGCACCGTAACAGATGCTTATACTATTGTTCCGCAATTTAAGGGTAGCTATCCTATAAACCCGATAACATTTTCGTTTTTCGATCCAAAAACCGAAACATACAAAAGTATTACTTCTGAAGAAATAGTTATCGAAGTTGAAAATGGACCTATAACGGCTGCACAAAATAATGCTACAAATCAACCCAATAAACAGGTTGTACTTTCAAAAGACAATTTTAAGTACATTATGCTCGAGGCTAATTTGCAACCAATTACTAAAAACAATTTCTTTAAGTCACCATTATTTTGGACACTTTTAGGCGGACCATTTTTATTAATTCCGCTGTTTATTTTGGCAGGGAAAAAGCGTAAAGCTCGACTTAATGATGTTGAAGGAAATAAACTGCGCCGCGCAAATAAACTGGCAAAAAAATACCTTTCGGAAGCAAAGCGAAACTTATCAAACCCCGAAGCATTTTACGAAGCTTTAGAGCGTGCGCTTCACAATTACTTAAAGGCAAAACTCAACATAGAAACTTCAGAAATGGAGAAAAGTCTTATTTCAAAAATGCTAATGGAAAGACAGGTAGAGGCATCTGTAGTTGACGGGTTTATAAACTTACTTACAAGTTGCGAATTTGCTCGATATGCTTCGTCGTCAAAGGCTTCGGCACAACAAGATTATAACAAAGCGGTTGCAGTAATCTCAAATATTGACAAACAAATACAGTAAAAACGATGAAGATGAAAAAGTTGCTGTACATATTACTATTTTTCGTTTCGTGTATAGGTTTTGCACAAAACGAAAACTTATTTAACCAAGGGAAAGAATTATATAAAAACGGAAAGTACCAACAGGCTATAAATTCTTGGAAAAAAATATTAGACAATGGCGAGCACTCTGCCCCGTTGTATTTTAATTTAGGAAATGCAGCCTATAAGCTTAACAAAATTGGCCCGAGTATTTATTATTACGAAAAAGCGTTACAACTCGCACCAAACGACAGCGATATAAAAAACAACTTAGCTTTTGCCCAAAATGCTAAGATAGATTCAATTGAGCCTTTGCCCAAAAGTGTATTTTCAAAATGGTATGCGAGTATTGCAAACTTGTTTTCTTTTAACGGTTGGGCAGTATTGGCGGTAAGTTTTTCAATCGCGCTTGTTGTTTTATTTCTGCTTTATTATTTCGCTGTTGGCGAAAGGAGAAAACGTTTGCTATTTTCGGGAGCAACCCTAGCAGGTATATTTTTAATTGCGGCCTTAAGCATGGCATTTTTAACATTTAACGATTATACAAACCAGCAATCGGCTATTATTTTTGCTAGTGAAATTGAAATTAAAACCGAACCAACTTTGGGCAGTAATGTTGCGTTTGTATTGCACGAGGGTACAAAGGTTGAAATTGAAGCGCAGGACGGCAATTGGTATAAAATATCTTTAGCCGATGGTAAAGATGGGTGGATACCCGCTACCGAATTAAAACAACTTTAATTAATACTATCTTTTTCGGCTTCTTTATTTGTTTCGAGGCTTGGAAGCTCCAAATCTAATTGGTCTACCTCTTCTATAATTGAAGGTAAAATAGCGGGCGCTATTGCCGCAACTGGGGTATAAAGTAAGGAGGCGTCTCGCTCTTGGGGCGATAATATTCTATAGTTTTCAGATGCGTTTACAAACATAAAAACAACGCTTAAGAGGAAGGCGAATTTAAAGGCGTTAAAAACACCGCCAAATAGTTTATTAAAAAGCCCCATCATAGCAAAATCGGCCACTTTGGTTAAAATGCGCCCCACTAACGAAAAAAGAAGCATAATCACTAAAAAGGTTATTAAAAACGCTGCAATATTGGTTAAATCGGCACTCCAATCAAACCAACTTTCCAGGTACACCCGTGCGTAATCTGAAAAAAACATTGCTCCATATACTCCGGCTACCAACCCAATTAACGATGCCAAAGAGCGCAGTAAACCCTTTCGGAATCCCATTATAAAAGCTATGATTAGTATGATGCCAATTACGATGTCTATGGTGTTCATTATTTAAAAATTTTTATAAATATACCATTTTCCAAATTCTGAAATAGGAATTCAAATTTCAGAATAGTAAAATGTATCTTTGCACACAAAATTATAACGAAAAAATGGCACGTGACGAACAATTAAAGATGCAATGGGAAGAAGTGGTGCAACTATTGAGCAACCGCTTTGCCGATGGAGATACCTTAGATTTGGATGCAATAATATATTTAATTGGGTTACAAGAGTTAGGACAATTGCACCGAAGGTTTAAAAAAGACGAAAAATTAAATTTAATGCATATAGCAATATGCCGCCTTTTAGAGCCCTACGGTTATTATAAATTCGATTATTTTGATGATGACGGATGGCCTCATTACACAGTAGTCGAGCAGTTACCACCCCTAAAAGCGGGCGAACAAAGTGTTTTAATGAAAGAAGCAATTGTTCAATATTTTGTAGAAAAAGAAGTAATAAATTAATTAGGTTTCTGAAGAAAATTAAAAGATGATAGATACCATAAAAAATCATATTGCCCAAGTTGAAGCCTTTTCTTCAACTAATAAAGAAGAAATAGAAAACTTCCGCATAAAATATTTGGGAAAAAAAGGAATTTTAAACAGTTTTTTTGCCGAGTTTAAAAATGTTCCAAACGAACAGAAAAAAGAATTTGGACAAGTAATAAACAGTCTTAAAAACGCTGCCCAAAATAAAATCGATTCTTTAAAAGCTGCTTTAGAAATCAATGCCGAAGCCAAAGGTCAATATGGCGACCTAACACGTCCAGGTGAAATTATGTCTTTGGGCGCGCGTCACCCAATTTCTATTGTAAAAAATAAAATAATAGACATCTTTTTACGCATAGGTTTTAACGTGTCTGAAGGGCCTGAAATTGAAGACGACTGGCATAATTTTACTGCGTTAAATTTACCCGAATATCATCCAGCGCGCGATATGCAGGATACTTTTTTTATTCAAACCAATCCAGATATTTTATTGCGCACGCACACCTCATCGGTACAGGTGCGTTATATGGAAGACAACAAACCACCTATTAGAACCATTTCGCCGGGCCGTGTGTATAGAAACGAAGCAATTTCGGCACGCTCGCACTGCTTCTTTCACCAAGTGGAAGGTTTATACGTAGATAAAGGAGTAAGCTTTGCCGATTTAAAACAAACGCTTCAATATTTTACAACTGAAATGTTTGGGAAATCTAAAATTAGGCTTCGTCCCTCCTACTTTCCCTTTACCGAACCTAGCGCCGAAGTAGACGTTTACTGGGGATTAGAAACCGAAACAGATTATAAAATTACAAAAGGAACCGGCTGGTTAGAAATTGGCGGTTGCGGAATGGTAGACCCCAACGTACTAAAAAATTGTGGCATCGACCCCGAAGTTTACACAGGTTTCGCCTTTGGTGTAGGTATAGACCGTATTGCCATGCTATTACACCAAATACCAGATATTAGAATGTTTAGCGAAAACGATGTACGCTTTTTAGAGCAATTTAAAAGTGTACTATAGTTAGTATCTTTAAGCAAAATCACTCGCTTAAAAATAGTATTATGAAAAAGTATGCCGCTATTGCTGTTCTCATCATTATAGGCATTGCTATTGCCTATTTAACATTTGTAATTGCCGCCATTAAAATTATTATTGGATCTATTTTGCTAGTTGTAGCCGCAATAGCGTTACTAGCGGTATGGATTATGTGGAAAATTGACGATTAATTATGCGAAAAGATATTGAAATACCAAAAGCCGAAAATATTCATATTGTTGCTATAAATGAATACGATGAAGAAGTAGGTGCAAAACTATGGACTGTATATTTTATCAATAACCGCAAAACGCAAATTGAAACCGTATTAGTTATGTCTCGCGGAAATACAGAAGATAAAAGAACGACTACCCTACGCCGAAATCTTGGCAATGTAGCCCCAAAAAAGGCGATAAAAATTGAATTTATTGCCGAAGAAGTTTTAGCTTTTACCAATGAGTATTTGGTTACCTTTTTTGACGGCAACCGTATGTTTGAAAGAAAATTTACTTTTACACCCAACAGTATTTCTGAAAGCAATACCGTTAAACTTCCCGCCGTAGATACCGACGGAATTTTAGCTAAATAAACTGCAGCGATGCTAAAAGTAAAAATAGATTCGTTCTCCTATTCTAAACAACCAATTTTAGAGAATATAAATTTTACTTTAAAAGCAGGCGAACATTTAAGTATTTTAGGAGAAAGTGGTTGCGGAAAATCTACCCTTTTACATCTTGTTTACGGTTTACTACCAGTTGAAAATGGCGCTATTTTTTACAACGATAAAAAATTGCTAGGCCCAACCAAAGCACTTATTCCTGGCGAACCCTTTATGAAACTGGTAGCACAAGAATTTAATATAATGCCCTTTACCACCGTTTTCGAAAACTTAAATACTCATTTAACGGGACTAAATGAAGAAGAAGACACCGCGCGAATTAATACATTGCTAACTGTAGTAGAATTATTACCCTATAAAAACACCTTGGTTAAAAATTTAAGCGGAGGGCAAAAACAACGTGTAGCTTTAGCCAAAGCACTGGCAAAAAAACCCGAAATACTACTACTCGATGAACCATTTAGCAATGTGGATACCTTCAGGAAAAATAAACTGCAACGCAAAATTTTTAGCTATTTAAAAGAAAATAAAATAAGTTGTATCACCGCTACACACGAAAGCGATGAGGCGCTGGCATTTTCAGATTATATTTTAATGTTAAAAGACGGTACCGAAGAAATGTTTGGCACTCCCGAATTTGTTTATAACAATGTATCTACAGCCTATCAAGCCAGCTTTTTTGGAGATGCAAATTTACTTTCAAAACACCTTGTTTCATCGAGCACTACCACCGAAAAAATTGTCGTTTTCCCGCACCAGCTTCAAGTTTCAAAGGTAAAAACTAGACTCCAAGTAGTAGTAGAAAAATCATATTTTAAAGGAAGTCACTATTTAGTTGAGGGAAGTTTTAAAGGTGCAAAAGTGTTTTTTAATCATACTTCACCTTTAAAACAAGGTGCGGTTTGTTGGCTTAAAATTTCAGAATAACTTACACTTCAACAATCATTTTTCCTTTATTTTTTCCATCAAATAAATCGATAAATGCTTGTGGTATATTTTCAAAACCTTCAACTACAGTTTCTAAATAATTTAATTTCTTGGCTGCCATCCACGTTGCTAATTGTTTTTGTGCTGGGCCAAAATCTTTTACAAAATCTCGCACGATAAAACCTTGCATTAAAAGACTGTTTTTAATTAAAAGAGGTTCAACTCGCGGCCCGGTTGGCATTTCAGTTTTATTATAAAGCGCAATTGCTCCGCAGTTTATAATTCTACCGTATCTATTCATATTTTGCATTGCAGCATCCAGAATTTCGCCCCCTACATTGTCAAAATACACATCCACTCCCTCGGGACATTTGCTGGCAATTGCTTTGTTTATATCATCGGTAGTTTTATAATTTATCGCATCATCAAAATTAAATTCCTTTTTAATTCTATTAATTTTTTCATCACTGCCTGCAATACCCACTACGCGACAACCTATAATTTTTCCTATCTGCCCACCAACACTCCCTACGGCACCGGCAGCACCCGAAACTAGTAGCGTTTCACCCTTTTTTGGTTTACCTATTTTTTCTAAACCCAAATAGGCTGTTAACCCTGTTAAACCCAAAATTCCTAAATATGCTTTTAAAGGAGCTTTGTTTTTATCAACTTTATTTAACCCTGTGCCATCAGATGTTTGATATTTTTTCCACTGAAGCATGCCGTTTACAAAATCACCCTCTTTAAAATTGTTATTGTTTGAGGCTACTACTTCGGCAATTATCCCAGACTCCAATGGTTTGTTTAATTGAAAAGGTGGAATATATGATTTTTGGTCGCGCATTCTACCTCGTAAATATGGATCAACCGAAACGTAACGAGTTTTTAAAAGAATCTCGTCATCTTTTGGTTTTGGCGTTTCAATTTCGGTTATTTTAAAATCTGAAAGTGCAGGTTTTCCTTGAGGTCTATTTTTTAATAATATTGCTTTATTCATCGTGTTTCAATTCAAAAATTAATACTTACTTTTCCTAAAGTTAAGAGATAAAGCGGCAATAAATAAAAGCAGTACTCACTTTTAGGAAAAGAATAACAATCTTAGATTTCTAATAAGTTTAACAAACTTAACCGCCACACGTTCTACCTTTGTTATTTATAAAGAAACAGCCCATTGAAACTAACCAATACCATAGTAGGCACTTTAATTAAAGACTTAACCGAGTTTTTTAAAAGTACCGATTTCTCTAAAGCAATTCTCTTAGGAATAGCGCTTACTACGCCCATCCTTATTGGGATTAAACTCGATGCTTTGCATATAGGGGTAACAATTACAGTGGGTGCACTTCTCTCGTCTCCTAGTGATGTAAGCGGTAGTATACGCAGTAAAATTAGCGGTATTTTGTTAGCTACACTTCTGGCAATGATTGTTAGTTTAATAGGTGGATATTTACATCTTTCGCTGTGGTTACTTTTCCCGGTATTAGGGGTTTTAATGTTTGCTATTTCATACATTTCAATCTATGGGTTTAGAGCATCATTAATAAGTTTTTCGGGGCTTTTTGCTTTGGTTTTAAGTTTTTCAAATGTTACCGAAGGCATACTACCCTATGAAAGAATGTTATTAATTGGAGTGGGCGGACTGTGGTATGCTGGTTTAGCATTATTGTGGCACTTCATTTTTCCAAAAGCACCTACAGAGTACTACCTTTCAAAAACGCTAAAACTCACTGCAGATTATTTAGAGATTCGAGGTAAATTGGTTGCCGAAAGAACAAATCGCGCCACTCTTTTAAAGGAGCTACTAACGCTCCAAACCGAACTGACAGCTACCCACGAAACGCTTAGAGATATTTTAATTACCAGCCGTACCGGTTCTGGCCGAAGTAACTATGGCGGCAAGCGCTTACTTGTGTTTGTACAGCTTGTAGATATGTTGGAACTCGCAATGACCAATCCTGTAAACTACTCAAAAACCGATACATTTTTTGAGAAAAAACCTCAGCAATTAAAATATTTTCAAAACTTGCTTTTTGCAATGAGTGACCGCTTAAACGTGATTGCAGATAATATTTCGACCCCCGAAAAATTGCGAAAAGACACAAAGATTGCCCATTTCTACAATAAAATAAAAACTGAAATTTCTGAGTTTACTTCAGATTCCGATATTGCTTATGATGAAAATTTGTTGCTATTAAAAAATCTTTTTAAATATCAAAAAGACCAAATTAACAAGATTGATAAAATTGAATGGTTGCTTCAAAATCCGGCACATCGCGATATTATCTTGCCCAAAAAAGAAGACTCACGCAGGTTTTTAACAAAACAGCGTTACGATCTTGAAATCCTTTCAGAAAATTTTAATTTACGATCTCCAATTTTTAAACATTCGCTGCGTATTGCAGTAATAACCATGGTTGGCTATGGCGTAGGAATTTTATTTGCGGTACAAAATCCGTATTGGATTTTACTCACCATAATTGTAATAATGAGACCCACATTTGGGTTAACCAAAACGCGTTCTAAGGAGCGAACTATTGGCACGCTAATTGGCGGAGCTATTGCGGTTGGCATTGTTTTACTAACCCAAAATACTACTGTTTACGGTATTTTAGCTATTTTAACCTTAGTCATTGCATTTTCAATGGTGCAACGTAACTATAAAGCTGCGGCAACCTTTATTACCTTAAGTGTGGTATTTATTTATGCACTTATGCGACCCGATATTTTTAACGTTATTCAATTTCGGGTAATGGATACAATGATTGGCGCTGGATTAGCCACCCTAGGGAACTTACTTCTTTGGCCAGCTTGGGAAAAACAAGGAATGCAAAAAACCCTTTTGGAAACTATAAAAGCCAACCGAATTTATTTAACTGAAATTATAAGTTATTACAATAAAAAAGGCGTTGTACCCACCGAGTACAAGGTAGCGCGAAAAAATGCATTTTTAGAGTTAAGCGATTTAAGTGCCGCTTTTCAACGAATGACGCAAGAGCCAAAATCTAAGCAGAAAAACCTTGATAAAGTGTACGAAATTGCTGTATTAAATCACACTTTTTTATCGTCTCTGGCCTCACTAAGCACCTATATTTTAAATAATCCAACAACGCCCGCATCTAAAAATTTTAATATTATTTCTGAAAGAATAATTAAAAATCTAAAAGTAGCCGAAAAAATTCTAGATACCGAAATTCAATATAACTCAAACACATACATAAAAACTGAAGAGGAAACTGACAGGTTTTTGGAAAATATTTTTGATGAAACCTTTGGAAGCAGTATCATATTTTCTGAAGAAGAAAAAAACGGCCAAACAGCTCGTTTTCATTCAAAAATTGAAGAAGCTCACTTAGTGCGCGAACAACTTAAATGGTTGTTAGCAATGAGCGAGAAAATGCCGAAACTACTTAAAAAAACGAAGTTTTAAAATACAGTTTTAACACACTTCGGTAATTTTAAAAGTACTGCCATTTAAATTAAATTCTTCTCCTTTCTTTTTAGCCGAAAGTAATTTTCCTACTGGTGAATTTAACGAAACACAAAGAAAATCTTCATTATCTACGGTAACCTTTCCCACCGAAATACTAATAAAGTAATTATACTTATCTGTAAAAACCAAACTACCAAACCGAGCATAATTTGATGGATTGTTAATATCAATTTTCTTTAAAAGAAGGGTTAGCTTTTCAATCTCCCGAAGTTGTTTTCCTGCGTTTTCACGGTCTATTTGAAGCATTGCTCTTCCCGTATTATGTTTATCGCCACTACTACTTTTAGATTCCTGAAACATCGCTTCCTCAATACCACTTATGGTTTGCTTTATATTACTGTAACGTTTATTTACTTGCTCATGACAGTGCTGTAATAGCCTATTTTTAACCGATAAATATGTCATTCTTTTTCACCTTTTTTGTTGTCAATAGACTGGTCTACTTTTAAATTTAATACACCGTAAAGTAGCATTTGTTTTTTAATCCACGCGGTTCTATTGGCTACATATGGACCGGGAGGGTTTGCACTATACCGCAACGGACTTGGCAAGATTGCTGCAATTGCCGCCGCTTCTCCCCTATTTAATTGCGCTGCTGGTTTTTTAAACCAATACTGCGCAGCAGCTTCGGCGCCATATACACCTTTGCCCATTTCAATGCTGTTTAAATAAACTTCCAAAATGCGTTCTTTTGTCCAAAACGTTTCTATTAAAAGTGTAAAATAAGCTTCCAAAGCTTTCCTAAACCAACTGCGTTCTGGCCATAAAAAAACATTTTTAGCAGTTTGTTGCGAGATGGTACTTCCGCCGCGGAGCCTTTTGCCTTGTTGATTATGTTTTAAAGCTTTTTCAATGGCTTGCTTATCAAAACCATTGTGTTGTAAAAACAGTTGATCTTCGGCGCAAATTACAGCCAACTGTAAATGAGGCGATATTTTTTCAATAGCCACCCAGTTATGTCGAGTCGCATTATTTTCGGGATTTTCAATAGAGCGAATCGCCATTAGTGGCGTATAAGGTACCGGCACATATTTATAAATAAGTACCCACAACATGGTGAGCGCAACAAACCACAGACTTAGTTTAAGAATAAATTTAAACAGTTTTTTAATCATATGTAATTATTTATTCTCGCTAGGTGCAAGCTCACAATATTACGAACTTTAAGTTGTGATTTGGGCGAGTTGTTTCCCCACAGAACTTCCTATCGCTACGCCCATACCTCCAAGCCGTACACCGCAGAAAACATTGGGTGATACAGCTTTTACAATAGGCTTTTTTTGTTCTCCCAAGCCCATAATTCCACTCCAGCGTTGGTCTATTTTGAATGTATGGTTAGGTAAAATTACCGTTTTAAGCAAGTGCTCTAATTTATCTTGTACAAGTTGGGTAAGTTCCATTTGGGTGGTTTCTTCCCCTTTAAAATCTAAATTTCTACCACCGCCAAATAGAATTCTATCATTAATATTTCTAAAATAATAATACCCCTTATCGAGATGAAAAGTTCCTTTAAGCTTAAGATTTTTAATTGGTTTGGTAATTAAAACTTGCGCTCGGGCAGGTTTTAAATCAACATTTAAAAAACGTTTTGCAAAACCATTAGTTGCAATGCACACTTTTTTTGCTGAAATATCTCTTTCATTGTTCACTTGAAGCGAAACCTTATTTCCTACATCTGAAATAGCTCTAATTTCAGTAGCATTTAAAATTATTATATTTTCTGAAGTTGCTTTTTTAAGGAGGCCGAGCATCATTTTGCCGGTATCAATTTGGCCTTCATAATGGTTAAAAATCAGTTTAGGTTGAATATTTTTAAACTGAAAGCTATTTTCATTTAATTCAAAAACCTGAGAAGGAAAAATAGAATCGAGAAGTTTGTTTATATACGGTAGTTTCTGTTGGCAAGTATTATAAAGTTCTAAATCGCGTTTTGTAAACAACTCGTACCCGCCATTTTCTTGATAATCTAATTGTTTATCTCCCAAGGTTTCACGCAAAAGTTTTAAACCTGCTACTCTATTTTTTACAAGTTGAATTACTTCTTCTTCGGTATGATTATTAAGGTCGTCGAGTATTTCAGAAATACTGCCAAAACAAGCAAATCCTGCATTTTTAGTACTTGCACCGCTTGGTAAAAAACCCCGTTCAAAAACCACAATTTTACTGTTTGGATGTTTTTTACGCAAGGAAAGAGCGCAGCTTAAACCTACAATTCCACTACCAATTACAGCAAAATCGATGTTATTAAACCACGTGTTTTGTTCCCAAAAAGATAGCTTCATCTAAGTTAAATTTTATACTACATACAAAAAGCACCAAATTACAAGATTTACATTGTATAATTTGGTGCTTTAAAGGTTAATAAACAAAACCGTTATTCTTCTTCGGGTTCGTTCATTTTAAAATCATTCATAAACGCAGTGGTGTAATTTCCAGCAACGTAATCTGGATCGTCCATTAATTGACGGTGGAACGGAATGGTAGTTTTAATACCTTCAATTACAAACTCGTCTAAGGCGCGTTTCATTTTACTTATTGCTTCTTCGCGTGTTTGTGCGGTAGTAATAAGTTTTGCAATCATAGAATCGTAATACGGCACGATGGTATACCCCGCGTAAACGTGAGTATCTAATCGAACGCCATGGCCGCCTGGTGCGTGTAAAACGGTAATTTTACCTGGCGACGGACGGAAATCGTTATACGGATCTTCTGCGTTAATTCTACATTCTATTGAATGAAGCTGTGGCGTATAATTTTTTCCTGAAATGGGAATACCGGCAGCTACTAAAATTTGTTCTCTTATTAAGTCGTAATCAATAACTTGCTCGGTAATTGGGTGCTCTACTTGAATACGAGTATTCATTTCCATAAAGTAGAAATTTCGGTGTTTATCCACCAAAAATTCTATAGTTCCGGCCCCTTCGTATTTAATATATTCTGCGGCTTTAACAGCTGCATTACCCATATCGGTACGAAGTTTTTTCGTCATAAATGGGCTTGGGGTTTCTTCGGTAAGCTTTTGATGTCTTCTTTGCACCGAACAGTCGCGTTCACTTAAATGACACGCTTTCCCAGTGCTATCACCTACAATTTGAATTTCAATATGTCGTGGTTCTTCAATAAGCTTTTCCATGTACATACCGTCATTCCCAAAAGAGGCAGCGGCTTCTTGTCGTGCACTATCCCAAGCTTTTTTAAGGTCTTCCTTTTTCCAAACAGCGCGCATACCTTTTCCGCCACCACCCGCTGTAGCTTTAAGCATTACTGGGTAACCAACTTCTTCGGCTAGTTTTTCACATTGTTTGAAATCTTCAATAATTCCGTCACTTCCAGGAACTGTAGGTACTCCAGCCGCTTTCATTGTAGCTTTTGCCGAAGCTTTGTCGCCCATACGTTCAATCATTTCTGGAGAAGCTCCAATAAATTTAATTCCGTGTTCGTGACAAATTTTTGAAAATTTTGCATTTTCAGAAAGGAACCCATACCCTGGGTGTATTGCATCTGCATTTGTAATTTCGGCAGCTGCAATAATATTAGACATTTTTAAATAGCTTAAATTACTGGCTGCAGGGCCTATACACACCGCCTCGTCTGCAAAACGTACGTGCAAACTTTCTTCATCGGCTTTTGAATAAACTGCAACCGATTTAATTCCCATCTCGCGGCAAGTGCGAATTATTCGCAATGCTATTTCGCCCCTATTTGCAATTAATATTTTTTTAAACATAGTGTTTTTTAAATATCAAATCTCAATTTTAAACTTCTATTTATGCGATGTTTAAAGATAGGATTTGGAGATTATTTATGACGGATCTACTAAAAATAAAGGTTGATCAAACTCTACTGGAGAAGAGTCGTCCACAAGTACTTTTACAATTTTACCTGAAACTTCACTTTCAATTTCATTAAAAAGTTTCATGGCTTCAATTACGCAAAGTACATCGCCTTCTTTAATGCTTGTACCCACTTCTACAAAAACTGGCTTATCTGGCGCCGGTTTTCTATAGAATGTTCCAATAATTGGCGACTTAATGGTAATATATTTTGAATCTGATGCTTCGGCTGGAGTGTCAGATTTTTGTGGCGCTTGTTGCTGTTGTGTTGGCGCAGCAGTTTGTTGCGGTACTTGCATTTGTGGCTGCGACATAGCAGGAATTTGCTGAATATAGGTGGTTTCGCTTTTACCGTCTTCGACTCCTGTTTTTATAGTAATTTTTATATCTTCTGTTTCAAGTTTTACCTCATTGGCTCCACTTTTGGCCACAAACTTAATTAAGTTTTGAATGTCTTTTAAATCCATATTTTTAAGTTTAGTCTTTTGATTTTGTTGCTATTATTTTGAATCGTAGGCCCATTTTAAATAAACGGCACCCCAAGTAAAGCCTCCTCCAAAGGAAGCGAATATTAAGTTATCTCCTTTTTTAAGTTGTTTTTCGTAGTCTGCCAAACATAGTGGTAAAGTAGCTGAAGTTGTATTGCCGTATTTGTGAATGTTTACCATTACTTTATCGTCTGGTAATTTCATTCGTGAGGCAGCGGCATCGATTATACGTTTATTGGCTTGGTGTGGCACTAACCAATTAACGTCGTTGCCAGAAAGTTCATTTCTTTTCATGACTTTTTCGCAAACATCGGCCATATTTGAAACGGCAAACTTAAATACAGTTTTCCCTTCTTGGTAAACAAAGTGTTGTTTGTTTTCAACCGTTTCTTTTGATGCTGGCAGTAAGGAGCCTCCCGCGTCAATTTTTAAAAATGGTCGTCCTACGCCATCGGTACGTAAATATTCGTCTTGAACGCCTAATCCTTCTTTATTAGGTTCAAAAAGTACGGCACCGCCACCATCGCCAAAAATTATACAAGTTGTTCTATCTGTATAATCTATAATGGACGACATTTTGTCGGCACCAATAAGTAAAACTTTTTTATATCTACCAGATTCTATGTATCGTGCTGCCGTAGACATCCCGAAGAGGAAGCTAGAACATGCAGCAACAAGATCGAAGGAAAAAGCATTTACAGCCCCTATTTGCGTAGCCACATAAACACCTGTAGTAGCAACCGGCATATCTGGTGTAGCCGTGGCCATAATAACCAAGTCAATTTCTGCTGGGTCGGTATTACTTTTTTCAAGAAGGTTTAGTGCTGCTTGAATTGCAAGATATGAAGTACCTTTATCTTTATCTTTAAGTATTCTTCTTTCTTTAATTCCGGTTCGGGTAGTAATCCATTCATCATTGGTATCTACCATTGTTTCCAACACTTTGTTGGAAAGAACGTAATCTGGAACGTAACTTCCTACAGCGGTAATAGCTGCCGTGATCGTACTCATAAAGCTGAATTAAAATTCACAAAAAAGACCAAAAATCTTTTAAAAAGAGTGAAAAATACTAAATTTTACTTGAATTTCGGCACTAATAGTTTTGTTTTTGACTTTTTTGTAAAGTTAAAAAACAAAAAAACCCTCACGTGTGCGTGAGAGTTTTGTATATAATTAAAGTGTATTATGCTTCTACCTGCTCGGTTGCATCAATTACAACCTGCCCACGATAGTACATTTTTCCTTCGTGCCAGTGAGCTCTATGAAAAAGATGCGACTCTCCTGTGGTAGGATCTGTTGCAAGAGTAGGTGCAGTAGCTTTGTAATGCGTTCTTCTCTTATCTCTTCTTGTTTTCGAGATTTTTCTCTTTGGATGTGCCATTGCTATTTATTATTTATCCGTTAATAGTTTTTTTAATGAATCCCATCGGGGATCGGTATTTTCGTCTTCAAGCGATTCTTCTTCGTCTGTTGCTTTCGGACTTAATTCTTCGAGTTTATCGAGTATATCGCTTTGTAATGTACCATCTTCAACTCCTGGATGAATTCTGCGAGATGGCATTGCCAACACAACAGACTCATATATGTACTGCTGAATATTTACTTCATAACTTCCGTGAGGTAAAATGAGTAAATCTTCATTTTCATCATTGTACTCTTCACCAAATTTTACCACAAAATTATACGCCCCTTCAATTGCTTGATTATAAGGCTCATTTGTAGTATCGCAAGCTACATTTACAGTTCCATTAAAATTTAATGTAAACTCTAATAATGTGCTCATTTTTTCCAGTTGTACATCGAGATTAATGGCTGCGTCATTAAATTCGTCATACTCAAAATGCTCAAAGAACGCTTTTTTTAATTCAAAGTTAAACTGGTGTTTTCCTAATTTCAACCCTACAAAAGGGATGGTAAACTCTTTCAAATCCTTCATTTTCACACCTATTTAAGACCTTAACCTTACGGATAAGGCGGGTGCAAAGATAAAAAATTATTTCAATAGCAATTAATTTTTCTATTTCTTTTTTACGAAGCCTCTTTTACGGTTAGTTTTCAACGGATTTTTTGAAAATTCTTTATAGTTTTTGCGCGTTTTATATATTGAAATAGCGCTAAATACAGCTTCGCGAAACGATTCAAAATTTGCTTCATTTTTACCAGCTAAATCAAAAGCTGTACCGTGATCTGGCGAGGTGCGAATACGATTTAAACCGGCAGTAAAATTAACTCCTTTTCCAAAGGCTAACGTTTTAAAAGGAACTAAACCTTGATCGTGATACGAAGCAATTATGGCATCAAAATTTTTATAATTTCCAGACCCAAAAAAGCTATCGGCAGCGTAGGGACCAAATACCATTTTTCCGTTTTTGCGAATATTGTCTAAAGCTGGGCGCAAAATAGTGTCGTCTTCATTTCCTATTATGCCGTTGTCTCCCGTATGTGGATTGATTCCTAAAACGGCAACTTTGGGCTTTTCAATTCCAAAATCTGCAATTAAGCTGTGATAAACTGTATTAATTTTTTTATCAATTCGTTCGCGTGTAATATGCGACACCACATCTTTTACGGCTACGTGGTCTGTTAACAACCCAACGCGTAAATCTTCAGCAATTAATAACATTAGGCTTTCACCTTCTAACTCTTGCGCTAAATAATCTGTATGCCCCGGAAAGGTGAAATTTTCAGATTGAATATTTGCTTTATTAATAGGTGCTGTAACTAAAGTATCTATTTCTTCATTCTTTAAAGCACTAACGGCGGCGGTTAATGATTTAATAGCATACTTTCCTCCGGTGGCATTTTCTTCTCCAAATTTTACATCAACGTGTTCTTTCCACACATTTAAAACATTAATCTTTTTAGGTACAATATCATTTAAGCTATCGATACCGTGAAGATTTATTTCTGTATTGAATTGTTTTTTGAAGAATGACATCAATTTTACAGATGCAAAAATAACCGGCGTGCAAAATTCTAACATTCGTGAATCTTCGAATGTTTTTAAAATTATTTCGCCACCTATCCCGTTTATATCGCCAATAGAAATACCTACAACTATTTTATCTTCTTTACTCATTAAGTTTGGCTTTTTTAATTCTTACTTTTGCAGTACAAATGTAACCAAATACTACAATGTTTACAGGAATTATTGAATCTGTTGGAAAAATAGTTAATCTTACAAATGATGGCGAAAACCTACATTTAGAGGTTGAAAGCAACGTAACTAATGAGCTTAAAATTGACCAAAGTGTGTCGCATAATGGGGTGTGTTTAACCGTTGTTGAAATTAAAGAAAATTCATATGTAGTTACCGCTATCAAAGAAACTTTGGACAAAACAAACCTTAAGCAGTTAAAAGTTAATTCATTAGTAAACTTAGAGCGTGCTATGAAACTTGGCGATAGATTAGACGGTCATATTGTACAGGGTCATGTAGATTGTACTGCTACTTGCACAAATGTTGTGGAAGAAGATGGAAGTTGGGTTTTTACATTTCAATACAATCACGACGAGTTTAATACAGTCGAAAAAGGATCTATTACTGTAAATGGAGTAAGTTTAACGGTTGTTAATTCAAAAAAATCTGAATTTAGCGTAGCTATTATTCCTTATACTTTTAACAATACAAATTTTAAAACACTTTCAAAAAATAATATAGTAAACTTAGAATTTGATATTATTGGGAAGTATGTAAAAAACCTTATGAACCCTTATTTGTAAGGAGCTTTTTCTTATAAACCACAAAAAAACCGTAAAGCACTCCTGCGAGTAGTAATATCCATAAAGAGCCATCAATAGGCAATTGAGGTCCTGGCGGAGGGGGAGGATTTGGCGGTGGAACTTCTTCACTAGCCTGCACAGCCAACAGAATTAAAAAGTAAAGGTTTGCAAGCATTAAGCAGAGTTATAGATTGGGGTTTGCCAATAAAAATCTAAAATAAGTAATTTTTAGTTTTCGCTAAAAAATATACAATATTACTTGTAATAACTCTTTACGCTAAAATAAATTGTATTAAAAAAATTACAACTTTATTTTGCAAAAAAAGTGGTCCCACATGGGCTCGAACCATGGACCCCCTGATTATGAGTCAGGTGCTCTAACCAGCTGAGCTATGGGACCGTTTATAAATCAAAATTTCAATTAACTTATACTTCTTAAGTTAATGCAAAATCCGCAAAGGGTGGATTTAAGGTTTGCAAAGGTAAAACACTTTCTAAATACCACAAAACTATTTTTAGTTATTCTCAATTTCTTGACATAACTCTACTAACACGCCATTGGCAGATTTAGGATGCAGAAATGCCACTAATTTATTATCGGCTCCTTTTTTGGGTGTTTCGTTTAAAATTTTAAAACCTTCGTTTTTTAAACGTTCTATTTCGGCATAAATATCATTTACAGCAAAAGCAATGTGATGAATACCCTCTCCCCGCTTTTCGATAAACTTTGCAATTGGGCTTTCTGGATTTAAAGCTTCTAAAAGTTCAATTTTGCTTTCTCCGCATTTAAAAAAAGAGGTTTCTACGCCTTCGCTTTCCACTCGTTCGCTTTTGTAAGGTTCGCTACCTAACAGCGCTTTATACACATTGTTTGCGCTTTGTAAACTCTTTACTGCTATCCCTATATGTTCTATTTTTTCCATAGTAAAACCTATCTTTTGGCAATAAAATCTATTGCGGTAAAACAGTTTGTAATTTTATAGCTTAATTTTAGTTTCAAAAATACAATTAAAATACAATTGAAATTAAATAAGCTTGGGGAGTCCTTAACAGTCCTTAATATTTAATGTTCTATTTTTGCACTATGGAAGAAAGTAATAGACAAAAGAAAATTGCGAGTGTTTTACAGACTGATCTCGCCAACGTGCTTCAAAATATGCTTCGCGAAGCCGGACATAGCAATATTATTATTTCGGTAAGCAAAGTAACTGTAACTACAGATCTTTCTATTTCGAAAGTTTACGTAAGTGTGTTTCCTGCAAATAATGCCAATGCTATTGTAGAAGAGTTAAATAAAGTGAAGCCAACGATAAAACATAAAATTGCTCAGCTCACAAAAAATCAACTTCGTAAAATGCCCGAATTATCATTTTATAACGATGATTCGCTCGAGTATATTGAAAAAATTGATAGAGCCGTAAAAGGCGAGGACAACCCGTTAAAAAACCCAGATTTACTCCCAAAACGCAAAAAAAAGTAGCTTGAATTTTTCGCTCTACATCGCCAAACGCTATTTGTTTTCAAAAAGTAGCAACAATGCAATTAATATCATTACTGGTATTGCCGCCGTGGGCGTAGTTGTAGGTGCAATGTCATTATTTATAGTACTTTCGGGGTTTTCGGGTTTAAAAGATTTTAGCCTTCAGTTTACAAATGTTTTTGATAGCGACCTTAAAATTTATCCCGAAAAAGGGAAAACAATAAACTTTTCAAAAGCTCAAAAAAAACAGCTTAAAAATATTGATGGCGTTGCATCGTTTTCTGAAATAATTGAAGAAAGAGTTTTTCTTCATTACAAAGCAAAAAACCATATTGCATATATAAAAGGAGTAGATTTAAACTACGGCAATGTAACACAATTAGATAGCATTGTGTATTATGGCAATTGGTTGTTGTCGCACCAAAACGAAGTGGTTGTAGGGCTTGCAACCATCGCAAAACTATCGTTGGGTGTACGCGATTACGGCGAACCTTTAGAAATTTATGTTCCCAAACCAGGCACCGGACAAATTAATGTATTAGACCCAACAGATGCTTTTAATAAAGCGCGCGTAGTAGTATCGGGTGTGTATCAAGTTAATGAAGACTTAGATTCAAAATACGTTTTTTCTGATATAGCTTTTGCCCGCCAATTGTTGTCGTTAGACAGTACAACGGTATCTTCTATAGAAATGAAATTACTGCCTACGGCTTCCGAAGAAAATGTACGGGCAGAAATTGAAAAAATCTTTCCCAAGGAAATTCTTTTAAAAAATAGAATTCAACAAAACGATGCACTTTATAAAATGCTGAATACCGAAAACATTGCGGTTTATTTAATCTTCACTTTGGTTTTGATCATTGCGCTTTTCAACGTTATTGGCTCCATAATAATGATGGTTTTGGACAAGCGGAAAAATATAAAAACACTCTACAATATGGGGGCTTCGTTGCCTGAAATACGCCGCATCTTTTTTATGCAGGGAACGCTAATGACCGTGCTTGGCGGTTTGTTGGGGATTTTCTTGGGAATCATTGCCGTACTGGCACAACTAAAATTTGAGTTCGTGGCAATAACCAGCACATTGCCATATCCCGTGAAATTGGAGTTGCTAAATATTCTGATTGTTTTTGTAACGATAACTATTTTAGGCATTATCGCTTCAAAAATTGCCTCGAGCAGGGTTAGGGAAAAATTATTAGTCTAGGCAAACTCATAATCACCAAAAGTTTCCAAAACGGCAAGATTTCTTCACATTAAGTATTTATTATGTTAAAGGTTGAGAATATAGAATGAATTTGTCTTTTTTACCTGATTTATTTAGGTTTATATCGAATAAGTCCTTATTTTTATAAAATCTTAACTCCCTAGAAATTTTATTAATCTTTAAATTTCTAAGTTATGAGAAAAAACTTACCCCCCCCCCGCTTTTTAAAAAGATGGTTATTGTCTTTTTTATTATTAATTCCTCTTGCCCTCTTAGCCCAAAATCATCGAGAAACTTCTCTTGGATGTGGAACTGTAATAGGCCCTGAAGAATACAAATTGGATAAATTTTATGGCTCCAATCAAAAAATAGTTGATTTGTTAATAGAGAACAATGTAAACATTGACAAAGACTATTTGGATAAATTAGATAGTATGGAGACTATGCCCCTTATGAATTCTGAAATGTTTAAAGGGATTAGTACATATTATGAAATTCCCATTAAAGCTTGGATTTATAGAAATAACAATGGTACCGGCAACATTTATCAAAGTGATGTGTATGATGTTGTTGACCAACTTAATACACTTTTTACTGCAAACACCAATATACGATTTTACCTGCTCTGTGATATTAGTATCATCAACAACAGTAATTATACTAATTTCGGAGATCAATATTTCAGTACCTACACGGCAAATAATAAAACCCCTGGTGCGATTAACGTTCATTTTGTTATAAGTTCTGCTCCACCACCAAATGAAATTTGGGGCGGAAAGGCTTATTTGCCATGGGGAACAACCCCATATTCCTGTGCTGTTGAAACTGTTGGTTTTTCAGTTGCTACCGTAGGAAATGTTCTAGGACATGAGATTGGGCATAATTTAGGTTTAAGGCATACCCATGATAATGCACGTCAATCAAATCAGGACTACAATGAAAGTGCAGGAAATTGCTATCAAGAAGCAGTAGATCGCTCCAAAAGACAAGGTCTTTTTTGCATAGGAACTCTTGATAATAGGAAATGTGAGGAAAATGGTGATCAACTTTGTGATACAGAAGCTGATCCCGGAGTTAGGAGAGAGAATAGGATTCCTTTCTCCTATCTATATCCTTCAAGTTGTACTTATAATCCATCTGTTGGAGGGCAAGATAATTGGGGCGATAATTGGACACCCATGACGGCAAATATTATGAGTTATTCAACATTTAATTGTCGAAATTATTTTTCCCCATTACAAGTGGGTAAAATGTATGGCTATATTGGCGGTATAGGAATCAATTATCCAACTTTCAATATTTCTGGTCCCAATGCTGTTTGTAGTAACCAAAACACCACTTTTTCGGTTAATTCATTGCCTGGTGTGTCCGGCTATACTTGGGAAGTACCATATAATATGAATATTTTGAGCGGCCAAGGAACAAATAGCATAACTATTGAAGCAGTAAGTGGGTATGGTGGTGTAATACGAGTTACGCCCAGTTGTGGTTCAAAGACTGCTAAGAAAACTATCTTAAATCTAGGAGATATTGAAATTGACGGCTACGACCAAGCGTGTCCATATTTCACTTATACATATACAGCTCCAAACCTTTCAAACGCCAACTATTTTTGGAGTGTTACAAATGGAACAATAATTTCTGGTCAATATACCAATCAAGTACAAGTCCAACTGACACTACATCCATCGAACCAAACAATTCTAAATCTACAATTAACCAATGTTTGTTCTAACGCGGTATATGCCCAAAAAACAATTGTTCACGGTGATCCGCCGCCGCCCGAACAGCAGTGTTTCGCTAACGATGACAAACCAGTGGGGAAAAATGGAATTAAACCTCTCGAGAAGGTCGCAGATATGTTGTTATACCCCAACCCTGCAAACACAACCATTACTATTGTACCACCGAGTAATGAACAATATAATATACATCTTTTTAACTCTTTGGGGCAATCATTTTGTTTAAAAACTGAAATAATTGAAGATTCTTTTTCAATAGATGTCCAAAATTATCCAGATGGTATTTATTATGTAAAACTGGAAGGAACAACAGAAACTTTTAATAAAAAATTAATCATTAAAAATTAACGTTATGAAAACAATTTATATATTATCTATATTTTCTATAATAATGATTTTAGCATGCAACAAAGAAGAAAACTTGCCTAGTGGTGGCGATCTTCTGACATACAATGTTTATTTGGATTTACAAAAATCTGATGGAACCTCGTTTAACGAGGGTGAGATTGAAGCAAAAGGAGGGTATCTTAATGAAGAAGGACAGCTGGTTTATAACGGTGATTGGTTTCAATTGCCTATCGATACGGATATTTTCGGAAAAACTGTATTTGGTCCTTTTGAAATAGGTGTTAGTTCTGGAGGAGGTAGTAATGAACCGGAGCCTGGAACAGAATGGGTATCCAACACATTGCTTTTACTGCGATATCAAGGCATTACCGAAATTGATACGCTTCGTAGCAGAGACAGCTCTAGATATCCAGATTTCCGTTATTTCGATATTTTTAAAAATGATACACTGCTTCAACGCTTCAACGATCCCGATAATTATATCGAAAGACCGTGGTACATCACAATCCAAAAGTAAAATAATTGGAACAATCCTTAAAACCTTCCTTTTAGTTAGGAAGGTTTTTTTTATTAAGTAAGGTTTAAGCAAACTCATAATCCCCAAACACTTCCAAAACCTCCTCAAAAGCTTCAAAAACGGAGGCAGAATCATCGCTTGTAACCATTTTCATTCGGTATTCCTTAAAGTTGGGAATACCTTTAAAATAGTTTGTATAATGGCGGCGGGTTTCAAAAACACCTAGTTTTTCGCCTTTCCAATCTATAGCCATTTGTAAGTGGCGACGGGCAGCTTCCACACGTTCTTGCATCGTGGGGGGCGGCAAGTGTTTGCCTGTTTTAAAATAGTGTTTTACTTCTTTAAAAAACCACGGGTAACCAATGCTGGCACGGCCTATCATTGCACCATCTAGCCCGTATTTATCGCGCATTTCCATTGCCTTTTCGGGCGTGTCTACATCGCCATTTCCAAATACAGGAATATGCATACGCGGATTGTTTTTTACTTCGGCAATAGGTTTCCAATCGGCATCGCCTTTATACATTTGGGCCCGGGTGCGACCGTGAATGGAGATAGCTTGGCAGCCTACATCTTGCAAACGTTCGGCAACCTCAACAATTTTAATTGAATCGTGATCCCAACCCAAACGCGTTTTAACCGTTACAGGCAGTTTTGTGTGCTTTACCATTGCTTCGGTAAGGCTTACCATTAAATCAATATCTTTTAAAATACCAGCCCCTGCACCTTTTGAAACTACTTTTTTAACCGGACAGCCAAAGTTAATATCAATAATATCTGGGCCACTGGCTTCCACTATTTCTACACTGCGAAGCATAGATTCTAAAACGGCGCCAAAAATTTGAATGCCCACGGGGCGTTCTTTTTCGTAAATATCGAGCTTCATTACGCTTTTGGCAGCATCGCGAATGAGCCCTTCTGAAGAGATAAATTCAGTAAATACCACATCGGCACCTTGTTCTTTACAAAGTGCACGAAACGGTGGGTCGCTCACATCTTCCATGGGCGCTAGCAACAATGGAAAGTCTGGCAGTTGTATGTTTCCTATTTTTGGCAATTCAATTGTTTTTAGAACTGCAAAAGTAGTAAATACTCAGTTAATTAAATGTATATAAAAGTTTGGTGAATTTTACAATCTGTCTCCTTCGGCAGTTTCAATAGTTTTATTATTGTCGCGAAGACGCGCATTTCCGAAGTTATATTTAAACCCAACACGTATGAGCCTATTTTCTTGATCGGTATAAAAATGATTGTCTTGGTTGTAATATCTAGCCATAGAGGCTACATTGTTCAAAGAATTAAACAAATCATCAACACTAACCGAAACACTCGCCCGTTTATCCCAAAGATCTTTTTTTAATGAAATATTTACAGTGCTTTGGTTTTTAAAGTATCTATTTCCGAAGACAAAGTTTGAAATATATAGTGCCGAAAGACTTGCTGTAATATCCTTTTCTTTTGAAAGCGTAAAACTGTTATAGGTTTGAAAATACTGGCCAAAAGTGTCGTTGGTATAATATTGCTGCGAACTTTCTAAAGCCTCAAATTTATTGGATAAATAAAAAGAAGAAGTAACTATTTGAAAGTACCACCACGGTTTAAACGACTTGTAATAAACAATATCAAAACTGTACTGATATGCGTTTGTTAAGTTGGCATATACACTTCGCAAAATTTGATTTTCGTTGTGCTGAAATGATAAATAACTTAGTTCATTCGATACATTTTCATAGTATAAATCAAAAATCCAATTGCTATTATACGAGTAACTTAGTGTAATTTTATCTTTAATTGAAGGTACCAAATTAGGGTCTCCGCCTATGTAATTATTTTCGGTAATATAGTATTTAAACGGATTTAAACTTTCGTATCGCGGACGTTCTATACTGCGATTGTAAGATAATCCCACTGTGTTTTTATCGTTGATAGTATAATTTACCGAAGCGGTAGGAAATAGATCAAAATAGCTTTGGTAACTCGTTTCGCCCAATTTATTTGAAATAGCATCTATAACCGTATATTCACCACGTAAACCAAAAGCCAAGCTCCATTTATCCCACTCCTTTTCAAAATTGAAATATTGGGCGTAGATATTTTCTTTGTAGTTAAAATTGTCTGAACGGTCACTACTAAATACGTGCGAATTATTTTCAGTGATATAAAATTTTAATTTACTTTTTGTATCAATATTGCTCAATTTAACCCCGGTCTTTATGCTACCTCCAAATAAAGCTGAAGCAAAATCGGCTTGCCCTGTAAATATGTTATTCTTTTGGGCAGACATGCTTAAAAAGCTATTATTTCTTATAAACTCATTATTGGGTAAAAAGTAATTGGTACTTACACTTTGGTCCTGGTCTCGATTATAATAAATATAATTTACAACTGCCGAAAGTGTAGCGCCTTTATCGTTTAATTTTCGTTTGTACTCTAAAGACATAGTAAAGTTATCTTTTAAAAACCCTACGTGACTTAAGGTGGTATTTGTAGAATCTAATTGATTTGTACCGTTGTAAATAGTTGCCCTACCGTTGTTGTGGTAATTGCTTTTAGGTGTTACTGAAATATTAGATGTTAACCCAATAGTATTATTTTCATCTAAAGTAAAGTCTAAAATTAGGTTTCCATTGTGGTTTTCTTGTTTGGTAGTACGGCTAAAATAAATATCCCAAACAGATTTTGTAGTGATTTCATTAGGTTCAAAATACCGAATGTTGTGAAAATCTTCTTTAAATTCTTTTTTGTTATTATAAGTATAACTAGCGTAAAGATTAAGCCACTTATTTTTATAAAAATGAGAAGTTCCCAAACTGAATTTTGGGTAAATTCCTTGGCTATAGGTGGTATTTATAGCGCCTTTATAACCAACAGAAATTGCTTTGGTGGTTATAATATTTAACACCGTACCCGCATCGGCATCAAACTGTGCATCGGGGTTTGTAATAACTTCAATAGCCTTTATATTGCTTGCATCGGTATTTTCTAAAAGCGATACAACTTCAGAATCAGATAGGTATACCCGTTTACCGTTTATGTAAATTACAGGAGAAGAAAATTTTATTTGAATATTTTCGCCAATTACTACAACGCCTGGGGTCTTTTTTAAAAGATCCATAGTGCTGCCCACTGCTAAGGTTGTGTTTTCCACATTAAACACCAACTTTCCGCTTGTTTTTACAATGGTAGGTTTTTTACCAACAACTACAGTTTCGTTTAAGGTTTCTTCGGCTTCAGTTAAAACAACAGTATCTAAATTTAAGTTTGAAGATACCGTAACTTCTTTCTTAAAAGTTTTAAACCCTACATAACTATAATTAAAATGATATGTACCAGCAGTTAGATTTTTAAATTGAAATTCACCTGCATGGTTTGTAGTAGTTCCCGCAATTGGAGATTTATCTTCACCATTAAAAACCAATACGTTAACAAAAGAGAGATTTGTATTATTGGTATCGGTTACCTTACCAGCTACGGTAAAATTTTGAGCCAGTAATAAATTTGCCACAAGGCAAAAGGTATAGGTTAAAATTATTTTCATCAGGTTGTGATATCTGGGGCGACACCCGTTAAATACAATTCATTGGGGAGAATATATTTACTTCAAGCACAATTGGGGAAGTACAAATATGTTAAATAAAATTTTAACTTTTAACAAATAGCAGAATTTTTTTAAGTGTTGACCTCAAAACATATATAATCGCTCTATATACGCTATATTTGCAAATTATAGCAGAGAAGAATTTTTTATGAAGAATATCCGCAATTTTTGTATTATCGCTCATATCGACCACGGTAAGAGCACTTTGGCAGATCGATTATTAGATGCAACCAATACCGTTACAGATCGCGAAAAGCAAGCCCAACTACTCGATAGTATGGATTTAGAACGCGAGCGTGGCATTACAATTAAAAGTCACGCAATCCAGATGGATTACGAGTACAAGGGCGAAAAATACATTCTTAATTTAATAGACACACCTGGGCACGTAGATTTTTCATACGAAGTTTCTCGATCAATTGCTGCCTGCGAAGGTGCCTTGCTTATTGTTGATGCAGCGCAAAGTATTCAGGCGCAAACTATTAGTAACTTATATTTAGCCTTAGAAAATGATCTTGAAATAATTCCGGTGCTTAATAAAGTAGACTTGCCATCGGCTAATGTTGAAGAAGTTACAGACGATATTGTAGATTTATTAGGCTGCGACCCCGAAGAAGTAATTCCGGCCAGTGCGAAAACTGGCTTAGGAATAGAAGATATTTTAGCTGCTATTATTGAACGAATTCCTGCCCCCAAAGGCAATCCCGACGAATCTTTACAAGCCTTAATATTTGATTCGGTATACAATCCATTTCGCGGGGTAGAAACCTATTTTAGGGTTTTAAATGGCGAAATAAAAAAAGGCCAGCATATTAAATTTATGGCCACAGGCAAAAGCTATTATGCCGATGAAGTAGGGACTCTTAGATTAAAACAATTTCCGAGAGAAGTAATTAAAACCGGCGATGTAGGTTACTTAATTACCGGTATAAAAGAAGCAAAAGAGGTAAAAGTAGGTGATACAATTACAGATTCTAAAAACCCAACAGTAAACATGATTGAAGGTTTTGAAGATGTAAAACCTATGGTATTTGCCGGTATTTACCCAGTAGATACTGAAGATTATGAAGAGCTTAGAAACTCTATGGAAAAACTTCAGTTAAACGATGCTTCTTTAATTTTTATTCCAGAAAGTTCGGCAGCTTTAGGGTTTGGATTTAGATGTGGATTCTTAGGAATGCTTCACCTCGAAATTATTCAGGAAAGATTAGAAAGAGAGTTTGACATGACGGTTATTACCACCGTTCCTAACGTATCATACCACGCTTATACAAATAAAGAACCCGATACACCTATTTTAGTCAATAACCCGTCAGACCTACCCGAGCCGGCAACTTTAAATAGAGTAGAAGAGCCGTATATTAAGGCAACTATTATTACCAAAGCAGACTTTGTAGGGTCGGTAATGTCATTATGTATTGAAAAAAGAGGAGAGATTACCAACCAAACATATTTAACTACCGAGCGAGTTGAACTTACTTTTGATATGCCTTTGGCCGAAATTGTTTTCGACTTTTACGATAGGTTAAAAACAGTTTCAAAAGGTTATGCATCTTTTGACTACTCGCCAATAGGAATGCGCGAGTCACATTTAGTTAAGGTTGATGTTTTGTTAAACGGAAATGGAGTAGATGCACTTTCGGCACTATTACACCGCGACAACGCTTACGATATTGGGAAGAAAATTTGTGAAAAACTTCGCCAACTTATCCCGCGACAACAGTTCGATATTCCAATACAAGCCGCTATTGGAGCCAAAATTATTGCGCGTGAAACTGTTAAAGCTCTTCGAAAAGACGTTACTGCCAAATGTTATGGAGGTGATATTTCAAGAAAACGTAAACTTTTAGAAAAACAGAAAAAAGGTAAAAAACGAATGCGCCAAGTAGGGAATGTAGAAATTCCGCAAGAAGCTTTTATGGCGGTATTAAAACTAAACGATTAATAAAAAGCCCTGTTTTTGCAGGGCTTTTTTAATTCTTTTATCTTTTAAGTTGAAATGTTACAACAAAAATAATTATTGACCGCATTGTGCTCCGGCTTCTACCAATCCTTCAATATACACATTATAGGGGGTACCTGTGTTTTGACCGTTAACCGCTGCATTACCATTGCCCAATTCGCACACTTCAAATGCGGGGGTTTGTGGCGATGAGCACGTTGTACAACTTATTTCTTCATCTTTTTTGCACGAAGTAAGTGTAATTACAACAAGTACAAATACTAAAAAACCTATCTTTTTCACTGCCATTTCAATTTAATTTAGCCTTTAAAACGGCGTTTAATTAGAATCTTTCCCTCCGTTTTTATCTCTAGTTGCATTTACAACATCTTCAAAATCCATGGGTTTTCCTAAATAAACAAGACTGCTTCCGGCTTCTACTTCTAATTCTGGTGGTGAATTTAATAAATCTAAATGACCATTATCGTGTTTTAAAAACAGCGGAATTGCATCGGGGTTTTCACCAATAATATTTAAAATTCTTAAAAACTGATTGTGGTTTTCAACAGGAATTTCTTGAATTGAAGGAAAATCTTGGGCTACTTGTGTAAAGCGTGTATAATCATGTGTGTATGAAAACAACTCTTTTGCTGCAAGATTTTTTCGGTTTCGCATTTCTTCCGAAGTCATTAACCTAAAAGTTCCATTTTCACCAAAATACCTTCCAAACCTATTAATTGCTTGCCTGTTAATTTCATCGCTTCCTGTCATGGCCAATAGGTAACCCACATCGTTTAATTCAATGTTATCTGTAAGGTCATCTGCATAAATATTTGCTGTAAATGCTTCTAAGCCCAATTCTTTGGCTCTATTTATATTTAATTGATTAGAATCAATAAGCACTACGTGTCTCTTGTTTTTGTGTAAATACGTTGCTATTAATCGCGAAACTTTTGAGGCTCCCACCATTAATATTCCTTCCGATTTCTTTAAAAACACGCCCAACCAATCGGCCATTATTCGAGCCGTTGTTGCATTCATAATTACTGTAATTAGTACAACTGCAAAAACGAGAGGTGTAATATATTCGGCACCAACTACTCCTTTTGAAACTAATTTTGTACCAAATAATGACGAAATACCGGCTGCAACGATACCCCGCGGACCAACCCAACTAATAAATAATTTTTCATTGGTTTTTAAAGACGAACCAATGGTGCTAGCTAAGACGGAGAGCGGCCTTAAAATGAAAATAATGATTGCTAAGAGTATGGCTGTTTTATAATTAATAACAAGAAGTAAATCGTCTACGCTTATATTTGCCGAAAGCAGAATAAATAAAATAGAAACTAACAGTACGCTTAATGATTCTTTAAAATAGAGCAATTCTTTTAAATTTGGTAAATCGCTATTACCTAAAAACATACCCATTACAACCACAGCAAGTAAGCCAGATTCATGTGCAAGTAAATCGCTCGCTACAAATACAGCCATGACCAATGACAGCGATACAACGTTTGATAAATAATGTGGAATTAATTTCTTTTTAATTGCGATGTAAAGCGCATAACCGGCAGAAACTCCAAAAGTCATCCCAATTAAAACAATTTTACCAAAGTCTAAAAGTGCTTGTTTTGTGTAGCCCGAGTCGCCTTCAACGCTAATAAATTCATAAACCAAAACAGCTACTAATGCCCCAATGGGATCTATTAAAATACCTTCCCATCGCAATACTGCTGCTACATCTTTTTTAAGCGGAATATTTCGTAAAATAGGGGTAATTACAGTGGGTCCCGTAACAATAATTAAAGCTGAGAATAAAAATGAAATTCGCCAATCGAGACCAAAAACATAATGTGCAGCAACTCCAGCCCCAATAAAGGTAATGGCTGCTCCAATACTAATTAATTTACCAATGGCCGAACCTACTTTTGAAATCTCTTCGCGTTTAAGGGTTAAGCCACCTTCAAATAAAATAATACCGACCGCCAAGGAAACAAAATAAAATAAATTTTCGCCGGGAAAGAGACCGTTTTTACCGGTCCAAATGGGTTGAATCCATTGATTTCCGTCTTCAGAAAAAAATGTAGATAGCGGTCCAACTAAAAGACCAATTAAAATTAAGGGTAAAATTGCAGGAATTTTAAACTTCCATGCGACCCATTGGGCCAAAATTCCTAAAATTATAATTCCTGCTAGTTCTACCATATAATTGGGTTTTCGGTAAAATAAAGATTTTTCGTTGCCACCATTTACTAATGAATTGTTAAAAATAGTATAATTAATTTATACTTCAGTCTTGGTCTGTAACGCTTTTGCTAATTTGCAAATCATTTCTTCAAATTATGCAATTATATCCTATAGAAGCTGGTAACTTTAAACTTGACGGAGGCGCAATGTTTGGTGTGGTTCCTAAAACGCTTTGGACCAGAACAAACCCTGCCGATAGTAATAATATGATTGATATTGCCGCACGATGTTTGCTTATTGAAAATGGCGATAGGCTAACGTTGATAGACACCGGAATGGGCAATAAACAAAGTGATAAATTTTTTAGCTATTACCACCGTTGGGGCAATTACAACATTGACGATTCTCTAAAAAAGCACGGTTTTAGTAAAGATGATATTACCGATGTTTTTATGACGCATTTACACTTTGACCACTGTGGCGGTAGCGTTCAATGGAATAAAGACAGAACAGCTTACGAACCTGCTTTTAAAAATGCGACCTTTTGGAGCAATAATGATCATTGGCAGTGGGCAACAAAACCCAACCGACGGGAAAGAGCTTCTTTTTTAACCGAAAATATTATTCCGTTGCACGAAAGCGGACAGTTAAAATTTGTATCTCAACCACAAACCGATTTTGCCGAAGCAAACCAATTAGATTTCGGGATACTGTTTGTTGACGGTCATACCGATAAACAAATGATTCCGCATATAAATTACAAAGGAAAAACCTTAGTCTTTATGGCAGATTTACTGCCTACTGCTGGTCATTTACCGTTGCCCTTTGTTATGGGTTACGACACTCGACCGCTTTTAACACTACCCGAAAAAGAAAAATTTTTAAATAAAGCGGTAGAAAATAATTACTATTTGTTTTTAGAACACGACGCCCACAACCCAATAATAACAGTAAAAAATACTGAAAAAGGCGTTAGACTTGCCGAAACATTTTCACTAAACGAATTTTTTAATTAATCCTATTTTTAAATATGAAAATCTTTAAAATCTCCCTATTTACTATTGCAATTTCGGCCGTTATGGCAAGTTGTGGAAGTGGTGCTGCAATTGTAGCTACCCCTATTGAAAATATTGATGCCAATCCATTAAAAGTAACGCCGCTAACCGAGGCGCAACTAAAACAATGGCCAGCAATGGACTTGGTAACCGATACGGTACCAGGGATGAGTGTTAATAAAGCCTATAATGAAATTATTAAAAACCGAAAAGGCGAAACGGTTATCGTAGGGGTTATAGATAGCGGTGTAGATATTGAACATGAAGATCTTAAAAACGTACTGTGGATAAATCCTGGTGAAATACCCGGAAATGGAATAGACGACGATAATAATGGTTACATCGATGATGTTTACGGATGGAATTTCCTTGGCGATATTGTTGGGGAAAACATGGAGTATGTAAGAATTATTAGAAAGCTGAAACCTAAGTTTGAAGGTAAAAGTGATGCATCTATTAGCGCAGCAGACCGCGAAGAATACGCTATTTACCAAAAAGCAAAAGCCGAATTTGAAAAAGAATTTTCAGAAATTTCTTCAAATAAAGAGCGCTATGAGCAAATTTTATCACAAATAAAACCTGCTCATAAAGCTATGGAAGCCAAATTGGGTAAGGAAGATTATTCACAAAGCGAGTTAACTAATATTAAAAATCCTACGCAAAGAGAACAACAGCAAATAGCAATGCTAAGCCAGATGTTAAACTTTGCCGATTCTGTACCCGAAGTTATTAAAGAATTGGAAGGTGCCATAAAATATTACGAAGGTAGATTAAGAGACAATTTTAATTTAACCAAAGATTTCCGTGGCGTATTAGGAGATAATCCCGAAGATATTACAGACACGGTTTACGGTAATAATAATGTTGCCGGACCAGACCCTACTAAAGATAATATAAAGCACGGTACACACGTTGCCGGTATTATTGCTGCAGAACGCAACAATGGCATTGGAATGGATGGAGTAGCGAAGAATGTGAAAATTATGTCTATTCGTGCCGTTCCAGACGGCGATGAGTACGATAAAGATATTGCCTTAGCTATTCGCTATGCCGTAGATAACGGAGCAAAAGTTATAAACACAAGTTTTGGAAAATACTATTCTCCAAATGCCGATTGGGTTTACGATGCGATAAAATATGCCGCTTCAAAAGATGTTTTAATTGTTAATGCAGCAGGTAATGATGGCTTCGATTTAGATGATATTAATGTGTATCCAAACGACCAGGTTGACAACCAGCCAGAAATTGCAAATTCATTTATAACCGTAGGCGCTCTTAATTACAAATACGGCAGCGAAATGGTTGCTAATTTTTCAAATTATGGAAAATCTAATGTAGATGTTTTTGCGCCGGGTGTAAAAATTTGGGCAACAACACCTTCAAACTCATACGAGTTTTTACAAGGAACTTCAATGGCTGCACCAGGTGTTGCCGGTGTTGCTGCAATGATACGTTCATATTACCCAAAATTGTCTGCCGCACAAGTAAAGCAAATTTTAATGAATAGTGGCCTATCTGTAAACACCGAAGTAGTATTAGGTGGAGACCCTTCAAATACGGCTCCTTTTTCAACTATTTCAAAATCGGGTAAAATGGTAAATATGTATAACGCCTTAATTATGGCAGATAAAATGTCTAAATAATGAAGCAGTTTTTAAGTGGAATTTTTTTAATAGCAACAATTTTTTCGGCTTCTGCCCAAACAAATGCTTGCTATTGGCAACAAGAAGTTGATTATAAAATGAATATTGAAATGGATGTTAAAACATTTCAGTATAAAGGAACTCAAGAATTAAAATATACAAACAACTCACCAGATACTTTAAACAAAGTATTCTATCACCTATATTTTAATGCTTTTCAACCAGGCAGTGAAATGGACGTGCGCTCTCGTACTATTGCCGATCCAGATAGTCGTGTAACCGATAGAATTTCAAAACTAACTCCTGAAGAAATAGGATATATAAAACCTAAATTTTTAACACAGGATAACGTTGCTACTACCTACACGATTAAAGGTACAGTAATGGAGGTAAAACTTAATGAGCCTATTTTACCTGGCGAGAGTACCACTTTTAATATGGAATGGGATGCACAAGTTCCGTTACAAGTTCGACGTTCTGGTAGAGATAATGCCGAAGGAGTAGCACTTACTATGACCCAGTGGTACCCCAAATTGGCCGAATACGACTTTGAGGGATGGCACGCCGATCCTTACATTGGACGCGAATTTCACGGCGTATGGGGCGATTTTGATGTAACTATAACCATCGATGCAGATTATACTGTGGGAGGTACAGGCTACCTTCAAAATCCTGCCGAAGTAGGACACGGCTACACAGCACCCGGACAAAAATGGATGAAACCTAAAAAAGGAAAATACACTTGGCATTTTCTTGCTCCCGATGTTCACGACTTTGCATGGGCTGCAGATGATGAGTACATCCACGATACATACCCGGGACCCAATGGAGTTACACTACATTTTTTATATAAAGACAATCCTGAAATTGCCGAAAACTGGAAAAATTTACAACCCAAAACGGCGGCTTTAATGGAGTTCTTTAATGAACATATTGGTGAATACCCGTATGAACAATATTCGGTAATTCAAGGGGGTGATGGCGGTATGGAATACGCTATGAGTACAATGATTACTGGCGAAAGAGAATTTGGTAGTTTGGTAGGTGTTACAGCTCACGAACTTGCACACAAGTGGTTTCAATTTATGCTTGCTACAAACGAAACAAAGCACGAGTGGATGGACGAAGGTTTTACGGTTTATATAGCAAATGAAGCTATGAATTACGTAATGAATCAACAAAAGCCCAACCCACACGCAGGCTCTTACCGAAGTTATTATTATATGGCCACTAGTGGCGAAGAACAACCGCTTTCAACACATGCCGATAGATATAGTACAAACCGTTCATACGGTATAAATGCGTACAGCAAAGGTGCTGTGTTTTTAGTGCAATTAGGGTATATTATTGGCCCCGAAAATCTTGCCAAAACCCTTAAAAGATATTTTTACGATTTTAAATTTAAACACCCTACACCAAACGATTTTATTCGTACCGCCGAAAAAGTCTCAGGTTTTGAATTAGATTGGTATTTAATTGATTGGACTAAAACAACCAACACTATCGATTATGGCATTCAATCGGTAGAAAATAACGGAGAAAATTCAAAAATTACGTTAGAAAGAATTGGCCTTATGCCAATGCCAATAGACCTTTATGTTACTTATGAAGATGGTACACAAGAATTGTTTTACATTCCCTTACGTATGACTTGGGGTGAAAAACCAAATCCGTTTACCGACTTAAAACGAACAGTTTTAAAAGATTGGGCTTGGGCATATCCTACCTATTCATTCGAGATTAAAAATGGTAAAAAAGTAAAAAGTATGATGATTGACGCCACCCAAAGAATGGCCGATATTAATCCTGAAAATAATATTTGGGAGGCAGAATAAAGCCTTTTAAATTATCTTTTAAAACCTCGCAGCTTTTAAAACCTGCGAGGTTTTTCTTTTTATATATTTACAGAGTGAAGCAAACATTTCCAAAAACTGAAAAGCTTAAAAGCTCAAAAACCATTGAAAAATTGTTTTTAGAAGGCGATTCGCATTTTAAGTTTCCCATTAAAATATTTTTTCTTCCCGCTAACGAAAACGAAAATAACTTAGCAGCATTTGCCGTTCCGAAGCGAAATATTAAATCTGCAGTAAATAGAAATCGCATTAAACGTCAACTTCGCGAAGCGTATAGATTAAATAAACATGTTCTCGATAATATTCACGGCAAGAAATTTGTTATACTCTTTCTCTACTTAGGAAAAGTTAATCCGCAGTATGAGCATCTTGAAAAAGCCATGCAAAAACTGCTTAAAAAATTACACGATGAAAATAGTTAGTTTTTTAATTTTCGCGTTTATAATGGCGTGCTCGCAAGGAAATTCAGATGCAAAATTTGATGCCGTAGCTATCGCAGAAGAATTAACCGAAGAAATCCCTATTGCCCGACAAAGCACTCCACCGCCACCACCCGCTGCCGAGGTAATTGATGTAAAAGAAGACCAAAAAATTATTAAAACTGCACGTTTGGTCTTTGAAAGTAATGATATGGAAGCTACTCATAAAACTATGCTTCAACTTGTTACAAAACATAAAGGTTTTGTACAAAATGATAACAGCGGTAAAGATTATAACCGTATCTATAAAAATTTAACCGTAAGAATTCCTACCAAAAATTTCCAAAGTTTTATCGATGAAATTTCCGAGGGAATATCATTTTTTGACCAACGTACAATTTCGCGACAAGATGTTTCAGAAGAATTTATCGATTTACAAGCGCGGCTTAAAGCAAAACAAAAGTTAGAAACTCGGTATTTAGAACTTCTTAAAAAGGCCAAAACCGTAAAAGAAATGCTCGATATAGAGCGAGAATTGTCAAAAATTCGCGAAGAAGTTGAAGCTAAACAAGGCAGACTTCAATATTTAGAAAATAAAGTTTCGTTGAGTACCGTTACTATTGAATTTTATAAAATTACTGCCCAAACAGGTGTAACACAGTCGTACGGACAAAAAATTGTAAATGCCTTACAAGGCGGATGGAACGGTATTTCGGTATTTTTCTTAGGTGTTTTATACCTTTGGCCTTTAATTATCGTTGCAATAATTGTTGTTATAATTCTTCGTAAATTTCTAAAGCGAAAAAAAAGAAAGTAACATAGGTGCAACAAAAGTCTTTTCCTCGGCTTTCTGTGTATTTATACAGTATAAAATTCTTCAATAATATTTCTGTGTTGAAGAATAGATAAATTTAAAACTATGAAAAAAAGAATTTTCATCCCCGTAATTGCAATCGGTATATTTTTTACGACTGTAAGTTTTAAAAGCGATTTTTTTGAAATTGCTAAACAAATTGAAATTTTTACGACCCTTTTTAAAGAATTAAACATGAATTACGTAGACGAGGTTGCCCCAGCTACGTTAATGGATAAGGCTATTAAAGGGATGTTAGAAGATTTAGACCCCTACACTGTCTATTGGAACGAACAGCAAGTAGAAGATGCTAAAATCAACAATTCGGGTACGTATACAGGAATTGGTGCCATCGCGCAAAGCCGAAAAGATAAAATAATAATAATAGAGCCCTATAAAGATTATCCGGCCGATAAAGCCGGATTAAAAGCAGGCGATGAAATAATTAAAATTGGCGATGTTACCATTGCCAACGTTGAGGCCGATGCTGGCGAATTGCTAAAAGGCACCCCCGGTTCTACCGTAGAAGTTACTTATAAGCGCCAAGGAAAAACTGCTACAACCACCATTACTCGTGGAGCCGTAGAAATAAAAGCAGTACCATTTTATAAATTAATTCAAAACGATATTGGATACATTGTGCTTTCACAATTTAACCGAAAAACAACCTCTGAAACCAAAGCGGCTTTATTAGATTTAAAAAATCAAGGCGCAAAAAAATTAATTTTAGACTTACGCGGAAATCCCGGCGGACTTTTAACCGAGGCCATTAATATTGTCAATCTTTTTGTAGATAAAGGTGAAGTAATAACTACTACAAAATCTGTTATTGAAAAGTACAATCAAGTGTACCGTACAAAATTTGATCCTGTAGACAAGGAAATTCCATTGGTTGTTTTAATAAATGGCAGAAGTGCTTCGGCTAGTGAAATTGTTTCGGGTGGATTACAAGATTTAGATAGAGCCGTAATTATTGGCGCTCGCAGTTTTGGGAAAGGCTTGGTTCAACGCCCAAAAAAGTTGACCTATGGCACCCAGTTAAAAGTAACTATTTCGCGTTATTACACACCTAGCGGACGAAGCATTCAGGCTTTAGATTATTGGCATCGCGATGAAAATGGCGACCCCATTAGAAAAGATGCAAAAGAGTATAACGCTTTTAAAACCAGAGGCGGCAGAACCGTTTATGACGGCGGTGGAATATTACCCGATATTGAGTTGAAATCGGCTGTTTTTAGTCCCATCACTACAGCACTTTTAAAAGATAATGCCATTTTTGATTACGCTACAAAATATTATTACAGCCATCAAATGAGCGATTGGCAAAATTTTAAATTGACTGAAGCAGATTTTCAGGATTTTCTGAAATTTTTAAAAGCAAACAATTTTGAATATGAAACCGAAACAGAAAAGAAATTTGCCGAAGGTTTAAAGATTGCCGAAGACGACGACTTAAACAACGAAATTGCTATCAGTTATAACCAGCTTATGGCAGCGATAGACAAGGCAAAAGACAAAGCTATTTTAGATAAAAAAGTAGAAATAGAATCTTTGTTAACAGATGAAATTTTAAAGCGATATTTCTATCGCGAAGGATTGTACAACTATCACATTAATCACAACCCTGAAATTTTAGAGGCTGTTTCGGTGTTGAATAATGATGGAAGATATAATAAAATTTTGAAGTAATTAAGTGAATGAATAATGCAATCCTTTTTATCTTTTTTTGAAACAATGCCTCTTTGGTTAAAAGCAGGTTGGGTATTTTTTGTTCTTACAATTTTCTGGATTTTAGAGGGGTATTACCAGTTTGTTTTTACAAAATACAACAAATGGCGGCACGCAAAAACCAATTTAATATTGTTAGCATTTGTAATGATAATAAACGCAGTTTTTGGATTAATAACCGTTGGAATATTTTTTTGGTTAAATGCGTCAAACTTTGGGATACTTCATTTATTTAAAGCGCCTATTTGGGCTGAATTATTACTTTCAATTTTAGTTTTAGATTTTATCGCACAATACGTTGTTCATTATTTATTGCACAAAGTAAAATGGATGTGGCGGTTACACACCGTACACCACAGCGATAAAAATGTAGATGTAACTACGGGCACACGGCATCATCCTTTCGATTTTATAATTAGGGAAACCTTTGCTTTAATTGCGGTAATAATTATGGGCATGCCTATTGCTTTTTACCTGTTTTATAGAATTTTAAGTGTGTTTTTCACCTACTTTACTCACGCAAATATCGCTTTGCCAAAGGCTGTTGATAAGGCGTTGAGTTATGTAATTGTAACACCTGCAATGCATAAATTTCACCATCATTATAAAATGCCTTGGACCGATAGTAATTATGGCAATATGTTTTCAATCTGGGATCGACTTTTTGGAACTTTTACCTACGAGGATGTTTCAAAAATAAAATACGGACTCGACATTACAGATCATCTGCAAGACGAAAATATTAGTCAACAATTAAAATTACCTTTTACACAAACGGTTAATTACAAGTAGAAAATTTCCTATTAACAAAACCTTAACCAGTCCTTAACTAGCTGTTTTTCAAGCTTATTGTAATTTAGTGGTTATGGTACATTCAGATAGAGAAGAAAATAAAAAAATTTTAAAAGAATCTGTAACTTATTTAGAAGATCGAGGCTTTGAAAATATTCACGCAGATTTAGAAGGTTACGAAGCTCCAAAATCATACATTAAAAAAAATAGTGACGTAGTAATAACTCCAGACATTGTAGCAGAACGCTCTGGAATAAAACATTATTTTGAGATTAGTATTAAGTCGGCAAAACCGCGTTTATTAAAATCTAAATGGCAATTTTTAGATACCTTAACACGTATGCGAAATCAACGTTTTAGAATAATTACCCGTCGTGGGCATTATAAATTTACAGACGAAATGCTTAAAGATCTTAATTTAGAAAAAAACCTTATTAAGCTCTAATCATAGCTATGTGAGGAATACCATCTTCGAGATACCTATCGCCATAGGTTTTAAAACCGTGGCTTTCATAAAACATTACCAAATACACTTGTGCCGATATTTTAATACTTTCGGCATTATAAATTTCTTGTATAGCTTTAATAGCAGCATTGGTAATTTTATGACCGTAACCTAATTTTCTATAATTATCGCGTACGAGAATTCTTCCTATGGAAGCTTTATCAAAATAATCTCCCGGTTTAAAACAGCGCGCATAAGCTATTAAAATATCATCTACGTAAGCCATAACGTGTAAAGCGCGTTGGTCTTTTCCATCTACGTCTAAATAAACACAATCTTGTTCTACAACAAAGACTTCACTGCGCAGTTTTAATAGCTCATACAATTCGGTGGTATTTAATTCTTCAAAATTTTTTACAACAATTTTCATATAGTTTAATTTTTTAATCCTGAACTATCATATCTTTTGGATCGTCTTTTTGATGTTCGGGTTGAATTGTTACATGATTTATTCCAAAATCGTGATATAACAATTCTTCTACTTGTGTTAATACCGCATCAAACTGTGAAAGTGTTATATCGTCATAAAAATCGATATGCGCTTCAAGATGGGTTTCTTGTTCGTTAAGTTGCCAAATATGCATATGATGCACATTTTTTACCCCCTGAATTTTATTAATCGCTTCACTAATAACTTCAAGATTTAAATCGTCTGGCGTAAAGAGCATTAATACTTTAAAAGACGATTTCAGCAAATTATAACCCATAATTAACAGGTAAATAGCTATTAAAATTGTCAATAAACTATCTACCCAAAACCACTGAAAATATTTCATTAACAGTCCGCCAATTAATACGGCTACAGAGGCTGCCATATCAGTAAATAAATGGAGGTAGGCAGAACGCATGTTCATATTACTTTTTGAATCTTTAAAAAGCAATAACACACTAAATCCATTAAAAAAGATACCTAAAACTGCTAGCCAAATAACCAATCCGCTTTCAATAGATTGCGGATTCATAAAACGTAAAATGGCTTCGTAAATTAAGTATACAGCAACAACAATTAAGGTTGCCGAATTTACAAATGCAGCAATAATTTCGGCACGTTTGTAGCCAAAAGTACGTTCAATAGACGCATCTTTTTTTGAAAACTTATCGGCTATATAACTTACAACCAAAGATAAAACATCACTAAAATTGTGAAGTGCATCTGAAAGTAGTGATAAGCTCCCAGAAATAATACCGCCTATAATTTGCGCAACGGTAATCCCCACATTTAAAAAGATAGAAATTAACAGCTTCTTTCCTTTTAAATCTGGATGCGAATGGCCGTGCGCATCATTGCTAGCATGTGCGTGATTATGAGCCATGTTAACAGGTTATAAACAAGCTATCTTTGCTACTCTATTTTTATGGCGACCACCTTCAAACTCGGTGTTTAAAAATGTTTTTACCATTTCAATAGCTTGGGGTTTACTGGTAAAGCGTGCCGGAATGCTCAAAATATTAGCGTCGTTATGCTGTCTTGCCAATGCAGTAATTTCTTTGGTCCAACACAATGCCGAACGTACTTTTTGATGTTTATTAGCCGTCATATTTGCACCGTTTCCGCTACCGCAAATAATAATACCTAAGTCTGCAGTTTGGTTTTCAACATCGGTTGCAACTGGGTGTACAAAGTCTGGATAATCTACACTAGATTCTTCATCGGTTCCGTGATTGATAACCGTGTGTCCTTCTTTTTCTAAATATGAAATAACTTCAAATTTATATTCGGTGCCAGCGTGATCGTTACCTATGGAAATTTTCATGATTTTATTTTTTTTCAAAGATAACGATTTCTGTAACCGAAATTTTCTTACCCATGAATAATTAAAAAAAATCGATTTTAAAAGATAATTTTGATGTACAAAGCCGGTTAGTGTTAGTAAATTATAAGTAACTATTTGATTTTCAAAAAATAATAATTTCTTAACCATGGCTTTACACAATAGTTAACAACGGTGTTGATATTTGTTCACTTAAATACCACAACTAAAATTGCATTTTAAGAAAAAATTTACAATAGATTTAAAAAATTGTGGAAAGCAAATTTTAAAATACTTTTTTAGCTAACACTTATGAGCAGCAAATTTTGAGTTTCAAACAATAAAATTGGTAAAACTTATAAAGTTTAAGTTGTGAAGATAGGTTGTTCACAGCTGTTAATTACTAAATATATAAGCTTAAAATTAAGGGCTTTAAATCTTAAATCTATGTTAATAACCTCTTATTTAAATTCCCATAACGAGAATTCAAAATAAATATTCAAAAAGTTATTGTACATATTAACAACCTATCATAATCAATATTTTTATTTTAAAATTTTAGAAAAAAAAATAGATGTATACTATATATGTTGATAACATTAAAAATTGAAGTTGGATGAATTTTTTAGAATTTGGAATTGGTAGGCTTAAACTATTTTTAAATTTGAAGAATTGTTTAAATCCTTTATAATTTTGTTTGCGCGTACTATATCTTCGGTATGTACTTTTAATCTTATCCCGCCAATAGCGTTAGAATAGAAAGGAAAAACACTAATCATAGTTTCATTTTCAAAAAAGTATCTTATTTGGTTTTGATCAAATAGTAGTTGAAGAACCGCGTATTCTGCAGGATATTGAAAAATTGCTATGGTTTTAAAATTCTTCATTTTTTGTATATTCAATAATAAATTATGGATTAAAAACCACAGCGTAATAAAAAAGTAAGTACTACATTTAAAAGGCTTCTCTAAGGTACTAAATCTTTCCTAATGTAAAGACGTCATTCTTTGAGAAGTAGTACATTTACGCAATTACAAAAATTTATATGCCAAAGAAAAAAAATAAAAAGAATAAAAATAAAATTGATAATCTTTCCCAAACCATTTTACAAATTCTTCGGAAAGATCATTCAAAACCTTTTAATTACAAACAAATTGCTGCAAAACTAAACCTTGATGATCCTAGCAGTAGAAATCAGATAATTAAAAAATTAAAAAATCTACAGGGTAAAGGAACCATTCAAGAAGTTGATCGCGGTAAGTATATTATTACACCTTCTCAAAATTATTACACCGGTAAAGTAGATATAGCGGGCAGAGGCCAAGGGTATATTATTGTCGATGAGTTAGAAGATGATATTTATGTAAGCAGTAAAAATTTAAATAAAGCACTACACGGCGATATTGTTGAAGTATATGTTTTTAAGCGGAAAAAAGGCGGAAAAACAGAGGGTGAAATAACCAAAATTGTTGAAAGAAAACGTACCGAATTTGTAGGTACCATTCAAGTACAGGAAAATTTTGCCTTTGTTGAGATTAGTGATTATAAAATGTATACCGATATTTTTGTTCCGAAGAATAATATCAACGGTGCAAAAAATGGTGAAAAAGTACTTGTGGCATTAGTAGATTGGCCCGAAAAAGAAGATTCGCCAATAGGAAAAGTTATAAAAGTGCTGGGTACGCCTGGCGAACACAATACCGAAATTCACTCAATCTTAGCGCAATATGGTTTGCCCTATGAGTTTCCGCACGAGGTAGAAGAATTTGCCAATAAAATAGATACTTCAATAAAAGATTCTGAAGTAAAAAAACGTCGCGATATGCGACAAACGTTAACCTTTACAATCGATCCAAAAGATGCGAAAGATTTTGACGATGCCCTTTCTTTTGAAATTTTAGAAAATGGCAACTACGAAATAGGAATTCATATTGCCGATGTATCGCATTATGTTACGCCAGGCAATGAACTGGACGATGAGGCTTATGAACGTGCAACCTCGGTTTACTTGGTAGATAGAGTAGTACCAATGTTACCCGAAATACTTTCCAACAACGCTTGTTCGTTAAGACCACACGAAGAAAAATATACCTTTTCTGCCGTTTTTGAAATGAATAAAAAAGCCGAAGTTGTAAAACAATGGTTTGGTAAAACGGTAACTTATAGCGACGCGCGTTTTGCGTATGAAGAAGCCCAGCATATTATTGAAAATCCTGAGGAAAAAACGCATAAAATACCATCTCATATTTCAATAACCGATGAAGAATACACCGTAAAACCCGAAATTGCTTCGGCGGTTTTAGAAATGGACAGATTAGCAAAAATTCTTCGCACAAAACGTATGCGAGCGGGAGCTATTTCTTTTGATAAGGTAGAGGTAAAATTTAAACTCGACGACAAAGGAAATCCAGAAGGAGTGTATTTTAAAGAAAGTAAAGATGCCAATAAAATGATTGAAGAATTTATGCTTTTAGCCAATAGAAGTGTAGCCGAATTTATTGGAAAACAACAACCCAAAAAGACCTTTGTTTACCGCGTACACGATGAACCCGATGACGAAAAAATTGCAGCTTTAGAAAATATTATTAAACGTTTTGGGTATAAATTAAATACTAAAGACCGATATTCTACAGCTACTTCAATGAACAAATTATTAAAAGATGTTCAAGGTAAAAAAGAACAAAATTTAATAGATACCATTGCAATTAGAAGTATGAGTAAGGCAGTGTATACTACCAAAAATATTGGTCATTATGGGTTGGCTTTTGATTATTATACACACTTTACTTCCCCCATTCGTCGCTACCCCGATGTTATGGTTCACAGAATTTTACAACATTATTTAGAAGATGGAAAAAGTGTAAATGAAGAAGAATACGAAGAGCGTTGTAGCCACAGTAGCGATATGGAAAGTCTTGCAACAAATGCCGAACGTGACAGCATAAAATATATGCAGGTAAAATATATGCAAGATCATAAAGATGAAGAATTTTTAGGCGTAATTTCGGGAGTTACCGAATGGGGTGTATATATTGAAATTATTCAAAATAAATGCGAAGGAATGGTCCGTTTGCAAGATTTACAAGACGACCATTATGAATTTGATAGAGATGAATACGCGGTTATAGGAAAACGAACAAACAATGTTTATCGATTGGGAGATGAAGTTTTTGTAAAAGTTAAAAATGCCGATCTCGTTAAAAAGCATTTAGATTTTACAATGTTAGGGCATAAAGACGACTTTTAACGCTCCTAAAATTATTTGGCCATCAATAGATTAGTAAAAGTTTTATATTCTTAAAATTTTTAAAATACTTTTTAAGTTTCGTATTTCACAAATAACAACTATTAGTTGTGAATAATGAAATAGTATAAATTTCTATAATTGGGTTAAACTAATTTGTATTTTTACCCAACTATGTTCGATGGTTTACTTTACGCAGCATTTTATGGGTTTCTATTGGCTTTTGCCGTAGGTCCGGTATTTTTTACGCTTATTGAAACTGCCATTACTAAAGGCATTAAGGCTGCAATATTTTTTGATTTAGGGGCAATTTTTGCCGATGTTATATTTATACTAATCGCCTTTTTTAGTACCAGTAAAATCCTTGAAAAGGTAAAAGATGACCCTGCCCTCTTAATATTTGGAGGAGGTATTTTAATAGCCTATGGCATTATTTCGTACATACGAACTAATAGATCTATTTTTAAAATTGTACGCGAACACTACGCTGTAAAGGTTAAAAAGAATTTAGGCGGCTTATTTTTAAAAGGATTTTTACTCAATTTTGTAAATTTTGGTGTTTTAGCCGGTTGGATAGGGACGTTAATTATGGCAAATGCGCTAACCTCTACAGATAATGGTGTGTTTTTATTTGTTTGCACGGTTTTAGCAGCTTTTTTTGTTACCGATATTTTAAAAATTCTTTTGGCTAAAAAACTAAAAAATAAAATGACGCCTCGGTTTATTTTTAAAACCAAAAAATGGATTAGTATCTTAATATTAGCTTTCGGAATTTTATTGCTTATTCAAGGCGTTTTCCCGAAAGGGATGGAAGCTGGTTTAGAAAGAATTCCCGGTCAAGAACGCCCTTTAAACATACCTAGAACGCCTATTCCAGAGCCCGAAATTACTGTCCCACAGTAATTGTTTTGCATGAAAATTAAACAGTTTATAAATGTATTGAAAATAAAAAACCCCAACCAAGGTTGAGGTTTTTTGAGGCATCGAGCGGATTCGAACCGCTGTAGCAGCTTTTGCAGAGCTGAGCCTAGCCACTCGGCCACGATGCCAATTTTTGGTAATCACAACTATAGGCTGTCAATTACTCCAGAATGCTTGCAAATGTAAAAAAATTATACGTAAAAATCCTATTAATAATTTAAATTACCTACTCCTTTTCATTGTAACACTTACTTCGGCAACATCGCCTCCAATTGGCGGATTTCTTTTTGAAACTGTAACCTTAACATTTGTAACCATTTCGAGTTTTATAAATACCGAATCGATTATTCTTTTTGCAACGTGTTCTAATAGTTTTGAACGTATTGCCATTTCATCTTTTACTATTTTTTGAAGCAATACATAATCTACCGTATCTAAAAGCGCATCGGTATTTGAAGCCTTTTTTAAATCTGCTTTAACCGAGAGGTTTACAATATAATCTGAACCTATTTGCCCTTCTTCGTCTAAACACCCGTGAAAGGCATAAATCTTTATATTTTTTAATCTAATTCTTCCCATGGAAATAGTTTTGGCAAAGATACTTTTTTATGTTATTTGGTTACCTTTGTACCCACAAAAACAAACGTAATATTTATAAGACAATCTCAGTCTTTAATTCAAAATTTATGACAAAAGAAGCTGCGCCGCTCAATTTTATAGAACACATAATTGAAGAAGATCTTTCAAAAGGTTATAAAAAAGAAGAATTGTGTTTTAGATTTCCGCCAGAACCCAATGGCTATTTACACATTGGTCATGCGTCCTCTATTTGTTTAAACTTTGGGTTGGGCGAGAAATACAACGCCCCAGTAAATTTACGTTTTGACGATACCAATCCTGCAAAAGAAGAGCAAGAATTTGTAGATGCTATTAAGCGCGATATATCGTGGTTGGGATACAAATGGGCTTCAGAATGCTACGCATCCGATTACTTTCAGCAATTGTATGATTGGGCTGTACAATTAATTAAAGAAGGCAAAGCGTACGTAGATTCGCAAACTTCTGAAGCAATTGCAGAGCAAAAAGGTACGCCCAATACGCCCGGTACACCAAGTCCGTTTAGAGACCGCTCAATTGAAGAAAATTTAGAGCTGTTTGAAAAGATGAAAAACGGCGAAACAAAAGAGGGTGAACATGTATTGCGAGCTAAAATTGATATGGCATCGCCAAATATGCTAATGCGCGATCCCGTAATGTACCGTACCCTTTTTAAATCGCACCACCGTACCGGTACCGATTGGAAAATTTTCCCAATGTACGACTGGACGCACGGCGAAAGCGATTATATTGAACAAGTTTCGCATTCGTTTTGTACGCTCGAATTTTTACCGCACAGAGAGCTATACGATTGGTTTTTAGACCAAATAGTTGACAAAGATAAACTACGCCCAAAACAGCGCGAATTTGCCCGTAGAAATTTAAGTCATACGGTGGTAAGTAAACGCAAACTCGCTCAATTGGTGAGCGGTGGTGTAGTAGAAGGTTGGGACGACCCGCGAATGCCTACAATTTCGGGCTTAAGACGCAGAGGATATACCCCAGAATCTATTAAAAATTTTGCCGATAGTATTGGGGTCGGCAAGCGTGAAAACCTTATTGACGTATCTCATTTAGAGTTTAATGTACGAGAAGATTTAAATAAAAAAGCACCGCGAATTATGGTGGTTTTAGATCCAATTAAACTTATTATCGACAATTATCCCGAAGGTAAAACTGAAATGTTAACTGCCGAAAATAATCCGGAAGATGAAAATGCAGGCTCGCGCGAACTTCCTTTTTCAAAAGAATTATTTATAGAAAGAAACGATTTTAAAGAAGAAGCCAATCGCAAGTTTTTCCGATTAACTCTTGGGAAAGAAGTTCGATTAAAAAACGCTTATATCATCAAAGGTGAGAGTGTTGAAAAAGATGCCGACGGCAATATTACTGCCATCCATTGTACTTACGATCCCGATAGTAAAAGTGGTAGCGGGAGTGAAGCATCGCTACGCAAAGTTAAAGGTACGCTTCACTGGGTGTCTAAAACACACGCACAACCTGTAGAAGTGCGACTTTACGACCGTTTGTTTACCGAACCTTCTCCAGATACCGATAAAGAAAAAGACTTTATGGAATTTATCAATCCAGATTCTTTAAAAACTATTACGGCCTATGCCGAGCCTAGCGTAAAAGAAGCAAATGTGGAAGATAAATTTCAATTTCAGCGAATTGGTTATTTTGTAGTCGATAGAGATTCAACTTCCGAAAATATAGTTTTTAACCGTACAGTAGGCTTACGTGACTCTTGGGCTAAAATTTCTCAATAATTAACAAAATTGTGTGTAGAATGACAATTATTTAATGGATTATAATTGAATTGTTTAAGTTTTAAGATAATTTTATACATTCAAAATTAACTATTAACCGGTTGTTAACAGCACACCGCAAACTTGTTCTCTATCTTTGACCTTATTAACTAATTAAAACACAAAATAATGGCATCAAATACAGGTCAAACAATTTTAGCATTATTAACAGGAGCAGCAATTGGCGCAGGAATAGGAATTCTTTACGCTCCCGATAAAGGTTCAAAAACCCGAAATAAACTTAATAAAGAAGCGAAAAAAGCTCAAAAACAGCTTAACAAACAATATCGAGAAACTTCGAGTAATTTAACTGATAAAGCTCAAAAAGCAAGGTTGAGTTTTGAACAAAAGTTAAATGAAACATTATCATCGGCAAGCTATAAAGCAGACGATATTATTTTGGCAATGGAAGATAAATTAGAAGCCTTAAGAAAGCAAAATGCAAAGCTTCAAATGGAGTCTACCGTAGATAAAACTAAAGCCACAGCTAAAAAAGCAACTTCATAATATGGCATTTAATAGCCTAAAAGAAAGTTTAAATAATGTAGCCAATAGAATTGAGGATTACACCTTAAGCACAGCAGAGTATTATCAACTACGCTTGTTTAAATCTACCATGAAAGGTGCTGTATCCTTAGTTAATTTATTGGTTTACGGTAGTTTATCACTATTTGTTTTATTATTTTTATCAATAGGAGCAGCCTTTTGGCTCGGTACTTTTTTTGAACACGGTTATGTAGGCTTTTTATTGGTTGGTGCTTTTTACGGAATACTATTAATTTTAATGTTTGTTTTTGGTAGAAAGATGATAGAACGCTATTTACTTTACAAGTTTTCTGGCGTTTTATATGATGATGAAGACATTGATCCAAAAGTAGCTGCCGAACAAGAAGCAGTAGAATATCAAAATACGCTTGGAAGCACTGCAACTACCAACGATAATATTTCAAATTAATATGAAAAGATATACCACATTTGAAGAAATAGACAGAGATTTGAAATACCTTCGGTTAAAATCACAAATTGATCTTGAAGAAGTAAAATTGGGTATTACCAAAAGTAAAGAGACTATTAGCGATACCTTTTCACCAATAGGAATAGTGGCAAATACTGTGGGTGCAATACTTAAAAAAGCATTTGTATTAAAAGCCGTCGATAAACTATTAGGTATAAAACCAGTAAAAAAGAAAGAATATGAAGACTAACAATTTGTTGTTAGTAGCATAAAAAAACGCTCATCAAAATTTGATGAGCGTTTTTGTTTTATGTAATTTAATCTATGAATTTTCCTCTTGATTTTTATCATTTTCTCCGTTGTTTTCGGGAGTAATTTGTATGTCTCTTTTTGGTTTTCTTTTATTAGTAATATTATTTTCGAGGTTTTTCTTTTTCATTTCTTCACCAATTTGATTGCTAGCAACAAAGGAAGCGATCATATTATTTAACATCTCACTACCCGCTTGTGGCGAATTGGGCATTAAAATTAAGTTGGTATTTGTTTCTTCTCCAATAGATTGCAAAGTATCATAATGTTGGGTTACAACAATTAACGCCGAGGCCTCTTGCGAATTTATACCAACGTTGTTTAAAACTTCAACACTTTCTTCTAATCCGCGTGCTATTTCCCTTCGTTGATCTGCAATACCTTGTCCTTGTAATCGTTTACTTTCGGCTTCGGCACGGGCTTTTGCAACAATTTTAATACGTTCGGCTTCGGCTTCAAATTCGGCTGCCACTTTTTCACGTTCGGAAGCATTAATTCTATTCATTGCTGCTTTCACTTGAATATCGGGGTCAATATCTGTCACCAAAGTTTTAATTATATCATAACCATAAGTACTCATAGCGTCATTTAATTCGGCTTTTACCGCAATGGCAACATCGTCTTTTCTTTCAAACACATCGTCGAGCTTCATTTTTGGAACTTCGGCACGAACTACGTCAAATACGTACGAGGTAATTTGATCGTGCGAATTTTCTAATTTATAAAACGCATCGTATACTTTTTGATCTAAAACTTGAAATTGCACCGAAATTTTTAATCGTACAAAAACGTCATCTTTAGTTTTTGTTTCAACAATTACATCTAATTGTTGAATTTTAAGATTAATTCGCCCGGCAATTTTGTCTATTACAGGAATTTTTAATTGCAAACCTGAATTCCGAATGCTTTTAAATTTCCCAAATCGTTCAATAATAGCGGCCGTTTGTTGTTTTACAATAAAGAAACTAGCAAATAATAGCAATAATCCAACGATTAGTACTGGTATTAAAATAAATCCTCCCATTTTTTAATAATTAAGTTTAACATTTTTGAAGATACGAAATTAAAGGTATTTTCACGCCCAAATTAACCCCCGCATCTATGAGTCTACCAAAATGGTTATTTGCTACACTTTTTATTGTTTCAATTCAACAAACAATTGCGCAACACAATTATAATGGTTACAATTTATTGGGTATTCAAGGCGCAATAAGCTTTTTTAATATTAACTCTAGCGATTTAGCTACCCAGCAGGGTGTGGGTTTTGGAGTAGGATTTACAACGCGTGGTGCTTTTAGAAATGATTTCGATTTAATTTACGGTCTGCACTTTCAAAATGACAAGATTGCGGTGCACGCAAGTGAGTTAGCGGGTTTAAACACGCAATATATTGAGTACACAATACAAAGCGCAAACTTAAGCTTGCTTGGAAGTTATAATCTAATCAATAAACATTTAAGCATAGAATTTGGGCCTATACTTAGGTTTAATGGGAAAATGGCTTTAAACAATAGCAAATTTGAAGATTATATTATTAGGGATTACCACACTTTAACTGCCAAAGAAATTGAAGAAATAGCTAAATTTAATGCTTTGATTGTAGTAGGAATTACAAGTGGTATTGAACACTTTAGACTAAGTGCTCAATACCAATATGGAGTAACTAATATGCTAAAACCTTTAAATGGAAAGGTTGAAAATAGCTCTTTTAATGGCAATAGTGCCACCTTAATTTTAAGCGGTACTGTTTATTTTTGATTAATATAAGCTACGGCATTTTCAATACGTAAAATACTTTCTTCTCTTCCTAAAATTTCGAGAATATCAAAAACTTCGGGACCTTTCATTTCGCCAACAAGCGCTAATCTAAGCGGCATCATTACTTTTCCAAAGCCTATTTTTTCTGAAGTTATCCACCCTTTAACTTCAGTTGAAAGATTTTCGGCAGTAAATGTTTCAGCATTTTTTAGTTTTGAAATAACTACCTGCAACAATTCGGGTGTTTCGGGTTTAAATGCTTTGTTTTCGGCTTTTGAATCGTAGGTTGCTGGGCGCTCAAAAAAGAAACTCCCTTGTTCCCAAAGGTCGCTAACAAAGGTTGCGCGTTCTTTTAAAAGAGCAACTACAGGCTCTAAATTAAGCGAGGTTTCAACATTTTTATCGTCTAAAAATGCTTTAAATTTTGATGCTAATTGGGCATTATCAATACCTTGTAAATACTGATTTTGAAACCATTTTGTTTTTTCGGGATCAAATTTGGCTCCAGCTTTGTTTACTCGGCCTAATTCAAAAGCTTCAATAAGTTCATTTAAACTGAAAATTTCTTGTTCGGTACCGGGATTCCATCCTAAAAATGCTAACATATTTACAACAGCTTCGGGTAAATAACCATCTTCTCGATAGCCCGAAAATACATCGCCACTTTCAGTTTCCCATTCAAGTGGAAATACCGGGAAGCCCATTTTATCGCCATCGCGCTTACTTAATTTTCCGTTGCCCGTGGGTTTTAATATTAACGGTAAATGGGCAAATTGTGGCGCTTGCCAGTTAAAAGCTTTGTATAAAAGTACGTGTAATGCAAGGGAAGGTAACCATTCTTCACCGCGAATTACATGGGTAATCTTCATTAAATGATCGTCTACAATATTGGCTAAATGGTAAGTAGGCATGCCATCGCTCTTAAATAAGACTTTATCATCCAAAATACTGGAATCTACTTGTATACTTCCTCTAACTATATCGTTTAAATAGAGCGTTTCATTTTCTGGCGACTTAAACCGTATAACGTAAGGTTCGCCATTTTCAATTTTTGCCTTTGTCTCTTCGTTTGATAGTGTTAGCGAATTATTCAGTTTTAATCTATTGTGCCAATTGTAAATAAAAGTTTTTCCCTTTGCTTCGTGATCTTTTCTGTGATTGTCTAATGCTTCGGCAGTATCAAAAGCGTAATACGCATTGCCAGATTCAATTAAAGCATCGGCGTATTGTTTATATAAAGCTTTTCTTTCACTTTGTCTGTACGGGCCACAGTCGCCTTCTTTTGCTGGTCCTTCGTCGTACGGTATATTTAACCAATTTAAAGCCTCAATAATATAATCTTCAGCTCCTTCAACATATCTATTTTGATCTGTATCTTCTATACGAAGTAGAAAGTCGCCGTTATTTTTTTTGGCGAATAAATAGTTAAACAATGCGGTACGTACACCGCCAATATGTAAAGGACCGGTTGGACTTGGTGCAAATCGCACCCTAACTTTTTGAGACATAACTTAAATTTCCGAGTGTGGAATTATTAATGGTTTAAACTTTTTACAAAGGTACAATTATGATAGGTGTTTTTAAAGTAATTGCAACTAAGGGAGTATTCTTTTTTTGGAGAGATTTTTGTGGTGTCGAAGAAAGCGAATATTATTGTATTTTTAGCTTTTTCAAACGTTGTGGCAAATGCCCTTTTTCCTTTAAAAATCCTGAAAAATACGAAGGGTACGATGCCAAGTGAAGCAGAAATTTATGAGCAGTTTTAACATCATCCAGCACAAACTGGAAGGATTTACTAAAAAATATTACACCAATGAACTTATAAAAGGTGCCATCCTTTTCTTTTCTATTGGGGTGTTGTATTTTTTGCTCACCTTGCTTATTGAGTATTTTCTATGGCTTAATCCCTTTGGAAGGCTGGTTTTGTTTTGGGCATTTATTATTGTTGAAATAGGGCTTTTTATAAGATTTATAGTTTTCCCGATTGCAAAGCTGTTTAAATTACAACAAGGAATTGATTACAATCAAGCGTCAAAAATTATTGGAAATCATTTTCCGCAGGTAAGTGATAAGCTATTAAATGTTCTTCAACTAAAACAGCACGGCGGCGAAAGTGAATTACTTGCTGCGAGCATCGATCAAAAAGCTGCCGAATTACAACCCATTCCTTTTTCACGTGCAATTAATTTTAAGAAAAACACTAAATATTTAAAATATGCGGCCATACCCGTATTAGTTTTTTTAATGTTTTTTACCTTGGGTGGGATAGATGTTTTTTCGAGTAGCTACAAACGCGTAATTCATTACGACACGGCGTTTACACCACCAGCGCCTTTCAATTTTATCATTGATAAAGATGCTTTAACCGCGATTGAAAACAAACCCTTCACTTTAAAAATTAAAACGCAAGGAAACGTTATTCCTGAAAATGCGAGTATTACTTACAACGGGCAAACTTATTATATGCAGCAAGTGGGGCTTGGTTTGTTTGAATATACTTTTCAGCAACCTTTAGAGTCATTTACATTTAAACTTGCCGCAAACAAAGTTCAATCTCCGGACTATCTTTTAAATGTGGTTCAAACACCGGCTTTGTTAAATTTTGAAATGTTTTTAAACTATCCTTCCCATACCGGTAAAAAGGATGAAATATTAAAAAGTAGCGGTAGCGCTTCAATTCCAGAAGGCACCCAAGTGGAGTGGAGGGTTTTAACTAAAAACACAAATAGAGTTGCTATAAAAACGGCAGATACTACCTATAATTTTACTGCCGAAGGTGTTAAATACAATTTTCAAAAGCGCATTTTTAATAATCTAAATTATGCGCTAACTACATCTAATAAGGATTTAAAAGATTATGAAAACCTGGCATTTACTTTAAATGTTGTAAAAGATCAATTTCCCGAAATTTCGGTTCAGTCAAAACAAGATAGCACTGCTATTGAGCGAGTATTTTTTCTCGGGCAAATATCAGACGATTACGGGCTTACAAAACTACAGTTGGTGTATTATCCCGAAGACGACAAGAAAAGCGCTCAAATTGAAGCCATTCCCGTTAACAAGACCAATTTTGATCAGTTTACATATAGTTTTCCAGGTAATCTCGCTTTGGAAGAAGGGGTAGCCTATGAGTATTATTTTGAGGTTTATGACAACGATGTAATTCACAATTATAAATCGGCAAAATCGCCAATTTTTTCATTTAGAAAACTCACAGCTTCAGAGTTAGAAGATGAACAATTGTTAAAGCAGAAAAACGCGATACAAGGTTTGGATAAATCGTTGGAAGAATTTAAAGAGCAGGAGCAAACCTTACAAGAGTTATCGCGCACGCAAAAAGAGAAAAAGGAACTCAATTACAACGATAAAAAGAAGTTGGAAAACTTTATAAAACGACAGAAGCAGCAAGAACAGATGATGCAGAATTTCTCTAAAGAATTAAAAGAAGAATTAGAGAATTTTCAACCCGAAAATCAGGATAAAGATTTATTTAAAGAAGAGTTAGAAAAACGTTTAAACGAAAACGAAAAACAGCTGCAAGAAAACGAAGAACTCTTAGATGAGTTAGAAAAGTTAATGGAAAAAATCCAAAAGGAAGAATTAACCGAAAAACTTGAAAACCTGTCAAAACAGAATAAAAATCAATCTAAAAATTTAGAACAACTTCTTGAGTTAACTAAGCGTTATTACGTTGAAAAAAAGGCCGAAAAATTAGCTGAAGAATTATATCAACTTGGAGAAGAGCAAGAGGAGTTAGCTAAAAAATCTGAAGAAGAAAACACCAAAGAAGCGCAAGAAGAGCTCAACGAAAAATTTGATGAGTTTAAAGATCAAATGGACAATTTACAAAAGGAAAATGAAGATTTAAAAAAGCCTTTAGACATTCCTAAGGATAAAGCTGCTGAAAAGAAAGTTGATGAAGAACAGCAAAAAGCAACCGAAAAGTTAGAAAACCAAAAACCTAGTGAGGCTGGAGAAAACCAAAAAAAAGCAGGTGAAAAAATGAAGCAAATGGGGAAGGCCATGCAAATGCAAATGAAGTCTGGCCAAATGGAAACCATAGATGAAGATGTAAAAATGTTACGTCAAATTGTAGATAACTTAGTAATCTTTTCGTTTAAACAAGAAGATTTAATGAAGACGTTTTCAGATATACAGTACGGCAACCCTATTTATGGAAAGAAATTAAATGTTCAAAACGACCTAAAAATTAATTTTGAACACATTGACGATAGCTTGTTTGCGTTGTCGCTTCGTCAACCTTTGTTGGGCAACAATATTAATAAATCGCTTACCGAAATACAATATAATATTGATAAGTCACTCGAGCGTTTGGCCGAAAATCAAAAACGACAAGGGGTTGGTAATCAGCAATATACAATTAAAAATGCTAATGATTTGGCTGTTTTGTTGAGTGGTATTCTTGGTAATATGCAAATGCAATTGTCAATGTCTATGGGTTCTGGTTCGGGGCAAGGTATGCCTAGCCCAGGTTCGGGTAGCGGCGAAGGTTTTCAACTGCCTGATATTATTCAGCAACAAGAAAGTTTGAGTGAAAAAATGAAAGAGGGAATTGAAAAGGGTGAACAAGGCTCAAAAGGGAAAGGAGAAGGTCAAGGCGAAGGCGACGGCGACGGTGAAGGTGACGGTAGCGGCGATGGAAATGGTGAAAATGGAAATGATGGTAATGATGGGAATGGTGAAAAACCTGGGAAAGGTGAGAATGGATTTGGTCAAAATGAAGAACTAAGCGGCGAACTTTATGAAATTTACAAGCAGCAACAAAATCTTCGGCAGCAGTTACAAGATAGACTACTTAAAGATGGAATGGATGGTAATGCTAGAAATTTGCTTAAAATGATGGAAGGCATTGAGCGGCAGTTATTGGATAAAGGTTTTAATAGAAATACCCTAAACCAGATGTTAAATTTAAAACATCAATTGCTTAAATTGGATGAGGCCGAATTAGAACAGGGTAAAGAAAATAAAAGAGAATCTGAAACTAATAGAAAGTCTTTTAGGAATACTCAAACGCTTTCTCCCGAAGCTATAAAGAAATACTTTAATAGTACCGAAATTTTAAATAGAGAGGCGCTACCTTTACGACAAAATTACAAACACAAAGTACAAGAATATTTTAATACAACCGATGATTGAATTTAATTCTGAAAACGATTTCAGTTTAAGCAACGCTTCAATAATTAAAAAGTGGATTGAACAAATAATTCTAAACGAAGGATGCGAGCTTGGTGAGATTCATTTTATATTTTGTAACGATGAGTATTTACACAAATTAAACGTTGAGTTTTTAAACCATGACACCCTAACCGATATTATTAGTTTTGATTATAGAATGGGGAAAGAAATTAATGGTGAAATTTTTATTTCTACAGAACGTGTAAAGGACAATGCCAACGATTTTAATGTAAGTTTTAGTAATGAACTTCACCGTGTAATTATTCACGGTATTCTTCACTTTTGCGGCTATAAAGATAAGAGTGAAGAAGAAGCAAATTTAATGCGTAAAAAGGAAGATGAAGCGCTTAATATTTTGGACGAATTATTCACTGTGGATTGAAAAACTTAAATCTTTAACTTTAAGATATTTATTGTACTTTTGCACCCCCAAAAAAATTAATCTTATTACAAATGTTCCACGTGGAACAATCCAGATAATTTATGTTTCAAGAAGAATATGACGTTATTGTAGTTGGAGGCGGACACGCAGGTTCTGAAGCTGCTGCGGCTGCTGCTAATATGGGTTCTAAAACGCTATTAGTTACCATGAATTTGCAAAACATTGCTCAAATGAGCTGTAATCCTGCCATGGGGGGTATTGCAAAAGGTCAAATTGTACGCGAAATTGACGCAATGGGTGGTTATAGCGGAATTGTATCAGATAAGTCGGCTATCCAGTTTAAAATGCTCAATAAGTCTAAAGGGCCGGCAATGTGGAGTCCTCGCGTTCAAAGCGACCGAATGCGTTTTGCTGAAACTTGGAGGTTGATGCTTGAAAATACCAAGAATTTAGATTTTTATCAGGAAATGATTTCCGGTATCATCGTTCAAAATAATGAAATTAAAGGTGTACGTACATCTTTAGGGCTTACAATAAAAGCAAAGAGTGTTGTTCTTACTAATGGTACGTTTTTAAATGGATTGATTCATATTGGTGAAAAACAATTTGGTGGCGGCCGTGCAGGCGAAAAGGCTTCTACCGGCATTACCAAAGATCTTATTGATCTAGGTTTTGAAGCGGGTAGAATGAAAACCGGAACGCCCCCTCGGGTAGATGGCCGTTCTTTAGATTTTTCTAAAATGATTGAGCAACCTGGCGATGCTATACCTGAAAAATTCTCATACTCTCCAGTAACGTCAGTTTTAACGAAACAGCGTTCTTGTCATATGAGCCACACAAGTCTCGAAGTGCACGATATTTTGCGTGAAGGTTTTGAAAGATCGCCTATGTTTAACGGCGCGATTCAAAGCTTGGGTCCGCGTTATTGTCCGTCTATTGAAGATAAAATCAATCGATTTGCCGATAAGGAAAGACATCAGTTATTTGTAGAGCCCGAAGGGTGGGATACAGTAGAATATTATATCAATGGATTTTCTACTTCGCTGCCAGAAGATATTCAATTTAAGGCATTGCGTCAGGTTGCTGGTTTTGAAAATGTGAAGTTTTTTAGACCGGGATACGCTATTGAATACGATTATTTCCCACCAACGCAGTTAAAGCACACGCTGGAGACAAAATTGGTTTCTGGACTTTATTTTGCTGGTCAGATTAATGGTACAACCGGTTATGAGGAAGCTGCATCGCAAGGATTGATGGCCGGTATAAATGCCCATTTAAAAATTGCCGAAAAAGAACCATTTATATTAAAACGAAATGAGGCATATATTGGGGTACTTATTGATGATTTAATTACAAAAGGTACCGAAGAGCCGTACAGAATGTTTACCTCGCGCGCTGAGTATAGAACTTTGCTTCGTCAAGATAATGCCGATTTTAGATTAACTCCAAAAGCTTTTGAAATAGGATTGGCAAGCGAAAACCGTATGCGACGAATGGAAAACAAAATGAAAAAGTCTGAAGCTTTTGTTCAGTTTTTTAAAGAGACTAGCGTTACTCCGGAAGAGATTAATCCTATTTTCGAAAAAAGAAATTCGAGCCCGGTAAAGCAAAGCGATAAAATGTTTAAGTTTTTCTCTCGTCCCGAAGTTAATATGGAGGACATGAAAAATATTGAATCTGTGAAAGAATTTATTGAAGCAAATGCATTGGATGATGAAATGATTCAACAAGCCGAAATTCAAGTAAAATATTCAGGCTATATTAATAAAGAAAAAAATAATGCCGATAAATTGAATAGACTGGAAGGTTTAAAAATTCCGGCCTCTTTTGATTATTCTAAGCTTAAATCGCTTTCATACGAAGCCAGAGAGAAATTGACAAAAATTAAACCGGCAACGGTTTCGCAAGCTTCGCGAATTAGTGGTGTTTCTCCAAATGATATTTCCGTTCTCTTAGTATATATGGGGCGTTAACAAAGTTGTTTCACGTGGAACAATGATTTTATTTTAAATTTTCGGTATTTCAGTTTTGAACAGAAAAAAGAATATATATCTCTCGGTTAAAGATAATTTGGTAACTGGCGAAGTGTTTGATTTAATTCACAATCCAGAAATGGATTTTTTAACGACTACGCCACAACCAAACCCTGAAAAATTACCTACTTATTATGAAAGCGACGAGTATATTTCGCATACCGATGCAAAACGTGGGATTTTTTCTTTTCTATATCAAACTGTAAAAAAGTGGTCGCTTAAAAAAAAGACTCAATTAATTATTGAACAAAATGGTGAAATTGGTTCTTTGTTGGATATTGGAGCAGGAACTGGCGATTTTTTAAAACACGCAAAAAAAATTGGTTGGAAAGTTGACGGTGTAGAACCAAATTTGAATGCGACTGAGTTAGCTTTAAAAAAAGGAATTCAACTTCAGGCTTCATTAAATAATTTTAAAAACCAACAATTTGATGTGGTAACGCTTTGGCATGTTTTAGAACATATCCCAAATTTAGATGAAACTGTTCAACAACTTTCAAAATTGGTAAAAGCGGGTGGAAATTTAATTATCGCTGTTCCTAATTTTAAAAGTTACGATGCCGAACACTACGGAATGTTTTGGGCAGCCTACGATGTTCCGCGCCACTTGTGGCACTTTTCAAAAAGTTCTATCGAACATATTTTTTCTGAAGATTTTAAGCTCGAAAAAATTAAACCCATGATTTTCGATTCATTTTATGTAAGTCTACTTTCCGAAAAATATATTTCAGGAAAAAAATTCTCCTTAAAAGCTTTATGGGTTGGATTCTGGTCAAATGTACAAGGAATGCGCACAAATGAGTACTCTTCTCACATTTATTGCTTTAAAAAGCGAAAATAGGGCGTTTTAAAGCCATTTTTCATCTTCAGCAGTTATTTGGTCGATGAACAACCAAAAAATCGTTTAAAATTGCTTAAATTACGTTATTTTTAATAGGATAATTCTATTTTATAATTTAAATAATAAATTATATTTATGCTGTTTCTTTCCTATGAATAAGGCGTGTTAACTGTATTGATAAATCGGTAAAAATCATTTTTGCATTTCCGTTTCGTTCAATATGATAAAATGCGTTTTCGAGTGCTTCGGTAATTTCAAAAATGTTGTTTTGATGAACAAAGGGAGCAAATTTATCTAATGAAAAACTATCGTCGTTTGGTTCAAAATATAAAATTGAATCTGCTTGATAATTTTTTAAAAGTGCTTCTCTAAATAATTCGAGGCAAAACGAAATAAATTTTTTCTGGGTTTCGCGCCCCTGGCTGGCTATACTCTCACTCCAATCTATTAAACTATTGATAGCACTTTTATTACCCTTAGCACGAAATGCCGTTCTCACCCACGTAATAAACCACTCCTCAAAAATATTGTCTTCGTTGGCCTCATCAAGCAATTGAAGTGCTTTGTTAAAATCGCCACGCGCTCTACGGGCAGTATTAACTGCAATATTTTCTTGAATCTCCCTTTTCTCCACGAGTTCATCTACTATACTAGCTTCTGAAAGGGGTGGGAAATTTAGTTTTTGGCACCGCGACTTTATGGTAGTAATTATTTTTTCCTCTTTTTCGGTAATAAATATTAAAACGGTTTTTTCGGTGGGTTCTTCAACCAATTTTAAAATTTTATTGGAACATTCACTGTTCATATTGTCTGCCATCCAGATAATCATCACCTTATATCCGCCTTCAAAAGATTTTAAAGACAGTTTTTTTGAAATATTTTCGGCTTCGTATTTACTTATAATTCCTTGTTTTTTTTCTATGCCAATATGTTGTAACCACTCAAATAGGGAGGCATACGGATTTTCTAAAATAAATTCGCGCCAAGCTGTAGCATAATTATCAGAAATGGCATTTTTTGATGCAATATCGCTCGTGTTAACGGGGTATACAAAGTGTAAATCGGGATGTTCTAATTTGGCAATTTTACTTTGGCACAATTTGTATTTCGAACTATCTTTTGGGTAAGTTTTACAAATTAATTCAGAAGCATACGCAATTGCCATTGGGAGCAAGCCGCTTCCGTTAATACCTATAAACAACTGAGCATGCGGAATTCTACCGTTTTCAATTGTTTTTAAAAGGTGTGATTTTATGTGCTGGTGACCTATAATTTCTGAAAATTCCATTGGCAAATCTAATCATTTTTCAAAACTATCTTAGACATCGCTGGGCTAGTAGACATTAATTATTTCCTTTACTTTTTAACGGAATATTAAATGTCAAAAAACCTATATTTGCCAAATTAAATTGCGAAATATGAAAACGGTAAACGACTTTAATTTTGAAGGAAAAAAAGCGCTCATTAGAGTAGATTTTAATGTGCCTTTAGATGCAGAATTTAACGTAACCGATACTACGCGTATCAAGGCGGCAAAACCTACAATTTTAAAGATTTTGGAAGATGGCGGAAGCTGTGTCTTGATGTCGCACTTAGGAAGACCCAAAAATAAAGAAGAAAAATTTTCACTAAAACATATTGTAAAACCACTATCTGAAATTCTTGGTGTTCAAGCGCAATTTGTGGATGATTGTATTGGCGAAAAAGCCCAGCAGGCTGTAAAAAATTGCAAGTCGGGTGAAATAATTCTATTGGAAAATTTAAGATATTATAGTGAAGAAACCGAAGGCGATCGCGATTTTGCGCAACAGCTTTCTTTACTTGGCGATGTGTATGTGAATGATGCTTTTGGAACTGCTCATAGAGCACACGCTTCTACCGCAATTATCGCCGATTTTTTCCCTGAAAATAAATTTTCTGGTTTGTTATTGGCATCAGAAGTAAAGAATGTAAAAAAGGTTTTAGAATCTAATGAAAAGCCTGTTACAGCCATTATTGGCGGGGCAAAAGTTTCGTCAAAAATTACTATTATTGAAAGTATTTTAGATAAAATCGACAATTTAATTGTTGGAGGCGGAATGGCGTTTACATTTGTTAAAGCACAGGGTGGAAACGTAGGTAGTTCGCTTGTTGAAGATGATAAATTAGACCTTGCTTTAGAAATTTTGGAAATGGCAAAAAGCAAAGATGTTGCCGTACACTTGCCCGTAGATGCCATAATTGCCGATAGTTTTTCGGAAGATGCAAATACAAAAATTGCCGAAGTTGACAATATTCCAGAAAACTGGATGGGGCTCGATGTGGGGCCAAAAACGAACGACGTATTTGCCGAAGTATTATTGCAGTCAAAAACTATTCTATGGAATGGCCCGGTAGGTGTTTTTGAAATGGAAAAATTTGCAGATGGCACCAATATCTTAGGGCAAAATATTGCAAAAGCTACGCAAAGTGGCGCATTTTCATTAGTTGGCGGAGGCGATTCGGTGGCTGCTGTCAAAAAATTTAATCTTACCGATAAAGTGAGTTATGTTTCTACCGGTGGTGGCGCTATGCTCGAAATGTTAGAAGGTAAGGAATTGCCTGGTATTAAAGCACTTCAGCAGTAATTTTAATTTAATAAAAAAGTCTTAATTAGGGACTATTTGCGAAATAGCGTAAAATCCTTATTTTTGATATAATTTTTTGTTAAAAGTTTCGTTACACCTTGTAGAAATGAGGCGTGAAATACACTTACTTAAATTGAAATTTCACTACACAAATTTCATAAATCCCCTGATCGAAATTCATAACCGATGAAATTAATTAATAGCATTTCTTTAACTCTATTACTAAGTTGCAGCTTCACTTTTGCACAGAGCGAAGAAAACTCTTCCAACAAAGCAAATGAAAACCACAACCAAGTTGTTGATACTGTTAATGTTTCAAAAGTTGCGGTTAACATTCCGGCTTCTGAAGCTGTTAATACTACTAAAGACAGTCTTATTTACAATTTTGAAGACATGGCTCTTGCCCGTCAAAAAGATAGTTTGTGGCTTAAAGAACTCTATAAATCTGATCTCTTTGACGAATTTTATAACAGTGTTGTAAATCAAGATTTTGAACCCGTTGAATACAACGATCTACCTACCGAAGTTTTAAAAGAGCGATTAAAAGAACTCGACGCACGAACGCCTTTTAAGGTTGAATACAACGAGTCTTTGGAAAGTGTAATTAAGCAATATTTAAAAAATAGACGTCGCGGTTTGGAACGTCTGTTTGGTTTAAGTGAATATTACTTTCCGCTATTTGAACAAGAATTAGATAAACACAATTTACCGCTCGAGTTAAAATATTTAGCCATTGTAGAATCTGCGCTTAACCCAAAAGCGAAATCAAGAGTTGGTGCTACCGGTTTATGGCAGTTTATGTATCCTACGGGCAAAATGTTTGGGTTAAATGTAAACTCGTATGTAGATGAGCGGTCAGACCCGTTTTTGGCTACCGAAGCTGCGTGCAAATACTTAAAAAGCTTAAATAATAGTTTTAACGATTGGGATCTTGCGCTGGCGGCGTATAACTCGGGTCCCGGCAATGTTTCAAAAGCTATTAGACGTTCGGGAGGTCAAACCAATTATTGGAAATTACGTAGGTATCTTCCACGTGAAACGGCAGGATATGTACCCGCATTTTTGGCTACAATGTATATTTTTGAATATGCCGAAGAGCACGGATTTAAAAGGCAAGCCGCTCGCATTCCATTTGTTGCTACAGATACTATAAAAGTAAAACAGCAAATTACTTTGGACCAAGTAGCAAAACTTACAAAGCTCGACAAAGAAGAATTAGAGTTTTTAAATCCGGCGTATAAATTAGGAATTATACCTGCAGTAAAAGATAAAAAATATGTGTTACGACTGCCGCTTACAGCCGTAGGAACGTTTGTAAATAACGAAGCAGCTATTTATACTATTGTAGAAGAAGAATTAGAAAAAAATAAAGAAAAGCTCCCTAAACTATACGAACAACCTGAAAGAATTAGATATCGTGTAAAACGAGGTGATTATTTGGGTCGAATAGCCGAAAGATACGGGGTGGGCGTAAGCCAAATAAAACGATGGAATGGAATGCGCAGCAGCAGACTTCGAGTTGGCCAAAACTTAATTATTTATCCTAAAAAGAATCTGCAAAACATTGCGAGTAACACTTCTGCTAAGTCTAAGAATACTTCAAATAAAACGTACGTAGTTCGCAATGGCGATTCCCTGTGGAGTATTTCGCAAAAATTTCCTGGAGTTTCGGTTCAAAATATCAAAAAATGGAACGATATTAGTGGCACTAAGATAAAGCCCGGAACTAAACTTAAAATTCACAAAGGATAGTTCCCTTCAAAACATCCTTAAAATGAGACTTAAAACTGTTGTATTCTTATCGTTATTAGTTGCTTTTTTATCATGCAATAATAACGGTACCAAGGACAAATCGCTTGTGCCAGATTCTGTAGGAAATATTAATTCGCTGCAGGTAATTACTCCTAATAATTTGTGGAATAGCACCGTGGGGGAAGCAATAAGAAATAATTTTGCGGCGGCAACAGATGGTCTTCCACAAGACGAACCTCTGTTTTCTATAAACCAAATGCCCCCTGAGGCGTTTACCGGTTTTGCACGAAGAAATAGAATTTTTGTTTATGTAGTTTTAAGTGAAAACGAAAAAGTCTCTCTCGCCACAAACGAGTATGCCAAACCACAAACGGGTGCTATTATTCAGGCTAATTCAGAAGAAAAATTAGTAGAATTAATTAATAAAAGCGCAGAAAAAATAATTGAAGCATTTCACAAAAGCGAAATAAAAGAACGCCAACGTCGTACGGCCATTTCAATGTTAAAAATAGATACGCTTAAAAAAACTATGGGAGTATCAATGGAAATACCGAGCGCTTACAGAATAGCAAAAGCGACCGATAGCTTTGTTTGGATGCGGAAAGACTTAAAAGACGGCGAAACAAACATCTTAGTTTATGAAGTGCCGTTAACTATGATTAAAAGCGACAGTACTGCTGTTGCCGATATTATTAAAATTCGCGATTCTATTGGTAGTAGTTTGCTTCCGGTTGAAGATGACGGCGAATTTATTACCGAAGATGCTTACGCTCCTTATATTTTTAAAACCCAAATAGACGGGAAGTTTGCTTACGAAACTAAAGGAACGTGGGAGGTAAGAAACGATTGGATGGGCGGACCGTTTATAAACTACGCTGTACGCGATGAAAAAAACAATCGATATTTAATTTTAGAAGGATTTACTTATGCGCCTTCGGTAGCAAAAAGAAACCTTCAATTTGAGTTAGAATCTATTTTAAATTCTGCCAAACTCGTAGAATAGAGATAAATTATATCCAAAAAAAAGAGCCGTCTTATTTACATAAAACGGCTCTTTTTTTATAAGAAGACTGATAAAAATTACTTCTTTTCGTCTAATTTATTTTCGGTTGATTCGTCTTTAGAGGCATCCTTAAATTCCTTAAGGCCACTCCCTAAACCGCGCATAAGCTCTGGTATTTTTTTACCACCAAAAAGCAATAACACGATAACTACAATCAATACAATTTGCCACGGGCCAATAACACCTAATGGTATAAATAATGCACTCATAATTTCAAAATTTAAATTAAGCAAAGGTAACAAGAAATGTTTAGATACAACGTTTTGAAGTTAACTTTAGCGTATAGCGCTATAGTTTCTTTTATATTTGTACCACGTAACTGCAAATTATGACCCAAAAAGAAAAAAGAAGCAAAAAATTTAAAAAAAAACTACTTCATAAGTACCGTTTAGTAATTTTAAACGAAGAGACTTTTGAAGAGCGGTTTTCTTTTAAATTAAATAGATTAAATGTATTTATTACAAGTACATTATTTGCCTTATTTTTAATTATTTTAACCACAGTTATTATTGCTTTTACCCCATTGCGCGAATATATTCCTGGGTATTCGTCAACCGCGTTAAAAAAGAAAGCGACGCAATTAGCCTATAAATCAGATTCGCTACAGCAAATTTTAACCGTAAATGAACAATACCTAACATCTATTAAAAAAGTGTTGACAGGCGACGTGCAAACGGTTGATTACAATAAAGATTCTATTATTGAAGTAGCAAAAACAGATCCGTCGGTGTTAATTAGAACTTCGCGTAACGATTCACTACTGCGCGATGCAGTTGCAAAGGAGGACAAGTACAACCCGCTTATTGCGCCCGAAGTGCAGCCATACACCTTGTTTCCACCTGTAAAGGGAACAATTACAGAGGCATATGATTCAAAAAAGAAGCATTACGCTGTAGATGTGGTTACGGTAAAAGATGCACCAGTAAAAGCAATAGCAAAAGGAACCGTTATTTTTGCCGAATGGACTGTAGCCACGGGATATGTTATTATTATTAAACACGAAAACAATCTAATTTCGGCATATAAACACAATGCCACGCTTACAAAAGAACAGGGCGAAATTGTACAAGCTGGCGAAGTAATTGGAACGGTTGGTAATACCGGCGAACTTACTACAGGGCCCCATCTACATTTTGAATTGTGGCGCGATGGTTTTCCAATTAATCCAACAAGTGTAATAGATTTTGATTAACTGCGTATGTCTCTAAAATCTTTCGGCGCGAAAATATTCGCCAAAATTACAGCAAACCGAATTCAGAAATGGGCTAATAATCCTATTGATACCCAACAAAAAGTGTTTCAAAGTCTAATTTCCGAAGCTCGAAATACAGCCTTCGGAAAAGATCATAATTTTGATAATATAAGCTCGCACAACGACTTTGTTAAGAATGTACCCATTCGCGATTATGAAGCTTTAAAACCGTATGTAAATAGAGTAGTTGCCGGCGAAGCCAATGTGTTGTGGCCCGGGCAACCCCTTTATTTTGCAAAAACTTCGGGTACTACTTCGGGAGCCAAGTATATTCCGCTTACAAAAGAGTCTATGCCGCATCATATTGAGGCTGCTCGTAATGCAATTTTGTGTTATATAAACGAAACGGGAAAGGCCAATTTTGTAGACGGAAAAATGATATTTCTGCAAGGGAGCCCCGAAATGCAAGAGAAAAACGGAATTAAATTAGGCAGACTTTCGGGTATTGTAGCGCACTATGTGCCCGCCTATCTTCAAAAAAATCGTTTGCCAAGTTGGGAAACCAATTGTATAGAAGATTGGGAGACAAAAGTTGACGCTATTGTCCAAGAAACCAAAGATGAAGATATGACCGTTATAAGCGGGATTCCGTCGTGGGTACAAATGTATTTTGAAAAGCTTCAACAAAAAACTGGGAAAAATGTTGGCGACTTATTTAAAAACTTTAATCTGTTTATTTACGGCGGGGTAAATTACGAGCCCTACCGAGCAAAATTTGAGCAATTAATAGGCCGAAAAGTTGATAGTATTGAGCTTTTTCCCGCCAGCGAAGGATTTTTTGCTTTTCAAGATAGCCAAAAAGAAAAAGGAATGTTGCTGCTTTTAAATTCGGGAATTTTTTATGAATTTATTGAAGCGTCGACGTTTTTTGATAAAAACCCAAAAAGATTGACCATTGCCGAAGTTAAAACCGGGGTAAATTATGTAATGATCATTTCAACCAATGCAGGCCTGTGGGGGTATAACTTAGGCGATACCGTTCAATTTACGTCCACCAAGCCGTATCGAGTAATAGTTTCGGGCAGGATAAAGCATTTTATTTCGGCGTTTGGCGAACATGTTATTGGAAAAGAGGTAGAAGAAGCGATGAATAAAGCGATGGCAACCTTTAATTTTTCTATTTCAGAATTTACTGTGGCACCGCAAATTACACCGCCCGAAGGCGATTTACCCTATCACGAATGGTTGATTGAATTTGAAAATAAACCCGAAAATATTGAAGAAGTTGTAAAATTTCTCGATACCGAAATGCAACAGCAAAATTCGTACTATTTCGATTTGATTGACGGAAAAATTTTACAACCTTTAAAAATTGCTATTCTTAAAAAAGGAAGCTTTCAAGATTATATGAAATCGCAAGGAAAATTAGGGGGACAAAACAAAGTGCCTCGACTTTCAAACGATCGAAAAATTGCCGATGCACTCTTGCAAATTCAGGCTTAAAATAAGTGTTATCTTTGCTTGTTATGAATAAATTGAAATCACACACCCGAACGCGTGCTCAAGAGAGCACACAGGCCATTGAGCGCCTTTATATAACTATGCGCCACCTTTTTAATCGCGGCTTTTATAAGCCTATGGGAGTTTCTGGCGAATCATTAAGAGAGTCATTACTTACGCTTAGACCCGAAATTTATGGCTCAATAACCGATGATAAAATTGAATTACAAGGTTTGCTTTACGTTATGGACCGCTTGCCTACGGGTATTGAAGAGTGCCGGTTTATTAACCTAACAAGCGATGAAGGATATAAAGATTCGCATTTTGAACCTATAATTCCTTTAAAACGTCGAAGAAACTGCTATCGCATAGATGAAGAGCAAATGAATATTGAAATTACACGTGGTCGTTCTGAGATTTATGACATCCTTACCCACTTAACATTTCTGTTTATCGAGTCGCATAAAATAATGAAACAAGTGCTCATTAACGAAAAAGGCGACGTAATTCGCGATTGGAAAAAGCTTGAACAAGCGGTATTAAAAAAAGGTAAATTAAGCCAAGAAGAAAAGGAGGTGGCCTTAACGCATACCGCCAATTTTTTAGGTAGAACCTTTGAAGAAGTTAAAAGTGTGTTTCCATTTTTTGCAAGTGAGAAAAATGACAATAGGTTTTTTAGTATAATTTACTATCTGGGCAAATTGGCTATAGATGAAGTGCTTTCAGACCAAAAACGCATTATTACGTTTAGTCCCGTGCTTAGAGAGCGATTAGGCCACCATATACACGGCGAGCAATGGGCTTTTAGAATAAAGCAAACATTACAAGATAAAGGATTATTAGAGCGGCCACTGCATATTATAAGCGCTAATATGCACAGTGTTATGAATAGTTTATATGCGCCAATAGCGCTCTCGTCAGAATTTTTAAAAAGAAAGCCGCTCGAAATTTTTGAGGCTTTAAGCAACAATGTGAACATTAAATTGCGTCAAAAAGTTCAAAAAACTGCAATTGCAGAAGGGATGATTTTAATTGAAGACCAAAGCGGTACAAATATCGATGTACAAATAATTGATACGGCAAAGATTAAAAAAAGCGCCTATACTGAAGGACTAAAAGGTACGCCCGATGCAGAGAAGCCGGTAATAATTGTTATGGATTACGCCTTTGGTGAACAAGCGTACGAAACTATGGACGAGCTTTTAAAGCCTTATATAGATGCTTCAAAAAACAGTCATCATTTAAATGTAGATTCTGTTTCTATTATGGGGAAAGCTGGAATTTTGGAAGGTGGCAAAGGCGATATAATGATTCCATCGGCTCATGTTTTTGAAGGTACTGCAGACAATTACCCGTTTAAAAATGAATTGGACAAATCGCATTTTAAGGACGACGATGTAAATATCTTTACCGGCACAATGATTTCGGTATTGGGTACGTCGCTTCAAAATAGAGATGTTTTAAAGTTTTTCCATAATTCTACTTGGAATGTAATTGGCTTAGAAATGGAGGGAGCACACTACCAAAAAGCAATACAAGCCGCAGCAAAAATTAGACGTAGTATTAGCTCAAAAGTAAAGGTTAGATACGCGTATTACGCCTCAGATAATCCGTTAGAAACGGGAAGCACTTTGGCATCGGGCGGATTGGGTACAACAGGGGTAAAACCCACCTATTTAATCACCGAAAAAATGTTAAAACAAATTTTAGATATTCCTAAAAAATAATTTTGAAAAACGATAAAGTACTGATTACCGGAGGAGCAGGATTTATAGGCTCCAATTATGTGGAATATGCCCTAAAAAATTCAGACGACGAAATTTTCGTGCTGGACAAGCTTACTTATGCCGGAAATTTAAAAAATTTAGCCCCCATTTCAGATAAAATCACCTTTGTAAAAGGAGATATTTGCGATGCCGAATTAGTTCAAAATTTATTCGAAAAACATCAGTTTCAAAAAGTAGTTCATTTTGCTGCCGAGAGTCATGTGGATAACTCAATTTCGGGTCCTTCAGAATTTATTCAAACAAATATTGTAGGTACTTTTAATTTGCTGCAAAGTGCTTATAAAATTTGGATGAACGGTCCCAATAAATTAAAAGACGATTTTAAAAACGCTCGATTTCTTCATATTTCAACCGATGAGGTTTACGGAACTTTAGGAGATACAGGTCTTTTTACCGAAACCACTCCATATGCACCCAACAGTCCGTATAGTGCTTCAAAGGCGTCTTCAGATTTTATTGTTCGCAGCTACTTTCACACCTATGGTTTGCCAGTGGTTACAACAAACTGTTCCAATAATTACGGTCCAAATCAGCACAAAGAGAAGTTAATTCCAACTATTATTCGCAAAGCAGTTTCGGGAGAGCCAATACCAATTTACGGAGACGGAAAAAATGTTCGCGATTGGCTTTATGTAATGGATCATTGCAGTGGTATTCATTTGGCTTTAAACGGCGGAAAATTAGGCCAAACCTACAATATTGGCGGTCGCAACGAACGCGAAAACTTATATATTGCCAATGTTATTTGTGAATTGTTAGATGAAATAAAGCCGAAGAACATATCGTATAAAGAGCAAATAACTTTTGTAAAAGATAGACCCGGCCACGATTTTAGATACGCCATAGATGCTTCAAAAATAGAAAGTGAACTTGGCTGGAAGGCTAAAGAAAATTTTGAAACCGGTATCCAAAAAACAATATTGTGGTATCTGGAAAATAGCGATAGATTATGAAAGGAATAATTTTAGCAGGAGGTTCGGGCACACGGTTGCACCCCATTACCCTGGCAGTTAGTAAACAACTAATGCCAGTTTATGATAAACCTATGATTTATTACCCGCTGTCAACACTTATGTATGCTGGTATTAAAGATATTTTAATTATTTCTACTCCCCAAGATTTGCCGCTTTTTAAACAACTTTTGGGCGATGGTAGCAAGCTTGGTTGCAACTTTCAATATGCCGAACAACCAAATCCAAACGGACTTGCAGAAGCCTTTGTTATTGGAAAAGAATTTATAGGAAACGACAAAGTAGCCCTAATTCTTGGCGATAATATTTTTTACGGTTCGGGCTTAAAAGAATTGCTACAATCTAACAATAATCCCGAGGGAGGTATTATTTATGCGTACCACGTTTTAGACCCAGAGCGTTATGGTGTGGTTGAATTTGATAAAAGTGGAAAAGCACTTTCTATAGAAGAGAAACCCAAAGTGCCAAAATCTAATTACGCGGTTCCCGGAATATATTTTTACGACAATAGTGTAGTAGAAATTGCGGCAAATATTAAGCCTAGCGCCCGCGGCGAATTAGAAATTACCGATGTAAACAACGAATATTTAAAACAAGGCAAACTAAGCGTAAGTATTCTCGATAAAGGCACAGCTTGGTTAGATACCGGTACATTTGCTTCATTAATGCAAGCCGCCCAATTTGTTGAGGTTATAGAAGAACGTCAAGGTTTAAAAATTGGCGCCATAGAAGAAGCAGCCTACGAAATGGGTTATATTTCAAAAAAACAATTAATTGCCTTGGCCGAACCTTTGCTTAAAAGCGGTTATGGAAAACACTTACTTCAACTAGATTAGATTTGGAAATACTAAAAACGCCCTTAAAAGATTGTTTTATTATTAAACCGAACGTTTTTAAAGACGAACGCGGACTTTTTTATGAAACGTATAATGAAAAAACATTTAAAAAATATACGGGTCTCGATGTAGATTTTGTACAAGATAATCAGTCTGCATCGACCAAAGGCGTTTTGCGCGGACTCCATTTTCAGCGGGGTGAAATGGCGCAGGCAAAATTAGTTCGGGTTGTAAAAGGAAAAGTATTAGATATTGTTGTTGATATTCGGAAGGAATCTAAAACCTTTGGACAGTCATTTTCAATTGTTTTGGACGATGTAAATCACTTGCAACTCTTTGTCCCCAGAGGGTTCGCCCACGGTTTTATTACGCTTTCAGAAAACTCTGTCTTTGCGTATAAATGCGACAATTTTTACGACAAGGCTTCGGAAGGAGGCATAATTTATAATGACGCAACCTTAGCGCTAGATTGGCATCTTTCAGAAGAAGAGTTTATTATTTCAGAAAAAGATCGCGAACTTCCCACTTTTGAGGAAGCAATTTCATGAAAAAAATACTGGTTACAGGCGCAAACGGACAGTTGGGAAAATGCATACAAGATGCGGCAGCCGAATATCCCAACCTTAAATTTGTCTTTGTTTCAAAAGATGAATTAGACATTGAAAATACTGAGGCGCTTTTAAGTTTTTTTAGTGAAAACAGTTTTACTCACTGTATAAACACGGCAGCATATACCAACGTTGAAAAAGCAGAAAGCGACGCCGAAAAAGCCTTTGCAATTAATGCCGAAGCTGTAAAAAACCTAGCCGCAATTTGCGCAGAACGCAATGTTGTTTTATTGCACGTTTCTACAGATTACGTTTTTGACGGAAAGAAAAACACACCGTATTTAGAAAGTGATGCTACCAACCCGATTAATGTTTACGGTGCTTCAAAACTAAAGGGTGAAAAGTACATTGAGGAAATATGCGACAGGTATTTTATTTTACGCACTTCGTGGTTGTATTCGCAATACGGTCATAATTTTTTAAAGACAATTTTAAGGTATGCCGATGCAGGGAAACCACTTACCATAACCACCGAGCAAACGGGCACGCCTACCAATGCAAATAATTTGGCCGAAGCCTTGTTACAGATAATAGCACAAGATTCTACCCAATACGGCGTTTATCATTACAGCAATAGTGGCAAAACAACCTGGTACGGTTTTGCTGAAGCGATACTTTTAGAGACTAAAAAATTAAAGGATGCAAACCTTGCAAAAATCAACCATTACCGTACTTTTGCCGCAAGGCCAGCGTATAGTGTTCTCGATAACACAAAGGCGCACAACAATTTAAAATTGAATTACATAGATTGGCGGGAGAGCTTGCAATCTCTAATAAAACAAATAAGTATTTAAATTATAAATATATTTTTTATGGCACAGCAAAATACAACTGAAGAGGTTGATTTGGGGTATATGTTTAAATCAATAGGTTATTTCTTTAAAAACATTGTCAAGTTGCTTTTTCGTGCAATTTCATTTATAAAAAAGTATATCTTGATAATAGTGGGAATTGTTATTCTTGGTGTAATTATTGGATATTTTTTAGATAAGAATTCAAAAAAAGTTTATGAAAACCGAATTATTGTAATTCCTAATTTTGAAAGTGTTGAATATCTATATGATATTACCGATGAGCTTAATTTCAAAATTAATATTAAGGATTCGATTTTTTTAAAAGAAATTTTTGGCAAGCAATATAAAAATTTACGCAAAATAGAGATTGAACCAATTATTGACATTTATAATTTTACTACTAAGTCTAGAGAAAATATTGATGTTTTTAGGATTTTATTTGAAAATCAAGATATGAAGGAGTTTGTGGATGATATGACTACTAGCAAACAATATAAATATCAAAAATTAAAAGTATATACGATAGGGAAAAACTCAAAGGGTTTATTGAATGATTTATTTGATTATTTTAATGAGAATGAGCATTTTAAACAATATCAAGAAGTTTATATACAAAACACCAAAGAAAGAATTGCAGAGGCTGATAAAACGATTAAACAAGCAGATTCTGTTATCTATGCCATTGCCTCGGCTCCAAATAATCAAAATTCAAACGCGCCTGTTTATGCCAGTTATAATAACGACTTTTTTAAGGTAATACAATATAAAGAGGAGATTTTACAATATAAGTTAGAATTACTTAAAAAAAGTAAAGATGAAGTAGCCATAATCAAACCTGTAAGTATTAATTATAATATTATAGAAGGAGGGTTTGCATCTTTGAAGGGGGTGATTAAAATTCCGGTTTTGCTTCTTTTTATATTTTTCTTTCTTGCTACTATAAGATTTATTTATAAATATTTGAAATCGGTTGCACAAGAATAGCTCTATCAAATTAATGAATCAATCAGGAATAATAATACAAGCGAGAACAGGCTCTACGCGGCTCCCTAATAAAATGTTATTACCTTTTTATAAGGGTTTAGGAATATTTGAAAACTTACTTAAAAGATTAGGCGAAAGTTCTATATCAATCCCCATTATCATTGCAACTACTAATAGGGAATCTGATAATGAATTAGTTGAAATTTCTAAAAAATATGGATTTAATTATTTTAGGGGTGACGAGGATAATGTACTTGAGAGATTTATTGGTGCTGCCGAATATTTTAAAATTAATAATATTATTAGGCTATGTGCAGATAATCCACTAATAGATATAGAAGCTATTGAACACCAGCTTAATACAGTTAACAACGATGTCGATTACTATTGTTATTCCACAAAAGATAAGAAACCAACAATCAAAACGGGTTATGGCTTTTGGACAGAAATGGTTACATTAAATGCTTTAAAAAAAATTGCATCTAGAACTAACGAGAAAATATATCTTGAACATGTTACTAACTACATTTATTTACATGTTGAAGATTTTAATATACAGTATAAGGAAATTGATTCTAAAATTGAAGAAATTTCGGGTATGCGGCTTACAGTCGACACAGCGGCTGACTTTAAATTACTAAAAGATATTTATGATACTTTGATTTCGAAAAATATAGATTTTAATGCACTCGAAATCACAAGATTAGTAGCAGAATATCCAGAATGGCTCAAAATAATGAGAGCAGAAACACAAAAAAACATTAAATGAAGAGAGATACATATATAATTGGTGAAATAGGTCAGAATCATAACGGATCTGTAGATATAGCTAAGCTTATTACCGAATTGGTAACTAAACCTATTAAAGAAAATCTTTTTGGTTTAGACCTAAAACCTATGAATGCTGTAAAATTAACAAAGCGTGATTTAAATGAAGAGCTTTCAGCAAGTCAGATGGCGAGCACGTATAATACCCCAAATTCGTTTGGAAAAACCTATGGCGAGCACAGAGCTTTCTTAGAACTTAGTGATGAAGAACACTTTGAAGTATATAAACACGCAAAATCTTTAGGCTTAGACTTTGTAGAGACACTTTGTTCTCCTGGTTGCATTTCTTTATTAAAATATTTTGAACCAGATTTTTTAAAGGTTGCAAGTAGAGATTTAACTAACATACCCTTACTTGAGGTCATTTCTGAAACAAAGATTCCAATCATACTTTCAACAGGGATGGCAAGTAAGAAAGAGTTAGATGACGCATTAGATGTTATTACTAAAAATCATAACAACATTTCAATTCTGCATTGTGTTTCTGAATATCCAACACATCCGGATCACTTAAATTTAAATACAATCAAATATCTCAAAAAACACTATTCAAATTATAAAATAGGTTTTTCTGATCATACTATAGGAATTTCCGCTCCAGTTGTGGCAGTAGGCATGGGGGCCGAAATTATCGAGAAGCACGTTACTATAGATCGAGGTATGAAAGGAACTGACCAGGCAGGTTCTTTAGGTCCAGATGGCGTTATGCGTATGGTTAGAGATATTCGTATTGCTGAACGCTGGATGGGTGAAGAGGAACTATTTATCGAGCCTAGTGTTCAAGCAGCGCGGGTAAAACTTGAAAGGTCTATAGCCTCGAAACGAGACTTGAATGTAGGAGAAATTATAACTCAAGATGATATTCATCTACTTAGTCCTGGAGATGGTGTTAAATGGATTGATAAAAACTTAATTGTAGGTGCAAAGGTTGTTAAACCAATTCCTAAAAACGAAATAATATATTCTAAAAATGTCGAAAAAATTATATAAGCTCCCTAAACTCATACTTACAGATATTGACGGAGTTTGGACAGACGGTGGGATGTATTACGATCAAACAGGAAACGAGTTAAAAAAATTTAACACATATGATAGCGCTGGCGTACTTTTTTGTAAACTCAATAACATACCCATTGGTATAATTACTGGTGAAACAACTAAAATTGTTGAAAATAGAGCTAATAAATTAAAAGTTGATTTTCTTTTTCAAGGTGCAGATAAAAAGTTGGAAATTGTACAATCGCTTTGTGCTGACTTACAAATTACCTTAGATGATGTTGCTTATTTGGGAGATGATTTAAATGACATGGATTTGTTAGAAAAAGTTGGTTTTTCTGGGGCACCAACTTCTGCGCCGTTCTATGTAAAAAAACTTGTAAATGTTGTTCTGGATAAGAAGGGTGGGGAAGGTGTTTTTAGAGAATTTGTAGAACTTATTTTAATTGAAAATGAAAAAATGCTTGAAACTCTTCAAGCTTATAAAAAGTTGAAGAAATTTCAGCAATAGATTCACACCCTTACAGAAAAAGATCTTTTGTAAAATTTAAATTAACAGTAAAAAGCAATATTTAATGCAGCTTAATTTAACAAAATTACCATTAAATAAAGCTGGCTCCCTTTTTCTCCGGATGTCTGCAATGGGCTCCAAGTTTTTAATTTTTACTTTTCTTTCAAAATATTTTACTGAATCAACATATGGTGTTTATTCACTTATATCAACTACGGTTACAATTGCAATTTTTGTATTAGGCTTTGACTTTTATAATTATGCTATTCGCGATATTTTATTAAATCCAGTTGATAAGGCATCCAAAGTTTCAACATCAATTGCATTATATATAGCAATCTACCTTGTTTACATTTTAGTAGGTTATATGTTTTTTAGCCAAGTAGATTACTTATCTGATTTTGTGACATTAGTTCTCTTCATTTCTATTTCAGAACATATAAACCAAGAACTATATCGCCTGCTCTTAGCATTTAAGAAAGTTTTAGTCGCAAACTGGTTTTTATTTCTACGTGTTGCTGGTTGGACAATGTGGGTGTTGTTTCAAATATTTGTTCAAAACAAACAGGTTAGTTTAAAGGATATTCTATTGACGTGGCTATTTTTTAACGTGTCAATTTTAGTTTTAACAATAATATGGTTTAACCCATACATAAGAAAACATGCCTCAACCGTACAATTAAAGGGCAAATGGCTAATACAAGGATTAAAAATTAGTGTAATATTTTATGTAACAACTCTCGCTCTTAAGGTTATTGAATATTCCAATAGATATGTTGTTGAGGCAGTTCTTGAAGAAGTTTCGGCTGGAATTTTTTCTTTTTATTCTAATATTTCTATGGTAATTGGAATTTACATTAGCACTATTGTGGTATCCTATGAATTGCCAGATTTAATAGAAAGCTCTAGAAATAATACTTTTGACGCAAAACTTCAGAGATTTAAAAAATTACTAATTCGTCATTCATCGGTAGCATTTTTTATTGTGCTCATTGCTATTTATCCAGTTCTTCTGTGGCAAGGAAAGGCTTCCTTTGCGGAGTATTGGCCCTTAATTATATTTTTAAACGGTGGTGCGTTTTTAATGAATGTATCCTTAGTTTATCATTCGTATTTATATATTATGCATCGCGAAAAGAAGCTATTGGAAATAGTTCTTATCTCAAGTGTTATAAATATTTTAGCCACTTTTGTATTTAGCTACTTTTTTGGACTCATGGGTGCTGGTATTGCGTTTTTAATAACTGGAATTGTAATATTTGTACTTCGCAAAGTAGCTGTTAAAAAGAAGATTTAAAGTATGAAGAATATTTTTGTAGCCTTAGGACAACACCACGTTCAAAATTTTGAAAACTTAATTGAAAACAAATTAGTTGGCGAAGGTGATTGCATTCTCCTTGCTGGTTCAGAACTTATTTGCGATCCTTTAAAGTGGAGTAGAATCATAAAAGCTGATAGGTCTTTTAATAACACTGCTGATTCTGCATTTAATCAAGTTGCAGCTATAAATTTTAAAATACGCGCTTACAAAGCAATGATTAAACAAATTTCTCATTATAAAAGTGAGAGGACTACAGTTTTCGTATGTTATATTGAGGATGTTTTAAGTAACTTCTTGTTTTTTAGTTTCAATAAAAACACAAAGGCAGTAGTTGTTGAAGACGGAACGTTAAATTATTACGACCACTCGTTAAAAAATATTTCGAATATAAAATTTCTTTTAAAACAAGCTATTTCTCAAACCCACGGCATACCGTTTAAAAAATATAAAGGGCATTCTTCTGGGGCCGAATATGATCATGTAGTGTGTCAGTATTTAACCCTACCATCTCATTCTTACATTCAAAAGAATGTAAAGCAATTGCCATTAGATCAAGTGAATGTTGCATCATTTTCAAATTCCCTATATATAATTGGGCAAGAATCTTATGGTACACTTTTAGGCCAAAGTTTTTTTGATGCTTCGCTCGAAAATTTCTTACAAAACTTAAAAAAACAACCGTTTTATAAAGATATTCATACTGTTTATTACAAGCCCCATAGAAATGGAAAACAGTTTCAGGATTCTTACTTTGCAGAGGTTTTTTCAGATAAAGAAGTTATCGTGTTGCGTACTGAGCATACTTCAGAAACTATTTACTTTGAAAAATTACATTCTAAATATGTGGCGGCTTTTGATTCTAGTACGCTTATAAACGTTTATTCAAAGCTTAAAGAAAACAATAGAAATCAGGTTTCTTTTTTTGTTAACCCATTAAAGAATGATGAACTAATTTTTATGTTTAAAAAACTAGGGTTTCAATTTCTTAATAAAGAAGAATTAAAGTAATGGTTTTATTCATCAACTTATTTTTTGCCTTGCTTTTTGTAGCCTTTTCTTATTATTACGTAAAGAAAAGTTTTTTGCTTTCCTTTTTGTACGGTCTTGTGTTTTTTCAAGCTTTTAGTGTAATTCCGTCATTAATTTATATAGAACAAGGGATTTATATAAACGAACAGGGTAGGTTTAGTTTTTTTACGGGTGCTACTATTTTGTGCGTGCTTTATTTCATTTTCACATTTAGTGTTATTGCAATGAGTTTTAAATCTTTAAATAGAAGAACTCTGCCAGTTGTACAATTTAAATATAAAGGAAGAAATATTGAACTATTTGCTGTATTAGCCATGGTCATAATTCCTCTTTCAATGCTTCTCATAAATGCTCTATTATCGCCCCTACCTATAATAGACTCATCAGTAACTCGTTTTACTTATTGGTCCACCTCACGTTTTCCATTTTTAAATAGTCTTTTCGGAAATACTGCCATGTTTGTTCCTTTTGCAATTGGCTTGTTGTTTCCAAAATTCAAGAAGTTTTCGATATTAATGTTGTTTGTGTTTTTTGGTTATAACTTTATGATTGGCCAAAAATTCTCGCCTATTCTTCAGGGTTCGTATTCCTTTTTATTACCTCTAGTGTTCCATTATAGAGAGAACCTAAAAACATATATAAGAAAAGCTATTTTTCCCTTAATCATTTTAGGAGGTACACTTATAGCGATAATGTACACTATTACTTATAACAAATACGAAGAAACGCATCCTTTTGCCAATATAAAAATTTATGATCCTAATGAAGCTATGCTATATAGAATCTTCGGTCTGCAAGGACATTTGTTTTGGGGTGCGACAGATCGATATGTTATTGGCAATGAAGCACCAAAATCTTTTAACCCATCCGATTTATTATATGGAATGACTGAAATGATGAACGATTTTGCGAAAGATAGGAAGATGGTTTTAAGTGCAAATGCTTCGGGAGGATACAACTTTACCAATGCCTATCCAGGAATTCTTTTTAAAATCTTTCCCCTTTCGATAGGACTTGTATTTCATACCTTTTTAACTATAGGCTTTCTGTCGCTACTTGGTTGGATTTTAAAAGAATTAATTGTCAAAAATGCGATGATTTTATCTGTGGTAGCCTATCAATTATTTAATTGGACAATTTATGCATTTGTAATGGGCTATTTCTATAAATTATACTTTAGCCTCATCTTTATGTGCGTATATGGTTTATACATTTATTTAAGAAAAAAGAAAAATGATCAAGAACTTCAACATTTCTAAAAATAATATTGCTGAATATAGCTTTCTCGGCTTTGTTGCAGTGCTTCCTTTTGAAGATATTTTTGGATCAATAATGTTGGTCGTTACAATAACTCTTGCCCTTCTTTTTAATCCTCAAAAAAAGATTTTAAATGTATTAAAACAGAACCAAATATTATGGTTCTTAATGGCTTACTATGGTATTGCCTTAATTAGTCTAGTATATAGCCAAGATTTTCCCGAAAGTTTAAAAAAACTCTCTAAGCTTTTAGCCTTCGTTTTAATACCACTAATGTTTGTATCACTTAATCCTTGTCAAAAATTAATTAAATCTGGAAAAAAAGTATTTGTTTATGCCATGTTGGCATTTTCTATTTTTTCACTTTTGAAATTGGGCTATAATTATATTGTTAATCATGACATAAGCCATTGGTATAATTTTGTTCAAGACTCTATGTACCATAAATACATGCCCGAGGATGCAATGTATTTGAATACGGCACTGATATTACTTTTATTTGGTGATTTTAAAAAGAATTTAAAACTCTTTGCAGCAATTCTTTTCTTAATTGTTATCGTTTTGTTTAGTGTTCGCCTCGGACTTTTTCTTTACTTATCGATAATTACAATCTATTTCAGTTTGAATATTAAATCCCTACTAACATGGAAAAGTCTCATTATTGTAGCCTTAACTGTTTCGGTATCGCTACTGTTAGTGAACCAAAGTCGGTATGCCAACGATAAATTCTATGACACACTCGATAAAATAGGATTTAATACAGGAAATCAGGTATCAGAAATCGGTTCGAAATACCATAAAATGGGATTACGGGAAAAAATATGGTCTACCAGCATAGAATTGATTGCAGATCGACCAATTTTAGGTCAAGGTGCTGGAGTTGAAAAAAGACCTCTAGCAGTGAAAAATCAAAAAAAGGAATACGATATTCCATCAAATTATCATTCTCACAACCAATTTCTATCTAGTATGGTTCAATACGGTGTGTTTGGAATCACCTGGCTGCTTGGTATTTTTGCCTTTTTATTTTGGGTGACAATAAAAAACAAAAATACAGTAGGAATTTTGATTGTTGTAGTTATGATTATTTCTATGATTACCGAAAGCTATCTTGAGCTGCAGCAAGGGGTTTTTTATTTTTGTTTTTTCACTTCACTACTAATTTGGAAATTAGTATTTAAAAAAAAAATCAAAACCCTCAAAAATTGTAAAATCTAACCACCTTAGTATCTAAACATTTCTGATTATTTCTGTAGGTAAGTTTAAAGTTGAAAAACTGATCTTTTCCAGCTTTGTTTTTTTACTTTTGCGGCATTATTCTAAATTTTAAACATCTATACATTTTGAAAACTAAAATCATTCATATCCTTCACGCGGTAGGCGGTGTAGATGTTTCGCTAAGACTGATTCTTGCCAATATTGATTCAGAAAAATTTGAATCTATTGTTATTCACGGCGATTCCGATAAAAATGAACCGTTTTTAAACAATAAAAATGTTGCGGTAAAAAATTATCCCATTTCCATAATTCGGGATATAAAACCCCATAAGGACTACCACGCCATTACTTCCGCAAATAAAATTATTAAAAACGAGCAACCTCATTTAATCCACGCGCACAGTGCTAAAGGTGGTGTTATAGGTAAAATTGTGGGTAAAATGAATAATATCCCTGTACTCCACACCCCACAAGCTTATTCATTTTTAAGTGCAGAAAACTCGGTTAAAAAGAATATTTTTCTAGGTTTAGAAAGACTTTTATCTAAATGGGATAATAAAATTTTAGCGTCTTCAAATTCAGAAAAAAATAGAGCTTTAAATGAAGTAGGGTATAAAAGCAAACGGGTTTTGCTTTTTAACAACGCTATTAATGCAATAGATGCTATTCCAGATTTAAGCATTGAAAAAACCTGGCCCGATGAATATATATGCTCTGTTGGTCGCCCATCATTTCAAAAAAATATTGAATTGATGATTGAGGTTTTACGCCATCTTAAAGAGGCTAAACCAAACATTCACCTTGTGTTAATGGGAGTGGGCTATCACGCTCCAAACTTAGAACGCGTAAAGTCGCTAATTGAGCAGTACAATTTAAAAACCAATATAACCTTATTAGAGTGGACCAAGCGCGAAGATATTTTTAATATTATTAAAAATTCGAAGCTTTATATTTCCACAGCACGGTATGAAGGTTTGCCATATTCGGTAATTGAAGCGTTAGCATTAAAAAAGGCCTGTGTAGTTTCTGATGCTGATGGAAACCGCGATTTGGTTGTAAATTCAGAAAACGGATTTGTTATTAAAAGTGAAGATAGCAATGAGTTTGCTAGCGCTATTATAAAATTGTTGAATAATAAAGAGATGCGTCAAAAATTTGAAGAAAATTCATTCAAACTTTTTAACGAACATTTTAATATTAAAAATACGATTCACAAGTTAGAAAATATTTACTCGCAAGAAGCCCAGTAGATTTATGCCAATATGTAATTTTGCTAAATTACCCGCTAGAAAGTAGCTCGTCCACAAGGATATTAAGGGATTGTTTTTTATCTTCCCCTGAATTTATCTCACTTCTATAAGTTAGTTATGAAGATACTGCTGTCTGCCTTATACCCGTACGTATTTTTACTTCTGTATCTCATAATTCCATTTGATAATTATATACGGGCACTACCAAATATTTTGGTAATTATCTTGGTTGTAGCTTTTCCCTTTGTTGTTAAAAAATCTGATTTTAAAAAACTGGCAACACCTCCTATGCTATTGTTTTTTGCATTTTTTGTCTATTTGGCAGTTAATTCAATTTTTAATGGTAGAATATTTGACGATTTCAACATTGTAAAAAAAGTAATGATTGCAGCTGGGTTGGCAATCCTTTATATTCCTGTTAACGACTTAAAATCTTTTACGGGCAAAACCGGAAAAATTAATACTGCTATTATAGCTTCTGCCTTAGCAGCAATTATTTTTACAATCTACAATTTTGTAATAATAACGCATAATTCAGGAAATTTTGCCTTAGTTGATTCACCCCAAATAATTGAATCTCTTTTAATAGATAGAGTGTATTTGGGCCTTCTATGCTGCTTGAGCATTGTAATATCTTTTACGGCAATTCAAAAAAGGTATCACCCAAGTAACAATTATTATTTAGCGAACATCATCTTAAATTTAATTTTTATTGTTTTAATAGGCTCTAAAATTGCGATGGTTTCATTGGTTGTAATTGCCTTAGTTAGACAATTTTATGGTCAACGTAAATTATGGAAAATGCTAATCGCAGTTACAGCAGTAATAGCGGTAATAGGGCTATTCTATTTTATAAAAAATGAGAAAAGTTTTAAAAATGATTCACTGGCAAATTCTAAATCTACTCCAGCATTTATTGAAAACTCATTAACGTATGAGTTAAGAGCTGTAGTTTGGAAGAGTACTGCAAATATAATAAAAGATGAAGGGTTTACATTTTTTGGAATTGGTTTTGACGAAACTAAAGATAGACTTGTCGCAAACTATAAAACTTCCATAAACGATCCCCAAAAAAGAGAACGATTTATTGAAAATCGTTACAATACTCACAATCAGTTTTTAGATTTCTATTTAAGCGCAGGGTTTGTTTCTTTATTGCTCTTTTTATTGTTTATAATTGTAAGTTTTTTAGTAAAACGAAATCAATTTTTACCCATCGCTATGCTTGCACTCTTTGTGATGTATTGTAGCGTAGAGAATTTATTTAACAGGCAGATAGGCGCGTATTACGCGGGCTTTATTTTAATTGTTTTAATGGTGAGTAACCGAAGGCTAAAAAACAACAAAATAAAAGAGTTGTAAAAGAATAGCAAGTTGTACTTTTGCAGCTTATTAATAATTCCCTTTTTAGGTGGTTGAAGTAAGAAAAGAATAAATGAAAATTTCAGTAATAGGAACAGGCTACGTAGGTTTAGTTACAGGAACCTGCTTGGCAGAAACAGGTAACGAAGTAATTTGTGTAGATATTGATAAAACAAAGGTCGAAAAGATGCGTAATGGCGATGTGCCAATTTATGAGCCGCATCTCGACGTGCTTTTTGAAAGAAATATAAAGGCGAACCGATTAAAGTTTACTACTTCGCTCGATGAAGGTTTAGCACATGGTGAAATAATTTTTCTCGCCCTACCAACACCCGAAGATGAAGATGGATCTGCCGACCTTTCGTATGTACTCAATGTTTCTGAAGAAATAGGTAAAAAAATTACAGATTATAAGGTAATTGTAGATAAAAGTACCGTACCTGTAGGTACTGCCGAAAAGGTTTTTAAAGTCATTTCTAAAAACGCCAAATCTGAATTTGATGTGGTTTCAAATCCCGAATTTTTAAGAGAAGGCTTTGCCGTAGACGATTTTATGAAACCAGAGCGAATTGTAATTGGTAGCAGTAGTGAAAAGGCCACCGCATTAATGAAAAAACTTTACAGCCCTTTTGTGCGCTCTGGAAATCCTATTTTGGTGATGGATGAAAAGTCTGCCGAGCTTACAAAATACGCCGCAAACTCGTTTTTAGCAACAAAAATTACTTTTATGAACGAGATTGCCAATTACTGCGAAAAGGTGGGTGCCGATGTAGATATGGTACGTGCCGGTATGGGTACCGATAGCCGCATAGGTAAGCGATTCCTTTTTCCCGGAATAGGGTACGGTGGGTCTTGTTTCCCAAAAGATGTAAAAGCCCTTCAAAAGGCCGGGAAAAATGAAGATTACGACTTTAAAATATTGAATTCAGTAATTGAAATTAATGCAGCCCAAAAAACAATCCTATTACCTAAAATTGCAAATTATTTTAACGACAATTTAAAAGGAAAAACAATAGCCGTTTGGGGCTTGGCATTTAAACCAGAAACCGATGACATACGCGAAGCTCCATCAATAGATTTAATGGAGGCATTACTTGCAAAAGGTGCAAACCTTCAAGTTTTCGATCCAGAAGCTATGCCTAATATTAAAAAACGATTTGGCGAGAAGTTAACATACGCAGCGTCAATGTATGGTGCGCTTGAAAAAGCCGATGGCTTACTTATTTGTACTGAGTGGAGTATTTTTAGAACTCCAGATTTTTCAAAATTGAAAGAGCTACTTAAAAATCCAGTGGTGTTTGATGGTAGGAATCTATACAATGTTAATGATATGGAAACTGAAGGCTTTACCTACATTTCTATAGGAAGAAAAGCAACTAATTTATGAGAAAACGCGTTTTAATTACAGGTGCAGCCGGGTTTTTAGGCTCGCATCTATGTGATAAATTTATTGCAGAAAATTTTGAAGTTATTGCCATGGATAACCTAATTACAGGGGATCTTAAAAATTTACAGCATTTATTTCAATTACCACAATTTGAATTTTACCATCACGACGTAACAAAATTTGTACACGTTCCAGGTAAGGTGGATTACATTCTTCATTTTGCCTCACCAGCAAGCCCTATTGATTATTTAAAGATACCAATCCAAACTTTAAAAGTTGGCTCTTTAGGTACACACAACCTACTTGGTTTGGCGCGTGAAAAAAATGCAAGGATACTTATAGCTTCCACATCAGAGGTGTATGGCGATCCATTGGTACATCCACAATCCGAAGAATATTACGGCAATGTAAATACTATTGGGCCACGTGGGGTTTATGATGAGGCCAAACGCTTCCAAGAATCTATAACAATGGCCTATCATAGATTTCATGGCGTGGAAACACGTATTGCAAGAATTTTTAATACATATGGCCCACGCATGCGCTTAAACGATGGTCGTGTTATTCCTGCTTTCATTGGGCAAGCCCTTAGAGGTGAAGATTTAACCGTATTTGGCGATGGCTCGCAAACGCGTTCATTTTGCTATGTGGATGATGAGGTTGAAGGATTGTATAGATTATTAATGAGTGATTATTCGCTTCCTGTAAATATTGGTAACCCAGAAGAAATTACTATACTCGATTTTGCTCAGGAAGTAATTAAACTTACAGGTACAGATCAAAAAATTATTTTCAAACCGTTGCCTCAAGATGATCCAATGCAACGCGAACCAGATATTTCAAAAGCAAAGGAAATTTTAGGATGGGAGCCTAAAGTTTCAAGAGAAGATGGAATGAAAAAAACATTTGAATACTTTAAAAGTCTTTCGCAAGAAGAACTCTTTAAAAGTGAACACAAAGATTTCTCAAAGCACAATAGGTAAATAAAATGTTTAAAAGTGGTAGATATTCTGGATTATTAAGGCCTATTTCATACGGAATAGACTTAGCCTTTATACATTTATTAGCTTACCAATTTTTTGCACCATCATTACCATTTTTTAACTATTTTGTATACTTAACCCTTGCTTGGTTATTGCTTTCAACGCGATCTGGGTTTTATGAAATCTATCGGTTTACACACCTTTCAAAAATCATGTCGCGCATAGGAAAACAAGGAATTGTTTTTTTATTGCTTGTTTTTTCATTTTTCGGATTTTATAGCGAATTAAATACTTCAGCAATAAAGATTTTTCAATATGTTTTTTTAGTGCTGCTTTGTATAACTGTAGCTAAACTGAGCGTGTTTTTCTTATTAAAAAAATACAGGTTACACCTTGGTGGAAATGTGCGAAAGGTTGTAATAATTGGCCTAAACCAAAAAACCGATCAATTGCGTAAATTCTTTACCAATAATCCTGAATATGGCTATAAGCTCTATAAAACTTTCGATTTAAAAGGGGCTAATAAAGCGTCTATCGAAGAGTGTATGGATTATATAACACAAGAAGGAATAGATGAGGTGTATTCTTCGGTTGCAGAAATTAGCAATAAAGAATTAATTAAATTGATAGATTTTGTAGATAACAACCTTAAAATCTTAAAGTTTTTACCAGACAATAAAGAAATCTATAGTAAAAAACTAGATTTTTCGTACTACGGGGTACTTCCTATTCTTTCTATGCGAAAAATACCAATGGACGAGCCTTTTAATAAGTTTATTAAACGAGGTTTCGACATTGTACTCTCTCTATTCGTTATTGTAGGAATTTTATCGTGGTTAACACCCTTATTGGGGTTAATAATAAAATTAGAATCTAAAGGCCCCGTGTTTTTTAAACAAAAGCGAAATGGTCTCGATTATAAAGAGTTTTATTGTTATAAATTTAGATCTATGAAACCTAACCCTATGGCACATTTGCACCAGATTAGAAAAGGGGATACGCGGGTTACAAGAGTAGGTAGAATTATTAGAAAAACTAGCATAGACGAGTTGCCACAGTTTATTAACGTACTCAAAGGCGAAATGTCTGTTGTAGGTCCAAGACCCCATATGGTAAGCCATACCCATATGTATGCCGAAAGAATTGATAAATTTATGGTTCGGCATTTTATTAAACCAGGGATAACGGGTTTAGCACAAGTGAGCGGATTTAGAGGCGAAGTGGAAGACGATAATCACATTATAAACCGAGTAAAATACGATATTTTTTATCTCGAAAATTGGAATCTTTTTCTCGATATTAAAATTGTTTTCCAAACCATTTATAACGCTCTAAGAGGAGAAGAAAAAGCGTACTAAAGTGAGCCATAATGCACTTGTTTCAATTGTAATGCCAACTTACAATTCGTGTAAATTTATAAGTATGGCTATTGAAAGTGTACTTGCCCAAACCTATCGCCATTGGGAATTAATTATTGTAGACGACGCTTCAACAGATGATACACTTCAAGTTATTAGTAAATATTTAATTGATACTTATAACATTCAACTTATAAGGCTGCAAACTAATCATGGAGCCGCTTTTTGCCGAAATAAAGCAATTTCACTCGCTAAGGGCGAATACATTGCATTTTTAGATTCTGATGATTTTTGGGCAAAAGATAAATTATCAACCCAAATAAGCTTTATGCAAAAGATGCAATGCGATGTGTGTTTTACAAGCTATCTTCAAGTTAATGAATGTGGAAACTCACTAAATAAACGTATTAACGCAATACCTACACTTTCGTATAAAAAGCTTCTTCTCAATAATTATATAGGGAATTTAACAGGAATTTATAACGCATCTGTACTAGGAAAAATTTTCTGTCCAGAAATTCCAAAGAGACAAGATTGGGCGCTATGGTTAACAGCCGTTGAAATGAGCGACAAACCAGCCCTTGGTATCGCCGAAGATTTAGCATTTTATCGGGTAAGAAGTGATTCAATGAGTGCTAATAAAGTTAAATTATTGAAACATAATTTTAACCTTTATTACAAGCACTTAGGCTTTTCAGCTGTTAAGTCTATGTTTTATATGGGATTGTTTTTATGCGAATATTTCTTTGTGAGACCAAAATACATCACACGTGTAACTTAGAATATTTGCACTAATTTTATTTTAAGGGTATAAATTGCTTTAACTTCCCGCTTGGGCTGCGCTCTAACTGCGAAAGCCTTTCAAAATCAACAATTAGATTTTTCTCTAAATATTCAGCGATAGCACGTTTTACTTTCTCTTTGTCTTTTGCCGAAAGTTCATCGCTGGCAACATATTTTATTTTAAATGTGTTTAATTTAATCTGTTCAATAATAAACTCTTTTACATTGCCATTGTTAGTAATTACTGTTTTTGTAATGTAGTAAAACGTAAGTGCCGGCACTACTTTGCCACTGGGTAATTTGGCAAAATCGTTGGTACGACCTAATAATTTTTCTAAAATAGGTTGCTTGTAGGTACTGGTTTTATTTAATACGCCCACATCGCCAATATCGTAACGAATTATAGGGTGTGCCTTGTTATATAATGAAGTAATTACTATTCGTCCTGCTTTACCATTGGGTACGGGATTTGCCTTTTCGTCTAATATTTCAACAAAAAGATCGTCGCTATTTACCAAAAAATTATGCTGTTTATCGGTAAATGCAATTAATCCACATTCCGATGCGCCATATTCGTTTATAACAGGAATATTTAAAACTTTTTCAAGAATTTTTTTGTCATCTTCAAAGAGCATTTCACTAGTAACAATACAGCATTTTAAAGTTGGGCATTCCTTTTTTAAAATTAAGTTCTTGCGCTGTAAAAACTTTGCAAAAAGCACAATTACACTCGTGTATCCATTGATATAATCAAATTTTTTTCGCTGAAAATGATTTAAAATTTCTTCCAATTTTTCGTCAGATAAGTCAAAAATTGGAAATCGATATCTACGCCCTAAAAAATCTTTAAAACGCTCTTTATAATACCCTTTAGAATCTAGAGGTATTCCGTAAAATCGGGCTTGTAGTGAAGCGTTTAAATCGATGCCATACAGCCCATAACATTCTATAAATTTTGCCCACGACAAGGCGTGGCAGTATTTGTCTTTTCCAAAAATAAAAGGCGTCCCGCTAGACCCCGAAGTTTTGTTTACATAAATTGAGTTTTTATTAAATTTATTTGAAAGCCTATTTTCCAGCGGCTGCTGTAAAAGAGACTTGGTCATAACAGGGAGATCTTCCCACTTTGGTTGCGAAGTGCCCACCAATTTTCTGTAAAATGCGGTGTTTTTAAGGTGATATTTTACTATTGCTTCGCGTTTTGTTTCAACGTAATTTTTAAATTCATTTTCGGGAATTTGCCGAATTGCTTTTAAATCTCGCTTAGCCTTTGCTATAGGAAATCCTTTTAATTTTAAACTAGATTCAAACAAATTCATTTTAGAATAAATTAGGGTGTCAATTTACAAACAATTATTTTTGACACCGAAATTAAACTTTTTCAATTATGAACATATTAGTCTTAGGATCGGGCGGTCGCGAACATACATTCGCTTATAAACTTGCACAAAGCAAACGTTGTAAAAATTTGTTTGTAGCCCCCGGAAATGCTGGAACTGCAGCTATTGCGACAAATATTGATATAAGTGTCACCAATTTTGAAGCCATAAAAAACTGCGTTGTCGACAATAATATTGAAATGGTTGTAGTGGGTCCTGAAGATCCATTGGTACAAGGGATAGCTGACTATTTTGCTGAAACATCAGAACTCAAAAATGTAAAACTCATAGGCCCGTCTAAGCGAGGTGCTTTGCTTGAAGGCAGTAAACAACGTGCCAAAGAGTTTATGATGCAGCACAAAATTCCTACGGCAGCTTACGAGAGCTTTACAGCCCAATCTTTAGAGGCCGGAAAAGCATTCTTGGAGCAACTCAATCCGCCGTATGTTTTAAAAGCCGATGGACTAGCAGCAGGGAAAGGAGTTTTAATTTTAAATAATTTAAACGAAGCGAAACAAGAGCTTGAAAATATGCTTTCGCACAACAAGTTTGGTGAGGCGAGTTCGAAGGTGGTTATTGAAGAGTTTTTGGACGGGATTGAGCTAAGTGTATTTGTTTTTACCGATGGTAAAAACTATAAAATTCTTCCTACAGCCAAAGATTATAAACGGATTGGCGAAGGAGATACAGGACTAAACACTGGGGGTATGGGGGCTATTTCGCCCGTACCGTTTGCCGATGAGGTTTTAATGCAAAAAATTGAAGATAGAATAGTAAAACCAACTATCGATGGTTTGGCTAAAGAAAATATAGATTATAAAGGTTTTGTATTTATTGGGTTGATTAAAGTAAATAATGAACCCTACGTAATTGAATACAACGTAAGGATGGGCGATCCCGAAACCGAAGTAGTTTTACCGCGAATTAAAACCGATTTGGTAGATTTATTTGAAGCTACATTTAATCAAAATTTGAATGATATTTCAATTGAAATTGACACCAAAGCAGCTGCTACTGTAATGTTAGTATCTGGTGGATACCCCGAAGGTTATGAAAAAGGAAAAGAAATAACAGGCTTAAAAAACGTAAAAGATTCAATTGTTTTCCACGCGGGGACAAAAATGGAAGACGATAAAATACTCACTAATGGCGGCCGTGTAATTGCGATAACCTCCTTAGACGAAGATTATAAAAAAGCTCTAAAAAAATCCTATCAAAACATAGAAAAACTATCTTTTGATAGGATGAATTATCGTAGTGATATAGGTTTCGACCTTTAGAAAATCTAGTGATTTTCTTTATAGGTGTAAGTAACTTCGGTGTTCTCGTTGTAATCTTTTAATTTGCCAAGCCAGTAAATAAAAGCTGCGGTGGCAATGATTACAAATACAAAATTAATAGCGTTTGCTAACCACCAACTATCAAGCTCTAATGCGGCTAATGCATCATAAGGCAAGAATAATAAATCTTCAAATAAGGAAGCAATTCCTTCCCAAAAACCTTTCCAAGTCATATCTTTAATCTTTAGTTGACAAAAATATAAAATTACCCCATATGCTAACAAGCTTTTTTGGAAAATCTAATCCCATAAATTATTTAATTCTTGGAGCATTATTGGCTATTGGATATTTATTTACGCAGTTTGCGTTAGGCGATTTAAATTTAACCTTTAAAAGTACGTTTTCGCACCTCTTTTTTATAATTATTTGCGTTTTAGTTTTACTACTTTTAGATTTCATTGTTAAAAAAAATGGGCTAACAAAAAGTAATACGTACACCATTTTCTTTTTTAGTTGCTATTCTTTAATGTTTCCGGCTATTTTTTTTGAGCACGATATTATTTTTGCAAACTTTTTTTTACTGCTCGCACTACGGCGTTTAATGAGTTTGCGAAGTGATAGAAATACTTCTAAAAAAATTCTGGATGCCAGTTTGTGGATTACCCTGGCATCGTTATTCTATTTTTGGAGTTTGCTGTTTTTTATTCCGCTTTGGATTGCTGTATTACAAAAATCCAATTTTAATTATAAACAAATGTTAGTTCCGTTTGTGGGTTTTTTCACTGTTTTGGTTTTAAATACGGCTTATCAGCTAATTGTAAATGACTCTTTTTCATGGATATTTGAGTGGAAACAAAACATAAGTTTTGATTTTACACTTTATAATTCTTTAGCCATTTTAATACCTCTCACTTTAATTTTAACACTTTACATTTGGACTAGTTTTTTTAGATTTTTACAAATTCCAGCTTTGCCCTTACGTGAACGCCCTTTATTTATTTTGTTAATGTATGTAAGTGTTACCACCATAATTATCGCGCTTTGTGCACCCCAAAAAACAGGGGCCGAAGTGCTCTTTGTACTCGCCCCATTTTCAATTATAAATGCTAATTATATTGAAACTTCCCGAAGAGAAAGACAAGGAGACACTGAAAGTGCCGAGTTTTGGTTTAAAGAGTTTATATTGTGGGTAGCTTTATTATTGCCATTTATCGCTTTTTTATGAGTGTTGTACTTCAAAATATTGAAAACGAATTAAAACTTAGACACAATTACCCTTATAAATGGTTTCGGAAACAAAATGATGTTTGGGATCGTAAAACCAATTTTATTTACCAAACAACACATTGGCAATCGCTTCTTTTAAAAATTTCAAGCATAGCCAAAAACGAAAAATTTAACGAACAACAGTTGTTTCAATACACCGCAAACAGATGGTATAATTTCTGGAGCGCCAAGGCTGTAGAATATATTTTTTCTGATTTGCACCCTGTTTCTCCAGTCTTAAATACAAAAGATGCTAAAAAAGATTTTTACCTCTTTGGGATACCTTTTGATCATAAAACTTCGGTTTTTCCAAAGGGGTTTAACCGCAGTTTGGCATACGCGCAAAAACACCGTTCAAAACTAATTGAATGGTTTTTTAACAATCAAAGTACCCAAAAGCGCCATCACTTTAAAAACCGACTTTTTATAGTGGTTTATGCACAAAACGGTGAACATTGGAAGTTAAAAGCTGAAATATCATTGCTAAAAAAAGCAATTGAAAAATATGTTAAAACATTCCGCCGAGAGCAACTACATTCTTTTACTTTTGCAAATGACCAAAAAACGCTAAGCGACATTATTTGGGTTATAAAATGAACTACATAGGCTCCAAACATAAACTGTCCAATTTTATTTTTAGCACGGTGACCGAAATCTGCGGAAATGACCTTTCGCAAATAGTTTTTTGCGACTTATTTGCGGGGACGGGTATTGTTGGTAGAAATTTTAAACCCCACGTTTGTCAGGTTATTGCTAACGATGTTGAGTATTATAGTTTTGTTTTAAACCGAAATTTTATAGGAAATAACACGGCGTTTTCATTTAATTATTTAATTGATGAGTTAAACGCTTGCAACGGCAAAAAAGGATTTATTTTTCAGAATTATTCCGAAGGTGGAAAAGCGGGAAGAATGTATTTTACTGCTGAAAACGGACAAAAAATAGATGCTGTTCGCACCCAAATTGAAGCGTGGAAAAAAACGTCAAAAATCACCGAAGATCAATATTACTTTTTACTCGCTTCACTATTAGAAAGCGCCGATAAGGTGGCGAATACGGCTTCGGTTTACGGGGCGTATTTAAAACATATAAAACCTTCGGCAGCAAAAAAACTTATTATTAAACCCGCAATTTTTCAGAAAACAGAAAATACACATCACGTTTTTCAAAAAGATAGTAACCTTCTTATAAAAGAAATAAAAGGCGATATATTGTATTTAGACCCGCCTTACAATGCACGTCAATACGGCGCTAATTACCATATGTTAAATACTATTGCAAAATATGATACCTTTGTACCAAAGGGCAAAACTGGCTTGCGCAATTATTATAAAAGCAATTGGTGCAAAAAAGGAGAAGTCTTAAATAGTTTTGAAGAATTGATTGAAAACGCACAATTCTCGCACATTTTTTTAAGTTATAACAACGAAGGATTAATGAGCCAAGACCAAGTGCGAAAGGTTATGGAGCGCTTTGGGAAATACAGTCTAAAAACGCAAAAGTACCAGCGTTTTAAAGCCGATAAAACCCAAAACCGAAACCACAAAGCTTCAGAAACTTTTGAATATTTACACATTTTAGAAAAGTCATAAAAATTACAATTATATGTTTTCAGATAAAGCCAATAAAATCTTCGCCGAAGTAATTGAAAAGTATCACGAAATAAACACGGTAGACCAGCCATTTACCAACCCCTATAATAAGGATAGTCACTTAATTGAACATTTGTTATACCGTAAATGCTGGATTGATACAGTGCAGTGGCATTACGAAGATATTATTCGCGACCCAAATATCGATCCTGTTGCGGCCCTAAAACTAAAGCGCCTAATCGATGCTTCTAACCAAGACCGTACCGATATGGTTGAATATATTGATAGTTATTTTCTCGATAAGTTTAAAGACGTTGAAGTAAAAGAAGACGCTACTATTAATACCGAAAGTCCTGCTTGGGGTATTGACAGACTTTCTATTTTAGCCTTAAAAGTGTATCATATGAACGAGGAAGCCACCAGAGATGATGCTTCTCAAAAACACCAAATAGCTTGTAAAGCAAAGTTAAACGTGCTTTTAGAGCAACGCGTAGATTTAAGTACGGCAATCAACCAATTATTGGATGATATAGCACACGGTCGAAAGTATATGAAAGTATACAAACAGATGAAAATGTATAACGACGATGAGCTAAACCCAGTATTGCGCGGAAATAAATAACAATTTTTTATACGTTTTAAAACGGTAAAATCTTTTAAGGTTTTCTATAAAATACATGGCTAAACCCACCCACATTTTAGTAATTCGTTTATCTGCTATGGGCGATGTGGCTATGACAGTGCCTGTTCTTCGGGTACTAACAGAAACCTATCCTAATTTAAAAATTACTGTTTTATCGCGCCCCTTTTTTAAACCGCTCTTTGCAGACATTAATAATCTACATTTTTTGGAAGCCGATGTTTATGGCCAACACAAAAATTTTGGGTTATTAAAATTGGCTAATGAGGCCAAAGAATTGGGAATAGATGGAGTTGCCGATTTACACAATGTTATTCGCTCCAAAATAATTGTAAACTACCTAAAATTTAAGGGGTTAAAAACAGCAGTAATCGATAAAGGTAGAAATGAAAAAAAAGCATTAGTTGCTGCTAAAGGCCAGCATATTTCACCTTTAAAAAGTACGCATCAACGCTATGCCGATGTTTTTAAGGATTTAGGATTTTCAATAGATTTAAAAAACTTTGTTCCCCCTGTACAAAAAAGGTTAACCCCAAAATTAAACGGTCTTATAGGAGTAGAACCCAAAAAGATAATTGGGGTGGCTCCTTTTGCCGCGCACAGTAGTAAAATGTATCCGCTGCATTTAATGACCGAGGTAGTTTCAAAACTTGAAGTAATTGACAAATACCGCATTTTTCTATTTGGTGGCGGGAAAACCGAAGTTGCACAATTAGCCAAAATGGAAAAGCCGTTTGCAAACGTTACCAGTGTTGCCGGAAAACTATCTTTTGATGAAGAACTGGCTTTAATTTCAAACCTCGATTTAATGGTGTCTATGGATAGCGGAAACGGACATTTGGCGGCTATGTTTGGAGTACCAGTTTTGACACTTTGGGGAGTAACGCATCCTTATGCTGGCTTTGTGCCATTTAATCAACCCGATGAAAATCAATTGCTTGCAGATAGAAATAAGTATCCGCTTATTCCTACTTCGGTTTATGGTAATAAATTTCCTAAAGGGTACGATAAAGCTATGGAAACTATAAAACCAGAAATTGTAGTTTCCATCATACAGCAGATTTTATAATTGAAAAAAATGTAAAAAAAATCCCTCAAAATTTATTCAAATATTGAGGGATTTAATTTTTACTAGGTAGTTTTTTTAAACATCGTCATAGTCTACAACAATCTTTGCTGAGGTAGGATGTGCTTGACAAGTAAGTATGAGTCCATCGGCAATTTCAGATTCTGTAAGGATTTGATTTTTGCGCATTTCGGCTTTTCCTTCTTTTAAACGGGCTATGCACGTACTGCAAATTCCGCCTTGGCAAGAGTACGGCGGATCTAACCCTTCGTCTAATGCGGCTTCTAAAATCGATTTGGTTTGTGGCATGTCAAAAGCTTCTTCTTCATCGTCTAAAAGTACTGTTACACTCGTATTGCCATCGTGCTTTTCAACCAACAATCCTTTTTCGGCGGTTGAAAACAATTCGTGGTGAATTTGTTTTGAATTAATTCCGTTGTGTTTTAAAGTAGCCGAAACTTCGTCTATCATTTCTTCGGGGCCACATAAATAAAAGGCCGAATAAACAGTATTTGCATATTTATTCTTAAGATAAAAATTGACCATTGAGCGATCAATTCTTCCAAATTTTGCATTTTCTTCTTCTTTTCTACTGAAAATAAATTCGGCATTAAACCTATTTGGATAGTTTTTTTGAAGTTCTAAAATTTCAGTATAAAACATTGTTTCTTCCAAATTTTGGTTTCCGTACACAAGGAGAAAAGTACTTTGTGAGTTGTCTTCCAAAACACATTTTATAAGTGAAAGTACCGGTGTAATTCCGCTTCCGGCTGCAAAGGCTGCATAGTGTTTTAAATTGGGTTCCAAAACAAATTTGCCCGTGGGAGGCATTACTTCTAGCGCATCACCAACTTGTAACTGAGTATTTGCAAATTCTGAAAATGCACCTTTTTTAACCTTTTTTACAGCTACTTTTAATTCGCCACTTTGTGGCGACGAGCAAATAGAATATGCGCGGCGTATTTCGGTATCGCCCTTTTTATGCTTTATTGTAAGGTATTGCCCGGCTTTAAACTCGAATTGAGATTTTAAATTTTCGGGCACTGAAAATGTAATAGATACTGAATTGGGGGTTTCTTTTATTATATCTGAAACCGTAAGCGTGTAAAATTCGCTCATAATTGTAATTTTTTTTACAAAAGTACAAAGGAATTCAACGAAACAAAGTATCGGCAGCTTTAATGTGAGGTATTTTTTCGGTGTTTCGCTAAGCAGATAATAAAAAGAAACGTATTTTTACGGCTCTTTAGTGGTACTACATACTAAATTTGAACCTTTTAAGTTACAATATCATATAAATTAAAAGCATTTTGAAAGGCATCTATAAACTTACACTTTTTATTCTTGCAGTTGTATTGGTTGCAGCCTGCTCACGGAAAAAAAACACCTTTTTAAACCGCAATATTCAAGCGGTTACTACCGAATATAATACCCTTTATAATGGCGAAATGGCATTTAACGATGCCAAAGAACAACTGGCTTACGGTTTTAGGGATAATTTTTGGGAAATTTTACCAATTGAACGTATTGAAATAAAAGAGGCGGCTACCAAAGCGCCGGGAGCTAATAAAGGAAATGCGGGTGGTTTTAATAGAGCCGAAAAAAAAGCGACCAAAGCCATCCAAAAGCACTCAATGTATATTGATGGAAAGGAGCACAACCCACAAATAGACGAAGCCTATTTATTGTTAGGGAAGGCGCGCTATTACGACGGGCGGTTTATACCCGCATTAGATGCGTTTAATTTTATTTTAGATCGATACCCAACCAGCAACAATATAAATATTGCAAAAGTTTGGAAGGCGAAAACAAACATTCGGTTAAATAACGAAGAGTTCGCTATTGAAAATTTAAAAAGAATGTTTGAGCAAGAATCGCTCAATGAAGAAGAAATAGCCGAAGGCGCAGCCATGATGGCGCAGGCATTTGTAAATTTAGATTCGTTAGAGCCTGCACTAGATTATATTAAGATTGCTTCAGAAAATGTGGACGATAACGAGTTAAAAGGAAGATATACTTTTATTAAAGGACAGCTTTATAATAGGCTGGGTAAAAAAGACAGTGCAAACTTGGCTTTTGAAGAGGTAATTGAGATGAATAGAAAAACCTCGCGAGCTTATATGATAAATGCCTATATAGAAAAAGGGAAAAATTTTGATTACGAAAGTGGCAACCGTACAGCCTTTTTAGAACTGCTTCAAGATTTAGAGAAAAATCGTGAAAACAGACCGTATCTCGACAAGATTTACAACCAATTTGGCGACTATTATTACAATAGCGACAGTATTGAAACTGCTGTAAAATATTACAACAAATCTATAAAAGCATTTAAGCAAGATAGAGTTTTACAAGCTGTAAATTATAAAACTTTAGCGCTTATAAATTTTGATAATGCCGAATATAGAAACGCAGGTGCTTACTACGATAGTACTTTAACCTTTTTACAAGAAAATAGCCGCGAATGGCGCCGTGTTAAAAAGAAACGCGAAAACTTAGACGATGTAATAAAATACGAAAACATAGCCCAAGTAAACGACAGTGTTTTAAGGCTTGTAAATATGAGCGAAGCACAGCAACTCGCCTATTTTACCAAATATACTACCCGTTTAAAAGAGCAAGCGATTAAAGATTCGTTAGAGGCAGTAAAGTTTGAAGGTAAAATTGCTAATAACGAATTTTTTAACAAAGAAAAATCAACTTCGGGCCCTAATAAAGGGAGTACATTCTACTTTTATAACACAACTACCGTTGCTTATGGAAAAGGTGAATTTAGAAAAAGATGGGGCGATAGAAACTTAGAAGATAACTGGAGATTATCTAATAAACGTACCTCATTAATTCAAGAAGAGGCGGTAGAGGAAGATACAACCCCTATTGCCGAAAATGAAATGTACAATCCTCAAACATACATTGAAAGAATTCCAAGCGATAAAAAATTAATTGATAGTTTGGCAAAAGATAGAAACTTCGCTTATTACCAATTGGGCTTAATTTACAAAGAGAAGTTTAAGGAGTATAACTTAGCGGCAAACCGATTGGAAAAGTTATTGACCTTTTCGCCGGCAGAGCGATTAATTGTGCCTTCAAAATACAATCTGGTTAAGATTTATGATATTTTAGGAAATTCGGCTAAATCTGAAATGTATAAAAACGACGTATTGCAAAATCACGCTACCACACGTTATGCCGAAATACTACGCAACCCAGATTCGCAATTGGCTACAGATAAATCGAGCCCCGAATTTAAATATAAAGAACTGTTTAAACAGTTTGAAGCTGCCGAGTATGCAGACGTAATTAAAAAGAGCGATGAATATATTGTAATTTATAACGGCAATGAAATTGTACCAAAATTTGAACTTTTAAAAGCAACAGCCATTGGAAAACAGCAAGGTTACGAAGCTTATAAAAAAGCACTAAACTTTGTCGCTCTTAACTACCCAAACAGCGACGAAGGGAAACAAGCTCAAGAAATTTTCACAAACACTTTACCGGCCTTAGCTTTTACAGAATTTAACACCAACAATGAAGCGGCAACTTGGAAACTGGTTTATCAATTTCCTGTTTCAGAAATAGAAGCAGCGCAAAGCTTAAAAGAAAAATTAGACAAAGCAATTTCAGATTTACATTACACAAACTTGGTATCTTCAATAGACTATTACAATCCTACAACTCGCTTAGTTATTGTACACGGTTTAAACACCAAATTAGGAGCCAGAGGATTTGGCGATATTTTAAAAGAAAAGAAAGCCTATAAAATAAAGCACCCGTATTTTGAAATCTCTACTCCCGATTATAAAACAATTCAAATTCATAAAAATTTGGATGCCTATTTGGAGAAAGAAATGTCTGCCGAATAATATAGCTTAGCAATAGAATCACTTAAAAACCAATTAGTATGTTTTCCGAAAAGAAAGAAAGAAAATCAAATATGGAACCTGGTACTACCCAAAATAGAATTAATGAGGGTACAAGGTTAAAAGGAGATGTATCTTCTACTGGGTTTTTTAGAATTGATGGAACTATAGAAGGCAATGTTAATACACCTTCAAAAGTAGTGTTGGGGAAAACAGGTATAATAATAGGTACGCTAACTTGCGAAAATGCCGATATTGAAGGCAAATTTGAAGGTAATTTACAAGTTTCGGGTACGTTGTCATTACGCTCCACAGCAGTAGTTGAAGGCGATGTAGTGGTTGGGAAACTTTCGGTAGAACCCGGAGCTACTTTAAATGCATCTTGCGTAATGCAAAACGGCATGACTAAAGCTAAGCAAAACGCTCAAGAGCTACCCAGAGATTCTAAGCCTGGTCTTTTTAATAAACATCAAAAGACAAAGGAAGCATCTGCGCTTCCAAAATAAGACTAAAAACCCTTTAAGGTTATGTCTGCCAATAATAACAACAACAGATGGATTGCCCTTTCGGGGATAGGAATTCAAATGGGGCTTACCATTTTTCTTGGCAACCTATTAGGAGGATGGTTAGATAATACTTTCGAATTAAACTTTTTAGAACCTACAATTACTATTTTGGCAATTTTTATTTCTATTTATAGTGTAATTAAAGGTGTAAATAAATTAAATAAATAAATGCTTCTTAAAAATATACTTTATTACACATTAATATGCGGTTTGGTTTTAGCAGGAAGTTATGCGGTTCATAACTTTATTCTTAATCAAAATAATGTGGAACATCCCTTTAGCCTTTGGAATATTTATCTTTTTCAAGGTATAGCGACGCTTGTTCTTTGTATCGCTTTTGAATTTATATCACAAAAATCGCAGCAATTACGAGACCAGCTTGGTTTTTTGTATTTAGGAGCCATGGCTTTAAAGGTGGGATTGTTCTGTATGGTTTTTAGTAATATTCTTTTTTCATCCTTGGTCTTGTCGCGGACAGACAGTCTTTCATTGTTAATTCCCGTATTTCTATTTCTCTTTTTAGAGGTTCTCATAATTGTTAAAATTCTGAATAGAAACCACTAAAATATAAATTTGCATTTGTTATGGGGATTTTAAATAGAAATTCCCTACTTTTGCCGCCGAATTAGACAGGCATTATTTTTTTCAAGAGAAGCAATGAAAGCATCAATTTATTCAATTAAATTTTTCGGATTACTACTTACTTGTTTGTTGAGTATCAATGTTTTTGCTATTGGAGGCAATGAACAAGGGCAACAAGGCGACGAAAGGGTAAATACTCCGAGTGAAATAGAAGAATATATTCTTCATCACTTAAAAGATTCACATGGTTTTCATTTAGTATCTTATACTAATGATGCAGGTGAACGTGTACACGTAGGATTTCCACTTCCGGTAATTGTTTACGGAGAAAATGGATTTACTACATTTATGTCTTCTGAGTTTCACCACGACACTGAAGGTAAGGTGGTTGTAGAGAAAAATGATAGCCGCTTTGTAAACTACCACAGCAAGATTTACGAGTTAGAAGAAGGTGCGTCAGAACTTGTTTTTGACGAGACACATCACCCGGTAAATGCTTCAAAGCCTTTAGATTTATCGATTACAAAAAGTGTTTTTGGTATTTTAATAGTTGGGCTACTGTTGTTATGGTGGTTTTCATCATTGGCAAGACAATATAAAAAGAGAAGCATTCCAAAAGGATTTGGTCGTGTGCTTGAGCCGTTAGTTATTTATGTAAGAGATGAAATAGCTAAACCAAACATTGGTGAAAAGAAGTACAGAAAATTTACCGGATACCTTTTAACTGTTTTCTTTTTCATTTGGATTCTTAACTTAATAGGATTAACACCACTAGGCTTTAACGTAACAGGACAGATTGCAGTAACGGCTGCACTCGCAGTATTTACATTAGTTATTTATGTATTTAGTGGAAATAAAGATTTCTGGGGTCACATATTTTGGATGCCAGGGGTGCCAATTTTAATTCGTCCAATTTTGGCGGTAATTGAATTGGTTGGAACATTAATTATTAAGCCATTCTCACTTTTAGTGCGTTTATTCGCAAACATTTCAGCAGGACATATTATCCTTATGAGTTTAATTGCGATTATGATAAACCTTAAAGCAGATTTAACTCCTGTTGGTTCAACAGCTTTATCTTTTGCCTTATCATTGTTTATTTCTGTTATCGAGCTTTTAGTAGCGTTCTTACAGGCTTATATCTTTACAATGCTTTCGGCATTATTTATTGGTATGGCAGTTGCAGAGCACGATCACGAACACGAACACGATGCAGCGGGAAATGAAGTTGCAGATGCCGAGGATATAAGAGAGAATTTTATTTAGTAGTATAGAGTAGCGTATTTTTTTGTTTAATTAATTTATATACATTTTTTTATGGAAACAATGATTCCAAATTTAGTAGGTGCTGGTATTATCGTATTTGGTGCTGGTCTTGGTTTAGGTAAGATTGGTGGAAGCGCAATGGAAGCTATTGCTCGTCAGCCAGAAGCTGCCAACAAAATCCAAACAGCGATGATTATTATTGCTGCACTTTTAGAAGGTTTAGCATTTGGTGCTCTTTTCTTAGGAAAGTAATCCAAAAAAAACCAAAGTTCACTTTCCTGTAACGGTTGGTTACAGGAAGTGAATTTTTTAAAAAATTAATAACAAAAATCTTTACCCTAGGGTAATAATATTATGGACACATTATTAAACGATTTTTCTCCAGGGCTGTTCGTGATGCAAACAGTCTTATTAATAGTGCTAATTTTACTAATGGTAAAATTTGCTTGGAAACCTATCCTTAATTCATTAAATGAAAGAGAAGAAGGAATTCAAGGTGCATTAGATGCTGCTGAAAAAGCAAAGCTCGAAATGGCAAATCTTCAAGCAGACAATGAAAGATTGTTGCAGGAGGCGCGTACCGAGCGTGAAGCAATGCTAAAAGAGGCACGTGAGATTAAAACAAAAATGATCTCAGACGCTAAAGAAGAGGCTAAAGAAGAAGCAGATAAAATGATTACGCATGCGCAAGAAGCAATAGAAGGTGAGAAAAAAGCCGCTATTGCTGAAATGAAAGCAACCGTAGCAACGCTATCTTTAGAAATTGCTGAAAAAGTAGTAAAAAACGAACTTTCAGACAGTGACAAGCAAATGACGCTTGTTAAAGAAATGTTGGGTGAAGCAAAATTAAACTAAAATTCAATGAGCAGAGCAGCAATTAGATACGCAAAGGCAATTTTGCTTAAAGCGAACGAAAACAACACCGAAGCTGTTGTTTTTGGCGATATGCAATCTGTTTACAAAACAATTGAAGCGAGCCGCGAATTACAAGTGGTTCTTCAAAGTCCAGTTATTACTGCTACCGATAAAAAGAACGCTTTGCTAAAAATCTTCAGTGATCAGTCTGAAGCTACGCATTCGCTAATAAACATTTTGGTAGATAATAAGCGTACTACATTGTTGAGTAAAGTAGCACAAAGCTATATCGATATTTACAACGAACAAAACGGTGTTAAAGCAGCAACAGTTGTTTCTGCAGTACCGCTTACTCCAGCATTGGAGGAGAAGGTTCTTGCTAAAGTGAAAGAATTATCAGGTAGTGATAAGGTTACGCTTAAAAGTGAGGTAGACCCTGCTATAATTGGTGGCTTTGTATTGCGTATTGACGATATACAATACAACGCAAGTGTTTCCCATCAACTAGCAAATTTAAAAACAGAATTCAGTAAGTCAATATAAAATACCGCGCAGGTTTAAGCGTGCATTTAAATAGTATTATGAAATTGGATTTGCAAATAATCTAAAATCGTAAATCGTAAATCGTAAATCAAAATGGCAGAAGTAAACCCAGCTGAAGTTTCAGCAATATTAAAAGAACAACTTACAGGTTTCGAAGCAACAGCTTCCCTGGATGAAGTAGGAACTGTTTTAACCGTAGGGGACGGTATTGTTCGTGCTTACGGACTTTCCAACGCCGAATATGGTGAATTGGTAGCCTTTGATAGTGGTCTTGAAGGTATTGTACTTAACCTGGAAGAGGATAATGTAGGTATCGTACTTTTAGGTCCTTCAAAAGAAGTAAAAGAAGGCTCAACGGTAAAACGTACACAACGTATTGCATCGCTAAATGTGGGTGAAGGTATTGTTGGTCGTGTGGTAAATACATTGGGACAACCTATTGATGGTAAAGGTCCTATTACTGGAGAAACTTACGAAATGCCTTTGGAGCGTAAAGCACCAGGTGTTATCTATCGTCAGCCGGTAACTGAACCGTTACAAACAGGTATTAAGTCTATCGATGCAATGATTCCCGTAGGTCGTGGCCAGCGTGAGCTTGTAATTGGTGACCGTCAAACTGGTAAATCTACTGTTTGTATTGATACCATTTTGAATCAAAAAGAATTTTACGACGCAGGTGAGCCTGTATACTGTATTTATGTTGCTGTTGGACAAAAAGCTTCTACTGTTGCAAACATTGCAAACGTACTAGAAGAAAAAGGTGCTATGGCTTATACAACTATTGTTGCGGCAAACGCATCAGACCCTGCGCCAATGCAGGTATACGCTCCATTTGCAGGTGCTGCAATTGGTGAGTACTTCCGCGATACGGGTCGTCCGGCATTAATTGTTTATGATGACTTATCTAAGCAAGCAGTTGCATACCGTGAGGTATCGCTTCTTCTTCGTCGTCCACCAGGACGAGAGGCATATCCTGGAGATGTTTTCTTCTTGCACTCAAGATTGTTAGAGCGTGCGGCAAAAGTTATTGCCGATGATGATATTGCAAAAGAAATGAACGACCTTCCAGAATCTTTAAAAGGAATTGTAAAAGGTGGAGGATCACTAACAGCACTTCCAATTATTGAAACTCAAGCAGGTGACGTTTCGGCTTATATTCCAACAAACGTAATTTCGATTACCGACGGACAGATTTTCTTAGATGGTGATTTGTTTAACTCGGGTGTTCGTCCAGCTATTAACGTAGGTATTTCGGTATCTCGTGTAGGAGGTAACGCACAAATTAAATCGATGAAAAAAGTAGCAGGTACTTTAAAACTGGATCAAGCAGCTTTCCGTGAATTGGAAGCCTTCGCAAAATTTGGTTCAGACTTAGATGCTGCAACTTTAAATGTAATTGAAAAAGGGAAGCGTAACGTTGAAATATTAAAGCAATCTGAAAACGATCCATATACGGTTGAAGATCAAATTGCGGTAATATACGCAGGTTCTAAAAACCTAATGCGCAATGTGCCTGTTGAGAAAATTAAAGAATTTGAAAAAGACTATCTCGAATTACTTAATGTAAAGCACAGAGATACCTTAGATACGCTAAAATCAGGAAAACTTACTGATAACGCGATTGATGTAATGACAAGTGTTGCTGCAGATGTTTCTGCGAAATACAAGAAATAGTTCTTAGTTATGAGTTAAGAGTTATGAATGTACTCTTAACTCATAATTATAGACTCTGAATTTGAATAATGGGGTTAGATGATAGTCCAATTAGAATTAAAAGTTTTGCATTTGCATGCGATATTGTAAAATATTACGACACTTTAAAGGCTAATAAGGATTTTCAATTGGCATCCCAATTACTTAGGAGTGGTACAAGTATTGGCGCAAATACTAGAGAAGCTCAACGAGGTGTAAGTAAAAAAGATTTTAAAAATAAATTTGGTATTGCTCTCAAAGAGGCTGACGAAACAATGTTTTGGTTAGAAATTTTAGAGGCAACTGGTAGAGAAGTACCTATAGATATGAAGAAAAAGTGTGAAGAGCTAATTAGAATTTTGGTTTCGATAATAAAAAATTCTTAGACTCTGCACTCATAACTCATAACTCATAATTAGAGAAATGGCGAATTTAAAAGAAATTAGAAACAGAATATCATCGGTAAGTTCAACGATGCAAATAACCAGTGCCATGAAAATGGTATCGGCTGCAAAATTGAAAAAAGCCCAAGATGCTATTACCGCAATGCGTCCTTATTCTGAAAAGCTAACCGAACTTCTTCAAAATTTAAGTGCAACCCTTGGAGAAGATAGCGGAAGCAAATATTCAGCCCAACGCGAGGTTAATAAAGTTTTGATCGTTGCCATTACAAGTAACCGTGGTTTGGCAGGTGCTTTTAACTCTAACATTATAAAACAAGTTAGAAACTTAGCAACCCAATCATATGCCGGCAAGCAAGTAGATTTTATGACCCTTGGTAAAAAAGGAAATGATATTCTAAAAAAGGCAGGTACAATTCTTGAAAATGATAATAATATCTTAGATAATCTATCGTATGATACTACTTCAGAAATTGCCGAAAAACTTATGAGTTTATATTCTGAAGGAACTTATGATAAGATTATACTTGTTTACAATCACTTTAAGAATGCGGCTACTCAATTGGTAACAACAGAGCAATTTTTACCAATATTGCCACCTAAAGCTATTGAAGGACAGGAGGCTAATAATGAAGTTTCTTATATTTTTGAACCTTCAAAAGAAGAAATAGTTGAAACTTTAATCCCGAAGAGTTTAAAAACACAATTATTTAAAGCCCTTCGCGACAGCGTTGCTAGTGAGCACGGTGCGCGTATGACAGCGATGCACAAAGCAACCGATAACGCAACCGAGCTTCGCGATTCATTAAAACTTCAATACAACAAAGCGCGACAAGCAGCTATTACAAACGAAATTCTCGAAATAGTTGGTGGTGCCGAAGCTTTAGCCAATTAATACAAAACGTATTTAAAATATTTAAAAGCCTTTCAATTTTTGAAAGGCTTTTTTATTGCATAAAATGTGTAATTTTAAAAAATGAAAAATAGATTAAAACCTTTTATAGTCCTCTTTTCGGTATGCTTTGTATTGCTTAGCTTTTCAAATTGTGGCGGTACTCAAAATACTAGTAACGATAAACCCTTGGTTAAAAATCCACCTTTTAAAATTACCGAAGCCTACTACCAAAACTGGATTGCTGGTGTAGAAGAAGGCGGCACAGGCACTAATGTATATATTGTACTAAAAGGGTTAAATCCAGAAGTATTAATAAAAGATATTTACTTTAGAAATCACAAACTCGAAGCAAAAAATACAGCTGCCAGTCCTACCACCTATGTTGGCTACCTTAGAAATACTGCACAACGAGACGTGGTAATGGATAGTAATCCCCTAAACGAAGCTCAAAACACCTTTTCCAATTCTTTTCCTTTTTCACTACAGAAAAATGAAGCAGTAATTTCATATGAAGAAAAAGGTGCTGTAAAATATTATAAAATATCAAATTTGAGTGAAAGAGATGTGATTCCGTACCCCCAGGCAAATCCAAACTCACACGAATAAATTTGCACAAATTGAATATGAAAATTCTTCACCTTGATAGAAATCATCCGCTATTGCTAGATATGCTTACTAATGCCGGCTTTAATAACGAAGAAAATTATAAAATTTCTAAAGCTGAAACAGAGAAAATTATTTCAAAATACGATGGTATTGTAATTCGCAGCCGGTTTAATATTGATAAAGACTTCCTCAACGCAGCTAAAAACTTAAAATTTATTGCCCGCGTGGGTGCGGGACTAGAAAGTATCGACATCGATTACACCGAAAAGCTCGGCATAAAACTTATTGCCGCCCCAGAAGGCAATAGAAACGCTGTGGGCGAACATGCGCTTGGGATGCTTCTTTCGCTATTCAACAAGTTAAATAAGGCCGATAAAGAGGTTAAAAACGGCTTGTGGAATCGCGAAGCAAACCGTGGAATAGAACTGGACGGAAAAACGGTGGGTATCATTGGTTATGGCAATATGGGGAAGGCATTTTCAAAAAAGCTTAGCGGGTTCGATTGTGAAGTGCTTTGTTACGATATTAAAGAAAATGTAGGAGATAAAAATGCAAAACAAGTCTCTTTAAAGGAACTTCAGCAAAGGGTTGATGTTTTAAGTTTACACACGCCTTGGACGCCTTTAACCAATAAAATGGTTAATCAAGAATTTATTAATGCCTTTGCAAAACCTATTTGGTTTATAAATACCGCGCGGGGTAAAAGTGTAGTTACCGCCCATTTAGTGGCGGCATTGAAATCGGGAAAGATTTTAGGCGCCGGCCTAGATGTTTTAGAATATGAAAAACTTTCTTTTGAAACACTTTTTGATTCAGATAATCTTCCGGCTTCGTTAAATGAACTTTTTGCAATGGACAATGTAATTTTAAGTCCGCATATTGCGGGTTGGACCTTTGAAAGCAAAGAGAAACTCGCTACAGTTATTGCCCAAAAGATTATAAAAACTTTTAAAAACAATCAAAATGAAAAATAGAGTTACAGGCATAGGAGGGGTGTTTTTTAAAACCAAAGACCCCAAAAAGACAAAGGAATGGTACAAAAACCACTTGGGATTAAATACCGATGAATACGGATGTACTTTTTGGTGGAAAGATGAAAAAGGGAACAAATGCTCAACCCAATGGAGCCCTTTTGAAGAAGACACCAAGTATTTTTCGCCAAGCGAGAAAGACTATATGGTTAACTATCGTGTAGAAAACCTAGAAGAACTTTTAAAAGTTTTAAAAGATGAAGGGGTAACTGTAGTAGGCGAAATGCAAGAATTTGAGTACGGTAAATTTGGATGGATTTTAGATCCCGAGGGTAATAAAATTGAACTTTGGGAACCTATTGATAGCGCTTTTCTATAATTTTTTTGATACTTTTAAACCGCTTTTAAAAATTAACTAATTAACAAAATGGAAGAACAAAATACAGGTTACGATAGCACAAAAAGTAACTTTGAAGAACAAGCAAAAAAGAGCGCCAATGAATTTACCGAAAGTTGGAACCAGGCTACCCACGGTCAAGAAAACAAAAAAATACTTGCAGGGGTTTTGGCAATTGTAATTGGCTCTTTAGGCATCCATAAATTTATTTTAGGATATACCAAAGAAGGGATAATTCAACTTGTAATAACCTTTGTTACTTGTGGAATTGGAGGTATAATCCCGCTAATTGAAGGGATAATTTATCTTACCAAAACCGACGAAGAATTTTACCAAACCTACCAAGTAGGGAGAAAAGGATGGTTCTAAAAAACATAAAAAGCCTTTGAAATTTTCAAAGGCTTTTTTTATGCTGCTTTTAAAACCTTTACAATATAGCTCACATCTTTTTTTTCAAAAAACCGTATTGTTTTTATTAAATACCTAAGCAGCCAACTTTTATGCGTAATCAATTTTGAAGCAAGCTTTGCAATGGATTGATCGCGTTTTTTAGTGGATTCATCTTTATTGGGTGAGTAAAAGTATTGATTGGCAAAGAGCCAAGCGCCATCGCGTGCTATGTTAATACTAAAATTAACGAGTTTATCTTCACGACCTTTTCCTAATTTGTCCAATAAACCAAAAAGTGGTGAAACCGAAATTATTTTTGATTCAACATCGGCTACCATGGAGGCTAATATTTCGTTTATTTTATTAAAATCGTTTTCGAAATCGGCCAATTCATTGTCGTCTATAACGGTTTCGGCAACTGCAATACCTAAGTCTAAATTTATATGAGCGTTAATGCCCAAAAGCAAATGCTGCATAATTAAATACTTACTAGTTTTTGCGGCATTAAAGGCGGTAAGCCAACTTTTAGTGTAAGGATGGTTTTTTTGTGCGCAGGCGTACGCATCAATATATCTATTGGCAAATAATACGTCGAGTTTTTCCATACGCTGGTTATTTTCAAACTCGTTATTATGTATGCCTTCTTTAATTCGTACGGTTACTTTTCTATACAAAATAGGGAAATACGCCATGCACGAATTTTGCGCACATTCAGCTTCTATAATTCTATCCAACAAGGTAATAACCTCATCTATGTTTGATGCAACCATTTTGGAAACCTTTTAATTATGTAAATTCTTTAACTTTTACTGTAGGTTTTCTTCTATGTTTTCGAGGCTGTCGTTTTGGTTGTTTTTATCGGAATACTTTGTTTCTAACTCTGCCTGAAACTCTTCCATTACAGGTTTTACAGTGCTTTCGGGCAAGTCGGCAATACGTATGTACATTAGCCCATCCACGGCATTGTTAAATAGGGGGTCTACGTTAAACGCAATTACTTTTGCATTTTGTTTTATGTACTTTTTAATTAACACCGGGAGCCTTAAACTGCCTGGTTCAACTTCGTCAATTATTTTATCGAACTTATTTAAATCGGCTTCACTTTCGTCAAAAATAAAATCTTTATCGGCGTCTTTTAGTTTTACTTTATACTCCTTTTTCGGTTTAATGTATTGGGCAATATAGGGGTCGTAATAATTAGATTTCATAAATTCAATCATCAACCCTTTAGAAAATTCTGAAAATTTATTGCTAATACTTACCCCGCCAATTAGGTAGCGATGTTCTGGGAATCGTAAAGTAGTATGTACTATCCCCTTCCAAAGTAAAAACAAAGGCATAGGACGTAATTGATATTCTTTTATAATAAAGGCGCGACCCATCTCTATAGATTGGCTCATCATTTCAAACAATTCTGGGTCGAATCTAAATAAATCTTGCAAATAAAACCCATCAATCCCAAACCGCGGATAAATTTCGGAACCCAGACCCATTCTATATGCGCCTGCCATTTTTTTAGCTTCGTTATCCCAAAGAAACATGTGGTGATAGTAGCTGTCAAACTTGTCTAAGTCTGTGCTATTGTTGGTGCCTTCTCCAACTTCTCTAAAGGTTATTTCGCGTAGTCTACCAATTTCTTGAAGAATATACGGTATTGATTTTGCTTCGGCCAAAAAAACCTCGTAGTTTTTGCTTATTAGTAACCTTTTATCATTTTCCCGCAATTTTTCTATTTCGACCTCCATTGCTTTTAACGGAATAGGGCCTGCAATTTTTTTAGGCGGTTTTGGAAATTTTAGTGTTTTTGGAATGTTATCTAATAATTTCTTTTTCTGAAAAGCATTAGAGAGCATGTATGTTTTTCTTCGTAAGAAATCTGTAAAAAGTGGAATAGATTCATGGTCTTTTTGGTCTTGAACCGAAATAGGATTTCCTATTCGCACTTTAATTAATCGCTCCTTTTGGGTTAGCAATTCTGAAGGTAATTTGGCGGTGCGTAAGGTATCGCTCATTTTTGCCAAATGGTAAAAAAGCTTGCTGTTTTTTGCGTGAAAATAAATAGGTACTACGGGTACTTCGGCTTTTTTTACCAGCTTCATAGCGGCTTCTTCCCAAGGCTTATCTACCAAAAGCCTTCCGTCGCGATAAGTTGAAACTTCGCCGGCGGGAAAAATTCCTAAGGGATGCCCTTCGCGCAAATGGTTAATTGCGGCTTTAAAACCGGCAATACTCGATTTAGCATCTTTGCGTGTTTCAAAAGGATTTACGGGCATTACGTATGGCTTTAAAGGCTCAATACGGTGTAGTAAAAAATTTGCAATAATTTTAAAATCGGGACGATGCTCTAAAAGCAATTTTAGAAGCAAAATGCCGTCAATACCCCCCAACGGATGGTTTGAAATTGTAATAAAAGCACCTGTTTTTGGAATTCGTTTTAGATCTTCTTCGGGAACTTCAAACTTAATTTCAAACTCGTTTATTAACGCATTTATAAATTCTAAATTTTCTAAATGCTTATTTCGGTCGTAAATTTTATTGAGGGTAGTGATATTTAAAAGCTTCATAAAAGACCAACCCATAAATGTACCCAGAAAGCCGTATTTATCAACGTTTATTGCCTTTGCAACTTCCTTTGCATTAACTAATCCCATGAAACTTTTTGGTTGTTTGAATGAAACAAAGATACAGAAACCATGAATACTATTCTTTAATAACTAACTGTACAGTTTCTTTGCTTTGCTGTTTTAAAAGTACGTTTTTATTTTCGGCAAGTGCCTTTAATTCTGCTGGCTTAAAATGCCGAATGGTGTAGAGGGTAACATTTTCATTCCATTTTACCGAAAATTTTTCGCGTAGCTTGGTGAGAAGCGATTCTAAATTGTTGAATTTATCGCTTACACATACCGAAAAACTAATTGCCGAATTTTGTATTAATTCTACCTTCATTTGGCATTTGTGAAGCAGTTTAAACACATCGCCAATATTATCTTCTACCATAAATGAAAAATCTAATGAAGATAACGAAATTAATACGAGGTTTTTTTTTAAAATAAAACACGATACTTTAGAGTCTAATCTTTCGCCTTTCCCCACACACGTTCCTGGTGCCGTAGGATTGTAAAAAGATTTTACATAAAGCGGAATTTCTTTGCGTTGTAAGGGTTGCAACGTTTTGGGATGAATTACAGAGGCACCGTAAAAAGCAAGCTCAATGGCTTCACGATAGCTTATCTGATTTAAAAGTTGGGTTTGCTCAAAGTACCGCGGATCGGCATTTAAAACTCCCGGAACATCTTTCCAAATGGTTACACATTCGGTATTTAAACAGTAGGCAAAAACAGCAGCACTGTAATCGCTTCCTTCCCTGCCCAAAGTGGTTGTAAAATTATTTTCTATTTCGGCACCTAAAAATCCTTGGGTTACCGTTATGCCTTGCTTAGATACTTTTTCTGAAATTTTGCTTTGTGTTTTTTCCCAGTCAATGTTGGCATCGCGATAATTATCATCGGTAATAATACAATGTCTTACATCCAAACAGGTGTTTGCAATTCCGTTTTCGGTAAAGTAATGTGAAATGATAACAGACGAAATTATTTCGCCGTAGGATACAACTTGGTCGTAAACAAAAGGGTGATTTTTTGACTTATTCGTTTCTAAAAACTGACGCAATTGGGTGAATAAATTTCCAACCTCCTCAAAAACAATATGCGAAGTTGTTTCAAATAAATCTTTTAAAATATCGAAGTGATAATTATAAACAACTCGTAGCGCATCTTTGGTATTAACCCGATTTGAAAAATATGTATTAACAACAGTTTCTAAAGCATTTGTCATTTTTCCCATTGCCGAAACGACTACTACTAAATCTTTTTCTCCAGTTTGCTTTATTACCGAAACTACATTTTTAATACATTGGGCATCTTTTGTAGATGCTCCTCCAAATTTAAATACCTTCATTTATCGTTTTATCTGCTACTGTTTTACAAAATTTTTTATTCCCTCTTCAGTCATATGTACTACGCGCCACTCTTTCATAATGGTTGCCCCGCTGCGTTCATAAAACCGAATAGCTCCATCGTTCCAATCGAGTACATCCCAAGCTACTCGTTTTAAATTGTTTTTATAAGCAAATTGCATAACTTTTTTATAAAGAGCTTTTCCTATGCCTTTGCCTCTTTCAGATTCTTTTACAATTAAATCTTCCAAATGAAGCGTTCGTCCTTTCCACGTAGAAAACCGAAAATAAATTAGTGCAGCGCCTACAATTTCTTTATGGCTGTTATTTGTTTGTTTTTCGGCCACAAAGCAAGTAAAAAGAGGGTTTTCACAAAAACCTTCACTTTCCAAATGGGCCACCGTAATTTCAACAGCATTGGGTTCTTTTTCAAAAATAGCAAGCTCTTTAATTAGCTCTAAAACTTGCGGCATATCTTCTTTTGTGGCTTTTCGTATCTCCATGGTTTGAACGATTAGTTGCTAATTTTTTACTATTTAAAATTGAATTTTTATTTCCCTCAACAAATATCGGTTCAATTTCTTAAAAATCACGATATTTGCGTGAAATTCAGGATACCTTAAAACTTCATGGCAAAAATAAATCAGTCTCTCGGTGAATTTATAATTGAAAATCAAAGTGAATTTAAATATTCGTCTGGCGAGCTTTCCCGACTTATAAATTCTATTCGTTTAGCGGCTAAAGTTGTAAATCACAAAGTAAATAAAGCCGGATTGGTAGATATTTTAGGCACTGCTGGCGACACAAATATTCAAGGCGAAGATCAGCAAAAACTAGATGTATTTGCTAACGAAGTTTTTATAAATACCCTTACAAATAGAGAAATTGTTTGCGGTATTGCAAGCGAAGAGGAAGACGATTTTATTACCATTACTGGCCGAAACGAAAAAAACGACAATAAATACGTTGTTTTAATTGATCCTTTAGATGGCTCATCAAACATAGACGTAAACGTTTCGGTAGGTACAATTTTTTCAGTCTTTAGACGTGTTACCCCTTCTGGTACGCCGGTAACCATCGATGATTTTCTGCAACCGGGTATTAACCAGGTAGCCGCAGGATATATTGTTTACGGTACCTCTACCATGATTGTTTATACAACTGGTCACGGTGTAAATGGTTTTACATTAAATCCCGCAATTGGTACTTACTATTTATCGCATCCCAATATGAAATTTCCCGAAGATGGTAATATCTATTCGGTAAACGAGGGTTACTATGTTCACTTTCCGCAGGGCGTAAAAGACTATATTAAATACTGCCAAAAGGAAGAGGACGATAGACCGTATACTTCGCGATATATAGGTTCTTTGGTTTCAGATTTTCACAGAAATATGATTAAAGGTGGTATTTATATTTACCCAAATACATCAAAAGATCCTAACGGAAAACTGCGTTTGTTGTACGAGTGTAACCCAATGGCAATGCTTGCCGAGCAAGCCGGAGGAAAGGCCAGCGACGGCTTTAACAGAATTATGGAAATTCAACCTACCCAACTGCATCAACGCGTGCCCTTTTTCTGCGGAAGTATCAATATGGTCGAAAAAGCGGAAGAGTTTATGAAAAATTCAAAATAAAGAAACCCCGAAATTTTTGAAGTTTCGGGGTTTTAATTTTTAGTGAATTCTACTTTATTCTTTGTTTAATAGGTAACGGTAATCTTCCAAATCTAAACCGCCAGTATAAATTTCAATAGAACGCTTAATTAGGTGTTGCGCAGTTTTAACATCGTACCCAAGCCCAATAGCATATTTTTCAATTAAAAAACGCTCGTGATCATCAATTTGGTGATCTGCAAAAATCATTTCAAAAAGATCGTGAATACGTTCTAATCTACGCTCGGCATCATTTGGAGGATTTATAGGGTATTTCCCTGGATTTTTTAAAACTTCTTCATATTCAGATTCAACAATATCGAGTTTTCTCGCAAATCGTTTTAACAATCTTTCTTCTTCTTCGTTAATGGTGCCATTAACGGAAGCCATATTTGCAATAGATGCAAAATGTCCTAAATTTCGGGAATGCTCCCCACTCTCAAATAAATCTGTAAACGACATAATTTAGATTTTAAATTACAAATATAAAACGATTTACAATGCAATGTGTACTATTCGGTTTAAGTTTTTTTATAAAAATCGCTAATCCTTATCTCGCCCTAAACTTTTCTTAATATAAAGTATTGCCTTAATGGCTTTTACTATTTTTAAAGTGCAAGAAAGAGTAAAATGACGCAACCATTACTTGTTTTTAACGATAAAGGAATTTACTGCCAACAGGCAAATGTATACATAGATGCTTGGAAACCTGTGGATAAATGTATTATCACGCACGGGCACGCAGACCACAGTCGCTGGGGTCATAAGCATTATATTACCCATCATAACAATGTGCCTATTATAAAACACAGGTTGGGTGATATTTCGGTAACCGGCAAGGCTTGGAATGAAACTTTTACCATTAATGGCGTTAAATTTTCGCTTCATCCTGCGGGTCATATTATTGCTTCTTCGCAGGTAAGAGTTGAATATAAAGGTGAAATATGGGTTTTTACAGGCGACTTTAAAACCGAAGACGATGGCTTAGCCGAAGTATACCAACCCGTAAAATGCCATACTTTTATTACCGAATGTACCTTTGGTTTACCCGCTTTTAAATGGACGCCTCAAGCCGAAGTTTTTAACGATATCAACAACTGGTGGGCTACAAATAAAGATGAAGGAAAAACCTCTGTACTCTTTGGATATAGTTTAGGAAAAGCACAACGATTGTTAAAACATTTAGACACTTCTATCGGGAAAATCTACACCCACGGTGCAGTTGAAAATATGACCGAAGTGGTGCGCGCAAATTACAAGCTACCCGAAACTTCTTTAATTACCCGCGACACTACCAAAGAAGAAATAAAAGGAAATATTGTGGTGGCGCCTCCCAGCGCTCACGGCAGCACGTGGATTCGTAAAATGGTTCCGTATGTCACAGCTTCGGCAAGTGGGTGGATGACGTTTCGCGGGGCACGCCGTCGACGAGCTATCGATAAAGGTTTTGTTTTAAGCGACCACGCAGACTGGGAGGGATTACTCGCTGCAATTGATGCTACAGGCTGCGAAAAAATTATTGCTACCCACGGTTATACCGATATCTTTTCGCGCTATTTAAGAGAAGAATTAGGGTACGACGCCCGTACCGAAAAAACACAATACGAAGAAGAGAGTTCCGAAACTGCCTCAGCTACAATCACAGACGAAAAACTTGAAAAGAAAGATTAATAAGTGAAAGATTTTGCACAACTCATAAAAAAGCTCGATAGCACCAATAAAACCAATGAAAAGGTTGCGGCGCTTACTGTTTATTTTCAACAGGCGAAGGATGAGGACAAACTGTGGACTATTGCAATACTTTCGCACAGGCGCCCAAAACGACCCGTAAACACAACCTTATTGAGACAGTGGGCAACCGAAATTAGCGGTATTCCGCTTTGGCTTTTCGAGGAGAGTTACCACATAGTAGGCGATTTGGCCGAGACGATTGCATTAATTTTACCAACTTCCGAAAAACATTCGGAAAAATCACTTTCACAATTTGTAGCAGAAATTATTGAATTACGAACGCTTTCAGAAGAAGAAAAAAAACAGTATTTACACGACAATTGGTTGGCTTTAAACTATTTTGAAAGATTTGTTTTTAACAAAATTCTCACCGGTAGCTTTAGAATTGGGGTTAGTCAAAAATTGATGACCCGGGCATTGGCAAAAGCCACCAATATTGACGAAGATGTTTTGGCCTATAAATTAATGGGAAACTGGACACCCGAAACCACTACTTTTAAAAAACTAATTTTAGAACACAACGCCGAAGATTACCTTAGTAAACCCTATCCTTTTTATTTGGCCTACGCAGTGGAAGATAATTTTCAGGAAGCTTTAGATCCAATTTCCAATTGGAGTTTTGAACATAAATGGGATGGCATTCGCAGTCAAGTAATTATTAGAAACGACGAGGTTTTTGTATGGTCGCGAGGTGAAGAATTGGTGACCGATAAATATCCCGAATTTCAACGTTTTCTTTCAGAAATTCCAAATGGTACCGTTATAGATGGCGAAATTTTACCTTTTGTTGATGGCGAAATTGGCAATTTTAACGCTTTGCAAACGCGCATTGGTAGAAAAAATCTTACGAAAGCATTGTTAGAAAAAACACCAGTAATTTTAAACGCATACGATTTGCTGGAATGGAAGGGAGAAGACATTCGGCAAAAGCCGTTTTCAGAAAGAAGAAAAATTTTAGACAAATTAATTGAGGAGTGTAATTGCGACCAAATTGGACTTTTTTTAAGTGAAACCATGAGTTTTAAAACTTGGGAAGACGCCGCAGCAGAGCGCAAACTTTCAAGAGAAAAACGCAGCGAAGGACTAATGCTTAAGCGAAAAAATTCGCCGTATTTAGTGGGAAGAAAAAAAGGCGATTGGTGGAAATGGAAAACAGATCCATTTACTATCGATGCAGTTTTAACTTATGCCATGCGTGGTCATGGAAGACGTGCCAACTTATATACAGATTACACATTCGCCCTTTGGAATAATGGCGAATTGGTAACGTTTGCGAAGGCATATTCAGGATTGACCGATGCAGAATTTAGACAGGTTGACAATTGGATTAAACGCAATACAATTGAACGTTTTGGGCCTGTGCGGAGTGTTACCCCACATCATGTTTTTGAAATAGCTTTTGAGGGAATTGCCGAAAGTAGTAGACATAAAAGCGGAATTGCAACACGTTTCCCGAGAATATTACGATGGCGAAAAGACAAGCCAATAGAAGAAGCCAATACGCTCGATGATTTAAAGGCTTTAATACCGAAATAACTAAACAAATTGAATAATAAAGATCTAATAAACATCGCTAATGCTTGGTTTCAATCCAAATCATGGAAGGCATTTCCATTTCAGCACAAAACCTGGAAAGCTTTTTTGAGTGGGAAAAACGGTTTGTTAAATGCACCAACGGGTAGTGGAAAAACATATGCGTTATGGGTGCCTATCGTGCTTCAGTATTTAAAAGACAATCCCAATTATAAAACAAAACACCAAAAGGGCATTAAGGCAATTTGGATAACACCATTACGCGCCCTTTCGGTTGAAATTCAACAAGCGGCGCAGCGATTTGCAGACGATTTAGAAACGGGCTTAACGGTAGGAATACGCACTGGGGATACCCCACAAAGTGAACGTGCAAGGCAAAAACGCCAAATGCCTGATTTGTTAATTACCACTCCCGAAAGTTTAATGCTTTTATTAGCTTCAAAAGGCTACGATAAAACCTTTAAAACGCTAACGGCAATTGTGGTAGACGAATGGCACGAACTTTTAGGAAGCAAACGCGGGGTACAAATGGAGTTGGCACTTTCACGATTAAAAACAATCGCACCTTTTTTAAGAATTTGGGGAATTTCGGCAACTATTGGGAACCTCGAAGAAGCAATGAATGTGCTTTTGGGCCCTTCGACTATACACAAGAACCAATCTTCGTTGGTGGTTGAACAAAGTCGAAACTACAGCATAGCGAATGCAGTTTTAATAAAAGCCAAGCAAAAATCGAAAATTGAAGTACGGTCTATTATTCCGAAAAAGATGGAAACCTTCCCGTGGCGCGGACATTTAGGATTACATCTTTTAGAAGAAATTGTACCCATAATTAAAGCCAGTAAAACCACGATTATTTTCACCAATACTCGCGGGCAGTGTGAAATTTGGTTTCAGAAACTATTAGAAAAACATCCCGAATTTGCTGGCGAAATTGCTATGCACCACGGCAGTATTGGCAAAGACACTAGGCTTTGGGTGGAGCAAGCCATTCGCAATGAGTCGTTATTGGCCGTAGTTGCCACTTCTAGTCTCGATTTAGGAGTAGATTTTGCACCCGTAGAAACTGTAATTCAGATAGGTGGGCCCAAAGGGGTTGCAAAATTTCTTCAACGTGCCGGGCGCAGCAATCACCGTCCTGGTGAGCCTTCCGTTATTTATTTTTTACCCACCCACGCTTTAGAACTGTTAGAAGCTTCGGCTTTAAAGCGCGCTGTAAAAGAAGAGGTAGTTGAAGATAGAATTCCGTATTTGCTCAGTTTTGATGTGTTAATTCAGTATTTAGTGACCCTTGCAGTAAGTAACGGTTTTTTCCCGAAGGACATTTTCCCCGAAATAAAAAGCACCTTTTGTTTTCAAGGCATTACCGAAGAGCAGTGGAATTGGTGCTTAAATTTTATAACCATCGGTAGCCAGAGTTTACAAGCTTACGATGAATATAAAAAAGTTGAAGTTACCGCCGAAGGCCTTTTTAAGGTTGAAAGTAGACAGATAGCCATGATGCACCGGCTAAGTATCGGAACCATAGTTAGCGATTCTATGATGTTAGTAAAATATGTTTCGGGCGGGTTTATTGGTACTATTGAAGAATGGTTTATAAGTAAAATGAAACCTGGCGATACCTTTGTTTTTGCGGGGAGAACATTAGAGTTGGTACGAATAAGGCAAATGCAAGCGCAAGTGCGAAAAAGTAGTAAGCGCACTGCAAATATTGTAAGTTTTATGGGCGGCCGCTTACCACTTTCTTCCCAAATGAGTAAAATTTTACGAGAAGAAATGCAAAGTGCACGCCTCCCCGATGGCACTACCGAAAATCCTAAACGCAACACCCCCGAATTAATGGCTTTAAGCCATATTTACAAAAGACAAGAACGCGAAAGTATTGTACCTAATGAAAATGAATTTTTAATTGAAACTTTTAAAACGCGTGAAGGTTATCATTCGCTTTTTTACCCGTTTGAGGGCCGTTTTGTACACGAGGCTATGAGTAGTTTACTGGCGTATCGTATAAGCTTACTCTCGCCAATAACGTTTTCGTTGGCATATAACGATTACGGTTTTGAGCTGTTAAGCGACAAATTTTTAGACATTCAAACCGTTCTCGACAACAATCTTTTTTCGGAAGATTATTTGTACGATGACCTTCAAAAAAGCTTAAACGCAACCGAATTGGCACGGAGAAAATTTAGAGATATTGCCGTAATTAGCGGACTTGTTTTTCAAGGATATCCAAATAAAACCATTAAAACAAAGCATTTACAAAGTAATAGTCAATTGCTTTTTGATGTTTTTCGCGACTATGAGCCCGATAATCTTTTGTATCTTCAAGCCTATCGCGAAACTTTTGAACACCAATTAGAAGAAGGTAGATTACGGCAGGCGCTGGAACGAATTAATACGCAAGAAATAATTTGGAAACAGTGTGACAAAGCAACGCCATTTAGTTTCCCAATTATTACAGATAGGTTACGCGAAAAGCTTTCTTCAGAAAAATTGGCCGACAGAATAAAACGAATGACCCTTCAATTAATGAAATGATTCAAAACATAAAAATTCACAATCACAATTTTATGCTACACCCCAGTGGCGCTGTTTTTTGGAAAGAAGAAGCCATGCTTTTAATTGCCGATGTTCATTTGGGAAAGGTGGCACATTTTAGAAAACACGGGGCTGCAATTCCGGCAAACGCCGCCTATAAAAACCTCGAAAGGTTAACCGAAATAAGCAACTACTTTCAACCAAAAACCATTTGTTTTTTGGGCGATTTATTTCACAGTAAATTAAATGAAGAATGGCGAGATTTTGAAAAGTGGGTAGAATATACTACAGCGCAAATAATTTTAATTTCAGGAAATCACGATATAATCCCGAAGTATTTATACGAAGATTTAGGGGTGCAAGTATTTGATGAACTTGCAATAAACAACTTCTATTTAACCCACCACCCCACCGAAGTGGAAGGCTTGTTTAATTTTTCGGGTCATATTCATCCAGGTATAAAGATGCGGGGCGTGGGTAGACAGTTTTTACGATTGGCTTGTTTTTATAAAACTGTTAACAGCTTAATTCTACCTGCTTTTGGTAACTTTACGGGAAAGCACATTTTAAAACCATCGGGAAAAGATGAGGTTTTTGCCATAGTTGAGGGAGAAGTAATTTGTGTTTCGAAGAATTAAATATCAGGTCGAACGTAGACCGCAATTAAATATTATGAAAAAAACACTACAAATCGCCAATTTAATAATGTTTGCAGCAATGATTGTTGTTAATTTTCTCGCTAATACAGGGGCATTAAATAATACTACTGTTGGCGAAATTTCGAAAGCATCTACCAATTTGTTTACGCCCGCAGGCTATGCTTTTTCTATTTGGGGGTTTATTTATTTGCTGTTATTTAGTTTTATAATTTACCAAAGTAGAAGTTTATTTAAACCAGTTCGCGATGACGATTTTATTTTACGAACAGGTTGGTGGTTTGTATTGTCGTGTTTTGCAAATATTATGTGGCTTACCCTTTGGGTTTACGGCTATGTGGAATATTCGGTTTTGGCCATTTTTGTATTGCTTTTTGCACTTTTAAAAATTGTTTTAAACAACAAAATGGAACTGTGGGACGCACCAATTTCAGTAATTGTTTGTCTTTGGTGGCCATTTGTATTTTACAGTGGATGGGTTACCGTTGCGAGTATTGCAAACGTTGCGGCCTATTTAACAAATAGTAATTGGAATGCTTGGGGTTATAGCGAAACCTTTTGGGCAGTAACTATGATTGTAATTGCTGGTATTATAAATTTAGTTGTTACTTGGACTCGCAATATGCGCGAATTTGCTCTGGTAGGAACTTGGGCATTAGTAGCAATAGCCGTAGCAAATTGGGCTACAAATAATACGGTAGCATACACCGCAATTGCCGTTGCAGCAATACTGTTTTTTAGTAGTGGTTATCATGCATTTAAAAATCGTGATACCAGCCCCGTTAACAAGTGCAAGGAATATTTAAATGGAAGATAGAGCAGGTCTAAATATTCTTTCGACATTGTTTTATTTTTTTCTGAAATATAAATAAGCGTGATTGTTGTATGCAGTTATTCTAATTAGCTCAACTTTATATTAAAATAGTATGTTACTAAAATGATAAAGTTAGCATTAAAAAGCCGTGCGGTCTTTGAGAGCTGTCAAGATTGAATTAAATTTGCACGCAATGCATAAAAAAATAGTTACTTCACTCTATTCGCAGTCTTTGCAAGCGCAAAAACTGGGCGAAACTATTGTTCAAAAATCAAAAAACGTATCCATTTCAGGTCTCGTGGGGTCGTCTCTTTCCATGGTTTTAGCCGAAAATTTTTCAAAAGCCGACCTGCCCTATCTTCTAATTTTAAACGATAAAGAAGAAGCCGCTTTTCACCTCAACGATTTAGAAAATCTTTTGGGCGATAAAAATGTGCTTTTTTACCCCGGAAGCTATCGCCGTCCATACCAAATAGAGGAGACAGATAACGCCAATGTATTATTGCGAAGTGAGGTACTAAACCGAATAAATTCGCGTAAAAAACCCGCTTTTATAGTTACCTATCCCGAAGCTCTTTTTGAAAAAGTAGTAACCCGAAAAGAGCTGGATCGCAACACTTTAAAAATTGCCGTAGACGATAAACTTTCAATAGACTTTGTAAACGAAATTTTATTTGAATACCGCTTTAAACGCACTGATTTTGTTACCGAACCGGGCGAATTTTCTGTACGTGGAGGGATTTTAGATGTATTTAGTTTTAGCAACGACGAGCCCTACCGCATCGAATTTTTTGGCGATGATGTTGACAGTATCCGCACTTTTGATGTAGAAACTCAACTGTCTTTAGACAAGGTGAAAAAGGTGTCTATTATTCCAAATGTTGAAAACAAAACAATAGATGAAAATCGTGAGAGTTTTCTAAAATATATTGCATCCAAAACGGTTGTTTTTATTAAAAACGAAGAGCTCTTTAGCAGTGCTATCGACAATTTATTTAAAAAGGCTACCGAGGCTTATAAGGCAATAGATTCTGAAATAAAGCGCGCCCAACCTTCGGAGTTATTTGCAACTTCCGATTTGCTAAAACTGCAGCTTGAAAATTTTAAAACCGTTCGTATTAGTAATAGTTCAGTTTCAAATTCAGATACTATTTCGTTTGCAACCAAGCCGCAACCTTCATTCAACAAACAATTTGATTTACTAATTGAAAATTTGAATGACAATACGCAAAAAGGCTTTAAAAACTACATTTTTTGCAGTAGCGAACAGCAAGCAAAACGATTCCACGATATTTTTGAAGACGCGCAACAAACCGTAAATCAATTTGAAACTATTGTATTTCCGCTTTTTCAAGGATTTATAGATACCGATTTAAAAATTGCGTGTTATACAGACCATCAAATATTTGAGCGATATCACAAATTTCAGCTTAAAAACGGTTATGCCAAAAAGCAGGCGATTACCCTAAAAGAAATTACCAATCTTGAAGTAGGCGACTATGTAACCCACATAGACCACGGGATTGGAAAATTTGGTGGTTTGCAAAAAATTGAAGTGGAAGGCAAAATGCAGGAAGCCATTAAATTGTTTTATGGCGAACGCGATATTTTATACCTCAGTATTCACTCTTTGCATAAAATTTCTAAGTACAACGGGAAAGATGGCAAGGAGCCAAAAATTTACAAACTGGGAAGCGATGCTTGGAAAAAACTTAAACAAAAAACCAAAACGCGAGTAAAAGAAATTGCTTTTAATTTAATTGAATTATACGCAAAGCGACGTACTTTAAAAGGCTTTGCTTTTGATCCCGACAGTTATTTACAAGCCGAATTAGAATCTTCTTTTATTTACGAAGATACCCCAGACCAAAGTGCTGCCACCGAAGATGTTAAAAGAGATATGGAAAACGAACGCCCTATGGACAGATTGGTTTGTGGAGACGTAGGTTTCGGGAAAACTGAGGTAGCTATTCGCGCAGCTTTTAAAGCAGTCGATAATGGCAAACAAGTTGCCGTTTTAGTACCAACTACAATTTTAGCATTTCAGCATTATAAAACCTTTTCTGAAAGACTCGCCGAAATGCCCGTTAAAGTAGATTATTTAAACCGGTTTAGAACGCCAAAACAAAGAAAGACTGTTTTAGAGGGTCTTAAAGACGGGCGATTAGATATTGTAATTGGCACCCATCAATTGGTTAGCAAAACAGTAGCATTTAAAGATTTAGGCCTACTAATTATAGACGAAGAACAAAAATTTGGTGTTGCTGTAAAAGACAAATTAAAAACGATTAAAGAAAATGTAGATACGCTCACTTTAACAGCAACGCCTATTCCGCGTACGTTACAGTTTAGTTTAATGGCAGCTCGCGATTTGTCGGTTATTACCACGCCGCCTCCCAATAGATACCCTGTAGAAACGCATGTAATTAGATTTGCCGAAGAGAGTATTCGCGATGCGGTACAATATGAAATTTCTCGTGGAGGCCAAGTTTATTTTGTTCACAATAGAATAGAAAATATCAAAGAAGTTGCCGGAATGATTCAACGCTTAGTACCCAATGCTAAAATTGGGATTGGCCATGGACAAATGGAAGGTAAAAAATTGGAAGATTTAATGCTTCGGTTTATGAATAACGAATTTGATGTTTTAGTTTCAACAACAATTATTGAAAGTGGGTTAGATGTGCCCAATGCCAACACCATTTTTATTAATAACGCCAATAACTTTGGACTTTCAGATTTACATCAAATGCGCGGTAGAGTGGGGCGAAGCAATAAAAAAGCATTTTGCTACTTTATTACCCCACCTTATTCTGTAATGACCGAAGACGCAAGAAAACGAATTACCGCTTTAGAGCAATTTTCTGAATTGGGTAGCGGTATTAACATTGCTATGAAAGACCTTGAAATTAGAGGTGCCGGCGATTTACTGGGTGGAGAACAAAGTGGGTTTATTAATGAAATTGGCTTTGAAACCTATCAAAAAATTCTCTCTGAAGCTATTGAAGAATTAAAAGAAAAAGAATTTAAAGATCTTTACGACGAAACCGAAGGACCTAAAAAGAAATTTGTAAAAGAGATGACAATCGATACAGATTTTGAATTGTTATTTCCAGACGATTATGTTAATAATATTACCGAAAGACTTAACCTATATACAAAACTTAACGATTTAAAAGATGAAACCGAACTCGCCAAGTTTGAGGGTGAGTTAATTGATAGGTTTGGCGAAATGCCCAAACAAGCCGAAGATTTGCTCAATAGTGTTCGAATAAAATGGCGTGCCATAGATATGGGTATTGAACGCTTAATTATGAAACAAAAAAAAATGGTTGGGTATTTTGTGGCCGATCAACAAAGTGCTTTTTATCAAAGTCCGGTATTTACCAGAGTGCTTCAATATGTACAGAGTCATCCTCAAAAAGTAACAATGAAGGAAAAGCAAACCCGTAATGGGCTCCGCTTAATTTTAACTTTTGAAGGCATTTCTTCAATCGATAAAGCTCTTAAAGCACTAGAACCATTTTCAGTGTAAGTTTTAAAATAATCAACATAAAATGCTCGTAGTCAAATAATTATAAGTAATGTCGGGTAAATGTCGGGTTAAATTCAATTAAAAATATTGCACTATATTTACTGCAGTCGTACTATTGCTTCCATAAATATTTGAATTATGAAACAGCCAGAACTCGGCCAACGAATTTTAGAGTTACGCAAGAAAAAAGGATTAACTCAAGAAGAACTTGTGGAGCAATGTAACATAAATGTACGCACCATTCAAAGAATAGAAGCTGGCGAGGTAACCCCGCGCAGTTTTACTTTAAAAACCATCTTAGATGCGTTGGGTGAAAACTTAGATAATTTAAAAAAGAAAGAGAATCGCAATGCAAATAATTACAATTGGAAGAATAGTCAATCTTCAATTATCTATTTTAAAATAGCTTGGATTTGTGGTCTTGTTTATTTTCTATCGGGATTTGTTGAGTTTGCAATAGATTACGCACGATTTCAGGAAGGTGAATTAATAATTTCAAAAGCTGCCTATGTAAGTATGAAATTTATCGTGATGATAACATTTATTTACTTTATGTGGGGCTTTATTTTAAGTGGAAAGATTTTTAATAATTACCTGTTAAAAATTGGTTCCTTCTTTTTAATTGGCACAACAATTCTGTTTTATGGATACGATATGGTTTCATTATATAACGAATTGTTTTACATAGAATATGTAATAGTAATACAATCTATTTTTTTTGGATTAGGCGGCGTAATTTTTGGCTTGGGGTTAATGCGTTTAAAAAATATTTCCGGAAATATTCCTGGTATTGCTGGTGGTTTTCAAGTAGTAAGCGGAATTTTATTTACGTTAGTATTTATGGCTTGGCTGGGTATTTTCTTTTTAATTTTCACTACAATTCTACAGATTATTCTTCTTTATAAAATTGAAGAATTCGCAAAGCACAAAATAGAAAACTTAGACTAACAATAAATTTAATCGAAAAGCGGAGACGACAAGTACCTGTCGCCACGGTCGCAAATAACGGCCACAATTATCCCGCTATCTAAAGTTTTGGCTAGTTTTAAAGCTGCAGCAACGCTTCCGCCACTGCTCATGCCGGCAAATATACCTTCTTTTTCGGCTAGCAGTTTAGTAGTTTTGGTAGCCTCGACTTCATTAACTTCAATTATTCGATTTACTTTTTTGGGGTTAAATATTTTTGGTAAATAAGCCGCTGGCCACTTTCTAATACCTGGTATTTTGGCATTATCACTGGGTTGTGCGCCAACAATTTGTATATTTTCATTTTGTTTTTTTAAATATGTTGAAACCCCCATAATAGTACCCGTTGTACCCATGGCAGAAACAAAATGGGTTATTTTACCCTTGGTATCGTTCCATATTTCGGGTCCGGTAGTTTTATAATGTGCTTTCCAATTATCATCATTGGCAAATTGGTTAAAGGAGTAAAACCCCTCTTCGGCTACTTTTTTTTCGGCATAATCTCTTGCGCCTTCAATACCAATTTCGGCAGTAGTTAAGGTAACTTTTGCACCATAAGCTCGCATAGTTTGTATACGTTCTTTTGTTGAATTTTCGGGCATTACAAGTTCTATTTTCAGCTTAAAAATTCCGGCAATCATTGCTAGGGCAATTCCGGTATTGCCGCTGGTAGCTTCAATTAATTTTGTGTTTTTATCTATTTCACTTCTATCCAAGGCAGACTTTATCATATTGTAAGCTGCGCGATCTTTTACGCTGCCTCCGGGATTTTGACCTTCCAATTTCAATAAAAGAGAAATATTAGGGTTGTCAATTAAATTATTAGATTCAATTAACGGGGTATTTCCTATAAAGTCTGTGATGTTTTTAAACATTTTTTACTGTTTTAATTTCAACTTTGCTGGTATTTGTAACTAATGAATTTGGAAGCACCGATGCGGTTATCCAAGTGTTACCTCCAATAATGCTATTGGCACCAATAATAGTTTCGCTGCCCAAAATGGTTGCATTTGCATAAATTACAACGTTGTCTTCAACCGTGGGATGACGCTTTTTATGCCTTAAATTTCGCGCTACCGATAGCGCTCCCAAGGTTACACCTTGGTACATTTTTACATTATCTTTAATTATGGTAGTCTCGCCAATTACCGTTCCTGTTGCGTGATCGAGAAAAAACGATTCCCCTATTTGCGCACCCGGATTAATATCGGCACCGGTAATAAAATGCGCATATTCGCTCATTAATCTGGGTATTAAGGGCATACCAACTTTGTAAAATTCATGGCTTAATCTATAAATTACAATGGCAAAAAAGCCGGGGTACGAAAGATAAACCTCTTCAATTGAATTGGCAGCGGGATCGTTATCTAAAAACGCTTTGGCATCTTTATTTAATTTTTCAAGTATAATGGGTAGCTTTTTTACGTAGATATTCCAAAGCTCTTTACAAGGTTTTTCGGGTTTCCAGCAAGCTATTTCGGCCAACTCTTCAAATAAAGTTTCTAATTTCTGTAGATTTTTTTCAACCGAAGTTTCGGCATCAAATAGGGTGTGAAATAAAAGATCGGTAAATTCTTCGGTTTTAACTTTTAATCGATATTTTATATTCGGATTTTCCTTTTGTCTTTCTATTGCCTGAATTATCTCTTTACTCATTTCTGAAACTTTAATCGTTGAAGTTTTGCGCTTTTGTTGTTTAAAATTACAGAAATAAAAACCGACTTTATGTTTTAGAAATGATAAAATGCATTTTTAAAATGCTCTATTTTCTCTTCTTTTTGATTTTTTAAAATGGCAATAATATCAAAACGAACTTCAACATCAAGTTCGTTTGAAATTATATATTCGTTTGCAGCTTTAACCAAAAGTTTAATTTTTGAATGGGTAACAAAGCTTTGCGGGTCGCCAAAAAAGTTGCTATTTCTGGTTTTCACTTCCACAATCACAACGGTATTATTGTCTTTTTGGGCTATTATGTCTATTTCAGCTTTGTTAAAATAAAAATTGCGACATAAAATTTTATAGCCGTTCTCAATTAAAAACTGAGTGGCTATTTCTTCACCAATTTTCCCAAGTTCGTTATGTTTAGCCATAATAAGCTAAAATTACAGAAAAATTAAAATTCAAGTTTCAACTTTTAAAATTTCATTTAGCATTTTAAAAGATGGTTTTTTTAACCTCAGCTCTTTGTTTTTATCCTGCAAATTAGCCCACAACTATTCTCTACCTACAAACAATGTTTTTATATCTGATTTATTTGCGGATTGCCGAACTAATAATTTGAGTTTCACGCTTTTTCCTTCATCCTCATATGTACCCCAAGGTATACTCGCTCCCCAAAATCCATCTAAACTTATTTTTTCGCGAATGGGAGTCCAATCTTGAATCAACCTATTGTTTTGATCAACCCTAAACATCTTTACTTCTACTGTACGGCCTGCTGGACCTTCGCCGTGAAGTTGTACTTTGGGAATATGTCCTTCCTTGTTTCCCGATACACTCTCTCCTAAAACATAAAAGTTAGAATTTGGATATTGTTGTGAAATGTGAGGAAAGATAATTGCAAACTCTTTACTTGGTGGTCCTTTTTTAGTTGGAGGAATCTGTTCTCCAGTAATAGGATCGATGCGACCGTGTATTACCCGTTGCCGTTTCGGAACTATTTTTCTGTTATCTGGATTAACTACCATAATTTGATTAGTGTCTGCTAATTTTTTATTAGAAGGAGTGGTAATTCTCTGATTTGTAGTATTCTTATTTTTTGATTTCTTGGTTATTTGCGAATAAAGAGGTGTAGCCAAAAGTAGACACAATAGCGTACTTAAATATAATAATTTAATTTTCATAACTGTTTCCTATATTGGTTCGTAATTTTTAAATGAAAAACTTAAAAATACAAAACCATTTTGCAGAATTTCAGTTGTTTATGGCGTTTGGTGGGTTTTAATGAGTATAAAACACTTTTGAGTTAGAGTCTGGTAAAATTAGTAAGTTATATTTTTCTTTTTATTTTCTGTATTACTTGCAGTATAAGAAATTAAAGAATGGTGCTTTGCTTAAAATCGCAGAACGTATTTTTCCTTTTTACCCACTATTTCAAAACTTGCAGTCCTACCAAAAATTAACGGGTGATTTTTTTCAATATGCCCTGCGGGAAAGTTGAATAATACAGGATATGTATAGTCTTTAACTGCATCTAGAATTATTTCTTCAGCAGATTTTCCAAAGGGAATGGTGTTATCATTCATATCGGTCATTCCGCCAACAATGAGTGCCTTTAAGTTTTTAAGCATCCCACTGCGTTTTAAATTCATTATCATTCTATCAATGTGATAAAGATATTCGTCTAAATCTTCAATAAATAGAATTTTACCGTTGGCATTAATTGCCGACTCACTTCCTAAGAGCGAATATAAAACCGATAGATTTCCGCCAACTAATTCGCCCGAAAATTCATTTAATTTTACTGGATTTTGCGGTGTAAACGTGATACTGTAATCTTCGCCAAAGACAACTTTTTTAATAGATTGAACGGCTTCTTTTGGTTTTGTTTCTAAACCTTGAAAAATTTGAGCGTGTAATGTTTCAACATTTAAGTTGTTAATGTGCGCGTGTAAAACCGTCATATCGCTATAACCAATAATCCATTTTGGGCATTTTTTAAAGTTTGAAAAATTTACTTTATCAATCATTCTAACAGTGCCATAACCGCCTCGAGCACACCAAATTGCTTTTATTTTTGGATTGTCGAGCATTTGCTGAAAATCTTCGGCGCGCAAATTATCACTGCCTGCAAATTGGTTTTCTTCGGCGCCAATTGTTTTTCCTAATGCGGCTTGTAAGCCCCAGCTTTCAAGCAATTTAATAGCGGGTTCTATTTCGGTTTTTAAAACTTTTCGTGCCGTTGAAACAATACCAATTGTATCGCCTTTTTTTAAGAATGGAGGTGTTATCATGCTGCTATTTAAAACCACAAATTACTACATTTATATGTACTTTTGTACTTTCAAAAAAAATTATGGATCAAAACCCAAATAGGTATACAATTACCGCAGCTTTACCATACACCAACGGCCCCGTACACATAGGGCACTTAGCAGGCGTTTATGTGCCAGCCGATATTTATGCTCGTTTTCAACGGCTTCAAAATAAAGATGTAGCCTTTATTTGCGGAAGCGATGAGCACGGTGTGCCAATTACTATAAAAGCAAAAAAAGAAGGAATTACACCACAACAAGTGGTTGATAAATACCACCGAATTATAAAAGAAAGTTTTGAAGAATTCGGGATTTCTTTTGATAATTATTCGCGTACTTCTGCCGAAATTCACCATAAAACCGCTTCCGAATTTTTTAAAAAATTATACGAAGCAGGTAAATTCACCGAAGAAGTTACCGAGCAGTTATACGATGAGGAAGCCAACCAGTTTTTAGCAGATAGGTATATTACAGGTACCTGCCCAAAATGCGGTAATGAAGAGGCTTATGGCGACCAATGCGAAAAATGCGGGACTAGCCTAAACGCCACCGACTTGATTAATCCGAAAAGTGCTATCTCGGGAAATGTGCCAATTCTTAAAGAAACAAAGCATTGGTTTTTACCACTGAACGAATATGAAGATTTCCTAAAACAGTGGATACTCGTTGACCATAAAAAGGATTGGAAAACCAATGTTTACGGCCAATGCAAAAGTTGGATAGACGATGGTCTGCGGCCGCGTGCGGTTACCCGCGATTTGGATTGGGGAATTCCCGTGCCTGTATCGGGTGCCGATGGAAAAGTACTTTACGTTTGGTTTGATGCGCCAATTGGGTATATTTCATCTACCAAGGAATGGGCCACCCGCGAGGGCAAAAATTGGGAAGATTATTGGAAAAACGATACTACCAAAATGCTCCATTTTATTGGAAAAGACAACATTGTTTTTCACTGCATTATTTTCCCTTCGATGCTAAAGGCTGAAGGCAGTTATATTTTACCAGAAAATGTGCCTGCAAATGAATTTTTAAACCTTGAAGGCAATAAAATTTCAACCAGTAAAAACTGGGCGGTTTGGTTACACGAATATCTAAAAGATTTTCCTAACCAGCAGGATGTGTTGCGTTACACCTTAACGGCAAACGCCCCCGAGACAAAAGACAACGACTTTACGTGGGCCGATTTTCAAGCGCGAAATAATAGTGAGTTGGTAGCTATCTTCGGAAATTTTATAAACCGTGTGGTGGTTTTAACACATAAATATTACGATGGTATTGTTCCAAAACCTGCTGCGTTTTCAGAAATTGATAAGCAAACATTAACCGAGGTAAAGGCTTATCCATCGGTAATTGCAAGTTCAATAGAGCGTTATCGCTTCCGCGAAGCGCAGTCAGAAATGATGAATTTGGCGCGTTTAGGAAACAAATATCTCGCCGATGAAGAGCCGTGGAAAACCTTTAAAACCGATAAAGACCGAACGCAAACGGTGATGTATGTGGCATTGCAAATAGCTTCAGCTTTGGCTGTTTTAAGCGAACCGTTTTTACCTTTTACTTCTACCACATTGAAAAACATGTTGAATGTCTGGTCGAGCGCAGTCGAGACCTCATTGGGCTGGAACGATATTTCTTTAAAAACAGAATTATTAAAACCGGGTCATAAAATAAATAAAGCCGAATTGCTCTTCAGCAAAATTGAAGACGAGCAAATTCAAGCCCAATTAGACAAATTACAAGCTAGTAAAAAGATGAATGAGATTGCCAATAAAAAAGTAGAGCCACAAAAAGAAACCATCCAATTTGATGATTTTATGAAACTCGATATGCGAGTGGGAACAATCATTGAAGCCGAAAAAATGCCAAAGGCCGATAAGCTTTTAGTCTTAAAAGTAGACACGGGAATTGACGTTCGTACTATAGTTTCGGGGATTGCTCAAAGTTTTAAAGCCGAAGAAATCATTGGTAAAAAAGTTACTGTTTTGGTAAACCTTGCCCCAAGAAAATTACGTGGTGTGGAAAGCCAAGGAATGATTTTAATGACTGAAAATGCTGAGGGAAAATTGGTTTTTATGAACCCTGATACTGATGGGGTGGAAAATGGGGCGACAATAAACTAAGTAAGAAAATTTCTTTGCTATCTGATAGTACTCTTGCAGGACTTTAATATCGGAATTTTCTAGAAGTAAAAGGTTCACCTTTTGTTTAATAATGATGCCCTTTTAATACTAGAATTGTTTATTTCTTTATTAAGATTTAAATTTATAGTCTAGCATTGAAAGGGCGTTATTTTTTAATGAAGGAAGGGTTTCCTATCGTTATTAAAGGAAGGCTGAAACTGAAGCCTGAAAGCGTTAAATCCTAATTATTATGGGTCAATCTCTCGTTCAAAATTACGTCCATATCGTATTCAGCACCAAGCATCGACAACCGCTTATATTCACTCCAGTAGAAGCGGAACTCCATAGTTATCTTGGTGGGATATGCAACAAACTCGATTCTCAAGTAATAAAAGTAGGTGGTTACACAGATCACGTACATATTCTATGCAAACTCTTTAAAAAAATTGCCTTAATGAAATTGGTGGAATTATTAAAATCGAATTCTTCCAAATGGATAAAAACAAAGGGAGTAGCTTATAAAAACTTTTATTGGCAGGATGGTTATGGTGCGTTTTCGGTAAATCCTGCGCAAGTAGAAGTAGTGGTTGTCTACATTTCTAATCAGCATGAACATCATTCTAAAAGAACTTTTAAGGCTGAATTTCGAGCATTTTTAAAAAAGTATAAAGTTGATTATGACGAGAAGTATGTTTGGGATTAGCAGGGCTAGCCTAATTCATACGCATAATCTGATACACCACCCTTTCAGGGCTTGGATACTGTGAAGTTCCTTTTTTCAGCACAAAGGGCTTCGCCCTTTGTTAGGAGATATGGCCCTTTCAGGGCAAAAACTAGCGATGAGAAGGGGTTGCTAAATTATAAAAACTATCCATTATCCAGTCCTGAAAGGGCGATATACCTCAACGATACGGCAATAGGTTTACTACTCGAGGGACTATGCCCCACGTTAATATCTTACGCCCCTTTAGAACTTAGCCAGAATTCGCTCCAAAAGTGGGAAGCTTGTCCTTTCTGTGATTCTTAAGACTTAATTAGAATTGACATAGCCCTGAAAGGGCTTAATACCAAAATGATGTGGCATAGCCCATCAATACAAAGAGCCAGAAAGGTCTAAAGCCCCGGAGGGGTGATATCTAAATTCAGAAATTCATTTGTAGTATTAAATGCCATTAGAAAGTTAGAAGCCTAATATTGCTACCAGATTCTTTATTTTTGGTGAAAATTTGAAAAGCAAAACTAAGTGAACTTGATAAACGCAATTACCTCCCAAACCCAACTTCCTCAAAAAAGCGTTGTAAACACAATAAAACTTTTAAACGAAGATTGTTCCATTCCCTTTATTTCTCGCTACCGAAAGGAACTCACAGGCAATCTCGATGAGGTGCAAATTGCCGAAATTGTAAAACTTAAAGAAGAATTTGAGGCTTTAGAAAAGCGTAAAATTACCATTCTAAAAGCATTGGAAGAGCAGGAAGTATTAACTGCGGAACTTCAGAAAAAAATTGAAGAAGCAACAAACATGATTGCTTTGGAAGATTTGTACCTGCCTTTTAAAAAGAAGCGAAAGACAAAAGCCGATACAGCCCGCGAAAACGGTTTGGAACCGTTGGCAAAAATTTTAATGGCGCAAACCCGATGTATGTCCAGTTCAGAAATTTCTGCGCTTGCTTCAAAATATGTAAAGGGTGAAATAAATTCCGAAGATGAAGCTTTGGAAGGGGCGCGACACATAATGGCCGAATGGATAAACGAACGCACCGATATCCGGAATATGCTTCGGAAGCAGTTGGAACGCTTCGCGGCTATTTCAACAAAAGTTGTAAAGAAAATGGCCGATGATGCCGTGCCCGCCGAATGGAGGGAAAAAGCTCAAAAATTCCGTGATTATTTTGATTGGAGTGAGTCTTTAAACCGAATTCCGTCGCATCGATTGCTGGCTATTCTGCGTGCATCTTCCGAAGGTTTTATTCGTATTAAAATTGATATTGATGATGAGAGAGCCGTTTCGCGAATTGAAGATAGAATTATAAAAACGAACGATGCAGCTTCTCAACAAATAAAACTCGCAATAGACGATAGCTACAAACGGCTGTTATTTCCTGCGTTATCAAACGAGGCGCTTTCGGCGGCAAAGGAAAAGGCAGACGGGACTGCCATTAATGTTTTTGCAAAAAATTTAAAACAATTGTTATTGGGGTCGCCTTTGGGCGAAAAACGTGTTTTGGCAATCGATCCAGGTTTTAGAACTGGTTGTAAAGTAGTATGTCTAGACGCACAAGGTGGGCTAGAGCACAACGAAACAATTTATCCGCACGCCCCAAAAAACGACATAAAAGGAGCAATGAAAAAAATTAGCTCTCTTGCCGACGCCCATAAAATTGAAGCCATTGCGATTGGCAACGGAACCGCTTCGCGCGAAACCGAACAATTTATAAAACGCATTCAATTTAAAAATCCAGTCCAGGTTTTTGTGGTGAGCGAAGCAGGAGCGTCTATTTATTCGGCTTCAAAAATTGCTCGGGACGAATTTCCGCAATACGATGTTACGGTGCGCGGCGCAGTATCCATTGGCCGCCGATTACAAGACCCATTAGCTGAGTTAGTTAAAATTGACGCCAAATCCATTGGCGTAGGGCAGTACCAGCACGATGTAGATCAAACAAAACTAAAAAGTGCCTTAGATACTACTGTTGAATTATGTGTAAATGCAGTGGGTGTAAATATTAATACTGCAAGTGTCCCCTTGCTAAGTTATGTTTCGGGGATAGGACCTAAATTGGCCGAAAACATTGTAAACTACCGCGAGGAAAATGGCGCATTTTTGTCGAGACAAGCAATAAAAAATGTTCCGCGATTGGGTGGGAAAGCTTTTGAACAAGCGGCCGGATTTCTTCGGATAAAAAATGCAGAGAATAAGTTGGATGATTCTTCGGTGCATCCCGAAAGTTATGCTGTAGTTTCAAAAATGGCGAAGGATGAAAAGGTGGAAATTTCAGAATTGATAGGGAATAAAACGCTTCTTCAGCAAATAAATCTTGAAAAATACACTTCAGAAAAAATAGGGCTTCCCACCTTAAAAGATATTATTGACGAACTTGAAAAGCCAGGGTTAGACATTCGCGAGGAAGCAAAAGTGTTTACTTTTAACCAAAATATTAAAACGATAACCGATTTGCAAGCGGGTCAACTACTACCCGGAATAGTAAATAACATCACTAATTTTGGGTGTTTTGTAGATATTGGTATAAAAGAAAGCGGTTTAATTCACGTTTCAAATCTTGCAGATAAATTTGTTTCGGATGTGAATGAGCACGTGCATTTGCACCAACAAATAATTGTAAAAGTGCTAGATGTAGATGTTGACAGAAAGCGAATTCAGCTTAAGCTCCACAAATAATTAATTTTAAGTTAAATATGTTATTCTCGGGATTATAAACTGACTTTTATTGGTTTATAAAGATTAATTTTGCCGGATTTATTAATAATCTCGTCAATACTAATTTTATGACAAAGCCAAGAATAGCCCTTGTCATAGGAATCGTTTGTATTTCTATTTTCCCAATTTTGGTGAAGCTAAAATTGTCTCCTGCCATTATTTCGGCATTTTATAGAATGGCAATTGCGGCATCTGTGCTGGTGCCCTTTGCAATTATAACCGGTAAGTTAAGAGTGTCTTCAATTAAAATGTTGTTGTTAACTATTTTGTGCGGATTTATTTTTGCGTTAGACGTTACCGTTTGGAATATTTCTATTCAAGAATCAACAGCTACCCAGGCCACATTACTCACAAATTTATCGCCAGTATGGGTGGGGATAGGTGCGTTCTTCTTTTTAAAGAATAAGCCGACTCGGAATTTCTGGATAGGTACCGTTGTCGCGATTTTGGGGATGATAACCTTAGTTGGGTTTCATTTTTTTGTAAATCTCGATTTTGACTTAGCCTTTGTATTTGCTATACTTTCGGGTGTTTTTTATGCTTTTTATATGTTGTTGAGTAAATATGTTTTATACGAAGTAGAAGTAATTCCATTTATTGCAATAAGCACCTTGTCTTCTGCAGTCTTTTTAGGACTGTTGAGTTTTGGAATGAATGAACCTTTTACAGGTTTTTCTGAAATGGGATGGTTATCTCTTTTAGTTCAAGGTCTAGTTTGTCAATTAGCAGCGTGGCTACTTTTGGGATATGCCACCAAACATATGCGTGCCACGCGAGTATCTGTAAGTTTATTAGGTCAGGCTGTATTAACTACCATTTTTGCTTGGCTGTTTATAGATGAAGCAGTAACCCTCCGAATGATTATTGGGGGTGTAATTTTACTGTTTGGAATTAGAGTTACCTTCTATTCAAAAAAGCTCGGAATAAATACGCTACTTAAAAAATAGAGCTTGTTTGTTGGCGAAAGTGCGGTACGGCTCCACTAAAGATTTTACATTTATTTTTTAACAAAGTATGATTTTTACGTAAAAATTAAATTAGCACTTTAATTCTTTTTTCCGTTTTATAATAGAGGAATTGAGCTTTTTTTAAGTTCTAAAAAATTATATAAAGCTGTATACAACGTAACAAAGGTAGATCTAAGTAACCATTTTTTTTCATTTATATTGTCTAAGAGTTTTTAATAAAGGTGAACTCAGAAAAAAATTTTGAGAAAAATTTGGATATTCAATTTAATTTTTAAGATATTTACATCTTTATTTACTTCCCCACATAAAATGTGCTCTGTATCATCAAATGTAGATGATACATGATAGGCTATAATCGAGCAAGTTTATTTAAATATTTTGTTTTTTTTCAACTCCGACGTGAAGGTGAGTTGTTAATTAGGTTCATAACTTAACTAATGGACTAGCAGATTTTAAAGATATATCAAAACATCAATTTATTAAACGTAAATTAATTTTATGAAACACTTTTACTCACTTGCTAGATTCTCAATTATTTTGACGATACATTTTCTGTCATTCAGTTTTGAGATTCATGCACAGGATATTCTTTGGGAAAAATCCTATGGGGGAATACAATCGGAATACCTTTTTGATGCCCAACCCACCGCAGATTACGGATTTATCCTTGCTGGGAGTTCTCTTTCAGGAAAGACAGGAAACAAACAACAGGAAAATATAAAAAACCTTGACTATTGGGTCTGGAAGATGGATGAAAAAGGTGATCTGGACTGGCAAAAAAGCTTTGGCGGCACAGGCGCTGATTTTTTACAGAGCATTCAAGGAACGCTCGATGGCGGATTTATTCTTGCCGGCACTTCTACCTCGATGAAGAGTGCCGATAAAAAAGAGGATAACTATGGAAAAGAAGATTTTTGGATTATTAAGCTCAATGCTAAGGGTGATGAAGAATGGCAAAAAACTATCGGTGGAACAGGACGAGATGTGCTCACGGCAATACGGCAAACCAAGGATGGTGGATATATTATCGGCGGCTCATCCGAAAGTATAATGTCGGGACTCAAAACCGAAGCGAATTATGGTAGCCTTGACTATTGGATCATAAAGATAGATGGTGTTGGAAATATCGAATGGCAAAAAACATATGGAGGACAGTATATGGATCAATTGGAGAGTATACTGCCTACAAAGGATGAAGGGTATATTATCGGTGGTTGGTCAAATTCATTCATATCGGGAAATAAAACTGAGGATTCCTTTGGTGAGGGTGACTTTTGGGTACTCAAGTTGGACAGAAATGGCGAATTGGAATGGGAGCGGGTTTATGGAGGCGAGAACGATGACCACTTATATGTTATAATAGAATCTAATGATGGCGGCTATCTTATCGGTGGAGATTCGCGATCCAACACTTCGGGAAATAAAGACATATCTAATGGCCGAGGTACCGATTTTTGGCTGATCAACATAACTGAGACTGGTGAAATAAATTGGCAACAGACATATGACTTTGGAGAATCGGACATGCTTTCCTCCATAATTGAAAATGAAGATGGTACTTTTCTAGTAGGGGGCAATGCCAAGACCGAGAATACTGGATTGAAAGTCTCAGATAAAAAAGGGATTGATGATTTTATTGCATTAAAACTAACATCTGACGGTGAAGAAATTTGGAGGCAAACTGTTGGTAGTGCGGGTGAGGACATTCTTAAGAAGCTGGTTGAAACTCGTGAAGGTGGTTATATATTGGCAGGTACTACAAACGGTAAGGTCTCTCGAGATAGAAACACTAGACAAGGGCGTAGGGATTTTTGGGTGGTTAAGTTAAAAGACGAAGACAAGACCGATGATGTGGAACGCTATTTTGGACTGGAAGCCTTTCCTAACCCAACCGAGACTTTTACAAATATTATCGTGAACCACGACTTTGAAAATGGAAGTGCAAGCCTGTACGACATCAGTGGGAAGCTAATACAGTTTTTTGAAATAAATAGCAGAACAATACCAATCGATTTAAATGGACTTCCTGTAGGAGTCTATATTGTTACCGTTGATACTAACATATCTACTGAATCAGTTAAAATTTTAAAGAACAATTAAAATGAAAATAAAACATTTCGTTAAAGTAATATTTTTTATAATTGGGGTCCAAATTTCGGTTTATGCGCAATCTGGAGATGGCGAACCTGCCGCAAGAACAACTGATTATAACAATATACAGATGCCGGAATCTCCAACCTCAGGCTCATTGGGCAAGATCGATGAGCTTACGGTGAATACAGCAACTGGAGTCCCCAGTATAAACATCCCTCTTTATACCTTTGAGATGGACGGGGTATCCGTACCTATTTCCATCTCGTATAATGCCTCTGGTATAAAGGTCGGTGACCTAGCTACATCCGTAGGTCTCAACTGGAGCTTAGAAGCTGGAGGGCAAATCTCTCGTACCGTAAGGGGTAAAGCGGATGATTTTAGCGGATGGTTTGACGCAGATTATACTTTTTTGAGTGATACTTTTTTTAGTTCGTATGACCCCAACGATCCATTACCGTGGCAGAGAGCGATGAAGGGCAATTATGATATAGGAATTGAAGGTAAGGCAAAGTTACACGATCATATGCCGGATCAGTTCAATTATTCTTTCCTTGGTCATTCGGGAAGCTTCTTGCATAACCCAAATGGGAATGTCATAAAAGAAAAAACAGATGGGCTAAATATACTAGATTGGGAAAAAATGGAGGATTTTCACGGGAATACATATGAATTCGAAAATTTTGTGGAAAGAAGCAACAATAAAAATACCTATGCTGTAAACGCGGACCTAACTTCAGATTTCTACGATTGGGAACAACAAGACGGAAATACTCCTATAACGGCTTGGAAACTTTCTAAGATCACAACCAAAAATGGAAAGGAAGTCCTTTTCAACTATGAAAGTATCGATTTTGATTATCTAGTACCTCGTTCTGAAAGTAATTTGAGTATTGGTTATTCCTGCTCTAATTCACCCCGACAACCAGTTGAAAATTATGGGTATACAAGGACTGAATACTTTTTCAATACCCAGCTCATAAAAAAAATATCTTCTCCTAATGGAAATATTGAGGTTATTTTCACTTACGAAACTGTCCAAAACGCCCCAAATGGGGTATGGGCAACCCAACTGAACGAAATCACGATAAAAGACAAAACAGATAACCAGAATCCTAGAGTAAAAGGTTTTCGTTTCGTCTACGGACATTATAATGGAGATCCGCGTCTGAGACTTGATGAGCTTTATGAATTTTGGGTCGATGACGACGGACAAGATGTTGTTAAACCATCTTATTATTTTACCTATAAGGGTGGAAGTTTGGAGTCTAAAGATTCATTTAAACAAGATTTTTTTGGTTATCACAATAATTCCTCTGGAGATAATAGTTTTTTAGTTCCGACGATTGATGGTGTTCCTCAAGGCTTTCAAAGCTTTTTTGATAATCACTCTAGGAATAGATCGCTTAATACCAACTATGTGGATATTGGAATCTTGGAAGAAATCGAGTATCCCACAGGTGGAAAAATAAAATTCACATATGAGCCCAATAGCGAAGTCCACCCTAATAGTAATATCGATAAGTATGTAGGGGGGCTACGCGTTAAAACAATCGAAAAGATCGATAGGTCAGAAACTATTTCTAGGAAGACTTATCAATATAGTAAACTTAAAGGATTTAGTATGGAGCATAATATATCACTATTTCATAAAAAGGAAGGAGCTGATGTAGACGCATATTATTCCAACTTTGTGTCCGTACCTGGGAATGAAGTTGATAATTATAAACCAGGATATTTCTATGAAAAGGTAACAATAGTTTCCTCGGATTCTGACCCAGATAAAAATGTGACCTATAAGGAAGAACATATTTATGAGGAGAATACTAATGCATTACATAAATTTGATTACGCCCTTAAAGAAAAGAAATATTTTAAACAAAATTCTTTGGATCCTATTAAGATTGAAGAGTATACAAACAGTATTATCGGCACGGCTACCGATTTTTCATGGAACACTCTGGGTGATATGATGTGCTATACTTATAATAGTACATATGATATCAGTCTAGGGCATAACAACTTGCCAACTAAGATTAATTATATAGGTGACTACGCCTTTCTCCCCACTCAAATTGTTTCCACCGAATTTTTGGGTGCTGGCAGAAAACCTGTCACCACAGTTAAAAAAATTACTTATGATCCGGAAACCCTCCTCAAAACCCAAAGCATTACTGACACCCGCTATACAAGGCAGGCCGATGGTTCTCTAATGGAAGACCATCCAAGCGGGGAAGTAATAACCACAACCTATCAATACTCATGGAGCCAAGGTATCAATCTGCCGCATCTTCCAGGTGGACTTCCCATAAGCAAGGTTGTCCATAGTAATAAGCACGAAAATAATGATGAAATCTCTGGGCAGTATTTTGAATACGATACTATTGGGAATATCAAAAGGACATACCAATATAATAAGGGCGAGATAGGCAATTCCAATTCACCAGTATACATTCCAAATGATTATGAAGAAATAGTGTCCTTTCAATTTAGCAACGGAAAGCCTATACAAGTTACACAAAAGAACGGAGTGACCGTTTCATATATTTGGGCCTTTAATGGACAACTGCCTGTTGCTAAGATTAAGGGAAGACCGAGACAGGGGATTAATAATACCACCCTTTCGAATCTTGAAAACGCTACATATTTTAATCTCCAAACAAGACTTTTGGCACTAAGAAATGATCCTTATCTTGAAGGTGCAATGGTGACCACATACACATATGAGCCATTATGTGGAATCAAGACTATTACCGACCCCAAGGGGGATACAATAACTTATCACTACGATGCACTTGGCAGGCTGGATTTTGTAACTGATAAAGAAGGCAATAGGCTTAGTGAGAATGAATATAACTATAGACCGCAATAATTTCTTACCAATGAAAAGATTCAAAATCCATTTTAGTCATAGAATAGTGACCATCGCTTTTGTAATTTTTGCATCTATCTTGTCTAAAGTTAATGCACAAGACCTCAATGAGAATTTTGTTAAAACTACAACTTACAAAATTCCAAGCTCAGAACAGATTACAAGTGCCAACCCTGATGAGGTGGCAATAGAAATAACATATTTCGATGGTCATAGCCGCCCAGTGCAGAAAATCTCCCACCAACAAGCGGGCAATGGGGGTGATTTAATTACGCATATAGTATATGACGGTTTTGGAAGGCAATCAATAGAGTTTCTACCATACAGTAGAATTGGGACTTCGCTTAATTTTGACAATAATGGCGAAGGTAATACCATAGCGTTTTATTCAAATTCTTCAAATGGCCCAACAACTAATAATCCCTGGAGTGAAAAAGTTTTTGAGGATTCACCGCTTAATCGGATAATGGAACAAGCCGCTCCGGGAGATCCGTGGAAATTGGAGGATGATCATACGGTAAAGTTTTCCTTTGAAGCAAATTCGAGCAATGAGGTACATCACTTTTCGGTATCTCTGAGCGGAAATGAACCAACTCTCCAATACAACCAAAAATATCCTAAGGGGCAATTGTACAAGACCGTGACCAAAACCGAAAACTGGCAGCCTTCAGATGGGCATAAAGGAACAATAACGGAATATAAAGACAAGATGGGGCGGGTTATGCTTAAACGAACCTATGTAGCACCAAATGAAAGTCTACGGTCTGACCCGCCAATGGCACTAGATACCTATTACATATACGATGTCTATGGAAATCTTACCTATGTACTCCCTCCCAAGCTTTCCATACAAATCCCGAGTAACGGCAATATTTCAAATCTCCTTGACCCACTAGCATACCAATATAAATACGATCACCGGAACCGAGTAATTGAAAAAAAAATCCCTGGTAGACATACAGAGTATATAGTTTACGACGACCTTGACCGAATTATAGCAACAGGACCCGTTCTTTCTCCTTTTGGCGATCAGGTCGAGGGATGGTTACATACAAAGTATGATATCCATAACCGTGTGGCCTACACCTTATGGAAACAGGGTACGGTAAATGGCGCGCAGCGGGACGCCTTAGCAAATGCTCTGCCTACTTTTATTTCAGAACAACGCATATCTGGTACCAACAGTGTGAATAACGTTAGCTTTAGTTATTCTAACCAAGTCGAGCCCACATCGGGCTACCATGTACTTACGGTAAATTATTATGACGACTATGAGTATTCCGGTGCGCCTACAGATATTCCTAGTACAGTAGGCGAGGGCGACATTGATGTGTTCTATAACAATATAACACAACCTAAGGGGCTGCCCACGGGAAACTGGACTAGAGAAATAGAATCTGCGCAACAGGCAAATGGAATTCACTCCTTTACACTTTATGATTTAAAATCCAATCCTGTGCGAGTAAAAAGCACAAACTCCGCCAGTGGCTACACGCAGACCGACACAAAGTTCAATTTTATCGGAAAACCAGAATACACCATGACTCAACACAAGAAGGATGTTTCGGGCTATTTGGTGACCAGCAAAGATGTCTTTACCTATACCGACCAGTCAAGGCCTCTTAAACATACCCATAAAATAAACAATGGAGCCGAACAATTATTATCATTGAATAGCTATGATGCGTTAGGTCGCCTAATTACTAAAAAAGTTGGCGGCAGTGATGTATCTGGATCGGCTGCACTTCAAAAAGTTGATTATAAATATAACGTGAGAGGGTGGCTCACGGATATTAATAATGTATCTGCACTTAATGAAGGCAATAATCCACTCGATCTTTTTGCGTATAAGATACTCTATACTCATGTCTCTGATGATATTAATGGCGCTGTAAAACCGCTATATAATGGTAATATTGCGGAAACCTTTTGGCGAACGAGTAGTGATAATGTACTACGCAAATATGGTTATGCCTATGATCATCAAAATCGTCTATTAGATGCCTATTATCAAAAGCCTGGCGCTTCCGTACCGCGCTCAGATTCTTATAGTACCCACTATAGTTATGATGAGAATGGAAATATTCTTACATTAGAACGCAATGGGGAACAGGATCTGGCCAGCCATGTAATACAAATAGACGATTTATATTATAGTTACGATGACGGCAATCTGCTTAAAAAAGTTAGAGATTACACAAGGGCTCCAGGAGGTTATGAAGATTTACACACTAATGCCATGGTAGACGATTTTGAATATGATGACTATGGTAATTTGATTTTAAATAGGGATAAAAATATTACCGAGATAACCTATAACCATTTAAATCTTCCTATTAAGATTACCTTTGATAATGGCGGAAAAATTGAGTATTTTTACGACGCCACAGGTGTTAAATTAAAGAAAAAAATTACAGACGGCACCACGATAACGACCACGGAGTATATGGATGGGTTTCAATACACAAATAGTAAATTGGATTTTTTCCCCCACGCCGAAGGCTATGTTAAGGCCACTCCCGCGGGACTGGGTGGTAATACCACCTATGCATTTAATTACGTTTTTAACTACACCGACCATCTGGGGAATATTAGATTAAAATATGCCCAAGATCCAAACAATAATAATGAGGTTACCATTTTAGAAGAGGATCATTATTACCCCTATGGCCTTAAACACCATGGTTATAGCTCTAGCCATTTTGTGCTAAAGCGCGATGACGGGCCTGGAACGGGCGTTGTCCTCACTCCCGTAAACCCGTTTTTGGGCGATACGTATAGGTATAAATTCGGCGCAAAAGAATATGATGATACATTTGATATCAACACCTATGATTTCGGGGCGAGGAACTACGACCCCGCACTGGGCAGGTGGATGAACATCGACCCGTTGGCGGAGGCGATGCGCCGCCACTCGCCGTACAACTATGCGTTTAACAATCCTGTATTTTTTATTGATCCCGATGGGATGGCGCCCATTGCAGGAGCTCTTAAAAGTGGCCTTTTAGTGCAAGACACCAAATTTTTGGGCACAAGCGACATTATGAATGGCAATATGGGCTCAACCAATATAGGAAACTCATTTGGAGATGGGAGTGGAAATAGTGATAACTCTGGTGTCTATAAGGCCAAGTTCAAGCAGATGCGCAGCGATTTTGCTAATACAGATTATAGCTTGAGTGGCGGCGACCCAATTGACCCACCAAAATATAATGGAAAAAGTGTGGCCGTTGGAGCGATAAATGAATTGCCGGAAGTTGTTATTTCTGGAAGAGGAGGAGGTTCTGATGTTTCGGCAGGTATTTCTACTGGGGCTTCTCTCGCTTCTTCTGGTGCCGGAATTACTTCAAGCTTTGTATATAATGCTAAAAATGGTTCCTGGATAGGTAAAAATTTAGTAGAGTATAGCACAAGCTGGGGCGGAAATGGTTATACTGGAGGGAAAAATTCATTTGCTAAAAATTTATCAGGCAATTTATCAAATGTTGGAACGGGTTTAAGCGTTTTTAACGCTGGTGTAATACAATATCAATATAGTTCTGGGCAAATAAATTCAGCAGAATATGGAATTGAACAGACTTCTAATGCAATTTCCACAAGAGTACCCGCTTGGGGTATTGGCTGGGAGTTGGGACGTTTAATAACCAACATTAAGGGTTATCACGAAAATGTTAGAGTCCCTCTAAGAAAATTAATGGGTATCAATCCAGACTGTGGTCTTTGTCCAAATTAAAATTATGAAGAATAAAATGTTATATTTTTTTGATGTGTTATATCATTATTTCTATATACAACATAAAAAATATCTTTCAAAAATATCACCTCACAATCAAGCAGCAGTAATGTTGGGTACAATTACAGGTTTTAATTTATTATATTTTATTGATGCTTTTTATACACTTCTTTTTTGCTCTCCATCTCCACCTTGGATATTTATTTCTATATGTTTCATCTGCATTTTTTTAATGTTATTTATTTATGAATGGAAAGGTAGAAAAAATAAAGTAGTTAAGGAGAAACCTCTTTTTTTTAATAATTATAGATTGACTGTAGCTATTGCAATTGTTATAGATATAATTGGATTATCAAAATTATTTTTAGGGGGTCCGCTCGGAAGATATTTATTACAATTATGTAAGGACAATTTTATTGGGTGAGATGGTAACAGGTCAAACTGGCCCCCGCTTCCGCGCGATTGCATCGCGTGGTCTCCCAAGCTTTAATGTAGTGACAGGCTAACTTTTCTTGTCTCGATATTATTTGTAGCTTTTGTTTTTCTGATATTAAGAAATAACAATATCTTTAGAACAGGAGTGGCAATTACAAGTTACATAATCCAAAAAAGCTGTATTTTGTGAGTTTTGTTGTGGAAGAAACTGGATGGTCTATAAAAAAGAAATGATATGGAACGCGATTCAATCGCGCACCAGCGTAGCATTAATTAAGTTTAAAAAAGTACGTATTTAAGTACTTTGTGTTATCTTTGTATTATGGAAACAGTAAACTATACAGACTTTCGTTCAAATCTAAAGCATTGGTTCGATAAAGTAGTCAATGATGTAAGCGATATTATTATTAAGCGTAAAAATGGTAAAGACCTTGTTTTAATATCATTGGACGAATATAATTCGTTAAAGGAAACGACCTATCTGCTAACTGGGAAAAACAGGGATGTCTTATTAAACTCTATCAAAGAACTGGAGGCAGGAAAAGGTACGGAAAAAGACTTAATGGAATAGATGAAATTAATTTGGTCTACTTCTTCATGGGAAGATTATTTGTATTGGCAGAAAGTTGATAAAAAAATATTAAAACGAATTAACGAACTGATTAAGAGCTGTATGCGCACACCTTTTGAAGGCATAGGTAAACCCGAAGCTTTAAAAGGAGATTTACAAGGTTATTGGTCTAGGCGGATAACCTCTGAACATCGATTGGTCTATAAATACGAATACGATCAATTATTGATTGCAGCTTGTCGTTACCATTACGGAAAGTAAAATCTCCCCGCTCTTGCACGATTGCTCCCCGATAGTGCGAGCGTCTCGCTCGTGTTCTTCAATTTCCGTTCTCGCGCGATTCCATCTTATATTTTAGTTATACCAAATACAATCCAAGCTTAATTTTATAGTAAGGCATTTTTGCTTCAAAAAAATCAAAATACGTCTTTAAACTTTCAGGGTTTTTAAGTTTTTCTTTGGCGTTTTTTATCATTTCAGCTTCATTTAAAGAAATAAACTGATATAAATCAATGGCTGTTCCTCCCTCGTGGATTTTTATAAAATGTTCGTAAACCGAACTTTCATTAATACCACGTTTTAAAGCAATTTCAGCAACCGAAAGCGAATCTTCTACAAACATTTTATAACTGCGTTCGTGGGTAGGTAAATTGCTTTCTAAACTGTCTAAATGACGATTGATAATTTTTAAAAACAGGCTGGCATATTTATTAAGTTTTGCTTCTCCAACACCAGAAATTTCGGCAAAAGCTTCTTTGGTTCGAGGCTCTTTTGATTCCATGTCTTCCAAAGTGGCATCGCTAAAAATTACATAGGCCGGTACTTTGGCTTCTTCTGCTAATTTTGACCGCAAGGTTTTTAGTTTGGAAAATAAAGAAGTACGCTTTTTAGCAACTTTCTCGGGTTTTATCTTTTTTTCCTCCTCTGTAATTTTGGCTAATCGTACCGTTTTACCTTCAAACAAAACCTTTTTAGCTAATGGAGTAAGTAGTAGTCTTCCATTTTCGTGAAAGTATATTTGTAATATTCCAAGATTTAAAAGTTGAATTACATATTGTTGCAAATCGCGCCAGGCGATATCTTTGGCTGCTCCAAAGGTTTTTATATTTTGATAACCTTTATCGTAGATTTGTGCATTTTGAGATCCGCGAAGCACATCCAAAACCATCCCCAAAGCTTCTTGTTCTTTTAAACGCGCAACAGCCGAACAAACCTTTTGTGCTATTTGGGTGCCGTCAAAATATTTGGGCGGACTTTTACAAATGTCGCAATTGCCACAATCTTCGCTTATATGTTCGCCAAAGTATCCTAATAGTGCTTTTCTTCGGCAGCTAAGTGCTTCGGCAAATTGTTGCATTCGTTCTAGTTTTGCTAGTTGATAGGCTTCAGTTTCGGTGCCTTCGGCAAATTTTCGTAGTAAAATAACATCGGCAAAACTGTAAAAGAGTATCGTGTGTGCAGCCAAACCATCACGACCACTACGGCCAATTTCTTGATAATATCCTTCAATATTTTTGGGCATATTGTAATGGATTACCCAGCGCACATTGCTTTTGTCAATCCCCATCCCAAACGCAATTGTGGCAACGATAATTGGGGTGCGATCGTTAACAAAGTTTTCTTGAATTGCATTTCGCTCTTCCGAAGAAAGTCCGGCGTGGTAGGCTTCGGCTTTGTATCCTTTTTGCTGAAGAGTGCTTGCTAATTTTTCGGTACTTTTTCTGCTTAAACAATAAATAATTCCGCTTTGCGAACCGCGCTTAGAGAGGAAATTTAAAATTTGTTTGTTTCTATTTTGACTCGGCCTAACGTCTAAATATAAATTTGGCCTATCAAAAGAGGCGATAAATCTCTTGGCTTTTGGAATTGCAAGTTGTGTAGCAATATCTACCTGTGTTGCCCGATCGGCGGTGGCGGTTAATGCAATTATAGGGACGTTTGTAAATTGCTTTTTTAAATGTTTTAACTGTGTATATGCCGGTCTAAAATCATGACCCCAACTAGAAATGCAATGGGCTTCGTCTATTGCAAAAAGACTTATTTTAATTGAAGCAAGAATATTATTTAACTGCGGAAGACTTTCTGGAGCTACATAAAGTAGCTTTAAGTTGTTGTTTTGTAAATTTTTCAGAACCAAATTTTGTTCGTCCAATGGTTGCGAACTATTAAAAAAAGCTGCTGCAATTCCGTTTGCTTTTAAAGCGTCTACTTGGTCTTTCATTAAAGCGATTAATGGAGATATTACAACAGTGGTACCTTCAAAAATAAGCGCAGGCAATTGAAAACACAATGATTTTCCACCGCCCGTAGGCATAATGGCTATGGTGTCTTTTTTACTTAAAACATTGTCAATAATCTCTTCTTGGTTGGCACGAAAGGTATCGTACCCGAAATATGTTTTAAGTAGCGTTGTTTTGTTTGTTTGAAGTTCTAATTCCATTGCGGCAAAAGTACGGTTTCGAGAATTAAAAAAAATTAAACCCTCATCAAAGTGAGGGTTTAAAATTACTAGTCAATTTATTTGCTCCCCAGCATAACTAGTTCGTTACAAAACACTTCGGTTATATAGTGTTTTTTGCCGTCTTTATCGTCCCATGAGCGGTTTGTAAGTTTTCCTTCAATTACAATTTCTTGCCCTTTGGTAATGTAGTTTTCCACCACCTTTACTAATCCTCCACGCACAACTATATTGTGCCAGTAGGTGCGTTCTACTTTTTGGCCGTCTTTATCTTTATAACTATCATCTGTAGCCATAGAGAATTTTGCCATTTTATTGCCATCGGCAAATGTTAAAATTTCTGGGTCTTGACCCAATCTTCCAATCAACTGTACTTTGTTTCTAAGTGCGTTCATAATTTCTAAATTTTAATGTTAAACAATTGATGCTATCGAAGTCTATTCTATTCGACAAGGCAAACTTATGGCAGCTTTTAAAAATTAGTTGGTACTTACATGCTTACTTTCGTTTATAGTTGTTTGTAAGCGTTTGTAAATAGTTACATTGGTTCTAGAATGAAGTAGTTATCTATTCAATAACAGTTAATAGCAGAATACTCAATGAAAGCTTCTGAATACTAATTTAACATTTGGGTTTAGGTTGGTAAGCGATACTTTCGTCGCCACTTTAACTAAATTTTTAATTATGAAGAAAATTATTTTACCCATTGCTATGTGCTTTATTACTACTATGGGTGTATTAAATGCGCAGCGTTCAATTAGTGAAATACCTATGGAAGAAAATCTTTCTGAACAGACTGCAAAATTACCAGCGGCATTTTATAATTCAACTACCACATTGCAATTTGAGTCTAACCAGGGGGTTGAAACCTCTAATATTGCTATTGATTTGCAGAATAGCAAAATAAATAACTTTGGTTCGTACGGACCAGCAGCGAGGCCCAATGGTACTCAAGAATTTGGTGAAAACCTTATTTATACTACTGGGCCTTTAGTAAATGAATCGCCAAATTTAAGTGTTTTGGAGAATGTAACTAATGGCATGAATTTATTTGGATTTGGAGTTAATTATAACAACGGTCAAAGTTTAGCTGAAAATTTTATGCTATATGATAGTTTTGATATATCTGAAATTGTTGTTTATGCATATCAAACGGGAACCTTACCTCCCTCAATTACCGCTATGTACGTTCAAATTTATGATGGAGACCCAAGTGCTGGCGCTTCAGTAATTTGGGGCGATTTATCAACAAATGTTTTAGCAAATGCCGAAGATTACGGCGTGTACCGAGTTTTGGAAGATGACCAAGCAAATACAGATAGAAAGATTTCAAAAGTAACTGCAACCATAAATAATTTAACATTATCACCAGGCTCTTATTGGGTTGAATACAGCTTAGAAGGTTCTGGAAATTCTGGACCTTGGGCACCTCCAATTTCAGTTTTAGGTGAAACTAATACAGGAGATGCGCTTCAAAAAACAACTTCTGGGACGTGGCAAGCGGTAATAGATAGCGGTGTAAATGAACCACAAGGTATGCCTATACAGATATATGGAACTATAAACCTTCAAGGAAGTTGTGCCGAACTTAATCCGCCATACGACTGGTTATTTGAAGAAGCCTTATTCATAACAGCAGGTGGGCCTTACAAAGTAGCTAATGATCTCTCATTAGCAGCCAATGAAAGTTTTACACTTGAACATATTACTGCCTATATGTTTTCAGAATGGCCAATTAGTGAAGTAAATGTAACTTATTATGAAGACGATAATGGATTGGCAGGAACCGAAATTGGTTCGCAAAGTGCAGTTACTCTTAATCATGTTAATGCTGTTGGAAGTTCACTTTATTCATTTTACAATGTTTATAAAGTTGATATGACAGTTGATCCGTTTCTATTTACTGGTGATGAAAATAACCCAAAAACATATTGGATAGGGTTATCTGCAGAAAACACAGACAGTTCTGATGTATATTGGGCTATAACCACGGGTAATTCAGTTGGAAATCCTTCTATTATAAATGTGGATAGCGATTGGGGTGTTTTCGACAGTAGTTTCGATGGTCTTTACACTTGGTATGGCGATTGTAGTCCGGTTTTAGGAGTTGCAGATAATGAAATTACCCAGTTTAGCGCTTATCCAAACCCAACAAATAATATTTTATACTTAGAGTCTGTTCAAAATATTGAATCTGCAACTTTGTATAACCTATTAGGTCAAACCGTATTGACAAAAGATGTAAATGATAGTTACACCGAATTAAACCTTTCAGGTTTGGAAATGGGAACTTATATTTTACAAACCACTATTAATGGTCAAGTAGTTACACAAAAAGTATTAAAACAATAAGTATTTAGTTTTTAATATAGATTTAGATTAAAGAGTTGCTCTTTTAAAAAGGTTAATTAAAAATTATCCTTTGCGAAAGAGCAATTTTTTTGTTTATACAAATTATCTAGATGCTATATAAAAATTGGTAAGTACAGCTTAGTGCATTAAACCTAGTAGATTGATGAGCTTAGGCCTTTTATTAAGGACCTTATAAACTCTTTAAAAACAAAAAAGCCTAACACGAATGTTAGGCTTTTTGCTCCTCCTCTTGGGCTCGAACCAAGGACCCTCTGATTAACAGTCAGATGCTCTAACCAACTGAGCTAAGGAGGAATTTTGCGTTAGCGGTTGCAAATATACCTATTTTTTATTTCCGCCAAAACAAAAAAACGATTTTTATTAAATTTTGTTTTACATTTTTTTTAATCAGAAATACTCGTGATTTTTTATAAATCCTGTAGCTCTTTTAATAACAGAGCGTTCTGTGTAGATTCGCTATCTTTTAATAGCGATTTTGCAGTTTTTAAGTCGTCTTTTTTAAGAAAAGAAAGTGCTAAATAATATTTTATTTCTTCCTTAAAAACAGTGGTCGAATCGTTGTTTGCGGTTTGTAGATATCTTCGCGCGTGTCTATACTTGCCATTAGCCAAACTCGCTACCCCCAAATAATAAGTTAGTGTGTCGTTTGTAGGGTTTGCCGCGTACAATGGTTCCCAAATTGAAATAGCTTCGGCATATTCTGCACGTTTGTAATTAACCATTCCCAAATAAAAATTAGAATTGGCGTAGTTACCCAAATTTGTTGGCAATCCAGGGTCTGCTGTAAAGTATGCCGAAAAAATGCGATCTGTAGATGCTCTTCCAAATATAGCCCAAGTGGAAACGCCTAATAGGATTAAAATCGATACAATTAACGCTATCTTTCCATTTGAAAGTTGCAATCTTTCTGAAAATGATGTTTTGGGATAGTTTGGATCTTCTAATTTTTCTCTTGCGTCTGGTTTCTTATATTTTCTTTCCATTTTTTTACGTTGTTTTTCAACCAACTTACTAAAATTAGCATTTTGTTTTGAACGCTTTTTAAACTCGGCGAGCTCATCGGCATCTAATTCGTTATTGAAATAGGCGACAATAAGGTCTAAATTTTCTTGGCGTTTTGTAGTATTGCTAAAATTCATGGGGCAGGGTAGGATTTGGGGTGTGTTGAAAGTTTACTTACTCATTAAAAAAACTAGGTTTGTTTAATCTTAAAAGATTGTATCAATTTACTGTTGAAATATTCCAAAAAAATACAATTTATAATAAATGTTTTAAATTTTTTAGAAAAAAACATATAAAATAGCTTTTGGGGATAGAATGTCTCATTTAATTGGTAAAAAAAATACTTCGGGTATTAACCGAAGTATTTGTTATATTTTAGAATGTAAATTGTTGTTATTCAAATAACCAGCGATAAATGTCGTTGCCGTTGGCAAATAACACCAACGCAATTAAAATAAAGAAGCCTATCATTTGCGCATATTCCATAAACTTATCATTTGGCTTTCTTCCGGTCACTATTTCATATAATAAAAACATTACGTGGCCCCCGTCTAAAGCAGGTATTGGTAAAATGTTCATAAATGCCAAAATAATAGAAATTAAGGCCGTAGTGGCCCAAAAGCTTTGCCAGTTCCAAACGCCTGGAAATAGATTTCCTATGGCGCCAAATCCGCCAACTTGAGTAGCACCTTTCTTGGTAAATACGTATTTAAATTGAGCTACGTAGTCGCGAAGTGTGTTGTATCCAAATCCAAAGCCGCCAACAATACTTTCACTCAATGAATATTCTATTTGGGTTTTTCCTAATTGCGACCTTAATTCGTCATTAGAAAAGGTAAAGCCAAAAGTGCCTTTGTCGTCTGGTACAATTTTTAGCGTATCTATGGTGCTGTTGCGCGCTACTACTACTTTATTTTCGTTACCTTTATTAGCATTTGCTATTTTTTGAAACTCATCGAGATAGGTAACTTTTTGGCCGTTAATTGCAATTATTTTATCGGCTGATTGTACGCCTGCTTTATCTGCAGGAAAGTCTGCCCAAACCGAATCTATAACTAAATTTTGGCGCGGAGTAAAAGCCGGCATGATGCCGCTTTCAAACATAGTGGATCCTGCGTTTTCAGGGACGTTAATTACTTCGGTACTGCCATTGGCGTGTCTTACTTCAACTTTTGAAACGTCGCGAACAAAAATGTATTTGTTAATTTCCATGACGTCATCAAGGGGTTTGCCATTAACGCTTAGTATTTGGTCGCCATCTTGAAAGCCGTATTCTTTAAACTGTTCGGTAACTGCAAAACCTTGCGGCAAGTCTTCGTTTGTTGTAATATTTTGGCCGTAGACATAAAGAATTCCCATATAAATTACAAAGCCAACAATAATATTTACGGTTACTCCCCCTAACATTATAATAAGACGTTGCCAAGCGGGTTTACTTCTAAATTCCCAAGGTTGTGGGGGTTGAGCCATTTGTTCTTTATCCATGCTCTCATCGATCATCCCCGCTATTTTTACATAGCCACCAAGGGGTAACCAGCCAATACCGTAAACTGTTTCGCCAATTTTCTTTTTAAATAAAGAAAATTTAACATCAAAAAATAGGTAGAACTTTTCAACACGTGTTTTAAATAATTTTGCAGGTATATAATGCCCTAATTCGTGTAGTACGATAAGGAGAGATAAGCTTAATAATAATTGTATAGCTTTTACAGCAAATGGAGTCATATTGTTTGTATATAAATTTAATCTTTAAGCCTTACTAGTGTATTGCGACTTAAAGTATATTTTTGAATTGTGCTTTTTAAAATTTCCGCTAAAATACGAGTGTTTCAACAAAAAAATCGCACAAAAGTAACCTTTTAGAACTTCTCAAAAAAATTAGCGAAGAAAACAGTAATAGATTATTACAATCTAACACATTTGAATGTTAAAAGTATTCATTTTGATGGCAATAGCTGCTATGTTTGCACTTGCTTAAATTAATTGCGATTAAAGTTTTACCCAATGCTTAAGTTCTTTAGTAAATACAAGTTTTTTGCAGTAGTTTTTTCCATAATTTCTATAATTATAATTACGGTTATTTACCATATAATGAAACCGCAGGAAACCCTGCGTATTTATCAACCCGCCGATGTAGATACCGAGCTTGTAGATAGCACGCTGCAATATGTAAAAAAATACCACACAATTGCCAATTTTAGCCTTACCAATCAAAACGGCGAAACGATAACTCAAGCTAATTACAACGACAAGATTTATGTAGCCGATTTTTTCTTTACTACCTGCCAAACCATATGCCCCATTATGACCGACCATATGGTAAAAATTCAGGAAGCGTTAATAGACGATGATGAAGTATTACTGCTGTCGCACACGGTTACCCCCGAAATAGACTCGGTGGCGCAACTTAAAAAATACGCAGTCGAAAAAGGGGTGCGCGACGCTAAGTGGAATTTGGTAACGGGCGATAAAAAAGAAATTTATGATTTGGCACGAAAATCATATTTAGCTGCAAAAGACGTTCCTTACCAAGAAAACGATCTTGTACACACCGAAAATTTTGTCTTGATTGATAAAAAGAAACGCATCCGCGGTTTCTACGACGGCACCGATCCCGAAGCTATTGAAAAACTTCTTCACGATATTCAAATTTTAAAAGCCGAAGATTAAGTTGTTTGCGCTCTTTGGTTAGGGTTAAAATTTCTGCTAAGGTCTTTTCCCACGTCCTTTTTTTCACTTACTTTTGTCTTGTTTAAAATCAATCTAAATAAAAATGGTAACTATTGCTTCTTTAAAAAAAGGTGACCGTGGAATCATTAAGGAATTTTCTGTAGATGTAGTTCCTTTAAAACTTTTAGAAATGGGATGCCTTCCGGGTAATGAGGTGTTTTTGGTGCAAGTGGCGCCCTTTAACGACCCACTTTATTTAAATATTAATGGAAGCCATTTGGCAATTAGGAAAGAAACTGCAAGTAAGATTGAAATTGAATTGATATAAATTCTTTTAAAAATCATTCAATTAAAAATTAAATATCTCATCAACACTGCTAAATTCAACTTACTATAAAATTTGAATTTACAATATTGAGCGAAGTGAAAATATGGCAAAACATATAAATGTAGCGTTAGTAGGAAATCCGAATACTGGAAAAACTTCGGTGTTTAACCGGCTTACAGGATTAAATCAAAAAGTAGGAAATTACCCAGGAATAACGGTCGAAAAAAAACAAGGAAATTGTAAATTTGGAAGAGCTTGTAAGGTTAATGTACTCGATTTACCGGGTACTTACAGTTTAAATGCGTCGTCCCTAGACGAAAATGTTGTAATTGAACTTCTGCTCAATAAAAACGATAAAGACTTTCCCGATGTTGCCGTTGTAGTAGCCGATGTAGAAAATTTAAAACGAAATTTATTACTCTTCACACAAATTAAAGATTTAGGCATTCCTACCATTCTCGCCATAAATATGGCCGATAGGATGAAGCGGAAGGCCATAACCTTAGACGTGCCGCTTTTAGAGGAAAAACTACAAACCAAAATTGCCTTAATAAGTTCGCGTAAAAATTTAGGATTCGACTATTTAAAAGAGTTGATTGAAAACTATAATCAAATTTCAACCAAGCCGTGTTTAAACGCTTCCAGTATTTCACCCGAATATTTTAATAGATTGCGCAAAGCCTTTCCAAACCAAGACCTTTATAAATTGTGGTTGGTAATTACGCAAGACGTAAATTTTGGAAAATTAACGCGTAATGAATTAAAAGGTGTAGCTTCTTTTAAAACAGAATCTGAAAGCAATCTTAAACGTTTGCAACAAAAAGAAACTATTATTCGGTACAAATTTATAAACGAAACTTTAAATGAAACCCTGCACGTAGACGTTGAAAACGCAAAAGATTTACGCAGTAGGTTAGATAGAATTTTAACCCATAAAGTTTGGGGTTATGTTATTTTCTTTAGCATTTTGTTGCTTATTTTTCAAGCAATTTTTGATTGGAGTGCCTACCCCATGGATTTTATAGATGGCACCTTTGCATCGTTTAGTGAATGGGCCAAAAACACGCTACCTCCCGGCGACTTTACAAACCTAATAGCCGAAGGTATAATTCCTGGTTTGGGTGGAATTGTAATTTTTATTCCACAAATAGCCTTTTTATTTTTCTTTATTGCAATTTTAGAAGAAACGGGTTATATGAGTAGGGTGGTGTTTTTAATGGATAGAATTATGCGTCGCTTTGGTTTAAGCGGAAAAAGTATTGTTCCATTGGTGGCAGGTACAGCTTGTGCAATTCCTGCAATTATGGCAACCCGAAATATTGAAAATTGGAAGGAGCGGCTAATTACTATTTTAGTTACACCTTTTACCACCTGTTCGGCGCGATTACCCGTGTATTTAATCATTATTGCCTTAGTTATCCCCGATACTCGAGTTTTAGGAATATTTAGTTTGCAAGGGCTTACCCTAATGTTTATGTATGTTTTAGGGTTTGGTGCAGCAATTCTTTCAGCATATCTTTTAGATAAGGTTTTAAAAATTCAAACCAAAAGTTTCTTTGTAGTCGAAATGCCTAACTATAAAGTGCCATTACCCAAAAATGTGTTGATAACAGTTGTTGAAAAAACAAAGGCGTTTGTATTTGGAGCAGGTAAAATTATTTTGGCAATCTCAATTATTCTGTGGGTGTTAGCTTCTTATGGTCCGGGTGATTTTAACAATGCCGAAACGATAGTTAGAACGCAATACGCTGGGCAAAATCTTACTGCAGATGAAATTGATATGCACGTAGATTCGTTTAAGTTAGAACACTCTTACATTGGCCACATTGGGCACGCAATTGAGCCTGCTGTGCGTCCCCTTGGATACGATTGGAAGATAGGCATTGCCTTGGTAAGTTCGTTTGCTGCTCGCGAAGTTTTTGTGGGAACACTTGCAACAATTTACAGCGTGGGAAGCGATGACGAACAAACTATTAAAAGCAGAATGGCCGCCGAAATAAACCCAGTTTTGGGCGGACCGCTATTTAACTTTGCGAGTGGCGTTTCTCTTTTATTATTTTATGCCTTTGCAATGCAATGTATGAGTACCCTCGCTATTGTAAAACGCGAAACTAATAGTTGGAAATGGCCTATGTGGCAGCTAGTAGTAATGACTGCAATTGCTTATGTAGTTGCTTTGGCAGCGTATCAATTTTTAAAATAATTTAAACCTAAAATAACATGCAAACCTTTTTTGTTCTATTAACTTTTGCAATTGCGGTTTTCTATATGTTTACAAAGTTTATTTGGAACCCGTTCCAAGTTAAAAACAGTTCAAAAAACAATAAACCAGGAGACCATTCAGACTGCAGTAGCTGCAAACTGCATTAAGCCCTCACCTTTGAAAATAGTAGTCTTTTCAGTATCTTTGAACTATGCAAACAATATTAGTTTTAATAACATTTTCTATTGCCGTAGGCTTTCTACTCAAGAAGTTTTTATGGAATCCAATTTTTGAAGCACGTAAAACGTCGAACGCTACATTAGATGGTGGAAAGACCAAATGTGGTAAAACAGATTGTGGCTGCTAATTGTTTTTTTCTTCACAAATTAGCAATACGTAATTATTAATTTTTCCGGCAGTTTCTGAAGTAGGATATGGTGTTAATTTTACGCCGTTAATTGCAAAGTTTTTGGCATTGTAAAGCACGGTGTTTTTTTCTTGTCCCTGCCGTACTTCGCCAAACGTCAATAATATTTCTTCAGTATTACCATTTGCAGTTACTTGGGTTTTTACTTTGGCATTGCCGGGCCAAATACAATCAACACCGGTAGGGCAGCGCGAATCTTCTAAAACTTCAATAAATTTTATTGAAACCCCTTTTAAAACTACGGTTTCACCTTGAGGAACCTTTACAACTATCTTTGGAGTTACGGCAGATTTACCTTGCCCAAATACAAAAGCTGAAAAAAGAAAGATACACGCTAATACTGAATTTTTCATAAAAATTGGTTTTTTCTAAATTTAAAGATACTATAAAAAATAGCGGTAAAAAATCTCTTAAAATAAATTTAACGGCCACCAGCTATCCCCTAAAAAGAAAGAAATCTTCTTTCATAGGTTCTATTTTTTCGTCTTTATTACTAATAATATACTCCAACGACTTTTCGGTAAACAGCAACCCTTTTTCGGTAAGAGCAACAATGTTATTATCAATTTGAATTAAATTGTTTTTTTCTGCTAAATCAAGTACAGTTTTAGATCTAACAATCCCCCAATTTATATGTTCTTGCAGGTGATTAATATGGCGTTCGCGTACTTCTTCGTGTCTGTTTAAATGAAGCAGAAATGTTATAAGTGAAGCTTCAATACGTTGCTGTTTTTGTCTATATAGCACAGCAATTAACCCTTTACTTGGCGCAATTAAGTAAACAATTAAAAATATAAACCCTAAGGTGGTTGCAATTGAACCTGAAATGGAAGCGTCTAAAAAATGTGCTACCCAATATCCTAAAATTGCTGAGGCTACGCCGAAAAGTATCGAAAGCCAAATCATTTTTTTTAAATCTTCGGTGAGTAAATATGCCGTAGCTGCCGGCGCAATTATTAAAGCTACCACGAGTATCGCGCCTACCGCATCAAAAGCGCCTACTACGGTAATCGAAGAAACAGACATGAGCCCGTAATGCATGATTATAGGTGAAAATCCAAGTGCCGAGGCCAAACCAGTATCAAAAGTGCTAACCTTTAATTCTTTATAAAAAAGCAACAATAGTACTATTGTTATTATCAAAATTATCCCCATTACCCAAAGCGATTTTGGCCCCCAATCTGTGCCGTCTATTAGTAATCTATCAAATGGAGCGAAGGCTAATTCGCCCAATAAAACGGCATCGACGTCCAAATGTACGTCGTTGGCATTCTTCGCAATTAAAATTACGCCAATGCTAAACAAAATTGGGAAAACCAAACCAATAGCAGTATCTTCTTTTACCAGATTTGTCTTTTGAATAAATTCTACCAAAACCACAGTAATAACCCCCATAAATGCAGCTAAAAGAATTAAAATTGGCGAATTTAAATCTTGAGTTATAAAAAACCCTATTACTATACCAGGGAGTATGGCATGGCTTATGGCATCGCTTATTAACGACATTTTCCGCAGTACTAAAAATACACCCGGAATAGCGCAGGCTATGGCAACTATTGCAGCAATTATTTGTATTTCTAACTGCGGATTATTCATTTGCTGGCTTTTGATTATACATTTCTTGCGCTTGCTTAAACCCCTTGGGTGTAAGTGCCCAATCTTGTCCGTTAATTGCAATTAACCCTTCATTTTCAAGCTTTTTAAGTGAAGTTTTAGTAAAGCCGTGAAAGTTATTTAAAATTCGAATAGCGTGAGGATGCGAAATATTTTCGTGTTCTTCGGCAATGGAATACATAAATTGAAGCGTCTTCATTAGCTGTAAATCGCTGCGGTTTTTTCGAAACCTAATTTCTCGAAACAACAAGCCTCTTTTGGGCGAAAAGATGAATGAAAATAATACAAAAACACCAGCAACCAATACAATTACCGGGCCCGTTGAAAGGTTGTTTTGACTGGCGCTAATAGCAGTGCCAAAAACTCCCGAAAATGCGCCAAATACAGCTGCCAAAATAACCATGGTGCTAAGGTTATTTGTCCATTGTCTCGCAGCAGCAGCTGGGGCCAATAAAATGGCGCTCATTAAAACAACACCTACAGTTTGAAGACCTAAAACAATGGCCAAAACAATTAAAAATGTTATGATTATATCTATAAACTTTGTGTTAAAACCTAGGGTTTTAGTGTAGTCTTCATCAAATAAAAGTAGTTTAAACTCTTTCCAAAAAAGTAACATTACAACTAAGGATATTCCTGTAACAATAATCATTAGTCGCACATCGCTTTCTACTAAGGTAGCAGCTTGCCCAAATAAATATTTATCTAATCCCGCTTGGTTGGCGTTAGGCTGCTTTTGAATAAAAGTGAGTAGCAACATTCCAAAACCGAAAAATATTGAAAGAATTAACCCAAGGGCGGTATCACTTTTTAAGTGTGTTTTGGAGGTAATCCCTCTAATCCAAAAAGTTCCAATTAAACCGCTAACCAAAGCCCCTAACAAGAGCACCCCAGAATCTTTTGCACCCGTAATTAAAAAAGCAAGTGCAATGCCGGGGAGGGCTGCGTGCGAAATTGCATCGCCCAGCAAACTTTCTTTTCTTAAAACCGCAAAACTTCCCAACATACCACAAATAGCACCCAATACTGCTGTTCCGCCCGTAATTGTACGCAGGGTATAATCGTTCCAAACCAGTTGAAAATATTCTTGAATACTCATGGTTTTTTTACGTTATGCTGAAACTTTCTGTTTCATTTAAATTTTACTTTAAAAACTATTTGTTTACCGCAACTTTGTAATTAATACCGTAAGTTTTGGTTAAGTTATCATCGTTAAAAATATCTTTAACAGGGCCAGTTGCAATTTTTTTTACGTTTAAAAAGGTTACCCAGTCAAAATACTCGGGAACGGTTTGTAGGTCGTGATGCACCACAATAACTGTTTTTCCAGCCCTTCGTAGTTCTTTTAAAATGTTTATAATGGCAATTTCGGTTGTCGCATCTACCCCTTGAAAGGGTTCGTCCATAAAGTAAATAGAGGCGTCTTGCGCTAAGGCACGTGCTAAAAACACACGTTGTTGTTGTCCACCGCTTAACTGACTAATTTGCCTGTTTTTAAAAGCGAGCATACCAACTTTTTCCATAGCCTCAAGAGCAATCTTTTTTTCGTTTTGCCCAGGGCGTTTTATCCATCCTAATTTTCCGTAGGTTCCCATTAAAACTACATCAAAAGCCGTAGTGGGAAAATCCCAATCTACACTGCCTTTTTGCGGCACATAGGCTACTAATTTTCGGTTTTTTTGATAGGGTTTTCCGTAGATAGAAACACTGCCGGCAATGGGTTTAATAATGCCTAAAATAGCTTTGATAAGCGTAGATTTTCCGGCGCCATTTGGCCCAACTATCGCCATTAAAACACTTTCAGGAATAGTTAAATCTATATCCCATAACACAGGTTTGTAGTTATAAGCTACTGTAAGATCGTCTATTTTTATAGCTACTTTTTCATTCATGCTTCTATCTTTTACAGCCTATTTTAATGCCTCTACAATAGTGTTTACATTGTATTTAAACATACCAATATAGGTTCCTTCTTCGGTGCCGCGATCGCCCAAAGCGTCACTGTATAATGAACCACCTATTTCAACATTGTGGTTTTTTGAAAGTACCGATTCGCGAAGTGCTTCAATCGTTCGACGCGGTACTGAACTTTCAACAAAAATGGCTTTTATGTCGTTTTCAATAATAAAGTTAGATAGGTTTTGAACGTCTTTAACGCCCGCTTCGGTTGCGGTTGAAATACCCTGTAAACCAATCACTTGAAAGCCAAATGCTTCGCCAAAGTAATTAAAAGCATCGTGAGCGGTTACTAAAATGCGCTTTTCTTTAGGTAAAGTATCAATAATATCCTTGACTTCACTTTCTAAATTGTCTAATTTTTTTTGATAAATAGTGTTGTTTTCTGAATAGCTTTCGGCATTTTTTGGATCGGCTTTAGATAGTTCTTCGGTAACTATTTCTGCAAATTTTTTATAAAACTGAATATCAAACCACACGTGAGGATCAAAATTTGATGCAAAATATTCTGAAGGAATAAGTTTGTCTTTCGGTAATTTGCCGCCTAAAGAAATTGTGGTTTTAGACCGTTTCATCTTTTCAAAAATATCAACCAATTTACCTTCTAAATGCAGGCCGCTATAAAAAATTATATCGGCATTATAGAGTTTGGTAACGTCGCCTTCGCTTGCTTTATAAAGGTGCGGATCTACGCCGGCACCCATTAATCCTTGAAGCGACACGTGTTCGCCACCAATTTCCGAAACAAGGTCGGTCAACATAGTTGTTGTAGTAACAACCTTAAGTTTTCCGTCGGTTTCTGCTGTATTTTTACATCCAAAAAAGACGATGATTACACTTAATAGAATGAGTTTTTTCATAGTATTTTATCTTTCTGAACACAGAAATAATTATTGTGTTTGAACGTACAGATTGTCGGCTACCGTTTTTGAGATAAACGATTGGTCTTTCCCCACTTGTATTACCATGGAGCCATCAAAAAATTCTTTGCCCAAAACCTTAATTTTGGTGCCAATGCTAATCTTCTTTTTGTCGAGATATTGTAAAAACTCTGAATTTGATTCTTTTACTCCCACACAAACACCTTGCTGGTTTTTTTCGAGTTTTGAAAGGAGTTTCTTTTCGGTTCGCTTTAAAACTCCGTGTTTATCTGGAATGGGATCTCCGTGCGGGTCAAAATCGGGACTGCCTAAATACTTGTCGAGGCGTGTTATTAATTCATCAGATTGTATATGTTCTAACTGCTCGGCAATGTCGTGAACTTCATCCCAATGAAATTTTAATTTTTCAACCAAAAACACTTCCCACAATCTGTGCTTTCTAATAACCGATGCCGCAATTTTTCTGCCTTTGTCTGTTAACTGGGCGCCCTTGTATCGTTTGTAAACCAGCATCTTTTTTTCTGCCAATTTCTGCACCATATCGGTCACAGACGAGGGTTTGGTTTCCATACTTTCGGCTATGGCATTGGTGCTAATTTCACCTGCACTTTCCAGTTCTAAATGAAAAATGGCTTTAAGGTAGTTTTCTTCGGCAAAAGTCATCATTGAATTTATGTTTATGCAAAGATATATTTTTTTATTCGGAAACATAATTTTAGCTTTGCCTAAAATTATAATTACTTATAGCTAATAAAATTTTAGTATGAAGCTTATCCAATTCATCTTTTTAATTTCAATTACGGGGGCAATAGCTCAAAACAAAACGGCTGTGATAATTGGTAAAGTAACTTCGCAGGGATCTGCCGTGCCTTTTGCGAGTATTTATGAAAAAGGTAAAAACAACGGTAGTAGTGCCGACGAAAATGGTGGTTATAAATTAAATATTTCCCCTGGTGAGAAAACGATAGTAGTACAATCTCAAGGTTTTAAGTCTAAAAGTATACGAGTTTTAATTGCCGAAAATGAAACAAAACATTTAAATTTTGACCTTATAGAATCTGAAGAAGAGTTAGATCAAGTAGTAGTTACTGGTACCCGTACCCGAAAGCGACGAACAGACTCGCCAGTAATTGTAAATTTAATTAATAGTGAAACCTTACAGCAGGTGGCGGCAAATGATTTGGCCAACGGACTGCGGTATCAACCGGGGCTGCGAGTTGAAACAGATTGTCAAACTTGTAACTATACCCAAATTAGAATGAACGGTTTACAAGGAGGCTATTCGCAAATTTTAATTAATGGTAGATCTATTTTTAGTCCGCTTACAGGATTGTACGGGTTAGAACAAATTCCTACAAATATGATAGAGCGAATAGAAGTAGTTCGCGGTGGTGTATCTTCCTTATTCGGCTCGAGTGCTATTGGTGGAACGGTTAATGTAATTACTAAAAATCCTACACAAAATAACTACGATTTTAGTTATACCTTCGAAAATATTGATGGTAGCGCCAATCAAAATATAATTAATGGTAATGCCACTGTTGTAAGTAAAGATTACAATGCTGGTGCAAATATTTTTATTAGCAATCGCAAAAGGGAATTATACGATGCCAACGGCGATAATTTTTCTGAACTGCCCGAATTAAAAGCAAATTCTTTTGGTGTCAATGCGTTTTATCTTCCTACCGAAAACTCTAAACTGGCATTGAATTTTAGTAGTTTATACGAATATCGTTACGGGGGCGAAATGGTAGATAAACCTGCATACTTAGCCAAGCAATCTGAAGAGCGAACCCATAATGTGTTAATGGGTAGTTTAGATTATCAAATGAATTTTAACGATAACAAAAGTTCATTAATTTTATATTACGGTGCGCAGCAAACAGATCGTGACCACTACACAGGTATTATCCCAGATGACGAATTTGAACAACAGTTATTTTTTGCAGAACCTCCTTACGGAGTTTCGGAGGTAACAACACACCAAGGCGGTGCACAATACAACCAAGTTTTCGATAATTTTTTAGAAGGGTCTTCTGTGCTCACCGGAGGGTTAGAATATGTTTATGATGAAGTTTTCGATAAAATTGAAACCTATAATTATTTAACAGAACAAACTACTAAAAATGTAGGTGCATTTGTTCAAAACGATTGGGATATTACGCCTAATATTAATTTTCTTTCCGGTTTCAGAATAGATAAACACAATTTGGTTGATAACGCTATTTTTAGTCCGCGTCTTTCCTTGTTGTATAAACTTAAAGAAACTACACAATTTAGGCTTGGATGGGGCACTGGCTTTCGTGCGCCACAAGCATTTGATACCGATTTGCATATTGCCTTTGCGGGTGGGGGAATATCTCGTATTTCTTTAGCCGATGATTTATTTGAAGAAAAATCAAACAGTTTTACAGCTTCTGTGAATTATGACAAGGCTACTAAGCATTTTATAGCAGGATTTACACTCGAAGGGTTTTACACAAAACTAAACGATGCTTTTTATCTTTTTCCACTAGGGGAAGATAGCCACGGAGAGCGTTTTGAAAAACGCAACGGTAGTGCAGCAACGGTAAAAGGAATTACCTTAGAGACGCGAGCAAATTTTGATTATTTGGTAGAAATTGATGCAGGATTCACCATTCAATCTAGTTTATTTAAAGATGCAGTAGAAAACATAGAAGGATTGCCTGCCAGACGCGAATTTATGCGTACCCCCAACAATTATGGTTATGCTACTCTTACATTTACGCCAACAAAACAGTTTAAAGCTTCGGCAAATTATGTATACACCGGTGCCATGGATATTACTCATGTTGCTGGGGAAGGAACAGGGCAAACCGTTAATGAATATTTTAAAACTCCTTCGTTTTCAGAGTTGAGCTTTCGGGTGGGGTATTCACTCAATATTCCAAAAGTAAGTACTGCAGTAGAAATATTTGGGGGGATAAAAAATGTTACTAATAGCTACCAAAGCGATTTCGATATTGGGAAAAACCGCGATAGTAACTATGTTTATGGTCCTGGTGCACCACGATCTATTTATTTAGGAATTAAAGTAAGTTCGTTATGAAACAGGGTAGGTTAATAGCAATATTAATTGCCACAATGGCAATTTATAGTTCTGGTATTTCTCAAACCAAAAATGCAGTTAATTGGCTTAGTTTTGAGCAATTGGAAGACTCACTTGCTATAAACCCTAAAAATGTTTTTATTGAATTTCATGCAGACTGGTGTGCTCCCTGTTTACGAATGCAACGAGAGGTATTTACAAATAGCGAGGTAATAAATAATTTAAATAGTAATTATTACGCTGTAAAAATGAATATTGAAACTGCCGATACAATTTCTTTTGGGGGCGATGTTTTTATAAATGAACGCGTTAATAGGCGTAACCCAATTCATCAAATTCCGTTGCTTATGGCGAGCCGAAAAAACAAGCCGTTTTCTTTGCCGGCTATGGTGTTTTTAGATGAAAAATTTCAGGCGCAAGCACGGTATTTTCAATACTTAAACGCACAACAATTTTTAAAAATTTTAAAACGCTTTACAGAATAGATTAAAAAACATTAGTATTAAAAGCCACGTTCTTTTTGAAGTTGTTCGTAAGCTTCACGCACTTTGTTAAATTTTTCTTCTCCTCCTTTTCGATAAGCTTCATCCATATGTTGAAGTTTATCTGGATGGTATTTTTTAACCATCGTTCGGTAAGCCGATTTTATTTCGGCAACAGTCGCATTTTTATCAATTTCTAAAATTTTATAAGCACTATCCGGATTTTTAAAGAACATGGCTTTTATACTTTCAAAATCGCGCCCCATTACGCCCAAAAAGCCAGCAATTCGGTTAATTTCGTTTACCTCGGCAGTAGATACGTTACCATCGGCATTGGCAATACTAAATAAAAAGTGTAGAATTTGTAACCGGGTTTCGTATCGCGTTCGTTGACGTAAAAGATTACAAATACTGTGTGCCGAAATTTCTCGTTTTTTAATTACTTCATTAAAAACTTTAAATGTAGCGTTGGCGCGCTCTCTGCCATAAGCTTGTACAAAATACTGTCGAACAAAATCTAATTCGGTTTGGCTCACTTGTCCGTCGGCTTTAATTACCAACGATGCCAACGATAAAAGGTTTAATTCAAAATCTGCTGGAGTTACGCGTTGCGATGAACCAAATGAAGTTTGAAATGTGCTTCCTTTTACCGATATATTATCTAATAAACTTCCTATAATAAAACCAGCAATGGCACCGGGAAAACGATATAAAAAATAGCCTAAGATGGCAAATAACCAACGAATCATAAAGTTGTAATTTTACTTTTAAAACGGCGACAAAGGTAAGGTTTTTAACAACTATTCAATTAAAAATGAAATGTAAATACATCTTGTTAGCAAATAGTTTTACGCGTAATTTTAACGACAATTGAACCGGTGAAACACCTGAGGTTTTCCTTTCAATATTTGTATCTTTGCACTTAATATTTTATACATCTTAAACCATATATTATGTATCCACCAGAATTAGTAAAACCAATGCGCGAAGACCTTACAAGAGTAGGTTTTTCTGAATTACATACTGCAGCCGATGTTGAAGCTGCATTAGCCAAAGAAGGTACAACTTTAGTAGTTGTAAATTCGGTGTGTGGATGTGCCGCAGCAAATGCCCGTCCAGGAGCCGCAATGTCTCTCGATAACGATAAAAAACCAGATAATTTAGTAACTGTATTTGCAGGTGTAGACCGCGAAGCAGTAGATGCTGCTAGAGCAAACATGGTGCCTTTTCCACCTAGTTCTCCATCAATGGCTTTGTTTAAAAATGGCGAATTAGTACATATGTTAGAGCGTCACCACATTGAAGGCCGACCTGCCGAAATGATTGCAGAAAACCTAAAAGGTGCTTATAACGATTATTGCTAAAAAGCTTTGATACAGCTTAATAAACCCCTTACAGTCGTAATAAGTATTTTGGCCATTGGCGCAATTATTTATAATTTCTACGAAGCGCCAAAAGTTTCATACTTGTTAGGTCAAGAAGTAAACAACTGGGTTTATCGAGCTTTTTGGGGGTTGATTCTTGGGTTAAGCGTTTACAATTATATTCGGATCGACCGCAATACGCTTAAAAACAATTCGAAATCCAAATAGACTAGCAATAAAGAAATATCAAAATTTAAAAACCGTCATTTTAATGGCGGTTTTCTTACTTTTGAACCGCAATGAAAACACTTTTAAAGATAATTAGATATCCGCTTTCTGTCCTGTTTTACCTATTTTTTGGGTTGACAATTTTGATATTTCATCCTCTGCAGTGGCTTGCATTTAACGGGTTTGGTTATACGGCACATAAAAAAACAGTAGATGTTTTTAATTGGTTTTTATTGCGGTGTTTAAATATTGTAGGTACTACTTTTAAGGTAAAAATTAGCGGCAATATTCCAGAAAATGTTCCTATTATTATTGTTTCTAACCATCAAAGTATGTGGGATATTTCGCCCATAAGCTGGTACCTGCGAAAATATCACCCTAAATTTATTTCGAAAGTTGAATTAGGAAAAGGCATTCCTTCAATTTCGTATAATTTAAGGCACGGCGGGTCTATTTTAATAGATAGGAAAAATCCGCGGCAAGCCTTAGTCGAAATGGTTAAATTCTCAAAATATTTAAACAAACACAACCGTAGCGGCGTTATTTTTCCCGAAGGTACGCGAAGCAAAACAGGCGCTCCAAAACCATTTAAAAAAACCGGATTACAAACCTTGTTTAAAAAACTACCAGATGGTTATGTAGTACCGGTTACCATTAATAATTCTTGGAAGCTTCAACGAAACGGAATGTTCCCGATACACTTGGGAGTATGTTTGGAACTTACTGCTCATGATGCTATTAAAATTTCAGAATATGAGGTTGATCCCCTAATTGATAAAGTGGAAACAATTGTAACTTCAAAAGTGTATAAATAATGGGTTTAAACAATTTTGAAGAATTAATTGCGCACACCATTGCTTTTGTAAAAAACGAATTAAAAGATGCCGAAGGAGGGCACGATTGGTTTCATATTGAAAGAGTTTATAAAAACGCACTGCTTATTGCAAAAAATGAAGATGTAGATGTTACGGTTGTCGCAATGGGAGCATTGCTTCACGACATAGCCGATTCAAAATTTTACAACGGCGATGAAACTGTTGGCTCTAAAAAAGCTCGTGAATTTTTAGAATCTCAAAACGTCGCAGCAGATACTGTAAACCACGTTGTAAAAATTATTGAAAACGTTTCTTTTAAAGGCGGAAATAAAACACAAAACTTTAGCTCTAAAGAATTGGAAGTGGTGCAAGATGCCGATAGATTAGATGCCTTGGGCGCTGTGGGTATTGCACGAACCTTTAATTACGGAGGGTTTAAAAACCGAAAACTTTACGATCCAAATATCCCTCCAAATTTAAATATGACCCCTACAGAATACAAAGCGTCTACCGCGCCTACTATTAATCATTTTTACGAAAAATTACTGCTTTTAAAAGACCGAATGAATACCAAAACGGCCAAAAAAATTGCAACACAACGACATTTATTTATGGAAGCTTTTTTAAAGCAGTTTTATGCCGAATGGGAAGGAAAACTTTAAAGTAAATTGGCTTGTAAAAAATAAAAAAGCCTATCATAATGATAGGCTTTTTTTACAGCTGTATATAAAATTTATTTAAGGTTTTCTGCAAAGAAGCCCATCATTACTTTATATAAATGCAATCTGTTTTCTTCTTTCGCAAAGCCGTGCCCTTCGTCGTATTTTACCATATAAGGAACTTCTACGCCACGCTTTCTTAAATTTTCAACAATTTGGTCGGCTTCGTCTATGTTTACACGAGGGTCGTTTGCGCCTTGCACAACAAATAAAGGCTTAACAATTTTTTCTACGTGTAAAGCTGGCGAAATTTCGTCCATGATTGCTTTCTCTTCTGGAATGTTTGGATTGTACCAAATTTTGTAAAGCAATTCGCGGTATTTTTCCCAATACGGTGGAATAGTACCCATAAAGGTATGTAAGTTACTCACCCCAACGTAATCTACGCCACAAGCATATTTTTCGGGAGTTTTGGTCATGCCGCGAAGTACTGCGTAACCACCGTGGCTACCGCCATAAATTGCTACTTTGTCTTTATCTACCCATCCTTGAGCAACCGCATAATCTACACCATCTTCAACGTCGTTCATCGCTTTTCTACCAATTTCGCCAAATCCGGCCTTTAAAAATGCTTTACCGTATCCTCCCGAAATTCTGAAATTTACGTGTAATGTAGCGTACCCTCTACTGGCAAATAATTGTGCTTCGGGGTTGAAGCCCCAAGTGTCTCTAATTCCTTGTGGCCCACCGTGCGGATTTACAATTAAAGGTACGCGTTGTCCTTCTTTGTAATTTGCTGGTAGGGTAATGTAGCCGTAAATTGTAAGTCCGTCGCGACTTTTAAATTTTATTGGCTTCATGGTAGCCATATCTTCAGCCTTAAGATGTGGCAAAAGTTTGTATAAAAGCGTTACTGTATCATTTTTTACATCGTACAAATAATATTCACCTACAATTTTATCGCTGGTTACCGCAACCATATATTGTGTTTCGTCATCGGTTTTACCTACGGTAAAGAACTGTTTTTCGCCAAATTCTTTCTGTAAACGATTGTATATTTTTTTGTAAGTATCGCTTACTGGAACCACTACAGTTTTTTCGCCTGTATAGCTGAAATAGTCTATTTCATAATTCCTTTTTCGCGATAAAGAAACTCCAGAAACATCAAATGTGTCATTGCTAAAAAGCGTTTTAATCTTTTTATTCTCCTTTAAATCGTATAGTTGAATTTCAATTTTATCGCCTTCTAAATTTGAAACTACATAGGCGTCATGAGGGTTTTCGGTACTTGGATTGAATGAAACAATCCCGAAAGAATCTCCAAATTCGGTAAGTTTAACACGCTTAAATTCGCCATCTATTTTATAGAGCAATTCCATGTTTATACCGTCTACAATTCTGTTTATAGCACGTAGATTTCCTTTACGGTCAAAAGTATACGAAGCAACTGGAGCGTCGCCTGCATTTACCGTATAAAGTTTTGTAAGCTCGCCAGTATTTATGTTAAGACGGTAAGGTTCTTCCTGTTGTACATTGTCCTTGTTCATTTGAACAATAATGTGGTCGTCGTCTTCTTTTAACGACTCAATAATGTTTGCTTTAACCCCTTCGTAAGGCGTTAGTTCTTTTTTGTTTTCGCCGGTGATATCTACTCCGTAAACGTGGTGGTTTTCGTCGCCGCCTTTATCCTGCATATATAAAATACGACTGTCATTTGCCCAAAAATAGCCACGAATTACATCTTCTTCTTGTTTAATTAAAAGTGTTTCTTCTTGGGTTTCGGTGTTTTTTAAATACAAATCGCGTTCTCCAGTTTCGCGTCTTTTTAGATAGCTTAAGTATTTGCCATCTGGCGATAATTTAAATGAATAAGCCTCTGGCGTTCTAAAGTAATCTTCAACAGAATACTTGTAATCGCCTTCGGCTTTTGCAGCCAGCTTCGCCAATTCTGCATCAGTAGAAGGAAGGGCTGTATTACCTGGTTTTGTTTTAACTGTTTTTTTCAATGTAAGTGGAAATTTTTGTCCCATTTGTTCGTATTCACCTTCAATACTTTCACCTTTAACGGTACCCGTAAATGAAAGTGCCATTTTTGCTGAAGTAATGGTTATTTTATCGTCCTGCAAATCTACAGAATCGAGCGGGATTCCTGTAGCACCTTGGGCGGGAACATCGAGTGTTGCACTATACCCATCTGCTGTAGGTGAAATATTAAAAATAAGATCTAATTGCATCCCTTGAACTTCGAGAGTTCCACTGTAAGAGCCATTTAACTCCTGGGCTTGTATCGTTGCAGTAGTAAATAGTACTGTTAATACAAGTGATAGTTTCATTAATTTGTTCATAATTGTTCGGTTTTTATCATTAGTTTCAAAAAAGCCGAAAATGTTACACTTAAAACAAGAGCAATTTTGGTTTAATAATTTTTAATACGAAAAGTGATTTTATTTAATATTTAAAAACTGGAAATGGATTTCTTGATTGTTTATTAATTAAAACAATTTAAACTGCGGATTTTTAAGCTGAAGGTAATGCGAAGCGTCCAAAGCCGTTCGGTTTCTATCTTTTAAATAACGATTTTTTGCAATATCCATAGTGGTTTTAACTTGCTCACTTATAGTTCCTGCACCTTTTATTCTTCGTCCCCAATTGCTGTCGTTGAGGTTCCCGCCGTGGCATTCGGCAATTTGGTTTAAAATTCGCTCAGCTTTATCGGGAATGGTTTTATATGCCCAATCTTTAAAAATTTCGGCAATTTGTCCGTTTAACCTAACAATAGTATAACTTACATCCTGGGCGCCAAGGTCTGCAACTGTTTTTACCAACGGCAGAATTTCATGACTATTTAACGACGGAATTATAGGCGCCATCATAACCCTAACGGGAATACCGTGTTTAGAGAGGGTTTCAACAGTTTTTAAGCGTTGTTTAATGCTCGCTGTTCGTGGCTCTAGAAGCCTACGAGTATCTTCGGAAAGGGAAGTAATCGATAGGTTTACCGAAATAATATTCAATTTTGCCATTTCTTTTAAAATATCGAGGTCGCGCAAAATCAAAGCGTTTTTGGTGATAATACCGGTGGGGTGTTTCCACTTTAGCATAACTTCCAAACATTTGCGCGTAATTTCTTTTTTGCGCTCCAAGGGTTGATAGCAGTCTGTATTACCCGAAAAAACAATGGTTTCGCCTTTCCAATTTTTTGAAGTAATTTTTTGTTCTAACAGTTGCGGCGCATTTTTTTTAAAAAGAATTTTTCGTTCAAAATCTAATCCGGCACCGTACCCCCAATATTCATGACTATTGCGGGCATAGCAATACACGCAACCGTGTTCGCAACCTTGGTACGGATTTGCCGAATACCCCATCCCCACGTCGGGGCTGTTTACTTTATTGACGAAAGTTTTTGGAAAAACTTCAACATAAGTTGTTTTGTTTTTGTCTGCTTCTTCGCCTTCGGCTTCACAAAAATTTAGGTAGTCGTCTAATACTTCGTGACTATTTTGAGAGAAACGATTGCTTATATTTTTTTGGGCACCACGGCCTTTTAAAACATTATCTGCCATACAAAATTTTGAAGTGTTATTGGCTTCAAAATTAAATGTTTCTTGGCAAAATTCCATTATATTTTGGAATTATTCCTATTTTAATTTGTTCGGTAGTAAGGTTAAGCTTAAAATAATTTTAGAATTAAAAGGCAAGTTTTACCATCATGGGTTTGTCATTGCTTTCGGCTTGTATTAACAAATCTGAATTGTTTAGCAATACCCCAAATCGCAGTCCGAGGTGTGCGTTGTAAATATCTGGATAAAAAATTTTCTCATATCTAAATGCCCCAGTTTCGTACATTTTTAGAAGGTATAAGCGCGGTCCTTCCTTAAACTCTACTTCATTATTTTTCAAAATTTTTAAATCGGAAGCTGCATTCACAAAATAATAAGAAACGTTGTTTTTTGTAGTGGAAGCATAGGATAGAAAAGGAATATTATCCAACGACCAAGCGCTTTGTTTTTTATTGATGTTTTTTGTCCAAACTATTTCGCCATTGCTACTTATCCTGCAACTAATAATGTCTTTGTAAATTCTATTTGCATTTACATAATCGCCAGATCCATCCATCCAAAATTCTTCAGCATTAATAATTACGTCGCCATTTTCTAGCATAAATGTACTTCTGTAGGAGAGGAATGATTTTAATTTTTCTTTCACTTTACCGTATTTTTCCACCATAAATTCTTCCGAAAAAGGTTGAAAGGATTCTGTGGATGTTGCTAATGTTTTTGGGTTCAAATTAAATCGCACCACGCCACTATAGCCCATATAATTATCAAAAAAACCTGTGGTTGACGGATCTGTGTAAAGCCCCACTGCGGCAAGCTTATCTGCATTATTTACCAATTGGAGCGAACGAATAATATTGTTGCTCATTATGGAAATTGGCTGTTGTTTTTTAGAAACTTTATCTGCTGAAAAAAGGATAAAATAATAATTTGGAGCGTTTTTCTTTTCTAAAATTATCTTGTCGTTAAAAACCCGTCCTAAAAAATAAACTGTGCCATCGTTACTCATTACCATATTGAAATATTGTAATTGCAACGGTTTACTTGCCATTTCTTTAAAAGAAATTAAACTTTCAAATTCGTATTCATATAGCTTTTCAAAATTTTTATTAAAAGCAATAACCAACAATGCACTGCCCTTTTTAGTTTTGGTGAATAGATTTAGTGCAATAAATTCTCCATTTTCAGATTCTACAATATCACCGAAGTTATAATTATGATGCAGGTTGTATTCTGGCTCGCTGCGAATACCAAAATGATCGTATTTGTTAAGACGTTTTCGGTCTATGGCATAGATTTCTTTTTCGCTAAAATTGAAATTTTCCTTTGAAGAAGTTAAGGTAGCAAAGGCATATTCTTTCGCTTTATAATTATACTGAAATTGTAGTAAAACCACCGAATCTTCGGTTAAAAACAGACCTTTTATTTCGTTCCGGTTTACTTCAACTTCAGTTCTTTTAAGCAATTTTAAATCTTTGCTGTAATGTTCAATATAATATCCTTTTGGGTTTGAAACGCTCGAATAATAATTTCGTACCGTAAAAATATCGCCGTTGGTATCTTCTTTGGCAAAAAGGAGTGTGGTTTTATATTTCTCATCTTTAAAAATCTCGCTTACCGAAATTTTTAGTGAGTCTTGTTGGGCGTACCCTATTGCACTTAGAAATAGGCACAGTGTAAAATATATAGTTCTCATAACTTCACAAATATTACTTAGAAAAAAGCCTTTCGTTTTGTTGAAAGGCTTATTATAACCACTTAAAATGAAGATGTAAAAAAAGCACTTTTAAAATGTAAATTATAGAATATTCAATTTTAGAAATTGCTTTTTTGACTTTTTTCTTCCTATAAAAATCATTTCGCTTCCGTTTGAGGCAGTATGAATACCCTGTTTTACAAAATACGAAACAGCCGACGCCTTATCATCTACAATGTTTTTAAAAGTGAAGTTGCCATCGTTGTCTATTTTTATAGCGTAAAGGTTGGCTTTTTTCATATTTCCTTGTTTAAACTCGATACGGTCGTTGCTAATCTTTCTTATTTTATCGGAACAATTTATAAATAGGTAGGTATTATCGTTTAAAACAGTAGATGAAAACGATAAATATTCCATCACTGCCCCTGAAGTAGCTTGGCGTTTATTAATATTTCGGGCCCACAACAATTCTCCATCGCGGCTTATTTTTACCGAAACTATATCGTTAAAATTAAATACGCTACGGGTCATCATGCCACCATTCATAGTAGATTGAGTATGGGTGGTAACAAAAAATTCTTCGGCGTTTAAAACAATATCTTCGTTATCATTAATAAAGGCGCTTCTAAAACTTAGGTTTTTTAATTCTTTATCTTTCACTTTTCCGTACTTGTCTTTTATAAATTCTTCCGAAAAAGGCATATAGCTCTGTTGGGTAATTTCCAGTGTTTCTGGATCTAAATTAAAACGGCAAACACCTTTATAGCGGTAATCATTTTTTTCAGAATAAAACCCCGCGCAGCTAATACTGTTTTTACCGCGTACCGTAAAAAGTGAGCCTATAAAGTTTTCATTAGGCGAAAAACTTACACTTTTCTCCTCTGTGGCAGTAATTTTATGAAGCTCGTAGTTGTAATTTGCCTTGCCTTTTTTTTTGGTTCGGGTAGAATTGTTTTCGAATACTTTTCCCAGCAAATATATTTCGCCAGTTTTATCGTCAACGTCAATATTTTCGTATTGAAAAAGTTTGTCTAAAATTTTTCGTTTAAACTCTCTTTGAAAAACAGGAGTAAAATTTTTGTCAAAAACGTATAATCGTTGAGTTTGCGACTCTTTATCTTTTATATCGAAATTCACGCAGAAGAAATTCTTTTTAGCCGAAAAGGTTACTTCCCCAAATGGGTTGGAATCCATTTGATTGAATCCATTATTTATAAAAAAGAAACTTATCCCAATGCCGAAATATTTTTTCACCTCAGCTTCGTTTAGTGAAAAAAGCGTTCGTTTCTGAAAGTTAAAACTGCCAAGTGGGCTTTCTAAAATATTAAAGTTAAAAACATCGGCCTTTTTATCGAGGGAAGTTTCTAAAATAAAAACGGTCCCATTATTAATCATGAGTCCTTTAATTTGATTGTTATCTATTTCAACTTCGGCTTCGTTTACCTGCTTTAAATTCGCGTCGTAGTGATCTATATAATAGCCTTTGGGTGCGCGTGTAAAACCATTTACATATTGCCTAATAGTAATAAAACCTCCTTGCCCATCACTTTCAGAAAAGAGCAAAGAGGTGTTTTTTTTAGAGTCTTTAAATATTTCGCTGGTTTTAGATTTTACAGATATTTCTTGTGCATAGGTAAAGCACGTTACCAAAAAGGCACAGAGTAGTAGTAGTTTTTGCATGAAGTGAGTGGTTAGTTACGTTGCCTACCAAAGTACAAAACCAGATTAGAAATACTACTACAAATTGTTATTTTCCTGGGAAATTTGCTTTTCTTTTTTGAAGGAAGGCTTGTGTTCCTTCTTTAAAGTCCTCAGTGCCAAAACAATTACCAAATTTTTTAATTTCTATTTTAAAACCGTTTTTACCATCTTCAAAATTTGCATTAATAGCGTGAATGGCTGAAGCGATTGCAACTGAAGAGTTTTTCATTATTTTTCCGGCAATTTTTTGTGTGAATTCTAATAATTCGTCGGTAGTTGTAACATGGTTTACCAAGCCGTACTGCAGCGCTTGGTTAGCGTCTATCATTCCGGCGGTCATAATCATTTCCATCGCGCGACCTTTACCCACTAATTGCGGTAAACGCTGGGTTCCGCCATAGCCGGGAATTACTCCTAAAGAAACTTCGGGCAGTCCCATTTTTGCATTGTCTGACGCCACACGAAAATGTGCTGCCATCGCTAATTCTAGTCCGCCACCAAGGGCAAAACCGTTTACGGCGGCAATTACTGGCGTTGAAAGATTGGCTACAAAATCGAATAACAATTCCTGACCTTTTGCAGCGAGGTTGGCTCCTTCTTCTTCGGTAAAGTCTGCAAATTCACTAATATCTGCGCCCGCAACAAAAGCTTTTTCACCGCTTCCTGTAACTATAATCACCTTCGTATTCAAATCGTTATTAGCTTCGTTAAAAGCAGTGTGCAATTCTTGAATTGTCTCGCGGTTTAATGCGTTTAGTTTTTTAGGACGATTAATTGTGATGGTAGTAATACCGTTATTGGTTTCGGAAAGTATGTTATTGTAATTCATTCTTTAAGTTTTTAAATTTATGTGGTTGCGAATCCTTAAAAGTGGTTTTAAAAGTACCGATTTAAGCAAGGTTAAAACGAATTTTTTACACTATTTAAATTGCATCATCGCGCTAATTTTACAAAGCTACTAAAAACCTTACATCATTGCCGGAAAGAGCACTTTAAAAGTAGTTTTTTCTTCGGTCGATTCTAGTGTAATTGTTCCGCCGTAGGTTTCAACAATATTTTTTACCATTCCTAAACCAAGGCCCATTCCACTACTTTTGGTTGTAAACTGGGGCTCAAAAATAGATTTTCGATTTTCTTCGGGAACACCAATTCCATTGTCTGAAACCGAAATATTTACAAAAGTATTTTCCATTTTTACCACAACATCAATTCGTGGATTTTCGGGTTTTTCTTGTTCTACAGATTGAATGCTGTTTTTAACCAAATTGGTAACTACTCTAATGAGTTGTGTTCTATCAAAACGCGCTCGTATTTCGTCTTCTTCAGAAAAGAAATAAATATAATCTTCGTTAAAAATATCGAGCGCCAACTTACTTATTTTAACCACATTAAGTGTTTCATCTTGTTGTGCGGGCATTTTTGCGTAGGTTGAAAAAGCCGAAGCAATGGAGCTTAAAGTATCAATTTGCTGTAGCAGAGTGTTGGTGTATTCGGCCATTTTAGTATCCACATCGGGGTCGTTACAATCAAATTTACGTTGAAAACTCTGTACCGTGAGCCTCATAGGGGTAAGTGGGTTTTTAATTTCATGCGCCACTTGTTTTGCCATTTCGCGCCAAGCGGTTTCTCGCTCGTTGGCGGCGAGTTGTGCTGCACTATTTTCGAGCTCGTCAATCATCTGGTTATAGCTATTAATGAGTAAGGCAATTTCTTGTGGCGTATCGCGAATGTGAATTTTTTTGTTTCGGGTGTCAAAACGTGTTCCCGAGAGTTTGTTACTTATTTCTTTTAACGATCGGGTGATATATTTTGACAGAAAATACGCCATAATAGTAGCCACAAGCAGCATAAAAAAATAGGCCACACCAAGACGGTAAAGGTACTCGGTAAGTTCTTTGGTTATAAACCCGTCGTCTTCAATATACGGTAGGTTAAGGATAGCCAACGGTTTAAAATAGCTATCGGTAATATAGGTGTATGACGATTGGTATTTTTGCCCGTTTTCTTCAAACTCTTTTATATAGCTTTTGGTGGGCGAATTTTGTAGCTCGTTTAAAGCGTTTTTACTCATTTTTTGAGTAACAGTATCGCGAAAAAAAGATGGTTTTGAAGATTTTAAAAGATTGCCTTCAAGATCGTAAAGAAAAATTTCGAGACTGTGAATGTCTTTTATTTCGTAGATTTTATCTTTAAAAATTAACGGAATTTGAGAGGTTTCAACAGGATATGTCGTGGTTTTTAATACGTAATTTATGTTTTCTCGAATAGCAGTTTCTTTACGCAACAACCTATCGCGATGATAATCTTGAGCCTCTTGTCTATATTGAAATACGGTTACTATAGCTATTAAAACCGAGGCTCCTAAAACCAAAAGAAAGAGCGATAAAAAAATACGGGTACGAAGTGATTTTCGGTAAAAGTACATTCACACAATTTTGAAGAATGAAAGATAACAATAATTACACCGTAATTATAAATTTCTACAAAACAAAGAATGTTGTACTATTTTTCGCGAATGCGTTTATAAATTTTATAACCCATCATAAGCATGATTGCAAATACAAAAATACCAAGGGTTCCATAAATCCAGTTGACGGCATTTTTTAAAATCACCAAAAACACAACTGCAAATAGAATGAGGGTAGGAACCTCGTTAAAAAGCCGCATATAATTTGACGAATACTTTACTTCGCCGCGTTGCAATTGCTTAAATATTTGGTGACATTTTAACTGATAGATTATTAAGGCAACTACAAAACCCAATTTAACTTGCATCCACGCATCGGCGAGGAAAAAAGTACGCATACCCAGCACCCAAAAGCCAAAAAAAAGTGCCAAAATCATGCTGGGCCACGTTATAATATTCCACAGGCGAGAAGCCATAATTTTTAACTGTGCGCCCAATATTTCTTTGTCGGGAGAGGGTTTTTGCGAAGCTTCAATTTGATAAACAAACAATCGTACAATATAAAAAAGCCCGGCAAACCAAGTAATTACAAAAATTAGGTGTAGCGATTTAAGATAGGGATAAAATTGTTCCATTTGCAGCTAAGATATTTAAGCTCGGCAGTAAAGATACCTATTTAAAAAAACAATAGCAGAGATTAAATTTTAATGAATTTCTTGGTGGTTTTTCCTTCAGAAGTGGTTAAACTAATAAAATACAACCCCGGTTTTAAACTTAAAATATCTATTGTATTTAACGCTAAATTATTTGCCGAAAATACTGTTCTGCCGTTTACATCAGCAATAGATACTAAAAAATAGTTTTCAGAAGTTTTTATAAATAGCTTTTCGTTGGCAGGGTTAGGATAAATTGAAAAAGATTTTTTTTCTGTTTCTGGAACCGATAATACTGGGTAATTAAAAAATATAAAAGTAAACCCTGGCATTAATTCAAAAGAAAAATACCCTTCGCCAGTACTTTGATTTTCACCCGCAAAATAACGCAAGGGTTGGTTTGCAATAAATTGGTAAAAATAATAATCTTCAAAATCGCTGTGGTGTTGGCAATTTTCGGTAGTGGCATCAAAATTTTTAGGAACTAACAACGGGCCATCATTAGGGTATTCTGTATAATCAAAATTGCCGCTAAATTCGTTACAAGAGCCAATGCCAGTAAATGACAAGTCTGGATTTATGGTAATAGTTGGCGCGATAGGTGGATCGAAATCAGCGATATATTCGGTATCGCCTAAATCGGCTTCCATGGCGTGTAAATACCAAGTTTGGAACAAGACAGGATCTATTTCTTCTAACGGTTGGTCTGTAAATTCGGCTTTATTTCCGTTTGCATCGGTAATACGAAAAAGCTTTCTACCGCTCGAAAACACCATGTAGAAATAGGTAAAAGTTTTTGCTTCAAGCGCTTGATTGCTCAAAAACTGATAAAAGTATAGATTTTCAAAATCGCAATTAGAACTTGTGCATTCGGAAGAAGAAACTTCACAATTACTAAAACTTACTTCAGAATTAATAAAATTAGCATTTGCCGAAAATATATTTTCGATCCCAGTTGTGTTTACTGTATAATTTGGATTTACACCCGCAAAATTGAGTTCTATTGTTTCGCCATAGGGAATATAATACATTGTATTATCTAACTGTAAATGCCGCAAATACCAAGTTTGTTGAACAATATCTGAAACTTGAGAAAATAGATTATTTCCTATAAATAAAATACAGAATACGAGTAGTGTTTTTTTCACAACAGAAAGATTAGTATTTAAATATACCAATTAAAATTTAATCTTTTAAGGTCTTCCTTATTTCCTTATTTAAAAAATAACCTGTTACAATGGTTGAAAGTACATCGGCTGCGGGGAAGGAAATCCACACGCCCAATTCGCCAAAATAATACGGAAGGATAAAAATAAGCGGGATAAAAAAGAAGCCTTGCCGCGTGAGCGTGAGTAGTAAAGCAGGAAAGGCTTTTCCAATGGCTTGAAAATACGCCGAACCAATTAATTGAATTGCAATTATTGGGGTTGCAGCAAAAACCCAACGCATATAGGTAGGCGTTTTTGAAAGTATATCGGGGTCGTTTGTAAATACCGAAACAATGGCTTCGGGAAAAGTCATTATTACAAAAAATATGACAAGACCCAGCCCACCTGCGTATAGTATTGCTTTGTTAATGCTTTCGCGAACACGAGTAAATTGATGCGCCCCGTAATTATACCCGGCTATGGGTAAAAAACCTTGTGTAACCCCAAGTACTGGGAACAATGCAAACATTAGCATTCTAGCTATAATACCGTATGAAGCAACCGAAGATTCGCCTCCAATGTTGAACAAAATATTGTTCATTAATAGATAAGTAATACTTACAACTGCTTGTCGTGCTAAGGTTACAAATCCAAGCGCAGACATTTCTTTTAAGATGGGTAAATTGAGTCCGAAGTGCGGTAATTTAATTTGCAGTTCAGATTTATTGCTTAAAAAGAAATACAAAACATAAATAAAGCACAACCCGTACGATGCTGTTGTAGCCCAAGCTGCTCCAGCCATTCCCATATCTAATTGATAGATTAAAATATAATCTAACAGAAGATTTCCTACCGAAGGAATTATCATGGCTATCATGGCAAATTTGGGTTTGCCTTCGGCGCGAATAACATTGTTTCCCATCATACAAAGTGCCAAAAGAGGCACTCCGTAAAGTACAATTCGGTAATAGATTTTTGCGGGTTCAAATATGTCACCTTTTCCGCCAAAGGCGGGAATAAGTTCATTTATAAAAATAAGTCCTAAAACCACCATCGAAATGGTAAGTAATAGCGTTAAGGTAATTTGATTGCCAAAGGTTTTAAGGGCGCGTTCTTTTTCTTTTGCCCCAAGAGCCCGCGATATTATTGAAGAACCGCCAATACCAATTGCCATTCCTAAAGCAGCGATAAAAAAAGATACGGGTAAAACTACATTTATTGCAGCAATGGCAATAGAGCCAATCCAATTACCCACAAAAATAGTGTCTACCAAGATATTAAGCGACATTACCAAAATACCGATGGAGGCCGGCACGGCTTGTTTAATTAATAAACTCCCAATGGGTTTGGTGCCTAATACGGCAGACTTATTACTCATTATTTATCTTTAAAAAAAGATTATGCAATGGCCGTTTTGGTATCTACAATACGCCATTGGTCAATCCAGCCAGTTAATACATTTACCCAATCATCGCGGTCGTTAAGGCAAGGAATAACGGTAAATTCTTCGCCGCCCGCTTCGTGGAAAATTTCTTTTCCTTCCATCGCTATTTCCTCCAAAGTTTCTAAACAATCGCTTACAAATGCTGGTGTTACAATAGCCATTTTTTTGGTTCCTTCTAGCCCTAATCGCTCAATGGTTCTATCTGTTGGCGGTTTTAGCCACGGGTCGAAACCTAATCGCGATTGGAAAGCATTGGAGTATGTGCCAGGCGCTAAATTTAATTTTTCGGCTACCAATCGAGTGGTCTCCAAACATTGATGACGGTAGCAAAATTCGTGTGCTGGCGATTCGGTTACGCAGCAACTTTTATCAATTTTACAATGTTTTTTTGTAATATCTCGCTTGTAAATATGTCTCTCTGGCACGCCGTGGTAACTAAATAAAAGATGTTCATAATCTACACCTTTAAGCTTTTCGGCAATACTGGCCGAGAGTACATCAATATATTCTGGCTTGTTGTAAAATGCAGGAAGCGATGTAATTTCTAACTGCGGAAAAAATTCTTTTTTAAGCTCGTCTACTTTTACATCAATGGTTTCGGTAGTTGCCATAGCAAACTGCGGATAGAGTGGAATCATCAACACATCATCTACCCCTTGATCTACTAATTCTTGCAAGCCTTTTTTTAGGGTCATACTGCCATAGCGCATAGCCAAGGCAATTGGAATGTTGGTTTTATCCTGTATTTTTTTCTGAAGTTTTTCTGAAATTACAATCAACGGCGAACCTTCGTCCCACCAAATTTTTTCATAGGCTTCAGCCGATTTTTTAGGGCGTGTATTTAAAATAATACCTCGCACAATAAATGAACGTAGCCAATACGGCACGTCAATTACTCGAGGATCCATTAAAAATTCATCGAGGTATTTTTTTACGTCTTCGGGCTTAGTACTATCTGGCGAACCGAGATTTACAAGGAGAACTCCTTTCATTGAAATAAAGATTTTAAAAAGGCAAATTTACTCTTTTAAAGTTGAACCTTCAAAAGCAAAGGGCGGTTATAAAATTTGTGTAAAATTTGCCGTTGTTTATTGAAAAACAGCGGTTTCTAATTATACTTCAGTAAAATTTAAGCTTACTTTAACTCCTTTAACACCCGCAATTTAATTTGAAAGTGTGATTTTTAATGAATTATATAATATAAAGCTTGTATGTACTATCGAAAAAAACACGGTAGAGGTTTTACCTATAAACTAGAAAACGGCAAAACTTTAAAAGATAAAAAAATACGCGCCTGGATAAAATCGCTGGTAATTCCACCAGCTTGGACCGATGTTGAAATAAGTGAAGACCAAAACGCCGATTTGTTGGTAACTGGAAGAGACGACAAAGACCGTAAACAATACATTTATCACCCCGATTACATTGAACGGCAAAACGAAAAAAAGTACCAGCGCATTATAAGTTTTGCAGACCGATTGGAGCATATGCGAAGAGTGACGGGGCAACATCTTCGGAAACAAAGTTTGTGTCGCGAAAAAGTCATGGCTACCATGGTTAGATTATTAGAAACGGCTTTTTTTAGACCCGGAAGTGAAACTTACGCAAAAGAAAACGATACCTACGGCTTAACCACTTTGCGTAGTAAACATCTTGAAGTAGATGGCGACGAGTTAATTTTTCAATATACCGGAAAAGCTGGGCAAGATCAAGAAAAGCATATTGTGGATGGCAAATTGGCAAAAATTGTTCAAAAAATGGACGATTTGCAGGGGTATGAAATTTTTAAATATTTAGACGAAAACAATAATATAGTAAAGGTTAAAAGCGACGATTTAAACGAATATATTCACGAGGTAATGGGCGAAGCGTTTTCAGCTAAAGATTTTAGAACTTGGGCAGGAACGATGATTGCAGCAATTGCTTTGGACGAATTGGGTGTAGTAGATAAAACCAATCAAAAAAAACTCGATACAAATATAAAAGAAGCGGTTAATAGAGTGTCTGAAAGGTTGGGCAATACTCCCGCCGTTGCGCGCAGTTCATACATCGATCCTCGTGTTATTGACCATTATATTAACGGCCGAACTTTAAATTATTTTGAAGCGCAAATTACCAAACTATTAAGGAAAGCAAATAACCTTTCTAAACAAGAAGTAGGAGTATTATGTATGTTGCGGGAACGTATAAAGAAAGAATAATTTTAAAATTTATAATTGAATTATAAAGTGGTGAAATACATTAGCTACGTGCTAATTTTTATAATAATTTTAAGGTATTTGAAATAAAATTTCGCCTAAATTATGGGTATAATTTTAAAGATATGAATGAAAATAAAATAGCAGCTATTATAATTGTTGGGGTATTAGCATTTGTGGGCATATTGTGGTATGCTTTTGAAAACCCTGCTTTAAATCCGCGACTTCAAAATGAAACTTATACCATTATTCGCAAATGGGATTTGCCCGTAGCGCTCAACGAAGTTTCTGGAATACGGTGGATAGATAAAGACAAAATTGCTTGCGTACAAGATGAAGACGGCATTATTTTTATTTATAACCTACAAACCAACTTGGTTGAAAAGAAAATTAATTTTGGAAATTCAGGCGATTATGAAGGGTTAACAACCGTTGGAAATACTGCTTACGTAATGGAAAGTAACGGTTTGTTATTTGAAATTGAAAATTATTTAAGCGATAATATTTCAACAAAACAATACCAAACGCCGTTTTCAGGAAAAAATAATATTGAATCTTTAACTGCCGATACGCTTAACAATAGACTTTTGTATACTGTAAAAGATAAAGATCCAAATAGCTCTAAATACAAAGGTATTTACGCCTTTAATTTGGCTACCAAACAAACAAGATCTTTACCTGTATTTAAAATTCCGTTGGATGATCAAATTTTTAAACCTGAGGATCCAGACGACGATGTAGAACCGATTTCAAATTTTTATCCGTCAGATATTGCAATTCACCCCGAAACTAAAAATTTCTACATTTTGGAAGGTAAAAATCCGCAATTATTAATTATGGATAGCGTTGGCAAGCCTTTAAAATTGCACAAATTATTTGATGAGTCCTTTCCGCAACCCGAAGGGATAACCTTTTCACCATCGGGAACTATTTACATTTCAAACGAAGGAAAACACGGCACTGCCAATATTTTGGAAGTACAATTTTTAGAATAGGTTTTAATACATAGATTTTAAATTAGAAAGCATAATTTCGGTCATTTCATCTAATGAAATTTTACTTTCCCAACCCCAATGCTCACGAGCTTGTGAGTCGTCTATACTTCGCGGCCAAGTTTCGGCAATTTCTTGTCTAAAATCGGGTTCAAAACTTATTTCAAATTCAGGAATGTGTTTTTGAATACTCGCAGTAATTTGTTTTGGGTTAAAACTCATCGCTGCCAAATTGTACGAACTGCGAATTTTAATATTCTCTTCTTCAGCCTCCATAATATCTACAGTCGCTCTAATAGCATCGTCCATAAACATCATGGGCAAGGTAGTTTCTTCGGCGAGGAAACATACATACTTTTTATGCTTTAAAGCCTTGTGATAAATATCTACGGCATAGTCTGTAGTACCTCCGCCGGGCAAGGTTTTATAGCTAATTAAACCAGGATATCTAATGCTTCTTACATCTACACCATAGCGTTTGTTGTAATATTCGCACCATCTTTCGCCAGTTTGTTTGCTAATACCGTAAACGGTGCTGGGTTCCATAACGGTAAATTGCGGAGTGTTTTCTTTGGGTGTTGAAGGACCAAAAACCGCAATGCTCGATGGCCAAAAAACCTTTTCAATTTTTTTCTCTTTTGCTAAATTTAACACGTGAAATAGAGAATCCATGTTTAAATTCCATCCTTTCATTGGGAATTTTTCGGCAGTTGCCGAAAGCATAGCAGCCATTAAATACACGTCGGTAATTTCGTATTGAATAACAATTTCTTGAATAGCATCGTAATCCATGGCGTCCAAAATTTCAAAGGGACCGCTTTCCATTAGAGCGGGTTCTCCTTCGCGAATGTCACTCGCTATAACTTTATGACTTCCAAATTTATTACGAAGATATAGGGTTAATTCTGTTCCTATTTGGCCGCAAGCACCAATAATTAGAATTCTCTTTTTCATATATTGCTATCTAAAAATTTGTGCAAAGATAGGTATAATCACTTCTTTTAACTCTTAAAAATTTTATAGCATTTACTATAATACCAGTATCTTTGTGAGAATTAAAATTTTATGAAGTTATTTATTCCACTTGTAATTACTGCTTTGCTAGCCATTGCTTGTAATAATTCAAAGAATGAAAATATTGTACCTACCAATGGTAATGATGCGAGCATAATTTTTGGCGATAAAAACGAAACTTTTTCACCGCTTATTGCGCCAGCCAAAACGCAAGCTGTTTATTGGGGTGTTTTAGAAGATTTTTTAACCGAAGCAAAAAACGCCAATGGTACCAATTATCAAGGCTTACGAAACCATTCTGAAAGGTTAAGAGAATACTCAGATTCTTTGTTTAAAAACATTCCAGATACCTTAAATACTAGGCCTATTAACAGCCGATTAGTGGTTTTAAAAACGCGTTCGGCTTTGCTATATCAAGCGTCGCACCAATCTAACATAGACTCTGCAAAGGTTCAAGAATCTTTAAATAATTTAAATACTGCTGTAAATAATTTAATTGTGCAGCTTAACGAGAAATTTCAGAAAGATAATATCGATTTTCAACGAAGAGAAGATGAAAGAAATGAGTTGGAAAAACAAAAGCGTTTTCAAGATTCTATTTTAAATTTGGAGCTTCAAGATAAAAACAATCGAAAACTGTAACAATCGCAGTTTATTACCTACTTATACATTTAATACCCCTAAAAACTAAAATTACTTTAATCTAAATTCATATTAATGAAGACTAATTTTTTAAAACCGGTTACGGCTTTCGCACTACTTGCTGTAGTAGCAACAGCGTGTAAAGAAAAGACTGATGTTGCCGTGGCAGATAATGAACCCCACGGAATTATTTTGGCAAATATGGACACAACTGTGAGTCCGAAAGACGATTTCTACAACTACGTAAACGGAAATTGGATGAAGAATAACGAAATCCCCGATGATGAAACTAGCTGGGCAGGATTTACAATTCTTCGTAAAAAAACCAGTAAAGACATGCTTAACATTCTAGAAAAAGCTAGAAAAAGTGGTAAGTATGCGCCAGAAACAGACCAAGCAAAAGCTTTAATGATTTATGAGTCTAAGCTAGATACCGTTGCACGTAACAAAGCGGGTATCGAGCCATTAAAGCCAACGCTAGAAAAAATTGAGGCTGTTAACTCTATGGAAGATTTCCAAAAATTAATGAGTGAAGAGGCAGTTGCAGTTTCGCAACCATTTTTAGGTTTGGCAGCCTTTTCAAACCCGAGTAATAGTGCAATGAATTCGGCATATATTACCCCGGGTAGTTTAGGTCTTCCCGATCGCGATTTTTATACAAATACCGATGCTGCTTCAGTAAAAATTAGAGAGCAATATGTAGACCATATTACGCGTATGCTTCAATTTTTGGGCGATTCGGAAGCAGAAGCACGCAAGCAAGCCGAAACTATTTTGGAGTTCGAAACCAAACTTGCCGAGCCAAGATTAGATAAAGTTGCGAGTCGCGATTTTAGAAACTTTAACAACCCACGCAGTATCGAGGAACTTCAAAAAATGTTGCCGCAAATTAAGTGGCAGGAGGCATTTAAAGCAATGGGGATCACTAAAGAATTAGATACCGTAATTGTTATGCAGCCAAAATATATGGAAACATTAAACAATATGTTTGCAAATCCAAATTTTGATACTTGGAAAACGGTAATGCGATGGGCAACCTTAAATGGTTCTGCAGGTATGTTGACTACCGAAATTGAAAAAGCCAATTTCGACTTTTATGCAACTACACTTAAAGGAACTAAAAAGCAAAAACCTGCAGATGAACGCGCACTAGCTACAGTAAATGGTAGTGTTGGTGAAGCTTTAGGAAAACTTTATGTAGACGAAATGTTCCCGCCCGAGGCAAAAGCTAAAGCCGAAAAAATGATTGCAAATGTTATTGCAGCCTATAAAGATCGAATTAACGCACTTACTTGGATGAGCGATAGCACTAAAGTAAAGGCGATTGAGAAATTAGACAACTTTACTGTAAAAGTAGGATACCCAGATAAGTGGAAAGATTATTCTGCTATGGAAGTAAAAGAAGGCAATACGTATTACGATAATATGGTTGCCGTACAAACTTGGGGGTTAAATGATAATTTATCAAAAATTGATGAGCCAGTAGACCGTACCGAATGGGGTATGAGCCCACAAACAGTAAATGCTTACTTTAATCCGTTTAATAACGAAATCGTTTTCCCAGCTGCAATCCTACAGCCACCTTTCTACGATTATAAAGCAGACGAAGCTGTTAACTACGGTGGAATTGGTGCCGTAATTGGTCACGAAATTTCGCACGCTTTTGACGACAGCGGTTCGCGTTTTGACGCTAATGGAAACCTGGTGAATTGGTGGACCGAAACAGATCTTAAAAACTTTACCGAGCGCGGCGATAAGCTTGCAGCGCAATACAGCAGTATTGAAGTTTTGGACAGTGTGTTTATTAATGGGAAATTTACCTTAGGTGAAAATATTGGTGACCTTGGTGGTGTTCTTGGTGCCTATGATGGGTTACAGCGCTTTTTTGAAGAAAACGGCCGACCAGACAATATAGATGGCTTTACGCCAGAGCAACGCTTTTTTATGAGCTGGGCAACCGTGTGGCGTACAAAATCGCGCGATGAAGCATTACGCAACCAAGTAAAAACAGATCCGCACTCTCCAGGAATGGTGCGTGCTACTCAACCCTTATTAAATGTTGATGCTTTTTACGAAGCTTTTGATATTAAAGAAGGCGACCCAATGTACCTCGCGCCAGAAGATAGAGTGCGCATTTGGTAGTTTTTTAAAGTATTTTAATTGATTGAAAAAGGAGCTGTAACAGGCTCCTTTTTTTATATAGAAGTTTTAAAAGTATAATTTAAAACCGTTTCCAAATTTTCAGAATCCACTTGCTTAAAAAGTTCATTGCTAGTTGTATCCTTAAATGCTGGAGGCACCAAACTAAGTTCTTTTGCCTTTTCAATATAATAATCGGCTTTTGTGGGATGGTTTGGGTGTACCGCATTAAATACTTTTCCAAAGGCATCTCGCTTTAAAATTTCAACCAAAATATTAATACAGTCGTCGCGATGAATTAGGTTCACCGGCGCATTACCATCGGCTAAATCTTTACGGCCCGCCAAGTATTTTGCAGGTTGTCTGCTTCCGCCAATTAAACCGCCAAAACGTACCACGGTGGTTTTAATTTCATCGCTGTTAAGGAATAATTCCTCTACTTGCCGAAGCTGTTTTCCGGCAATTGTTTGTGGTTGTGGATCATTTTTTTCGGTTACTTTTCCTTGCGCATCGTCGTAGACAGAAGTACTGCTAACTAAAATAACTTTTTTAACTTCAGATGCTTTTACGGCTTCTAACAAATGCGTCATTTTTAAAACATAGTCGGCACCCATATTTTTGCGTAATCCGGGCGGAATCATAATTATAAAGCAGTCTGTATTGTTTAAAAGGGCTTGTATTTCGCCTTCAATGCCTCTTTCCGAAATTTCAACAGGAAAGGCATTAAATCCATTTTGTTGAAGTAATGTAGCTTTTTGAATTGAAGTTACCGAGCCTTTCACGGTATAGTTTAATGCCGATAAACGATAGGCTAAGGGCTGGCCTAACCAACCCAAACCTGTAATTGCGATAGTGTTATTCATTTTGTGGGGATATAAAATTTAAAGTATCTAAAACTTTCGGTTTAAGCGAATCTACAGAAAATGTTCGTTTCACCATAATTGCGTCGGTTATTACAAACGGTTTGGGCATGGTGTAGGTGGGTCTTTCAATCATTGTAAACTTTGAATTGCTCAATAAATCAAAAGAATACTCCATTGCTTTAAACGAAACTTTAGCGTCTTTTTCTACCGAAAAAGCAACTTTTAATGAATCGTTTTGCGAAACGTAATAATTAATTAGCGCATTGTTTTCAGTGCCGCGGTAATCGTTTGAAACCTTTGAAACCGGCATTGGTTCTCCGTTAAATTCTATCGATTTAAAAACCGTGTTGCCAACAGGATAGAGGTCTATTTTATTTACATTGCGTTTGGGTACGATAACAAATTTTACCTCCCGAAACTGTTTAACCAAGGTGTCTTTCTCTAAAATTACTTCAAAAGGTGGGATGTCTTTTTCGGGTGCCGGTGCTGCAAAACTATAGTTTGCACCGTATTTGTTATAAGCTACTTGCTTTACAACATTAGTAGCGCTATCGGGGGTTTTACCCAAATATTGCTGTGTCCAATCGTCAATATTCTTATCGTATGTTAACCAATATGTTTTGTTTTTATCGGCGTCTTTATAGTATACAAGGCTGTTTGGTTTTCTTCTTTCTATGGAATAATCGCTTTTAGAGTGAGCAATTCCGAAGAAAATTACAGCGAATAAAAAGCATAATACCGATAACGTGCCCTTCCATTTAAAATACCCAAAGACGGGCCAAAGAAGGACAAATAAAAGTACAGTAAAAACACAGCTTATTACAAGCATCTTTAAGCCTAAGCCCACGGGAAAAAACTGGATGAGTGGCGCGAATAGAAACAGCGCGGGGACTGCCAAAAACGCCATTGCCAAAAGGTTTGGGCGCTCTTGTCTTAGCATAACAAAAAACGAAAGCAATCCAAAAAACACCGGAATTATAAAGTATGCCGCACCTTTTAATACTATAAAAACTACAAGGTTTATAATTAACCAAAATAATAATGGAGCCACATAAAAAGAGGGTTCATTAAAGCGTTGAGAGAACTTTTTATAAATTAAAAAAGTAATTGCTAACGATAGAAATACAAAAAAAGCGATATACCAATGACCGTTATAGGTAAAGCCTTGCTGAATTTCGGTGTATTGTGGGTATAATGTGAGAATAAACTTCCACCCAAAAAACCCTAAAATGCCACAAATAATCAATGAAAGGAAAAAGGGTACAAAGCCGAAGCCAATTGCTTTTCTGCTTAGTTTTTTTCTTTTAATGCTATAAAATATCAAAAAGATAAAAATTAAACTTGCTAAAATTAGCATTGGTAATATCCATGAAAATGGATAGCTAATTATTTTAACAAAGGGCATGTTTACATAAACGTGGTCTGTATCGGACTTTAACTGCGAAAGGTTTGCATCGGCAAAATAGTGTATTAATGGTAGTAGGTAACTTCCTTGGTGCATTAAACTATTCCAGTCTAAATGATACATATTATCATTGGCGGTATGATAATTAAAGTGACTATCGATAAAGGCAAAAAAGAAACTATCAATATCGCCATCTTCTCTAAAAATTGTTGAATCGGTATCATTGGGCAGCATTTTATAAACGCTGTACATTAATGATGAGGCTACGGGAAAATTAGGGTTGGCAGCGATAAATTCTTTCACGAGTTTTGAATTTCCACCGTTGGTTTCCAAAATCATATTGCTAGGGCCGCTGGTACCTCGGGCTTCAAAATTGAGCACTAAGCCAACATGTTCTGCCCAAGGATGTTTATTGACAAAGAGTTTGGCGCCATCTAACCCAAGTTCTTCTGCATCGGTAAAAAGAACAATGATATCGTTTTTTGGTCGTTTACCAGATGCCAAATAGGCACGAAGACTTTCCAAAATTGTAACGATACCACTACCCGCATCGCTAGTACCTAACGAAGGTACCAAAGCACTGTCGTAGTGTGATAGTAATAAAAGTGCTTTTCCATTTTCGCTTCCTTTAATTCGGCCTACAATATTTGTAGGTTTTGTAAGGGTTTTAGCATATGGATTTAAGCTAAAATCGGTTTGTAGATGAGGTTCGAGACCTAATTTGCCCATTTCGGCGATAAGTATTTTTTGAACTTCTTGGTGGCCTTGCGATCCTAAATAATGTGGTTGTTTTGAAATTTTACTCAAAGGCTCTAAAGCTCTATCTACAGAAAATTCGGTTGCTGGAATTAATTTGTCTTTATCGTAATGTGGCGTTAAAGAATAAAAACTATAAAATATGAAGGTTGTAATTAAAACGAGGGAAAGAACCGCATAGAGGTTTTTCATAATTGGAAGGTTTAGAGTGCTAAAAATACAATTTTATTTGAAAGCGTTTTATTACAAAAGTTGAATTGATTTCTGCTATTTGATAAAAATGAGTATATTAGAAGTTCGCAAAAATTTGATATTATGGGAATTAAAAGTTTTATTGGCAGGAGGGCTAAACCTCGAAGAGTGTCTTCTGAGAAAATTAAAGTTTCAGATTATATGACACGTAATTTAATTACTTTCAGTCCGGAGCAAACAATTATGGAAGTAATGGAAATACTTGTAAAGAAAAGAATTTCTGGAGGGCCTGTTGTTAATCAACAAAATGAATTGATTGGTATAATTTCGGAAGGGGATTGTATGAAACAACTCAGTGATTCACGCTACCATAATTTCCCCATAGAAGATTTAAAAGTGGAGCAACATATGATTACCAATGTAGATACCATAGATGGTGATATGAATGTGCTCGATGCTGCAAATAAGTTTTTGGAATCTAAACACCGTCGTTTTCCTATAATTGAAGATGGTAAACTTGCTGGGCAAATTAGCCAAAGCGATGTTTTACGTGCCGCAATGGAGTTAAAAGGCCAAACGTGGTGATTCAAAAGTTTTTGCACTAAAAGTTTTTATTTATTTTTATAAAGGAACAATATCAATAATTAGTTAACTCACTACTATTTTAATTCTGTAATAAATTGGTCTTTTGGCGTTCTAACTTTTTTCATATCTACAAGCCAATCTTCTGCCTCATCGCGATACCCAAGTGCTAATATTAAAGTACTTTGTAAACCTTGTTCTTTTAATCCGAACAATTCATCAACCTCTTCGGGTGTAAAACCTTCCATCGGGGTAGCGTCAATTTTTTGTTCGGCTGCCGCTGCAATGGCCATTGCAAATGAAATATAAGCTTGTTTTGAAGCGTGATGCGCGTGCCACTCGCTACTTAAAGGTTTGTACATTCCCCAAAGTCGCTCTTTATAAGCATCCATGGTTTCGGGTGGTAAGCCGCGTTGCGCAACGGTATAATCAAAAACAGATTCAATTCTATCTAATGAATATTTATCCCACGAGGCAAAAACCAACACATGCGAGGCATCTACAATCTGACTTTGATTCCAGGCCATAGGTTTTAGCTTTTTCAATATTTCCTTATTTGAAATAACAAAAATTTTATAAGGCTGTAAACCCGACGACGACGGCGCTAGTCGTGCAGCTTCCAAAATATAATCTAGTTTTTCCTGAGGAATGGTTTCGCCGTTCATCTTTTTGGCGGCATATCGCCATTTCAATCCTTCTATTAAACTCATATATAATTTTCTTTTGTGCTATTTTTTAATCGTCAGCTATAAAAGTGACTGTATTTATTTGATTTGAAATTTTAATTTACGTTACAAAAATATACGCCCTAAGATGAAATAAAATTGACCTATGATAATTAATTAAACAGCTCGAGTATTCTTTAATCTTAAAGATCAATTTTGGTAACATTAGTGAGCATAAATACCGAAACAATATTCAAATTATAAATTCAATCCCATTAAGAATTTCTTCGGGGTTGTACCAAATTTCTTTTTAAATGCAGCAATAAAATGACTCGAGGTGCTATACCCCACTTTTAATCCTACTTCGTTTACATTGTGCGATCCTGTTGCCAAAAGTTGACGGGCAACTTCCATTTTATAGTCAAAAAGAAAACTAAAAACCGAGTCGCCATATATTTGTTTAAACCCTTCTTTTAGTCGGTTAATTGGTAAATTAATTTCATCTGCCAACGCTTGTAGTGTGGGTGGTTCGGCCATTCTGGCCATAATAATTTCTTTGGCTTTTTTAATTTTTACCACATTGTCTTCATCGGCCAAAAACGGGCACTGCTCAACATCGGCATCTTCGGGTCTATTAAAATATAAACTAAGTAACTCGTATGCTTTTGCTTTAAAATACAGTGGTTTTATGGTTGGGTGCAGGTTGTAATTCATCAATTGGTTAAGTACAATTGCCATAGATGGAGTAATCCCGCCGTCTTGGTAATATTTACGGTTTTTATTTTCTTCGGTTAAAAAGGTAATATAATTAGCTTCGGTTGAAAATAAACTGTGAAACTTGTTAATAGGCAGTAATAATGTAATAACCCAAGAATTTTTTTCTAATTCTAAATTCATAGGTAAATCGCGCTGCGGATTGTAAAGTAACAATGATTTCTCTTCGGTTATAGGGAGTGTATATTTTCCATCGTTAAATAAAAACGATGCCGAACCTTTAATGCAAAAGTGAAATTGAATAAAAGTAGCGTTTACTTCGCGTCTATACTTTTGACTTTGATTGGTTTCATTATTAAATTTTAAAATAAAAAATCCCGGTGAAATGGTGGTTTCGTCATAAAAACTTTGAGCGACATTTTTTTGTAATTCCATGCGTAGAATAAATTGGTTTTATTTAGAACAGTTCTAAACAACAGGGTTAAATTAGGCTCGAGAGACCACGAAATTAGGGCAAAAGTATGATATATGTCATATTTTTACTATTTTTAACACACATCGACAAAAAAGATACCGCTAGCGTTATTTTTTGAAATACAATGCACTTACATTTGCTCTGTTTTTTATTTGAAGGCGCAGCCAGTATCTTTCACGTAGTATAAAAGAATTTGTTTTCTTCTATTGTAAGTTACGGTTTTGCGGTGTTTCATTTTGAATTAAAGTTATAAATGAAAAATAATTTGTCTACATATTCTGGAGAATCGCTCGAGGGAAATTTTTATGCTATTGGGCTTAATTATAAAAAAGCCGATGCCGAGATGCGAGGTAGATTCAGTATTTCAGATACTGCAAAGGAAAATATATTGACCCAAGCAAAGGCCGAAGGACTCCCTTCGCTTACCGTTATTTCTACTTGTAACCGAACCGAATTATACGGCTTTGCGCAACATCCTTATAAGCTAATTAAATTACTTTGCGAACATACAAATGGTACCGTAGAAGATTTTGAAAAAATAGCTTATATCTATAAAAACCACGATGCAGTTTCGCATATTTTTACCGTTGGAACTGGTCTTGATAGCCAAATTTTAGGCGATTTTGAAATAATAAGTCAGTTGCGAAATGCTTTTCGCGAATCTAAAAAGCACGATATTTTTAATCCGTTTATGGAGCGTCTTGCCAATGCAGTAATTCAGGCAAGTAAGCGCATTAAAAATGAGACGGGAATTTCGTCGGGTGCCACATCGGTAAGCTTTGCAGCAGTACAGTATATTATGTCTCAGGTTTCTCAGGTTTCAGAAAAGAATATCTTGCTCTTCGGAACTGGAAAAATAGGAAGAAATACTTGCGAAAATTTAATAAAACATACCCAAAACAATCATATAACACTTATAAATCGAACAAAAGCCAAGGCTGAAAAAGTAGCTGGAAAATTCAACTTAATTGTAAAAGATTATGCCGATATCCAATGCGAAATTGCACAAGCCGATGTGTTAATTGTGGCAACAGGTGCACAACAACCTACAATTTCAAAAGAGTTGCTGCATTTAAAAAGACCGCTGCTAATTTTAGACCTTTCAATTCCTAAAAATGTTTCAGATGACGTTTTGGAAAATGAATTTGTCTCTTTGGTGCATATGGATCACCTTTCTGCGGTGACCGACCAAACTCTAGAACAACGCGCTGCACAATTGCCGTTGGCTAAAAAAATTATTGCGGAAATTGAAAAAGATTTTAATAAGTGGGCAGACCATAGAAAATATGCGCCAACTATTAACGCTTTAAAGAATAAATTGATTGAAATTAAAACTGGCGAGTTAGACTATCAAAGCAAAAAAATTGACGATTTTAACCACGAACAAGCCGAAATAATTAGCGATCGCCTTATTCAAAAAATTACTACGCATTTCGCAAATCACTTAAAAGGCGAAGAAGGTTCTGCCGAAAGTATCGAACTTATTAGAAGAGTCTTCCAACTTGAAACTGCCTAATTTTGAAAAAAACAATCCGAATTGGTACGCGCGACAGTGAACTTGCACTTTGGCAAGCGAATACTGTAAAAGCTAAACTTGAAAATCTAGGATACAGTACCCAATTAGTACCCGTAAAATCTGAGGGCGACTTGGTTTTAGATAAACCTCTTTACGAAATGGGTATTACGGGTATTTTTACAAAAACGCTCGATGTTGCAATGATACGTGGCACCGTAGATATTGCAGTACACAGCATGAAAGATGTTCCTACACAATTGCCCAACGGTATTGTGCAAACAGCGGTTTTAGAACGCGCCTCGTCTGATGATATTTTGGTAACTACCAACGAAGTCGATTTTGAAAAACCCTGTACCATCGCTACCGGAAGTTTGCGTAGGCAGGCCCAATGGCTTAATAGGTATCCGCACCACAAAGTGGTTGATATTCGCGGAAATGTAAACACCAGACTTCAAAAATTAAAAGACAATAATTGGCAAGGTGCAATTTTTGCCAAAGCAGGATTACTACGTATAAATCTTTTACCCGAAAAATTTATGGATTTAAGCTGGATGTTGCCAGCACCAGCCCAGGGAGCCATGGTTGTTGTTGCCTTAGAAAACGATGAGTTTTGTAAAGAAGCCACTTCAAAATTAAATAACAGAAAAGCGCAAATTTGTACGCAAATGGAGCGTGATTTTTTAAGAACCCTTGAAGGAGGATGTACGGCACCCATTGGCGCTTTTGCACAAATTATTGACCAAGAGGTAGTTTTTAAAGGTTGCCTTTTTTCATTAGACGGAAAGCAAAAACTTGAAATTGAGAAAACTATCGATATTGAGAATTACAATGGATTTGGAAAAGAATGTGCACATCACATTCTAAAAAATGGCGGAAGCGAATTAATGGTACAAATTAAAAAAGAAATCAATAAATAATATTGTAATCTAATTTGTAATGAAAAGCGTTCTCTCAACCAAAAAATTGAGTCTTTCTCAACGAGAGTTATTAATCAATGCCTCGGTTTCATTGGTTGAATACAACGCTATAAAAATTGAATTTGAGCCATTTACTATTCCTCAAAAAATTAAATACGCAATATTTACCAGTCAAAACGGTGTAAATTCATTTTTTCAAAATCTTTCAAACAACAAGACTTCAATTAACAATGTTGTGGTTGAAAACTGTTTGTGTGTTGGCGAAAAAACAAGGACGCTTTTGGAGCAATATGGTGTAAACGTTATTAAAACTACCGAATACGCCACAGAGTTAGCTCAATATTTGGTAGAAAATCATAAAAACGACTGGTTTTATTTTTTCTGCGGAAATATTCGCAGCGACGAAATACCTTCAAAATTAACCGAAAATGACATCTCGTTTCAAGAAATTGTAGTTTATAAAACGAGTTTAAATATAAAGCGAATTGATAGACAATTTGATGCCGTTTTATTTTTTAGCCCCAGTGGAGTACGCAGCTATATTTCAGAAAATAAACTCGACACCAGCATTGCTATTTGCATAGGAACTACCACTGCTTCCGAAGCAATAAAATATTGTGAAAATGTGGTTATTGCAAATGCCACAACCGTAGAAAGCGTTATTGCTAAAGCGGTAAAAACATTAAGAAGTTATGATTAAAAACGATTTATTTTTAAAAGCCCTTCGCGGCGAAACTGTGGAACGCCCACCTGTTTGGATGATGCGTCAAGCTGGTAGATATTTGCCAGAATTTCAAGAAATAAAGGCTAAATACGACTTTTTTACTCGGTGCCAAACGCCCGAATTAGCCAGCGAAATAACCGTACAACCCATAAGACGCTACGGAATGGACGCCGCCATTTTATTTAGCGATATTTTGGTTATTCCACAAGCGATGAACATTCATGTAGAGATGAAACCAGGCATTGGTCCTTGGGTGCCAGAGCCTATTAGATCGCAAAAAGATTTGGAGCGTGTTATTGTTCCCGATATTAATGACAGTCTTGGTTATGTGATGGATGCCATAAAAATGACCAAAGAAAAATTAAATAACGAAGTGCCACTTATTGGTTTTGCAGGTAGCCCGTGGACAATCTTGTGTTATTGTGTGCAAGGGCAGGGCAGTAAAAACTTTGATAAAGCCAAAGAGTTTTGCTTTACACAACCCATTGCCGCTCATGAATTACTTCAAAAAATTACAGATACAACCATTCTATACTTAAAAGAAAAGGTAAAGGCTGGGGTAAATGCAGTTCAAGTTTTTGACAGTTGGGGAGGTATGCTTTCTCCAACAGATTATCAAGAATTTAGCTGGAAATACATTCAGCAAATTATTGATGCATTAAAGGATGAAACTCCAGTTATTGCCTTTGGGAAAGGTTGCTGGTTTGCATTAGATACTATGGCCAAAAGTGGCGCATCTGCTTTGGGAGTAGATTGGACGTGTTCGCCAAAAAATGCTCGCTATTTAACTGGCGGAAAAATTACGTTGCAAGGTAATTTTGATCCAACACGATTGTTTAGTCCGCCATCTGAAATTAAAAAGATGGTAAAACAAATGATTGATGAATTTGGGAAAGATAGATATATTGTAAATTTAGGACACGGCATTTTACCAAATATTCCACTCGAAAATGCAGGAGCATTTATTGAGGCGGTAAAAGAATATAAGCAAGACTAAATGTTGTGGCGCATTTTTAAGAGACTCAATTTTAAACAGCTTTTTGGGTTGTTTTGGATGTTTGTTAAAAATCCACTTTATATGTTTCCAACCATTTTTGCGACGCAAAGATGTATGAAGATTGCCTACAAACAGTATGGTAGCGCCCACCATTTAAGCAACATAGCAAATGCCTTTAGACATGCGCTTTGGGTGGTACTTATTGCCAAAAAATGTTTAAAGTGGCGCAAAAATGAAGAAAAAGCAATATCGTGGGCAAAGGCTTTTACAGATTGGCACGAGGATTTTTCTCCCAACGAGCCGCTTGAACGGGCTATGGATTTGCACAATAATGAAGTAGGCAGTTATTATTTTGCAGAATTAAAACATACGTGCGAAGATGAAATTGTTTCTTTTTTAAAACATAAAGCGGCAGAGGCTGTACAAATTAAAACAGTTTCAGAAGTGGTAAACTATAAAAATAGATTGGTTTATATCAATTAAATTGTTCGATTGAGGGCTGTCGAAAGTTTCATTTTAGGTCACGATTGCGCTCGACCATTTACTTTAACGACAATGGTAAAAAATATATTAAACGCTATAAAGGCATACGCAGGTACTTTTAAGCTCATTGGCCAACTTGGCCTATGGAAGTACTTTGGCATTCCCATGGCTATTAGTTTTTTTACGGCTGTATTAATTGGTTTTTCTGCGTGGGGCTTAAGCGATAACTTGGGCGCATTTATTTCTAAAATATGGTTTTGGGAATGGGGAGCTGATACATTTAAAATTATAAGTGAATTTATTGCTGCCCTTATAATTATAGCATTCGGGTTTATTATTTACCGTCATCTCGTTATGGCGTTAAGCGCACCGTTTATGAGTCCCGTTTCAGAAAAAATTGAAAAACATTTATTTGGTACAACGCACGTTCATAGAAAAACATCTAACACCGCACAGTTGTGGCGCGGTATAAAAATTAACCTCCGCAACTTAATACGTGAATTACTAATTAGTATTCCAATAATTTTAATTGGTTTTATACCCGTGATTGGCCTTGCATCTTCGGTTCTTTTATTTTTAGTGCAAAGCTATTACGCGGGCTTTGGAAATATGGATTATACTTTAGAAAGACACTTTAAATATTCCGAAAGCATTCAATTTGTACGTCAAAATAAAGGAATAGCCATTGGCAATGGCATTGTTTTTATGCTTATGCTTTTAATTCCGGTGGTGGGAATAATCTTAGTTTTACCACTATCGGTAACCGCTGCGAGTACCGAAACTTTAAAGATTTTACAAAATAATAAAACGTTAAATAAAACTGTTTAATGAAAAAACAATTTGTAGCATATATAAGAAATTTGCAAAACGAAATTACTTCTGCTTTAGAAGAAATAGACGGAAAAGCAAAATTTGTAGAAGATAAATGGACGCGCAAAGAAGGTGGTGGTGGCAGAACACGCGTTATTGAAAATGGAAATGTTTTTGAAAAAGGCGGTGTAAATATTAGCGAAGTACACGGCAAATTGCCCGAAAGTATGCAAGCCTATTTTGGCGTAAAAGACGCCGATTTCTTTGCTTGCGGACTAAGTTTAGTACTGCATCCCACAAACCCAATGGTGCCAACAGTACACGCAAATTGGCGCTATTTTGAAATGTATAATGCTGAAGGAACTATTGTAGATAGTTGGTTTGGTGGCGGGCAAGATTTAACACCGTATTATTTATTTGAGGAAGACGCTATACACTTTCATACAGTGTGTAAAACAGCCTGCGATAAACACGATTCATCGTTTTATAAAGCCTATAAAAAACGTTGCGACGAATATTTTTATAATACGCATCGAAATGAAGCCCGCGGGGTGGGCGGTTTGTTTTTTGACTACCTAAAACAAACCGAAACCATGACAATGGAAGATTGGTATAATTTTGTTACCGAAGTGGGTAATAGCTTCTTAGAAAGTTACCTGCCTATTGTAAAAAAACGAAAAGATTTGTCGTTTTTAAAAGCAAATAGAGACTGGCAAGAAATACGCCGCGGTCGCTATGTAGAATTCAATTTGGTACACGATAAGGGGACCCTTTTTGGGTTAAAAACCAATGGTCGTATTGAAAGTATTTTAATGAGCCTTCCGCCTCATGTTCAATGGCGGTATGACCATCACCCAGAGGAGGGAAGCGAGGAGGAAAAGCTAGTAAAAATACTCCAACAGCCAAAAGATTGGATTTCTTATTAAAATATAAAAATTGGTTTTAAACACTTTTTTGAAATTTTAATGAAACGAGCAAAACACAAGTAATAAACGCAACAGCCGTAAAACACATTTTATCGCTGTCCACTATTAAATATAATTATGTATCCACTTAGAAGAAACCGAAGAATGCGAACCAATGAGAGTATAAGAAGTATGGTTCGAGAAACAATAATAAGTCCGAATGATTTTATTGTTCCACTTTTTGTGGTGGAAGGTAAAAATGTAAAAGAAGAAATTGCCTCAATGCCCAATTACTATAGGCTAAGTTTAGATTTACTTGAAAGTGAAGCAAAAGAACTTTGGAAACTAGGATTAAAATCTGTTTTGCTTTTTGTGAAGGTTGACGACAAACTAAAGGACAACAGTGGCAAAGAGGCACTAAATGATGATGGGTTAATGCAACGCGCAATAAAAACTGTAAAAAATGCAGTGCCCGAAATGATTGTAATGACCGATGTAGCTTTAGATCCGTTTTCTAAATACGGTCACGATGGTATTATTTCAAATGGCAAAGTTGTAAACGACGATACCAATATGGTGCTTGCCGAAATGTCTTTAAGCCACGCAAAAGCTGGAGCCGATATGGTAGCGCCAAGCGATATGATGGACGGCCGTATTTTTGAAATTAGAACTTTATTAGAAGATGAAGGATATTGTGATACGGGAATAATGGCTTATAGTGCAAAATATGCTTCATCGTTTTATGGGCCTTTCCGTGATGCTTTAGATTCTGCTCCGGTAGATTTAAAAGATGTTCCAACCAATAAAAAAACCTACCAAATGGACTTTGCCAATCGCGAAGAAGCCATTCGTGAAACATTAATGGATATAGACGAAGGTGCCGATATTGTAATGGTAAAACCAGGATTGTGTTATTTAGACATAGTTCGCGACCTAAAAGATGCCGTAAATGTGCCAATTGCAGTATACCAAGTTAGCGGTGAGTACGCAATGCTTAAAGCTGCTGCCGAAAAGGGATGGCTAAACCATGACGCTGTAATGATGGAACAAGTTACTGCCATAAAAAGAGCTGGTGCTACTATGATTGCAAGTTATTTTGCCAAAGATGTAGTTAAACTACTTAATTAATAAAACTTTAAATTTTCGAAATGCTATTTACACTACCTTTGCAGGGTGAAAAGCTTCGAAAAACATATTAAATTTCTATTCGTTTCCGTAGGGCTATTTTTAGCCTTCGGAAACGTTGCTTTTGCAGCCAATCTAGCGGCAAATCAAGAAGTTTCTTCCAGTACTTCAAAGTTTGAAAATATTAACAAAAGTAAAGCCTATGTTGGCGATGTTGTTAATAGTGCTGAAACCACACAGTCAAATTCTCATCACGAATATTTAGGGTTAGATTTTGCGAGTACATATGTAAATTCGCAAAACCTACAATTTATTAGTGTTTCCGAAGACTTTAAAGGGTATTTTTCTTCCGAAGATAAACGGGAACTCATCTTTAAATTCCTTTTTCCATTCCACTTTTTCTGGTAGTTTTTTAATGAATTATTACAGCTTTTAAAGCGTTTTTAAACCGCTTCAATTAAAATTTATTCATTAAAAAATTATATCATGGATTTTAAAACCTCCCTTATTGGGTTAATAATATTATTGTTAACCTGTGTGCCTGTAATTTATTTAATTATTAATGCTACAGGCAGAGAAAAAAAATTAAAAAAAGAAATACTTCAGCTTTCACAACAAAACGGAATTCAACTCGATAATATTGAAATTATAGGCGATTGTATTATAGCCGTAGACGGCGTATCAAAAAAACTTGTATACTCTTCAAAGTCAAATCCTACAAATGGATTTAAGATTCTCAATATAAATGAGGTTCAAAAATGTCGTGCAAAAAGTATAAAACAAAATAATAAAACTCTCGATTGGGTAGGATTAGAATTTGATGCAAATAATGGCAGTGTAGCAATCCCATTTTACATAGAAAACAGTGAAATTGAATATACTAAAGATCCTTTTATTTGTTTACAAGATGCTAAACGTTGGGAAAGTGCTTTAAGGCCATTATTGAACGCCTCCTAACCAAATTATTTTTACAAAAAACCGCCTAAATTGGCGGTTTTTTGTTGCAATTAACAAAGCATTACACAAAATGAATTTAGAAATCTTTATTTTAGTTGAAAATTTTTACAACAACTTATGACCTTATTATTAGTCTACGCAATACTCTCAATATTTTTTTCGTTTTTGTGTTCTATTTTGGAAGCTGCGCTACTAAGCTTTACACCTACTTACCTGCGCATGAAAACTGCCGAAGGCAAGTCGTATGCTACTACACTAACAAACTTTAAAAAAGACATAGACAAGCCGTTAATTGCTATTTTAACCTTAAATACAATTGCGCACACCGTAGGGGCTATTTTGGTTGGAGTGCAGGCCGAAAAACTTCCGTATAAAGTTGAGTTTTTCGGTATGAACATCGTGGGTCTCGTTTCAGCAATTATGACAATTTTAATTTTAATTGTTTCAGAAATAATCCCAAAAACCATTGGTGCAACGTATTGGAAAAACCTAGGCTCATTTACAGCACTATTTTTAAAATTAATTATCTATCCTCTTAAATACACAGGTATATTATGGCTGCTCATGCTTGTAACACGGGTTGTTGGCAAATCTGCCCACGTAAGTAGTATGAGTAGAGAAGAATTTATGGCCATTACCGATGCGGCCGAAGAAGAAGGCGTTTTTGAAGAAAATGAAACTACCGTAATTAAAAACTTGTTGGTTTTTAAAAGTGTACACGCAAAAGATGTTATGACGCCTTTTACCGTGGTTACTTTGGAAGACGAAACCAAAAGCCTTGAAACATTTCATCAAAACCATAAAAGTTTGCGTTTTTCGCGTATCCCGGTTTACAGCGGTAAGTCTCATAATATTACTGGCTTCGTACTAAGAGACGACGTACTCGAAGAAATTGTTGAAGATAGAGGCGACAAACTATTAAGCGATTTAAAACGTGAAATTTTTGTTGTTTCTGCCGAAAAACCAATCCCCGAACTTTTTGAAACATTTATTAAACAACGCGTGCATATTGCTTCGGTAGTAGACGATTTTGGAAATACTATTGGGGTTGTAACTATGGAAGATATTATTGAAACCCTTTTAGGCCTCGAAATAATGGACGAGAGTGATAATATTGAAGACATGCAATTACAAGCTCGTAAAAACTGGGAAAAGCGTGCAAAGCGAATGGGGATTCAAATTAACGAAAACATTGTTCGCGATAAAAACCATGATACCAACGACAGTCGCGAAGATTAATGGACCAAGTATTTATCTCGTCTCCTGTTGGAACTTTAAAATTAAGTGGCACTGCGCAAGGGCTCGTATCGGTTCAATTTGTTGACGATTTTAATACCTCAACCCCCAATGCCATCCCGCCCGTATTACAAGATGCAGTAATTCAGCTTGAAGAGTATTTTGCCAAAAAACGTACGGTTTTTAATTTAAAACTCGTTCCCCAGGGCACAACATTTCAACAAACGGTGTGGCAGCAATTGCAAGAAATTCCCTTTGGTAAAACCCAGAGTTATTTACAAATGGCGAACAAGCTAGGCAACCCAAAAGTTATTCGCGCAGCGGCTTCGGCAAACGGGAAAAACCCTATTGCCATTATTATTCCGTGTCATCGAGTAATTGGTGCCGATGGCTCGCTTACCGGATATGCTGGCGGATTAAATAGAAAAAAGTGGTTGCTCAACCACGAATCTCCAGTTGCTCAACAGTCGTTATTTTAAACGTAAAAAATTAAAACTCATCATTTTTTTGTAGTTTTAAATATCCTTCCCAATTGAAATTTTTCAGTTATGATTAAGCGAATTAATTTGGAACACATCTTATTTTTGGATATTGAAACCGTTCCACAACACCAACATTTTAACGAGCTTGACGATACCTCTAAAACACTATGGGAGTTAAAAAGTGAGTATCAACGTAAAGATAATATTACGCCCGAAGATTTTTACGAACGCGCCGGTATTTGGGCCGAATTTGGATTGATTGTTTGTATTTCGGTAGGCTATTTTGTGATAAAAGGCGATGTAAGAAATTTTCGTGTAACCAGTTTCCACGGCGATGAGGTAAAAATTTTAAGAGATTTTAAAGTCTTGTTAGAAACTCATTTTAACAGACCGCATCATTTACTTTGTGCCCATAATGGAAAAGAATTTGACTTTCCGTATATCGCAAGACGAATGATTATTAACCGCATTGATATACCCTATAAATTAGATCTTTTCGGGAAAAAGCCGTGGGAAGTTCCGCATTTAGATACGCTCGAACTTTGGAAGTTTGGCGATTATAAAACCTTTACTTCACTTAAATTAATGGCACACGTTTTAAAAATTCCTTCACCAAAAGACGATATTGACGGGAGCCAAGTTCGCAGTGTTTATTACGACGAAAATGATATTGATAGAATTATTATGTATTGCGAAAAAGACACGGTTACAGTGGCACAAATATTTTTAAGGCTTCGGAATGAAGAAATTTTAACCGACGATGAAATTCTCTCAGTATAGCCCTATTTAAAGTCCCTACTAGTGCCGTGAGGATTTCTATCTAAATTTTAGTAGCTTTACCCACATATATAAAATAATTTTTATGAAAATTTTAAAATTGAATATCAAGTCGTTTATCCTTCCAATCCTTGCTATAAGTGTGTTTTTTGTTTCGTGTAAAGACAAAGAAACCACCGAAGAAACTGCACCAAAAACAGTGCAAGAAGCAACTTTGGAACAAAAGAAACAAGCGTTACAAAATGTAACTCCAACATCTAGTTCAAATAGCACTACAACTACGGCAAGTGGTGTAAATCCGGCGCACGGACAACCGGGTCACCGATGTGATCTTCCGGTAGGAGCACCTTTAAATTCGGCAGGTGGAAGTACAAATTCTGCGCCAGCCATTAAATCAACCAATACAACTCCCGCGTCAACACCAGCATCGGGCAGTGGTATAAATCCGCCACACGGACAACCGGGTCATCGTTGTGATATTAAAGTGGGAGACCCACTTTAATATAATACCTTTTAAACTTCAGCCCGTTTTTTAAACGGGCTTTTTTAATGCACTATTTACGGTTAGCGACCATTTATCTACGTTAATTGTAAACAGTTTTTTTGGCAATTGTACTTATCTTTGAGCTATGATTGCGCCACCACTTTTAACAGTAGAAAATTTATCGGTTAGCTTCGGAAATGCTAAAAGCCGCACAAAAGTACTTCACGATATTTCTTTTAATATTTCTGAAAATGAAATAATTGGGATTGTAGGCGAGTCTGGTTCGGGGAAATCTGTTACCTCTTTGTCTATTATGGGGCTACTGCCCAAAGAGCAGGCACACGTAACGGGCAACATAAACTTTCAAAATAAAAATTTACTTGAAACTTCAGAAAAAGCCTATCGCAAAATTAGGGGTAACGAGATTGCCATGATTTTTCAAGAGCCTATGAGTGCTTTAAATCCGTCGTTAAAATGTGGATTTCAAGTTTCTGAAATACTTCGGCATCATTTAAATTTAAGTGCTTCTGAAGCTAAAAGTGAAACTATTTCGCTATTTACAAAAGTGAAGTTACCGCGACCAAAAGAAATTTATAGCAGTTACCCGCATCAATTAAGTGGGGGCCAAATGCAACGCGTTATGATTGCCATGGCGATAGCTTGTAAGCCAAAACTTCTTATAGCCGATGAACCTACAACGGCTCTTGATGTTACGGTTCAAAAAGAAATTATTTCGCTTTTAAAAAGTATTCAACAGGAAACTAAAATGGCAATGCTTTTTATTTCGCACGATTTGAGTTTAGTTTCTGAAATTGCCGATAGGGTAGTTGTGATGTATAAAGGAAATATTGTTGAAACTGCGAGTACTACCCAAATATTTAAAGCCCCAAAAGCCGAATATACCAAAGCTCTTTTGGCGTCGCGTCCTTCGTTAAACAAACGATTAAAAAAGTTGCCAACTATTGCCTCTATCGCCGATAAAACATTTGAGGCGAAAGAAGTTAAACCGGTTGAACGAGCAAAAAGGCACAAACAAATTTATACCAAGCATCCTATTTTGGAGGTTGAAAATTTGCAGAAATTTTACTTTAGCAATGTAGGTTTATTTTCTGATGCCCAAGTGGTAAAAGCCGTGAACAATGTTAGTTTTGCCGTTTTTGAAGGTGAAACTTTAGGGCTTGTGGGCGAATCTGGTTGCGGTAAGTCCACACTGGGAAAAACAATACTCCAATTGGAAAAAGCTACTGCCGGCAGTATAAAATACAGAGGGACAGAACTCACTAAGCTTTCTAAAACTGCTATTCGCGATTTGCGCAAGGAGATTCAAATAATCTTTCAAGACCCGTATTCTTCTTTAAATCCGCGTTTAATGATAGGGCAAGCGCTAATGGAGCCTATGGAAGTTCACAAGTTGGGAAAATCTAATAAGGACAGAAAACAGCGGGTTTTGGCACTGTTAGATAGAGTAGGCTTAGACCCAAGTTACTTTTATCGATATCCACACGAGCTATCGGGGGGGCAGCGCCAAAGGGTGGGGATTGCCCGCACCATTGTAATTGAGCCAAAATTGGTTATTTGCGACGAATCTGTTTCGGCCTTGGATATTTCAGTGCAGGCACAAGTACTCAATTTATTAAACGAGCTGAAACGCGATTTCGGTTTTACTTATATTTTTATATCGCATGATTTGGCTGTGGTTAAATATATGGCAGATCAGTTATTAGTGATGAAAGCAGGTAAAATAGAAGAATTGGGCGATGCAGATGAAATTTATGAAAACCCACAAACCGAGTATGCAAAACAACTTATTGATGCAATACCGAAGGGAATATAAAGAACGTAAACGTTTTAAAAGTAAAAACCCGTTCAAAACTTGAACGGGTTTTTTTCATTTTTTGCATCTGTGGTTAACAGTTTGGGGCAAAAAAGATACTAACTAATAATCATCTTAACCATTAAAATAGGTTGTTGTGATTTGGGACTTCAAATATGAGGAATATAAACTATAAAAAACGACAAAACGCATATTTATTCGATGAAATACACTATATTTTAACATTTAGTTAATTGTTTTTTACCGTCGCTGGGCAATTTGTTCATAATTAGGCTACAATAATATAATTACGAGTTTAATTGTATAAAATTTCAGATAGTTAATTGGCGAGGAAAAACTTAGTTGGAAGTGAATGTTATAAACCGATATATTATAAAATAAATAACCCGTTCTCACCTCAAGAAAGAACGGGTATTAATTTCAATTTTTGCATCTGTGATTAACAGTTTTGGGGCAAAAAAGGTAGAAATTCAAATTTTAAAAATCAAGACCAAAGTAGGTTTGGTTGGTTTGATTTGCGACTTCAAAGATGCGATTATTCTAAATATAAAACGATTAAATACATATTTTTTCGATGAAACGCACTTTCTTTTAACATGGTGTTAAATTTTAAGCTTTAAGATTGAGAATTTTGTGTTAAAAAGAATATTTTTCTTCTCACGTTTTTTCTGCTTTACTAAAAAAACCCATTCAGTTTTTGAATGGGTTTCTTTAGTTAGAAATTATGTGTAGAATTTAAAATTTCATTTCTGGAATATCACCTTCAACAACCAAATCTCCTGCCGTTGCGGCTTCAATTTCGGCTACCGATACGCCAGGAGCTCGTTCAAGTAAGTAAAACTTATTATCCTTAATTTCAAGGACGGCTAAGTTTGTAACTATTTTTTTTACGCACTGTACTCCTGTAAGCGGGAGGCTGCATTGTTTAAGTAATTTAGACTCACCCGCACGATTGGTATGCATCATCGCCACAATAATATTTTCTGCCGAAGCAACCAAATCCATTGCTCCGCCCATGCCTTTTACCATTTTTCCGGGGATTTTCCAGTTGGCTATATCGCCATTTTGGGCTACCTCCATCGCACCAAGTATGGTTAAATCTACGTGTTGCCCACGAATCATTCCAAAACTCATCGCCGAATCAAAAAACGATGCACCTGGGAGGGCTGTAATAGTTTGTTTACCAGCGTTAATTAAATCGGCATCTTCTTCACCTTCAAAAGGAAATGGTCCCATCCCCAAAATACCATTCTCACTTTGAAATTCAACACTTATATCGTCGCGTACAAAGTTGGCTACTAGCGTTGGGATTCCAATTCCTAGATTAACGTAGTACCCATCTTTTACTTCCTTTGCAATTCGTTGCGCTATTTGTTCTTTTGTTAAAGCCATTAGTTTCTTTTTCTCACTGTTAATTGCTCAATTCTTTTTTCGTAGTGCTCGCCTTTAAAAATACGTTGCACAAAAATTCCGGGAATGTGAATTTGATTTGGGTCTAATTCTCCTGCGGGAACTAATTCTTCCACTTCGGCTACGGTTATTTTACCAGCGCCACACATTGCAGGATTAAAATTTCGTGCAGTCCCTTTAAAGATGAGGTTTCCTGCTTCGTCGCCTTTCCACGCTTTTACAAATGAAAAATCGGCTTCAAAAGCTTTTTCCATGATGTGCATTTTTCCGTTAAACTCTCGCGTTTCTTTACCTTCGGCTACTTCAGTGCCATAGCCAGCGGGCGTATAAAATGCCGGAATTCCGCTTCGTGCGGCTTCACACCGTTGCGCTAAAGTACCTTGTGGCACCAATTCAACTTCCATCTCGCCGCTAAGCATTTGTCTTTCAAACTCTGCATTTTCACCTACGTATGAAGAAATCATCTTCTTAATTTGGTGCTTTTTCAGCAATAGGCCAAGACCGAAATCATCTACCCCCGCATTGTTAGAAATACAAGTTACATTTTGAATATTTCGACGAACTAATTCTGAAATTATATTTTCGGGAATTCCACATAGGCCAAAACCGCCTAGCATAAAAGTCATTCCGTCTTCAATGCCTTCACAGGCCTCTTGTACGTTTGCAACTGTCTTATTTATCATTTTTTAAATTTTCCGAAAATTACAAAAATTCAACCTATAAAAAAACCCTTTGAGTTTTGGAAATTCAAAGGGTTTAGGTTTTTTAAAAAGGTGAATTTAAAAGTCAAATTCGTCTGGTATTTCTTCAACTTCGGTATTGGTTTCGCGCCAACGAGAGCAATCGGTTTCAATGGAAAGGCTTGACGGGCGTTTAAACTCACCAGTTGAAACATCTAAACTTTCATCTTCATAACAGCTTTTCATATAAATACCCCAAATAGGTAATGCCATGGTTGCTCCTTGGCCATAGGCAGTTGAGGCAAAATGCGTTGCGCGGTCGTCGCCACCAACCCATACGCCAGTCACCAAATTTGGAACCATTCCCATAAACCAGCCGTCGCTATTATTTTGTGTAGTTCCGGTTTTTCCTGCAATTGGGTTTTTAAAGTCGTACGGATAGCCGGTAACAGCTTTTTTATAGATAGTTGAACCGCTTCGCCAAGTACCGCGCAATCTACTACCCGAACCCGACTGAGTTACCCCTTCCATTAAACTAACAGTTACATAGGCAGTTTCATCGCTAATTACATCTTTTGTTTTAGGAACGTTTTGATATAACACTGTGCCGTGTTTATCTTCAATTCTTTGAATTAATATAGGTTCTACATAAACTCCTTCATTGGCAAAGGTGCTATAGGCGCCAACCATTTCGTAAACAGAAACATCTGGGGTTCCCAATGCAATTGAAGGTACTGCTGGCATATTTTCGGTATCTACCCCCATTTTTTCTACTAAATCTATCACAGGTTCGGGTCCTACACGATCTATTAAACGTGCGGTAATGGTATTAATAGAGTTGGCCAAAGCAGTTTTTAAATTAACCATTCCACCATAGCGTCCACCAGCATTTTTAGGTGCCCAAGGCTCTAATAAGTGATGTTTTCCTGCGGGAATTGTGTAAAGTGTATTGGGCAAGGTATCGCAAGGAGACATATGCATTTGGTCTATTGCTGTTGCATACACAAAGGGTTTAAAGGTAGAACCAATTTGGCGTTTTCCTTTTTTAACCATATCGTACTTATAATGTTTATAATCAATTCCTCCTACCCAGGCTTTTACCTCTCCTGTTTGCGGGGTCATAGACATCATAGCCGCTTGAAGAAACGATTTGTGGTAGCGAATAGAGTCTAAGGGGGTCATAATAGTATCTAGCTCGCCCTTCCATGAGAAGACCCGCATTTCTCTCTTCTTTTTAAAGCTACTTATAATTTCTTCTTCGCTTTTTCCTTGTCTTTTCATTTCACGCCAACGGTCGCTTTTACGCATGGCGGCATTGATAATTTTGTCAGTTTCTTTTTGAGTGATGTCTCTAAAAGGAGCTGTTTTATTATTTTTGTTTTGTTCGTCAAAAACTTTTTGCAAACGCGACATATGCGTTTTTACAGCGTTTTCGGCATATTGTTGCATTCTGCTATCTATAGTAACATATACTTTTAGTCCGTCTTCGTAAATATTGTATTTAGAGCCATCGGTTTTTGGGTGCTCTTCAATCCAATTTTCCATAAATTGTCTTGCGTATTCGCGAAAGTATGTTGCAGTCCCTTCATCGTGCCCTTGCGGTGTAAACTTTAAATTTAAAGGTAAGGCTTGTAACGAGTCCATAACACTTTTAGAAATAAAGTTGTATTTCTCCATTTGCGAAAGCACAACATTGCGTCTATCGCGAACCATTTCGGGTCTGCGGTTTGGGTTAAAAAGGGAAGAGTTTTTAAACATACCAACAAGCATAGCCGACTCGGCCGTTGAAAGCTGCGATGGAGGTTTGTCAAAATAAATATGTGCGGCACTTTCAATGCCTACCGCTTGGTTAAGAAAGTCGTACTCGTTAAAGTACATTGTAATAATTTCGTCTTTTGTATAACGACGTTCTAAACGTGTAGCAATAATCCATTCTTTTATTTTCTGAAGTACTCTTTCGGCTTTATTTGAAGCTCTTTGACCTGTAAAAAATAACTTAGCTAACTGTTGGCTTATGGTACTTGCACCACCGCGAGAACCTAAAAACGCTACCGCCCGAAGTGTACCGCGAGCATCGATTCCTGAATGGTCGTAAAAGCGAATATCTTCGGTTGCAATTAATGCTTTTACCAAGTGATCTGGCAGAGAGTCATACGGTACAGGGGTTCTATTTTCTTTATAAAACTTACCTATAGTTTTACCGTCTGAAGAAATAATTTCTGTCGCGAGGTTTTTCTCCGGATTTTCTAAGCTAGTTTCATCTGGCAAACTACCAAAAAGCCCCCATGAAGCCGTTAAAAAGAATAAGATGATTAAAAGAATAAACCCGAGAAAAATTTTCCAAAAAGTTTTTATATGACGGGTTACGTCCTTCTTTTTCTTGTTTTTAGTTGTTGCCTTTTTTGTTGCCATAAATTTTACTGTTTGGTAGCATTTTCAATGCTAAAGCCTACATCGGTTATGCCTTCGAGTTTTGAAACGCCTTCTACTTCGCCGTTATTGCGCATAGCTTGCATAATATCGACGGTGTATGTACCTTCTTCAATAAATTTAACCCGCTCTTTATACCACAATTTATTGTCTTTTAGGTCGCCTATGCCTTGGCCCAACCACGTGCCGTCTGGATTAGCCATGCGATACTCTAAAGTATCTGTAACGGTTTTTCCGTGTGGGAAATTCATTGAAACTATTAAAAATAGATTGTTGTATTTGTATTGGTTTGAATTTCTGACGTTTATAAACAAATTGTAGGTGGCTAATGAGTCTAACTCGGGTAATTTAAATTCAATTACTTCATCGGCACCCCAATGCCCATCGAGAGCCCGTACTTCGCTAAAAACAGTATTTGTTTCGCACGAAACCAAGAATAAGGCAGTAAAAATGATATAATATAGCTTATTCATCCTTTTTAGGCTTAGGTCTTCTTTTTTTATTATTGTTTCGTTTTGACGGTTTTTGCGACGTCTTGTTTTTTGCATTTTTTGCCGGTGGGGTTGTTGTTGAGGCGCCTACTTTATTCTTTTTATTTCTGCTTTTATTTCGGCGTTTTTTGTTGGATTTTTTAGGCTTGTCAAAACGGGTTAAACTGTCTTGTCCCACGACATCGCTAAATGGTTCTTTTTCAACTTTTGGAGCCTCGATTATAAATTCCTCCAAGGCCATTGGCTTTTTGCCTTTTTTATTCAGTTCAATTATTTCGTTGGCTTTTTCGGTGGTAAGCTCGTGCCAATTCATATAATCTTTTTCATAAGCATACCACAGTAAACCTTTAAAAATATCAATTTTCTGGCAGGTGGCGGTACCTTTTTCTGTTTGCAATTTAACATCGGTACTCGGGAATGATTCTAAGGCTTCTAAATAGGTGTCTAATTCGTAATTTAAGCAGCACTTTAATTTACCACATTGCCCAGCAAGTTTTTGTGGATTTAGCGAAAGTTGCTGGTATCGTGCTGCCGAAGTATTTACCGAACGAAAATCTGTTAACCAAGTAGAGCAACAAAGCTCACGGCCACAGCTACCAATGCCTCCCAAACGCGCGGCTTCTTGGCGAAAACCAACTTGTTTCATCTCTATGCGCGTATTAAATGTACGGGCAAACTCTTTAATTAATTCGCGAAAATCTACGCGTTCTTCGGCAGTGTAGTAAAAAATAACTTTTGAAGCATCGCCCTGAAATTCTACATCACTAATCTTCATTTGTAGACCCAAACGAATAGCGATTTGTCTCGATCGTTTTTGTACATCGGCTTCTTTGTCGCGAACACTTTGCCAAATATCAATATCTTTTTGTGTGGCTTTACGGTAAATTTTAGGTAGCGCATCAACCTTGGCTGGCAATTTTTTCTTCTTCATTTGTACGCGAACCAATTCGCCGGTAAGCGTAATAATACCAATATCGTGTCCTGGCGAAGCTTCTGTTGCAACAATATCGCCAATGCTTAGGGTAAGTTTTTCGGGATTTTGGAAAAATTCTTTTCTTCCGTTTTTAAAACGTACTTCCACCGCATTAAAAGGTTCCATATTGGCAGGAAGTTGCATATTTGAAAGCCAGTCGAACACCGTTAGTTTATTACAGCCATCGGTTCCGCAAGTACCATTGTTCTTGCATCCCTTTGGCTGGCCATTGGCGCCCGTGGCACAGCTGGTACAGCCCATATTTTTTTATATATAAAGCCCTTTTTCAATTTGAAAAGGGACGAAAATTAAACAAAATTGTCGATTGGTAAAGATACCAATAATTAATTATGAATTCTGAATTCGGAATTACGAATTATTTTTTGAATTTTAGTTTTTCCGAACGTCCTTTTTTAAAGATTTTGTTGCTATTTGGAATGCCTTTTCGAAGTCTTTTTTGTTCTTCTTCGGGTAGGTGAATAATTTCAATACACTCCTCGCTACAACAGTTTTCCATGGCTGCTTCGCACTTTGGACATTGAATAAAAAGTAAGTGGCAGGCCTCGTTGGCGCAATTAGTATGCGTATCGCAGGGTTCGCCACATTGGTGGCAGTTTGAAATTACATCTTCGGTAATCCTTTCGCCTCGACGATGATCAAAAACAAAATTTTTACCAATAAATTTATTTTCCAATCCCAGATTTTCTACTTGGCGGGCGTATTCAATAATACCACCTTCCAGCTGAAACACATTTTTAAAACCCTTGTGTTTATAGTAAGCACTGGCCTTTTCGCAACGAATTCCGCCTGTACAGTACATAACCAGTTTTTTGTCTTCTTTGTGGTCTTTTAAATCTTCTTCAATAATATCCAATGAATCGCGAAACGTGTCCACATCGGGAGTTACGGCATTTTTAAAATGGCCTATTTCGCTTTCGTAATGGTTTCGCATATCTACCAAAACCACATCGGGGTCTTCAATAAGTTCGTTGAATTTTTGCGCATCTACGTGAATGCCTTTGTTCGTAACGTCGAAGGTTTCATCTTTCAATCCATCGGCAACTATTTTTTTGCGAACTTTTACTTTTAGTTTTAGGAATGATTTTAAATCCTGTTCAATGGCAATGTTCAAACGCACATCTTTCAGAAAATAAATACCGTCAAGAAACTCCTTAAATTCCTTAAAACGTTTCGCCGGAACGGATAGTTGGGCATTGATGCCTTCGTGGGCTACGTAAATTCGGCCCAAAACCTCCTGCTCGTGCCAGGCTACAAAAAGATGGTTACGGAAAAGATGTGGATTGCCAATCTTGGCGTACTGATAAAAAGAAAGGGTAAGCCGTTCCTCGCCGGCCTGTTCCAATAATGCTTCCCTCTCTTTTGCACTTAATTTGTTGTACAGTTGCATGCTATACTTTTTTTAGGTGAAAAGAATTGATTTTTATAATGGTGCAAAAGTACGGGTTTTTTTGTAAAATTAGGATCGGCCTAGAATAACAGGAAAAAACCATTTTTTATTTAAATGTTGTAGCATAATTTAGTAATTTAACTAACTTTATAAAACAATAGACCGTGAAAACATTATTATATATTTTAATCCTCAATATAGGCGCTATCTCTTATGCCTAAGACCCACAATTGGCGGGTGTCGATTGGTATTTACAAGACCTTATTATAAACGGCGAGCACTATCCACCTCCTCGTAATTCCGAGATACAAAACGTGCAGGCTCGTTTTTATGCCATTTCAAATGGCGATAGTGCCGATGCGTTTATTACCTTCGTTTGTAATGAAATATACGGACTGCTAATTTATGATGAATTTAACCCTGTTTTTTCGTTTACCTATCAAGAAAACACATTCATTACGTGTACTCTTCAAGTGAACGAAGACTATGAGGGGCTTTATTTTATTTTTTTTTACGCTCCCTTTGGTAGTATTTATAACTATTCAATTACCACAGACACAAACGGTTATAAAGTTTTGCTGTTAACATCGCCTACTGGAGACAAGGCCATTTACGGCGACAATATTTTATCCAGTGAAGATTTTTACAGTTCACAGTTCGCTATCCACCCCAACCCCGCCAAAAACGAACTGTTTATTATAGCACAAAACACCACAGAAAATCTAACCCTCAAAATCTTCAACATAGAAGGCAAACAGTTAAGCTCAAAAAGCATAACACTTCAAGACCAAAAGGCAATAGATGTTTCCCAACTCCTAAACGGCATCTACTTTCTAAACATAGAAGATGAAAATGGCAACACCACAATCAAAAAATTCATGAAGGAATAACTTTAAAACAATCATTAATTCCCGAACAGCCGCTTTAGTAGTGGCTGTTTTGGTTTACACAACTTTGACAAAGTTTTAAACTTTGTCAAAGTTAAGGGCGGGTTTCAAACCGTCTTGGCTCAAAGCGTCATTTGTTAACAAAAATCCTTCTGCCTTCCATTTAAATTTTGCCCCGCGCCCAAAGAAATAGTATCTTAGCTACTTAAAATTCCATCATAAAACATACTGAAAATGAGCACTGAAAAAGACGCAAAACTAAAAGCTTTAAAGCTTACTCTCGATAAATTAGACAAAACATACGGCAAGGGTACCGTAATGAAAATGGGCGATCGCGCTGTGGAAGATGTAGATGTAATTCCTACTGGTTCATTAGGCTTAGATGTTGCCCTGGGCGTAGGCGGTTACCCACGCGGAAGGGTAATTGAAATATACGGTCCAGAATCTTCGGGTAAAACCACATTAACCCTCCACGCCATAGCCGAAGCACAAAAAAAGGGTGGAATTGCTGCTTTTATTGATGCAGAACATGCCTTTGATAGAATCTATGCTGAAAAACTTGGCGTTGACATTGAAAACCTTATTATCTCACAGCCCGATAATGGTGAACAAGCCCTCGAAATTGCCGATAATTTAATTAGAAGTGGTGCAATAGATATTGTAATTGTCGATTCAGTAGCTGCGTTAACACCCAAAAGCGAAATTGAAGGTGAAATGGGCGATAGCAAAATGGGACTTCATGCACGATTAATGAGCCAGGCTTTAAGAAAACTTACCGCTTCTATAAGTAAAACCAAGTGTACTGTAATTTTTATTAACCAGCTGCGTGAAAAAATTGGAGTAATGTTTGGCAACCCCGAAACTACTACTGGTGGAAACGCTTTAAAATTCTACGCTTCGGTGCGCTTAGATATTCGTCGTTCTACTCAAATAAAAGATACCAACAGCACCGCTACAGGAAACAAAACTCGCGTTAAAGTAGTTAAAAACAAGGTGGCACCACCCTTTAAACAAGTAGAATTCGACATAATGTATGGCGAAGGAATTTCTAAAGTAGGTGAAATAATAGACTTAGGTGTCGATTTTGAAATAGTAAAAAAAGCAGGCTCATGGTTTAGCTATGACGATACAAAACTGGGGCAGGGTCGCGATGCAGTTAAAACGCTTTTATTAGACAACCCAGAGTTGATGGAAGAACTTGAAACTAAAATAAAAGCCGCTATTGCTGCAATAAACGAATAATTATTTGCATTTCCACGCAACCCTTTTGATACTGTGGTATCTACAACATGTAGGCGCTATGATTATTACGGTTGCCCTCTATAATTTTGGAGGTATTTTCAACGGAACAATAATTCACGGTACCACATTTGACGTTAAACGAGCTCATAATACAGTGCAAAAAGCACAATCCTTCGGCACAGGCCGAATTGTACAAAAAGTACAATGGGGTGTTGTTTGCTATTTGCCTTCGGTATTCGCCCAATTTTACCGAGGCCGAAGACAATTTGCAAGATGCTTTTATAACCATTTTTAATAAAATAGCGCAGTATAACGCGAAAGGTTCTTTTGAAGGTTGGATGAAACGGGTTACTGTAAACACAGTACTTCAAAAATACCGTAAACAACGCACTTTTGACATTGTGGATGAAGGGCAGATTGAAGATGAAACCGAGGTAGAAATTGATAACGACGAAATTCCGTTGGATTTTCTACTAAAAATCGTTCAAGAGTTGCCAGATAGGTATAGATTGGTTTTTAGTATGTATGTGCTGGACGGGTACCAACATAAAGAAATAGCCGAAATGTTGAAAATTAGTGACGGCACATCAAAGTCTAATCTAGCGCGAGCAAGAGCTATTTTAAAAAGTAAAATTGAAGATTATAATGCAAAAAATAATAACACTTAAAGCATTATATGATTGTTTAGATTGAAGAAAATCCCTGCTTTAGGGTGGGGATTTTAAAAAAAAGATTACTCAGTTGGCTTCTATTTGCCAAAGCCAAAGAGTGAAGAAGCATGAAAGAAAAGAAAAACATAGACAACATTTTTAACGAAGGGCTTAAAAATTTTGAAGCCACTCCTTCGCCGCGCGTTTGGGAAAATATCCAGACCGAGCTTAATAAGGAGAAAAAAGACCGCAAAGTTATTCCACTGTGGATTAAACTTGGCGGTGTTGCTGCGTTAATTGCACTGTTGTTAACTGTTGGTAATTCACTTTACAACTCCTCAAATCATGAGGCCCCTGCAATCTCGAACGAAAATGTAAACTCGGTGAAAGAGAAGTTTGAAGACAATAATTCTGAAAACGAAAACTTTAATAAAGCTTCGCAAGTAGTTACTGAAGAAAAAATAGTTGAAAGTAAAACCGGTGGAGCCGAAAATGCTTTAAAAACGAACACTCCCAAAAGTGCCACGGATGCAAAATCTTCGAATAAAGTATTTAAAAATAATTCTGAAAAGATAAATCGTGCTGTAATTGCTTCTGAAAATACTTCGACAAAAAAGGCAATAAAAAACACTTCTAAAGATAATTTAAAAGAAGAAATTGCGACTGCAAAAGTTGTTTCAGAAGAAAAAAAAACCAATCCTATTTCAGATAAAACCTATAAAAATAACATTAAAAAAGACGTTGAGGTTTTTGATGCTAAAAAAGAAAGTCTCGCTAAAAATAATGCTCCGGCAAAAGATACGTCAAAAGAAAACATCCTTAAATCTGAAAAGGATTTAACAACCGAAAACAAAAACAAAAAATCAATTTTTGAAGCAATCGCTCAAAAAGACGAGCAAGAAATTAAAAAGACTACAAATAACAAACCAGACCGTCGTTGGAATATTGCTCCCAATGTGGCGCCTGTTTATTACAGCAGTTTAAATAATGGATCGTCTATAGACCCGGCCTTTAGTGATAATCCACAAAAAGGGGAGGTTAATATGAGTTACGGAGTGCAGGTAAGTTATGCTTTAAATAACCGTTTAAGCGTGCGAACCGGTATCAATAATGTAGATTTAAGTTACAGTACTAGCGGTATTGATGTGGGTACGGGGCCGGTGGCGCTGGCCTTGCAAACTGTAGATTACGGTGGTAAAGAAATTGTTGTAACTGCAGTAGATCGAGGCGAGTTAACCACTGCTAACCCTTCAAACGGATTTGGCGATATTATGCCAAAATCCACTAAAGGTGACCCTAAACTTATTCAAAATATTAATTATTACGAAGTACCTGTTGAGCTAAAATATGCGCTTATAAATGATAGGCTGGGCGTAAATGTGATAGGAGGATTGAGTACTTTATTTTTAGGAAATAATGAAATTTCTATAAAAGCCGATAATTTTAATACGGTGCTTGGAGAGGCAAACAATCTTTCTAATGTAAGTTTTTCAACTAATGTAGGGTTGGGTATTGACTATAAAATGTCTAAAAAATTTACGTTTAATATTGAGCCTATGTTTAAATACCAGCTCAACCCGTATACCAATTCGTCCGTTAATTTTAAACCTTATTATTTAGGGGTTTATAGCGGTTTTAGTTTTAGATTTTAGGTTAGTTTTTAGTTGAACTTGTTTGATTATACTTCAAGCAAACTGATTGAGAAAAAAACCGTTCTTCGCCATAGAGCGGTTTTTTTATTTGGAGGAAGTATTTTAAACAGTAGGTTTTAATAATTCGTTTAAAATTATTTCGCGCGTTTCTTTTTTTAACTCTTTTCGGTTTTCTAAAGTGAGTCCGGCGGTTGGTATAAGTTTGTGAACTTTAACCCGCATTTTTCCTGGTCCACCTTTAAAAAATGAATACGGAAAACGTTTTTTGTTATCGTGAAAAGTCATAGGTGCAATAGGTATTTGGTGCTCTATCGAGAGTCTAAAAGCGCCATCTTTAAATTCGTCTAACACAATTGAAAGGTCGTCGGGAACGCCGCCTTCGGGATAAATACAAACACTTAAACCTTCGCTCAAGCGTTTTTCTGCTCTTCTAAAAGCTTCTACACGACTCTTAGTATTTCCGCGATCTACCAAAATGCAGGTGCGTTTGTAGATGTAACCAAACAGCGGGATTTTGGCCAATTCTTTTTTACCAACAAAAACAAACGGATTTTTTGTTGCGTAAAACATTAGCATAATATCGGTCATTGAGGTATGGTTGGCCACAAACATATAGCTCTTTCCCTTTTCGTATAAAACCTCACGTTTAATAACAGGGTAGCAACCCATGCCATAAATAATAATTACCGACCATAAACGCGCTACTTTAAAGAAAAAAGGATACCACGAACGTTTTAAAATGCTAATTATTAAAAAAGGAAATAATATAATTGTAGCCAATGCAATTATTAGATAAAAGTAGATTCTATAAAAGGCTGCAAATATTTTTTTAAATATACTCATCGGGCATCAAAAGTAAGTAATTTGAGTGATGCAAATAAATCAAATAAAGTACCTTTGCTGAAATTTTTTAAGCAATGTCTAGAATACTAACCGGAGTACAAAGTACAGGTACTCCCCATCTCGGAAATCTTTTAGGAGCCATTATTCCCGCTATTGAAATGGCTAATAACCCAAAAAATGAGTCGTTTTTGTTTATCGCAGATATGCACTCATTAACGCAAATAAAAGATGCAAAAACGCTTCGCCAAAACACTTATAGCGTGGCAGCAACGTGGCTTGCCTTTGGTTTAGATATTGAAAAAGTAGTTTTTTATCGTCAAAGCGACGTACCACAAACCACCGAATTATCTTGGTATTTAAGTTGTTTTTTTCCATTTCAACGACTCACTTTGGCACATTCGTTTAAAGACAAAGCCGATAGGTTAGACGATGTTAACGCTGGGCTTTTTACATACCCAATGCTTATGGCAGCAGATATTTTATTGTACGATGCCAACATTGTTCCTGTAGGGAAAGATCAATTACAGCATATTGAAATAACACGCGATGTAGCCTCACGATTTCATGCGCAAATGGGCGAAACATTTGTATTGCCAGAAGGTAAAGTGCAAGAAGAAACTAAATATATTCCGGGTACAGATGGCTCTAAAATGAGTAAGTCTAAAAATAATTATATCAACATATTTTTAAATGATAAAGCGCTGCGGAAACAAGTTATGTCTATTGAAACCGATAGCACTCCATTAGAAGAGCCCAAAAATCCAGATACTTGTAATGTATTTGCTATCTATAAATTGTTGGCTAGTAGTGACGATGTTTTGCAAATGCGCAAAAATTACGAAGCAGGAAACTACGGCTATGGTCACGCCAAACAAGCCTTATTTGATTTAATAGTTGATAAATTTTCTGAAGAACGTGCTCGCTATAAATACTATATCGAAAACTTAAATGAAATAGATGCAGCCTTGGCAACAGGTGCCGAAAAAGCTAGAAAAGTTGCCGATGGTGTTTTAGAAAGAGTTAGAGAAAAGGTTGGGTACTAATTGCATTAAAATGTTTGCATAAGCGTAGTCGAGGCTTTATTATCTTCAACTGAAAAGTTCTTGACTGCGCTTAAATAGACAGCAATTTAAACCAACTGAAATAACTTTCCGGGCAGTGGTCTAATAACGCCTTTTAACTCCATATTCATTAAAATACTGGCGGTTTTATACGCAGGAATATTACATTCTAACGCAATTACATCTAAAAGTTCCTTTTCTTTTTTCTTTAAAAAATTGAAAATCATCTTTTCCTCTTCATTTAATTCTACAAAGAGTTGCGTTTGTTTGAATTTGTTTTTTTCTTTTAATTTCCAACCAAGCATATAAATAATATCGGCGGCGCTGGTAAGCAAATGTGCCTTTTGTTGTTTTATTAAATTATTACAACCGCGACTTTGTTTATCGCTTGCACGCCCAGGAACGGCAAAAACCTCGCGATTATATGAGTTTGCGATATCGGCAGTGACCAAACTACCACCTTTTTCGGCAGATTCAATTACAATGGTTGCTTCAGACAGACCTGCAATGATACGGTTTCGTTTTAAAAAGTTGTTGCGGTCAAACGAATCACTACTCCAAAATTCGGTTATAAAACCGCCGTTGTTTTCAATAGCTTGAACGTATTTTTTATGGTCTTTTGGATAAATTTGGTTCATCCCGTGCGCCAAGCAGGCAATATTTTGAAGCTTGTGGTCTATGGCTGCCTTGTGTGCACAAATGTCTACTCCGTAAGCCAAACCCGATACAATAACCGGGTTTAAAGGCGCTAATTCTTCAATTAAATTTTTACAAAAAGTATTGCCGTAGCTTGTTATTTTACGGGTACCAACAATGCTTATAATTTTTTTAGAAACTAAATCTATGTTGCCGCGATGAAAAAATATAATAGGGCCGTCTACGCAGTGTTTAAGTTTTTCGGGAAAGGATTTATCCTTAAAATAACTGTATTTAATATTGTTGTCTTCTATATATTTTATTTCTTCATCGGCTTGTTCTAATTGATAGTTGAGGTTCATCTCTTTAAGCCTTACTACCCCTATACCATCAATTTTTGCCAGATTACTTTTCTTTTCTTTAAAAATAGCCTCGGCAGACCCCATTTTGCGCAATAGTTTTTTTGCAGAAATATCGCCCAAATTTGGGATGCGCTGTAATGCTAACGTATAGCGAAGTTCATTTTTTGATAGCATATTTTTTTTGACGGTTTTAGGAGGGGAGGTTCATTAAAAATACAAAATTTAACTTGTTAATAAATTCGCAAAACAAAAATTGCATAAGTTTTAAAAAATCCTAATTTTGTTATTATGCAACTTACAACCTATATTTCCGACTTATTGTTTCGTTACGAATGTGTTATAATTCCTGGATTCGGGGCATTTTTAACGCGTCATACATCGGCTAAGATAGACGATGTTTCAAATACGTTTCATCCACCTTCAAAAATTGTTACTTTTAATAGGCAATTACAGGCAAATGATGGTTTATTTGCTAACTATGTTGCATCTGCCGAAAAGTGTAGCTATGAGGTAGCTTTACACCGAATAAGAAATTTTACTGCCCAATTGCTACGCGATTTAAACGAAGGGCAAACAATTCATTTTAAAAATATAGGGGAGTTTTCACTTAACGATGAAAAATCAATTCAGTTTAAACCTTCGGGGCAACAAAACTACAATACTGCTGCCTTTGGATTAGCGCCTGTAGTTGCACCAAAAATTAGCCGTGAAGTTTATAAAGAAGAAGTTGCCAATCTCGAGCAAAAAGCACCGGTATATTTTACTCCCGAAAAACGGCAGGCTAAGCCTTACCTTAAATATGCCGCAATTGCGGTTATTGCGCTTTCGGCAATTAGCTTTACAAGTTTAAAGGTGTATGAAAACCAAGTTGAAAAATTCAACTATGCCGAAAGAGAAAAAGCAAATTCACTTGTTGAAAATCAAATCCAGGAAGCAACTTTCGTAATTGAAAACCCGCTACCGGCACTAAGTCTTCACGTTTCAAAACACAGTGGCGTTTATCATATTGTTGCTGGCGCCTTCCGCAATGAGGAGAATGCGCAAAAAAGAGTGGCGCAATTACGAAAAAAGGGTTATTCACCTTTAAAGATGAAGGCTAACAAATATGGGTTGCACCAAGTTTTATACGCTAGTTTCGACAGTAAATTAGCAGCGCAAAAAAAGCTGCAAGAAATTCAGAAAACTGAAAATGCAGACGCTTGGTTGTTAGTTCAAAAAATTGAATAGGTAGCCATAAACCCCATTAAGCAATTTTTACGTAACCTTTTCTTCACATTTTTTTTGGATACATTCTTACTTTCTTAGGTATCTTTGCCAAAAATTTTATAGATGCAAGTTAAAACACCCAGCCAGTCTTTAACCGTATATACAGATATGGTTTTACCCAGTGAAACCAACCCAATAGGAAATATGTTTGGAGGAGAATTATTAGCGCGTATGGACAGAGCTGCAAGTATTGCGGCTCGCCGGCACAGCCGAAGAATTGTAGTTACTGCTTCGGTAAACCATGTTGCGTTTAATAAAATGATTCCGTTGGGTAGCGTTGTAACTGTAGAAGCCAAGGTATCTCGAGCTTTTAAAAGTTCGATGGAAGTTTATATGGATGTTTTTATTGAAGATCGCGAAAGTGGCGAGCGAAGCCTGAGTAACGAGGCTATTTATACATTTGTAGCTGTAGATGAAATGGGCAGTCCTGTAAGTGTTCCGCAAATTAAGCCCGAAACTGAACTAGAAAAAGAGCGTTATGAAGCAGCCTTAAGACGCAAACAATTAAGCTTAGTTTTAGCCGGAAAAATGAAGCCGAAAGAGGCTACCGAATTAAAGGCGATCTTTCAATAGATAGTAAAATCTTCTTGTAAATAATTGATTTGGTTAGTATTTAGCCGAAGCGTTTTTCTGTTAAAAAAATAAATTTTCAGAGAAAGGCTATCTCAATATACGCGGTATTAAATATATTTGATATTCTTTGTTTGAAATTTAAGCGAATTTCAATTAAAGCGTATTCTGAAATTATTTCAAAACCTAATTCAATTATGAGAAAAATTACAATTTCTTTCTTCCGAAAACTTTTATCCTTTGCACTCATGTTGGTGTGTGCCATGTCTTTTGGTCAAAACTCTGCCGATATTAATTTTCAAGGAGAGATCATTAAAATGCCTGAAAACATTGCAAACTTTCAATGGAGCCAAATGCCAGAATCTTCAAGATTGGCAGATGGTTATGTAGGATGGGTTCAATTTTACGAAACCCCTTCGCAAGCCGTACAAGATTCTTTTAAACAGAATAACTTAGAATTAATAGAATATATTCCTCACAAAACTTACTTGTTTTATTTCCCAAGTAATACTTCGGTTAGTTTTTTGCAAAACAGCGGTGTTAGAACTATTGTGCCTGTAGAGGCGAGTGCTAAAATTTCGTCTTCCCTAAAAAACCCACCTTTTGAAAGTTGGGCAAGAGATGGCGATAATATTTTAGTAACCCTACAATTTCATAAATATGTTGATGCCTCTTATGTAATTGAACAGTTGGCAGAGCATCAAATTACCGTAAAACAGCAGTATAAAGGATCCAATAACATAGATCTTTCTATTCCGGATAACTGCTTAGAAGATTTAGCAAACTTACCATTTGTAAAATGGGTTGAATTAATTGTAGCACCATCGGTTAAAGATGATACACGCGGCCGCAGTCTACATCGTTCTAGTAATTTGGATACCCAAACTACAGCAGGTAGAAATTATACAGGTTTAAATATTGGGGTTATGTGTCGCGACGACGGTATTGTTGGGCCGCATATTGATTTTCAAGGACGCATTGACAATACTTATGCAAGTGGGACCGGACAAACTCATGGCGATGGTGTTTCGGGAATTATGTCTGGCGCAGGTAATTTAAATCCGTCGTACAGAGGGATGGCAGCGGGATCTATGCTGTATGTTGTTAATTACCAACCTAACTTTTTGGATACACCAACCACTACTTTAATTAACAGTGGCGATGTTCTTATTACCAATTCATCTTACAGTAATGGGTGTAATGCTGGGTATACAAGTATTACACAAACGGTAGATACTCAGGTTAAAAACCTTCCAAATTTGCAACATGTATTTTCGGCTGGAAATTCAAACAACAATAATTGTGGATACGGTGCCGGTAACCAATGGGGTAATATTACAGGCGGACATAAACAAGGTAAAAACGTGATAGCAACGGCTAATGTTTATTTTGATGGTTCGCTGGTAAACTCAAGTAGCCGTGGCCCTGCTCACGATGGACGAATTAAGCCAGACATTGCGGCAAATGGACAAAACCAAATGTCTACCGGTGAAAACAATACCTACCGTAGCTTTGGAGGAACCTCGGGTGCTGCGCCAGGAATTGCAGGTGTTTCAGCACAATTATACCAAGCGTATTCTGAAGCAAACGGAAACGCTTTACCACCTTCGGCCCTAATTAAAGCTGCCCTATTAAATACCGCTAACGATGCGGGCAATGTTGGTCCAGATTTTAAATTTGGTTGGGGAATTGTTAACGGCTTACGCGCTGCAAAACTTATTGAAGACAACCGTTTTCTGTCTGATGTAATTACCCAAGGAGGGTCAAATTCGCACAGCATAAATGTACCTGCGGGTACAAAACAAGTTCGTTTTATGTTGTACTGGAGCGATATGCCAGCCTCTCCCGGAGCCAATCCTGCTTTGGTAAACGATTTGGATCTTTTGGTTACAGATCCTGCCAGCAATGTGTTGGAGCCATATATTTTAGATCATACACCTAACCCGGTAAACTTAAACTTACCAGCAACTACGGGACCAGATCATTTAAATAATATGGAACAAGTTTTAATTAACAATCCTGCGGCAGGAAATTACAGTATCGATATCTCCGGATATAATGTTCCTGTGGGACCACAAGAATATTTTGTTGTTTATGAAATTATTTCAGAAAATATAACGGTTACCTATCCAAATGCTGGCGAAAGCTTTGTTCCGGGCGAAACTGAATCTATTCATTGGGATGCTGTTGCAGTTAACACAACGCAAGACTTTGTTTTAGAATATTCGGTTGATAATGGAGCAAGCTGGAATGCCATTGCAACAGTGCCAAATACAACTACAAATTACGGATGGACCGTACCAAATTCGGTTACTGGTAGCGCCTTAATTAGAGTGAAAAATGGTGCTGAACAAGATGTAAGTGACGAGAACTTCTCCATTGCTCCTTTGGTTACTGGTGTACAAGTTAATCAAGTTTGTCCAGATGAGGCAACTTTTGCGTGGAACAATGTAAACGGTGCCGAATCATATGATTTATATATTTTGGGAGATAAATATATGGAAGTTGCAGGAACGTCTAACACGATGAGTGTAACCGTTCCTATTACAGACCCTTCTGAGCCTATTTGGTTTGCTGCAGTAGCTAAAAATGCAACCGATGGATGGGAAAGTAGACGTACTATTGCAAGGCATCACCCAGGAGGTTTGTTTAATTGTTCATTGACTAATGATGTAGGAATTACAACGTACAACGACCCAAGTGATTTTAACTTGGTATGTAATCCTGGTCCTGCAGTAGTTTCGGTACTTGTTATAAATACAGGAATCGATTCGCAAAGTAATTTTGACGTAAGCTACCAATTAGATAGTGAACCTGTAGTAACCGAAACTTTTACCGGTACCGTTGGTTCAGGGCAACAAGCTGTTTATGAGTTTACTACACCGTTAAATATTGTAAACTCAGCTACGTATACTTTAAATGTTACTGTAGATTTAGTAGGAGATCAAAATGCTAGTAATGATACAGATTCACTTACATTTTACGCTGCAACCGAAGCCGCTCAATTAGATTTTGCCGAACCTTTTGATGTAAATGGAATGCCGCCTGAAGGGTGGGCCATTTTAAACCCAGATAATGAAGATACTTGGGAACAACGTACAACTGTGGGTAGCGATGGATCACAAACCCTAACAGCTTATGTAGATAACTTTGGGTATAACGGTCAAGGCCAAGAAGATATGCTTCAAACTTTATTTATAGATTTAACAACTGCAACTTCGGCGGCACTAGATTTCGACTTGGCGAAGGCACAGTATTCTTCTGGTTTTTCAGATGCACTAAGAGTAGATGTATCTGTAGATTGCGGTGCTACTTTTACACAAATTTATTATAAAGACGGTTTAGATTTATCAACTGTTTCAGGGTATGTTACCGCCAATTGGCAACCAAATTCTGCTAACGATTGGCGTACCGAAAACATAGATTTAACGCCTTATTTAGGTGAAAATGTACAATTCCGATTTGTAAATATTAACGGTTATGGAAACGGAACATTTATAGATAATATTAATGTTAGCGGCGTTTTAAGTGTTGCTGAAGAAGATTTCAGAAACCTATCTATTTATCCAAATCCCGCGTCTAACGAAGTATTTGTAAATGTACCTTCGGCGCTACAAAGTGAAGTTTCTATGACTTTGTTTAACAGTTTAAGGCAACGTTTACAAACTATTTCAGAAAATGAAATGGCAGGAAAAACATTGGGCGTTTTAAATGTTTCTGAATATGCAAGTGGTGTATATTTTATAACTATTAAAGCTGGTGAAAAGTTTACCACCAAAAAGTTGATTGTACAGTAGTTTTAAATGTTTTATAAATTAAAAAGAGAGCCGTGATGGCTCTCTTTTTTTTACATTCTATAAATCCAATCGGCAGGATTAATTTTGGTTTTGTTTCTGTAGATATAAAACTTTAAAAGCGTTTTATTTTCGGTAGCGCTTTTTGCAACCGTGCCAATTATTTGTTTTGTGGTAACCTTATCACCGCGTTTAACGTTAACTGTTGCCAGATTACTATAAACAGATATATAATCTCCATGTTGAATAAAAACAACCTTATTTGCTCCCTTTATAACCTGAATTGCCATTACTTGACCTTTAAAAATAGACCGTACGGGTTCGTTATCGGCAGTGGCAATTTCTACACCACTATTGCTTGTAGTTACATTCGGAAATTGAGGATGACGGTGTGTGCCAAAACTTTTGGTAACCATCCCTTTTTCAACGGGCCACGGCAACTTGCCTTTGTTGCTTGTAAAGCTGGCCGCCAATGCTTTATCTTCTGCGGTTAATGAAAATTCATCTTTTTTAGCAGGTTTTGTAATAACATTTTTGGTAGAAGTATTTGTGCTTTTATCCGCTGCTTTGGCCGCTAAGGCTTTTTCGCGCGCAATCCTGTTTGCTTCTTCAATTGCCGCTTTAATAAGCTTGTCTATTTGTTTGTCTATTGCATCGGCTTCTTTTTGTTTCTTTCTAATTTGCGATGCAAATTTCGATTCGTCTTTTTTAAGCGTTGCAATTAATGCTTGTTGATCTTTTCTTTCTGCGGTTAATTGAGCTTTTGCAGCTTTGTTTTCGGCAATTAAACTCTGTTTTGTTTTTTTCTGGCTAATTAAATCTTCGTTTAATTTTTGTAATTCTTCAGTTTTTAATTTTATACCTTCGCCTTGCTTTTTTCTGAATTTAGCATACTGTTTCATATACTGAACACGCTTGTATGCTTGCAGAAAATTTTGGGAAGACAGCAAAAACATAATGCGACTTTGTTGGCTTTTGCTTTTATAAGATTTTTGAATCATAGCAGCATAATCTGCCTTCATAACTCTTAACTCCGCTCTTAGCGCACTTATTTTTTTAATATTATTATTGATATTTCGAGTGAGAAAATTGGCTTGCTGGTTAGTAACACGAATTAAATTTTCAATAGCCGAAATACGCTGATTAAGGTCTTCAACTTGCGTAAGTACAGATTTTTCCTCCTTTTTAGTTTTAAAAAGCAGCGAATTAATTTGTTTAATTTCCTCTAAAATAGCTTTTCGTTTTTCCTCGAGTTGCTTTTGTTTATCTATTTGTGCAGATAAAGTAGCGCCCGAAAATAAACAGAGAACTATTAATAAATATGTGCGTAATTGCTTCATTTAATTAAGTTGAATTGCTTCGTACCCTTCCGGAATTTTAAAAGGAAAACTTACTCGTGCGTTTAAGTCTATTTTTCTGTAATTAATTTCAATAGCCGTTTTCTTCCCGCTTTCCGAAGTATTTATAAAAATATTTGTCGGTAAAAATTGGTTATCGATAAGTTGATAGTCGCCATAACGAATGCTTAATAACCTATTGTCGCGGGGTTGCGAAAGTGTTTCGGCGGCTATTTTAAAGTTTTCGGGATTGATTAATATTGAATGAATAAAATCTTGTGGTTGTTGCTGCGGAATTACTTTAAATTTATTTTGAAATAGCTGCGAATTGTATTCTTTAGCGTTTAAAGTGAATATGGATTGTCCTAAAAGTAAATTTTGCGCTTGCTGAAAATTTATAGGGGTGCCCAACCAATCTCCCAATAGCGTGAAATCGCCCTCAAAATAGGTGTTTCCTATGGTTTCGTAATAACTAACTTGCGAAGGTGTAATATAGACTTTGGCAATGGTGATGCCTAAAATAGAGGCTTTAATCCAAATTTTCTTGTCCTTTTCCATTCGTAAACTCACGGTAATACTTTGCGTTTTTTCCTCGGTATCGTACACCAATTGAACCCTTCCAGCTAAGGTTTTAAAATTGGTTTCTGCAGCCTTGTGCCAAGTGATTATTTCTTTGGTAGTAGCCTTTTTAGCTTCGGCAACCTTTTTTACGCCACCGCAGGAAGTAAGCAACAGTAAAAATAGTAGAGAATAAAGGGTTAATCTCATAATGTTTTAATTGGGTAATTTTATGGCAGCCGCCTTTTCTAAATACATTTTTTCTTTTTTGCTATTTCCTTGCGATTCATATGCAATAGCAAGCTGATTGTAAAAATCTTGCTCCATTTTTGGATTTTCAAAAATAAAGTCTAGCCCGCTTTCTAAACTTTCAATCGCGTCACTATGATTGCCTAACGCGTTGTTTGCCACCCCATTTAGCAAATACAATAACGCTTGTGCCGGAAATATTTCGAGCCCTTGTGAACTTAGCTTTTGGGCAGCTTCAAATTTTTTAAGGTCTATTTGAAATAGCAACGTGTTTTTTAATAAGTTGAAATTATCTGGGTTTACCAATATGCCTTTTTCATACGCCATTAATGCATCTTCTTTTCTATTGTTGGCCGCATAGTAATCGCCCAACTTTTCATAAACCCGTTTGTTGTCTTCGGCAAAATTTGCTACAATTTCGGTTAACTGGCTTTCGTACGACGGATTGTTATTAACAAAATGAATAAAATCGCCCAGTACTTTATATTTTGTTTCCTGGTCTACTTGGCTTGTATTAAAAACGATATTCATAGACTTAACAGCTTGTAAAGGCTTATTATCGTCTAAATAAAACTTGTAAAGTGCTAAATGAACTAATTGAGATTGTGGATTGTTTTTTAGTAGACTTTTGGCGGTTTCGAAGGCTTTTTCTTTGTTGCCTTGTTCGCTATATAGAAAAATTAAGTTGAGGTATTCTCTTTCATTCTTAGGATTGTCGTCAATTTTTTCTTCCAAGTTTTCAATCGCGCCATCGGTGTTTCCTGTTGCACGATATATTTGAGCTCGAAGTGCGTTGCGAATATCGCTTTCACCCCACGAAAGATCCAGTTGGTCTAAAAGAGAAAGGGCTTTATTATATTGTTTTGTAAGGGCGTAAAGATTTGCGAGATCTTCTTTATAATCTTCGTCAAAAGCAATTAACCGTTGTACCAAAGGAATTGATTTTTCATAATTTTTTTGCTGGTGATAGAGTTCGTATAACTGTTCTAAAACATCTAATCTATCGCCTTGGCTTTGAAGCACTTTGTTAAAATTTGTTTCGGCCGCGACATATTGTTTTAAATAGGTGTGGTTTTTACCCATTTCAAAATGTACCACTGCCTTGTTTTTTTCGCTGTTTGCGGCTTTTTCGGCTTTGTGTAAAGCGGTTAAGGCGAGGTCGTAATTTTCGATACCTTTTTGCTTTAGCGCTTCAAAAAAATGTTCTTGAAATTCATCTTTTACCTGGCCCAATTCATCCATAGGATTACTAATTGAGTCGCCCTTAATTTCTTGCGCAACTATTTGGTTTGAAACAAAAAGTGCGAAGAAAAAAATGATTTGGTATGTAGGTTTAAATTTCAAGATAAAGCGTTGACTTATTATTTTAATTGTGAATAATCTCCTATACTCACATTGGTAAAATTACCATCAAATGTAGCATAATTACCAATCATTGCATTGTCTAAAGTAGCATTCTTAACAGTAGTATTTGTTTGAATAATACTGTTTTTAACGGTGCTATTTTCTATTATGGTGCCCTTTCCAATAGAAGCAAATGGGCCTACGGTGCTATTTTTTAAAACTACATTTTCGGCAATAAAGCAAGGTTCAATTATTTTTGAATTTGTATTAGTGATGTTTTCTGCAACTAATTGCGAATTTGAATTGGCTAAAAAACCGAGCATTCTTTTATTAGTTTCAACGGTAACTTCTTTGTTTCCGCAGTCCATCCATTCATCTACAGTGCCCGTTTTAAATATTTTGCCGGTATCCATCATTCTTTTAATACCGTCATTTATTTGATATTCGCCGCCGTTAATTATGTTGTTATCCAGGACGTACTGCAATTCATTTTTTAATTGAGCAACATCTTTAAAATAGTAAATACCTATAACGGCTTGATTGCTCACATATTCTATTGGCTTTTCTACAAGCTCTATTATTTCTTCTTTTTCATTGAGATTTACTACACCGTATGCTTCGGGGTTTTCAACAACCTTAGTCCAAATAACCGCATCGGCTTCTTTATCTAAATTAAAGTCGGCTCTAATTAAAGTATCGGCATACGCAATTACTGCGGGTCCCGAAAGCGATTCTTTGGCGCACATTATGGCGTGACCCGTACCTTTGGGTTCTAACTGTCTGTAAATTGTAGGTTTAGCATTTAAACTTTCGGCTAAATTTTCGAGATCTTTTATTACATCGTCCCCAAAAAAAGCGGGATCACCAAGAATAAAGGCAATTTCATCTATTTCTTCGTTTAAAACTGCTGCAATATCTTCAACAAGACGGTGTACAATTGGTTTTCCGGCTACGGGAATTAACGGTTTAGGAACGGTAAGGGTATGTGGGCGAAGGCGACTTCCGCGGCCTGCCATTGGTACTATTATTTTCATATTTATGTCCGTAAATGTGGCTTATTTAATGTTATTTTTTACTAAAGTGCGATAGGTCGTGTTTTTTATTTTGTTCCTGTTGAACCAAATCCGCCAGTGCCGCGAGAAGTTTCGGTTAACTCATTTACTTCTTCCCATACAGCGCGTTCGTGTTTTGCAATTATTAATTGTGCAATTCGCTCCCCGGGTTCAATGGTGAAATTTTCGTTTGAAAGATTGACCAAAATCACTCCTATTTCACCCCGATAATCTGCATCAATGGTACCAGGAGCATTTAAAACGGTAATTCCTTTTTTTGCTGCAAGCCCACTTCTTGGTCTTACTTGTGCTTCATAGCCTACGGGCAATTCAATAAAAAGTCCAGTTTTTACAATGGTTCTTTCCAGCGGTTTTAAGGTAACAGACTCTTGTGTATTTGCACGTAAATCCATTCCTGCCGAGGCACTCGTTTCATAGGAAGGTAAAGAATGTTCAGACTTATTAATTATTTTAATATTCGCAACGTTTGAAATTTGTTGAATAGAACTCATAAGATTTTTATCGTATTTATTTAACTGTTAAAAATGGCATCTTGCGTTTTTAGGTTTTAGATTAGCTTTTAACAATCTTTAAAAATTCATTTTTTTCAAAATAGTATATAATTCCTGCAAATACTAATAGTAACGTAGTTCCTATCCAGATATTTCTGTTAAAAACATAAAAGGAAGCTGCCGAGAAACTTATGGCTATTAAAAGGTATAAAATAAGCCTTTTAATATTATAAGGAACGTAGTAGTATTTACGGCCGTAAAGATACGAAAGCACCATCATACTACCATAGGCAGCAAGGGTAGCAATAGCCGAGCCCATATAACCTACTACAGGAATTAGTGCAAAATTTAGCACAAGGGTTATAAGCGCTGCAAACGCCGAAATATATGCGCCAAATTTTGTGCGATCTGTAACTTTGTACCACACCGAAAGGTTGTGGTAAATACCCAAAAATAGATTGGCTAATAAAATTAACGGTACAATTTTTAACGCCTCCCAATATTGTTCGTTAGGAATTAATATTTGTTTAAAAATATCGATATAAACCACTACGGCAAGTAGGATTAAGCATCCAAAAACGGTAAAATATTTTGTAATAGTTGCATAGGTAGACTTTGCATTTTTGTTGTTTGAATGATTAAAAAAGAAAGGTTCTATTCCCAATCTAAACGCCATAACAAAAAGGGTCATAAACATTCCTAGCTTATAACAAGCAGCGTACAAGCCTACTTGTACTTCGGCGATATTTTGTGGTAGCAAATATTTAAGTAAAATTCTATCAAAGGCTTCATTAATGCTAAATGCAATTCCTGCAAACAATACAGGTAGAGCGTATTTTATCATCTGTTTCCAAATGTGTTTGTCGAACCCAAATTTTATTGTTACATATAGCGGTAAAAGCAAAATTAATGTAAATGCGCTCGCTATTAAATTTGCAATAAACACATAAACCACCTTGTTGTCTGGAAACCACATGACGCTCCAAAAGTTACTATTGGTAGCTAATTTCGGAAGTATTAAAAGGAAGAAAATATTAAACGATAAATTTATTACAACGTTTAAAATTTTAATTACTGCATACCGCATGGGTTTTTCGTTCACCCGAAACCACGCAAAGGGTATTACCACTAGCGCATCTAAGACCAAAATAAGTAAACCGTAAGTAATATATTCTGTGTTAAAGTCTGCAGTATTCGCAATAAACTCTCTAAAAATTAAGGTTATCGACAAGAAGAGCAGGGTTGATATTGTTAGGGAAGTAAGGGTAGTGGATTGTACCTTTTTTTGCTGCATTCCCGCTTTTGTGACAAATCTAAAAAACGCCGTTTCCATTCCGTAACTAAGCACAACATTCCCTAAAATTAAAAATGCCATTACGGTTGAGTACACGCCGTATTCTTCTGGTAATAAAACTTTTACGTATAGCGGAACGAGTAAAACTGTTAAAATGCGAGGTAATACAGTAGCGAGCCCGTAAATAAAAGTTTGTTTAAATAGTTTTTTAAATACGCTCAAGTATGATTATTTTTTGATAAAGTTAGCAGTAAAAGTACTTAAAAATAAGGGTTTTTGAGTAGTATGATGATAAAGCTCCTTTATAAAAAAAGATTGGAAATTTCATCTGTAATTTTGGTGGGTCTAAATGTTTTGGCATCTAAAAAACACCATAGGGTTTTCGCTTCAACAATCACTTTGTTGTCTTTGGGGCGAATTATTTTATAATGGCGTTCGCTTTTTACACCTTCGTAATTATCTATCCACGTTTGGGTTTCGAGTTGGTCGCCTAAAAACGATGGATTTTTATACGAAATAAAATGATTTAAAACCACCCAAACGTTTTTATTGCGTTGTTCCTGAGTAGTTTTTGCATTCCAATGCGCTTCGGCAGCATCGAGACACCACTGCAAATACGTTACATTATTAACGTGATTTAAGTTATCGATAGCCGAAGATGGCACCGTAAACTGCTGTTTAAAAACTTCCGATTTCAAAACCCTAATATTAGTTTAGCAATTAAAAAGTAAGTAAGTATCCCGAAGATATCGTTGCTGGTAGTAATAAAAGGCCCTGTAGCCACCGCAGGGTCAATGCCTCTTTTATCTAATAAAATAGGCACAAAAGTACCAATTAGCGCTGCCAAAACAATTACTGAAATTATAGCCACACCAATGCTTACAGATTCCAAATAGGTTGTAAAAAATAAAAAGTGACTTATTAATAAAACTACCAAAGCTATGGCAATGCCATTTACCAATGCCAGTGTAGATTCTTTTAAAAGTCGAGCGAGTAAATTTCCTTTTAAGGAATCGTTTGCGAGTCCTTGTACCACAATAGCGCTACTTTGTACGCCTACGTTTCCGGCGGTAGCTTGAATAAGCGGCACAAAGATTATTATCTTCGGAAATGTGGCCATCATATCTTCAAAACCTGTAATTATACTCGCGGCGCCTAAACCGCCAAACATCCCAATTAAAAGCCACGGCAAGCGCGCTTTGGTTTGTTTAAAAATACCGTCGTCTGCCTCAACATCTTGGCTAATACCCGCCGCCATTTGGTAATCTTTTTCGGCTTCTTCTTTAATAAAATCTACAATATCGTCAATTGTAATTCTACCTACTAAAATGCCGTTATCGTCTACTACGGGAATGGCCTCCAAGTCGTATTTCTGCATTATTCTCGCAACTTCTTCGGCTTCGGTGTGTACGTTTACATAATCTACTTTTGGGATATAAACTTCGCTTATATGTGCTCGTCCTGGAGCGGTAAGCAAGTCTTTTAGCGAAAGTCTTCCTTTTAGTTTTCCAAACTTATCGGTTACATAAATAGAATGAACTCTCGTAACATTTTCGGCTTGTCGCCGCATTTCGCGTACGCAACCTGCAACCGTCCACGTTTCTTTAACTCTAACTAGCTCTTTTGCCATTAATCCCCCGGCAGTATCTTCATCATACCTAAGAAGGTCCACAATATCGGCTGCGTGAACTTGGTCTTCAATATGGCCAATAACTTCGTTTTGAACATCGTCATCGAGTTCGGCAATAATATCGGCCGCATCATCGGTATCCATCTCTTCGAGCTCATCGGCAATTTCGGAGGGCGAAAGTTGGTCTAAAATTCGCTCTCGAAAATCGTCATCGAGTTCAATTAAAATTTCACTGGTAACTTCACTGTCGAGCAACTTAACTATATAGGTTGCTTCGTCTAAATGTAGTTCTTCAAGTAATTCGGCAATATCGGCAAAGTGAAATTCTGCCAACAACACTTTTAGCCCATCACCATCGTTAGTGGCAATGAGCTGTTCAACTTGTTCGATAAAATCATCTGTTAGTTGAAATTGCATCGTTTTCCAGTTTTTTTGTAAGGGCTATGAATTGTGAAACAGATAGTTGTTCTGGACGCTGGCCAAAGATAGCATCTTCTTTTAGTTTATCGCTTAGATTAAAGGATTTTAAGCTATTGCGAAGTGTTTTTCTGCGTTGTTGAAAGGCTGTTTTTACAACTCTATAAAACATCTTTTCGTTACAATCTAATTTTAAATTTTCTTTGCGTGTAAGTCTTAAAACCCCGCTATCTACTTTGGGTGGCGGGTTAAACACTGTGGGAGGTACGGTAAATAGGTATTCGGCCTTGTAAAATGCTTGGGTAATTACCGAAAGAATACCGTAAGCTTTGCTTCCTTCTTTTTCGCAAATGCGTTGTGCAACTTCTTTTTGAAACATTCCGGTAAACTCTGGAATTTGCGATTTCCACTCCAACATTTTAAATACAATTTGGGTTGAAATGTTATACGGAAAATTGCCGGTAATACTAAATTGCTCCTCGCCAAAAAGCTGCGATAAATCGTACTTTAAAAAATCTGCTTCAACAATTTTTAGATTTTTATTCGGATAGTTTTTTTCGAGATATGCAATAGATTCGGTGTCTAAATCCATTGCAATTACCTCCACATTTTTATTAATTAAATATTTGGTAAGCACGCCCATTCCAGGGCCAATTTCTAAAACATTTTTGTAGCCATTTAACGTAAGCGTATCGCTTATTTTTTCAGCAATTGTTTCATTTTTTAAAAAGTGTTGCCCAAGATGTTTTTTGGCGCGAACAGTTGTTGCACCTATCTTTTCATTTGGCTTATTTAAATTTTTGCTTTTCATTAAAATGCTTACAAGGGTAATTGAAGCCTCTTTTTTTTATTTGTTAAATAGTTCGTTATGCGCTTCGCCAATTACCTCCAGCTCGGTGCGAAAAGCTACAAATTTACCTTCAAAAGGGCCGCTCTTTGCTCTAAGCTGGTCTGCATCTTCGTCATAGTATTTTTCGAGGGTTTCTTTACTATCTGTAAAAAACTGCACCGAATAGGTTGTGCCTCCCATTTCTTCTTCAATAACAACACGAGTCATTAGCGCTTTGCTAAATTTACCCGTGGCTAACATATCTGGAATATGTTCTGTCTTCATCCAGTTTATCCACTTATCGTGAATTACTTGGTCTACATTTATGGTAACGTTGTAGATATACATAATTTTATCAATTTTAATTTTTAAATCTTTTTTAAAGTTGAAGTTTGTTAATTGATGGCGTCGCCACGAAGGGAGCGATACCGTTTTCGCGCTTCAACAAAATATATACTATTAGCATAGTTAAATATTATAGCTTCGTAATGTTTTTTGGCTTCTTGGGGTTGGTTTAAATTTAGCTCGTAAATTTTGGCTAATTTGTAATGCGCATCATCTGCCAAAATATCGTCGCTATAAAACTGCAGTACTTTTAAATAATTGGCTTCGGCTTTGTTGTAATTTTTAGTTTTTTCGAATATTTCACCCTGTTTTAACAAAGCTTCGTCTTCAATGCTTTCGCCTTTGTGTTCGGTTAAAATATCGTCCAAAATTTTAATTGCTTCATTATGTTTATCTTGAAAAGATAGCAAATGTGCACGTGCGTATTTTTTAAGTGCCGTTTGGGTTGAGTCTTCTAATGAATTGTCCCGAATAAGTAAGCTTAGGTGCATAGCGTCATTAGCAATTAATTGCGAAGTAGATTTTTTTAACACATCTAATTGCACTTGTGCCCATTCAAAATCGCCTTTAAAATAGCTGGTTCGCGCAACTTTATATCGTGCTTCTTGGGCAAGCACGTTGTTGGGAATTTTATTCTGAATTTGCGAATAATAAATTAACGCCTGATTAAACTTTTCGTCTAAAACCAAAACATCTGCAAGCTCCATTATTACACGTGCTTCTTGATAAACCGATAGATTGTATGCCGAAAGTTCTTTAAGATTGTTGATGGCAATTTCTTTTTTGTTGGCTTTAGAAGCTAAAAAACGATTGAAATCTAATTGCAGCAAATAGGTTTCGGCGGTACGACCAAATTTGTCTAATAAGGCTTCAAATTCGCTTTCAATTTTTGAATAATTTTCGGGAACTGCAGTTTCCACCGCAATTGTCATAAGTATTTGATACCCTTTTAATTTGTCTTGTGGCGTAAATGAATTTTCAATTACATAATTTACAATACTTCTGCCTGTTTCATAATCTTTATCTACAATGGCAATACGGGCTAAGTTGGTAATACTATTTAAGTCGTGCCCCACGCGTTTATAAATAGCTTTTTCCTGCGTAAATGCTTTTTTATATTCTTTTTGTTGAATAAATAGCCAGCTTAATAATTGGTTGTATAAAATATCTGGATTTTGCTGCGACCGTTGTAATAGGGCTTTTCGAAGCAAAATATTGGCTTCGTTATTGGGGTCTTCTGAAATATATAAACTGAAATATCGCTGCGCCGCCCCTTTAAATGAATTATTTTTAATAACCAGCCCAAGGTAACTATCAAACATTTTTTCTAGCTGTCCTTGCTCTCCGTAAATTTGTGCGAGCTGCATGTTGAAGTCTAAGCGATCGCTAATGGTCATTGCTTTTTCATAAACTTTAACGGCTTCATCGAGGAGACTGTATTTTCTAAACGCATTGCCAATGTTGTAGGAATAGTGGGGATTTTCATCAATTGCTGCAATGGCTTTGTTGTAGTTTAAAGTAGCTAATTGCAGCTTGTTTTGAAGCGAATAGTTGTAGCCTAATTCTACGTATAACTGCGGAAAATTTCTGCCATTGCCCAATTTGCTTTTAATAAGGTTTTCGGCTTCTAAAAATTTTTCGAGTTGTTGGTAGCTTTGTATTACGCCCATAAAGTAATCTAGACGATAGGGGTTTTCCTTTAATAGCTTTTCATAAATGCGCAACGACTTTTCAAATTCGCCGTGTTTAAAATAATTTTTAGCAAGAGCATCGGTTTGCGAAAAGCCCGACACACAGCATAAAAAGCATAAAATAAATAGAAAATTGCGCATGCCGTAAATATAAACAAATGACCCGATAGGTACGGGTTTATTGGTGATTTTATGAATTTATTTGGATATAATTCTGGTTTTATTAATTGAAGTATTCTGAAAATAAAAAAGTCGGAAACATCACTATTTCCGACTTTTCTAAAAATATTTATAAAAATTAGCCTAAATCTTCTAAATCTAATTCGTCTATGGCATCCCAGGTTTCATCCAAATCCATGTTGGTACCTTTGGCTTCAAGGTAAAACCTATTGCCTTCCATAACTTGAATTTTGCTGTTATTGTTGCGCGATTTGTACTCTTCAATGGCTTTTTTGCCATCTTTTTTTACAGTTCGGCGCGAGCCATTTTCATCTTCTTCTTCAAAATCTTGGGTTAGCATCATTCGCATCGCGGCGGTTGCTGCGGCTCCCATTTGTCCTGCTCCATCAATAACATTTATAGAAAACTTTTTAGATTTATCTTCGTTGGCGTAAGTGGCCTCAATAGACGAAATATTCATCATGCCGGCTTTTCCTGCTTTATAACTAATGCGGTTCATTCCATTAATATCGTCGGGCATCCACGATTTTAGCTCTTCGTTTGTGAGTGGAGTTAATTCTCGCAACTCTTGCATATCGTCTTGCATATTGGTCATTTCCTTTACCGCGTTGGTAGTGTTGGAAACGGCATCTTTGGTCTCTTTAATTTTTTCACTTACAGGATTGTCTTTACAGCTTAGCAATGCTGCAAAAATTGAAAATGCTAATACATACTTTTTCATAAATTGATATTTTATTAGTGATTATGGTTAATTGAACCGCTAATATAATCAATATGAATAAGATGGATAAATTCAATAAAAAAATGATTGCTGAAAAGTTACATTTCGGAAGCAACTTTTTCTAATTGATTATACCAGTTTTCACCAAATTTGCGAATAAGTGCAGTTTTTACAAATTTATAAACGGGTACCTGCAGTTCTTTGCCCAAAGTACAGGCGTCGTCGCAAATAGGCCAACGGTGGTAATTTACTGCCGAAAACTCGCTGTAAGCTTGGACTCGCACAGGATATAAGTGGCACGAAATAGGTTTTATAAAATCTACTGTTTCTTCGGTTAGCGCACCGGCATTATAAGCATCTTCAATTCCGCAGCTTGCAATACCGTGGTCGGTAAAAGTTACGTAAGCACATTCTTTACCTTCAACGAGCGGAGTTTCTAACTCCTTATTGCTGGTTGTAATATAGGTGCCATGTTTTTCGATGGCAGCTATCCCTTCTGCTCGCAAAAACGGTTTTACCTTGGGGTAGATACTTTCTAAGATTGGTGCCTCCTCGGCGGTAACTGGTGCGCCAGCTTCGCCTTCAATACAACATGCGCCTTTGCAAGCGTTTAAATTGCACACAAAATCTTTTTCGATTATATCTTCAGATACTATGGTTTTCCCTAATTGAAACATGCCGCAAAGATAATTTCTTTATACATTTTAAATAGTAGAATTTCTGCTTTTATTGTGGGTGTTATTTTAGGACTCCCAATATTATTTCCTAATTTTGCCACCAGAAACTAAAGCCATGACATTAAATTTCAAAGAAATAGTTACTGCCACAATGGTGCTTTTTGCTGTAATCGATATAATTGGTAGTATCCCCATAATTATAGGGTTACGCGATAAAGCGGGGCATATTAACTCTGGAAAGGCTTCCATAATTGCCGCAGTAGTAATGGTAGTTTTTTTGTTTTTAGGAGAACGTATTTTAAATTTAATTGGGGTAAACGTTAATGAATTTGCTGTTGCCGGGGCGCTTATTTTGTTTTTTATGGCTTTAGAAATGATTTTGGGGGTTACACTTTTTAAGGAAGGCAGTACTAGCCCAGACATGGCGTCTATTTTTCCGCTTGCATTTCCGTTATTGGCGGGGCCGGGAAGTTTAACCACTTTGCTATCGCTTCGTGCCGAATTTGATTTACAAAATATTATTGTAGCAATTTTTGTAAATATTGTAATTATCTACGTAGTTTTAAAAACATCGGCGAAGCTGCAAAGATTTTTAGGAAAGAACGGAATTGCAGTAATTCAAAAGATATTTGGTGTAATTTTGCTCGCTATTGCAGTAAAGTTATTTACTTCAAACATTCAAGAACTTTTTAATTATTAATACTATGAAAATCTTTATTTACATATTAATTGCCTTAGCTGCAGGGTTAGTGATTTTTAATATCGCTAACTTAAATTTCAGCAATTTATTGGAAGGGGATAGCGCCGTTGCTTTTATATGTGTATTGGCTGGATTTTGTTCTATTTTGCTTTTAACTATTTTGTTGATTTCTAAGAAAATTGAAGCTTCTTCAAAAATGGTTAAGCAGTAATACAGTTACTCGTTTTTCGAGTTAATTGTAGCTTCCATCTCTAAGACCTTAAGTAGCATAGGGTCTTTTTCATTAAGTATTATTTCAAACTCATTTGGGCCAAATAATTGTTGCGCAATATTGGCTTTTATAGTCCGCTTTAGTTGTTCGCGGTAATTGGATAAGTCAATTTCGGCTTCGTTAAAATTAGCGTATGTTATAAATTCACCAATAAGATTGGTGTCTACTTTAAAGTTTTTCCGAAAAGCTTCAAAATCCATGTTTTTAAAAACGGCTCTATTTTTTTCGAGATACTCAAATATAAAATAGCTCATAAATCCGCTTTTGGAAATATATTGCAAGGTTTCATTTTCAATACTTGTGTCCTTTGGTACAAAAACATCGGGTATTATGCCGCCGCCACCGTAAACCACCTTACCCTTTGGTGTGGTAAATTTTAAAGAATCGGCAACTTTTATGCTATCAGCGTGGCGCAATTCGCCGTTGTAATATCGTTTTTCGTAATCGTTATAATAACTGTTAATACCGTTGTTATACGGCCGCTGAATTGATCTACCAGTTGGGGTGTAATACCGAGCAATCGTTAAACGCACAGCGCTTCCGTCCCCCAAAGACATTTCTCTTTGCACCAAACCTTTGCCGAATGATCTTCTGCCTATAATGGTGCCTTTATCGTTGTCTTGCAAGGCGCCGGCAATAATTTCGCTAGCCGAGGCAGAGTTTTCATTGATAAGCACATATAATTTTCCGTGTTCAAAATCGCCACGCCTTGTAGCATACGTTTTATTTATGTCGCCAGATTTATTTTTAGTGATTAAAACTAGTTTGTCTTTCTCCAAGAACTCATCGACAATTCTTTCGGCTGTTGAAATATAACCCCCCGGGTTATCGCGTAAATCTAAAACCAATTTCTCGATTCCCTTATCCTGTAATTCGTCCAAGGCAGATTTAAATTCTTTAAAAGTAGTTTCTGAAAATCGATTAATTTTTATGTAGCCAAGCTTATCTTCAATTACATATGAAGCGTCTACGCTTACAAGCGGGACTTGTTTTCTTCTTAAACTAAATTCTAAAACTTTATCTGCACTGGGTCTATAAACCTTGAGGCTTACTTTGCTATTGGCTTCACCCTTTAAAAATTTTGAAATACTATCGCGATCTGCTATGTTTCCAAATAGCTTTCGGCCATCTGCCGAAATTATTCGGTCACCGCCTTTAATTCCTGCTTTGGCAGCGGGGCCGCCCTTAATAGACCTAATTACCGCAATAGTATCATTGTAAATATAAAAACTTACGCCTATTCCAATAAACGCACCGCGCATATCGTCTGCGTTGTGTTCGTATGCTTTTTTAGGAATGTAAATAGAGTGTGGGTCTAAGTTTTTTAATATCCCGTGAACGGTTACATCTACAATACTATCGGTGTTAATGCTATCTACGTATTCATAGTCTATATAATCAATAAGTCTATTGAGTTTGTCTTTTTTTGAATTGGTAGCAAATATTTTTTCGGTAGTATCGCTAAAATTAAGTTTCGAACCCAATAATACCCCAATAGCGAGCGCTAAACCAATATAAAGTGGTAAGTATTTTTTGTATTTACTATTTTTTAATGACGTTTTATCTTTCATTCTGCTATTTCCAATTCTGAAATTTTCTGAACGCTAACACCAGCTTTCTTTAGAAAAGTAATTCCAGAATTGTCTTTGTATTCATTTAAATAAACCATGCGTTTTATTCCTGCTTGGTGAATTAATTTACTGCAATCTTTACAGGGAGACATGGTAATATATAAGGTTGCTCCCTGGCATGCGTGAGTGCTGGAGGCAACTTTTAATATTGCATTGGCTTCGGCGTGTAATACGTACCATTTTGTATAACCTTCCTCGTCTTCGCAAATATTTTCGAAGCCGGTGGGAGTGCCATTGTAGCCATCGCTAATTATCATTTTATCTTTAACAATAAGTGCGCCAACTTGTCTTCTTTTACAATATGAAAGTTTGCTCCATTCAAGCGCCATTCTAAGGTAGGCCACATCGTACTTGCGTTGTTTACTGTCGTTCATTCAAGTTTAAAATTTACAGATAAAGAGAGAAATAGGTTATAATTTCAATAGTATTACAATTAGCCTAAAGCATAGCAAACTAAAATTTAAAAACGAAATTACGTTGTATGGTAGCTTCTGCCAAAAAAAATGCTGTTAACTTCCTGCCAAATTATTTTAAAATGTAACTGTAGCTGAGGTTAAAAGCTAAACAATAAATGTCTGCTTTTATTGTAGCTACAAGGTTTATTAAAATATCCAATTGTCTATTACCATAGGTATTACCATTCCTATTACAATTGAAGACACAACCAAAATCCAATCGCGTTTGTTGAATCTAAAAATAGTTTGAAATATAAAACTTAGTATCAAAAAGATGATAACCACAATAATTTGTGCCGTTTCAATTCCTAAGGCAAATTCTAAAAGCGGTAATAATTCGCGATCGCTTTGTAATTGGTTGTAAAATGAAGCGAAACCCAAGCCATGAATTAATCCAAAGAACAGTGTAACCGTATAAAAAACGGTCATTTTTTCAACCCGTTTGGACTTGCCAGCTGTAAAAAGATTAAAAATTGCGGTTGCTAAAATTGTAATTGGAATAAGAAATTCAATCACGCTACTCGACACACTTATTATGTTATAGCTGGCCAAAAGCAATGATAGTGTATGGCCAATAGTAAACATGGTAACCAGTATTAAGATTTTTTTCCAAGAAGAAAAATTATAAGCGGCGCATAATACTATTAAAAACAATACGTGATCGTAGGCTTTCCAGTCTAAAACATGATGAAGCCCTAAGTTAAAGTACAGCCAGAAATCGGTCATGAAAGGAGAAAATTTGTAAAGTTTGTCAAATATACAGTTTTGAGTCGAAGATTTCAATCAACAACAGTATTCACTGCTAAATTAATTTATGCTTCCAAGATAAAAATTTTAAAGATCTATTTGTAACCTTATTAAGTTTTAACATGTTGAGTTATCTATCAGGCTTATAGTTAATTAACAACAGCTTGTTAAAAACTATATTAAATATTTAAAAATAGTTTTAATGTCTTATTTAGGTGTGCATTAGCAATGATTGATAAATATTTAACGACTAAATTATCGAGGTTATATTTTTCAGCAGGTTTTTTTACTAAATATAAGTTTTTTGATACGGCTTGGCATTGTTAAGAGGCTTGTTTACACAGCTGTTCTGCAATATATTTGTTTGAAATAAATAAAATAAAATGATGAAAAAACTACAAACCTTTTTAGTGCTTTTTGTTGTATCTGTAACGATGCTTCAAGCACAAACATTCCCTACTACCTCATGGAGCGATCTTGCCGATATTAGCTGGTACGACGCTAATCAAGACGAATTTACAATTTCTACTAGCGAAGCATTGGCAGGTCTCGCACAATTAGTAGCCGATGGAAACACCTTTGCGGATAAAACAATTTTAATTGGTGCCGACATTAATCTCGACGAAAATTTATGGAGACCTATTGGAGTAGATACAAATATTCCGTTTTCAGGCACAGTAGATGGAGGAGACTTTACAATTAGCAATCTTTGGGTAAATATGCCAGACCAAGAATTTGCAGGTCTTTTTGGTCATACTGAAAGTGCTACTTTATTAAACATTCATATTGATGTTGCTAATATTATTGGAGACGATAATACCGGTGCATTAGTTGCAAATCTATATGACAACGGTTCTGTAACAAATTGCAGTGCTATAAATGTAGATGTTACGGGGCAATATACTACTGGCGGATTGGTTGGTGGTTTTTTAACAAACTCTACTATTACTAAAAGTCACGCAATAGGTAATGTAACTGGTTTTGCCCAAGTAGGAGGTCTAGCCGGTACAGGTTGGGACAATGTAATAGTTGCTGAATGTTATTCTGAAGGTACCGTAACTGCCGATGCATTAACTGGTGGCTTAATTGGTTCATTTCCATTTGTTTTTGCAGGCGAAAGTGTTGTAGATAATTGCTATTCTCGTGCTAATGTTGTTTCATTAATGGACCGTGCAGGAGGTTTAATTGGTAATGGAGATAATGCGTTACTTATTAAAAATTCATATGCTACAGGTACGGTAACAGCTCCTGATAGTGCCGGTGCTGTTATAGGTTTATGGGGAATGATTAATGCCGAAAACTTATATTTCGATACCGAAACTTCAGGAATGACCGAAGGTGTTGGCGTTATTCAAGGCCCTCCCGTTACGCCAGACATTACGGCAAAAACTACAGCAGAGATGAAATCTACCGAATTAGTAGATTTGTTAAACGCCGGTTCAACCGCTGAACCTTGGTCTTTAGACGCAAGTAAAAATGATGGTTACCCAGTTTTAAACGCTGTATTGAGCATTCAAGATAACAATCTTGATGCTGCATCAGTAAAAGTTTATCCTACAGTTTTTGAAACTACATTTACAGTTTCTTCAACTTTATACGTACAGTCTTATAGCATTTACAATTACAGCGGTGCGCTTATTTCTAAAGAAAATTTAAGCAATACAGTTTCAACAGTAAATGCAGCTAACCTTTCGGCTGGAGTTTATATCTTGAAAATTAATACTGCCGAAGGAACGATTACAAAGAAGATTATTAAGAAATAAATTTTCTAAAAATCTTAATTGAACAGTGTAAAAAATCCTCAGAAAATCTCTGGGGATTTTTTTATGGGAAGATTTTGTATCTTTAATTGAGTTTCTAAAGAATTCAATTATGAAGAAATTCGCGATATTATTAGTTACACTTATATTGGGATTTCAAAGCTTTGGTCAAGATCCCGATCCTGAACTTTTTAAAACGTGGCAGCTTTATAGTATTATTCCAGATTTTGGCCATCCGGCAATTATTTCAGAAATAGACCCTCCCATTAGACCGTATTTAACAGTAAATTACAATCTTTCGTTCGAAGGTTTTGGAGCTTGTAATTCCTTTTCGGGAAACTTCATTCTTATGGGCAATTCTGAGGAATTGAGACCCATTAATTACACGCAGACCACGGAAACCTGTGAACACCAGATATGGAACGACTTTGAATTTTATTACTTCGATTTTTTTTTCAACTGAAGATGATTACTGGTATAATATTTTTATTGACTCATCAGATGGCTTACAGCATATGCATTACACAAATAATCCTTTTGGTTTAGTGCTAGACTTTATTGCTGGAGAACCACTATCCATTCAAGACTATAATTCCGAAAAATTCAAACTCTACCCAAACCCAGCTACCGATCGGCTGTTTATAAAATCCAAAGACGCTCAAATTATAAAAACAATAGTTTATTCCATTTCAGGGAAAAGAATTTTAGAAGGCGAACCAATTGAAGGCGCTCTGGATATTACTTCACTAGCAAATGGAATGTATTTTCTTGAACTAACAACTTCCGAAGGTCATAGAAGCGTAGTAAAGTTTATAAAAAAATAAAGCTCCAACATTTCTGTTAATGCTTTTTGTACTCGAGGTGGCCCCGAATCCTCGGGGGAACCCGCCTGTTGAAAGATCTGGACTTTGAGCCCAGGGCGTCTATCACACATAAAAAAAATCCCCCAACAAAAATTGTTAGGGGATTTTGTACTCGAGGCGGGAATCGAACCCGCACGTCCGAAGACACTGGATTTTGAATCCAGCGCGTCTACCAGTTCCGCCACTCGAGCAAAGGGGAGGCAAAAATAAACAATTATTAGAAATTACTTTAAATATTATCTGCCTATTTTTTTAAATATTGCACGTTATTAATTTTTACCTTTGTAGCCTATTTAACCTAAACCATAAAAAATGTCTATTCCCGCACCAGACCCCAAGATTTTTGCATGTAAACAAAGTGAAGCCTTAGCGCAAGATATTGCCGATGCCTTCGGAATTACCCTGGGTAAAGTAATTACCTCTCATTATAGCGATGGCGAATTTCAGCCGTCGTTTGAAGAATCAGTTCGTGGAAGTCGCGTATTTTTAATAGGGTCTACCTTCCCAAATAGCGACCATTTAATGGAGCTGCTTTTAATGATTGATGCCGCTAAAAGAGCTTCGGCACGCCATATTACAGCGGTGCTGCCATATTTTGGGTGGGCTAGACAAGATAGAAAAGATAAGCCAAGAGTGCCAATTGCTGCAAAATTAGTGGCAAAAATGCTTGAAACCGCAGGTGCAACTCGTATTATCACTATGGATTTGCACGCAGATCAAATTCAAGGTTTCTTTGAAAAACCAGTAGATCACCTTTTTGCTTCAACAATATTTCTTCCGTATTTAAAAAGTTTAAAACTAGATAATCTTACTATTGCTTCGCCAGATATGGGAGGGTCTAAAAGAGCATATGCCTATTCTAAGTTTTTAGAATGCGACGTTGTAATTTGTTACAAACAACGCGAAAAGGCTAATGTTATTTCATATATGGAATTAATTGGCGACGTAAAAGGAAAAAATGTTGTACTCGTAGATGATATGGTTGATACAGCAGGTACGCTTACCGCCGCAGCCGATTTAATGATGGAGCGCGGGGCGCTTAGTGTTCGCGCAGTGTGTACTCACCCGTTACTTTCAGGAAATGCTTACGAGCGCATAGAAAATTCGCAAATGAAAGAATTAATTGTATCCGATTCAATTCCTACAAAACCACACAGCAAAATACGCGTAATTAGTTGTGCCAAATTATTTGCCGATGTTATGTTGAGCGTAAATGCTAACAAATCTATTAGCGGTAAATTTTTAATGTAGTTTGTTTCGGTAAAAACAAGAGATCAAAAACGTTTTAAACCAGTATTAAAAAAAACGTTTTTCATAAATTGTTGTTTAAAAATAAAACTTATCTTTGCACACCCTAAAAAACAGGTTTTTAGGGTGTTTTTAATTAATTTACAATTTAAATAAAATGAAATCAATTACAATTAAAGGATCAAAAAGAGAAAGCGTGGGCAAAAAGGCAACGAAGGCCCTACGTAATGCTGGAATGGTTCCTTGCGTAGTTTACGGAGGGGAAGAGCCAATTAGTTTTGCAGCAGATGAAATTGCATTTAAAGATTTGGTTTACACTCCAGACGTACACACGGTTGTAATAGACCTAAACGGAGAAAAAGTAAATGCTATTCTTCAAGATATTCAATTTCACCCAGTAACAGATCGTATTCTTCACATCGACTTTTACCAAATTTTCGATGATAAAGAAGTTACTATGGAAATTCCAGTTCGTATCACTGGTAACTCTCGCGGAGTTCGTAACGGTGGTACACTACGTATTGTAACGCGTAAACTAAGAGTAAAAGCATTGCCAGCAAATCTTCCAGATTTTATCGAGGCAGATATTACCGAAATGCGTATTGGTAATAAAATGTACACCAAAGCTCTTAAAACAGACGATTATAAAATTATGCACCCAGACAACACAGTTGTTTGTCAAGTTAGAACATCGCGTACTGCTATCGCAGATGAGGATGATGATGAAACTGCTGAAGGTGCAGAAGGAGAAGAAGTGCCTGCTACAGAAACAGATGATGTTGCTGCAGTAAAAGGATAATTTCTTTTTTAAAGATATGTTTAAAGCATCCTGATTATTCAGGGTGCTTTTTTTATTTTTACCAAAGTTGTACAGAAATATGATATCAATTTTTAAAAAGCTTTTTTCAGCTAAAAAAGCTGCTTTTATTGTTGAAGAAAAAGATCCGATGAAAAAATTTTTAGTAGTGGGTTTGGGAAATATAGGCCCAAAATATGCCAATACACGCCATAATATTGGCTTTAAAATTTTAGATATTTATGCCGAAAAAAATGACCTAAGTTGGCAAACAGCCAAGCTGGGTGATGTTACTACCCATAAAATTAAGGGGAGAACAATTATCTTTTTAAAACCTAGTACGTTTATGAATTTAAGCGGAAAAGCTATTAAATATTGGATGGATAAGGAAAAGATTCCACTCGAACATTTGCTTGTTATTACAGACGATTTAAACTTAGATTTTGGAACAATTCGGGTAAAAACAAAAGGTAGTGACGGAGGCCACAACGGATTAAAAGACACTCAAAACACATTGCAAACTACGCAGTACAATAGGTTTAGATTTGGCATTAGTGACGCTTTTAGCAAGGGACGGCAAATAGATTATGTTTTAGGCGAGTGGAACGAAGAAGAATCGCAAAAGCTGCCCGAACGTTTAGAAATAAGTTGTAAAATTATAGAGTCTTTTGTTTTAGCAGGAATAAAGATTACTATGAATACTTTTAACGGAAAATAACTGTGAAAAAATTTTCTTCAGCATCTACATTTAAAAGTAACCGCCAAAGCGTTGTTACCATTGGCACTTTTGACGGTGTGCATATTGGGCATCGTGCCATTTTAAAGCGCCTAGTGGCCACTGCAAAAAGTGAAAATTTAGACGCCACAGTACTTACTTTTTTTCCGCATCCGCGAATGGTGCTGCAGCAAAATGTAGATATTAAACTTATAAATACTATCGATGAACGCACCCAATTGCTAGAGGAGGCGGGTCTAGATAATTTAATAATTCATCCCTTTACACAGGCGTTTTCGCGACTTACTGCATTGGAATATGTTCGCGATATTTTGGTGAATAGTTTAAATGCGAAGAAAATAATTATCGGGTACGATCACCGCTTCGGAAGAAATAGAAATGCCAATATTGAAGATCTTAAAGAGTTTGGCAAAACTTATAATTTTGAAGTAATAGAAATTTCAGCAAAAGAAATTGACGATGTAGCGGTAAGTTCTACCAAAATTAGAAACGCCTTAAACGAAGGCGATGTTGAAACTGCAAATTCATATTTACAATATAATTTTTCAATTACTGGCGAAATAATTAAAGGGAAAGCGATAGGGCGCACCATTAATTATCCCACTGCCAATTTAAGTCTCGATGAAAACTATAAACTCGTTCCAAAAAATGGGGTGTATGTAGTTGAATCTGTGATCGATGGCGAAAAAGTCTTCGGAATAACTAGTATTGGTACAAATCCTACCGTTGGCGGCAAAGAAAAAACTATTGAAACTTATTTTTTAAATCTCGATAAAAACTTATACGGTAAAAAAATTACTATCGCGTTTTTAAAATATATTCGAGATGAGGCAATCTTTAATTCTATTGAAGGATTAAAAGAAGCTATTAAAAAGGACGAACTGTTTGCAAAACAATTTTTAACCAATCGTGAATAAATTTCTATTTAAACAAATAGACAATATTTCGCTAGTTCTTTTTAGGGCTGTATTTGGTTTTTTAATAGCTACCGAAGCATTTGGTGCTATAATTACAGGTTGGTTACGCCGCACCCTCGTAGAGCCACCCTTTACTTTTAATTTTATAGGTTTCGACTTTTTGCAGTATTTGCAAGGAGATTTTATGTATTTCTATTTTGTAGTAATGGGCGTTTTTGGGGTTTTTGTAATGCTGGGTTACAAATATCGCTTAAGTATGGTAGCCTATGCTATTATGTGGACGGCAGTGTACTTAATGCAAAAGTCTAGTTACAACAATCACTACTATTTAATGATGTTGTTGTGTTGGATTATGGCCTTTTTACCTGCCGATAGGTGGTTTTCGTTCGATGCTAAAATAAACCCTGCAATTAAAAATCCGGCCATGCCGCGATGGGTTTTGTTGGTTTTAATTCTGCAAGTTTGGATTGTATACACTTACGCGTCAATTGCGAAATTATACCCCGATTGGCTTGATGCCTCCATGGCGCAGCTTTTAATGGAAGGTAGAAAACACTATTGGCTTGTGGGCGATTTATTGCAAGAAAACTGGGTGCATTGGGCAATTGCATACACGGGAATTTTATTCGATTTGCTAATTGTGCCTCTAATGCTTTGGAAGCGCACGCGCCTTTTCGGATTTATAATTTCTATATTTTTTCATCTTTTTAATTCTATTGTATTTCAAATTGGCATATTTCCGTATATGTCTATTTCGTTTGCGCTGTTCTTTTTCTCGCCGCAAATACTTAAAAAACGATTTTTACCACATAAAAAGCTATATACAGGAAATGAGGTCATCATCCCGAAATATAAAAATCTGCTAATTGGTGTCTTGTCTGTTTACTTCTTATTTCAATTGGGGTTACCGCTTCGGCACTGGTTTTTTAAAGACGATGTGCTTTGGACCGAAGAAGGCCATCGTTTAAGTTGGCGTATGATGTTGCGGGCAAAAAGCGGTTCTTTAACGGTGTACGTAGCCGATAAAGAAAACGGAAAACGCGAAATTTATAATTACAGCCAATTGTTGGGTAAAAAGCAACAAGCATCGGTTACTACAAAGCCGGATATAATGTGGCAATTAGCACAAAAAATTAAGACTATTGAGGCTAAAAAAGGACGCGATGTGGCTGTTTATATGGACGCCCGTATTCGCATAAATCGCGGCGAAGTTCACAGGTTTACAAATCCTGAAATAGACTTGGCTGCCCAAAAGTGGCACCCGTTTAAACACAGCGAATGGATTTTGCCATCGCCCGATGATTATAATGAAAAGCCTGACAAAGAATAGCTCGATTTTTCTAACTTTGCTCATCATTTAAAGTACAGGTATATGCTACAAGTAACAGACATTCGTGAAAACAAAGATAAATATGTAAAAGCTCTTGCCAAACGCGGTATTGACGCTAATTCGGTTTTAGATGAAGTGCTAAAAGTAGACGAGGCGCGTCGATCGGCCCAAGGGCAGTTAGACGAGGTGTTGGCTAAAAGTAATTCGTATTCAAAAGAAATAGGAAAACTTTTTAAAAGTGGTGAGGTACAAAAGGCCAACGAGTTAAAGGAAGAAACTACCCAATTAAAAGAATCTTCTAAACAACTTAATGAGCAAATGCTCGCTGAAGCCGAAAAACTTCAGCAGTTGCTTTATACCTTGCCAAATATTCCAAACGACTTGGTGCCAGCCGGAACCGATGAAGCCGACAATGAAGAGATTTTTAGCGAAGGTGAAGTACCAAAATTAATGGAAGGAGCGCTACCGCATTGGGAACTCGCAAAAAAATACGATTTAATTGATTTTGAACTTGGCGTAAAAGTTACAGGAGCAGGGTTTCCGGTTTATAAAGGAAAAGGAGCCAGGTTACAACGCGCTTTAATTACCTACTTTTTAGATAAAAATACATCGGCAGGATATACCGAATATCAAGTACCGCTTTTAGTGAACGAAGCTTCGGGTTTAGGCACTGGCCAATTGCCAGATAAAGAAGGGCAAATGTACCACGTGGGGGTTGACGATTTGTATTTAATACCAACCTCTGAAGTGCCTGTAACAAATATGTTTCGCGGCAACTTACTTAACCACGCAGATTTACCAATAACTTGTACTGGGTATACGCCCTGCTTTAGACGCGAAGCAGGTAGTTATGGCGCCCACGTTCGCGGGTTAAATAGACTGCATCAATTTGACAAGGTAGAGTTGGTGCGAATAGAGCATCCCGACAAATCTTATGAAGCTTTGGATGGAATGGTAGAACACGTAAAAGACATTCTTCGCGAATTAAAATTACCGTATAGAATACTTCGCCTTTGTGGCGGAGATTTAGGGTTTACCGCGGCTTTAACTTATGACTTTGAAGTGTTTTCTACAGCGCAAGACCGATGGTTAGAAATATCTTCGGTATCTAATTTTGAAACTTTCCAAGCCAATAGGTTAAAACTGCGATTTAAAGATACAGACGGTAAAAACAAACTTGCGCATACCTTAAACGGAAGTGCTTTAGCATTGCCAAGAGTACTTGCCGGAATTCTTGAAAACTACCAAACCGAAGAAGGGATAAAAATTCCTGAGGTACTTGTACCTTATTGCGGTTTCGATATTATTAATTAATTATTCGGGTCACGAATTCACAAAATTTTTAATAAAATACTTGTGGGTTCGTGATTTTTTATGCCCAAAATTGTCTAAAATCTTGACAATTTCATTTTAAAAATATTTAAAAAAGTTTACATTTTTTGTAAACTTTTTTGTTTTGTTTTGTTTAAAAAGCATCATAAAAGATTGAGAAACAAATAAATACAAATTTTAAAATCATAAAATTTGCAAACAATTGAATTTGTTGTGTTGAAAACTTTGTTGAAAAAGAGAATTTAGTTGCTTGAAGTTAGCCTTTTATTTTGGTCATATTTGTTAACAACAGATAACAGATATTTTTAATTTTTAAATAAAAGACAATGAGTGCAATTGAACCTATTTTACAAGAAAATAAAAACAGATTTGTAATATTTCCTATTGAACATCCAGACATTTGGGAGTGGTATAAAAAAAGTGAAGCAAGTTTTTGGACCGCCGAAGAAATAGATCTTCATCAAGATCTAACAGATTGGAATTCTAAATTAAACGAAGACGAGCGTTATTTTATAAAACATATTCTTGCCTTCTTTGCCGCTTCTGATGGAATTGTAAACGAAAATCTTGCCGAAAATTTTGTGAGTGAAGTACAATATAGCGAAGCAAAATTCTTTTACGGTTTTCAAATAATGATGGAAAACATACACAGCGAAACCTATTCGTTACTTATCGATACCTACGTGAAAGACGAAAAAGAAAAACACCAACTTTTTAATGCAATTGAAACTTTTCCGGCTATTAAAAAGAAGGCCGAATGGGCGTTAAAATGGATTGAAAGCGACTCTTTTGCCGAGCGTTTAATAGCTTTTGCTGCGGTAGAAGGCATATTCTTTTCGGGTGCTTTTTGTTCTATTTTTTGGTTAAAAAAACGTGGTTTAATGCCCGGACTTACCTTTTCAAACGAGCTTATTTCGCGCGATGAAGGAGTTCATTGCGACTTTGCTGTGCATCTTCACAACAACCATTTGGTGAATAAAGTTTCAAAAGAACGCATTCGCGAAATTCTTGTGGATGCCTTAAATATTGAACGCGAATTTATTACCGAGTCACTACCTGTAAGCTTAATTGGGATGAATGCAAAGTTGATGACGCAATATTTAGAATTTGTAACAGACAGACTGCTCGTTGAATTGGAATGCGAAAAAGAATACAATGTTACCAATCCTTTTGATTTTATGGATATGATTTCGCTTCAAGGAAAAACAAACTTTTTTGAAAAGCGCGTGGGCGAATACCAAAAAGCTGGAGTAACAAATAAAGATAAAGATGCTAACAAAATTAGTTTCGACGCAGATTTTTAAACTTCAGTAAATAATAGAATTCACCTAAAAAAATAAATAATGAATGTAATAAAAAGAGATGGTCGCAAAGAGCCCATCATGTTCGATAAAATTACAGCACGCATTAGAAAGTTGTGCTATGGATTAAATGATTTGGTAGACCCAATAAAGGTGGCTATGCGAGTTATTGAAGGACTGTACGACGGTGTTACCACAAGCGAGCTCGATAATTTGGCTGCCGAAACTGCCGCTACAATGACAACTTCGCACCCAGATTACGCACGGTTGGCCGCGCGAATTTCGGTTTCAAATCTTCATAAAAATACAAAGAAAACCTTTTCGGAGGTGATGACCGATCTTTATGAATATGTTAATCCGCGTACTGGAAAAAGAGCACCGCTGTTAAGCGATGAGGTGTACCAAGTAATTATGGATAATGCCGACGAATTAGATTCGACCATAATTTACAATAGAGATTTTGGTTATGATTATTTCGGGTTTAAAACGCTTGAGCGATCGTATTTGTTAAAATTAAACGGGAACATAGTTGAGCGCCCGCAGCATATGCTTATGCGCGTTTCGGTAGGAATTCATATGGCCGATTTGAAATCTGTTAAGGAAACTTATGAATTAATGTCTAAAAAGTATTTTACGCACGCCACGCCCACACTTTTTAACAGTGGAACGCCAAAACCGCAAATGTCATCCTGCTTTTTACTTACCATGCATGATGATAGTATTGATGGTATTTACGATACGCTAAAACAAACAGCCAAAATATCGCAGGCGGCAGGTGGCATAGGGTTGTCTATTCACAATGTGCGCGCCACGGGATCTTATATTTCGGGAACAAATGGTACCTCAAACGGTGTAGTACCTATGCTTAGGGTGTTTAACGATACGGCGCGTTATGTAGACCAAGGGGGAGGAAAAAGAAAAGGTTCGTTTGCTATTTATGTTGAACCGTGGCACGCAGATATCTTTGACTTTTTAGATTTAAAGAAAAATCACGGAAAAGAAGAAGTGCGAGCTCGCGATTTATTTTACGCCATGTGGATTCCAGATTTATTTATGAAGCGTGTTGAGGATGATGCTCAATGGACACTAATGTGCCCTAATGAATGCCCCGATTTATACAACTGCCACAGTGAAGAATTTGAAACTCTTTATAATAAATATGAAGCCGAAAATAAAGGTAGAAAAACAATAAAAGCTCGCGAATTGTGGGAAAAGATTTTGGAATCGCAAATAGAAACGGGCACGCCGTATATGTTGTATAAAGACGCTGCAAACCGCAAGAGCAATCAGAAAAATTTAGGTACTATTCGCTCTTCAAATCTGTGTACCGAAATTATGGAATACACTTCGGCAGATGAGGTGGCGGTTTGTAATTTGGCTTCAATTGCTTTGCCAATGTTTGTGAAAAATGGCGAGTTTAATCATCAAGAATTATATAAAGTTACCAAGCAGGTAACTAAAAATTTAAATCGAGTAATCGATCGTAATTACTATCCAGTTGTCGAAGCAAAAAACTCAAACTTTCGACATCGTCCAGTAGGGTTGGGGATACAAGGATTGGCAGATGCTTTTATTATGCTTCGCTTGCCATTTACTAGTGATGAGGCCAAAAAATTGAATCAGGAAATTTTTGAAACCTTGTATTACGCGGCAGTTACAGCTTCTATGGAAGAAGCAAAGCGAGATGGTGCCTATGAAACTTACGAAGGTTCTCCTATTTCCGAAGGACTGTTTCAACATAATTTATGGGGTGTCGAAGATAAAGAATTAAGCGGTCGTTGGGACTGGGAAAAGTTGCGAAAAGAAGTTAAAAAGCACGGCGTTCGCAATTCCCTTTTGGTAGCGCCTATGCCAACGGCTTCAACTTCTCAAATATTAGGAAATAACGAAGCTTTCGAGCCTTATACTTCAAACATTTACACGCGCCGTGTATTGTCGGGTGAATTTATAGTTGTAAACCAACATCTCTTAAAAGATTTGGTTGAATTAGGCCTTTGGAATGACGATTTAAAAGAAGCGATCATGCATGCCAATGGATCTATTCAACATATTGATGTAATTCCACAAAAATTGAAAGAACTTTATAAAACGGTGTGGGAATTATCTATGAAAGATATTATAGATATGAGTCGTCAACGAGGCTACTTTATCGATCAAAGTCAGTCATTAAATTTGTTTATGGAAAACGCAAATATGGCCAAGCTAACGTCAATGCATTTTTATGCGTGGAAGAGTGGTTTAAAAACAGGAATGTATTATTTGCGTACCAAAAGTGCGGTTGATGCTATTAAATTCACTCTTAAAAAGGAGCAGAAAAAAGCACCGGTAACCTCGCATCAATCTGCAATGGTTTCGCAAAATGCAAAACCTGATGCTCTGTCGCCGCAAGAATTGCGCGATATGATAGCAACTTCAAAAAATGCCGAAGACGACGATTGTTTAATGTGTGGATCGTAAGTTTTACAACCGGTTGTATTTAATGAAAAAACCCCAAAACTCAAGTTGAATTTTGGGGTTTACTTTTTTTAATTAATCGTACTACGCTTTTTTATAACTGCTGTAATATTCTTCCATTAAATTCATAAGCGCAGTCATTAAGTCTTTTGTTTCTAATAATAGACTAAAGTATAACGTGGTATTTTTTGGGCTCGACTCTTCGGTGCGGGTACGAGCTATTTGCTTTTCAATTTTATTTGAAAGGCTTCCAAAAATTTCGCTTTTCTTTTCTAATACTTCTCCAATACGTTCAAATTCTTTTTTGCTGAAGATGTCTTCAATTTCAAACAATAAAGTTTCTAAATACCTATCTACTTCTTGCAAATCTTTTATTTGATTAAAGCGAAGTGCTTTGTGATTGTTGTTAACGTGTTTGTAGCTTGCCTTCGAAATAAATTCTAAAGATTGTGCCACATCGGTCAAGTAACCTAATATTATAATATAGAAATTACTTCCGCGAACGCTTGTATCGTCTAAGTTTTTAATAAAATAGAATAAGTTATCGCGTAATTCTTCAACTTCATCATTTAACTTTTTCACACCTTTTTTACTCTTTTTAAGCTTTTTGGTGTCTTGTTTTGCAAGTCCGCGAAGCATATCGGTGTAAATTTTGTTTGTGCGCGTAACTACATTGCTTATGTTTTCGGCACTTTCTTGAATTATACCTTGAACTGTTTTACTTTCTGTTTTCTTTAAGCCACTTTTATCTAACTTTAATTTCACTTTATCTTTGTGTGAAAGATAATTTCTTACTAAAAGTAAAATTGCTAACAATAAAAGTACCGCAATCATGGCACCTCTACCTATATAAATTAAGTAAGTTAGTGTGCCGGCTGCAGTAAAGGCAACAAATGCAGTAAAAAACCATCCGCCAATTACGTTAAGTACACCCGCCACGCGGTAAACGGCGCTTTCGCGACCCCAGGCTCTATCGGCCAAAGAGGTACCCATAGCCACCATAAATGTTACGTATGTAGTAGAAAGTGGAAGCTTCATAGAGGTTGCAGAAGCAATTAAAATACCTGCAACTACTAAGTTTACTGAGGCTCGAATCATATCAAAAGCAGGTAGCTCGTATGTTTTGTGTTTTGGTAGATCGATTACTGGTTTTTCAAATCGCTGATCTATTTTTTGTTGCATTGATTTTGGAAGCACAAATTGAAAATAGGTTGCAACTTGCGTGCTCGATTTTACTAAAAATCGCGACAACATATTAGGGCTAAACTTTTCGTGCCCCTCTCCTTGTCGTGCTAAGTCTATCTCAGTATCGGCTACGGTTCTGGCTTTTTTTGAAAACCATAAAGTAAGTACCATAATGGCACCAGCAGCAAATAGTAGAAATGGTTCTGCAGGAACCGCTTTCTCTAAACTGGACATACTATATGCATTTGCTGCAACCCCCGACGCCGACCAATCTAAATAACTGTGGTAAGCTGCCATAGGTACTCCAATAAAGTTAACTAAGTCGTTACCAGCAAAAGCGAGGGCTAAACCAAAGCTACCTACTGCAATAACAATTAAAAGAATACTCTTTTTTGTTATTACCATAAAGAGCTGTGAAAAAATAGTCCAAAAAACAAAACTACCTCCTATTAGTGCGTACGTATTTTTATCTACAATACCTTTAAAATCGCTATAGAAAGGAGTGCCTTTTAAACCTTTCATAAAAATAAAGTAGCTAATTGATGTGAGTGCAATACCGCCAAATATGGCACCAAAGTATTTCATCTTTTGCTCTATGTGGAAGGTGAAAATAAGACGCGATATATATTGGACGACGGCTCCAATTGAGAAAGCAATTACTACCGAGAGGACTATCCCCACTATAATTTGAATTGCTTTTTCGGTATTAATATATTTTGAAAGCGCAGTAAATGTTTCGCCATCTGTATGGCTAATTTTAATTAACGCCATAATTACGGCTGCTCCCAAAAGCTCAAAAACAATGGATACTGTAGTAGAAGTTGGTAAACCAATGGTGTTAAAAAAGTCGAGCAGTAAAATATCGGTAATCATTACTGCCATAAAGATTATCATGATTTCATCAAAATAGAATTCGCCGGGGACGAAGATTCCTTTTCGCGCTACCTCCATCATTCCGCTAGAGAAAACGGCACCAATGAATATACCTAAACTGGCAATAATCATGATGTATTTGTAAGGTATTGCTTTGGAGCCTACCGCAGAGTTTAGGAAATTTACTGCGTCGTTGCTAACGCCCACAACCAAATCTGCTATGGCCAAGGCCACCAGTGCAACTATCATTAATAAATATAGATTTTCCATTTTAATTTTAAATTAAGTTGGTGCAAATTTCCTACATAAAATAGGATTTAATGTTACCAAATTGTTATCTGTAATTAGCTTAAAAATGAAGGTCGAAACCCAATCGATATTCTATAAAATCGCGGTTACTTCCTTCGGTTGCATACGTTAAATCTGTTTGTATTTTTAAATTGTGATTTACAATATATTTAGACCCACCAATTGTGTAAAAATTATGAGTTTCATTTAACGATAACGTCGTAGAAGGTTTAATGGTTGTAAATCTTCCAGCTATTTCCCATTTGGAAGGAAAAACATATCCGCCCTGAAAATTTATACCTTCTCCTGTATACACCTCGTAGTCGGTAGTTGAGCCATCGCTATTTGTGGCAATTGGATTTTTGGCGTCGCGATAACTGTATTCACCCATTAGTGAAAATCCGTTGTATTTAAACAATGCATCTACCAAAACAGTACTTATATTAGTCTTGTAAAACCCAAGGTCGTTGCGCATGTAACTACCTTGATTACTCCGTGTTTTTACTGCGTCTACATTTAAATCGTAGGTAGCGCCAATAGATAGCTTTGGTTTTTCTTCGCGATAGAGGTCGCCGCCCATATAATCACCTTTTTTTGTGAATGCTCCAAAAGGCAAAACTTCTACTCGGCCAGTATATTCTATCCCGCCAAGGTTTCCTGTAATTACATTTCTACCTTCGCCTTGCGAAACTGCAAATGCCTCTCTAATAATGAAGTTATTGAAGGGTTGAAATTCATGACGCAGTTGAAGTCCTATTTCTCTACCCAAGTTAAATACTTTTGAAAGTTTTGAGCGATCAACAAATTGTAATTTGGCCGATGAGGTAGCATCTTCACGATTACCGGGTAGTTTGGTTTGTCCTGCCCAAAGTTCTACATTATTGTAAACTTCCCACATGACTACTGCGTCATAAATGATGCGAGGTGCATTGCCGGTAAATTCTGAAGCCCCTGCTATGTCTGAATTGGAAAGCCCAATTTGCAATTTATAGCGAAGTTTTGGCGAGTAGGCAAAGCCGCTAAATTTTAACCGTGCTTTGCGGATTAAAAAATCGTGTTCTGGTTTGCCAAATTTATCACCTTCGTAATCCCAGGTAGAGATAGTTCGAAATTGAATTCGCGGAGCAAACTTTACACTAAATGTACTGTCTTTTCCTACAAATTTGAGCATTCCATCTCCAAATTTTGGGGCGCTAATTTGAGCTTGGGATACGCAAACAACGAACAATAAGCTAATTACGAATGTAGCTTTTGATAACATTGAATAAATCGTTTATAGTTTTTGTCGGTGCAAAGAACTTAATTTAACTGCAATTTAATGTTTCCGTAATGTTAAGCGTGTCTATATTTCGAATTTTATTTTATATGAAAAAAGGCTGTCCAGATTGAACAGCCTTGTTTGAAAATCTAGTCGACAAAAACTAAACGATTTCAAAAATAGCCTATAAAAATAGGCTTTTACAAATAAAATAAATGTATTTCGGGTGTATATGAAGCGAAGTTTATCAAATCATTAAATTGAAAATTTTTTAAACGCCATTAATTTCAAACAACTAAAAATCAAGTAGTTATAGCTTTAATGTTAAGTTAATGTTTCTAAATTGTTTCTTATGTGTTAATTCTTTAAATTTGATTGTTATAAATAGTAAAAATTCAACCCTATGAAAAAGATAATCAGTTTATTACTTGTTGTATTTATATCAACTGTTGTGGTTGCTCAAAATAAAAATGAATATGTAATTCACGGTAATTTAATAAAGGCTACAATTTACAACCAAGATGGAAGTTTGGCACAAACTGGCTATTACACGAAGGATAACAAACCTACGGGCCAATGGATAAGCTACGACTTGCAAGGTAATAAAACAGCAGTTGCAACTTATAAAGATGGGGAAAAAGTGGGAACATGGTTTTTTTATCAAGATGACGTTTTACAAGAAGTTTCGTTTGTAGCCTCGCGAATTGCAAAGGTTACCACCCTTAAAATTGAAAACTAATTTTAAATTTTCTTATTTTAAGAATGCTATAAACAAAAAAAGGTCTCTAATTTTAGAGACCCTTTTTGTTAACGTAGACTACGTTAGTATTAGTTGCTAATCCAATTCCATCCAGTAATATCTACTTGAGTACCGTTAAACACATCGTCTTCTGGCGAAGTTAATGGTGTGTTATCTACAATTACATTTTCAATCGGGCCATCATCTTTCATATCTACATTTTTAGAGTATCCACTTAAATGGATATTTGTAAAAGTTGCACCAGATTGTTTTTTAAACTGAAGCGCCGTTCCGTCAACAGTTGAAACCGCTGTAAAGTTTATAACTTTTGGGTTGCCGTTGTCGCCATCGGCTTCAATAGCTGTTGAAAATGGTTTGGTGTGGCTTACATACGTATTGGTAATGGTGCCATTCCAGCCTTCTGTCCAGTCTACTGAGTCATCTTCGTTGTTTTCAAAGTAAAGGTTTGATGCCGAAACAGTTCCGCCAAAAAACTCAATTCCGTCATCGGCACCATCAATAACGGCAACATTCGAGATTGAAGTTCCCGAACCTACCGCGTAAAGGGTAAGCCCGTTGTATTGCGATTCTGAATTTATTTGAGCACCCGCGCCACGAATAATTAAGTAGTTAATACTTCCCGAGTTATCGGTGTCATCAGTACCGCCGTAAATTAGGCCGCCTACTTCGGCGGTTACATTTACGCCTTCGGTGGTTGTTGCTTTTCCGCAAAGTAATAATCCGCCCCAGTCACCAGCTGAGTTGCCTTCTGAGCGCATAATAACAGGGTTTGAAGAAGTGCCTTGAATATCAATCTTTCCTCCTTGTTCTACGGCAATATATCGGTCTGTTCCATTTTGAGAAACTATTACAGTTCCTGCGGGAATGGTAAGTTTAACACCAGATTTTACCAAATACGGTCCAGTAACCGAATATTGAAGGTTTGCATCCAAAATTCTATCAGATGTTAAAGCGCCATTAAGTTCGGTGTTTTCTACCGGCTCTTCTTCAATTGGAGTAAAATCGTCATCACTGCTACATCCTACAAAGAATAGCGCGTTTATTGCGGCAAGTGTAATTGCAAATTTCTTAAAGTTTTTCATTTTTTGGTTTTAATTTAAATTAGACATTTGTTGTTAAAAAGTATAGTTGATATTTAAGCCTAAGCGCGTACCACGGGTGTAAGAGAGAACCGTTTCTTTAGTTTCAATATTTGTGGTACTCGGTTTTATTAGTTGGGTTCTTTTTATTTGGGGGTTTAAAATATTTTTTCCTGAAACACCTATTTTTAAATTTTTGGTTAGTTTTTTCTTCAGAATTAAATCGAGGGTTACAACGCCATTTTCCACGATGGCATCGTTGTAATTTACATCGCCAGACGATTGGAACTCGGGGGCGCCCAAGGCGTAAATTCTATCGGAGGCATAATTGGCAGAAAGTGTTGCCTCAAAGGGATTGTTTGTTTTGGTATTAAAATTTAAAGCTCCGTTTACTATCCAATCTGAAGCTCCTTGTAGGCCGGTTTCAGTTAGTCCTTTGTACCGAAATGTTCTTACAAAATTACCTGCGTTGTCATACACTTCTTTTAAATCTTGTTTATGCCACATTCTTGAAGCATTTACATTTAGTTTTAAATTTGGTTGTTCGTCGCCCGAAATTAAATTTATACGGCTTTCAACTTCAAAACCGTACACAGTTGCTTCATCGCCTGCATTGAAATATGAAAATACTCCTGCCGAACCTCTGTCTTGCACTTTATTAATAGGGTCTTCAATTAACTTGTAAAATCCGGTAAGTGACAGCAATTGATCGCGCGAAGGAAAAAACTCCCACTTTAAATCGAAGTTTCTGTTTAAGGAAGCCTCAATATTTGGGTTTCCACGGGTAACTTGCCCAACTGGCGAAACATATTCAAAAGGAGCAATTTCTTTAAATTCGGGAAGTGTAGTTGTATAGCTATTAGCAAAACGGATGCTGTGCTTTTCGCTCAAATTATATTTTATATTAAACGATGGAAATATTCGGTTGTAATCTTTTGATACATCACCAATGCGCCCTGCGTAGTTATTTACATCCCAATTCACAAAAATATTATCGGTCTGAAATCGCAATCCGGCTTGTAAGGTGAAGTTGCCACGAACACCCGTAAAATTGGCATAACCCGCAGTGCTTTTTAATTCACCGCGATAAAAATCGGGCGACAGCGAGTTTCGTTTTAAAAGTCCATTGTTGAAGTTTTGTGACGTAAAAATTTCTGAAATATCATCAATCGATGAAGGGTTTACAGCGTTGGTGATGGTTTCTTCTACCCCAAAAAATTGCGAACCAAAATCGCGGCTTTTATTTCTGTGGGTAGCTCCTGCATTAATATAAAATTGATCTTTTTCTTGGTCAATAATTTTAAATACACCATTTAAGCGCGCATTGTATTCAATATCTTCAATTTTTTGAACACTTTTGCGCTGTTGAAAACCACCGGTGCGTCCAAGTTGGACAATTTGATCGTTAAAATTAACTTCGTTTCTAATACGGTTAGGCTCGTCTGCGCTTAAATAATTGTAGCCAGCGGCCCACTGCACTTCATTTTTTTCACCAAAGTTGTGCTCACCACTAAGTTGCGTTACAGAGAGCAAAGTCTTCTTTAAATTTTGGTCTCGAATAAATTGTGATAGGCCTTCTTCGGGATCGGTTTCTTCGTAAATTACGGCTTCGCCAGCGCGGCCACCCTCAAAAACTTCGTCTTCAATCTTATTAATTAATAGTGAGTTGAACTTTAAATTGTTGTTGTCATTTGCTCTAAACCTAAGGTGAAATAAGCCAGAAGTTGCTACTTCTTTTTTCCAATTTATTGCATCGGGAATCATATCGTCTAAGTAGTTAGATCGGTATTGTGCAAAGGCGCCTTCGCTATATTCAAAACTTTCAGATTGTCCTGCGGTAAGTAAAACGCTAAGCTTATCGCCAAGCCGCTTCCCAACACTTAAAGAAAACGATTTGTTTACAGGAAAAGCTACGGTGTGTGGATCCCAGCTTTGTGCTACAATTGCCCTGTTTGTCGCAATATTTTTGTTATAAAAACCAAATGAAACATCTCGGTAATTTGGCGATACTTTAAAATTGTTAAATACACCATTGCTTGTAACATTGGTATTTATTGAAGTGCTTGCGCTGGCCGATAAAAGTGAGCGTTTTGAAAGTTGTTTAGTATTTATATCAATATTTCCCGAAGCTTGATCTGCCGATAGTTTTGGCGAGGTAGTTTTACTTATATCAATACTTTCAATTAAACGGGTAGGAAAAAGGTTGAGATTTATGTTTTTTCTTTCAATATTATCTGAAGGAATAGGAAGACCGTTTAAAGTGGTGGATAAATACCTATCCCCTAGGCCGCGTACAAAAATATCACCACTTCCATCGGTTTTTGAAACACCCGAAATTTTGGTTGTGGCACCAGCAGCATTTGAAACTCCTAGTTTAGACAATTGTTCGGCGCCAATACTTTCTTTAATAGTTGTAGCTTTCTTTTGCTCAAGCAATAATGCTACTTCACTTTCTCTACGTACCTGCGTTTTAATTACTACTTCATCGAGGGCAGCGGCACTCGCTTTCATGGGTACATCTATATTAGTAACATTGTTTGCAGTAACTTCTACATGGGGGATTTCAACCGTTTCGTATCCCACATAACTAAATACTAAATTGTAAAATCCGGGTTTTAAATTCCCAATTTTATATAAGCCGTCAAAATCTGAAGTTACGCCTATTGTAGTTCCTTTAATAAAAACGTTTGCAAAAGGTAGTGGTTCATTATTGTATTGCGTATCGGTAAGTTTTCCCGCAATTGTTCCATTTTGCTGCGCAAAGGTTATTGCGGTAACAAAGTAAAAAGTTAGTTTTAAAATTGTTTTCATTTTTGTCGTTTGATTTGTTGGTGCAAAGAAACCAGGCGTGTGTAAAAATTGTGTTAATTGGCCATTACCAATTAGTCAAGTTAGGGTTAGCTATATGTTAAGTCAATTGAAAAAAAATGATTGAATTGCCTCCTGAAAATAGTATCTTGCCTACCAAATTTTTACATATTATGATGCAATGGGAACAGCTGCTTTCACTAAAAAAGCAGGGAGATAAAAACAAAAGACTTAGGATTGAAGAAGACGAAACTCGGTTGGGGTTTGAGGTAGACTACGACCGTGTAATTTTTTCGTCGGCATTCAGAAGTTTGCAGGATAAAACGCAGGTAATACCATTGTCTAAAACCTCATTTGTGCATACTCGATTAACTCACAGTTTGGAAGTTTCGGTAGTAGGGCGCTCACTGGGTAGAAAGGTTGGGAAAGAAATTTTAAAAAAGCACCCCGCACTCCACAGTATTCACGGCTATCATTTTAATGATTTTGGAGCTATAGTGGCAGCCGCCGCATTGGCGCATGATATAGGTAATCCACCTTTTGGACATAGTGGCGAAAAAGCGATAGGCGACTATTTTTTAACCGGAAATGGCAAACGATTCAAGGAAAAACTATCGGCTAAAGAATATCAAGATTTAGTAGATTTTGAAGGTAATGCTAACGGATTTAAAATATTAACGCAGTCTAAAAATGGAGTCGAAGGAGGGCTTAGACTCACATTTGCAACCTTGGGAGCGTTTATGAAATATCCAAAAGAGTCGTTGCCAAAAAAGCCCACAACTCACGTTGCCGATAAAAAGTTTGGTGCTTTCCAAAGCGATATTCCTTTTTTTAACGAAGTAGTTACTGAATTAGGTCTGCTAAAACAGGGTGACGGAAGGTATTCTCGTCATCCGCTTACATTTTTGGTGGAAGCAGCAGATGATATTTGTTATACAATTATCGATTTTGAAGACGGTATTAATTTGGGGTTAATAGATGAAGAAATGGCGCTCGAATATTTAATTAACTTAGTGCGTCACTCCTTAAAAAAAGATGTTTATTCTTCATTAAAAACACCGCAAGACCGGCTTGCATACCTAAGGTCGTTGGCTATAAACACACTTATAACCGAAGCAGCCCAAACGTTTGTCGACAATGAAGAAGCAATTTTAAATGGTACCTTTTCTGAAGCACTTCTCGATAAAAGTGAATACAAAGCACAAATTTCTGATATAATAGCAATAAGTGTTTCTAAAATTTACCAGAGTGCCGAAGTTTCTGAAAAAGAAATAGCTGGTTATAATATTCTATCAACGCTGTTAGACACCTTTTCTACGGCACTCGAAAATGAACATAATAATAAGGCGCGACAATATGACAAATTATTATTGCGTACTTTAAATTTTGAGATAAACGAAACAACCACGACGTATCATTATTTAATGGAGTGTTGTAATTACATTTCCAAACTAACCGATGGGAATGCGCTTCAGATATTTCAGAAAATAAAAGGGAACCTTTAAGATTTATAAATGTGAAAATGGAAAAATGTTAAATTGGCGTTTTTGCCAAGTAAATCTTCTAATTTGTGATATTTTTATCGCTTCTCCATTTTGAGAAAAATTTAACATAATTCGTTAGAGTGAATGTCTAAACAAAAAACCACCTAAAAATTAATTTAAACTTATGAAAAAAGTTATTTACTTATTTATCTTTTTTGCTGTCAATGCTTCCTTTGCGCAGGATTACAGCAATTTGATAAAATCGTACCTTCAACAAAATCGATCGCAGCATTCTTTACACCAGCAAGATATTGCTGATGTTGCTGTTGCTTCGCAAGCTTTTTCGGAAAGCATGCAAGCAGACAATGTTTATGTAGAACAACACTACCAAGGAATTAAAGTGTTTAATTCTACTTCGCCATTTGTAATTAAAGACGGCGCTGTATTTAGTGCTAAATTGGGTTTTACAACTAATATTTCTGCTAAAGTAAATAGTACTACACCTTCTATTTCGGCAGTAAACGCAATTAGCAAAGCGGCAAACGCACTTGGACTACAAAATCCTTCTAATTTAAATTTAATCGAAACGCTTTCAGACAATAGTTATGTGTTTTCTAATGGTTCAATTTCTTTAGAAAACATTCCAGTTGAACTAGTTTACCAAAGAATGGAGGACACTGGCGCACTTAAATTAGCTTGGGATTTAAGTATTTACCTTTTAGACGCATCTCACTACTACAGTGTACGTATAGATGCTATGACTGGCGAATTGTTAGCAACAGACGATTGGGTTGTTAGCTGTAACTTTGGCGATACAGCTCACTCACATAGTAGCAACAAAAGCATTTTAGAAGGGGCTAAAAGTGAGGCTGCTATGACCGTTAATACTATGGCAGCAGCAACTTATAGAGTATTTCCATTACCATTGGTTGGGCCAAATGATGGTGCAGACCAATTAATCAACGACCCTTCAGATCCTGTTGCTTCACCATATGGGTGGCACGATATTGACGGTGTTCCGGGTGAAGAATTTACATATACTCGTGGAAACAACGTAATTGCGCAAGAAGATAAAAATGGTAACAATGGTTCTGGTGCAAGAGCAGAAGGAGGTCCAACGCTTACTTTTGATTTCCCATTTAACTTACCACAACACCCAAATAACTTTACAGATGGTGCAATCACCAATTTATTCTATATGAATAATATGATGCACGATATTGCTTTCCGTTATGGATTTGACGAGGCAAGTGGAAATTTCCAAATAAAAAATTACACAGGGGCTCCAGGACAAGGAGATTATGTATTTGCCGATGCACAAGATGGCAGCGGTATCAACAACGCAAACTTTGCAACTCCGCCAGACGGTGGCGCACCAAGAATGCAAATGTACCTTTGGAGTGCACCGGGTTCGGTTTTAGGAACTTACCTTACAGTTAATAACGGTCCTTTAGCTGGCCAATATTACGCACAAGATTCAAACTTTGCACCGCCATTAACAACTACGCCAATAACTGCAGATTTGGTAGTTGTTGAAGATGATAATTCTGGTCCATCTACAGACACTTATGATGGTTGTGATACAATTACAAATGGAGCAGACATAAACAACAAGATTGCAGTGATTAGAAGAGGGGAGTGTAATTTTACGGTAAAAGTGCTTAACGCTCAAAACGAAGGAGCACTTGCAGTAATTATTGTAAACAACGAACCAACAGATCCTATCGTAATGGGCGGAAATGGTGCACAAATTAATATTCCAGCTGTTATGATTTACAAAAACGATGGAGAAGCTTTAATTGCTTCACTGTTAAATGGCGATACTATAAACGCAACATTGGTAGACGACGGTTCTGGAACAGATAATTTCCAGCGCGATGGCGATTTAGACAATGGTATTGTTGCTCACGAGTACGGGCACGGTATTTCAAACCGTTTAACTGGTGGACGTTTGGCAGCTGGTTGTCTTCAAAATGTTGAGCAAATGGGCGAAGGATGGAGTGATTTCTTCGGATATATTTTAACTATTAAGCCTGGTGATACACGTTTTGATCCTCGCGGTACAGGTACGTATGCTTTAGGACAAGGAGTAGCTGGTTTAGGTTTAAGAACAAAGCCTTATAGCGCAGATTTTGCTGTAAATGACTTTACTTATAATGATATTAAAACGCAATCTGTTCCGCACGGTGTAGGTTCGGTTTGGGCTACAATGTTATGGGATCTTACTTGGGATTTAATAGACGAGTACGGGTTTGATCCAGATTGGCAAAACGGTACAGGTGGAAACAACCTTGCTATGCAAATTATTATGGATGGAATGAAGTTACAACCTTGTAGACCTGGATTTGTTGACGGTCGCGATGCGATTATTCAAGCAGATTTGTTGGCAAACGGTGGCGCAAATAGATGTTTAATTTGGAGAGCTTTTGCTAAGCGTGGTTTAGGTTTAAGCGCTATTCAAGGTAGCTCTAACAGCAGATCTGACGGTGCCGAAGCGTTTGACGTTCCTGTTGAATGTATGTTAGGTGTTACAGATAGCGGAAGTATAGAAAACAACTTTGTTGTTTACCCTAATCCATCTAATGGAGAAATTACAATTAAGTCTCGTATGGATGTAGGTGAAACTACAGTTTCTATCTACGATATGAACGGAAGAATGGTATTCTCTCAAGAGTTAGAAATTCATACTTCTGCAAACGTAAATGCAAGTCAATTAAACGCAGGTATTTACTTAATGCAAATTGAAAGTGCAGATCGCTCTCAAACAACTAAGTTAATCATTAACTAAGTTTTTAAAATAGATTGAATTTAAAAGAGGCTCGAAAGAGCCTCTTTTTTTTATACGTGTTTTTTAATTTTCTGAAATATCTTTTCAGTCGAAATACCCGCGAGATGTTGCAATTGCGCCACAGTGCCGTGTTCGGGAAATATATCGGGAATTCCTAAAATTTCAACTGAATTATTAAAAGAATATTTACTGGCAAAAGCTACAACCGAAGCACCCAAACCACCAATTACAGTGCCGTCTTCAACAGTTATAATCTTGCTATATTTCTTAAAAATATCTTGAAGTAAATTTTCGTCTAGTGGCTTTAAAAAGCGCATATCTACTACACCAATTCTAGCTTTTTCTTCTTTAGTTAATTTTTCTACTGCTTTAAGTACATTTTCGGCAATAGTACCAATGGTTAATATAGCGAGCTCATCGCCTTCTTTTAAAACCTTGGCTGTACCAGTTTCAATAGTTTTAAACGGTTGTTTCCATTCCACAATAGAGCCTCTGCCACGCGGATATCTAATAAAAATAGGCAATAGCAAACCTTGTTGGGCGGTGAACATTATATTGCGAAGTTCTATTTCATTACGGGGAGCAAAAATGATGAGGTTTGGAATACAATTTAAATAAGCCAAATCGAAAATGCCGTGGTGGGTTGCGCCGTCTTCTCCAACAATTCCGGCGCGGTCCAAACAAAAAATAACCGGTATTTTTTGTAAACATACATCGTGTATAACTTGGTCGTATGCGCGTTGTAAAAAGGTAGAATAAATATTGCAAAATACAGTAAAACCTTGTGTTGCCATTCCTGCAGCAAAGGTTACTGCATGTTGTTCGGCTATGCCAACATCAAAAGCACGATTGGGGAAAGCATCCATCATAAACTTTAAAGAGCTCCCCGTAGGCATCGCTGGAGTAATTCCAATAATTTTTGAGTCTGTTGTGGCTAATTCAACTAAAGTCTTACCAAATACATCCTGAAATTTCGGCGGTTTAATATTGGTGTCTTTTGGCGCCAAATCGCCAGTGAGGGCATTAAACTTTCCGGGAGCGTGATATACAACTTGGTTTTCTTCGGCTTGCCGTAAGCCTTTGCCTTTGGTTGTAATAATGTGTAATACTTTTGGGACATTTACATTTTTTAATCGTGTTAATTCAGAAACTAATAAGTTTAAATCATGCCCGTCAATAGGCCCCGAATAGTTAAAATTTAAAGCTTCAAAAATATTGTCAGAATCTTTTAAATCTTTTCGCTTTACTTTGGTAAAATAGTCTTTTAACGCACCAACGCTAGGGTCAATTCCAATTGCGTTGTCGTTTAAAATAACCAGTAAATTTGTTTTGGTAACGCCGGCGTGATTTAGCGCTTCAAAGGCCATACCACTCGCGATGGAAGCGTCGCCTACTACGGCAATATGTTGTTTCTCGTGTTCTCCATTTAATTGAGATGCAATTGCCATCCCTAAAGCGGCCGAAATAGCCGTACTACTATGTCCAACCCCAAAAGTATCGTATTCGCTTTCGGTAATTTTTGGGAAACCACTTACCCCATCCAATTGTCGATTGGTATGGAAAATATCTTTTCTTCCGGTTAAAATTTTATGCCCATACGCTTGGTGGCCTACGTCCCAAACCAAAAGATCATCGGGGGTGTTAAAAACATAGTGAAGAGCTAAAGTTAGTTCTACAACTCCTAAGCTAGCACCCAAATGACCTTCTTTGGTAGCTACAATATTGATTATAAATTCACGGAGTTCTTTTGCCAATTGCGGCAATTTCTCCTTTGGAATATTCCTAAGGTCTTTGGGCGAATTAATTTTTTTTAAAATACTGTCTAACACCTTGCAAAGATACGTTTATTGAAAATTTGTTAATTGATGGAAATCGTTAATTTGTTAATTCGTAATTTCGTTTTTTAAATCATTTTCACCTAATATTAATCTACAATTTTTCGGCTTGGATATTATACAACCCTTTGACGACAGTTATTTTATGAAACGCGCTTTGCAAGAGGCCGAAACGGCCTATGAAAAAGGCGAAATACCTATTGGGGCTGTAATTGTTGCAAATAATAAAATTATTGCAAGAGCACATAATTTAACCGAAATTTTAAACGATGTTACCGCCCACGCCGAAATGCAGGCTATTACTGCAGCAGCAAATTATTTGGGTGGTAAATACTTAATAGATTGTACGCTGTATGTAACTATTGAACCCTGCCAAATGTGCGCAGGAGCTTTGTTTTGGAGTCAGATTTCTAAAATAGTGTACGGGGCTCGTGATGAGCAGCGTGGGTGTATTTCGCTAAAAACAAAATTGCATCCTAAAACTAAAATGACAGGTGGTGTAATGGCCGAGGAAGCTTCGCAATTGTTAAAGCGATTTTTTATCGAGAAAAGAAACTTAAACTAATAAAAAATGCCTTTCAATAGCTGAAAGGCATTTTAAAATCTATAAAGTATATGTACTAATCGTGTAATACGCGAACTTGCGCAGCAACACGTCCTTTTCTTCCTTCTTCTTCAACATATTCTACTTTGTCACCTTCGTTAAGCGATTCGCCGTTTAAGCTAGTAACGTGTACAAAAATGTCTTGTCCAGTTTCATCATTGGTGATAAAACCATAACCTTTAGATTCGTTAAAAAACTTTACTGTTCCTTCCATTGTAAATAAAAAATAAATTAATAATAAGATACAAATGTATAATATTATCAATCTAAATGTTAAGAAAATCTAAAAAAAATTAAAAGAACACTATTTTAAACTTTATTCTCTTTCTGAAAATCTTGCATTTTTTTTATATTTTCTTTCGTTAGCATATAATCTTTTACATTTCGATCTTTCCAACGATGGTAAATAAAAAGCGGCATTAAAATAAAAAATCCGGCCATTAAGGATAACCCAATAACAAGATTTCCAGTAGCTTCATCGGTAGTTTTTATGTAGAAACCTACTCCCAAACTTACTACTACTGCGATAAATAATATTACAATTACATTTTTCATTTAGTTGAAATTTTTATGGAACTACTTTCCCGAGAATTCAATTAATTTCCGTCGGTAGGCAGTTAATAGTTTTGATTTTGAAATAAAACCGTAATATTCGCCATTGTTTATCACCGGAAGATTCCAAGCGCCGGTATTCTGAAACTTCTTCATTACCTCGGTCATTTTATCCTTTTGAAGATCAATCACCCCAGGGGGACTGTTCATTAACTCTGTAGCTTTAATTTCAAGATATAAAGATTGGTCAAACATTACAGGTCTTAAGTCGTCTAAAAGTATAATTCCTTCCAAGGCTTTTGTTTTTTTATTTAAAACCGGGAAGAGATTCCTTTTAGATTTTACTACAGCATTGTGTACTATTTCACCTAAATCCATTTGCGGGTAAATTGGTACAAAGTCGCGTTCTACCACCGATGCAATATCCATTAAAGTTAATACCGCGTGGTCTTTATTATGGGTAATTAAATCGCCTTTTTTACCAAGTTCCATGGCGTAAACGGAGTGCGGAATAAAATATTTTGTAAGCGAAAACGAAATAGTTGCTGTGATCATTAAAGGTATAAAAAGCTCGTATCCGCCGGTTACTTCGGCTATTAAAAATATGGCGGTTAATGGCGCATGCAATACTCCGGCCATTAAGCCTGTCATCCCTACTAATGTGAAATTACTTTCAGAAACGGGGTTGTTTAGGACCCCTAAATTGTTTAAAATTTTGGCAAAACAATTGCCCATGATACTTCCCATAAAAAGGGTAGGTGCAAAGATACCACCTACGCCTCCTGCGCCAAAGGTGAGGGCACTCGCAATAATTTTAAAAACTACCAAACCGGCTAATAGTAGTATTATCACCCAGATATTTGAAAGGTCTAAATTGAAAAAATTATTTTCTAATGCGGCTTGCGGATTTCCTTGTACCAAATTATTAATTACGTCGAAACCTTCTCCATACAACGGTGGGATAAAGTAAATTAAAACTCCCAAGCCAATACCTCCAATTAATAATCGTTTTGTAGGTGAGCTAATTTTTTCAAAAAATTCTTGAATGCTCGAGTACATTTTTGTGTAATATATTGAAACCATGGAGGCAACTAATCCTAACAAAACATAAAATGGGATGTCGTTGATTTCAAATTTATCAGTGATTTTAAAAGGAAGTAAAATATCTGAACCTAAAAAAAAGTAGGAGGTTGTTATTGCAGAAACCGAAGCTAATAGCAACGGTACCATTGAGGCTAGTGTAAGATCTAAACTAAAAACTTCAACGGCAAAAATTATGGCAGCGATCGGCGCTTTAAAAATAGCGGCCATGGCTCCTGCACCAGCACAGCCAATTAATAAAGTACGTGTAGACTGGTTTAAATGAAACAGTCTTGACAGATTAGAACTTAAGGCAGCACCAGTGGCAACAGTAGGTCCCTCTAAGCCCACGGAACCCCCAAAGCCAACTGTAATTGGTGCTGTGAGTAAACTCCCAAACATTTGGAATGGCCGCATTAAACCTTTGCGTTTGGAGATGGCATAGAGTGTAGATGGAATACCGTGGTTTACCCTGTGCCTAATAATGTAGCGCATTACAAAAAAGGTAATGGTAAGCCCTATAAGAGGAAAGATAAAGTAAAAAGCTGTTTGGTAATGCGCAATTAAATTTCCTTCAAGCAAATGTTGAATTAGGTGGGTGAAATTTTTTAAAACCACAGCGCCAATTCCGGCTAAAAGGCCCACAATAATACTGAGTAAAAAAACGAATTGTTTGTGAGAAATGTGCTTAATTCTCCAAATAAGAAAGCGGGTTAAAAATGTTCGTTTTTCTGTTGGCATTTTTAAAACTATCAAAAAATCCTGCATTTGCAGGATTTTTTATTAAGATTTTATATCAACTTTTAAATGTAATTCTTCGAGTTGCTGTTTGTCTATTGGCGCAGGAGCATCAATCATTATGTCTCGACCCGCATTGTTTTTTGGGAAGGCAATAAAATCGCGAATTGTCTCTTGCCCGCCTAAAATTGCCACCAATCTATCTAAGCCAAATGCAATTCCGCCGTGAGGAGGAGCGCCGTATTTAAACGCATCCATTAAAAACCCAAACTGGGCTTTTGCTTCTTCGGGCGTAAAACCTAAATAATCAAACATTAAAGCTTGCGTTTTTTGGTCGTAGATTCTTATAGATCCACCGCCAATTTCATTTCCGTTGAGCACCAAATCGTAAGCATTTGCTTTAACAGCACTGGGATTTGTTTTTAATAACTCGAGCTGACCTAGTTTTGGCGAAGTAAAAGGGTGGTGCATTGCGTGGTAACGGTTTGTTTCTTCATCCCATTCCAATAACGGGAAGTCTACCACCCAAAGCGGTGCAAACTCATCGCTTTTTCGCAAACCTAATTCTTCGGCTAAATGCATGCGCAGTGCACTTAATTGGGTTCGCACTTTATTTTTATCGCCCGAAAGTATGCAAACTAAATCGCCAGGTTTCGCACCTGTAATTTCGGCCCACTTCGCTAAATCTTCTTGGTCGTAAAATTTATCTACTGAAGATTTATAGGTGCCATCTTCATTACAGCGCGAGTAAACCATTCCCATGGCGCCAATTTGTGGACGTTTTACCCAGCTTATTAATTTATCTATTTCTTTTCTCGTAAATTTATTTCCGCCCGGTACTGCAATTCCAACTACCAATTCGGCTTGGTTAAAAACCCCGAAATCTTTGTGCTGCGTAACTTCGTTTAATTCGCCAAATTCCATCCCAAATCGAATATCTGGCTTGTCGTTACCGTATTTTGCCATTGCATCGTCGTAGGTTATTCTTGGAAATTCTGAAATTTCTACGCTGTTAATTTCTTTTAAAAGATGTTTCGTTAGGCCTTCAAAAGCATTTAAAATGTCTTCTTGCTCTACGAAAGCCATTTCGCAATCTATTTGTGTAAATTCTGGCTGTCTGTCTGCACGTAAATCTTCATCGCGAAAACACTTTACAATTTGAAAGTATTTATCGAGTCCACCAACCATTAGCAATTGCTTAAACGTTTGTGGCGATTGGGGAAGGGCATAAAACTCACCCTCATTCATTCTACTTGGCACTACAAAATCGCGCGCTCCTTCGGGAGTAGATTTTATTAAATACGGAGTTTCTACTTCTACAAAGCCTTTATTTGATAAATAATTGCGAACTGCCATAGAGACTTTTGAACGGAAAATTAAATTTTCGCGCACCGGATTTCTTCTAATGTCCAAGTAGCGGTACTTCATTCGCAGGTCTTCACCGCCATCTGTGTGGTCTTCAATAGTAAAAGGTGGAGTAAGGGATTCGTTTAAAATATTTAATTCAGAAACTAAAATTTCTACATCGCCAGTTGGCATGTTTGGGTTTTTAGATTCGCGTTCTATCACCTTACCTTTTACTTGAATTACAAATTCGCGTCCAAGCTTTGAGGCTTTTTCCATTACTTCTTTTGAAGTTCTTTCTTCATCAAAAATAAGTTGGGTTAATCCATAGCGATCGCGAAGGTCTACCCAAATCATAAACCCTTTATCGCGAGTTTTTTGTACCCATCCTGCAAGCGTTACTTCTTTATTTATATCTGCTGCGCGCAGTTGCCCATTATTGTGTGTTCTGTACATCGTATTCTGAAAAAAATTGAGGGTGTAAATTTAATAAGTAAATAATGAATTGTTGTGGTTTTGAAGTGATTATTATTTAATTGTCAAACAATAATCAATTTTTATAAACCCCTTTAAAATTCATCATTTTTAAAGGGGTTGATTGAGCTTTAAACTATTTTTTTCTAAGCAATACGGTCGTATCTTTTTGCATCACTTTCCCGTTGTTTAATCAATGCTTTCATTTTTCGTCTTTTTCTAAACCTAATTTTAGCGCGATTAACCAGATAAAACATTACTGGCACCACAATTAGCGTTAAGAATGTGGCAAATATTAACCCGAAAATTACCGTCCACGCAAGGGGACCCCAAAATATTACGTTATCTCCACCAATGTAAATATTTGGGCTATAATCTGTAAACAACCCAAAGAAATCGATGTTTAATCCAATAGCCAAAGGTATAAGTCCCAACACGGTAGTTATTGCGGTAAGCAACACTGGGCGTAAACGCGACTTACCCCCTGCCACTATTAAATCAAAATATTGACGTTTTGTAAGCATTTGGTCGAGATCCATTTGTAACTCGTACTTTTTTCTATCGATAAGAATTTGGGTGTAATCTATTAGTACAATTGCGTTGTTTACTACTATACCTGCTAAGGAGATAATTCCCATCATCGTCATAATAACCACAAAGTCCATTTGGAATATTACTAGACCTAGAAATACTCCCGCCAAACTTAAAATTACCGAGGTAAGAATAATTAACGGTTTTGAAATTGAGTTAAATTGTGCTACAAGAATTAGTAAAATTCCGCCCATTGCATAAAAAAGCGCCAATAGCAAAAAGCCCATATTGTCTGCCTGTTCTTCTTGTTCGCCTGTAAAAACTAAATTTATGTCTTTTGGCAGATCATAATTTTTTAATTCTCTCTTAAGGTCATTAACAATTTGGGTGGGGTTATACCCTCCAATAACATTTGAATATAAGGTAATAGTACGCTTTAAATCTTTGCGTTTAATGGAGCTAAATGAAGCTGTGTTGTTTTTAGAAACCATTGCCGAAATTGGTACCTGTACAATTTTTCCTTGATTGTTTCTAAAGGTAATGGGTTGGTTAAACAACGCGTTTTCGTCATAACGTGTTTTATCGGAAAGGCGAACATTTATTTCGTAATCGTCGTCGCCATCTTTATATGTGGAAACTTCTTCACCAAAAATAGCGCGCCGAAGCGTTTGCCCAATTTGACCCGTAGAAATACCTAATTGACCAGCTTTTTCACGGTCTACGGTAACATCCATTTCGGGTTTACTTTTATTAACGTCTATTTTTAATTCTTCAATACCGCTTATACCTAAACCTTCAATATACGAGCGTAAATTTTCGGCTTCGTGAAGCATTTCTTCGTAATCTTCGCCTATTAATTCAATATTAATTGGGTAGCCTACGGGTGGGCCAGCAGCATCTTTTTCAACAATTATTGAAGCGCCGGGAAAGCCTTGTACAGCTTGTCTTACTTCTTCTAAAACATCGCTACTTTTTACACCACGACGCAATTGATAGTCGCGCATAGAAAGTGTAATTTTACCTTTTTGCGGCATATCGTTACTTTGCCCGCCATCGGTCATTGGATTTCCAGCTCCTTGACCTACCTGCGAGATAGCCGACTCTACCATATAATTGTACCCGTTATCTTCGTATTTTGAAATAGCGTTAAATACACGTTGTTCAACTTGTTTTGTAAGTTTATTCGTTTTTTCAATATCGGTTCCTTGCGGGTATTCTATATAGGTAATAATTTGGTTTGGTTCGTTTTCAGGAAAAAACAATACTTTGGGTTGTGCAAGCCCTACGAGTATAAAAGAAAGGATTAAAATTGCGATTGTACCGAAAAAGAAGAGGTAAGCCATCTTTCCTCTTAAAGCATATTTTAAAGTATTTTCGTAGAAGTTCTCTAGTTTTTTTAATGCCTTATACTGAAAATATTCTACTGCGCCTGCAAGAATATACTTATAAACCCAAAGCATTATTGCTGTAAGAATTGCTATGTTTCCAAAACCGCGGAAAGCTGCAACGTCTAAGGCAAATCCGCCTATTAATAACAAAATCCCTACGCCCAATAAAATTAAACTCCATCTTATAAGTTTTTGTTTAGTTAGAGGTTCTTCTTCAGTTTTCATAAATTCTGAAGTAAGCATAGAGTTAATTATAAGCGCCACAAAAAGTGATGACGATAATACTACCGAAAGGGTAATGGGGAAGTATATCATAAACTTGCCAATAGTTCCTGGCCATAGTCCCAGCGGGAAAAATGCAGCCAGTGTTGTTGCCGTTGAAGCAATGATTGGCCACGCAATTTCACCCATACCTTGTTTGGCGGCTTTTCGCGACGAAAGACCTTCGCTCATTAAGGTGTAAACATTTTCAACTACTACAATACCATTATCAACCAGCATTCCTAAGCCCATTACAAGTCCAAAGAGCACCATGGTATTTAAGGTAAAGCCGAGAGACGATAGGATTACCAGTGATATTAACATGGAAAGCGGAATGGCAAAACCAACAAATAAGGCATTTCTAAACCCTAAAAAGAACATTAACACCAACACCACTAAAATCACTCCGAAAATAATATTGTTAACCAAGTCGTTTACTTGGTTTTCGGTTTTAATAGATTGGTCGTTTGTAAGTGAAACGTGTAAACTTTGTGGTAGGTAATTTTCTTGTTCTTCGGCTACAATTTCTTTAATTTGCTCAACGGCTTCAATCATGTTTTTTCCCGCACGTTTTTTAACATCGAGCATGACAACCGGTTCGCCGTATTCGCGGGCGTAAGTTGTAGCGTCTTTGGGTCTAAAGTTTATTTGAGCAATATCTTTTAAAAACACTACGCCGTCATCGCGCTTTACAACAACATTTTCAAGCTCTTTTGGGTTTTCAATTTCGCCGGTAATACGTATGTTTTTTTGAACCCCATTTTTTATAATATTACCCCCCGAGATAGTACTATTTTCTCCTTTTATAGCATTTATAATATTGTCGAAACTTACTTGCGAAGCCGTCATTTTATAAATATCTACGGCTATTTCAACTTCTTTATCTTCTACCCCGCGAATGGTAGCTTCTTTAATTTGCGGAAGCATTTCAATCTTATCTTGAAGATATTCGGCATAATTTTTTAATTGCTGCACCGGATAATCTCCTGTAAGATTAATGTTTAAGATTGGCATTTCTTCCGAAAAATTTAAATCGAAAACATTGGGCTCTACTTTTGCTCCATTGGTAAGGGTGGGCCAAGTAGTTTCAGCCTTTACTTGGTCTACTTTGTCTTTTACCAGTTGTTTGGCAACAGGAATATCTACAGATTCTTCAAATTCAACAATAATTATTGAATAATCTTGTAAGGTGGTTGAGGTAATTTCTTTAACACCACCAACACCTTTAAATTCTTCTTCTAAAGGTTCTGTAATAAATTTTTCTACATCTTCGGCGGAGTTACCGGGGTTTACCGAACTTACATATATTTTTGTTTCAATTATCTCGGGAAAAGCTTCACGAGGCATAGTGTAATATGCAAAACCACCTAAAAACAAGACGATTGCCATAATTACATAGACCGTCATTTTGTTGTCTATGGCCCAAGACGAAACACTAAATTCTTTATATGGATTTTTGCTCATGCTGCAAAGATTTACTTAGTTTTTGATGGTTACTTTTTGACCGTCGCGAAGCGTTTTTGCGCCTTCTTTAATAATTGTGTCGCCTTTTTTGAGTCCTGCTGTAACTTCGGTGTGATTGCCGTACGATAGACCAGTTTCAAGCAGTACGCGCTTTGCTACACCTACCGAATCATTTACGGGTTGGTAAAGAAAAGCAATGGTTTCGCCAGCAGCATTTTCTTGTAAAATATTTTCGGGAACTGTAATAGCGTTTTCGGCGCTGTAATCATTTACTTTTACCGTAGCGATAAGGTTTGGTTTTACCAATCCATTTTTATTCGGAATTTCAACTTGAACGTCGAAACTTCGGTTGTTGGGATTAATAAAATTACTAACCTGTCTAATTGTACCGTCAAACTCTTCATTGATTGAAGCTAAATTTACTTTTACCTGAGTTCCTTTTTTTATGTTCTTTAAATATGTTTCGGGAATAGAAGCTTTTACGTACATGTCGCTAAGATTTACCAGGCGAATAATTGGGGTTTGCCCGGGGATTACTACTTGTCCGGGATCGGCAATAATTTCATCTATTTCGCCACTAAATGGAGCGGTAACCACAGTTTTACTCAATTGAGAGCGCAACTGATTGGTTAGATTTTTTGCTGCTTCATAATTTGTTTTTGCTTGAAGAAACTGAATTTCGGACCCAATTTTCTGTTCCCAAAGTCGTTGTTGGCGTTCAAAAGTTGTTTTTGCTAATGCTAACTGTGCCTCTTGTTGTGCCACCTGGCTAGATAAACCACCATCGTCTATTTTTGCCAACCGTTGCCCTTTGGTTACTCGTTGTCCTTCTTTTACAAATACATTGGTGAGTACGCCAGAATATTCGGCATTTAATACTACATTTTGATCTGTTTCAACATTGCCTTGTACTTCAACAAAATGTTTAAAAACAGTATCGTTAACAACGGCAGCAGTAACCAATGCAGGGCGCTCGTTTATTTCGTGCTTATTTATATAATCGTTTAATTTGTCAATTTTACTTTTAAGCTCGCGTTGTTGTGTGTTTAATTCGGCTCTTTTTGCTTTTATAGCTGAAAGGTCGCCAGAATCAATAACTGAATCTACAGATTTACTGTCGCTGCCGCACGAAGCAAAAATGGTGAGGATTATTAGAAATAGGAGTGCTCTTTTCATTATTTTGAAATTTTTAAAAGAAGGTAGTTTATAAGTCGAATCTTGTTTGATTTTCATTGTAATTTTTTTCGTGCTTCGCGCAAGCTTAGTATCCCATAGACTTAACAGTTTGTGAATCTATACGTAGTTGCGGGATATTTAAAACAGTTTCTAAGTTTGCTTTTTCATTAATAACTTGCAGCATAGCCTGAAAATATTGCTGTTGCGCGGTATATAATTGAGTTTGGGCTTGTCGTAAATCAAAACTTGCTACAAGTCCTTCGGTAAATTTTACTTGGTTTTTACCTTCAATTCGCTCGGCGAGTTGTAAGTTTTTCTTTGAATTATGGTAATTTTCAATAGCGAATTGGTAATTGCTACGGGCAGTAGTGAGGTCTAATTTAATTTGTTCTACACTTTCCTCAAGATCGGTTTTTGCTTGCAATAGGGCAATTTTGGCACGTTGTGTTTTTGCGTGCCGAAGGCCACTACTAAAAATAGGAACATTTAAATTAAGTCCGAAAACCGAAGATTGATACCACTTTTGGTCGCCATTAAAAAAACTAAAATCATTACTATTTGCCGAGGTGCCATAATTTACAAATGCAGCGAGGCTAGGTAAATACTTGCTTTTTTCTAATTTTAACTCTAAGTAACGTTGTTCGGTAAGGTTATTTGCAATTTTATAATCAATGTTTTCTTCAATGTTTAAAGATGCATTTAAAAGGGCCAAATTTATATGCTCGTTTGCCAATTGGTCTAAGCTGTTGGTTAATATTACCGGAGTTTCAACAGGTATGCCCAAGGCAAGATTAAACATTTGCTTGGCTATTTTCTCGCTGCGTTTTGCGTTGCTAAGCTGTGTTTCTATATCGAGTAGCGTAATTTCTAGTTGTTCAACGCTTTCTTCTTCGGTGAGGCCGTTTTCAAATATTTTTTTCGTTTCAAATAAATTGTCTTCCAGATTTATTTTGTTTTTATTGAAAATAGCGACTAATTCTTGCGCTAACAATACGCTTCCGTAGGCATTTATAACCCCTTTTCTAACTTCTAATCTTGTTTTTTCGTTAGCATTTTCAGAAAACTTTAAAAACGTTTTAGCAGCTTGGAGTCCTACTAAATAACTACCGTCAAATATTAATTGATTTAAGGTGGCAACTATATTGGCGTTTTGTTTTGTGCCAAAAGTTACCGGTGTAAATGTGCCAGGTTCGCCGCCGCCAAACTCGCCAGGAATAAGTGTAACTGGTTGCTTTAAATTATTTTGATAGCTAACAGTACCGTCTATTTGCGGAAGTCCGGTAGCTGTAGTTTCCCACTTTTGTTTAATGGCTTTTGCAATATCTCTACGTGCATTTATGGCCGTATAATTACTGTCTAAGGCAAAAGTGATAGCTTCATGTAATGTAAAGCGATATGTTTCGCTAGTTTGCGAAAAACCTAAAGAACTAATTAGGAAAACCGTTAAAACGAATATTTTTTTACTCATCGTGTGTGTTTGCGTTTAGTAGTTTATTTAGTGTGCTCAATCCTTTAGATGTTACAATACTTCTTAGGTGATATATCAAGTATTCTTGGTTTAATAAGGTAGGTGAAAATTTTTCTTTGGGAAATAGATTTTGATCTTTTATACCGTGAATGCCTAAAAAATAAAGTCGCGCTACTAATTCGGTGTTTAAATTTTCGCGATAATATCCATGTTTAATGCCACGGTGTAAATTGTCTATTGTATAATTTAAAAACTTATCAAATTGATAGGCTTTAATGTTTTTACTTATTTCGGGGTAATATTTTTGTAATTGATATTGCGATGAGGTTTGTTCTCCTTCAATTTTATCCATTACATACTTTTTTATTTCAAATAACTCTTCAATTGGGTTGGGACTTTCAGCCCTAATTTCTTCTATCCTTGTTGTTATTTTTCTAAAAACGCTAAATGCGCACTCTTCTACCAAGGAGGTTTTATTTTTAAAATGTATATAAATGGTTTTTTTAGATATTGCCAATGCTGCAGCAATATCGTCCATAGTAACACTTTTAAAACCTAGTTTTAAAAAAAGGTTCGACGCTTTTTGTACAATTTTATCCTTCATTATATCTAGGCAAAGATAGGTTGCGGAAACTTAATAGACAATTTTGGTTTCCGCAGTTTTATTGATCTTAACACAACCTTAACATGCGCCTTATTTTCACATATATTTTGTGTGCATTTGCCTATCTTGTTTTACTTTAGCCGAAATTTTTCACGAATGGATATTTTACAGAAATACAACCAAGAATTTCAGCAAAATCTAGAAAATGCGGTTACTAAAAATGAGCCTGCTCAACTTTACGACCCTATAAAATATATACTATCTCTAGGGGGTAAGCGCATTAGGCCAGCACTTACTTTAATGGTGTGCGATTTTTTTGAAGCCTCGTATAAAGAGGCAATGAGTGCTGCGTTGGCAATAGAGTTGTTTCATAATTTTTCGCTCATTCACGATGATATTATGGACAATGCCCCATTGCGAAGAGGGCAAATTACCGTTCACGAAAAATGGGATGTAAACACGGGTATTTTATCTGGCGATGCGATGCTTATTTTGGCGTATCGTTTTTTTGAAGATTATAATCCAAATCAGTTTCAAGAACTGGCAAAGCTTTTTAGTGAAACCGCCTTACAAGTTTGTGAAGGGCAACAGCACGACATGGATTTTGAAACACGCGATGATGTTTCTATAGACGAATACATCCATATGATAGATCATAAAACGGCAGTTTTAGTAGGGGCTGCGATGAAAATGGGCGCAATTGTCGCCAATGCTTCAGAAGGCGATAAAGAGTCAATTTATGAATTTGGCCGAAATCTTGGAATTGCATTTCAGTTGCAAGACGATTATTTAGATGTTTTTGGCGATTCAAAAACTTTTGGAAAGCAAATAGGAGGCGATATAATAGCCAATAAAAAAACCTTCCTTTATTTAACTGCCGTAAATCAAGGAGCGCAGGTTCAAGCAGATGAATTGGAACATTTGTTTACAATTAATCCCAAAGATCCCACCGATAAAATTAGTACGGTAAAAGAAATATTTACACATTCGGGCGCAGCCGAAGCAACAAAAAAAGAAATTGAGAAGTACAGTAATTTAGCGTACTCGGTATTGGATGAAATAGAAATTTCAGAAGAAAAGAAAAAAATGTTGCGTCAATTTGGCGAAGAATTGATGTTGCGCAATTTTTAAATTCGTTTCGATTTTTTTCTTTCAGTGTATTAAGACTTTTTAATTTTTCAGTGTTTTTTAAAAGTAGAAAAGTACAATTAAGTGTTTTTTATATTCGGCATTTACCAAAACATGCAACCTGCCAAAAATCAGTCATTTCATTGTGAATACTTTAAGATTTTGCAAGGATAAATATGTAGAAACGACAAGGGTAGTTAAGGTAATTATTGTATTTTTGTATCGTTTTATAAAAATGACCCATTTGTATATTTATCATGGATAAATTTTCCTTTTTAAACGCGATTCACCCATCCAAAATCGCTGAACTTTACGAAAAGTATTTACAGTACCCCGATAGTGTTGAGCCAAGCTGGCGTTCATTCTTCCAAGGTTTCGACTTTGGGTCGGAATACAGTGCCGAAGAGATGTTTGGAGTTACTGAAGCTGGCGAGACTCCGCAATACGATGTAGGTACTATCTGTGCCGATGTTATTAAAGAGTTTCAGGTTTTAAAATTAATAGACGGGTATAGAACGCGTGGGCATCTATTTACAAAAACAAACCCCGTTAGAGAAAGAAGAAAATATTCGCCAACCTTAGCCCTTGAAAATTTTGGTCTTTCAGAGGAAGATTTAAAAGATACTTTTAGAGCTGGCGAAATATTAGGCATAGGTGAAACAACACTCGAAAATATAATAAAGCATCTTGAAAGTATTTACTGCGATTCTATTGGTATTGAATATATGTATATTCGAAAACCGAATGAAATTGAGTGGATACAACAAAAACTTAATATAAACGATAACCAGCCCAATTTTTCAAACGAGCAAAAAAAGCATATTCTCAAAAAGTTGAACGAGGCTGTATCTTTTGAGAGTTTTCTTCATACAAAATACGTGGGGCAAAAGCGATTTTCATTAGAAGGAGGTGAAAGTTTAATTCCTGCACTCGATACCTTAATTGAAAACGCTGCCGAAAAAGGTGTTGAAGAATTTGTGATGGGAATGGCCCATAGAGGTCGTTTAAGTACGCTTACTAATATATTTGGAAAAAGCGCTAAAGATATTTTTAGTGAATTTGACGGTAAAGATTATGCCTTAGATATTTTTGACGGTGATGTAAAATATCATTTAGGTTGGACCTCAAAACGCAAAACAGAGTCTGGTAGAGAAATTAACTTAAATATCGCTCCAAACCCATCGCACCTAGAAACTGTAGGTGCCGTGGTTGAGGGGATTACCCGTGCCAAGCAAGATGATCACCACAAAGATCAACCCAATAAGGTGCTGCCAATTATAGTACACGGAGATGCTGCAATTGCTGGACAAGGTATTGTTTATGAAATTGTGCAAATGGCCCAATTAGAAGGTTATTGCACCCAAGGAACCATCCATATTGTAGTAAATAATCAAATAGGATTTACTACCAACTATTTAGATGCACGTTCGTCTACCTATTGTACCGATATTGGTAAAGTAACGCTGTCGCCAATACTTCACGTAAATGCAGATGATGTTGAAGCTGTTGTACATGCAATGAATTTTGCGTTAGACTTTAGAATGGAATTTGGTCGCGATGTTTTTATTGATTTGTTAGGTTACCGAAAATACGGTCACAACGAGGGGGATGAGCCACGATTTACCCAACCAAAACTTTATAAGGCCATTTCAAAACATAGCAATCCAAGTGATATTTACGCTAATAAACTTATTGCTGAGGGCGTAATAGAAAAAGACTATATAAAGAAATTAGAAAAAGAGTATAAAAACAAATTAGAAGAGAAATTAGAAGATTCTCGAAAAGAAGATAAAACGGCCATTACCCCGTTTATGCAGGATGAGTGGGAAGGCTATAATTACGCGGAAGAAGAAACAATGATGAAGCCGGTCGATACTACATTCGATCTAAAAAAGCTTGATGAAATTGCCGAAGTAATTACCAAACTGCCAAAAGAACAAAAGTTTCTTAGAAAAATCGCAAAATTAGTTGAGGCTCGCCACACCATGTATTTTGACACCAATAAGTTAGATTGGGCAATGGGTGAGTTGTTGGCATATGGGTCGTTACTTAGCGAAGGTCACGATGTGCGTATTAGTGGTCAAGATGTGGAACGTGGTACGTTTTCTCACCGTCACGCTGTTATAAAAGTAGAAGATAGTGAAGAAGAAGTAGTGTTATTAAACAGACTAAAAGAACAACAAGCCAATTTTTATATATACAATTCATTACTTTCTGAATATGGTGTAGTAGGGTTTGATTATGGATATGCTATGGCAAGCCCGAAGTCATTAACTATTTGGGAGGCACAATTTGGAGACTTTAGTAATGGAGCCCAAATTATGATTGACCAGTATATATCTTCGGCAGAAGATAAATGGAAGTTACAAAACGGCTTAGTAATGCTTTTACCGCACGGTTACGAAGGGCAAGGAGCCGAACATTCTTCAGCAAGAATGGAGCGTTATCTTCAAATGTGTGCTTCAGATAATATGTTTGTGGCAGACGTAACAACACCTGCAAACTTATTTCATCTTTTGCGAAGACAACTTAAAACAGACTATCGCAAGCCGTTAATAGTGTTTACTCCAAAGAGTTTATTACGTCATCCAAAGGTGGTTTCAACAAAAGAAGAACTCGCAAACGGCAGTTTCCAAATGGTAATTGATGATGCCGAAGCCAAAGCTTCTAAAGTAAAATCGTTGGTATTTGTAACTGGAAAGTTTTATTACGATTTGCTTGAAAAGCGTGAAGAATTAAAGAGGGATGATGTAGCATTGGTACGTTTAGAACAATTGTTTCCACTGCCAATTGCCGAAATGAAGAAGATAATAAAGAAATATAAAAATGCAGACGATATTGTTTGGGCACAAGAAGAACCAAGAAATATGGGAGCTTATTCGCATATAATGATGCATTTTGAAGAGGCAAGAAACTTTAGAGTGTGCAGTAGAAAAATGTATGCCGCACCAGCAGCAGGAAGTACTGTGCGTAGTAAAGCACGCCACGCAAAAGTAATTCAAAATGTATTTGATAAAGATATGGAATAGTTCTTCGGCTATTTCTTTAGTAAAACAAAATAACTTAAATTAGAAATTTGTAAACCAAAGGTTTATATTAAATAATAGTAATATGGCATTAGAAATGAAAGTCCCATCTCCGGGAGAATCCATAACCGAAGTTGAAATCGCATCTTGGCTAGTTTCAGACGGCGATTATGTTGAAAAAGATCAAGCAATCGCCGAAGTTGACAGCGATAAAGCTACCTTAGAGCTACCTGCAGAAGCCAGCGGTGTTATTACATTGAAAGCCGAAGAAGGTGATGTAGTTGGTGTTGGTGAAGTAGTATGTATTATTGATACCGATGCAAAAAGTCCGGATGGAGATAACGCCAATGCTGATAAAAAAGAAGAAAAAGAAGACGAAGCTCCTAAAAAAGCAGAAGTAAAAAAAGAAACCCCTTCAAAACCTTCTACTCCAAATCAAAAGCAAGATAAAAAATCATACGCTACAGGTGCACCGTCTCCAGCTGCAAAAAAGATTCTTGACGAAAAAGGAATGTCGTCAAAAGACGTAAAAGGCAGTGGTCGCGATGGCCGAATTACCAAAGATGATGCTGTAAAAGCAACCCCATCTATGGGTACGCCAGGTACTGGTAGCCGTGGTAGCGAGCGTAAACGACTTTCAATGCTTCGTCGTAAAGTTGCAGAGCGTTTGGTTTCTGCAAAAAATGAGACGGCAATGCTTACTACTTTTAATGAAGTAGATATGTCGGCAATTTTTGAATTGCGTAGCCAATACAAAGAGCAGTTTAAAGAAAAGCACGGTGTTGGGTTAGGTTTTATGTCATTCTTTACTCTTGCAGTTGTACGAGCACTAGATTTATATCCAGATGTAAACTCAATGATTGACGGAAATGAAATGGTGACTTATGATTTTAAAGATATTTCAATTGCGGTATCGGGACCAAAAGGATTAATGGTGCCTGTAATTAGAAATGCCGAAAATTTAAGTTTTAGGGGCGTAGAAGATGAGGTAAAACGTTTGGCTATAAGAGCTCGTGACGGGCAAATTACGGTTGATGAAATGACCGGCGGAACTTTTACAATTTCTAACGGAGGTGTGTTTGGAAGTATGCTTTCAACACCAATTATTAACCCACCGCAGTCGGCTATTTTAGGAATGCACAACATTGTTGAGCGTCCAATTGTAAGAGACGGTGGAATTGTAGTTGCTCCGGTAATGTATCTTGCCTTATCTTATGACCACCGTATTATTGACGGTCGTGAGTCTGTAGGATTTTTAGTTGCTATTAAAGAAGCGTTAGAAAACCCAGAAGAACTATTAATGGATAACGATGTAAAACGCGCATTAGAACTGTAGTTTTACATTTTATATAAAAAAGAATCCGGCCAAGCAGCCGGATTTTTTTCGTTAGTTAGTGTAGATTTTCAATTAAAAAATAGTGTATTTACTAAATTCATTATAACCACAGTTACTATTAGAACTACAAATAACTTAAAAAGTGAAACCTTGTCATGAAGCGTTCTAATGATGCGTTTGTTGTTTTTTGGATAAATTGACCCTTTCACATCGTAAAAGTCTGTATTTTGTAAGAATAATAAAATACGTACTACCACGTAATTTTTTGCAAATAAGTTAAGTAGATTATAACAGTTTGTCGTGATGTTCTTTAGCCCAAATTAAAAGGCTGTTTGTTCTGGGCTCTAGTTTTAGCTTTGTAATGATATTACTTCGGTGTTTTTCTACCGTACGGTACGAGATAAAGAGTTGCGAAGCAATTTCTTTGTTGGTTTTGTCTTGTGCGATTAAATTTAAAATTTTCCTTTCTGAAGGGGTAAGCGTTTTTAACATGCTGTCTTCTACCGCTTCTACACCCAGTAGTTTTATTATTTTATCGCTAAAAAAAGGAGCGCCATTTTTTACCGTATTAATGCAGTTTTCTATTTCTTCTAAAGCGAATTCTTTTAAAATATATCCAAAAATATTGAGCTCTTTAGCTTTTTGATACAACTCCTTTTCTTTGTGAAGCGTTATTAAAACTATTTTAGTATCAATTTTTGCAGTTTTACATTTTTGGGCAATTTCTATCCCAGACATGTACGGCATTTGGATATCGAGAATAGCGATATCGGGTTTTTTTTGAATTATCAAATTAAAAGCCTCCCTGCCGTTTACGCCGCTCCCTAAAAAGTTGTAGCCTTTTTCAATTAAAAAGTCGCTCAAACCCTTTAATAGCAAAGGATGATCGTCTGCAATTATTATCGTTGGGTTTTTACTTTTCATATTGGAATTTGAAATTCGAGAACTGCACCCGAGTCTTTTTTAGAGGTTACTTTCATCTGTCCTTTTAAAAAACGGGTGCGTTCTAAAAGTGTTTTTAATCCTAAAGATTTCTCTTCTTGATATTTTTCGGCAAAATCAAAACCTATTCCGTTGTCGCGAATAGAAATTAATACGTTGTCGCCTATTTTTCTAACTGAAATTTTCGCTGCTTCAGAATTTGCGTGTTTTAAAATATTGCTAAAACTTTCTTGTATAATCCTGTAAATATTTACTTCATTCTCTTTGCTGAATATGTTGTCTATATTATCTATTTCGGCAGTAATAAATAGGGGGGTGTTTTCATCTATTAAATCAATAGTGTGTTCAATAGCCTTTGTTATTCCTAATTCTTGAAGTTGAAACGGATGAAGGTCGCGAGAGATGGCGCGTACTTCGTCAATAGTGCTATTTACCAGTTTTTGAGTATCGCGGTCGCCATTATTTAGCAATTTATTTTTAAGCACCAAAAGCTGTTGTCCAATCCCATCGTGGAGATCTTTTGAAATTCGTCGTCTTTCATTTTCTTGGTAATTTATAAGCTCTTGACTAAATTTTTCTTGCAATATTTTATTCTCCTTTAAGTTTTTCTGATTTCTATAAAGCAGAATAAGTCCAAACATTAAAATAATGGCAATACCGCCAAGGAGCATCGCCTTTTTTACACTTTCATTATCCTTTTCAAGCAGTTTAATGCTCGTATTTTTTTTAACTAAATCCTTTTCTTTTTTTTCGGTTAAATAGAGGGTTTGGTAATATGCTAAGGCATTTGCAGTACTTCGGTTGTAGATAGAATCTTTTAATGTTGTTGCTGCGCGTATAAATTCAATACTATTTTCGTACTGGTTCATATCGTAATAAATATCTGCCAGCAGGGCGTACCCTTGCATAATTTCGTCTTCTATCCCCAGCCGTTTTGCAATTTTCAACTTTTTTTGAGCTTTTAATAGTGCATTATCATAATCGGCGATAGTTTGTAAATACTTAGCTTTTCCGCTTAAATAATGAATTTCGGCAATAGAACTTCTTGAGTAATCAAATTCAAAATTGTCTAAAATATATACGTATTTCTTGGCTTCTTTTAATAGGTTGTGGTTGCAATAATATTCAATAAGCCGTGCGAGTATCCCTATATAAACCGTTTTGTTTGATTGTTCGTGATTAAAATTTGATTCGGCTAAAAGCAGTGATTCTAATTCTAATTTAGGTTTTCCTATTTTTTTATAATCTAGCGCTTGGTTATAATATTCATAGGCTAAATATTGGGTGAGACCCAAACTTTTCATTTTATCGATTAAAGCATCGCGTTCAACTTTGGCTTTATCGTAAAAACCATTCATACTAAACATATTAATTATGGCTTGTTGCGCATATACCATATAATCATACGCTTGTTGGTCTTCGTAAATAAAATAGGCGTGGGTTAAGTCTTCATTTGCTTTAACAAATTTTCCAATTTGCGAATACGCTTGGCCTCTAAAAAGGTAAGTATCGGCAATAAATAGCGAATCTTTTTGCGAAAAATGTTGCAAGGCTATGTTGTAGTCTTCAATAGCTTTTTTAAGATCCAATTTGGCATTTGCACTTCCGCGTTTAATGTAAAGTCGGCCTAATAAAAGACTGTCTTTTATTCTGTATTTACGGGCCAAGGCTTTATTAAGAAAGGTTATCGCATTTAGTGGGTTGTTACCGTAATTTGTTAAGGGATACTGAAGGTTTACAGCTTTTTTTGCGGCAAGTTCTACACTGTCTAGCTTTAATGCTAAATTAATATACTGCTTGCTGTACTCAATAAACTCTTTTTGGTTTTTGGAAAAAGTACGACTTAAAATACTGTCTAACGCGGCAAGTTTTTCGTTGCTATTTTGAGAGGTAGTAACTATTTGTTTGTAGTGGGAAATATCTAATTTTTGCGCAGAAGCGGCATAAAATGTAATGACAAGCAGATAGCTAAAATAGTGTTTAAGCAAGGTTAATTAGTTTTGAGGCAAGCTAAAAATAATTAATTTATGTTAGAAAATAAGTTAAAAACATAAAGATATGTGGCTATTTCACATAAAAACAGTTGCGGCCGTAATCAATAACAGCGCGATGCTTTTTTAAAAAATCGGCGCCAATAATGCCATGAATAGGCGCTTCATTGGCTTGCGACAAGGCCTCGTTTACGTGCGAAAGATCAAAAAGAATAAAATCCATGTTTTTAATAGACCACTGCTTGATGCTAAAATTATTTTTTCGCGACAACATAGTTTTCATATTTATGGCTCCTGCACCAGCAGCTTTTACAAAGCTGTCTTCGCTAATTAATTTAAAATGAGTTCCTTCGTCAAAGCCAATGCAGCTAGTAGAAGCGCCTGTGTCTAAAATAAAATTACCATTTACACCATTCACTTTTGCCGAAAATAAATAATGCCCGGTTTCGAGGTTTTTTAACGGAATTCGGTAAAATAATTGGTCTTCGAGTAGTGTGCGTAACTGCATTAATTTTTTTGTGCAAAGATAGCAAACAAAATAAGTAGCTTTGCATTTATGTTAACAGATACCCATACACATTTATATAGTACAGCTTTTGCTGAAGATCGCGATGCGGTGATAAGTAGAGCGACAGATTTAGGAATTACACGATTTTTTATTCCCGCCATAGATTCTGGTCATACCGAAGCTATGTATGCCCTAGAAAAAGCATACCCAAAAAATGTATTTTTAATGATGGGGTTGCATCCTACTTCGGTAAAAGAAAATTTTGAAGAAGAATTGGCACACGTTGAAACGCAATTTAAAAGTCGAAGTTTTTATGCTGTAGGTGAAATAGGAATAGATCTTTACTGGGATAAATCTACCTTGGATATTCAAAAAATTGCTTTCCGAAGGCAAATTCAATTAGCCAAAAAATATAAATTACCAATCGTTATTCACTGCCGTGATGCTTTTGATGAAATTTTTGAAGTGTTAGAAACCGAGCGCGGAGACGATCTTTTTGGAATATTTCATTGTTTTACGGGCACACTAGAGCAGGCGCAACGGGCTATTTCATTTAATATGAAATTAGGAATTGGTGGCGTGGTTACTTTTAAAAATGGAAAGATTGATAAATTTTTAAATGAAATTGCTTTGGAGCATATCGTTTTAGAAACCGATTCGCCTTACCTTGCGCCGGTACCTTATAGAGGCAAACGCAATGAAAGTAGTTATTTAAGTTTAATTTGTGCGAAACTCGCTGAAATTTATAATATTTCTGAAGAAACCATCGCCAAAATTACCACTGAAAATTCGAAAGCTGTATTTAAGGTATAAATACGGCTTTTCTTAAAAAGTTTAAAACGTAGCATTATTATGACCTATCACCCCAATATACTCCTTATATATACCGGCGGAACCATTGGTATGATAAAAGATTTTGAAACCGGTGCTTTGCGCAACTTTAATTTTGACGAGCTTCTTAAACACATTCCCGAGTTAAAGCTGTTAGATTGTAATATAACAACCACTTCTTTTGCCGAACCTATTGATAGTAGTAATATGAATCCGGAGTACTGGGTGCAGTTAGCTACTATTATTGAAGAAAACTACGAAAAGATGGATGGTTTTGTAGTGCTTCACGGAAGCGATACCATGAGTTATACTGCCTCGGCCTTAAGTTTTATGTTAGAAAACTTAGGGAAACCCGTAATTTTTACGGGGTCGCAGTTACCCATTGGAGATTTAAGGACCGATGCAAAAGAAAATTTAATTACTTCAATTCAAATTGCAACGTTACGCGAGCGAGGGGTGTCAAAAATTTCGGAAGTTTGTTTGTATTTTGAATACAAATTATATCGTGCCAATCGTACCACAAAAATAAATGCCGAACATTTTGAGGCTTTTGCCTCTCTCAACTACCCCGAACTTGCCCAGAGTGGGGTGCACTTGGTAGTTAATAACGAAGTGCTTTACAAACCCAATAGACGAAAGCGATTAAAAGTTCATAAATCTTTGGAGAGTCATATATTATTGGTAAAAGTATTTCCGGGTATAGACGAAACTACTATTACACACCTATTTAATTATCCCGAGATGAAAGGCTTGGTAATTGAAACCTATGGTGCGGGGAATGTTACCACTGCAGATTGGTTTATAAAAGCTTTAAAAGCTGTAATAAAAAGAGGAATTCCTGTAATAAATGTTACGCAATGTTCGGGTGGAGGTGTAAATATGGGTTTGTATGAAACCAGTACGGCGCTAAAAAAGATAGGCGTTATAAGCGGAAAAGACTGCACAACAGAGGCTGCATTGGCAAAATTGATGTATTTGTTGGGTCAGAAAATTTCGGCTAACAGCTTCAAAACCATATTCGAAACTTCTTTGCGTGGAGAAATGCAGTAAATTAACCACTTAATTTATTTTATTGCGTTGTTTTTTTTTTGATATTTGGCGCACCATTACAAAGTGGCTAATTTTTTAGAGAGGTGGCCGAGTGGTCGAAGGCGCACGCCTGGAAAGTGTGTATACGCCACAAGCGTATCGAGGGTTCGAATCCCTTCCTCTCTGCAACAAACGAATAGTGTATTAAAACTCATCATGCATGACTATTAATATTCTTGTAGATTAATTAAATTATTTTATATCTTTAAACCCTTAACTAAAAACAAACTTTAAGTCGATAGCAATGAAAAAATTACTTTCTATTATGGCGGTTGCCGCAATGGTATTTGTGGGCACATTAAACGCAAACGCGACAACAGCGCAGACAATGCCAACTAGTTCACAAGCTTTGGTTACAGCAGCCACAGTTTCTTTTATACAAGATGAAACAGCTCCTGCTGCAGAAGCTGAAAGAGGCTTTCACCAAGAGCTAAAAGAGCGTTTTGTTGAAGGTGGTCCCGCGTTTATGGGTATTGTATTATTGTGTTTAATTCTAGGATTGGCAATTGCTATTGAAAGAATTATCTACCTTAATCTTTCAACTACCAATACACAAAAATTAGCACAACAAGTAGAAGACGCTTTAAATAGCGGTGGTATTGAAGCAGCAAAAGAAGTTTGTAGAAATACAAAAGGTCCTGTTGCATCTATTTACTACCAAGGTCTAGACCGTGCACATGAAGGAATTGATATTGCCGAAAAAGCAGTGGTAGCCTACGGTGGTGTTCAAATGGGTCAACTAGAAAAGAATGTTTCTTGGATCTCATTATTTATTGCAATTGCTCCTATGCTTGGTTTCATGGGTACTGTAATTGGTATGATTGATGCATTCGATAAAATTCAAGCAGCAGGTGATATGAACCCATCATTAGTTGCAGGAGGTATTAAAGTAGCACTTTTAACAACTGTATTTGGTTTGATCGTGGCTATTATCCTTCAAGTTTTCTATAACTATATTATCGCTAAGATTGATAGTATTGTAAACAGCATGGAAGACGCTTCTATTACTTTAATCGATATGTTATTCGATTATAAAACAAAAAATAAAATCTAAACAAACCACAAGATGGCATTACATAAAATATTAAAAATTGTAGCATTGCTTTTAAGCGTTGCAGGAATTATTTTTCTTGCAATGATCATCGCAAAAGGTGATACTGCTATCGTTGAAACCGGCGAAGGAGTAGATGGCTTCATATATGTTGCCTATATAACGTTTGCTATTACAGTTGCGTTTGTTTTACTCTTTGTGTTAAAAGGAATTTTTGCAGGCAATATTAAAAGCACACTTATGTCTGTAGGCGCCTTTTTACTAATAATTGCAATTTCGTATGTATTAGCAGATAGTAATCAACTAACAGCTCAAGATGGCGGATTACTTTCCGAAAGCGCTTCAAAATGGGTTGGAACAGGATTATATGCTTTTTATATATTAGCAATAATCGCTGTGGGATCTATGGTTTTCGGCGGAATTAAAAAAGTGACTAAATAATATGGCAAGAAGAGCAACACCTGAAGTAAATGCAGGATCGATGGCAGACATCGCTTTCCTACTGCTAATCTTTTTTCTAGTAACAACTACTATTGAAAAAGACAGCGGTATTGCGAGACAGTTGCCTCCCATTGAAGAAATTGTTGACCCGCCTAAAATTAAAGAGAAAAACTTATTTATTGTTAACGTAAACCGTAACGACCAACTGTTAGTTGAAGAAAAACTAATGGAGTTAAAAGATTTACGCCAAGCAGCAATTACTTTTCTCGATAATGGAGGAGCCCCTTCTGGTAGCCCAGAATATTGCAACTATTGCAAAGGACCAAGAAGCCCTGAGTCTTCAGATAATCCCGAAAAAGCGGTAATATCTGTTCAAAATGACAGACTTACTTCTTATAAAATGTATATCGCTGTTCAAAATGAATTGGTTGCGGCATATAACTTTTTAAGAGATAGAGAATCACAAAGACTATACGGTTGGAAATTTACCGAAATGTCTAAGAATCTAGATGAAGGGAAGATAAAAGGCGAGGCTGCACAAGATGCTTTAAAGGAAAAATTGGAGACTATTCAAAAATTATTTCCAATGAAGTTATCTGAAGCCGAACCAAAAAAATCTGGACAATAATAAAATAACTATGTCAAAGTTTAGAAAGAAAAAAAGTAACGAGTTACCTCCGGTAAGTACAGCTTCTCTACCAGATATTGTCTTTATGTTATTATTCTTTTTTATGGTAGTAACAGTACTTAGAGACGATAACCTGCTTGTTCAGAATAAACTGCCAAAAGCAGATCAGGTTGAAAAACTGAAAAAAGACCGCTCGGTTTATATTTACGCCGGAAAACCTAGTGCTAGATACCAAGATAAATTTGGTACCGAAGCTAAAATTCAAATTGGCGATAAGTATACCGATATAACCAGTATTAAATTCGCATTAACCGAATTGCGCCAAAAACTACGTCCCGAACTTCAGGATAAAGTTATGGTTGCCCTAAAGGTAGATGAAGAGACCAACACTGGTAAGGTAACAGATATTAAACAGGAATTACGTGAATTAAATATGCTTAAAATTATTTACATTACTACACCAGGTAATGAATTAAATCAATAAATAATTCACTAAGTAATATTGAAACGTCTTGATTCGAACATTTCGAATTAAGACGTTTTTTTTGTTATTAATTTTCCTGAAAATACGCTTATCTTTGAAGGGTATGACTATTTTTAAAAACTTATTTCTTACTTGCAGTTTTCTCTTGCTTTCTGCCCAAATGATCGCACAGGATACTATAAGTCCGGTTGATTATGACAACACTTATAGAGAAGATCAATTTTATGTGGGAGTTACCTATAATTTACCTCTTGGGCTACCAGAAGGAGGTGAAGTTCGAGGCTTATCGGGCGGATTTCAATTTGGTTTTTTAAGAGATATGCCTATTAATCAACGACGAAATATTGCTATCGCCATTGGCGGTGGGCTGTCAATTGATCAATTTGGTCAAAATCTTTTTATTGGTGAAAACAACGATGAAACTACAATTTTTAGAATTTTAGATAGCGATGTTAATTATAGCCGAAATCGCTTTACAATGGCTGTTGTTGAAGCGCCAATTGAATTTAGATGGAGAACCACTACCGCTTCAAGTTATAAGTTTTGGCGTATTTATACAGGTTTTAGAGTTGGTTACACCTATTGGTATAAAGCAACCTTTAAACAGCCTTCAAATAATGTTTCCCAATCTGATATTCCAGAATTTAATCCCTTAAGATTATCTGCTACACTAAGTTTAGGATATAATACTTTTAACTTTTTTGCATCCTACAGCCTTAGTCCACTATTTTCCGATGCTACAACTGAAAATGGCGAAAATTTCGATTTTAGGGCGTTAAAAGTAGGCTTGATGTTTTATATATTATAGCCAAATATTAAATAAAATTAACTGCGGAAGAGCACCCAAAAAGAAACCTATGGCCAACTCGGGGTAGGTGTGGGAACTACTATTTAATCGCGAAGAAGCAACCCATCCATTTACAAATAGAAATAGACTAATAGTTGCTAGTAAATTTATTTTAAAATGGGCGCTTAAGCCCACTACAAAAAGTAAAATTCCGGCAACGCCTATTTGGTGTAAACTTATTTTTAAGCCAAATAGCACCATGACTAATGCGCTAAACGTTGAAAATAACACTCCAACAAAAAAGTAATATAATTCGGGATCGTCATACGGGTTAAAAACCATTTTAATGATAAGCAGCAACAGAATACACTGTATCATCAATGGGAATTTACGCTCCTTTACATCTTTTAGGTGCAATGTGTTTATTATTCCAAGGCGTTTCAGTAGAAAAAAAACTACTATTGGAACACAAACGGTAATGATAAAAACAGCGAGTAGCTGTGCTTTAATTAACTCTGGCTCTAAATAACGCGGAGTTACAATTAAATAAAGAATGGTGCCTAGCAAAGGCATCAACAATGGATGGAAAATGTACGAAGCAATTGTTAGGAAAAGTCTCATTAAATTTCTTTTCGTAAGCGCGCCACAGGTAAATCTAATTGTTCGCGATATTTTGCAATGGTTCGGCGGGCAATAGGATAGCCTTTTTCCAATAAAATTTTGGCCAATTTATCGTCTGTTAAAGGTTTTCTTTTGTCCTCTTCGGCAATAGTTATTTCTAAAATCTTTTTAATTTCTCTCGTTGAAACATCTTCACCTTGATCATTTTTCATGGATTCACTAAAAAATTCTTTAATTAATTTAGTGCCATAAGGGGTATCTACATATTTGCTATTCGCCACACGCGAAACAGTAGAAACATCCATGCCTATTTTATCTGCAATATCTTTTAAAATCATTGGTTTTAACTTGCGTTCATCGCCAGTTAAAAAGTATTCTTTTTGATGATGCATAATTGCATTCATGGTAACAAATAAGGTTTGTTGCCGTTGTTTAATAGCATCGATAAACCATTTTGCGGCATCGAGTTTCTGCTTAATAAACATGACGGCATCTTTTTGTGCTTTAGACTTATCTTTAGATTCTTTATAGCCCTTAAGCATGTTTTTGTAATCGTGACTTACGTGAAGTTCGGGTGCATTGCGACCGTTTAAAGTTAAATCTAACTCGCCGTCAACTATTTTAATAGCAAAGTCGGGTACTACGTGTTCAATAATTCTATTATTTCCAGAATATGTGCCGCCTGGTTTTGGGTTTAGGCCTTCAATTTCGTGAATTGCTTCCCGAAGTTGATCTTCGGTAATTTCAAATTTTTGAATTAATTTTTTATAGTGCTTTTTGCTAAATTGATCGAAAGATTCGTCAATAATATCGGTTGCTAAAACTACCGCTGGCGTAGGTTCTTTACGCTCTAATTGAATTAACAAACACTCTTGTAAATCGCGAGCAGCTACTCCTGCCGGATCTAATTCTTGAACCGTTTTAAGTACTTTTTCAACCTTTTCTTCAGTAGTGTACACATTTTGCGTAAATGCTAAATCGTCTACAATATCTTGCATATCGCGCCGTATATAGCCGCTTTCATCTACACTGCCAACCAAAAATTCTGCAATTTCTTTTTCTTCTTCGTTAAGGCGGTACGTGCTTAATTGTGTTAATAGGTATTGATTAAACGATGTGCCAGCAGCATAAGGTGTTTGTCGCTCGTCATCATCGGCACTGTAGTTATTTGCTGCGAGCTTATAACTGGGTACTTCATCATCGCTTAAATAATCGTCTACGTTTATTTCAGTTTCAATTATTTCATTGCCTTCGTCGTAGTTATCGTCAAATTCGTCGTTGCTAAAATCATCGTCAAATTCATCTCGCTCATCTTTTCCTCCTTCCAAGGCTGGATTTTCTTCCAATTCTTGCGAAATACGCTGCTCAAATGCTTGCGTAGGCAATTGAATCATCTTCATCAACTGTATTTGTTGAGGCGATAATTTTTGAGATAATTTAAAATTTAATTGTTGCTTTAACATAAGAATAAATACTACATTATAAAGTTAAAAAAAACCAGCTACTATTATAATTAAGTAGCCAGTTTTAATACAATCTTATGCTTTTTTTAGTTTAAAATTCGGCGTTGCCAGGCGTACGCGGATAAGGAATTACATCGCGAATATTGTTCATGCCAGTTGTAAATTGAACTAAACGTTCAAAACCTAGACCGAAACCACTGTGTACCGCTGTACCAAATTTACGAAGGTCTAAATACCAATAAAGCTCTTCGGTACTTATATCCATATCGTCCATTTTTTGTTTTAGTACATCGTAGCGCTCTTCACGTTGCGAACCTCCAACAATTTCGCCTATTCCTGGGAAAAGAACGTCCATAGCGCGCACGGTTTTACCATCGTCGTTTAGGCGCATATAAAACGCTTTAATTTTTGCAGGATAATCAAATAGAATTACGGGCGATTTGAAGTGTTTTTCAACCAAAAAGCGTTCGTGTTCACTTTGTAAATCGGCGCCCCATTCTTCAATTATGTATTTAAATTTCTTCTTTTTATTAGGCTTAGAGCGCATTAATATATCAATTGCCTCGGTATAGCTAACGCGTTTAAAATTATTTTCTAAAATAAAATTAAGCTTTTCACGAAGTTTCATTTCGCTACGTTCTGCTTGTGGTTTTGATTTTTCTTCTTCGAGCAGTCTGTTTTCAAGAAATTCTAAATCTTCGGCACAGTTGTCTAAGGCGTATTTTACAACGTATTTTATAAAATCTTCGGCCAAATCCATATTGGCATCTAGATCGTTAAAAGCAACTTCGGGTTCAATCATCCAAAATTCGGCTAAATGCCTACTGGTGTTGGAATTTTCGGCTCTAAATGTTGGTCCAAATGTATATACTTTCCCTAACGCCATGGCATAGGTTTCGGCTTCTAATTGGCCACTTACCGTAAGATTGGTTTCTTTTTCGAAGAAATCTTCTTTAAAATCTACATTGCCATTTTCATCCAGCGGCGGATTTTTGGGGTCTAAGGCAGAAACACGAAACATTTCGCCAGCGCCTTCGGCATCACTACCTGTAATTATAGGTGAATGCATATAGTTAAAACCATTTTTTTGGAAATATTCGTGTACGGCAAATGCCAGTTTTGAACGGGTACGCATTACAGCGCCAAAGGTGTTGGTGCGCACACGTAAATGTGCTTGCTCGCGCAATGTTTCGAGTGAATGACGCTTAGGTGAAAGTATTGTAAGTTTTACATCTTCGGGCTTCGCTTCGCCTAAAACGGTAAGCTTAGAAACCTGAATTTCTACATTTTGCCCTTGGCCTTGGCTTTCAACTAGTGCGCCTTTTACTTCAATTGCGGCACCAACGGTTACTTGTTTTAAAACCGAATCGTCAAAATTTTCAAAATCCACTACACATTGCAGTGTGTTAATGGTAGAGCCATCGCTTAAAGAAATAAATCGATTGCTTCTAAAAGAACGTACCCACCCGCGTACCATAACCTCGTGATGGGTTGGTTCACTTTTTAATAATTCAACTATAGTCTTGTACTGCATAGTATTAATTTAAGGGAGACAAATATACCTTTTAATAAAATTTCAAAAAAACAAATACCTTAAATTTAAGGGCAAGATGTATTTGCTTTAGGGTTAGATTTCACCTACTATTTATAATTTTTCGGTTTCTTCTTCATTGCTTAAAATTTCAATAGCTGGCTTTTTCATAGTTTGCTTATTGGCAATGCTTCTTTCCAACGAGAGTAAAAGCGTTGGTAGCAACAATAGGTTTGAAAGCATAGCAAAAAGAAGCGTCATTGACACCAATGCACCTAAGGCTACCGTACCGCCAAAGCTAGAAATAGTAAATACCGAAAAGCCAAAGAAGAGAACAATGGAAGTATAAAACATACTTACAGCCGTTTCGCGCAATGCAGCGTAAACCGATTTTTTAATCTTCCAATTATTAGCTATTAATTCTTGTCTATATTTTGCAAGGAAGTGAATTGTATCATCAACAGATATTCCAAAGGCAATACTAAAAACCAGTATTGTTGAAGGTTTAATAGGTACACCTAAAAAGCCCATTACGCCCGCCGTTATAATTAGCGGAAGCAAGTTGGGCACAAGCGAAATTAAAATCATTTTAAAACTTCGGAACATCCACGCCATAAAAAGTGCAATAAGGAAAATGGCGAGCGATAAGGACAAAATTAAGTTATTTACCAAATAATGTGTTCCTTTTTGAAAAACTAAAGCTTTTCCCGTTACCGAAACGTTATAGCGTTCTTCTGGGAATATTTTGGCAATTTCGGCATTTAAATCTTCTTCAATACGTTCAAACCTGTCTGGCTCGGTATCTTTCATAAAAGTTGTAATGCGCGCAAATTGCCCCGTGCTATCTACGTAACTGGAGAGCATATTTGTATTGGTATTACTGCTTTTTGCGTGGCTAAGAATAAAGCTGCGCTCTTGGGCATTAGGTAGTTGGTAATACTCTGGGTTACCGTTATAATAAGCTTGTTTTGAATATTTAACCAACTCTACAGCCGAAAGGGGATTGGCAAACTCTGGAATTTCTTTTATGTGGTCTTGTAACCGGTCTATTCGCTTTAATGTAGCAAGGCTCATAACACCTTTTTTCTTTTTAGTATCCACCATTATTTCTAATGGCATAATACCTTCGTACTCTTTTTCAAAAAAGCGAATATCTTTAAAAAAAGCAGTGTTTTTTGGCATGTCTTCAATAAGACTGCCCGAAATTTTAATGGTATAAATACCAATAATGCTAGTACAAAGAAGTAGTACGGTTGTAATGTATATGGCAATACGGTGTTCTTTTACCATACGCTCAATCCAGTTTACAAAGCCATTTATCCACGTTTTATTTAAGTGTTTTAAATGCTTGTATTTTGGTACCGCCATATAGCTGTATACAATGGGTATAATTAGCAAACTGAGCAGAAAAATAGCAACGATATTTATTGAAGCTACAATACCAAATTCACTTAACAATTCACTCTTTACCAAGATAAAGGTAGCAAATCCAGATGCTGTAGTAAGGTTGGTCATTAGGGTTGCATTCCCTACTTTGGTAATAACACGTTGTAACGACTTAGCTTGATTGCCGTGTAGCTTAATTTCGTGCTGATATTTATTAATAAGAAATATACAGTTCGGAATTCCAATAACGATTATTAAAGGCGGAATTAATGCCGTAAGTACCGTAATTTCATACTGAAGCAAACCTAAAATCCCGAAAGACCACATTACCCCAATAATTACCGTAAACATTGAAATAAAAGTGGCGCGCCACGAACGGAAAAAGAAGAAAAATATAAGCGAAGTTACAAGTAAAGCAGCACCCAGAAATAACCCTATTTCGTCTATAATATTCTGCGAGTTAAGCGTGCGAATATAAGGCATACCCGAGGTGTGCACGGTAACGCCAGTTTCTTGCTCAAATTTATCAATTAACGGAACTAAGTCATTAATTACAAAATCTTTACGCGCAGGCGTATTTATGATGTCTTTTTTTAAATAAATAGCAGATCGAATGCTCTGTTTGTTTGGACTGTAAATTAGTCCGTTGTAAAAAGGAAGTCTATTAAAAAGCTCGTCTTTGTAGTTTGCAAGGTTTTTAGTTGTGTATATTGAATCCTTTATAAAGGGTACTAATGTAAAACCTGTGGTGTCTTTTTTCTTTTCAAGTTTTTGAAGATTTCCTACGGAAAGGGTAAATTCTACTTCGTCAAATTTTCCAAGGTTTTCAGAAAGTTGGTGCCACGCTTTAAACTTTTCGGGTGTAAAAATGGTGCTGTCTTTAACCCCGATAACAATTAAATTTCCTTCTTCGCCAAAATGTTTTAAAAACTGGTCGTATTCAAGATTTACGGGGTGGTCATCGGGCAGGAGATTGGCTTCGGTATAGGTAAAGCGCATGTTTTTCCACTGCATGGCCATCATTACGGTAATAGCCGCAATTACTATTAAAATCCAAGTGCGATTTCGTAAAATAAAACGAGCTACCCAACTCCAAAATCCGATGCTAAAAAGTTTGTTCAAAGCAATTTTTTAAAAAACTCCACAAAGGTAAGTATTTGCTATTAGGAGCAATTGTTTTTGCTGTGTATTTTTAGAAAATCGAATAATTAAAAAGAACAAATAGTGCTGATTGAAATAGTGAATTTTTGTAAGATTGATGCCCTATTGAATTTGAAGGTAAAAAGTGAATTTAAACGAAATATTATCCGAAAATTTTGGCAGGTTATAATAGCCGTAGCGATAAGCACCACTTAAACCAAAGCCGAAAAGGATTTTGTTAATTTCGAAGCCGGTTTCGTTATACAAGTTATTGAGGGTGTTAAACGGAATTCCAAAATGATTTTCTGTTTGGTCCATATTGCCCAAAGCGTGGCGTGTAATTAGCACTAATTCGGGTTTCCATTTTTCGGCAAAATTAAACCTGCGTAAGCTGTGCTTTATTTGTAACGTGGTTAATTTGTCTGAAAAAAATTCGCCAAAATACATGGTTTCAAAACTCTGTACGCCCGCCACCGAAAAGCGTTGTAAAATTTCATCTTTTGTAGGTTGATTGGGGTACGAATGAAATAAGTGGGTGAGCGGTAGATCGCCCAAAGCCAGCGAACCTTCTAAAAGTACGTTGGTAGAAGACAAATTGGTGCGTTTAATAAAATAGTCGAGCTTAAGGCCAAATTTTGTGTAGTTAAAATCGCTTTGCGCTATACCCTTAATTCCTTGGGTTATTTGTGCACTTATCTTCGGAAATCCGTCAAAATACTCTTTTGTACCATCTTCGTTTGTAAAGAAATTTGTTTTAGGGCTAATCCTAACAGAAACAGTGGCTTCGGCTAATTTATAATTAGAAAGCGGGGTGCCCTTGTGAATAAAGTAATAGTTTTCAATATTATTTATTGTACTGTGTTCAATCCTAAATTCTCCCAGTAGTTTTGGAGAAAATTCACCTGCAATGTTGGCGTACCATTTTCGGTATTTATAAAACTGAGTAATATTTACTAATCGCGGTTCAAAGATTGAATAAACACGTGCATCGGTAAGATAATCGAACGTACCTATTTCCTTAATATCATCTGCATAAAATGCACTAATCCAGGCTTTTTTTTCTTTGTTAATTCTAGCGCTAGCCCCAAGACTGTATTTTGAAGCGCGGTCTTTTAAGCCATAGGCAAAATACCCACCAAACTTATAATTTTCAAAAAGTTTATCGTTTGTTAAGCCGCCAATACCAAAACGAAATCCTTCGTAGTTATTGAGTTTTATTAAGGTTTTTAAATCTATATCAAAAAAACCTATTGGGAAGTACCCCGATGAAAGTGGATGTTCTTTTTTGTCTTCTACACTGGCAATAGAATCTTTGGGAGTTTGGATAGCTGGTTTTTGTGCAGCGGTAACAAATGTCACGAAAAAAATTAAAACAAGGATTTTTCGCATTGAGGGTGAGTTAATTTTTGGTGTTTTAAAGATAAAAAGAAAGCGGCATAGTAGCCGCTCTCTTTAAATATGTTTAACGAAACCGTATTTAGACGGTCATTATTTCTTTTTCTTTTTTGGCGTAAATCTCATCAATTTGTTTGATGTGATTATCGGTCATTTCTTGAATATCGCTTTCTAAATTCTTCTTCAAATCTTCTGAAATATCCAAGCCTTTTAAATCGTTATTCGCATTTTTTCGGTCATTACGAACCCCAATTTTGGCTTCTTCGGCAGCAGCTTTGGCTTGCTTTGCCAAATCTTTTCTTCGTTCTTCGGTAAGTGGTGGTACGTTTATAATCACGCTTTCGCCATTATTCATTGGGTTAAAACCAAGATTTGCAAGGTGAATACCGCGTTCAATTTCAGGAATTAAATTTTTTTCCCAAGGTTGTATGCTTATGGTCATACCATCTGGGGTACTTATATTGGCTACTTGGCTCAACGGGGTTGGGCTTCCGTAGTAATCTACCATTACGCTACCTACCATAGATGGGCTAGCTTTTCCGGCTCTAATATTAATTAATTGTTTTTCTAAATGTTTAATTGCGTTGCCCATGGCCTCGCGCGTACCGTCAATAATAAAATCTATTTCGTCTTCCATAACATAAAATTTGAGCCCTAATTGTTGCTATTGCGTTTTTAAAATTATTTTTTTTCAAAGATAGTTTATAATATTTCGTTGTAAAATGCAATTACAAATTTACCTTGGTACCTACCTTTTCGCCAGAAACTACTTTTAATAAATTTCCGTTTGTATTCATATCGAATACAATTATGGGTAATTTATTTTCTTGGCTTAGGGTAAATGCCGTTGTGTCCATTACTTTTAACCCTTTTTGTAATACATCTTCAAAACTTATAAAATCAAATTTTGTTGCCAGTTTATCTTTTTCGGGGTCGCTAGTGTAAATTCCATCAACACGCGTGCCTTTTAAAATTACATCGGCATTAATTTCAATGGCTCTTAAAACTGCTGCCGAATCTGTAGTAAAATAAGGGTTTCCGGTGCCTCCACCAAAAATAACTACGCGTCCTTTTTCTAAATGGCGAATTGCCTTACGGCGAATAAATGGCTCGGCTACTTCATTGATGTTTATGGCGCTTTGTAAGCGGGTAGGCACATCTTCATTTTCTAAGGCGCTTTGCAACGCAAGGCCGTTAATTACAGTAGCGAGCATCCCCATGTGGTCGCCTTGTACGCGATCCATCCCGCTGCTGGCACCTGCCAAACCTCTAAAAATATTTCCGCCACCAATTACAATGGCTACTTCAACACCTTTTTCGGTTATTTGTTTAATATCTTGTGCGTATTCCTTAAGGCGAACAGGGTCTATACCGTATTGTTTTTCGCCCATTAAAGCTTCACCAGAAAGTTTTAATAAAATTCTTTTGTATTGCATAATGTGGGTTTGCTGGGGCAAAAATAAAGAAAATTATTGATGCGGTGGAAGGAATTGAAAAAAGTAGTTGTTAAGAGAAGGAGTAGTTCTAAATCTTTTTAATATAAAATATGTATGTAGGAAAAAACTACAATATTAAAGGGAAAACCCCCTTAATAAAATAGGGAAAATCCTATTTTATATCATAAATAATTAGCATAGTTTTAACAAATACACTAACTTTAATCGACCAACGAATGAAAACACACGCCCATAAGTTAATAGCAACGGGCAATAATGTTTTGATAGACGATATTGCTTTTGAAGCCAATAAATACGGCGCCGCGTATATTACCTTTAACTTTTTAACGGCATAACTTACCAGCAAACAGCACTACATCTATCAAGTAATTCAACGGGATAAAGCCACTAATAAAATTATAGGCGGTGAAACATTTGAAATAAACAAACAGCCTAGAGCAAGTTTTCTTGCAAATGCAGGATCTGATGAAACAATAAACAAAAACGAAAGCGTTACAATAAATGCGGGCCAAATAAATGAAGCTGCCGTTTACAATTGGTACGATCCAGATGGAAATCTGATTTATACAGAAACTGACCTTACCGTTTCCCCGGAAGTTACCATGACCTATAAGCTTGAGATTATTTCCGATGTGGACGGCTTTAAAGATTATGACGAGATTGAGGTTACGGTAAACCCATACCTCCTGCAATCGCTGGTGCCAAATCCAGGAGTCAATTCGGTAACCGTTACATATGACGCTGTGGATGCCACTTCAGCATACCTTATGGTTACAAGTACATCTAGCGGCACCTCAAATAATTATATTCTTGATATCACCGAATATCAGGCCACTTTGGATATTTCCGCTTATCCCACAGGGCTTTATTCCGTGGTACTCGTCTGTAATGGGCAGATCCAGCAATCAAAAACTTTGGCAAAACAATAATTTAAACTTCCACAGTATGAAATATTTATATTTTTTTTATTTATTGCTTGTCTGCTATACAAGCTTTTCCCAAGATCCACAATTGGCGGGTGTCGATTGGTATTTACAAGACCTTATTGTAATGGGCCAAAATTATCCTCCACCTTATAATGACGAAGTACAAAATGTTGAAGCTCGTTTTTACGCCATTTCAAATGGGGATAGCGTAAATGGATTTAGCACTTTTGTATGCAATAGTTTGAGTGGTTTAGTGGAATATAGTTCAAACAATCATGATTTTAATTTTTTGGAACCGTTGGAAGTAACCTTAATGGTTTGCAATTTGCAGGTCAATCAAGATTTTGAAGCAGTTTATTTTCCGTTTTTCGATGATGAGTCCGGAAATCTATATAATTATACAATAACAACAGATTCCAATGAAAATAAAACCTTGGTAGTAACATCAAATACTGGCGACCAAGCCATTTACGGAAATCAACCTTTGTCCAATCAAGATTTTTCCGTCCCGCAATTTTCAATCCACCCCAACCCCGCCAAAAACGAACTCTTTATTACTGCCCAAAACACCACAGGAAACCTTAAAATCAAAATCTTCAACATAGAGGGCAAACTGTTAAACACCCAAAACATAAATCTTCAAGCCCAATCAATCATAGCTGTTTCTCAACTTTTGAGTGGCCTCTATTTTCTAAATATTGAAGATGATAGCGGTAATACAATTATTAAAAAGTTTGTAAAAGAATAGATAAGTTCTCGGCTGCAATCGAACAGACATTTCACAAAAAAAAGAGGCTGAAATTAATCAGCCTCTTTTGGTTTTATAAAATATGCTTAAAAGCTTAAGCCAAAGAAACTCTCTTAAAGCCTACAACTTCAACATCACCAAACGTTTTTACGTATTCGGCAACGCTTTTCTTCTCGTCTTTAATAAAGTTTTGGTCAAGAAGTGCTTGCTCGTGGTCTAAAGTAGTATTGTCTTTTACAAAACGCTCTAATTTACCAGGTAGAATACGATCCCAAATTTGCTCTGGTTTCCCTTCCGCTTTTAATTCAGCTTTTGCATCTTCTTCTGCTTGCGCTAAAACCTCGGGAGTTAATTGTGCTCTCGAGATGTATTTAGGTACGTTTTTTTGTGGTTTTCCTAATCGTCCTAATTCAATATTGTCTTTTTCAATTGCAGCAATACGCGCTTCAGTTTCAGAAGCTACAAATTCTGGGTCAAAATCTTTGTAAGATAAAGTTGAAGCGCCCATAGAAGCTACTTGCATAGAAACGTCTTTTGCTAACTCTTCGGCGTTGTTAACTTTCTTTGAAAGGCCAGTTAAAGCAGCAATTTTATTTACGTGTACATACGAGCCCACAAATGGAGCTTCTAAAATTTCGTACCCACCAATTTCAATTTTTTCGCCAATTACTCCAGTTTGTTCTGTTAATTTTTCAGCAATGGTAATACCTTCATATTCGGCAGCTAAAAATTCGTCCTTAGAAGAAGTATTTAAAGCAATTTGAGCCATTTTGTTTGCCATTTCAACAAAAGAGTCGTTTTTAGCAACAAAGTCTGTTTCGCAGTTTAATGAAATAGCTACACCTTTAGTGTTATCGCTATTTACTACTGCAGCAGCAACCCCTTCGCTCGAGTCGCGATCTGCTCTTTTTTCAGCAATTTTTTGTCCTTTTTTTCTAAGGATTGCAACTGCTTCTTCCATATTACCGTCTGCTTCTACCAATGCCTTTTTACAGTCCATCATTCCGGCTCCGGTTGATTGTCTTAATTTATTTACTTCAGCGGCTGTGATTTTTGCCATGATTTTAAAATTTTTAGGTTTAATATAAAAAGTCGTTTAATTTATTTCAATAACGAAAAGAACCAAACGACTTTAAAATTTTTAAAATATTGTTTTTACTCTTCTTCTTTTAAAACTTCTTTTTTCGATTTCTGACGCACAGGCTGCTTTGCTTCTTTCATAGCTTTTACGTCTTCTTCGTCTGTTGAAGGAACCTCAGCCTCAACTTTAGCTGCTTTTGCTACGGCTTCTTTTTTAGGAGCTTTCGCTTTTTTTGCCATTCCTTCTTCATCTACTTGGTTATCTTTACCTGCTTTTCTTTCGGCAAGACCTTCAATAACAGCATCAGATACAAAGCTCATAATACTTTCAATAGATTTTGAAGCATCATCGTTTGATGGGATTACATAATCAATAACACGAGGGTCACTGTTAGTATCAACCATTGCAAAAATTGGGATGTTCAATTTTAAAGCTTCGGCAACTGCAATATGCTCGCGAGTAGTATCTACAACAAACAGTGCTGCAGGAAGGCGGCTCATATCTGAAATTGAACCTAAGTTTTTCTCTAATTTAGCACGAAGACGATCTACTGCTAAGCGCTCTTTCTTAGAAAGGGTATTAAAAGTACCATCTTGCTTCATTCTATCGATAGAAGCCATTTTTTTAACAGCTTTACGAATAGTAACAAAGTTAGTTAACATACCACCTGGCCATCTCTCTGTGATGTAAGGCATATTAGCTGCTTTTGCTTTTTCGGCAACAATGTCTTTTGCTTGTTTTTTGGTAGCTACAAAAAGAATTTTGCGACCACTAGCTGCAATTTTTTTAAGAGCTTCACTAGCTTCTTCAATTTTTGCAGCGGTTTTGTATAAATTAATAATGTGGATACCGTTGCGCTCCATATAGATATACGGCGCCATGTTCGGGTTCCATTTGCGGGTAAGGTGTCCAAAGTGTACACCAGCTTCAAGTAAGTCTTTAACTTCTGCTTTTTTTGCCATTTTTGTTTTAGTTTACGTTCTGTGAAAGGATAGCAACCGCTCCGCCACGGCGGATTTTGGTTTAGATGCTAAACTAACTCCGCCTAGGCGGATAACAGCTTTTTAATAATTAATAATGATTATGAACTTTTCAACTTTAATTGGGCATCCCGCACGGGATACCCAATTGAGTTGATTATTGTTGTTACCAACGTACGCAAGATGTAAAAAATACTGCGTGTAGTTGATGTATTAACGCTTCGAGAATTGGAATTTCTTACGAGCTTTCTTCTGACCGAATTTCTTACGTTCAACCATTCTTGGATCTCTTGTAAGTAATCCTTCTGGTTTTAAGATGCCGCGGTTTTCGTCGTTTAGCTCACACATTGCACGCGAAATAGCAAGACGAATAGCTTCTGCTTGTCCTGTAATTCCACCGCCAAATACATTTACACTAATGTCAAAAGTATCTTCGTTATTTGTAAGTGCTAAAGGTTGTTTTACTTTGTACTGAAGGGTACCTGTTGTAAAATATTTATCCAACTCACGCTTGTTGATAGTAATGTTTCCTCTTCCTTCTTTAAGGTACACACGTGCAACAGCGGTTTTTCTTCTGCCTATTTTGTGAATTGTTTCCATTACTTGTTGTCGTTAAGATTAATAGCTTTAGGTTTTTGTGCTTCTTGTCCGTGGTTTGCATCTGCATAAACTTTTAAGTTTCTGAAGATTTCCGCGCCCAATTTATTTTTAGGAAGCATTCCTTTTACAGCTTTTTCAACAAGCCTTGTTGGGTCCTTTTTGTACATCTCTTGCGCAGAAAGACTGCGTTGTCCTCCAGGATATCCTGTGTGGCGAATGTAGGTCTTGTCGGCCCATTTGTTACCAGTAAGGTTTATGTTACTAGCATTAATAATAATTACGTTGTCACCGCAATCTACGTGTGGGGTGAAACTTGGTTTGTGCTTACCGCGAAGTAATTTAGCAACTTCGCTTGCAAGACGACCCAATGTTTGCCCGTCCGCATCTACTAGCAACCATTCTTTTGTAACGGTGCTCTTGTTAGCAGATACTGTTTTGTAACTTAATGTATCCATTAGTTTTTTGTCAATCGTTAATAAATCATTGTTTTCTCATCTTATAACAAAATGTATTTTGTCTAAGAGGGGTGCAAATGTAATGTTATTTATTTGAAAAACAATGGGTGGCAATTAAATTTTCTTTCGAAATTATACTCAAGACCGCTTTGCTAAAAGTCAAAATACAAATGACAACTAAAAAAATGAATTATGAATGCAGAATTATGAGTTCAGCACTACAAAATGACGAGTCCATTTCAATTTTAATTTACCTTTTATTCTAACGTTAATATTAAATCGTCCTTCATAACCATAGTGCCTGGTTTTAAGGCAATAGATTTTACTTTCCCAGCTTTATTTGCAGTAATAGTGCTTTCCATCTTCATGGCTTCTATGATAAAAAGATGGTCGTTTTTCTTTATTTCTTGCCCTTTTTTAACCAGTATTTTATATAAATTTCCCTGTAAAGGTGCTCCGTACTGGTTTGAATCGCTTGGGTCAATTTTTTCGTGTATTTCCTTTTCTACCTTAATTGATTTGTCTTTTATTTCAACAAATCTATTTTCACCGTTTACTGAAAAGAATACAATACGCACCCCTTCATCATTTGGAATACCCACCGATAATAATTTTACAATTATAGATTTTCCGGGCTCTAATTCTATAATTGCCTCTTCTTGAAGTTTCATTCCAAAGAAGAAATTTTCGGTAGGGAGGATGGCTACGTTGCCATATAGTTTATACTTTTCGTGTGCAGCTTCAAAAACTCGAGGGTATAAGCTGTACGAAAGAAAGTCTTCAAACTCAATAGGTCTTGTAAACCCTTGTTGAAACTTTTTTCTGAAAACTTTAAATTCCGAATCAAAATCTATGGGCTCCAAATGTGCATTGGGCCTATCAGTATATGCTTTGTTGTTTTTAAGAATTACTTTTTGAAGCTCTTTTGGGAAACCCCCTAAAGGTTGCCCTAAATCGCCTTTAAAGAAATTAATTACCGATTCGGGAAACGAAATTTCGTCGCCGCGTTCTAAAACCTCTGCTGGCGTAAGATTGTTGGTAACCATAAAAATAGCCATATCGCCAACCACTTTTGAACTTGGTGTAACTTTTACCAAATTTCCAAACATTTCGTTTACCTGTGCATACATTTTTTTCACCTCGTTAAAACGGTCGCCTAAACCAAGCGCTTCAGATTGCGGACGTAAATTTGAATATTGACCCCCCGGAATTTCGTGCTGGTAAACTTCGGCGGTTCCTGCTTTTAATCCAGATTCAAACGGATAATACTTTTCCCGCACATCTTCCCAATAGTTTGAAAATTCATTTAATTTATTGATATCGAAGCTATTTTCGCGCGGTTGGTTTCGCATCATTTCAACAATTGAATTGAAATTAGGTTGCGAAGTAAGCCCCGAAAGCCCTCCCAGAGCTACATCCACCACATCTACACCTGCTTCAACTGCTTTTAAATAGGTTGCAGATTGAATAGATGAAGTATCATGTGTATGTAAATGCAAGGGTATTTTTACGGTATCTTTTAAAGCAGAAACCAATTCGGTAGCAGCATACGGCTTTAATAGTCCCGCCATATCTTTAATGGCTATCATATGCGCACCCGCATTTTCTAGATCTTTGGCGAGTTGTGTATAGTATTTTAAGGTGTATTTAGTTTCATTTGGGTCCAAAATATCGCCGGTGTAACTAATGGCAGCTTGTGCAATACCGCCGGTGTTTTTGCGAACGTAATTGATAGAAGGCTCCATGGCTTTCACCCAGTTTAAAGAATCGAATATTCTATATATATCAATGCCGTTTTCCCAAGAGGTTTCAATAAATTTTTCAATTAAATTATCTGGGTATGCTTTGTATCCTACGCCATTTGATCCTCGAAGAAGCATTTGAAAGAGTATGTTGGGCATTAATTTGCGAAGCTCGCGTAATCGTGTCCATGGACTTTCATTTAAAAATCGAAGGCAAACATCAAAAGTAGCGCCGCCCCACATTTCCATGCTAAAAGTATTGGGGTGGTTTTTTGCAAAACTTTCGGCAACTTGCAACATGTCGTAGCTGCGCATACGTGTTGCTAATAATGATTGATGCGCATCGCGCAAAGTGGTGTCTGTATAGTGAATTTTATTGTCTTCCTTTAACCAGTTGCAAAATTTTTCTGGACCAAGTTCGGTGAGTAAGTCTTTTGTGCCTTTCGGAAAATCTGCTTTTGTGTCGAACTTCGGAATTTTAGGAGTTCTAAAAACTTTGCTTTTATCTACAACTTTTACGTCGGGGTTGCCGTTTACAATTACTTCACCTAAATAATTTACAATTTTTGATGTTCTATCCTGCGGCAATTTTATGTCGAATAGCGATGGAGTATTGGCAATAAAATTAACCGTGGCTTTTCCATCTTTAAAAGTGTCGTGATGAATTACATTTTGTAGAAAGTGAATATTGGTTTTTACTCCGCGAATTCTAAATTCTCTAAGTGCGCGCGACATTTTACGCACTGCACCATCTAAAGTTCGGCCGTGAGCCGAAACTTTTACAAGCATCGAGTCAAAAAATGGACTCACACTATACGATTGGTAAATGCTCCCCGCATCTAACCGTATGCCCATTCCGGCAGCGCTGCGGTAGGTTGTTATGGTTCCGTAATCTGGCGTAAAATTGTTTTCGGGATCTTCGGTTGTGAGTCGGCATTGCATTGCAAATCCATAGGTTGCAAGCAATTCTTGATCGTAAATTTTTATTTGCTTATCTGATAGTTTATAACCACCCGCAACAAAAATTTGAGTTTTAATAAGGTCAATTCCGGTTACCATTTCGGTAACAGTGTGCTCTACTTGAATACGCGGATTAACTTCAATAAAAAATACATTGTCATTTTTATCTACTAAAAACTCTACCGTTCCAACGTTGTTATAATTAACTTCTTCTGCAATTTTTAAGGCATAAGTGTATAATGATTTCTTTACTTTTTCTGAAACATTATACGAAGGAGCAACTTCTATTACTTTTTGATGCCGGCGCTGTACCGAGCAATCGCGTTCAAATAAATGCCTAATAGTACCGTGATTATCGGCTACAATTTGAACCTCGAGATGTTTTGGGTCTTCCACATATTTTTCGAGAAACATCGTGTCGTCCCCAAAGGCGTTTAGTGATTCATTTTGAGCCGATTCAAAATTATTTTTTAAATCGTCTTCATTTCTAATTATTCGCATACCGCGACCGCCGCCGCCCGATGCCGCTTTTAACATAATTGGGTAACCTATGTTTGCAGCTTCAGAAAGAGCAATTTTAACCGAAGTAAGTTCTTTTGTGTTACTTTTTATGGTAGGGACTTCGCACTTTTCGGCAATTTTTTTTGCTGTTATTTTATCGCCTAAAGCATCCATAACCTTAGGGTCTGGACCAATAAAAATAATACCGTTGTTAGCGCAGTTTCGTGCAAAATCGGAGTTTTCAGATAAAAATCCGTACCCGGGATGAATGGCGTCTACATTTTTAGATTTGGCTAAGGCAATAATAGCATCGCCATCTAAATATGGTTTTAGTGGCTCGTCGTTTTCGCCTATTTGGTAAGATTCGTCTGCCTTGTATCGGTGTTGCGAATAGCGGTCTTCATAGGTGTAAATGGCAACCGTTTGTAAGTTTATTTCGGCACAAGCTCGTAACACACGTATTGCAATTTCGCCTCGGTTTGCAACTAATACTTTTTTAATTTTCATGGCAGCGTATATTTAATATTTTGGTTAAAGATAAAAATTGCAAAAGGAGCTTTGAAAATATTCTGTTTTATTTCACACATTATTTTTAAAACTCACTTTAAAATTGCTTCTTTTTTTTAAGTAAATTTTCGTACTACTTTAAAATGTACGGGTTTTCACTTTTGTAATTTCTTACAACAAAATCTAATGCGCTTTGTAAAACTTCGCCCATATTTTTGGCTTTTTTAAACTTTACATCGTTTGTAAGTTCAAACAAATCGGTTTGTAATTGATTAACTTTTTGGGGAGAAGAAATGGTATCGTTTTTCATACAATTCATTAATCCTTTTAATCGCTTTTTTTCGTTCCAAGCTCTTTTTGCTAAGAGCGATCGTTCCTCATTTACATATTGATCAATCGAAGTTTGCTGTAATAATTTGGCAGTCATTGCTACCAACTTATTATTTTCTTTTAAAAATTGGGGTTTATAAACTTTGCTATTGCCTTCATAACTTTGCTGGTCAAAATCGATGGCGCGAATACGGTATTGAATTCGGTCAAAGTCGTGAGTTAAAACCATAACATAATTGTAAGAGCGCATATCGCCCAAAAGCCGTACAAAGCACCGTTCGTTAAATTTTACAAATTCTTTTGCAATTTCCATTTTGTCGCGATGCGAACAATTGTCTAAGTGATTGTCTATAAAATCGTCCCCCGGAATACCCGAAATATGTTCTTCAATTAAGGTGTTTTTTCGCACCAAAAAGTTAATGTGGTTTGGTGAAAGTAAGTCTTCCAATTCCAATCCGTAAATACGGGAGGCATCGGCTTTTTTAATATATAAATAAAGGTAGTTGTCGTTTAAAATATTCCGGACCTTTATTCTAAAAGGTTTTGAATTTCCAAAGGTGCAAAAGTCAATACTATCTATACTTAAATACGGAAAAATTACGTCGCTACCGTCTGAATGTAAAATGGAATATACTTTTTTAAGACTTTGGTTAATTTCTTCGGTTTCAAATTCAGAATAATATACGCTTACCCACAGGGTGTCTTTTCCGTTTTTGTCATAAATAGCCACCGAGCCTTGAAATCGCAACAAGTCGTCATAATAAATAGGAATTTTTATAGTGCGACCGTGGCGAGTTAAGTATTTTAAAAGCGCCTCCGAAACAGGATAAGCGGGTTTCTTTTTTGAAATAAGTTTGTTTCGTTCCATCGCTGCAATTTTTGTTTTAAAGATATGGATTTCAAAAAAGATGAAGGAATATGCTGTTGTAAGATTGAAGATTTTATTTTGAAATAATGTAATTTATTAGTTTAAAATTGATAATTGTAAAATATTACTTTCTTTTTGTTTATTTCTGTTATGTTTGCGGCCATTAAAAAACTCAAACAATGAAAAAACTATTTGGATTACTAGTATTAGCAATTACTTTAACAGCTTGCTCTAGCGACGACGATGGCGGTAGCAACACCACCTCTATTGAAGGAACTTGGAAAATGACAGCTTTTAATACCGAAACTGCGCACGATTTAAACAATGATGGTACGGCCTCTACCAGCGTTATGGACGAAACCAATTGTTACCAAAACGAAACTATTGTGTTTAATGCAAATGGCACCGGAACTGCAACAAGCAACAGCTACGCCGATATTGAGCTTACTTTAGTGACGGGTACTACAGATGAGTATGAGTACACTGTAACTTGTGTTTCTGAAACTGAGTCTACACCATTTGCTTATACCCAAAATGGAAACGAAATTATTTTAACAATGGCAGGTTTTAACCAAGCAGCAACCCTCTCTGGAAACACCTTAACTTACGTTTTTGAAGAAGGATTTTTTGTTGAAGTTGATGACAACGGTAATACAGTAACTGTAACAGAAGATATTACATTTGTGTTTACAAAGCAGTAATTAAAAATTGCTACAATTAAAAAAAGCCGAAAGAAAACTTTCGGCTTTTTTTAATTACTTTTTTAATGTGCTTCCAGCCAGTTGGCACCTGTACCCAAATCTACATCTAAGGGTACGTTAAGTTTGTAAGCGTTTTCCATTTCGTGTTTTACCATTGCTTTTAATTTTTCTAGCTCGGGTTTGTATGCGTCAAAAACCAGTTCATCATGCACTTGAAGTAGCATTTTACTTTTGTAGTTTTCTTTTTCTAACTTATTGTAAATATTAATCATCGCTATTTTAATAATATCGGCGGCACTCCCTTGTATGGGGGCATTTACAGCGTTTCTTTCGGCCGCGCCACGCACAACAGCATTGCTACCATTTATATCTTTTAAATAACGTCTTCTGCCCAAAACAGTTTGTACATAACCGTTTTCGCGTGCAAAATTTATTTGTTCACTTATGTAATTACGCAATTTTGGGTAGGTGCTATAATACGTATCAATTAAGTCTTTTGCCTCGCTGCGAGAAAGGTCGGTTTGATTGCTAAGCCCAAAAGCAGAAACTCCATAAATAATCCCAAAATTCACCGTTTTGGCATTGCTTCGTTGCTCACGCGAAACTTCGTTTAAAGGAATATTAAAAATTTTGGCTGCAGTTGAAGCGTGAATATCTTCGCCCTTTTTAAAAGCCTCAATCATATTGTCCTCTTCGCTTAAAGCAGCAATAATTCGCAATTCTATCTGACTGTAATCGGCGGCCATCATAACATAATCTTCGCTACGCGGAACAAACGCTTTTCTAACTTGCCGACCGCGCTCGGTCCTTATGGGTATGTTTTGTAAGTTTGGATTATTACTACTTAAACGGCCTGTAGCTGCAACGGTTTGCATATAATCTGTATGCACGCGTCCCGTTGTTTCTTCAACTTGTTTTGGTAGGGCATCTACATAGGTGCTTTTTAGTTTGGTTAACCCGCGATATTCCAGTACGTCGCGAATAATTTTGTGGTCTTTTGCCAAATATGAAAGTACATCTTCGGCGGTAGAATATTGTCCAGTTTTTGTTTTTTTCGGCTTGTCGATGAGTTTCATTTTTCCGAAGAGAATTTCACCCAACTGTTTAGGTGAAGCAATGTTGAATTTTTCACCTGCTTCGTCGAAAATATTATTTTCTAGTTGAAGAATATCTTTGTCTAATTGGTCTGAAAGATTTTTTAAAAATTGATGGTCTAAATTTATTCCTTCCAGTTCCATTGCAGCCAACACCCGAAGCAGTGGCACTTCTATTTCGTCAAAAAGTTTTTGGGTGTTGGCTTCACCCAATTCTTTTTCAAAATGTTCTTTTAACTGAAACGTTATATCGGCATCTTCGACAGCATATTCGGTTTGTTTTTCAATTTCAACATCGCGCATGCTAAGTTGGTTTTTGCCTTTTTTGCCAATTAAATCGGTTATTGAAACGGGGGTGTAGTTGAGGTAGGTTTCACTTAAAACGTCCATGTTATGGCGCATATCGGGGTTAATTAGATAGTGCGCGAGCATGGTGTCAAACAATTTCCCATTTACCGAAATATTGTATTTCGCTAATACCTTTATATCGTATTTTAAATTCTGACCAATTTTCTCAATCGATTCGTCTTCAAAAAACGGTCGTAATTCTTCCAACAGTTGTTGTGCTTTTTCGCGTTCTGCAGGAAAAGGAACGTAAAATCCTTTTCCTTTTTCCCAAGAAAATGCAATGCCAACCAATTCGGCATCCAACGGATTTAGGCCTGTAGTTTCGGTATCAAAACAAACACTTTTTTGTTTTAATAAATTTTGAAGGAACAGCTTTGTACCCATCCCAGCTTGCACAGTTTGGTAAAAATGTTCGGTGTTTTCAATAGTTGCACGCGAATTATAGTCTTTAATTTCTTGGGTGCTATTGCCGCCTCCAAACAGTGAGAATTGACCGCTACCTGCAGTCGATGTATTTTTAGCACTCTCAGAATTTGAAATTTGGGTAACCTTTTGGGAAGCGCCTTCTTCAGAAAATAGTTTTAAAAATTGATCTTTGAGCCTTCTAAACTCGAGCTCTTCAAATATTTGTTGCACTTTTTCGCCGTCGGGCATAGAGAGTTCGTAATCCTTTTCATTAAAAGTTACATCGCAATTTGTTTTTATGGTTGCCAATTGTTTTGAAAGCAGGCCGAGTTCGGCATTTGCCTCAACCTTTTCTTTCATTTTTCCTTTAAGCTGGTCTGTATTTGCCAGTAAATTTTCCATAGAATCGAATTGAGCAATAAACTTTTTAGCAGTTTTATCGCCCACTCCCGGCAAGCCCGGAATGTTATCGCTGGCATCCCCCATCATTCCTAAATAATCAATTACTTGTTCGGGGCGTTCTACCCCAAAGCGTTTTTTTACTTCGGGGATTCCCCAAATTTCTATAGCGTTACCCATTCGTGCGGGACGGTACATAAAAATATTTTCGGTAACCAGCTGTGCAAAATCTTTATCGGGGGTTACCATAAAAACTTGGTATCCTTGCTTTTCGGCTTGCTGAGCCAAGGTGCCAATAATATCATCTGCCTCTAAGCCCGAAAGTTCAATACACGGGATGTGCATCGCTTTAATAATTTCCTGAATAATGGGAACCGATTGTTTAATAACATCGGGGGTGGCATCGCGATTGGCTTTGTAATCGGCAAATAATTCGGTGCGCTCGGCGCTACCGTCTTTATCAAAACACACTGCGAGATGATCGGGTCTTTCACGACGAATAACATCAAAAAGTGAATTTAAAAATCCTAAAATAGCCGAAGTATCTTGGCCTTTGCTATTAATTGTTGGGTTTTTTATAAGCGCATAATAGCCGCGAAAAATTAAGGCGTAAGCGTCGAGAAGAAAAAGTCTTTTTTGGGTTGCCATAGTGTTGTTAAAATCTAAATGTCTCCTCAATCGCAGGTTGGAAACTGTTTTAAGGTTGAAAAATCCGACAATAGTGCTCGACTGCGCTCGAACGGAGATTCATCTTGTTTTCAAAAGTAAAAATAACACTTTACAATTGCCGGGTTTTGCATAAAAAAGAAATACAATTTATATGCCTACAACGCAGATAGCTTTTCTATTTATACTTTTTACAACCGTTAAATAAAAGTGAAGATATTAGTCGTTTTTTTTAAAACCCATTACCTTTAAAATTATACGTTTTTGCACGGCACAAAATCTTTTGGTTTAAAAAATATGTTTTGTTTTATTTTAAGTATTTCATTTTAAAAAGAATAAAATCTTTAAGTAAAAATTGCAAAATATCTTGTAATAGTGCGGAAATGTTATATTTGTAATACAATTGTTCAACTAACACAAATAGACAAATGTCAAAATTTGGAGAATTAATTGAAACGCGAATCCCAGTGCTTTTAGATTTTTATGCCGATTGGGATGAGCCTAGTAAAGAAATGCACCCAGTTTTACGGGATGTAGCAGCAGCCTTGGGCGATAAAGCGCGTGTTATTAAAATTGATGTAGATAAAAATAAAGAACTCGCCGAAGCCTTGCGTGTAAAGGGTTTGCCTACATTAATGATTTATAAAAATGGCGAAATGAAATGGCGCCAAAGCGGTGAGCAAGATGCCAATACACTTATTGGGTTGGTAAACGAATATATTTAGGCTACATTTTATCCTGCGTAATTGGCATACACTGCCAACCTTTTTCTATAATATGTTCCAACACTTTGGGTAAAACATAGCGAAGATTCTTTTCGGCTTTTAAACTGTCGTGAAAAACGATAACACTCCCCGGTTTTATATTTTTTAAAACGTTTTGCAAGCATTTTTCTGTTGAAATATTAGTGTCATAATCGTAACTAATAATATTCCACATTACTATTTTGTATCCCCTTTTTTGAAGGGCACTTGCTTGCTTGGAAGTAATTTTGCCGTACGGCGGACGAAATAACTTGGGTGAAATATTCAGATTTTCTTTTGCTGAAGTATGCATTTGTTGGATGCATTTTTCAACATTATTTAAATAGGCTTCTCGATTTGTTTTCCAGCCGTTTAAGTGATTAAATGTATGGTTGCCAACTGTGTGATTTTCGGCAATAATATTGTTAAAAATTTCAGGGTGTTTTTGAATGTTATCGCCTATACAAAAGAAAGTTGCTTTGGCATTATACTCCTTTAAAACCTTTAAAACCCACGGTGTAACTTTGGGGATAGGGCCGTCATCGAAGGTTAAATAAACAGACGCTTTATTTGATGAAAATGCCCAAATTCTTTCAGGAAATAATCGCTGAATAAACTTGGGCATTTTTACAAAACGTATAGCCACTTTAAATTAATTAACGGGGGTGGTTGCGTTAACTTGATCAATAGGTGTTCGCTCCATTTGGTTTAAAAGGTTTGAATCGATTGGAATTTCAATGGAGGTGTCGCTTTTAATATCTCTATCTATGTCTATGCCTTCGTCTGGCGAATAAAAGTGACGGAACATTTTTAGATATTCGTTAAACTTGTCTACTTCGGGACGGCCGTATGCTTCGTCGTCGTATAAAATTACCAAGTGTACTAAGCCTCTGTAACGTTCGGCGTCGCTAATAATATCTTGTGCCAAGGCGCGCTGTTTATTAAATTTTAGACTGTTGTAATACACAAGGTTTTCTTGATACTTTTTAGAAACTTGTTCGTAAACTTGTCGCGCTTTTTCGGTTTTTCCTAATTCGTAATATCCAAGCACATACGGTTCTAGTAGCGAGTAGAATTCATAATGCTCGATTGGCATTTTTTCCATCGCGAGGTCTAACACTTTTTCTGCTTTTTCTAGTTTACCTTCTGTGATAAGTGCATCGGCAAGTCTTGCAAGATTGCTACGGTAGGTAATACCATTTCTACGTGTTTCTACGTCGTGATAAATGTCTGGGCTACCGCTGTTACCCCAATCGTACGACATTACAATATTGTACATCTTGTCTGTATCGATTCTACCCATGTCAAAAGGATTTCGTTTATCGAGTGGTGTTTTAATTGGCACCAATTTATAGACCACACCTTCTAATTGAAGATAGTCTTTCATCCATAGATAATCGTCATCGCCAAAACTTCCACCACTAAAATAAATAGGGCGTTCCCAGTTATTATTTGCAATAATATCGAGCATCATCATTCTATTTTTATAGATAATATCGCCTTTTAAATTAATGTCTATATAAGGTACAATTTTATCGGCATCTTTTGGGTCAACAATACCATTTTTTAAAACAGCTTCTTTATCTACTGGTATGCGAATAACTTTTGATGGAAACGTATTTACACGTTGACCGCTTGGAAGTTCCATTTGCGTAGCTGGGCTATCGCTTGCAACAAAATTCATCCAAGTTTTAATATCGATTGTGTCTTGTTTGGTTTTTTGGTGAATTAAAAAATCTCTCGTTCCAAACAGGTATTTATCATGGGTTAACTGCGACGGAATGGGGTCGCTTGTAAAAGCTTTTTTCTTCATATCGTCGATATACCAATCTGTTTGAAATAAGCTTGTGTTTATAATACGTACATCTTGCCTATAACCCTCAATATTTTGTGCGTACCACAAGGCAAATGTATCGTTATCGCCAATTGTAAAAAGGATGGCATTTTCATCGCAAGAATCGAGATACATTTTACCCATAGCTTGAGCTGTGTATCGGTCGCTTCGGTCGTGGTCGTCCCAATTTTGGGTTGCAAGTAATACGGGGGCAGCCAGTGTAGAAATACCAAGTACAACAGGAAGTGCAACCTTTGGTTTTAAATATTCTTTAGCGAGATCGAACAAGGCGTAAACGCCGTATCCAATCCACATGGCAAAAACATAAAAACTTCCCACAAGGGCGTAGTCGCGCTCTCTTGGTTCAAAAGGTCTTTCATTTAAATATACTTTTAAAGCCAAGCCAGTGAATAAGAAAAATACTAAGAGCACCCAAAAGCTTTTTTGGTCGTTTTTAAAGTGAAATACAAGACCAATAATTCCCAAAATTAACGGTAAAAAGTAGTAGGTATTACGGGCTTTATTTTCTTTCATGTCGGTAGTAAGTTGATCTTGATTGCCAAGGCGTAATTCATCAATAAACTTAATACCACTAATCCAATTGCCGTGCAGATCTGTGTATTGGCCTTGTATATCGTCTTGTCTACCGGTAAAATTCCACATAAAATATCGCCAATACATGTACCCAAATTGAAACTCGAACATAAATTTCATGTTTTCAAAAAAGGAGGGTTTTTGAATATCGAGATATTGACCAAAGTTTGTAAGAAACCTGTCGTATTCTGCGGTATCTACTAGTCCTTGGTTGTATGCGAGTTTAAATTTATTTACCTCGTCTACTAATCGAGGTTCGTTTAAAAATTCGCTTTTAACTGAAAAATCTAATCCGCCAAGAAATTCTAAATAATTAGTGCTGTGTTGTGTACTCCACATTCGGGGTAAAAATCCTTTTTGAGAATCGTCTGTATTTTGTAAGGCGTTTTTATAGTTGTTTACTATTTTATACTTACCCAATTCTTCGTCTTTTTCATATTTTGGGTCGTCGTCTTTATAAGGATTGTCTTCATCTAAACCTACATAAGTTTCGGTAAATAAAGGCCCGTAAAAAAGGTGTGTTTCTGGATATTGCTCGCGGTTGTAATAGGCTAAAAGTTCGCGAGCATTATTAGGGTTGTTTTCATTAATAACCGTGCCTGCATTGGCTCGAATAGGAAGCATTAACCAGCTTGAAAACCCTATAAAAATAAATAGTACGCCAAGTAACAAAGTGTTTAATTGCACAAACCCTTTTTGTCTTGTTATACGTAAACCATAATAAAAAGCGACAATAAATATTAAAGCTGCGATTACCGTTCCGGAGTGGAAAGGCAAACCAACAGTGTTTATAAAAAATAACTCTGAAGCACTAAAAAACTTCATTGTCATTGGTAGGAGTAGTTTAAAAATAAATAATAAAATGGCAACCGAAACTATATTGGCTATTATAAAGTTTTTTACTGTTACAGTTTTATAGTGCTTAAAGAAATACAGAAATCCAATAGCCGGAATAGTTAGTAGTGCCATAAAGTGAACACCAAAGGATAACCCAATGATAAAGGCAATTAAAACTACCCAACGATTGCCGCGAGGTTCTTTCATTTCGCGCTCCCAACGTAAAGCGGTATAAAACAATACCGACATTAAAAAGGCGGCACTTGCATAAACTTCTGCTTCAACGGCACTAAACCAAAAGCTATCTGTAAATGTAAAAGCTAAGGCACCTACGGCAGCACTACCTATAATGGCAATAGCATTGGTTTTATTAATTTCTTGGTGTTTTGAAACTACATTGGTCAACAAAATAGTGAGCGACCAAAACATAAATAGGATAGCAAAGGCACTCGAAAATACCGACATTAAATTAATGGTAAGTGCAATTTGCGAGGCGTCTGTAGCAAATATTGAGAAAAAAGCACCTAATAATTGGTAAAGTGGTGCTCCAGGTGGGTGACCAACTTCTAGATTACTTGCGGTTGTAATGTACTCGCCGGCATCCCAAAAACTAGCCGTTGGTTCTACGGTTAGCCAATAGGTGGTTAGCGCGACAAAAAATACGAACCAACCAACAATTTTATTCCATTTTACAAAGTTGAAAGAACCCATAAACATTTAAAATTTTAAGGCACGAATTTACTAATAATATATGTATCCTAAGTATGTAAATGTTGTAACGACGATTCTTGGTTGTTATTTTTTCTTAAATTTACATTTCTAAAAGTTTTCAGATATTTTTTTCAAAAAATATTTGCGCAACAGAAAGTTTGTATTAAATTTGCGCCTCCTAAGCAAAAACATTTAGTGATTAGCTCAGGAAAAAGTGATTAATTTATTGGCCCATGGTGTAACTGGCAACACGTCTGGTTTTGGTCCAGAAGAGTCTAGGTTCGAGCCCTAGTGGGCCAACAAGAGTCTCAAGCTGTAAAACGTTTGAGACTTTTTTTATTTTTAAGATTTACGGCGAGAAGTTTATCCTGAGCGTTGCCGACGACAGGAGGCTGCAGTCGAAGGGAGCCCTAGTGGGCCAACAAGAGTCCCAAACTTTTTTACAGTTTGGGACTTTTTTTATTTTTATAGAATATTTAAATGACGGGGGAAGTTTTAAGATTTTAATCCTCTTCCTCAAACATCGGAATGCTTTCGCGTAATAACTTCCAAGTAAACTTTTCTTCACTCTTTTTATCCATATTAAATACCGAATAATACCGTAAAAGTTGAGTGCTATCTTCCGGGTTATTTGTAATAGGAATTAAAGAATCGAAATAGTTGCTTTTGTGAATTGCAAATCTATTTACAGGCTGTTTCCACATAGAGTCTTTATATACAAATAAATAATATTCGTAAAAATTGGTGTCTTTTAATTTTGCATTTACCAATAATACATCACCTTTAAAGTTGTTTAGCTTTAAAGTTTCTAAATCTGCCCCTATGCTTTGAGGGATTGTTATATTGGGTAATTTCTTTTCTTTAAATGAAATAATTGTAAGTTCTTTTACCGTATCTATTTTTTGAGTAAAAACATACACAGAATCTTTATTGCCGAGAAAATCTCCAAATATACCTTTAGTCGCAGGTTCTTTTTTTTCTTCAAAAGGAATTACCGGCGTTTCAATTTCTATCGTTTTTTCAGATTTCGATTCCCGCGAAATTTTTTTACAGCTATAAAAGAAAACAATTAATGCGATTGAAAGATATTTCATTTAAATTTTAAAAGTTATCACTGGCATGTTGGCGTGATTCACCATATCTTCACTAATGCTGCCATTAAAAAAATGCGAAATACCCTTTCGGCCGTGAGTGCCCATCCCAATTAATTGTGCGTCGATTTGCTTTGTAAAGTTTAAAATACCTTTTTCTACAGTTGTATCGTTATAGATATTAAGCGTGTAATTTTCCACCCCCATGCCACGCACAAAGTTTTCCATGGTTTTTTGGGCCTCCAAAGAGGTGTTAAAATTAGCTGGCGTGTTTACAAAAAGAAGGTGCATTTTTGCGCCCACCATTTTGGCAAATTTATTTGCTTTGTCGAGCGCGCCTCTGCCGTCTTCGGAAAAATCTGTAGCAAAAACAAAGTCTTTTACATTAAAATTGGGATGGTTGTTTTTTATAACGAGCACCGGAATTTTTGAAGTTCTTACAACTTTTTCGGTATTGCTTCCAACAAACATTTCTTTAAAACCGCTGGCGCCGGTAGAGCCCATTACAATTAAATCTATATTGTTCTTTTTTGTTGCCTCTTCAATGTCTTCATAAATTTCATTGTGACCTATGGCTTCGTTGAGTTCTATTTTGTTTAAAAACGATTTTTCTCTAAGTTCATTAAAGCGTTTTTTGGCTAGTTTTATAAAAAATAGAGACTCTGGCAGGCTGCCCGAATCGCTTGATGTTGCTAAATGTAGTGGCATTTCCATAGAGTGAAGCACGAAAATTTCGGAATGATGTTTTTCGGCTAATTTTACAGCTACTTTAAGGGCGTTTTCAGCCTGTTCTGAAAAATCTGTTGGGACGAGGATACGTTTCATAAATTGATTTAATGGATTAGTGTTTATAAGGAACCCTTAAATTACAAAAATAATTGGTTTGCCCTTGATTTTTATAATATTAAAAATTATAGTATATTTGCACCGAATTTGATACGAAATTATCTGAGGGGACTAAAGTCCCCTCTTTTTATAGCCAAAAAATAATGCGTGAAAAAGTAGCACAACTGCTGGAAAGTGCTCTGGAAGAGAACAAATCACTGTTTTTGATTGACCTAATAATTACAGAAGACAATCAAATAAGAGTCATTCTTGACGGCGATAAAGGGGTTACGGTTGAAGATTGTATTGCTGTGAGCCGTCAAATTGAACACAATCTAGATAGAGAAGAATTAGATTTTTCGCTAGAGGTAATGTCTGCAGGGGTTTCAGAACCATTAACTTTACCACGACAGTATAAAAAAAATATAGGACGAACCTTAAAGATAAAAACCAAAAACAACGAAAAGTTTGAAGGTAAATTAATCAGTGCCAACGACGAGAGTTTCACCATTAAATGGTCTGCTCGCGAGCCAAAGCCGGTTGGTAAGGGAAAAGTTACCGTTCAAAAAGAGGCAACATTGCCGTACACAGATATTATGGAAGCAAAAGTGATGATAACATTTTAATTGAATTGATATGGAAAACTTAGCACTAATCGATTCTTTTTCGGAATTTAAAGACGACAAACAAATAGATAGAGTAACGCTTATGGCAATACTCGAAGATGTTTTTAGAAATGCGTTAAAGAAGAAATACGGCAGCGATGATAATTTTGATATCATTGTTAACCCAGATAAGGGCGATTTAGAAATATGGAGAAACCGTGTGGTTGTTGCAGATGGAGAAGTAGAAGATCCAAACGAAGAAATTTCATTAAGTGAAGCGCAAAAAATTGAGCCGGATTTTGAGATTGGTGAAGATGTTTCTGAAGAAGTAAAATTAATTGACCTTGGTCGTCGTTCTATTTTGGCATTGCGTCAAAACTTAATTTCTAAAATTCACGAACACGACAATACCATAATTTACAAGCAGTTTAAAGACCTTGAAGGCGATATTTATACTGCCGAAGTGCACCATATACGTCACCGCGCCGTTATCCTTCTGGACGATGAAGGAAACGAAATAATTCTTCCGAAGGAAAAACAAATTCCTTCAGACTTTTTTAGAAAAGGTGACAATGTAAGAGGTATTATTGAAAGTGTAGATTTAAAAGGAAATAAACCTACAATTATAATGTCTCGTGCAAATCCGCTATTTCTCGAAAAATTATTCGAACAAGAAATTCCGGAGGTTTTCGACGGTTTAATTACCGTAAAAAATGTAGTGCGTATTCCAGGCGAAAAAGCAAAAGTAGCTGTAGACTCATATGATGATCGTATCGATCCTGTAGGAGCTTGTGTAGGTATGAAAGGTTCTAGAATTCACGGGATTGTACGCGAATTGGGTAACGAAAATATAGATGTAATTAATTACACAAATAACCTTACGCTTTATATTACAAGAGCGCTAAGCCCAGCAAAAGTAACCTCGGTAAAAATAGACGAGGAGAAAAAACGTGCCGAAGTTATTCTTAGGCCAGAAGAAGTAAGTAAAGCAATTGGGCGTGGAGGACACAACATTCGCCTAGCAGGACAACTTACAGGGTATGAAATAGATGTGCTTCGCGAAGGCGCCGAAGAAGATGTAGAATTATCAGAATTCTCAGACGAAATAGAAGGCTGGATTATCCAAGAATTCCATAAAATTGGATTAGATACAGCAAAAAGTGTATTAGAACACGATATTAACGATTTGGTAAAACGTACCGACCTTGAAGAGGAAACAATTCGTGACGTTATTAATATATTAAAAGAAGAATTTGAAGAGTAGTTGAAACTTTAATTACTTTTATACAAATTTTTTAAAAAGACAAAACAGGAAAAAGCATTTATGGCTGAAGTAAAAAGAAAAAGACTAAGTCAGGTATTACGCGAGTTCAATATCTCGCTAGATCGTGCCGTGGAATTTTTAAGTTCCAAAGGGTTCGAGGTGGACGCGAGTCCCAATACCAAAATAACAGGTGATGAATACGAAGTTCTTTTTGAAGAGTTTGAAACAGACAAGAGTAAAAAAGTAGCTTCTAAAGAGGTAGGTGAAGAAAAGCGCAAAGAGAAGGAGGAGCTACGTCTTGAACGCGAACGCGAACTTGAAGAAAAACAAAAAAGGGAGGAGAGTTCTCGTGTAATTAAAGCAGGAGCCAAACTCGACGGTCCAAAACAAGTTGGTAAAATTGATTTAACTACAGGTAAGCCACCAAAAGAAGAGCCTAAAGTTGAGCAAGCAAAACCAGTTGAGCCAGTTGAAGAAAAGGTAGAAGAAGTTGCTAAAACTGAAACAAAACCTGCTCCTAAAAAAGATGAAAAAGAAACAGAAGAAAAAACTTCTGAAAAAGCTGCTACCGTAGAAACACCTAAGCCCGAAAAGGTTAAGGTGGAAAAAGCTAAGGAAGACCAACCTGTTACTGAAAAAACTTCAGAGCCAAAAACTACTGCTAAAAAAGAAGATAAAGTAGCGCCTAAAAAAGATACTCCAATCAAGAAGGAAGAACCAAAGGCTGAAGAACCGAAAGAAAAATCGGCCGAGTCTGATACGGTTACTACCAAATATCGTAAACTGGACGGGCCTAACTTTACCGGTCAAAAAATAGACCTTACCCAATTTAAAAAGCCAGAAAAGAAAAAGGATACTAAAAGCGACGATAAAAAGAACGCAAAGGGTAAACGTAGAAGAATTAGCAAAGAAACTCCAAAAACTGGAGGAAACTTTAGAGATAAGCGTCATAGCGGATCTGGCAATAGAAAAGGCCGTACGCATACGCCAAAAGAAGAACCTAGCGAAGAAGAAGTACAAAAACAAGTACGTGAAACTTTAGAAAAATTACAAGGTAAATCTTCTAAAGGAAAAGGAGCTAAATACCGTCGCGAAAAGCGGGATATTCACCGTCAAAAAACCGACGAACTAGCGCAGCAAGAAGCCGAAAATAAGCTAATTAAAGTAACCGAATTTGTTACTGCAAGCGAAATGGCAACTATGATGGATGTGCCTGTAACCAAAATTATCTCGGCTTGTATGAGTTTGGGTATGATGGTAACTATGAATCAACGATTAGATGCCGAAACACTTAGTATTGTTGCCGAAGAGTTTGGTTACGAATTAGAGTTTGTAACAGCCGATCTTGAAGAAACAATTGAAAAAGAAGTAGATGCACCCGAAGATTTAGAAGATAGAGCTCCTATCGTTACCGTTATGGGTCACGTAGATCACGGTAAAACATCGCTTCTAGATTATATTCGAAAAGAAAATGTAATTGCTGGGGAATCTGGTGGAATTACACAGCATATTGGTGCCTACGGGGTAGAATTAGATGGCGGCCAAAAAATAGCATTTTTAGATACACCGGGTCACGAGGCCTTTACTGCAATGCGTGCTCGTGGTGCGCAGGTTACCGATGTTGCTATTATTGTGGTGGCTGCAGATGATGATATTATGCCGCAAACCAAAGAGGCAATTAGCCACGCGCAAGCGGCGGGTGTGCCAATTGTATTCGCAATAAACAAAATTGATAAGCCAACTGCCAACCCCGAAAAGATTAAAGACGGACTGGCGCAAATGAACCTTTTGGTTGAAGATTGGGGCGGAAAAGTTCAATCGCACGATATTTCAGCAAAAACTGGTTTAGGTGTAAAAGAATTACTTGAAAAAGTATTGTTAGAAGCCGAATTACTAGAATTAAAAGCTAACCCAAATCGTCAAGCCTACGGAACCATTGTAGAAGCTTTCTTAGATAAAGGACGAGGTTATGTTTCAACTGTTTTAGTTCAAGGTGGAACCTTAAAAGTTGGAGACTACATACTTGCCGGTCAGCACAGTGGTAAGGTAAAAGCTATGCAAGATGAGCGCGGAAGAAATGTTGAAAAAGCAGGTCCGTCAACACCGGTATCGGTACTTGGTTTAGATGGAGCACCGCAAGCGGGTGATAAGTTTAATGTATTTGCCGATGAACGCGAAGCGAAAGCTATTGCTACAAAACGTACACAGTTACAACGTGAGCAATCTGTAAGAACGCAGAGACATATTACCTTAGATGAAATTGGAAGACGTATTGCTCTAGGCGACTTTAAAGAACTTAATATTATCCTTAAAGGTGATGTGGATGGATCGGTTGAAGCATTAACAGATTCATTCCAAAAGCTTTCAACCGAAGAAATTCAAGTAAATATTATTCACAAAGCGGTAGGACCTATTACCGAGAGTGATGTGCTTTTAGCTTCGGCATCAGATGCAATTATAATTGGCTTTAATGTACGCCCAATGGGTAATGCACGCCAAATTGCAGATAAAGAAGAAATTGATATCCGTACGTATTCAATTATTTACGATGCTATCAACGATCTTAAAGATGCGATGGAAGGAATGCTTTCTCCAGAGATGAAAGAAGAAATTACGGGTACTGCCGAAATTCGCGAAACCTTTAAAATTTCAAAAGTGGGTACTATTGCTGGATGTATGGTATTGACAGGTAAAATTTATAGAAATTCTGGAATTAGACTTATTCGCGAAGGCGTTGTAGTTTACACCGGTGAACTTGCTTCGTTAAAACGATTTAAAGACGATGTAAAAGAAGTTTCGAAAGGATATGATTGTGGTATTCAAATTAAGAATTACAACGATATTCGTGAAAGTGATATCATTGAAGCTTTTCAAGAAGTTGCAGTTAAGAAAAAACTGAAATAATATACCTTATAAACTGAAATATTGAAACGCCCTGAAAATTTTTTTTCGGGGCGTTTTTCATTTTAATAGCGAGATAAAATATTAAAAAGTGTAACATCTTTTAATTTTTTATGTCTATTAAGAAAACCTTTTTTTAATGTCTTTTTCTTTCAAACAAATTACTTTGTTGTCTTTTCTTTTAATTGGCTTTTCAGCTGTAGCGCAAACTACAGATAGCATAGTAAGAAAAAAAATAACCATCCCTAGAGTTATTAAAGCACCTAAAATAGACGGGGTTTTAAATGATTTAGCTTGGAAAAACGCACCCATTGCTACAAATTTTGTTGAAAGACAACCCATAAATGGAAGGCCTATCCCCAATAGTCTAGCAACCGAAGTAAAAATAGTTTACGACAATTTAGGTATTTACTTTGGAGCTTTTATGAAAGATCCCGAACCCGAGAAAATTTTAAAAGAACTTACCGAAAGAGATGATATTGGTAACGACGATTTCTTTTTTGTGTTACTGAATGGTTATAACGATAGGCAGCAAAGCTTACAATTTATTGTTACTGCGGCAGGCGTGCAATACGATGCTAAAATGACCAACGATAGAGAAGATAGCTCTTGGAACGGAATATGGTATAGCGCCGTAAATATTGTAGAAAACGGTTGGATTGCCGAAATTTTTATTCCGTATTCTGAATTGCGTTTTCCAAACAAAGATGTACAGGAATGGGGGTTAAATATGGAACGGGAGTTTAGGCGTAGCCGAACCCGATACAGTTGGAATCACATAGATAATACCAAAGGGTCTTTTTCTATTTACGATGGCGAAATACACGGGATAGAAAATATTGAAGCTCCGTTACGTCTTTCCTTTTTACCGTACGTTTCGGGCTATGTCAATAATTTTGACGGCCAAACCGAAACTGTCTTTAACGGCGGAATGGATCTAAAATACGGTATCAACGATGCCTTTACTTTAGATATGATTTTAATCCCAGATTTTGGACAGTCAAAATTTGATAATGAAGTTTTAAATCTATCGGCTTTTGAAACACAGTATGCCGAAAATCGCGGGTTTTTTAATGAAGGTACTGAGTTGTTTACCAAAGGAAATTTATTTTATTCAAGACGAGTGGGGGGTGCGCCATCACGCCGGCCAAATCTTTCCGAAAACGAGGAAATAAGCGCTTTTCCTTCTTCGGTAGATTTACTTAATGCCTTTAAAATTTCTGGAAGAACAGATGGTAATTTGGGGCTTGGAGTGTTTAATGCTATTACGGAAAAGACCGAAGCGACTATAAAAAATACAGATACGGGTGAAACACGAAAAGAAGTTGTTGAGCCTATGGCAAATTACAATATCTTAGTTTTAGACCAGCGTTTTGGCGATAATTCTTCGGTGTCTTTTATCAATACAAATGTAATTCGCTCTGGCGATTTTCGCGATGCCAATGCATCGGGCTTGTACTTAAATCTTACCAACAAAGACAACACATTTAATTATCGTGCGAGCGCAGAAGGCAGTTGGGTTTTGGACGATTCGGTGAGGTTTGGAATGGAAGGAATGGGAGGGTTTTCAAAAATAAGTGGAAAACATAGATATTCTGGCGAAATAAACTTTAGAACCACAGATTACAACATAGACGATATGGGGTACACCGGGCAAACCAATTATATTCAATACAGCGGTTATTACGGGTATCGCTATCTGCAGCCACGAGGTAATTTAAATAATATGTTTTTAAATTTTAACTTAAATTACAGCAGAAGGTTGGATCCGGATTTGTACAAAAATTTTGTATTCAACTTTAATTCAAATTTTATGACTACCAACTACGTGGGTTTTGGTGGTGGTTTTGAAATGACGCCATTTGGAAGCAACGATATTTACGAGCCGCGTGTTAAAGAGAGGTATGTAAAAGTGCCTAATTATTATAATGTTTGGAGTTGGATTTCTACAGATTATCGCAAAAGAGTTGCTTTAGATGCTACACTCGAGTATACAAAATTTGACGAGCGGCAACGCGACAGTTGGTATTTTAGATTCGGACCGCGATTTCGGGTGTCTGATAAATTTAAGTTGTTTGCCAATTCTAATTTTACATTATCCAGTAACGAAGAAGGCTTTGTAACCTTTAGTGAAAACGATATAATTTTTGGAAATCGCGATAGAAGCACGGTGGTAAATTCATTAGAATCTCAATATATATTCAATAACAAAACTGCGCTAAATCTTTCTTTTAGACACTACTATTCTGAAGTAGAATACAGCGATTATCTAAGTTTGGATCAAAACGGAGATTTGATTTCAAATGTAACTTTTGATGAAAACCGAAATACCACTTATAACAGTTGGAATATAGATTTACGATTTTCATGGTGGTTTGCCCCAGGAAGTGAACTATCTCTGTTATACCGAAACGCGATGGATAGTTTTATCAATCAGTCTAGAATAAACTTTTCTGAAAACTTTAACAATTTATTCAATGAGCCACAACTTAACAGTCTTTCGCTTAGAATAAGTTATTACTTAGATTACAACAGAGTAAAATCTTGGTTTAAAAATGATACGCGTAAGCCTGATATGCAGGTTAACAACCAAACGGGAAAGATGAGCGGTGCTAATTACCGTAAAATGATGTAAGCTTTTATTTACGGCGTTCGGGCTTTAAAATAAAAGCCGAAGAAAAATTATTTTTAATTGCAATTAAGGCTCTTTCTGCTTCTAATCGCGAAGAAAAATTACCTGCCCACACTTTGTAATTTGGCGTTTCATATTCAATTGAAGCTGGCCAATCGCCAAATTTACTTCTATAGTTATTTAAAATTCGGTTGGCTTTGTCTAATTCGCCGTAATAAAGCTGTATGGTGTACCCGTCAGACAGTTTATTTTCTTTTTCTAAATCCTTTTTTAACGCTAGCAATTGTGTGATATTAGAGTCGGCATTAACGGTGAGCGTAGCGTTTTGAGCACTACTTTTTTGTGAGATTGCCAAAATTAATACGCTGGTAATTATAATATTGAAATAGGTTTTCATTGTCATAACTTTAATTCTTTTTTACAAAGGTAAAACTTAATAACATTGCTTACACTCGATTTATTATTTAGAACTAATATAAATTAATGGTTAACACTTTGTTTGCATTTCCAAAATCGACTTTATAATGTACTTTTGTGCCTTTATTTGTGGACTAGTTTTAGCGATACAAGTTGTTTAGATTCATAATTAATTCTGTTCCAAAACTATCGGCCATAAATTTGTAATAAGTAACGAAATAAGTATATCAATGAATTTCGGAATTATTCAAAATAGTTTATTTGCAAATTCAACGGATCAATAAAAAACAATAAATTCAACAGATGAAAAAGGTGAATTTTATACATCTACGCTCAAAATTGCCACTTCTTTTGTTAGTGTTTTTACTAACTTTTTCAACTTCTATTTTAGCTCAAGATGCCGCAGCCGACGCTGGGGCTAATGTTGATATAGCTGCTGGAGAGACTTTATTTAAGGCTAACTGTGCGGCGTGTCATAAGCTAGATAGAAATGCTGTGGGACCTGCTTTGAGAGGTGTGGGCGAAAAATACGACCGCGATTGGTTGTATAAGTGGATTAACAATAGCCAGGCTTTAATTGCTTCTGGCGATGCGTTAGCAAACAAACTATTTGAAGAGCATAATAAGGCTATTATGACGGCGTTCCCAGCGCTTTCTGAGGCCGATATGGATAATATACTGGCCTATACCGACCAGCCAAAACCAGAACCTAAAACCCCTGTGGTTGATACAGCTGCTGCAGGCGCTGGAAGTGGTGATGGTGGCTCTGTGTCAAACACGTTGATTATTGGTGCATTGGCCCTTATTTTCTTGTTGTTGGTAATTATGCTTTACTTGGTTACAAACACGCTTAAGAGAATTGCAGAGGCAAACGGTGTTGTGTACGAGAAGAAAGAAAAAGGTACGCCAATTTGGAAAGCATTTATTCAAAATCAATTTTTAGTGTTGGTAGTTGCAATATTCTTATTGCTTACTGCGGGTTATGTAGGTTACGGTTACTTAATGCAGGTAGGTGTAGACCAAGGTTACGCGCCAGTACAACCAATTCACTATTCACATAAAATTCACGCTGGAGACAATCAAATAGACTGTAACTTCTGTCATAGTTCGGCAAGAAAAAGTAAAACTGCTGGAATACCTTCTTTAAATGTTTGTATGAGTTGTCATAAAAATATTTCGGAAGTATCGCCAGAGACAGCCACTGCAGAGTATTCAAAAGAGTTTTACGACGGCGAAATCCAAAAGCTTTATAAAGCTGTTGGATGGGATATGGAAAAGCAAGAGTACACAGGTAAAACAGAGCCTGTAAAATGGGTTCGTATTCACAACTTGCCAGACTTTGCTTACTTTAATCACTCACAACACGTAACGGTGGCGGGTGTTGACTGTCAGAAATGTCACGGAGAAATTCAAGAAATGGAAATTGTTGAGCAATTTGCGCCACTAACTATGGGGTGGTGTATTGATTGCCACCGAGAGACTAATGTTAATTTAGCTAATAACGATTATTATGCGAAAATACATGAGGAGCTTTCGAAAAAATATGGTGTTGAAAAGCTAACAATCGCTGAAATGGGCGGATTGGAATGCGCAAAATGTCACTATTAATAAAATTAAAGGTAAATTACAGATAGCAATATGGCATCAAACAAGAAATACTGGAAAAGTGTTGAAGAGCTGAAGGAAGACAGCCCGATTGTAAAAGCACTACAGGACAATGAGTTTGTAACCGAAATTCCTACAGATGAATTTCTTGGGAATAAAGGAGCATTAGAATCTTCGTCAACTACGCGTCGTGATTTCTTAAAATATGTAGGTTTTTCTACTGCAGCTGCAACATTGGCTGCTTGTGAAGGACCCGTAGTTAAGTCTATTCCTTATGTGGTGCAACCGCACGATGTAGTACCGGGGGTAGCTAATTACTATGCTTCGACCGTGGCAGATGGTTTCGATTTTGCCAATGTTTTGGTTAAAACGCGCGAAGGCCGTCCCATTAAGATTGAAAAAAATGATTTAGCGGTTCACGGCGGAAGTGTTAACGCGCGTGTACACGCTTCAGTTTTGTCACTATACGATAAAAACAGACTTACCGGCCCAATGGTTGGCGGTGCCGACGTATCTTGGGCAGAATTTGATACAGCAGTTGCTCAAAAGATGAATGAAATGAGCGGGAAAGATATTGTATTGCTTACCCAAACATTTGCGAGCCCATCTGTATCAAAACTTATTTCTGAATTTACCGCAAAGTATCCAAATGTTCGTCACGTTGTGTATGATACAGTTTCGTGTTCGGGCGCTTTAGATGCTTTTCAAAACAAATACGGAACGAGAGCTTTACCAGATTACAACTTCGAAAAAGCTGAAGTTATTGTTTCTGTGGGGGCCGATTTCTTAGGCGACTGGCAAGGTGGTAGCTATAGTAAAGGATATGCTAAAGGCCGTATTCCGAAGAACGGAAAAATGTCTCGTCATATTCAATTTGAGGCTAACTTGAGTTTAACGGGTGCTAAAGCCGATAAGCGTGTGCCTGCTACACCAACACAACAAGTTGCAATTTTAAAAGCATTAACCGGTGGTTCTACTGCTGGGTTGCCAAAGCATATAGCCGAGGCTGTAAATAAAGCAAAAGCTCAGCTTCAAAAAGCGGGTAGCAAAGCTTTATTGGTAACTAATTTACCAGACGTTGCTTCGCAAACTTTGGCGCTTAACTTCAATGCCAAGAGTGATGCTATAGACGTTAATAAACCTTTGTTAACAAGACAAGGTAGCAATGAGGAAGTAATGAGCGTTGTTAACGGTGTTATTTCTGGTTCAATAAAAGGATTGATAACTGTTGGAGTTGATCCTGTATACTCTTTACCGCATTCAAAAGAATTTGCTGAAGCGTACAAGAATCTTGAAATGAGCCTTGCTTTTGCAATGAAGTTAGATGCTACAGCATCGCTTGCTAAATTGGTTGCAGCTACACCACACTACTTAGAGTCTTGGGGTGATGCTCAATTTAAGAAAGGTACTTTTAGCCTAATGCAGCCAACTATTCGTCCGTTATTTAACACGCGACAGTTTCAAGACAGTTTGTTACAGTGGACGGGTAATTCACAAAAATATTACGATTATTTAAAAGATACTTGGAGTTCTTCAGTACTAAACGGTGAATCTTGGAGTCAAGCGCTTCACGATGGCTTTGTGAGCAATGATTCGGCTGTAGTAATGGAAGAAGTTAAAACTTCGGGGAATGCTACTGTTGAATCGTCAACTTCAAACGGTGCATTAGGATTTTTAACACAAGAAGGCGATTTTGATCTTACGTTGTATACATCTATTGGTTTGGGTGACGGGCAACAAGCAAATAACCCTTGGTTACAAGAATTTCCAGATCCTATAACAAGAGCTTCGTGGGATAACTATCTTACGGTTTCGGCTGCCGATGCCGAGGCTTTAGGCTTAGAAAATGAACACGTTTCTAATGGTGCGCTTAACGGAAGTTATGCAAATGTAAAAGTTGGAAATGTAGTTTTAGAAAATGTACCGGTTATAATTCAACCAGGTCAAGCAAAAGGTTCTGTAGGTTTAGCTTTAGGGTACGGTAAAACTGCTGCTATTCAAGAAGAAATGCAAACAGGTGTAAACGCTTATAAGCTTTACCAAAACTTCTCTAATATTCAAAAAGTATCTATTGAGAAAGCTAGCGGAATGCACGAATTTGCTTGTGTGCAGTTGCAAAGTACAATGGCTGGACGTAGTGCCGATATTATAAAAGAAACAACTTTAGAGATCTTTAATACGCAAGATAGTTCTGTTTGGAATACTGTTCCTGTAACAGATTACGATCACAGTCCAATATCGGTTAGAGATGAAAAGGCAGATATTTGGAGTCCATACGATACTACAATTGGGCATCATTTTAATTTATCTATTGATTTAAATGCTTGTACTGGTTGTGGAGCGTGTGTAATTGCTTGTCACGCCGAAAACAATGTACCTGTAGTAGGTAAAGATGAAGTGAGAAAATTCCGCGATATGCACTGGTTGCGTATTGATAGGTATTACTCTGCACAGGATACCTTTAAAGAAGAAATAGAAACGTTAGAAAATCTACCTGCATTTGATCTTTACGATGTAGTAGAAAATCCATCAACATATAATCCTGAGGTTGCTTTCCAACCTGTAATGTGCCAGCACTGTAATCACGCACCTTGCGAAACTGTTTGTCCAGTAGCGGCAACATCGCACGGTCGTCAGGGTCAAAACCAAATGGCTTATAACAGATGTGTAGGTACGCGTTACTGTGCTAACAACTGTCCTTATAAAGTACGTCGTTTTAACTGGTTCTTATATAGCGAAAACGATGCGTTTGATTACAACATGAATAATGACCTTGGTAGAATGGTATTAAACCCAGATGTGGTTGTACGTTCTCGAGGTGTTATGGAGAAATGCTCTATGTGTATACAAATGACTCAAAAAACGATTCTTGAGGCTAAGCGCGAAGGACGACCAGTGAAGGATGGAGAATTCCAAACTGCATGTGCCAATGCATGTGAAACTGGCGCGATGGTATTTGGAGATGTAAATGATAAGGATTCTGAAATTGTAAAATTAAAAGAAGATAAAAGAATGTACCACCTGTTAGAAAACATTGGTACTAAACCTAACGTGTTTTATCACGCTATAGTTAAGAATACAACAGAAGCATAAAAATTAGTATAAAACCATTATTTAAGAATTATATATGTCGTCACATTACGAAGCACCTATAAGAGAGCCTTTGGTTCTGGGAGATAAGTCCTATCATGACATCAGTGTAGATGTTGGGGCACCCGTTCTGGGAAAGGCCAATAAATCTTGGTGGATTGTTTTTACCATTTCCCTTATTGCATTTTTATGGGGATTGGGATGCATCATCTACACCTTATCAACCGGAATTGGAGTTTGGGGATTAAATAAGACCATTGGATGGGCTTGGGATATTACAAACTTTGTTTGGTGGGTAGGTATTGGACACGCCGGAACACTAATTTCGGCCGTGTTATTATTATTCCGTCAAAAATGGAGAATGGCAGTAAACCGTTCGGCAGAAGCGATGACTATTTTTGCTGTTGTTCAAGCAGGTTTGTTCCCAATTATCCACATGGGGCGTCCTTGGTTAGCATACTGGGTACTTCCTATTCCAAACCAGTTTGGGTCGTTATGGGTAAACTTTAACTCTCCATTGCTTTGGGATGTATTTGCAATTTCAACGTATCTTTCAGTTTCACTTGTATTCTGGTGGACAGGATTACTTCCAGATTTTGCAATGATTCGCGATAGAACTACAAGCCCATTTCAAAAGAAAATTTACGGTATTCTAAGTTTTGGATGGAGCGGTCGTGTAAAAGATTGGCAACGTTTTGAAGAAGTTTCACTTGTATTGGCAGGTTTGGCTACGCCACTTGTACTTTCGGTTCACACCATTGTATCTTTTGACTTTGCTACTTCGGTAGTACCAGGATGGCATAGTACAATATACCCGCCGTACTTTGTTGCGGGAGCTATTTTCTCTGGGTTTGCTATGGTACAAACGCTTTTAATTATTATGCGTAAGGTGTCAAACCTAGAAGACTATATTACAATTCTACATATTGAATATATGAATAAGGTTATTTTGTTAACCGGAGGAATTGTAACAGTTGCATATATTATTGAATACTTTATTGCTTGGTATTCTGGAGTGCCATATGAAAATTACGTTTACTTATCATTTGGTGCCGCTACGGGGCCTTATTGGTGGGCATTCTGGGCACTTATTATTTGTAACTTAATTGTGCCACTTACACTTTGGGTAAAAAAATTAAGAAGAAATATTGTTTGGACTTTTATTGTAGCGTTAATCATTAATATTGGAATGTGGTTTGAGCGTTTTGATATTATCGTTATCGATTTAAGTAAAGATAGATTAACCTCTTCCTGGGCAATGTTTCAACCAACATTTGTCGATATTGGAACCTTTATTGGAACCATTGGATTCTTCTTTGTGTTATTTTTACTTTACGCACGTACATTCCCAGTAATTGCACAAGCCGAGGTAAAAACAATTTTAAAGTCTTCGGGTGAATCTTTTAAAAGATTAAGAGCAGAGCACGGTGATGATCACAGTCATGTAATTGTTCAAGAGTATCCTGCCAATGCTGGTCCGGCAGCTAATGTTGAAGACAAAAATTTTGACACTGCATTTAGCGATTCAAAAGCCGAAGATAATGTTGATACTGTCGCTGCAGAAGCCAATAAAGGTAAAATTAATAGTCTTTTAAATACTGTTGGAACTTTTGATTCTAAAGTAGAAGAACAAGACGATCTACAAAAGATTAATGGCATTGGCCCTGTGATGGAACAAAAGTTACATCAAATAGGAGTCTTTACTTATGATCAAGTAAGTAGAATGACCGATCGCGAATACGATTTATTGGACGAAATAGTTAGTGAATTCCCAGGCAGAGCTAAGCGTGATGATTGGGCAGGACAAGCACTAAAACTAAAAAATAAAAACTAATTATGGCTTCTAAAAAGATACACGCTATTTATACTGATGACGATTTGTTAATGCAGGCCGTTAAACAGACTCGTGCTGCAAATTATCATATATCAGATGTTTTTACGCCATTCCCCGTGCACGGTTTAGATCATGCGGTTGGATTAGCACCTACAAGGCTCGCAATTACATCATTTTTATATGGTTTAACAGGCTTAACTGTTGCTGTGGTTTTGATGAATTATATAATGATTGAAGACTGGCCACAAAATATTGGTGGTAAGCCAGCTTTTACATTTTACCAAAACATGCCAGCTTTTATACCAATTATGTTTGAGCTAACGGTATTTTTTGCAGCTCACTTAATGGTTATCACTTTTTATATGAGAAGTAAATTATGGCCATTTAAGAAAGCTGAAAATCCAGATCTACGTACTACCGATGACCACTTTTTGATGGAAGTTGATATTGCCAATCACGACGTAGAAAAGTTGACCAAGTTCTTATATGACACTGGTGCTTCGGAAATTAGTTTAATTGAAAACGAGCAAGACCATTAATATGAAAACATTTATAAACATAGGAATTGCCATTTTTGCCTCTGCAACACTGGTATCTTGTTTTAACGATAAAAAGCCAAATTATCAATATTTCCCTAATATGTACGAACCGGTTGGTTACGAAACATACGGGGAATACGATATTTTTCCTAACCAACAAGAAGCAATGCACCCGCCAGCCAATACTGTGCCAAGAGGGTATGAGCTTTACGATTACGAAAACTCTACCGAAGGGTTACAATTAGCAAAAGCCGAATTACAAAACCCGTATCCCGTTACCGAAGAAAACCTTGCTACAGGAGCTCAATTGTACACATTGTATTGTGCAGTTTGCCATGGCGATAAGGGAGACGGACAAGGAATTTTGGCAAAGCGCGAAAAATTCTTAGGAATACCTAGTTATGCAGATCCGGGTCGTACAATTACCCCAGGAGGAATTTACCACGTACAAATGTACGGTCTAAACGCGATGGGTTCATACGCAGGGCAGGTGAGTGAAAAAGAGCGTTGGCAAATAGCCATGCACGTTATGGATTTAAAAGCATCGCTCAATGGTGAGCCAGGAGTGCTTGAAACTGCAGAAGTGGCTACGCAAGACGCATTAGTTTCAGGTGAAAATAATACGGGAGCAAATGCTGCTTCCGAAAGTGATAATAAGTAAGGAATTAAAGAGAATAGCTAAAGATATGTACACGCTACCTAGTAAATTAAAACTGTTTTCTATCATAATAATGGTACTTGGGCTTGCAGGAATAACCTATGGTTTCCTTACTACGCCAAAAACTGTTGACGATGTTAAAAAAATATTAGCCGAACAAGACGCACATCACGGTGAATCGCACGCCGATGGCGATACTGCAAATTTTGTAGATACTGTTCGTAACGAAGAGGGTTATTCTGAAGCTGCCATGGAGCACGCAACCGATCTAAAACCTGAAGGACACGGCATGTCATCACACGATGAACACGTTTTACACCAAATGCAAACAAGACCTTGGTCCGCGACCTTTGTTGCCGCCTTCTTTTTTCTGATGATATCATTGGGCGTATTGGTGTTTTATGCAATTCAATACGTGTCGCAAGCTGGCTGGTCGCCAGTGCTTTACCGAATCATGGAAGGGATTACCGCTTATTTGCTTCCAGGATCAATTATAGTGCTTATAATTGTTGTTTTTGCAGGAACTCATTTCTTCCCTTGGCAAAATGAAGAGTTAGTAGCAACCGATAAAATTTTACAAGGAAAAGAAGGGTATTTAAACTTTCCATTTTTTGTAATTAGAGCGGTAATTTACATTTTAGGATGGAACTTATACCGTCACTTCTCAAGAAAAAACTCTTTAGCATTAGCCGAGGCTAACAATTACGATTATTACCGTAAGAATTTTAAAATTTCGGTATTCTTTTTAATATTCTTTATGGTTACAGAGGCTACAATGTCTTGGGACTGGTTTATGTCGTTAACACCACACTGGTATAGTACGCTTTTCCCTTGGTATGTATTTGCAAGTATGTTTGTATCTGCAATTACAGTGCTTGCCCTTGTAACTATTCACTTAAAGAGTCGTGGTTTAATAGACTTTGTAAGTGATAAGCACTTACACGATTTAGCTAAATATATGTTTGCTTTTAGTATTTTCTGGACGTACTTATGGTTTAGCCAGTTTATGCTTATATGGTACGCCAATATTCCTGAAGAAGTAACCTACTTTATAATAAGAATACAAGAATATAATTTGTTGTTTTTCGGAATGCTTATTCTTAATTTTGTATTCCCTGTTCTAGTATTGATGAATAGCGATTTTAAAAGAGTACCTTGGTTTGTTGTTATTGCCGCTGTATTTATATTAATAGGCCACTATATAGATATTTTCTTATTGGTGATGCCTTCTACGGTTGGTCATAACTGGGGCTTCGGAATTCCAGAAATTGCAGCATTATTGTTTTTTGCGGGACTTTTCATCTTCGTTGTAGGAACGGGATTAGGTAAAGTTTCTTTAAGACCAAAGAACGATCCGTTTATTAAAGAGAGTGAAAACTACCATTTTTAATCATATTGTTAAAGAAGATATAGTAAGATGACCGCATTTTTAGTTGTATTAGTAATTATTCTTTTTGGAATTTCTGTTTGGCAAATGAGCAGAATATTTCAACTGGCACAAAAAAAGCCAATCAATCATCCCGAGATAGCATCAGATAAGGATAACAATGTTCAAGGGTATTTAATGATGGGCTTTTTAGCCTTTATCTACATACTCGCTATTGTTTCATTTTGGTTGTGGAGCGATACATTGTTGCCAGAATCTGCCTCTGAACATGGGCAAGAAATTGACAATCTTATGTTGATATCCATGATAGTAATTTTTGCTGCGGGTATCCTTACACAATGGTTGTTGCATTACTTTGCTTTTATTTATAGAGGCAATAAAACACGTAGAGCTACATTTTACGCAGATAATGACAAGTTAGAGTTTATCTGGACTATCATTCCTGTTATTGTATTAGCAGGTCTTATAATTTACGGACTTTTTACTTGGACCGATATTATGAATGTCGATAAAGACGACGATCCGTTAGTTGTAGAGCTATACGCTTCGCAATTTAACTGGAAAGCTCGTTACGGTGGTAACGATAACACTTTGGGTAATGCCAATGTACGTTTAATTGAAGGTGTTAATCAATTAGGTGTAGATCCGGCCGACCCTAATGGGCAGGATGATAAAATAGTTACCGAATTGCACTTACCTGTTGGTAGAAAGGTGTTAATTAAAATGCGTTCTCAAGACGTTTTACACTCGGCGTATATGCCGCACTTTAGAGCTCAGATGAACTGTGTTCCGGGGATGATTACTCAATTTGCCTTTACACCTACCATTACAACCGAAGAGATGCGAATGAATGACCACATTATTGAAAAAGTGGCAAACATTAACCGCATCCGACAAGAAAAGAGTAAAGATTTAATTGCAAATGGTGAAGCTGCTTTAGAACCATATGAATTTGATTACGTTGTAATATGTAATAAAATTTGCGGAATTAGCCATTATAATATGCAAATGAAGATAGTTGTAGAGTCTGAAGAAGATTATAAAGCTTGGTTGGCAGAACAGCCTACCTTAGCAGAACAGCTTAGTAAATAAACTATATAATATTAGCTTAAATAGATATGTCAGCACACGCACAGGTCCACGGAGTAGAAGATCACCACGACGATCACGGGCATCATCATAAAGAGACATTTGTAACTAAATATATCTTTAGCCAAGACCATAAAATGATTTCTAAACAATACCTTATTACAGGTTTGTTTATGGGAATTGTTGGAATTTTAATGTCTTTATTGTTTCGTTTACAACTGGCTTGGCCAGATCATAAATTTACTATTTACGAAGTATTTTTAGGTAAATGGGGCGCCGAAGGTGTAATGGATCCAAGTGTTTACCTTGCTTTGGTGACCATACACGGTACCATTATGGTATTCTTTGTACTAACGGCAGGTTTGAGTGGAACCTTTAGTAACTTACTTATACCATTACAAATTGGTGCGCGCGATATGGCCTCAGGATTTCTAAATATGGTTTCATATTGGTTATTCTTCCTATCGAGTATAATCATGTTGTTTTCATTATTTGTTGAAGCTGGACCAGCATCTGCAGGTTGGACTATTTATCCGCCTCTAAGTGCGTTGCCGCAGGCTATACCTGGGTCGGGTGCAGGGATGACGCTATGGTTAATTTCTATAGCCATCTTTATTGCTTCTTCATTGTTAGGGTCGCTTAACTACATTGTAACCGTAATTAACTTACGTACAAAAGGGATGTCTATGACACGGCTTCCTCTAACAATATGGGCATTTTTTGTAACCGCAATTATTGGAGTCGTTTCTTTCCCTGTACTATTATCTGCAGCATTAATGCTAATTATGGATAGAAGTTTTGGAACTTCATTCTTCCTTTCAGATATTTATATTGCAGGTGAAGTACTTCACCATCAAGGTGGATCGCCTGTATTGTTTGAACACCTGTTTTGGTTCTTAGGTCACCCAGAGGTATATATTGTAATTCTACCTGCCATGGGTATTGTGTCTGAAATTATGGCGACTAACTCTCGTAAACCTATTTTTGGGTATCGAGCTATGGTAGCGTCTATTCTTGCCATTGCCTTCTTATCTACAATTGTTTGGGGACACCATATGTTTATCTCGGGGATGAATCCATTCTTAGGGTCTGTGTTTACCTTTACAACCCTATTGATTGCTATTCCATCGGCCGTTAAAGCATTTAACTGGATTACCACATTATGGAAAGGTAACTTACAAATGAACCCTGCAATGCTATTTTCTATAGCCTTTGTATCAACATTTATTACCGGGGGACTAACGGGTATTATTCTTGGTGATAGTGCTTTAGATATTAACGTCCACGATACATACTTTGTGGTAGCTCACTTCCACTTAGTGATGGGTATTTCGGCACTTTACGGGTTATTAGCTGGTGTTTACCACTGGTTCCCTAAAATGTTTGAAGGGCGTTTAATGAGCAAAAAGCTAGGGTATATTCACTTCTGGATTACATCTATTGGTGCTTACGGAATTTTCTTTCCAATGCATTTTGTAGGTATGGCCGGACTACCGCGTAGATATTATACCAACACGGCTTTCCCATACTTTGATGACTTGGCCGATATTAACGTGGTTATGACGGTATTTGCAATTATTACAATTGCTGTTCAGGTTGTATTCTTATATAACTTCTTCTATTCAATTTTCTACGGAAAAATGGGACCGAAGAACCCTTGGAATGCTACCACTTTAGAATGGACAACCGAAACCAAGCACATTCACGGAAACTGGGATGGTCCAATTCCACACGTATACCGGTGGTCTTATGATTACAGTAAATTGAACAAAGACGAAACCGACTATGTTATACCTGGACAAGACTTTATACCGCAAAATGTACCGCTTCAGGATAATGAAGATGAGTTAGATCATTAAAAAAATATCACGTTATTGATTAAAAACCTCCTTTTATACCAAAGGAGGTTTTTAATTTTTTTCAATAATTAGTAGTATTACGTATATATTTTTTAAAGATTTTGTATTATCTTTACCATATTGAGTTAATAATATGTAGGAAGTGAGGAATCTACTATTTATTGAATGAGCCATACTGAAAAGTATGGCTCTGTTTTTTATAAGCGACCCAAAGGATTACTATATTTGTGTTATGAATGAAAACCTAGATCCTTCATCCGAAAATCTTTCGCCACACGAACTCGATATTGAAAGAAAATTAAGGCCTTTTACCTTTTCCGATTTTACCGGGCAGGATCAAGCCTTAGAAAATTTACAAGTTTTTGTGCAGGCTGCCAATATGCGTAGTGAAGCGTTAGATCATACCTTGTTTCACGGTCCGCCGGGTCTGGGAAAAACTACCTTAGCTCATATTTTGGCCAATGAACTCGATGTAAATATTCGGGTAACCTCTGGGCCGGTTTTAGATAAACCTGGCGATTTAGCTGGTTTGCTAACCAACTTAGACGAACGTGATGTACTTTTTATTGATGAAATTCATAGATTGAGCCCTATTGTTGAAGAGTATCTATATTCGGCAATGGAAGACTTTAAAATAGATATAATGATCGAGTCTGGGCCTAATGCGCGTTCGGTACAAATAAACCTTAACCCATTCACCTTAATTGGGGCTACAACTCGCTCTGGACTTCTTACGGCACCCATGCGTGCTCGTTTCGGAATTTCATCGCGGTTGCAATATTACACTACCGATTTGCTTACAACTATTTTACAACGGAGTGCCTCCATTTTAAAAGTGCCAATATCTATGGAAGCAGCAATTGAAATTGCGGGTCGGAGCAGAGGTACACCCCGAATTGCAAATGCACTGTTACGCCGTATTCGCGATTTTGCACAAATTAAGGGCGATGGTAAAATAGATATAAAAATTGCCAAATTTGGATTGGATGCACTCAATGTAGATGCTCATGGCTTAGATGAAATGGATAATAAAATTCTATCTACTATCATCGATAAATTTAAAGGAGGTCCGGTAGGGATTACTACTATTGCTACCGCCGTTTCCGAAAGTCCCGAAACTATCGAAGAAGTTTACGAGCCATTTTTAATTCAACAGGGCTTTATTATGCGTACTCCGCGTGGCCGCGAAGTTACCGAAGCTGCTTATAATCACTTAGGTAAAAAGAAGGGCCCAACGCAAGGTGGTTTGTTTTAAAATCTGCCACAGAAATCGCATAAAAACTTTCCTGTTTTAATCTTAGGTTTAATATTTATTGAATAGTCGAAACTTCTCAAAAAGTATTTCAGTTTAAACATTTTAAAATTGAATAGTAATTCAGAAAAATACACGCAAATGATTAAAGCCGAAGCTAAACGCCTTGGCTTTATGTCGTGTGGTATTAGTAAAGCTGAATTTCTCGAGGAAGAGGCTCCGCGCCTCGAAAAATGGCTTAAAAATAATATGAATGGCGAAATGAAATACATGGAAAATCATTTCGATAAACGGCTGGATCCAACCCAATTGGTGCCAGATTCCAAAAGTGTTATTTCACTATTATTAAACTATTTTCCTTCAGCAACACAAACTTCAAATACATATAAAATTTCCAAGTACGCCTATGGCACCGACTATCATTTTGTAATAAAAGATAAGTTAAAGCAACTAATGCAATTTATTAATACCGAGATTGGCGAAGTTCACGGTCGGGCGTTTGTAGATTCGGCCCCGGTATTAGACAAAGCGTGGGCAGCAAAAAGTGGTTTAGGGTGGATAGGTAAACACTCTAATTTGCTAACCAAGCAGGTTGGTTCATTCTATTTTATTGCCGAATTGATCGTAGATTTAGATTTGGAGTATGACGCAGCAGTTACCGACCACTGTGGTAGTTGTACGGCTTGTATAGATACTTGTCCAACTCAAGCCATTGTTGCCGATAAGGTAGTAGATGGAAGTAAGTGTATTTCATATTTCACTATAGAACTGAAAAACGAAATTCCAAACAATGTTAAAGGGCAGTTTGAAGATTGGATGTTCGGTTGCGATATTTGTCAAGATGTGTGCCCTTGGAATCGTTTTAGCAAACCTCATTCCCAACCTCTTTTTAATCCGCACCCACAACTACTTTCAAACAGTAAAAAAGATTGGGAAGAAATAACCGAAGAAGTTTTTCGAGAAATATTTAAGAAAAGTGCTGTAAAAAGAACCAAATTTGCGGGGCTTAAACGCAATATAAACTTCTTGAAAGATTAGTCTTTATTATTTCTACTTTAACGATAACCTTTTATCTTTGTTAGTTGCCTTGTTTAAATTTTAGTTAAACAAATTCCCAAAATTGTTTGTGTGAAAATTGGCAAAACAATAAAAAAAATACCACTACAATATGAGCAAACAGAGCAAAAGAAGAGAAGCCTTAGTATATCATGCCAAGCCTAGGCCCGGTAAAATTGAAGTGGTTCCCACAAAAAGTTATTCAACACAAAGGGACCTTAGTTTGGCGTATTCGCCAGGAGTTGCCGAACCTTGTTTGGAAATTGAAAAAAACACCGAAAATGTATACAAGTATACCAATAAAGGAAATTTAGTTGCAGTAATTTCTAACGGTACTGCCGTGCTTGGTCTTGGAAACATAGGTGCCGAAGCGTCCAAACCCGTAATGGAAGGAAAAGGTTTGCTGTTTAAAATCTTTGCCGATATTGACGTTTTCGATATTGAAATTGATACCGAAAATATTGATGAATTTATAGCAACGGTGAAAAATATCTCACCAACCTTTGGCGGAATTAACCTTGAAGATATCAAAGCCCCCGAAGCTTTTGAGATTGAAAAAAGGCTAAAAGAAGAGCTTAATATCCCGGTAATGCACGACGACCAACACGGTACTGCAATTATTTCGGCGGCAGCATTGTTAAATGCATTGGAGTTGGCAGAGAAAAAAATTGAAGATGTAACTATTGTTATAAGTGGTGCTGGTGCGGCGGCGGTGTCGTGCACAAGATTGTATAAGGCTTGTGGCGCCAAAGATGAAAACATAGTTATGTTGGACAGTAAAGGGGTAATTCGTAAAGACCGCGAAAACCTATCTGCCGAAAAGGCCGAATTTGCTTCGCATAAAAAAATAGACACCTTAGAGGAGGCAATGAAAGGTGCCGATGTTTTTGTAGGGCTTTCGGTTAAAGATATAGTCTCTCCGGCTATGCTTAAAAGTATGGCGCACAATCCCATTGTATTTGCAATGGCAAACCCAGACCCTGAAATTGAATACGATTTGGCTGTAAAAACGCGGGACGACATTATTATGGCAACGGGCCGTAGCGATCATCCTAATCAGGTAAACAATGTACTTGGGTTCCCTTTTATATTTAGAGGGGCTTTAGATGTTCGCGCTACAAAAATAAATGAAGCGATGAAAATGGCTGCGGTACACGCACTTGCCAACCTCGCGAAAGAACCTGTTCCAGAACAAGTAAATATAGCCTATGGCGAAACGAGACTCGCCTTCGGAAAAGATTATATTATTCCTAAACCCTTTGATCCACGACTAATTGCAACGGTACCTCCAGCCGTTGCAAAGGCAGCAATGGAGAGTGGTGTGGCTACTACCGAAATAACCGACTGGGAAAAATATAAAGACGAGCTTTATGACCGAATGGGCAGTGATAGTAAAATAATTAGATTGCTATTAAACCGTGCAAAAACAGCTCCCAAACGAATTGTTTTTGCCGAAGCAGACCATCTCGATGTATTAAAAGCTGCGCAAATTGTTTTCGAAGAGGGTATTGGGATTCCTGTGTTATTAGGAAGAAAAGAAATTATCCTCGAATTAATGGATGAAATTGATTTTGAAGGTGAAGTTGAAATAATAGATCCAAAACACGATGAAAATGCCGATAAGCTAGAGCATTACGCTAAAAAGCTATGGGAAAAGCGAAGAAGAAGTGGAATTTCGTTATACACTGCTAAAAAATTAATGAGCGAACGAAATTATTTTGCCGGAATGATGCTCGATGAAGGCGATGTAGATTGTATGATTTCGGGCTATGCTCGCTCCTATCCATCGGTAGTGGTACCAGTTTTTGAAACCGTAGGCAGTTTTGAGGGAGTGTCTAAAGTTGCAACCACAAATTTAATGCTTACCAAACGTGGTCCGTTGTTTATTTCAGATACGTCAATCAATATAGATCCTACAGCAAAAGAGTTAGCAAAAATTGCACAGATGACTAATTACACCATGAAAATGTTTGGATTAGAACCTGTAATTGCTATGATTTCTTACGCCAACTTTGGTTCATCCAAAGATCCACACGCCACCAAAGTGCGTGAAGCCGTAGATCTTTTACACAAAAGTAATCCCGATATGATAGTAGACGGTGAGCTACAAACAGATTTTGCACTCAATCCAGAAATGCTTAAAACAAAGTTTCCGTTTTCAAAATTGGCTGGTAAAAAAGTAAATGCATTAATATTTCCTAACCTCGATTCTGCTAATAGCAATTACAAATTGTTAAAAGAATTGGACGGTGTAGAATCTATTGGTCCAATTATGTTGGGTATGCGCAAGCCAGTTCATATTTTACAATTAGGAGCAAGTGTAGAAGAAATGGTTAATATGGCAGCTATTGCGGTGGTAGATGCGCAACAAAAAGAAAAGCGTAAAAAAGAGCAACAAAGCAAGTAATTGCAAAGCTTCTATGGCTAATATTTTCGCAGACTCTCCAATGGTCGTTGCAAATAATTATACTATATTTGAACCTTTAAGTTTCCATTAACACATGATTACCCATATACAGGGCAGACTAGTTGAAAAAAACCCAACAGACGTAGTAATAGACTGCAATGGAGTTGGATATTTTATCAATATTTCTTTGCATACCTTTTCTGAGCTCCCCACGACTGAAAATGTTAAGTTGTTTACACATTTAATTGTACGCGAAGATGCACATATACTGTATGGTTTTACTCATGTTGCCGAACGTGAAATTTTTAGGTTGTTAATTAGTGTATCGGGAGTTGGCGCCAGTATTGCCAGAACAATGTTGTCATCCTTAACCCCCCAACAAGTAGTAGATGCTATTGCACAAAATGATATTGCAACCATTCAATCGGTAAAGGGAATAGGAGCTAAAACTTCGCAACGCGTTGTTTTAGATTTAAAAGATAAGATTTTAAAAGTATACGGTTTGTCGTCTATTTCTACTGGCACAAGCAATACGAACAAAAATGAAGCGTTATCTGCTTTGGAGACCTTAGGCTTTGTTCGTAAACAATCAGAAAAAGTGGTGGATGCCATCGTTAAAGAAAACGCGCAAGCCTCGGTAGAAATGATCATTAAACAAGCTTTAAAAAATTTGTAAAATTTGAAGGCAAAAAATTACGTTTACAGAGAAAGCTTTTACAAGCTATTGGCAATAATTGGGTTTATTTTATTTGGCAATGCTTTAATGGCACAAGACTCCACAGCGGTTGGAAACGAAATGGGGCGCATGGATTTACCTAATCCAACGAGTATTGAAAATTTATACACTTACGATCCCATAACCGATAGATATATCTACACGCAAAGATTGGGTAGTTTTGATATTACTTATCCCGTTATTCTTACTCCCGAAGAATTTCAACGACTTATACGCGAGGAGCAAATGAAGGCCTATTTTAAAGATAAAATAGACGCTGCAGACGGTAGAAAAGAAGGCTCTGAAGAGCAACAAAAAAACCTTTTGCCCACGTTTTACGTGAATTCAGATTTTTTTGAATCCATTTTTGGCGGAAGCACTATTGAAGTTATCCCGCAAGGTTCGGTTGAAATGGATTTAGGGTTGTTGTATACCAAGCAGGATAACCCGCAGTATTCACCCCGTAACCGAAGCAATTTTTCTTTTGATTTTGACCAGCGAATTAGCTTAAGTCTTTTGGCTAAAGTAGGGACAAGACTTCAGGTTAATGCAAACTACGATACCGAAAGTACTTTCGATTTTCAAAACCAAATAAAATTAGAATACACGCCTACCGAAGATGATATAATTCAAAAAATTGAAGTAGGTAATGTAAGTATGCCTTTAAATAGTTCTTTAATTCAGGGAGCGCAAAGTCTATTTGGTGTTAAAACCCAACTTCAATTTGGAAATACAACAATCACTGGAGTTTTTTCTGAACAAAAATCAGAAACCCGTACCGTAACTGCCGAAGGGGGTGCAACTATCACCGACTTTGAACTTTTTGCTTTAGATTATGACGAGAATAGACACTTCTTTTTAGCGCATTATTTTAGAGATAATTACGATCGTGCCCTAGCACAATACCCATTTATTAATAGTAATGTTCAAATTACGAGAATGGAGGTTTGGGTAACTAACAAAACAAGTAGAACTAATAACGTTCGAAATATTGTGGCGCTTCAGGATATTGGAGAAGCAGACCCAACTAATATTGGTTTAAATACGCCTCCTGGTGGATTTATCAATACTACAAGAAATGCCTATCCCGATAATGCAAATAATGACTTTAACCCATTTGGTATTAATGGTGGTGCGCAAACCCTATTAAATCCATTAATTCGCGATGTTGCTACAGTTAATCAAGGGTTTACTGGAGTAAACGTAAACGAAGGCGTAGATTATGTTGCTCTTGAAAGTGCAAGACGATTAGATCAAGGAGAGTACTCTTTAAACTCGCAATTAGGATATATTTCGTTAAACCAACGCTTAACTAACGACGAGGTTTTAGCAGTTGCTTTTCAATACACCGTAAACGGAAAAGTGTATCAAGTTGGTGAATTTTCTAATGACGGGGTAGAGGCAAATGGAGGAACACGTCCTGGAGAAGGCGGCGGCGGAACAGGAAATCCGCCAGAACAAGAAACGGGTCTTGCTCAAAACTTGGTGGTAAAATTGCTGAAAAGTAGCATTACCAACGTTAACGAACCAATTTGGGATTTAATGATGAAAAACATTTACCCAATTGGAGCCTATCAATTAGAAAAAGAAGATTTTAAGCTTAACATTTTATATACCGACCCGTCTCCGTTAAATTACCTTACATCGGCTGGAGCCGAACTGCCCGACGATGTAAAAGATGAAATTTTACTAAGAGTTTTTAACCTCGATAGATTAAATTTCAACAACGATCCACAACAAGGGGGCGATGGTTTCTTCGACTTTTTACCGGGAATTACCGTTGATGCCCAAAATGGAAGGATAATTTTTACAACTGTCGAGCCCTTTGGTAATCATCTCTTCAATAAGTTGAGTTTGCCGTCGTCATCTTCGGTGTATTCAATGCCCGAAACATACAATCCAAACCAATCGAAGTATGTTTTTAGAACCCTGTACACAAGTACTAAAACACAAGCCGAACAAGAAGAAAGTGAAAAAAATAAATTTCAACTTAAAGGGTCGTATAAATCAACGGGAGCCGATGGTATTCCTATTGGTGCGTTTAATATTCCACAAGGCTCGGTTACTGTAACGGCAGGAGGTAGAACTTTGGTTGAAGGGGTTGATTATACGGTTAACTATCAATTAGGAAGAGTTCAAATATTAGATCCTTCACTTTTAAATAGCAACATTCCAATTTCGGTAAGTACTGAAAACAATTCGTTGTTTGGACAACAAAGTAAGCGTTTTACTGGGCTTAATGTAGAACATAAGTTTAGCGATAAATTTTTAATAGGCGCTACCTACTTAAACCTTAACGAGCGTCCGTTAACCCAAAAATCATCTTATGGGGTAGAACCTATAAACAACACGATTTTTGGAATGAATTTAAACTATGCTACCGAAGTGCCATTTTTAACGCGCTTAGTAAATAAACTTCCTAATATTGATACCGATGTTGAGTCTAATTTATCTTTAAGAGGTGAATTTGCTTATTTAAAACCTGGGGCACCTAAAGTTTCAGATTTTGGTGGAAAAACAACGGTTTACGTAGACGATTTTGAAGCATCGCAAACAGGAAATGATATTAGCACTCCATCCAGTTGGTTCTTGGCGAGTACTCCATTAGACTATGGTGGCGAATTAGAAAACGACAATTTAAGATACAACTTTAGACGTGCAAAATTGGCGTGGTATACTATAGACCCTATTTTTTATAGCAGTCAGCGTCCAGAAGGTATTAATGACGAAGATTTGTCTTCGCCGTTTACGCGTCGTGTTTTTAGAGACGAAATTTTCCCTAATCAAGATATAATTCAAGGGCAAACCCAGGCGCTCTTTACTTTAGATTTGGCATATTACCCATCGCTACGTGGAGAATATAATTACAACCCCGCGGCGGCCGGAACTAACACACTACCTAACCCAGAAGATAATTTTGGTGGCATTATGAGGCCGCTTACTACTACAGATTTTGAACAATCTAACGTAGAGTATATTCAGTTTTGGGTTATGGATCCATTTATTTATGAAGAAACTAATGGAAACCCAGGCGGTACTATTAATTTTAACTTAGGTAGTATTTCTGAAGATATTTTAAAAGATGGTAGAAAGCAATACGAAAACGGTTTACCAGCAGATGGTGGCGATGCTAATACAACGTCTACCACTTGGGGTAAAGTACCTTTAAACCAATCATTAGTTTACACTTTTGATACACAAGGGCAAGAACGTGTTAACCAAGATGTAGGTTTAGATGGCTTAAGTAATGCTGAAGAAATTGCCATGTTTGGGGCTGAATTTGGAGACGATCCTTCAAATGACGATTACCAGTATTTTTTACAAGCAGAAGGTAATATTTTAGAACGTTACTTAAAATACAATGGAACGGAGGGTAACTCGCCAGTTGAAGTTACCAATACAAATAGAGGTAGTACGGCGCAACCCGATGTTGAAGATATTAATCGTGACAACACCATGAATACGATTAATAGTTATTTTGAATATAACGTGCCAGTTTATCCTGGGATGAATAGAGAAAATAACAATTACATTTCAGATGTAAAAGAGATTGAAGTTACCACACAAGACAATAGTGTTATCCCTGTGCGTTGGGTTCAATTTAAAGTTCCAATTAACAAGCCAGATCAAGCAAAAGGAGGAATTTCCGATTTTAGATCCATTCGTTTTATGCGAATGTTTCTTTCGCAATTTTCAGAAAACACAGTGCTGCGTTTTGGAACGTTAGAATTAGTGCGCGGCGATTACCGAAAGTTTCAAAAAACACTCGATGAAGTAACTTTTGAAGATCCATCAAACGATGATACTTTATTTGAAGTAGAAGCTGTGAGTATTGAAGAAAACGAAAATCGTGAGCCAATTCCTTATAGACTTCCGCCAGGATTAGAACGCGAAGAATTAAATAATAACAACAATATTATTCGTGAAAACGAGCAATCTTTAGCCTTACGTGTTTGCGGATTGGAGCCTAACGATGGGCGTTCGGTATATAAAAATTTCAACGTTGATATGCGTCAGTATAAAAACTTAGAAATGTTTATTCACGCCGAATCCCTGCAAAATGAAACGCCGCTAAGAGATGGTGAGTTGATGGCGTTTATGCGTTTGGGTAATGACCTTACAAATAACTATTACGAAGTTCGAATTCCGTTAAATCCAACAAATTTTGGGGCTCAAAACGCCGAAGAAATTTGGCCGGTTGCAAACCGATTAAATCTGCCGTTAGAATTATTACAAGAAGTTAAAACACGAACTCCTTTAAATTCTACCGATGTTGTTTTCTATACACAATCTGAATTGGAAGGCGGACCTTCGGGTGGCGAAAACGAACTTACTATTGGTATTAAAGGAAATCCAAGTTTTGGTAATGTACGTACCATTATGTTAGGATTGCGTAACAGTACCGATAATGAGCTGTGTGGTGAAGTTTGGTTTAACGAACTTAGAATGTCTGAACTTAAAAACGAAGGAGGATGGGCAGCTGTAGTTAGCATGGATGCAAACCTAGCCGATTTTGCTACTGTAAGTGCTACCGGTAAAAAAAGTACCGTAGGTTTTGGGTCGATAGAGCAAGGTCCAAACCAACGTAGTCGCGAAGATTTACAGCAGTATGATGTGGTAACTAATGTAAATTTAGGACAATTGCTGCCAAAGAAGTGGGGTGTACAACTACCATTTAACTACGGTCGTTCTGAAGAGTTAATTACACCGCAATACGACCCCGAGTTCCAAGATATTGAACTCGATACACGACTCGATAATACTGCAGACCAAGCCGAAAAAGATCGAATTAAAGAACAGGCCGTAGATTATACAAAGCGTCAAAGTGTAAACTTTATTGGCGTAAGGAAGGAGCGCACTGGAGAGGCCAAACCACGGGTGTACGATGTTGAAAACTTAACGGCATCATTCTCATACAACCAGACAGACCATCACGACTTTGAAGTAGAAGACGCCTTAGAGCAAAATGTACGTGTAGGAGCTACTTACAACTATAATTTTACTGCAAAACCGGTTGAGCCATTTAAAAAGAATGACTCTTTATTTAGAGGGAGATACTGGAGATTTTTAAAAGATTTCAACTTTAATTATTTGCCAACTAATGTTTCGGTAAGTTCAAATATTACGCGACAGTATAATGAACAAAAGTTTAGAGAAATTAATTTATTACCGGGTAATAAAGGGCTGCCTACATTATACCAACGCAACTATTTATTTGATTGGCAATACACCATTAATCATAACTTAACGAAGTCGTTAAGGTTCAATTTTACTTCATCTAATAATATGATTGTAAACAATTATTTAGATGACAATGGCTTAATTAATAATGAAATTGGCGTTTGGGATGATTTCTTTGATGTGGGTAATCCAAATCAACATTTCCAATCATTGCAATTAAATTATGATGTGCCTTTTAGCAAGTTTCCGTTTTTAAAGTTCCTTAGAGCTACTTATTCATACACGGGAGATTTTCAATGGGATCGCGGTAGCGACCAGTTTAATGAAATTGAAATTGAATTAAGCGACGGGAGTCGTAATGTTTACAACTTAGGAAATTCTATCCAAAACGCCAGCACGCATCAAATAAATTCGAGCGTAGATATGAATAGTTTCTACCGCTACATTGGGCTCACAAAAATTCGAAAAAGTAAGAATCGGAAAGCAAGCAGCGAGAAAAAAGGAGCTAAAGGAGGAGGCGAAAGAGAGCAAAAGCTTAAGGAAGAGAAAAATAGCTTTGCCACTGGTAAAACAAGAGGAGTTTTGGGCGCCGGAGAAAATTCGGGCGCTAGTTTAAGCTCTGGCGATAAAGCCATTAACACGGTTATTGGTTTGGCAACTATGCTTAAAAAAGTTCAATTTAACTATCAGGAAAACAATGGGATTTACTTACCAGGATATCAGCCTTCAATAGGTTTTATTGGAACTTTAAAACCTACCACTGGTTTTGTATTCGGAAGTCAAGCCGATGTTAGAGAATTGGCGGCACGAAAAGGATGGTTAACATTATATCCAGAATTTAACGAGCAATATACCGAAGTTGAAAGTAGCCAAATGGATATTCAAGCTAACCTTGAGCCAATAAACGATTTAACAATCGACATTAACGGTAGCCGAATATATTCTGAAAACTATTCTGAAAATTATTTGGTTGATAATAATTTATATCACTCTTTAACCCCAAATACCTTCGGTAATTTTAACATTTCAACAATGTTAATTAAAACAGCTTTTGGAGCAAGCGACGAAAATAGTTCGGCAGCTTTTGACGATTTTAGAGACAATAGGCTCACCGTTGCTAACAGATTGGCCGAAGAATATTACCAAGGAGCAACCATACCTAGAGATTCGTTAGGTTTTCCAGTTGGTTTTGGGCGTAACAGTCAAGATGTATTATTACCTGCATTTTTAGCTGCGTATAAAGGTAGTAATGCTTCAAAAGAAAAAACAGGAATATTTAGAGATATCCCACTTCCTAATTGGGATATAAAATACACCGGATTAATGAATATTCCTTGGTTTAAAAAGAACTTTAAGCGTTTTTCATTAACCCATGGATATAGAGCAGGGTATACGGTTAATCAATTTCAATCGAATTTAGATTACGACCCAAATAACCCCGAAGCTGTTGACCAGTCTGGTAATTTTAAAGTAAAAACTTTATTGACAAATGTTAACCTAACCGAGCAATTTTCACCATTACTTAGAATGGATTTTGAAATGAATAATTCGGTAAAAATCTTAGCAGAGATGCGAAAAGATCGTGCCTTGTCTTTAAGTTTTGCCAATAATTTGCTTACCGAGATAAAGGGTAACGAGTATATTATTGGGTTGGGTTACCGCATTAAAGATCTTAGGATTTCAACCAACTTTGGAGGAAAAAAATCTGTAATTACAAGCGATTTAAACTTTAAAGTAGACCTATCGCGAAGAGATAATGTTACTATTGTTAGATATTTAGATATAGCTAATAATCAAACTACAGCGGGGCAAACCATTTACGGTGCGCAACTTTCGGTAGATTATGCATTAAGTAGAAATCTAACGGCATTATTCTATTATGACCACACATTTTCAGAATATGCAATATCAACTGCATTTCCACAAACAACAATTAGGAGTGGATTCACTTTAAGGTATAACTTTGGAAACTAAAAAATAAACCTAAAATATTATTGTTATGAATGTACTATCAAATTTAAAATATACAAAAGATCACGAGTGGATTCACATTGAAGGAGACACCGCAACTATTGGGATTACAGATTTTGCGCAAAGTGAGCTTGGCGACATCGTATATGTAGAAGTTGAAACCGTAGGCGAAACTATGGATAAAGATGAAGTGTTTGGCACCGTTGAAGCAGTTAAAACAGTATCAGATTTGTATTTACCGCTTACAGGCGAAATTATTGAGTTTAATGAAAGTTTAGAATCTGAGCCCGAAAAAGTAAATACCGATGCTTATGGCGAAGGTTGGATGATTAAAATGAAAATCGCTAATCAAGATGAAATAGCCGAACTACTCGATGATGCTGCTTACAAAGAAGTTGTTGGCGCCTAAACCACTACTGCTAATTGCATTACTTTATAGTTGTATAATTACAGCGTTGTTTTTTGTTTCGGGACAAGATTTACCTAAAACAAAGATTGCTGGAGCCGATAAAATAGTACACATTGCTGTATATTTTATATTAGTTAATTTTTGGCTGTTATATCTATACGTAAAAAATAATTATATCTTGCCGCTAAAGTGGATTGTAATACTTTTAATTTCAATTACGGCTTATGGCATAATAATTGAGATTCTTCAAGAAAGATTTACAAGTTCACGATCTGCAGATATTTTAGATGTAGTTGCAAATTTGTTTGGCGCTTTAATTGGAGTCTTATTTTTCAAAGGCCTCAAAACTAAATTAAAACCTTAATTTTTTATTTTAGTTTTAATTTAATCGATAATTTCTATATTTTAGCACACGTTAAACCCACTATTATGGAACCGAAAAAAAATCCGAAAGCAGACGTAAGCCGAAATAGCATGTTGTTTTTTCAACTTGGTATGGTTTTAATGCTTTTTCTTGCATGGCAAGCTATTGAATGGAAAACTTACGACAAATCTAATGAAGACTTTGGACAGCTTGACGTAAGTGATGAACTTTTAGAAGAAATTCCAATTACACAACAATTTACCCCACCGCCGCCGCCACCACCGCCGCCGCCAGCACCCGAGGTAATTGATGTAATTGAAGACGAAGAAGATGTTGAAGAAACCATAATCGAGTCTACCGAAACTAATCAAGAAGAAAAAATTGTTGAGGTGCAGGAGATTGAAGAAGAAGTGGTTGAAGAAGAAATTGCCGATGTACCATTCGCAGTAATTGAAAATGTTCCCGTTTATCCGGGTTGCGAGCGCGAAAAAGGTAACGACGCTAAGAAAAAATGTATGTCGTCTAAAATTAGTGCGTTTATCAATAAAAAGTTTGACTCTAACCTAGCTTCAGATCTTGGTTTGGAAGGGAGACAACGAATCGCTGTTCAATTTAAAATTAACCGCGAAGGTAAAGTTGTAGATGTACGTGCTCGTGCACCGCACCCAAGGTTAGAAAGAGAAGCGACAGATGTTGTAAAAGCACTTCCAGATATGACTCCTGGAATGCAAAGAGGAAAGCCAGTGGGGGTTCTTTATTCGCTTCCAATTGTTTTCGATATTCAATAAAACAATACCATATTTAATTTTAAAACCCTGTCTTTTATAGAGACAGGGTTTTTTGTTGTAAGAATTCTAAAAAATGTATCTTTCAACATTAATTAAGTAAATTACAATGAAGCGATTTTTTCTTCTCTTAGCCCTGTTTTTTACAACAGTAATTTTTGCGCAAAATTCAGTATCGCAATACGAGAAATATCCAGTTTTTGAAGAATGTGAAAATACAGAAGTAGCGAATTTGGAAAATTGTTTTCAATCTACACTAAGTCAATTTATTTTTAAAAATTTCGAAGTACCCGAAAAAGTATATTCTGAAAATTATAAAGGTAAAATTAATGTGCTTTTTGAAGTAACCAAAGAAGGTGAGTTTAAAATTCTCTATACCGATGCTATCTACGAAGAACTTCGATTCGAGATTTTACGTGTATTTAATTTGTTGCCTACAGTAACGCCTGCTACTTATAATGGCAAACCGGCCTATGTTCAATTTACATTGCCTATTGCAATTCCGTTAGTTGAACCGGGTGTAAAAACCTTGCAATCTGCAATTGTTTCAAACTCATCATCAAGTTCAAAATTTGCGAACGAATACGATGCTATTGAAAACTTACCTTACAATAACGAAGCTTACAAAAGCAATATAAATATTCCACTGTCTCATCATAATTATAGCCTATTCGACCCAGTTTTAAATAGGGTGGGATTAAATAATCACACCGCCCAAAAGCCTTTCATATATTCTGAAATAAATAAATATTACAATTTCGAAGGAATAAATAGTCAATTGGCAAAAGGCGGGTCTTCTTGGTTTAACCGAAAATTATGGAATGAAAATTTTGTTACCATTAAAGGAAAGGATTATTGGTTAACGCTCGACCCCGGTTTGGATCTTCAAGTAGGAAAAGATCTGGATACAGACCTAACAACATATAACAATACGCGATTGGTTAGGCTTCAGGGTGGTTTAGGTGATAACTTGAGTTTTGCCGCTACAGTATATGAGAGCCAAGGGCGATTTGCAGATTATTTTAATCGGTACGCAGAGTCAATTAGGCCAGATGGAGGTAATCCTGCAATTATCCCGGGACGAGGTATAGCTAAAGAATTTGGGAAAGATGCTTATGATTATCCAATAGCTACGGGGCACTTGTCATTTTCGCCTTCAAAGCATTTTAACCTTCAATTGGGTCATGGAAAAATGTTTATTGGCGATGGGTATCGCTCACTATTAATGAGTGATAATGCAAGCTCGTATCCGTACTTAAGATTAAATACTACTTTTTGGAAACTTAAATACACAAATACTTGGATGTCTCTTCGCGATGTACGACCCGAAGTAACTGCAGATGGATCGTTTCGCACCAAATTTGTTGCAAATCATTACCTGAGTTATAATATTACAAAGCGTTTAAATTTGGGCTTTTTTGAATCGGTTGTTTGGGAAAATGACAATGACAGAGGTTTCGACTTTAACTATTTAAATCCGGTAATATTTTACCGAGCAATTGAGTTTTCTACCGGTTCGCGTGGCGGAAATGCTTTAATTGGTCTTACGGCTAAGTACAAAGTAAACAATCGCGTAAATATTTATGGGCAACTTATTATCGATGAATTTTCTAAAAGTGATGTGTTAGGTGGAACCGGCAGTTATAAAAACAAAACAGGATATCAAATAGGGTTAAAATATTACGATGCATTTGGGCTTAAAAACTTGTACCTGCAAACGGAATACAATCGCGTACGTCCGTACACATATTCGCATAATACAGTAGTGCTAAATTACGGACATAACAATCAATCTTTGGCGCATACCTTAGGAGCAAACTTTTCAGAGTTTGTGGGGATTGCGCGCTATCAAAACGGAAGAATTTTTGGCGACGCCAAAATTGTTGTAGCTAAACGTGGTTTTGAGTTTAATACCCCCGAAGATTCCTTTTTCTACGGAGGCGATATCTATGGAACTGAAGATGACCGAATAGGCGATAGCGGAAACGAATTGGCACAAGGAAATACAACAGACTTTCTGCACGCCGAAATTCAAGCAGGATATATTATTAATCCTACAACCAATTTAAAACTATACGGCAGCTTGATTTTTCGAGATTTTAGTCCAGAAGTAAATACTGAAACTGTCTACAAAAACCAAACTACGTGGGTCAATTTTGGAATAAGAACCGATTTGTTTAATTGGTACTACGATTTTTAATAAAGTTTATCCTCTTTTTTCTTTTTCCTTTTTTTCTTGAAGTTTTTTATATTTTTCCATAGCGGCCTTATTTTTTGCATTTAAGGCATCTATGTCGCTTCTTTCTTCGGCAACTTGGTTATATAGCATTTTAAGGAAATCTTCGGTTTTTACAAATCCATCGCCATACCCTTCGGCGTCGTATTGTTCGGTTAGTTTTGTCATTGCCATTACTTCTTCTAGCGTCTTTTCCTTAATATATTCAACGGTCACTCGCTTATAAAGAATACTCAACATGTCTATGGTTTTTGATAAATCATCATATGTCCCCAATGGCCCGTGACCAGGAATAATTTTGGTGTTTTCGTTAATAATTTTCTTAGCTTGTTCCAGCGCGTTTATAGCAGATAGTATGTTGCCGCCGCTTTTGGTATCTATATATGGATATTTCCCGTTAAAAAATACGTCGCCCATATGTAAAACATTGTTGTTTTTAAAGTAAACCATCGCATCGCCGTCTGTATGCGAATTGGGTGTATGAAATACTAAAATTTCGTCATTGTTAACATGAAAAGTAAGATCTTCCTTAAATGTTATGACCGGTAACATTGCGTCACTCAACTTTTTAGTTTCACCACTTATTACGTTTTGCAATCTATCGCGAGTGTTTTTATGCGAAAAAATTATTGTGCCACTCTCGGCTAAGGCTTGGTTACCACCGGTGTGGTCTTCGTGAAAGTGTGTGTTTACTATAAATTTAATGGGTTCCTTTGTGATTTTTTTAATGTCTTTTTTAACTTCTTCTATATTTTCTGCAAATTGATTATCTATCATAAAAACACCATCGGTTCCTACACTAAAGCCAATATTTCCGCCTTTACCTTGTAGCATATAGATGTTATTATTCACCTTTAAAACTTTTGTACTAATTTTTGCTCCGGTATCTGTTTGTGAATATGCAGTTAAAACTGATAGTAAAATAGCGGTGTTTAAAATGAATTTTGAGATCATATTTGTATTGTTTTAAATATTCGATTAAAATACTAAAATTGCTGAAATAATTACACAAGATTGTTGATATTATATTGCGGAGAAGATACTTGTAGCGTATCTTTGCACCGTTTAAAATCTGAGAGCTTGTCTGTTACCGAAACAATGTCAATAAATCAATCTGTTGTCCGGAAATTTACCGAGATAACCAAACTTAGGTTGTCTGTAAGTGTTGTTTTTTCTTCTGTGGCTGGTTACCTTTTGGGTGCCGAAACAATTGATTTTTATATTTTATTTCTGTTATGTATTGGGGGCTACTTTATGGTGGGTGCTTCCAATGTTTTTAATCAGATTATTGAAAAGGATCTCGATGCGTTAATGGATCGTACAAAAAACAGGCCCTTGCCAGCAGAGCAAATGACGGTTCGTTCGGCGTTTGTATTGGGTAGTATTCTTACTATTTTGGGAGTTGCAGTGCTATACGCAATTAACCCGGTAACAGCTATGTTTGGGGCTATTTCAATCTTTATGTATGTAAGTTTATATACACCCTTAAAAACCAAAACACCACTTTCGGTTTTTGTGGGCGCTTTTCCTGGTGCTATTCCTTTTATGTTAGGTTGGGTTGCTGCCACAGGCGAATTTGGTATCGAACCCGGAACCTTGTTTATGATTCAGTTTTTTTGGCAGTTTCCTCACTTTTGGGCAATTGGATGGTTTTTATACGACGATTATAAAAAGGCTGGCTTTTTTATGCTGCCAAACGGGAAACGCGATAAAGGTACTGCGGTGCAAGTTATTTTGTATTCTATATGGACCGTGTTTGTATCGCTAATCCCAGTATTGGGTATTACTGGAAGATTATACGTAACCCCAGTTTCAGGTGTTTTAATAGGGGTTTTAGGAATAGGGTTGCTCTATTATGCATTTAAACTTTACAAAGAAAAAACGGCACTTTCGGCTAAACAATTAATGCTGGCAAGTGTAAGTTATATTACCATATTGCAAATAATTTATGTTGCAGATAAATTTTTAAGATAACCGAAGTACACATAATATTTCGGAATAAAATATATAAGAAATAGGAAAATGGATTTAACCCAAGGAGATCAAGAATTAAAATTAAACAGAGCCAAAAAAAATATGCTTTGGTTTGGACTTATTAGTTTAACCATGAGTTTTGCAGGGCTTACAAGTGCCTATGTGGTTAGTAAAGAAAGACCCGATTGGATAACCGATTTTAAAATGCCGCCGGCATTCTTTATTAGTTTAGCACTTATTGTGGTGAGTAGTTTAACGGTACATTTGGCATTAAATGCCATTAGAAAAGAACAAAATACAACCGGAATGATTTTGCTGGTTTCAACCTTTGTAATGGGTATTTTGTTTGTGGTATTTCAATTTGTAGGATTTTCTGAAATTATTGAAAATGGATACAATTTTACAGGACCCACAAGTAGTATAACCACTTCGTTTATTTATTTGGTGGTGTTATTGCACGTAGCACACGTTTTTGGTGGGCTTATATCTCTTTTAGTTGTAATTTATAATCATTATAAACAAAAATATAAAAACGGTAAAACCCTTGGCGTTGAACTCGCTGCAACTTTTTGGCATTTTGTAGATATTGTCTGGATTTACCTCTTTTTATTTTTATATTTCGTTAAATAAAAATTAAACGTATTTTTGAACCTTTATTTATAACCAAATTCTTTTTATGGAAGCTACTGTTGTTAAAACAGGTACCGAGGGAAAAACCTGGGGCGGCGGAAACAAACCCTTAAAAGCCAGTTATGGCAAATTAATGATGTGGTTTTTTATCGTTTCCGATTCATTAACATTCGCTGGGTTTTTGGCCTCTTACGGGATGTCTCGATTTAAATTTATAGACGCTTGGCCAATTGCTGATGAAGTGTTTACCCACTTTCCATTCTTGCACGGCGTAGAGGCACCTATGTATTATGTGGCCTTAATGACTTTTATCTTGATCTTTTCATCTGTTACCATGGTATTGGCTGTAGATGCAGGTCATAGAATGAAGCAAAAACAGGTAATATTCTACATGTTTCTAACCATTGTTGGTGGATTTGTTTTCTTGGGCTCGCAGGCTTGGGAATGGAAAACTTTTATTAAAGGTGATTACGGTGCGGTAGAAACTCACGGAGGACAAATTATTCAGTTTTTGAATAAAGATGGCAAACGTGTAGCTCTTGGCGATTTTGCAGCTCCATACACAGGGACACGAATTGCACAAGAAAAAGGCGATGGTATTTGGTATAATGAAGATGAAGAATACCTGCCTAGCGTTTCCTTTGAGCAGGTTAAAGCAGGCTTCCTTGCAAACGAAGACCTTTTAGTGCGCATTCCGAAGAAAGATGAAAACGGAAAGCACATCGTTCTTTCAAGAGAGGAGTCCATTGCAAAATTAGTTAACGATGGTAACTTAGTTGTTGAAGGTGCAAATCTTCGTCATAACGAATATGGCCATCCGCTGTTTGCAGATTTCTTTTTCTTTATTACAGGTTTCCACGGTTTCCACGTTTCTATTGGAGTATTATTAAACTGTATAGTATTTTTTAATGTAGTTTTAGGTACATACGAGCGCCGAGGCCATTATGAAATGGTTGAAAAGGTGGGGTTATACTGGCACTTTGTAGATTTAGTGTGGGTATTTGTATTTACTTTCTTTTATCTTGTTTAGATTTTCAAAATTTAAAAAATGGCACACGAAGCACATAATTTAGCAATTTTTAGAGGGTCTCTAAAATTTAAATCGAACGTTAGTAAAATCTGGGGCGTCTTTATCCTATTGTCTTTGGTTACAATAGTCGAAGTAGTTTTAGGAATTATTAGACCCGATTTTTTAATTGAACAAAAATTTTTAGCACTTAATTTACTTAACTGGATATTTATTATTCTTACAATTGTTAAAGCCTACTACATTACTTGGGATTTTATGCATATGCGCGACGAAGTTCCTGGCTTGCGTAGAGCAGCAGTTTGGACGGCGGTATTCCTAATTGCGTATATGGTTACCCTGTTATTAATTGAAGGCGATTATATCTTTGAAGTATACAAGCACGGATTTATAAAATTCAACTTCTAAGATAAAAATAGAACATAAAAAAAGCTCTCCTAGTGAGGGCTTTTTTTATGTCCTGTCCGGTCGAGCGCAGTCGAGACCTTATTGGTTTTTTAGCGTAAAAGATTTAAACATTCCGATTTTAGAATTATTCTTTCACAACTTTAAAAGTTTGTTCGCCAAACATAGTGGTCAACTTTAAATAGTAGATTCCCGAATTATAATTACCAAGATTAATTTGTGATAATTCATCTTCTGTTTCAAACAGTATGCGGCCAAAGGTATCATAAAGGATGATACTGGTGGTTACAATACCTGCTTGTTTCTTAATATTTAAAACATCTTTTGTGGGGTTTGGATAGATTTTAAAGGTGTCTATTTCATTTTCGCCTACTCCTAAAATGGTGAAGTTTTCATACCAAGCAATTTTATCGTCATTTTGTGAAGATGAAATAACATCCATATCGCCATCATTATCAATATCTGCGGCTATTACAGATCGGGGCGATTGAACTTCTGTACTGATTATCCTTTTTGCACTAAAATTTCCTGTACCGTCCATATTTTCAAACCAGACTATCTCACCTCCAAAAACTTCTACGCTGGTGGCAAGTACATCTATATCGCCGTCGTTATCAAGATCCTCTGCATACACCGTCCACGTGCTATCTAATGTATTCGTAATTAAATTTTTAGGGCCAAAATTGCCCAAACCATCTAAGTTTTCATACCAAGCCACCTCATTGTCACCTGGTGATGCAGAAAAAACATCCATATCGCCATCGCCATCTACATCCGCTGCAAATATTACATTGGAATAAGAGCCTAGATCATTAATTATATGCAGCGTACCAAAAGTGCCAAGACCGTCCATGTTTTCAATCCAGAAGATTTTATTTGAACCTGTACCATTCCCTAAGACATCCAAATCGCCATCACCATCCATATCTACTGCTACTACGGAACGGGCTCCAGCTATGGTGTTGTCGATTACTCTGCCCCTAAAATCTCCTTGACCATCCAAATTTTCAAACCATATCAATCCATCTCCATCATATGCAATTACTAAATCCATGTCCCCATCACCATCAATATCTGCGGCAATTGCTGAAAATGCTCCAACAGCCTGATTACTGATAACTTTTTGTGTGCTAAAGTTTCCTTGACCATCCAAGTTTTCATACCAAACAACGAGGTTTAATGATGACGAAGTGGCTAAAACATCCATATCATTGTCGCCGTCTAAATCGGCCGCAAATACTGATTTCGCCTCATCCAGAAATGCAATTAAATTTAATAAACCAAAATTTCCTTGCCCGTCAATATTTTTATACCAAGCTATATTATTATCTACTCTTGCTGCAGATGAAATATCTTTTTTACCATCACCATCAATATCTGCAACGTATACGTTTACAGGATAATTGGCTGTAGTTGATATTATTTGTTGAGGACCAAACTGACAGTACCCATTTATATTTGAAAAAACAATGATGGTTAATAATAAATATTTCATCGCTAGTGGTTTTAATAGAATGGCTCCTAATGTTTTTAGGAGCCATTTAGAATTGGTTTAATTATTCTTGCTTAAAAATTATATCTTGTTCTGTATTCCCTTCTTCATATCTTTTTTCAATTTTATAAAGTCCTGGTTCAAGTTGTTCAACAAGATTATTATTGTTAATGCCTAAAGAATCTTTTTGAGTTACAGTGATGTTGGTGTTAAACACATTATCATTAAATTTTGTTATGCTGCCACTATTGGGTTTTCTATATGGATTGTCATAGCATCGGCGTGGTTGAGGCCAAAAAATGGGTTCGTTTTCAATTTTTATAGCTATTGCTGTATGGTTGGGATGGTAGATAGAACTGAAATCGTTTTCATATTTGCTAACTTGTTTTAGAATATTCTGTGTATATGAAAATGAAATATCTTCATAAGGTGCCGGCTCAGGGCAGTCGCAATCGCATTCAAAAAAGCGGTAATCGAAACCAGGCTGAAACAGTGGTTTGTATAATTGATCCTTAGGATTGTTTGGATCAAAGTATGCTCCCGCATACGGTTCATAGAGTGAAGATACAGTAGTAATTGCCGCATTGTAATATCCAGCTGCAATTGCTTCCCTTGCTCGAATGCCTTGACCTGTTGTTAAATATTGTTCCGAACATCCATACGCATTGCCCATAATGTTGATGACATCTTCGTGGTCAATATCATAAGGTACATTATCTGGTGAATTATCCGTCTCAGTTCCAAAATAGGTGCAAGTATTTTGATCTACATAAGGAGTACATTGGCAGGAAGAATCATAAAATCCAGAATTAGCAGCTGTATCCACCACTTTATCACCAGCAACATCGGCATTAAAATATTGATTTTGAGGATCACGTGTTGTATGTTCGTTAACCGATCTTGTATGACCTAAATTAAGATTATGGCCTATTTCGTGAACTGTAAGGTTGTTTGCAATTGAATCAGAGCTAACTCCACATGTAAGACCAGGCATGGATGCTATACCACCTCCCCAATTGGCCCAGCCAAAAGCATAAACATTAAAAGCGTCGGCTTTTTTATACCCATTGGTTGCAGCCCAAGATGTTAATCCGTGATACTGAGAAATAGTTTCCAGAATATAATAACCATTAGGATCATTAGGAAGTACGGGACTGTCAATTTCTTCAAAACCTCTGTACTTGAAAAAAATATTAAACTGGTTGTACATAATATTCAAATTTGCTACAGCTTGTAATACATCGTGCTCTCTATTCTCAAAGTCATTATGTCCATTGGGATATTTAATGCCCCAAAAATAAATGTTTAACACCACTGGATCTTTATCTGCAAAATAATTTAAGTCCGTTGAGTAACTATAAATTCCCGCAGGGTCGGGAATTGAAGATTCAGGTGTTGCACATTCTAAATTGTTCTGCTGTGAATTCATAGCAAATACGTTTATCATAAATGTACAAAAAGAAGTAGGTTTTTCATAATTCTTAAAATTTTGGTTAATAATATCTTAAGTGCACGAAAAAATAAATACCCAACGGTAATTGTGTTATTTTTTTCGACCACTGACCTTCGTGTCATTGAATACAAAGAATAATAATACCGAATTATTACGCTGCCTGGCAAAAAGGACTAAGGAGCTTCGAGTGCAAAAAAACTTGACTCAACTCTAGTGTTTTCAAGAGACCAATGTACATATGGGTAGAATTGAGCAGAGAAAACGCGATATTTCGTTTACTACATTAATTAAATTGTGCGATTACTTCAACAATACCCCCGAAGAGTTTTTTGAGAGTTTTAAAAACCTTCCTAAAATTGAAAATTAACATTCAAAAGATTGCCCAACCCCCTTTTACCCTGTATTTTTGCACAACTACTTTTACTGAATTTTAAGTAGTTGTAAAATTGCAATAATGAAAAAGTATTTAGTTCTCGGCATTCTGTTTTTACTGCCTATTACAGTTTATGTTTTTTTTGCTTCTGGAAAAAATAACTTCGCAACGCTACCTATTTTAACCCAATCTGTTTCCGAACTTGACGGTTTTACAACTTTGAACGGAAATAGTGTTCAGCTAAAAAATAGAATTACAGTTTTGGGTTTTTTCGGAAAAGATTTAGAAGCGCATCGAGCTTACGCCTATAATTTAGCGCATAAAATCTACACCAAAAATCATCAATTTAATGAGTTTCAATTTGTAATTCTTTTACCCGAAGAAGCCAGAGTACAGGCTCAAAATATTGAAGAAAAATTACAACAAATTGCCCCTACAGATGCTTGGTTTTTTGCATTTGGCTCTGCAGCACAAATTCAAAAAGTTTTTAATTCGTTAAAATCTAATATTACCTTAGATAACGGCTTATCAACCCCGTACGTTTTTTTAATAGACAAAGAACGCAGCCTTCGAGGGCGCGACGACGACGAAGATGAGGGTGTCATGTACGGTTTTGATTCTAGCACCATTGCAGAAATAAATAACAAGATGAGCGACGATGTTAAAGTACTTTTAGCAGAGTACCGCAGGGCGCTTAAAAAGTATAATGCAAATAGAGATATATAAAAAAGAACCTAAAAATATTAAACGTAATTAATTTTATTAAAGAATACTTATCGTGAAAAAGAACTATTCTTACATTGGCATTTCATTTGTGATTTTAGTGTTTGGTATTTGGGCCGTACCAAAAATTGTTGAAAGATTTTTAACCCCCGAGTTAGCTACTATTGGCCAAGTGCCTGCATTTAGTTTTACAAATCAAGATGGGAAGCAAATAACAAATCAAGATTTTCAAGACAAGGTTTATATAGTTGAATTTTTCTTTACAACCTGCCCATCTATTTGTCCAATTATGACCGAGAATATGCTAAAAATTCAAAATGAATTTTTAGGAAATCCCAAGGTTGCAATCGCATCAATCTCTATAGATCCCGCACATGACACTCCTCAAGTTTTAAAAGAATACGCAAAAAATAAAGGGATTACTAAGCCGCAATGGCATCTTTTAACCGGTAAAAAAGAGGATGTATTTAAACTATCAAACGAAGGGTTTAACTTGTATGTTGGCGAAGGTTCTATAGAAGATGGTGGCTTTGAACATTCGGGTTATTTTGCGCTTATCGATCAAAACGGCAATATTCGCTCAAGAATAGACGAGCACGGCAACCCAATTATTTATTACGACGGGTTAGACGATAAAGCAATACAAATGCTAAAAGAAGATATTAAACACTTGTTATAAGCAATGGATACTCCCGCACAAAACCCCAATAAATACAATTTGTGGATTTGGATTTTATCAATCCTAATTCCTATTGCTGTAGCAGTATTATTTACAGTAAAAATCCCCGGAGTAGAACGTTTAGGTTTTTTACCGCCAATTTATGCAACTATTAATGCACTTACGGCAATTATTTTGGTGGTAGCCGTATATCAAATTAGAAAAGGCAATCGAAAGCTTCACGAAAATTTAATGAAAACAGCTATTGTTTTCTCTGCTTTGTTTTTAATGATGTATGTAGCCTACCATATGACCTCAGATTCTACCAAATTTGGTGGCGAGGGCCTTATTAAATACGTGTATTATTTTATTCTTATAACCCACATTTTGCTGTCTATTGTGGTTATTCCCTTTGTTTTAATAACGTATGTTAGAGGAATTACCGGACAATTTTTTAAACATCGAAAAATTGCACGAATTACCTTTCCACTTTGGTTGTATGTAGCTGTCTCGGGAGTTATTGTGTATTTAATGATTTCTCCGTACTATTAATTTGTTGAATCTATTTTAAAATGAATACAAAATCACTTCTTTTATTGCTCGTTGCTCTTTTGCTAGTAGTTGTACCAGCAGAGGCGCAATGCGCTATGTGTAGGGCAGTTTTAGAAACCGAAGAAGGTGGACAAACGGCAAAAGGAATAAATAACGGGATAGTTTACTTAATGATATTTCCGTATTTATTAATTGCCATTATAGGAATTGCAATCTATCGTAGCCGAAAAAAAGCGCGTCAAGAAAAAGCATTGTAGTTTTAAAACATTGTGTAACACTTTGACCTATATTTAGTCTTATAAGTAAATTATATTTTAACTGTATTTCTAATAAAAATAATGGTTGAAGTGGTTAAGTCTTTAATAAGGTTTAAAGTATTTTAAGATCGTGATTACAGTGTGTTTGGCAGATTTTCTTCGAAAGAAATTAATTTCTCATTATTATTATAAATATTTTGTAACGCATGAGCCATGCAAAAGACTTATTCAATAATAGAAAAATATATGAAGAAGCTAGCCATTCCATTCTTTTTTTTAATCATTAGTATTTCGCTCAATGCGCAATCTCAAAAATGGACATTGCAAGCGTGTGTTAATCACGCCTTGGAAAATAACATTTCAGTAAAACAAAGCGAATTAGACGTTGACCGAAGTGAAATAGAAAGGCTCGATGCCATTGGCAACTTTTTACCTTCTATTAATGCCAATGCTTCGGCGTCAAAAAATACTGGACTAAGTTTAAACCCAACAACAAATCAATTAGAAAATACTACGTTAGGCTCAGCATCTGGAGCAATTAACGTAGGGTTAACGCTTTTTGACGGCCTTAGAAATGTACGCGAATTGCAACGTTCCAAACTTTCAAAATTGGCCGCGCAATATCGGTTAGATAAGATGAAAGACGATATAGCGCTTGCAGTGGCAAATTCATACTTACAAGTGCTGCTAAACAAAGCAAATTTAAAAGTTGCTAAATCTCAAAATATAGTTACCCAAGAGCAATACACCCGAACCAACGAGCTTGTTGATGCTGGTGTGCTTCCGCGAGGCGATCTTTTAGAAATAAAAGCGACCGATGCCGCCGAAAAGCAACGATTAGCCGTGGCAGAAAACACTGTAAAAATCTCGCTTATTAGTTTGGCGCAACTTCTTTTAATTAAAGATTACGAAAATTTCGATATTGCAGACGAAGAATTTAATATAATAGACGGAGGAATTACAAATTTGGAAGTTTCAAAAATAATTGAAAGCGCTAAGCAAACCCGTTCTGAAGTTAAAATTGCCGAAAGCAATGTGCTTTTGGCCGAAAAAGATTTACAAATTTCGCGTAGCGGATATTATCCAACGCTTTCGGCTTTCTTTGGCTATAATACGCGATATGCTGATAATGATCCATTGCAACGCGATTTTGTTGAACAATTATATCTCAACGATGGTATTGGGTACGGACTCCAATTAAATGTGCCTATTTTTAATGGGTTTGCAGTACGCAATAATGTAAAGCGAAGTAAAATAAACGTACAAAATTCTCAATTTCAACTAGAGCAGGCAAAACTCGATTTAGAGTCAAACGTGTACCAAGCATACGTAGATGCTCAGGGAGCGCTCAAAGCTTACGAAGCGGCTACAGTGGCATTAGAGTCTCAAGAGTTGGCTTATCAATACGCCAAAGAGCGTTTTGATGTGGGAATTACAAATGCATTCGATTTTAGCCAGTCAAAGTTGCGCTATGACAATGCGAAGATTGAAGAGAACCGAGCAAAATTTGAATATATTTTTAAACTAAAAGTTTTGGAGCTTTACTTTGGTGTTCCAGCAACCGAATTAAAATTTTAAGTATGAAGAAAAAAACAATCATTTGGATTAGTGCTGTAATTGTACTGCTAATCGTGCTACTAATTGCTGGAAAAAAGGCGGGTCTGTTTGGTAAAACTGGCGATTTTAAAGAGGTTGAAGTATCTCAAATTTCACCTATTGATATCTTTGAAACCGTAGCTGCTACAGGAAAAATACAGCCAGAGGTTGAGGTGGCGCTGTCATCCGAAGTTTCGGGCGAAATTATTGAGCTTCCGGTAAGAGAAGGTCAAACGGTTGAAAAAGGCGACCTTTTGGTAAAAATAAACCCCGATCTTATTCAGGCTGCAGTAAGTCAATCGCAGGCTAGTTTACAAAATGTAAGGGCGCAATTAACGCAAGCAGAAGCTAGCGAACGTAATGCAAAACTTACTTATGAACGCAATAAAACACTTTTTGAAAAAGGCGTGATTTCTAAAGCCGAATGGGATAAATCTGTTGCCGATTACGAAATGGCACAGGCCAATGTAAAAGCCGCATATTACAGTGTGCAAAGTGCTTCGGCAAATGTAAAACAGTCTGTAGATAATCTTTCGCGAACTACCATTTATGCCCCCATGAGTGGAACAATTTCAAAACTTTCGGTTGAATTGGGTGAAAGAGTAGTGGGGACCGCGCAAATGGCAGGTACCGAAATTGTTCGCGTTGCCAACCTTCAAAATATGGAAGTTGTTGTAGATGTAAACGAAAATGATATTGTTAAAGTTTCCGTGGGAGATTCAACAATTGTTGAGGTTGATGCTTACCTTAAGCGCGAATTTCAAGGCGTAGTAAGCGAAATTGCCAATAGTGCAGAAAGTACATTAACAGCAGATCAAGTAACTAATTTTAAAGTAAAGGTTAGAATTCTTCCCGAATCGTACAAAAGTTTAACCGAAGGGAAACCCGAGAGTTATTCGCCTTTTCGTCCAGGGATGACCGCCACGGTAGATATTATTACCAATAAAAAGAAAAATATTATTGGGGTGCCTATTAGTGCTATTGTTATTAAGACTGATACCACCGATTCAAAAAGAACTTACACAAATCAAGTTAATTCAATTTCAGATGAAAAGTTTGAAGCGGTGTATGTAAAAGAAGGTGAGGTTGCAAAGCTGCGCGTAGTAAAAACAGGTATTCAAGACGATACCAATATTGAGATTGTATCTGGTTTAAAAGAAGGTGAAACGGTGATTGTTGGGCCTTATAATACAGTTACAAAATCGCTAAAACAAGGCGATAAAGTTTCGGTAACAGAATCTAAAAACGAAAATAAAGAATAATAATAATGGCTGTAATATTGTGTCTTGAAACGGCGACAACCAATTGCTCTGTTGCAGTTGCAATTAACGGGAAAATAGCAGCTATTCGGGAAGAGAATAACCTTAAGTTTTCACACGCCGAAAAGCTACACGTATTTATATCCGAAGTTTTAGCCCAAGCCAATATTACCAAAACCGAATTGGACGCTATTGCTGTAAGTAAAGGTCCAGGGTCTTACACCGGGCTCCGCATTGGCGTTTCGGCGGCCAAAGGGCTTTGTTTTGCCTTAGATGTACCGCTGCTATCTATTTCAACATTAGAAGTGCTGGCAAATCAAGTAAAAGAAGACAATTGTTATATTATTCCGCTGCTCGATGCAAGACGCATGGAGGTTTATTCGGCGGTATTTGATGATGCTAAAAAACAAATTAGACCTATTAAAGCCGAAATTGTAAATAAAGACTCATTCGAGGAGTATATAAACGAGAAAACAACTGTTTTTCTTGGTGATGGCGCCAATAAGTTTTCGGAATTATGCAATCATAAAAACGCAATTTTTCTTGAAGATAAATATCCTTCGGCAGCTGAAATGGCTTTATTGGCTGAAGATAAATACAAAAAAAGCGACACCGAAGATGTCGCTTATTTTGAGCCTTTTTACTTAAAGGAATTTATGCTTTAAGAGAATATAATTCTTATAAAAGCGAATCGAAATATTTAATTGTTTTAATTAAATCTTTTTCATCGTCTAAGTCGATATCGTGTTGTTTTACAAACTGCTTCATTTCAGATTTTTTACTATCCATCATTTTCATGATTCTAGATTTTCTGTTAGGAATTTGCAAAAACTTACCGTCTTTTACTAAAAAGTAAGTTACTGTAGTTGGGAACGAAGGTGGAGTATCCCTTTGATAACTCGTTTCGGCCACCTTCGGTTCTTTAAATTCGGCTTTTGTTTTCTTGTACAAATTATAATTTTCGCCTTCAACAAGCACATTAAAATAACCACCTTTTTCAATACTGCCTTCAAAAGGAATAAACACGTAAATATCGGTTGCAATTTTTACAAAAATATCGGGCGATTTAATTAAAGCTCCGTAACTTTCATCGGTGGCTGCTTGTTTTATTTCAATTTCATCGGCATATGCGTTATATCGCATAGGCACATTGTCTTTTAAAAGCTCATCGTCTTGAAATATCTTTCCGGGTAAAAAATTGGGGTTTGCATAAGCATCATCTTTAATTGCCTCAAATTGCGCTTCGGTTAGTCCAAATGCTAAAGATCTTTGATTAATATCAATAGTTCGGTCATACATTTTGGTATAGCCGCTTTGTCTACTTTGCGAGAACGCCGAAATAGTTATTAAAGCAAGCGAGAGTGATAATATTATTTTTTTCATTTTATAGAGTTTTAATATAATTTTTAAAAATAACAATTATATCCAATTTCATACCAATTATTTTTCTTCTGTTTCTTCTTTGTAAAGATGAACATCTCTTTGAGGGTATGGAATTGAAATTCCGGCAGCTTCTAATCTCGCCTTACCTTCTTCCAAAATTGTCCAGCGTAGTGTCCAAAAATCTTCGTTTTTAGCCCAATACCGCAGCGATAGGTTTACAGCGCTATCACCCAGTTCGGCAACCACAATCATAGGTTGTTTGTCTTCCAGTTGCAATACCGTACTTTGTTCATTAACTAATTCTAACAATATTTCTTTAGCTTGTTTAATATTATCATCATAGCCAATCCCGAAAGTTAAACTTTCTCGACGAATTCCTTCAGCTGAATAATTGATAATATTATCATTGCTCAACTTTCCATTTGGAATTATTGCCAGTTGATTTCCAAAAGTATTTAAATGGGTATTAAAAATTGAAATATCCTTAACGGTACCATCTACACCTTGCGCGCTAATAAAGTCACCAACTTTAAACGGTTTTAGTAATAAAATTAAAACGCCACCGGCAAAGTTTGCCAATGAACCTTGTAAAGCTAAACCAATTGCTAAACCTGCGGCACCAATTATAGCTACTAACGAAGCCGATTCAACGCCCAATTGGGTGATAACCAAAACAAAGAGTACAATTTTTAATCCCCAATCTATAAGGCTGGCAATAAAGTTTTCGAGGGTAGGGTCGTAGTCTTTTCTGTCAAAAAACTTGCGAACAAACTTATTAATCATTTTTGTTAACCAAAGCCCTATGATGAGCAATACAATTGCCCCAATTAAACTAGGCAAAAAGTCTATAAGTTTTTGTCCGTATTCTTCGATGTAAATATCCCAGTCTTGAAATTTTTCCATAAATATTATTGTTTTTTGTTTATTAAATTAATTGCGTTTTCTGTATTGTTTTCGGGTAAATTGCAGGTGTTATTTTGGCAAACGTAAATTAAAGTTTCGTCTTCCACATATCTATTTTTAAAAAGTGGTTCACTTTTTTTAATTGTGCTTCCTGCTATTAAAATATTAGGTAAATAATTTTTATTGAATTTGGTTACTATTTCTTCGGCATTTTTGCCTACTACAACTACTTCATAAAAGTTGTTTTTAAAATTGAGTATAAGATTAAGCCAATTTGAAAACCCGCTTGGGTATTGATTTATTTCAATTAATACATTTTTCAACATTTGTTTTGAAATAGATTGATAATCTGTAATTTCAAAATATTTTGAAAGTTTAAACAGGTTGTGCGCCATGACCGAATTGGAAGCCGGTATTACATTATCGCGATATTCGAAGCTGCGGGTAATAATAGCGGGATCTTGCTTTGAGGTAAAATAAAACATTTGTTTGTCTTCGTCAAAGAAATTCTCGATTGCAAAATCTGCTATTTTTTTTGCTTGTAAAAGCCATTTATCGTTTAAAGTAATTTCATAAAGTGCGATAAATGCTTCTATGGTAAAGGCATAATCTTCTAAAAACCCGTTAATTGAACTTTTTCCATTTTTATAGGTGTGAAATAACGCACCATTTTTGGATAGTTGTTTTTCTGAAATAAAGGTCGCGTTTTTTAAAGCTGCATCGTAATACTCTTGGTTGCCAAAAGCTTTATAGGCGTCAATATAGCCCTTAAGCATAAGCGCATTCCACGAGGTTAGTGTTTTATCGTCTAATCGAGGTTTGTTTCTTTTATTGCGGTGTGCATGTAAAATGTTTTTCCAGTTTTTTTTCTTTTTACTTAATAATTCTGGAGTGAGATTAAACTCGGTAATTATTTCAAAATCTGTCTTTTTTCTAATTAAAACATACGTGTCATTCTCCCACTTGCCATAGCTGTTTATGTTGTAATATTCTTTAAATATTTCAAAATCATCTTTTAATACAACTTGTAATTCTTCCGGAGCGTAAATATAGAATGCGCCTTCTTTAAGATTTCCGTTTTCGGTTTTGCTATCGGCGTCTAGTGCAGCGTAAAATCCGCCTTCGTCGTTTGTTAAATTGGCTGCAATAAAATCTAAAGTTTCTGCTACAACTTCTTTGTACAACGTATTTTTAGTTACTAAAAATGCTTTGGAATATAGACTTACCAATTGTGCATTGTCGTAGAGCATTTTTTCGAAATGAGGTACGTGCCATTTTTCATCTGTACTGTATCGTGAAAATCCACCCCCTATTTGATCGTAGATTCCGCCAAAAGCCATTTTATCGAGCGTTAGTATAACAAAATCTAACAATTGTTTATTGTTATTGTCTACAGCAAAACGAAGTAAAAACTGTAGATTATTGGGCATCATAAATTTTGGCGCGCCCTTAAAACCACCCTCTTTGGCATCAAATTTTTCGGTCCAATTTTCTACTATTTCTTTAACGGGGAAATCATTAAAATCAATTTCTTCTGTATTTATTTGAATGAGGTCTAGATTTTTTATTCCTTCTTCGAGACGGTTGGCATAAGCAATTAACTTTTCGGGTTCGCTTTTATAAAGCTCTTGAATTTGTTTAAGCGCTTGTATCCAATCTTCTCTTTTAAAATAGGTGCCACCCCAAACTGGGCGCCCATCGGGGAGGGTTACAACATTTAGCGGCCAGCCTGCGCTCCCGGTCATTAATTGTACAGCATTAATATATGTTTGGTCTACATCGGGCCGTTCTTCTCTATCTACCTTTACCGAAATATAATTTGCATTCATAACAGTAGCTACCGTAGCGTCTTCAAAACTCTCATTCTCCATAACATGGCACCAATGGCAAGCCGCGTAACCAATGCTTACAATCATTAACTTTTGTTCCTTTTTAGCACGGTTTAAAGTAGTTTTATTCCACGCTTTCCAACTAACCGGATTGTTTGCGTGTTGCAGTAAATACGGGCTGGTTTCGTGTATTAAGTCGTTTATGTTTTTTTGTGTTGCCAAAGAATTTTGTGTTGAGGAATTACAGCATTTTTAAGAAAAAATCTAAATCTTATATCGGGTTGAGCGCGCTTGCTACAAAATAAAAATACGCCTCTGAGCTATCAAAAGCGTATTTAAAATTTATTCTTAAACTCGTTAATTTACTTCGAAAGTAATTTTTACATTCACTCGAAATTGAGTGATATTGGCGTTATCATCAACAACACAGCTCTGTTCATTAATGTAAACCGAGCGAATGTTTTTTACGCTTTTTGAAGCTTCTTTTACGGCGTTTCTAGTAGCCTCTTCCCAGCTTTCGGTTGAACTGGCTAGTACTTCAATTACTTTTAATACTGACATATCTATTTTGATTTTTTAGTTAGTAATACGTGAAGTCTCAAAATACAATATTCAGCAGTTAATTTTCAGAATATTAAGTTAAAAATTGTGGCGGGTAAACAGCAGTATTTTGCTATCCATTAATGGCCACAACTTGGTCTATTTGCCCAGGAAGCATTTCTTTAAGCATGGTTTCAATACCATTTTTTAAAGTGATGGTTGATGATGGGCAGCCGCTGCAAGCTCCTTGTAAAATTACTCTTACAGTTTTGGTCGCATTGTTAAAAGAATCGAACTGAATGTTACCGCCATCTCTGGCTACGGCAGGCTTTATATATTCATCCAAAATTGAAACAATTTCTTTCTCTAACGATGTGTATTCTCGTAAGTTTTCTTCGGAAATATTATTATCAGAAGCACCGCTAGCAGTAGCATTTGTAGCGTTTAAAACTTCATCATTTAAAATAGGTTTTCCTGTTTCAATATAATTGCGGATAAAATCGCGTAATTGCATCGAAATTTCTTGCCAATCTGCCACGTTATACTTCATTATTGAAATATAATTTGCACTAATGAAAACCTCTTTTACAAAAGGAAAGTTGAATAATGCTTGTGCCAAAGGAGCGTGTGTGGCATCGTCTATATTTTTAAATTCGAAGACACCACTGGCAAGCGATTTATTTGCAACAAACTTCATTACCGAAGGGTTGGGCGTGCTTTCTACATAAATTGTAACGGGTGCTTTTGTAGGCGTTTTGGGTTCAGTGATAACCTCTTTGCCTTCGTTTAAATATTGCGAAATTGAAGTTGCTACTTCTTGCTGTACATCATCCCATGCTACAATATTGTATTTTTCAATAGCGATAAAATTTTGCGAAATGTAAACTGTTTTTACAAAAGGCAGATAGAAAAGCTGTTGTGCTAAAGGACTCGATTTTGCCTCATCGATATTATTAAATTCATAACTCGAAGCACGAGTTAAAAAGGAGTTGGCTACAAATTTCACAATATTTGGATTTGATGTTTGTGAAATTTCTATGTTAAATTGAGACATTCGTGCATTTTTTTTGCGAAAATATAAAAAGAAAATCAATGTATTCAATATATTTGGCACTGTAATGCCCAAGTTTATGAAAAAATTAATACTTTTTATTGCACTTTTCTGTTCGCTGTTCGCATTTTCACAACCTATTGACTTATTTCAGCAATTTAATGGGCGGTATGATTTTACAGCGGTAGGAAATACACTCAATGCACAGCCAAATTTTAACGGATATTGTGGACAATTGCTTCAAAGTAGCGCAACGTTAAATTTAAATCCTGGGCAAACATTTATATCAGCCCACTTGTATTGGGGTTCTATTGGCACAGGCGATTTTGATGTTGCTATAAATGGAAACCCAATAAGCGCCCAACGTATTTTTAGTCATTCGTATAACGGGTTACCTTATTTTTCAGCTTATGCCGATGTAACGGCCTTGGTTGGAGCAACCGGAAATGGTACGTATACCTTTTCTGATATGGATGTACAATCTTTACTCCCCCAATATTGCGGTACTAACTTCGGGGGATGGGCTATTTATGTAATTTATGAGGATCCTTCGTTGCTACTTAATCAAATTAGTCTTTTTGATGGCCTTGAAAGCGTTTCGGCAAACAATAATAATTTAAATATTACCCTTACCAATATTGAAGTTAGTTCTGATATACTTTCTAAAATTGGATTTCTAGCTTGGGAAGGAGAGGAAGAAATTGCCAATGGTGAAAGTTTATATATTAACGGTAATTTAATTTCTAATGCTTTAAACCCGCCAAACAACGCATTTAATGGGACTAATTCATATATTGGGCCGCCAGGCAATACCCAGAATTATAATATGGATTTAGACTATTATGATTTAACCGGGATTGTTGCTCAAGGAGATACCAGTATTTTAATTGAACTTGAATCGCAACAAGATTTTATAATGGTGAATAATATTATCACCAGTGTAAATTCTGAATTACCTGACGCCACTATTGAAATTGACAATCTTGGAGTATTGTGCGACAACAACAATATTGATGTTGATTACACGGTTTACAATGTAAATAGTACAAGTCCGTTGCCTGCCAATGTGCCAATTGCTTTTTACGCCGATGCAACATTAATAGGACAAACCTCTACAAATAATATTATACCTATTGGAGGTTCAGAAAGTGGAACCATAACGTTAAATATACCAATTGCAACCCCTAACAATTTTAATTTAAGGGCGGTAGTTGATGATGTAGGAAACGGTACTGGAGTAGTTGCAGAAACCGATGAAAGTAATAATGAAGATGTTTATCCTGTAGATTTAAGCTCTGCGGGAATTTTGCTTAATCCAGGACCAGCGTGTATTGGAAGACCTGTAGTTTTAGATTCTGGAGTAACCGATCCGCCTTTTAGCATTCAGTGGTATCAAAACGGTTTACCTATTCCAAATGCTACCAATCCAACCTATGTAGTAACCGTAGATGGGGTTTATTCTGTACGTGCTGTGGATGGTATTTGTACTGTAGATAGTAATCCAGTTGTTATTACGTTTAGACCCCAACCCATAGCCAACCCTCCGGTAGATTTATATCAATGTGACGATGGTACTA